>OLFY01000105.1_pt1 | contig 127103 bp, 129 predicted proteins | sample 1605611 | NCBI WGS metagenome assembly OLFY01 (sample SAMEA3888923, study PRJEB22519) | human gut metagenome | biome: human gut; feature: human-associated habitat; material: faeces | place: Denmark | collected 2011 | reverse complement strand
GCATCTTCAGAAGATATCATGATTACAGGAGTTTCAGCAATACACTGGCTTCTTTTCATTATCTCCAAGACTTCAAAACCATTCATCTGTGGCATATTGATATCTAAAAGCATCAGATTAATTCCAATATTTTCTCCTATCATCTGGATTGCCTGATTTCCATTTTCAGCTTCCAGATAATTATAAGTTTCTCCGAGAATCTCTTTCAATATCTCTCTGTTTAATTTTGAATCATCTACAATCAGAATTTTTTGTCTTTTATCCATATTTTTTATTACCTTCATCCACTCATTTTTTATGATGTTCCAAGCACTTGATCCAAGACAGAAAGTCGTGTCGCATCACTTAATGATATATTTTGTTCCTCTGCCTTTTCCTTCAACTGCAATCACACCCTTTTTCTCCATAGCTTTCAGTAATTGTGTTGTTTTTGATTTGCCAAATGGGACATATGGTGCAATTTCACTTATTGGTTTCAGCATCGTCTTACTCAAAAATTTGTAAATCACTTTTTCGTCTTCGGTTAAATTGACATTCGTTTCAAATATCGGTAGTACAATTTTTATAGCATTTTCTGACACTTCAAATTCTGGTTTTATCAAACTCTCTGCATACAGTTGTTTGATTCGTGTAATTCCTGTTCCAAATATCTCTACTAATCCCAGTCTGTAAAATACATTTGCAAGATTTCTATTTCTTAAAATAGATAGTTTACCTGATAAATATTCTTCTGCCGTTATTCCAGCCGGCAATCCACCAGGAGACACTACTTCTATTCTATCATCAAACATAGAAACTCTGATGTGTGAATTAATATCCCATACCCTATGAATCAAAGCATTTGCAATTGCTTCTCTGAAAGCTGCTTCCGGTATTTTCTCTACCATCTTTCTGTCAGCCCCCTGTATTACTTCATATTGGTAATAATCTCTAAATACAGCAAGTGCTTTTTCATATATTTCTAAAACCGATATATGTTCAAACGTTACTCTTTTTTGAATAATACTGATATTCTCACCGAACTTAACAATATCAATTCCTGAAAAATGATTTTTATCTGCCAAAAGTCCCGCTGCATTATTATAACCATTTATATTGTCATACAGGTTCAATGTCTTTAAAGTATCTTGATTGAAAGTTTCAATGTAAATATTTTCTTTCAGTTTACACTGTAAAATTTTAAAAGATAGCTCCTGATCTTTACAAGGTAATTCTTCGAAGCTAATATTTTTTCCATCTAATACAAGCCTTGAAAATTCCAATGTATCTACCTCTATCGTTGCTGTATCATTTCGTTTGTATGCTTTTGATTTATATAAATACGGTTTTTGAAGACCACTTTTTACAGTAAGTTTTATCGTCTGGTCATTATTCTGTATTTCAAGTGTATAGTTTGGTTGAGGTGATATACTGTCATTGATTTTATTTTCGATATCCAGACAGGCCTGTTTTACATCTGGCAATCCTTTCACATTTCCATTATCATCAACCCCAAAAAGAATTGTTCCACCATTGTAATTCGAAAAGGCACTAACTGTTTTCAAAAAAGTATTCGTAATCGTTTCCTTGAATTCTAATATTCTTGTTTCACGCATAGTAATCGTTCCCTTTCCAACCATAATGATTATATTATATGCAAAAATGCGCAAAAAATCAATCGTATTTTTTTACGATTGATTTTTTAATTGATTTTGAGTGTAGTATTATTTTGGGGCCAACTGAATTATGACAACTTTTTTAATTATTCCGATTCGGTCTTCCAAAGGTATAAATAAGGTGTAAATTATTTGTTTCTATCTAGAAAATCCTACAAAATCAAGTCTTTCTCGCCATACTTTAAATGTTGCCGTGACAGCAGAAAAGAATTTTAATCATAGTTTTGTTTCTCCTTATTTCGCCCAGAAATGCCCTGTTTTGCAATGGTTTCCGGGGTTATTGTGATATGCTCTGAAATTACAGATTGTGGCAAATCAGAGCAGACTTGAGCATGTTGTTACTACCTGTTAGTAGTAAAATTAGTAGTAAAACGGAAAGGGCTACTATGGGTTTATTTGGTAAAAACGATTTGTTCAAATTTCTTTGACTTTAAATGAAAAACTCAGTGCAAAATCAAAAGGTTTTCTAATACATTAAACATTGTATTTTCTGTTTTTCTGGTATTTTATGTGATATAATCCGATTAAAACTGTTGAAAAACGCTTAATTGTTTACATGCCAAAATAGCGGCTCGCATTTTCTTCTGCAAAAGTTAATGCAACCCACTTCATATTGATTATGGATGATTACAAAATAATCTCTTCCTCTCCCCTCAATATACCCCATCTTCCCCGAATCTCATCCTCACTTTCTTTCCTTCTCCCTTTTCCTCCGTGGTTGCCATCCGGAACACGATCATCCCAAGTACAAAGAACACGGATATCGCGCCTACACCGATATTTTACCTTGCCGGTCACCTGCGAGATCAGGCTGATTACGATTGTGCCAAGGAAAGATGCACCTTTTCCGCATATGTCCATCCGTCCGAAGTATTCGCCGGATTTTTCCGGCGGTATGATCTTGGCGAAATACGATCTGGACAATGCCTGAATTCCACCCTGGAACATGCCAACCAGAATCGCCAGAATCCAGAACTGCCACTGTTCCCTCAGGGAGATAGCGAATATGGCAATGCCAAGATATGCGCCAATACAGATCGTGATAAGTCGTTCTGTTTTATAACAATTGGCTAGCCTGCCAAATATGATTGCAAAAGGAAATGCTACGATCTGTGTGACAAGCAATGCCAGAAGCAGTTTCGTACTGTCGAATCCGAGTGCGGTTCCATAGGCGGTTGCCATATCAATGATCGTGTAGACGCCATCAATGTAGAAGAAAAATGCGAGCAGGGGCAGAAATCTGTTTGATTACTTCCTGTCCCATCCGGTAATGTGCATATGTAGATGGCATATTCTTTTCCTCGCTTTGAATATATTGTTTTCTCTAATTTCTGCTCTATTATAAAATTGAAATTTGCCACTCTACTATCATATTTATGTGGAAACCATGTAAAATCTAAGTCAAATTTCTGCATTCCGGCTTATTACGAAAAAACGTTGGTTCATATAATGATGAACCAACGCTTCTGCATTCTTTTTCTATTTATATTCTTACTTCTTACATACGGAAATGTGACACCACGCCTGCCATATCATTGGCGGATGAGCTGACTTCCGTTGACATCTCGGTCACACTGTTTACTGTGCCAAGCACCTCATCGCTAAAGGAAATCGTTCCCTTAACCGTATCCTCATTTCTCTGTGCGATGTCACTTAAGTTCTTGATATCTTTTCCGATTTCATCGGTTTCTTTGCCTAACTGTACAGTTGCATCACGAATGACATCCACACCATCTGCAACATGAGATACATGCTCCTGTAACTGCTTGAATATATTGGCAGTTTCAACCAGCTTCTTCGTCTGATCATTCATAGCATCCTGTACGCTGTCCATAATATCCATTGTCTGGCTGGAATTATAGCTTAACAGATTCACCAGCTCGGATATTTCTGTCGATGCTTCATTACTCTGGTTTGCCAGCTTGCCAATCTCTTCTGCGACTACAGCAAAGCCTTTACCGGTTTCACCTGCCCTGGCTGCTTCAATCGATGCATTCAGAGATAAAAGGTTTGTCTGATCTGCAATATCGGAGATGTAACTAACTGCGGCAATGATTTTTTCCACGGATTCATTATTCTGCTGCGTCTGCTTCTGGATGTTCTCAACCTCGGTCATAACATCCTGGTTGGAAGCATCGAGCTGGTTCAACGATTTATCCACGTCATTTCTGGCATCAAGCATCGCTTTTGTCTCATCGGAAAGGTGATCCACTTCCCCGAGCGTCTTTTCCAGATGAATATTCATATTGTGAATGCTGTTCTTGATATTCTGCGCGTTGCCGGTCTGCTCGACAGCTCCGGTCAGCATATTGTGCAGATCATCGTTGATATTTCCAACCGCATTGCCTGCTTGTCCGGCAGCCGCATTCATCTCCTCGGAAGATGCATTCAAGGTCATGGTATTGTTGCTGATCTTGCCAATCATCGCAGATAAGCTGTCGATAAGTGTCTGCGTATTACATGACAAAGCTCCCGCCTCATCTTTTCTATCCAACATACTCTGCTCGATCTCAACATTGAGATTGCCTTCCGAAATCTGTTTTACCACGTCCATACTGTTCCGGATACTCTTTGCGATTCCTCTGGAAACAAGCAGACATCCGATGACCGCGATTACCAGTATAACAACAATCGCAACTGTAAAAATCATGGTAATCAGATTCAGGCTCGCATATATCTCCTTGACCGGCATTCCGGCGAAAACCATACCGATGATCTCATCACTGTTATTCTGGTGCACCGGCACATAATATCCAAAATAGAAAGTACCATCTACCAGCACACGATTGGTAAACACCTCATTACCATCCTGCAGGACATTTTCCACAAGGAAATCGCCTGCCTTGGAACCAAGGATCCGCTTCCCGTCCGCATCCTTTAACGATGTCACAAGTCTTGTATCGTTGTAAAAGAATGTAACCTCAATCCCGGTTTTTGCAGCAATATCATCAATAAAAGGTGTAGATAGTGATACGTTGTAAGCACCCTTCCACACATCCCCGGTCGCATTTACAAAATAATCTCCGGCATTCTGATCATACGCCGCAAGCACCGCGTTGGACGTCGCCTTCAGCTTCTGCTTGGCATCATCCAGCAGTTTATTTTTCACGACTGTATTACTAATGAGAATCGCTACAATACCCATGACGAGTACCGGAATGATAGCCAATATAAGCATCTTGTACTGCAGCTTCAAATTGCGAAATATTTTCACGGCTATCCCCCCTATTTCCAATCTACGACTTCCACATTGTGATAATACCAGTTGATCTTACCGGTAATCGTCGCATCATCCAATGTCTTTCCCTCTTCTCCGATCACGGTTCCCTCGTTGGTAAGGATTTCTCCGTCAAACACACCGAATTCTCCGGACAAAATCTTCTGCTGCATCTCATTTACTTTCTCCTGTGTTCCATCCTCGCACAGAGAAGATAATCCCGTCAGTCCAACCAGACTTTCGTCCATACCGCCATAATAATTCGAACCGTCATATGTCGCATTGACGATACTGTTTACATAGGAGGTGTAATACGCACTCCAGTTCCAGATAACCGATGTCAGCGTCGCATCCGGTGTCTCTTTACTCATATCGGAATTATATCCGATCGCCCATGTACCGTTTTCTTCGGATGCTGTCTGCGGAGCTGTCGTATCTACATGCTGTGCCAGCACATCGCAGCCCTTGCCAATCAATGCATCGGAAGCCGCCTGCTCGTCATCCGGAGAAAACCAGGAGTTCGTCACTGCCACTAGCACCTTCGCATCCGGATTGACTTCCTCAACGCCCATCGCAAATGCATCAATACCACCGGTACACTCACTGTTGTCGCTGCCCATCGCAGATACATAGCCGATCAAATTACTTTTCGTCTTCATGCCCGCTACCAGACCGGACAGATATCTTGCCTGATAGATTCTTCCGAAATAATTCGTAAAATTGCTTCCATTGCTCATATATCCGGTTCCGTGTGCAAAATAAACATCCGGATATTTCTCCGCATATGCCGCGGTCTCTTCCATGTAACCCCAGCTCGTTGTAAATACAATGTTGCAGCCTTCGTCCATACATTCATCCAATGCTTTTTTGATCGCCACATCATCGCCATCGTCTATCGATTCCTTGCGTACAACCTGATCTTCCTTAAGTCCGAGATTTGAAACCATACCCTGAATTCCAAGCTCGTGTGCATACGTATATCCCGATGTATCGGATGCACTGCCGATATATAACACACCAATCTTGACATCCTCTAACGGAATCGTCTTAAGTCCTGCCGGATTGGTCTCTGCCACTTCTGCCGATGCTGTCTGCTCTCCCTGTGCCGTTCCTGAGTTAGAAGTATCTGCCTGATTGCTTCCGCTTTCTACATCGTTCGTCACGACATCCACGATGACGTCATTGCCACAGCCGGATAATGAAAACGCCATCATCACAGCCATCATTACAGTCAGTAATTTCTTCTTCATCTGTAAATCCCTCCCTGTTTCTACATTCGCTTCTCTGATATCGGATGCATGGAAATCTGCCTTTTACCCCGCATCATATCCATACATATTCCTACATTTTATGTATTTTTATATTTTACATTGGATTGTATCATAATTCTATCTTTTTTAGATGAAATGCAAAAAAGAGCCGATCACTCGGCTCTTCACTAACGCTTCTATTCATCATTACCGTTTCTTATATAATCCTTCGATGTGAAGATCGTTAATCTCTTTTATCAACTGATGTTTGAATTCATCGAACTGTCCGCCATCGCTCAGTTCATCGTACCGCTTCCAATAATCTAACTTCGGGAGCAGATCCTTCATATATTCCCGCGCCTGTTCCTCCGGGAATTCATCCGTCACCATATGCTTGACTGCAACATCGATCAGATCATCCATATTACTGTATGTATACATGCCATCTGCATAGCACCATTTGCAATACGATTCATTCATTGTCCCATCCCGGTCATGCCCGATGATCTCATCTTCGAGCGGCATGCCACAGCACTGACAGATCAATCTTCTCGGTTGTCCAACATGATGCTATCTTAACAGACAACCGCTTACGATAAAAGCAACCTGCTGTTTCCCCTTAGATGTTCTCCGTATACCGGCAATCCGGAAATCCCTTACAGCCCCAGAACTCGCCGAATTTTCCTTTTCGTTTTACCATCGTCATTCCACATTTCGGACAGGTCTTGACATTCTGCCGCACATCCGCCGTCCCTTCCCCGGACAATTCTTTTCCAAGTAATTCAAATACCTTCTGGTTCATCTTACAGTCTGTCAATGCGCGGTGTGCGCCCACCGTAGAGATGCCATAATAGTTCGCAAGATCACCCAGTCTCCGATGCTTCCAATCCGGGAATACGATTTTTGCAAGGCGCAATGTATCCACGAAATCATTTGGAAGTATCAATCCCATATATTTCTCGAAGTCACGATACAGAAACTTCATATCAAACGAGGCAATATTATGTCCAACCAGAATATCGTTTCCGATAAATGCAAGGAACAACGGTAACACTTCTTCAAACTCCGGTGCATCTGACACCATCTCATCATAGATGTGATTGACCGCACTCGCACCATACGGAATTGTTCGTCCCGGATTAACAAGTGTGCTGAATTCATCGATGATTTTACCGCCGCGCACCTTCACGCCGGAGATCTCAATCACCTCATCGTAGTTTGCAGAGATTCCGGTTGTCTCCAGATCATATAACACATAGTCCGGTACATATTTATTTAATTGTTTTCCTCTTTGGTTGCTCATTTGTAAGTTCACCTGTTCTCATTTACAGCACCTTATGTATTTCATCCCCATTCACCGGAGACAGGCACCGGTGCTCCAGTTCATTTACCACGATCAGCTTCTCTTTTTTCTCTGTCACAACACCGATCACGGCGGCTTCCGTTTCCTGCTCTGCCAGATATTCCACCAGCTTCTCTCCATCTTCCACGACTACAAACAGGCAGCCGGTTGCATCAAGCAGATACGGATTGATATTGAAGAACTCGCAGATTTCGATTGTCTCCTGCCGGATTGGTATATCCACATGCTGTACCTCAAAGCCCTTATCCATCCAGACGCCCATCTGCCACAGGGCACCATAGACACCACCGGATGAGCCATCGTGCATATAGCAGATATCCATGCCGGAATCCGCAATCCTCCGTGCCACGTCCACAATGCTATACGCATCTTCCTTGACGCTTGCCATATCCAGATAGAAATCCGGGAACCGCGTATGCAGTTCTTCCCGCTTTTCCTTCAGTATTATATCCGCACCCATCAAGCCTGCCTGTCCGACCATTACGATATCGTAGCCCGGCTTGATCTTCTTTTTATTTGCACAGTAATCGCCTGCTGTTCCAAGCATCGTCACGACAAACTGCGCCCGCGCAAACACTTCAGACACCTGTGTGTGACCACCTAAGATCTGTATGCCCTTTGCTTCTGCATAAGAATTGAAATCTGCCATATATCCCTTGATCCATGACTCCTTTACATTCTGTGGAAGAAGCATCGTAAGACGTGCACCCTCGATCTGTCCACCCGAGCACGCAAAATTATTCATTGCTTTCACCCACGCAATCCAAGGCGTATCGCCGATGCCATCTGCACTTACATTTCCATGCAGGTTTGCATAATCGTTTCCGACTGCTGCCGATACCGAAAGCTTCGGATTCAATCTTCGTATATGTTTAATCACCGAACGCGACAGATAGCGCTCCGGCAGGCTTCCTTGTTCCATTCTTTCTTCTCCTCTACTTTCTCAGTATATCCACCGTATGTGCTCCTGCTCCGATCAGATCCGGCCGTTCACACACCTTCAACTGATATGCCACGAAAAGCTCGTAGCTCTCTTCACTCAATTGATTCACAAACGGACGGATATAATTGGCTGGTCCATCCGGTGACAGTATCTTCTCCCGCTTCAATCCAACCGCTTCGTTGTAGCTGTCAATGTCCTCAATCCGTTCGAATGCATACAGACTATCCGCTGCAGGTACCGTATGAAATGACGCATCCAATGTTCCATTCTTCACGCTTTCCTCCAGATGGTTCTCCTGAATACCATATACGACCACGGCATACTCATTCATCACATAGGCGACTAATATAATCCCGCCCGGTTTCGTCACACGCTTCGCTTCGGAGAGCGCCTGAATCTTCTCCTCCTTCGTCATCAGATGATACATCGGACCGAAGAGAAGTGTCAGATCATAGGTATTATCTTCCAATTTCTTCAGATGCAGCGCATTTCCCTGCATCGCATGCACGTTACTGTTTTTCTGCTTCAATATGCCTAAGTTATGTTTTACCAGCTCCACAGCCGTCACATCGTAGCCTTCCTCACAGAGCGACACACTGTAACGTCCGGTTCCGGCACCGATATCAAGAATCTTAATATTTTTCCGGTTCGTGACCTTCAATTCCTGCATCCGCACATCCAGATAATCATGAATATATTTCATCGTGATGCGGTACTCAATCTGCCCATGCCTGGAATTTAGTCTTTTTTCCTCATTGAATTTATTGTAATATTCTTCGATCTTGTTCATTTTTTTAACCTTCTTATCGCCTGGATCCATCTGGTTACTCTGCACATTTCACATATGCACCATCTGCAAGCTCTGCGATCCTCGCTCCGATTCCCATTCCGAATATACTGTCTTCGGTATCAATCACCAGAAGCGGCAACTCATTTTTCCTCAAATCCTCCGCTGCCCGATACACCAGCTTTACGGGATTTCCGGGCTCTATATCATAGTTGGACTTGCCATCCGTAATCAGCACAGTGAGATGGATATCCTCCGGATATTTGCGGCGATCCGTCAACTGTACCTGTTCTGCCAAACGCAGCCCCATCGCAAGTGGTGTATTGCCCTTTGCTTTCAGCTCCCGCATGTTCTCTGCCGCGACATCCACGCTCTTTGTAAATGGCAGCTTCACCGTAGCATGCTTATCTCCAAATAAGATTAGTCCCACCCGGTCGCGGTCACAATAGGCTTTTTCAAGCATTGCCATCACTGCGCTTTTTGCAAATGCAAGGCGTTTGTTCGCACCTTGCGACCGGCTGGCATCCACAACAAAAAGTACGGTACTGTGCTTCTTGTTGCGATATCGTTTCATACGCAGATCTTCTGGCATGATCTGTCCCTGAAGTCCGTCTTTCTCCATGTGGCTTCCACGTTCCACACATGTCCGGATCGTCGCCGGGATATCAACATCCGAAAGGCCGCACATTTTCCTTTCTGCTTCGGATGGCACCACAGATCCACTGTGCTTTCCTTTTTTTATCTTTAATTGTGCCGCACGTTTCTGTGAAAACGGAAGCTCCAGAGATGCCATCATCTCATCTAGTACTTCTATAATCGAGCGTTCCCTTCCACTTTGCTCAACCGGGAGAAATATTTCCTCCTGCATATCCACATTTTTCTGCTTCGCAGAGTCTAGTCTCCCTCCCCGGATGTCTCCGGTTCACGTTTTTCTCCTTTTCGGGACAATATCTGTTCCATCATCTCCGGATTCATCTGCCCGTTATCCAACGGATTTTTATGCATACGGTGCGGCAGTACATACTGTGCCGCTCTGGAGATATCTTCCTTTTTGACCCGTTTTCTTCCTTCATATGCAGCGATCGTCTTCGCTGTTTTCACGATTCCGATATCTGCACGATGTCCGTCTGTACCATAGGCAATACAGATCTCTGCGGACAGGCGCAGAAGTTCCCGGCTCATTGTCACCTCTGGCAAAAGTGCTCTGGCTTTGTCGATCTTCGTGCGCAGATGCGCCTGACGTTCCTCGAATCTCTTACAAAATACCGATGCATCCTGTTCGTAGGCAAGCCGGTTTTTGACAATCCGGATTCGCTTGTCTACATCCTCCTCTGCTGTCACATCCACAACCATTCCAAACCGGTCAAGCAGCTGTGGTCGAAGATTTCCCTCCTCTGGGTTCATCGAACCGATCAATATGAACTTTGACGCATGCGTACAAGAGATTCCTTCCCGCTCCACTGTATTTCTGCCCGTTGCCGCTGCATCTAACAACAGATCCACGATATGGTCATCGAGCAGATTTACCTCATCGACATACAGGATATTTCCGTCTGCTTCTTTCAGAAGTCCCGGTTCAAATTTCTTTTCTCCATCCTTCAATGCCGCCTCAATATTGATCGTTCCTGCAACACGATCCTCGGTTGCATTTGCAGGAATCTCCACGATTTTCAGCTTCCGCATCAGGTTCGGGATTGCACGGACGACAGTCGTCTTGGCAGTTCCCTTCTGTCCCCGGATTAGTACACCGCCAAGTGCGGGATTAATGAGATTCAGCACGATTGCTTCCTTCATCTTCTCCTGACCGACAATCGCCGTGAACGGATATACATTGTCTATCTTTTTCCTTTGCATCTTACTCCTCTGCCTCTCCTTCTGCCTCGATATAAGCCTCCCGGATCGATTCTAACTCTTCCTCGGTTGCCTGATAATACCCTCGATGATTTGCTTCCATAAGGCGTTCCATCATCTTCATATACGCCCATTTGTTACTCTTTGTCATCTGCCTGCGCAGTTCTTCATCCGCCACATAACAACGCGTCATCTCCGAAAATGTCTGGCTGTCCACTGCATCCGTCGATGCCGCAAATCCCATCACATTTTCAAACCGCTTTTCAATCTGCTGCACGCCATGATAGGTATGCCGCATCATGCCCTCGATCCATGCAGGATTCAACAGGCGCGTTCTTATTCCCCGATTCAGCGCTTCCTGGATATCCTGTACCTTGACGTCTTCCCCGACGGTATCTGCGACAAGCATCACCGGCTTTTCGCCCTTCTGGTTTTCCACCGCCTTTGAAAGTCCACCATAAAACTCATAATAATGATCGAGATCGGTGAGTTCATATTCCACGTTGTTCCGTATCTGCGAGATGTAGTCTACATTTTCATATTGATGTTTCAGTACGCTGGCTGCTGCCTCGCCTCTGTGCCGGTACGAATACGCATACGAAAGATCCGCTGTAAAGCCTGTTCCAAGCTCCTCCGCTGCTTTCCAGCTTCCTTTTTTCACAACATCCGTAAGACGCGTCGCATATTCGCCCTCCTTCGGGCCGAAGATCCGGCAGGACGCCATCTCCCATGCCCGTGTCTCGTCCATTCCCTGCTCTTTCATCAGTGTATGCGCCAGTTTTCTCGTATTTGCCGCAAAATAATTTGCCTCATCCGGCTCATCCAACGCAAGAATCTGTTGTAGCATTTCATTCAGGTTATCTACCAGATTCGGATACATATCCCGGAAGAATCCACACATATGGATCACCACATCCATACGCGGTCTTCCAAGTTCCTCCCGCGGGATAATCTCCAGACGGTCATCAAAGCTCGCACGATCCGTCCTTAGACGGAGTCCCAGATAATATAAGATCTGCCCGACTGTCTCGCCCTGGCTTCTGGATGTCTCTAATCCCCAGAGAATCACAGCGGTTGTATCGGGATAACTGCCTGTCTGCTTTTTATATTGTTCCACGGCAAGCTGTGCGGCTCTTGCGCCCCGCTCATATGCCGTTTTAGTCGGAACCAACCGCGGATCAAACTGCACAAGATTCCGCCCGGATGGAAGGATATCCGGATTTTTCACCACGTCTCCCGCAGTTCCAACAGGGACATATTCCCCATCTAAGGCATGCAGAAGTCCCTGTGCCTCCTCCGCATTCATCACATGCAAGCCATCCGTGATCAGACTATTTTCATATTCATACAAATATTCCTCGATCTGCTCAAGATCCCCTGTACATCCACATGCCTCTGCCAGATGGTCAATCTGGTTCATCAGATCATCGCAGCGTTCCGGTGCACTCTGCATACTCTCCCTATACTCAGCGATTGTCTCTTTTAATTCCTGCAATTCACCATATATTCCGCTTTTTTTCAAAGCAGGTGCCTGATAACTGATAATCGTAGCATGCGTTCTCCGCTTGGCTATCATCGCTTCCGAAGGATTCCCGATATAGTAATAATAAAAATGAGGAGCTGTCCCGATCAGACGGTCCGGCCAGCATTGTCCCATCATGCCATTGTCCTTACCAGGCAGAAATTCCAAAGTTCCGTGTGTACCGAAATGAATCACTGCATCCGCGCCAAATTCTTCCCCTATATAATGGTAAAATGCCTGATATGCCTTCGGTGGTTCCTGATTCCGGTCATGGTAGTTCTCGATGATATCCGCTTTACTGTCTCCGTCCTGCCGCAACGGCTGTAACCCAAGAAATACATTTCCACATCGAATCCCCTTCACTGGATAGTCCTCTCCATCCAGCCTGTATGTAATCGCAGCCTCGGCCTCGTCGCTCCACTGTGGCGCATTGCAATTACCATCCATAACGAACGCCTCCCGAAGCTGTTCAGCCGTCAGGGCTTCCACCTGATATCCCGCCTGTTTTAACTGCTTCAAAGCTTCTGCCGCCGATGCAAAGGTATCAAGAAATGCCGCGGATGCAACATTGCTTTCGCCCGGCGGGTAATTGTAGAACACGAACGCCAGCTTCTTATCCTGATTTGCCAGCTTCTGTAACCTCAGATATCCTTCCAGCCGTGCCACAAGTGTATCAATCCGTTCTGTGATTGGCTGCAATTCGGATACCGTCGCTTCCCCCATCACACCAACCGGAAATGTCAGGATTCCCCCATCTAATTCCGGCAGCAACATACTGATCAGGAACTCGCCCGGATTGACCGCGGATGCTTCCTGCCATCTTTGCTCTGTGATTTTCGTCAGGCAGAATGGCTTGATATACGGCACCTGCAGTTCCTTCAGAATCTGCACTGCACCGTCTGCATTTCCGCCCATCGGACCTGCCCCAAGCCGGAATGGCATCGTATTGATCACCGCGGATACCGGGTACTTCTTCTGGCAGAGATAACTCTTTAATTTCTCCTGATCACGATCCTCATTTTGTGAGAATGCAATCGGAAGTATGTTATATTTTTCTCTTAATTTTTCACAAATGATACGCACGATTGGCAGATAATCGTTCGGATATGCATGTCCGTAAAACAAAAATGCTATCGTATCCCTGCCTTTGTCATACGGATTTTTCTTCCAATATTTCTCGAGCGTATCTTCGCATGCAAGTGAAAACGGATCTTTCAGATAGATTCCGTACCGCATCGTACAAGGCTTTTCCTTCGGCAGAAAGCTCCTGCCGCAATATCTTCGTAAAATCAGATAGAAGAATGATTCTATATCCGTGTAGGTTGCCTGCTGCCAATAGTCCATCAGCAAAAACACCTGCTTCATATCCTTTGTCATGCCAAATGGAAGGACATTGCCAAGGATCATCGCCATTCTTCGTATCCGGCGCATCTTCTCTAACGCACTGGCTGTCGGTTTTTTGTTTTCCTTCGTATCCGCTTGCTTAGCTTCCTCCTCTGACACATCTCCTGTCTGCGGTTTCTTCTGGGAGGACTTCATCATTTTACCCATTGCTTCCATGGAAAATGTTCCGAGGCGCAGATATTCACGCAATTCGTTACCAATCACAATCCGTTGTCCCCGGCACTCCTCTAAACCGCGTCTGACAATCTCCCGCAACGCCTCTGAAACGCCCATCAGGTCAATGATTGCAACATCCGCCTCACGGACTGCATTCTCCAGAATCTCCGGATGCATCAGATATTTGTTTTCCATTCCTGCCACATAAAAGACTGCAAAATCAATTGCATCCTCCGGGTATTTTTTTGCATATTCTTTTTGAAATATCTGGATCTGTGAAAGTGCAGATACGGACACTGCAATGATTGTAATTTTCATCTGATTTCTCCTATTTTAAGTCGTACATTTATTTCTGGCATATACATCAGATTTTATCATTTACGTGCCGCATATACAAGCCATTTCTCCGCTTACCATATCTCCTCCTGCCGCTTTTCCGGTTGAAAATGTTCCTTTGCAAATCCCATATCCTGCACGAGCTCCAGTGTGCCGAGATACTTACCCTCTTTATCCCGTACCGCCATGTATCTGACAAGCATGCATTTTCCATTTTTGTCCATCCAGATTGGAACCTCGTCCAATGCCCCTACACGGAACTCTCCAATAATTCTTCGCACGGTCGATTCAATCTTCGGTGGGTGACAGGAGAACACTTCCCGGTCGATTGCCATCCCCGGACGTTTAAAATCCTTCGGTCCTTCATTGAAGAAACGATTGATATTGTCCACATCCACAAATGTGATCTCCATCGGAATCGTATTCAGAAGTGCGGTCAGCTGCGCAATCGTCAGATGCCCGCCCGGCATGCGGATTTCCGTCTCTGTGAGCGACGTCTCCGGCACATATTGATTGTCCTCTGCCTTCTGCCAGATCTCCGGCTCCACGCCGAAACAAACCGCATAATCCTTCTGGTCTTGGTAGATGCCGATCCACTCTTCCTCCGTGAAATTCGCCGCACAGTTCGGAAACAAAATATTTGCCTCTTTGTAGATCATCTCCTGTGCCCGTGCTACTACCGTTGCGAACCGCTCCTGCCATTCAGGTTCCTTATCATTCATCTTCGCAAGAAATGAGATTTCATCCCGGATCTCATCATCAACTGTCCACATCACACTTGCCGGTCCGGATATCCCATACCGCACATTCAAAACCGGATACAGGAGATCTCCCTTCTTCGCATAGTGAATGGAGATGCCACGCAACGATTCCAACGTCTTCTTATTTGCACTGCCATCTTTGATTTTCTCCTCTGCCTGCTCTAATAGCATAGCAAGAGCACCATTCTCATTTGCAAACAGCCACAGCGGATGTCCTTTGATCTGTGCCAGCTCCCGCGTCTTTGTCTCCCGCTCTTCCCGCAGTGTTGACGCATGCACTGCCTTTTCCGCATTCGCAATCTGTTCCTCCCGTGTCTTTCCATGAAAGAGTGCGGCATGTACATCACACAGCTTCTGCACATCAGAAAGTGGTGTTCCCTCCGCAAGCATCTCCTGTTCTGCCTTCATGATCTCCGCAGGATCAACATCCTTAAATACTTCCACGAAATCTTTTCTTACTGCTTCCAGCGGCTCTCCATCTCCAAGCCGCTTCAGATATTCCTTCAATGTCTCGATTCGATCCTTCATACGAATTCCTCCATTTATTCACGAATCAAAAATACGAGAATTGCTTCTGGCATTTCTGATATATCAAATGTCTGATTATTCTCGTATTTCGGATTCCGCATTCTGAAATTAGTATGTCAGTTATTAAATTATTTCATTCCAGCATTTTGCAAAAAATCCCGGTGCTTTCACACCGGGATTCGAACACTCTCTATTTAATTGTCCGAACAAGCTTATGCTTCCAGATACTTATCGATACTTGCAAGCTTCACGCAAAGCACGAAAATCTTCGATGCTGCTTCCATCTCTTCCACAGATGGGAACGAAGGAGCAATACGGATATTGCTGTCTTTTGGATCTTTGCCATACGGATAGGTTGCACCGGCGCCTGTCAGTACCACGCCTGCATCCTTACACATTGCTACGATCTTCTTCGCACAGCCCTCGAGTGCATCAAAGGAAATGAAATATCCACCGAGCGGCTTTACCCACGAACCGATCTCCAGTCCTGTAAGCTCCTGATCAAATGCATTTAAAACTGCCTCGAACTTCGGACGTAAGATATCCGCATGTTTCTCCATATGTGCCTTCAGTCCGTCAATATTCTTGAAGAATCTTGTATGACGGAGCTGATTGATCTTATCATGACCGATTGTCTGTACGGTTAACTGCTGCTTGATAAATTCTACATTTGTTGTAGAAGTTGCGATTGCAGAAACACCGGAACCAGGGAATGTAATCTTCGATGTCGAAGCAAACATATATGCCATATCCGGATTCCCGGCCTTCTCACACTCCTCTAAGATATTCGGGATTTCTGCCTGCTGATCCTTATACAGATGATGGATGCAGTATGCATTATCCCAGAAGATACGGAAGTCTTCGGCTGCCGGCTTTAATGCTGCAAATCTTCTTACCACCTCATCGGAATATACGATTCCGGTTGGGTTTGAATATTTCGGCACACACCAGATACCCTTCACTGTGGCATCGTTATTTACGTATTTCTCAACCAGATCCATATCCGGTCCATCGGAATTCATCGGGATGTTGATCATCTCAATGCCGAAAAACTCTGTGATTTTAAAATGTCTGTCATATCCAGGTACCGGGCAGAGGAACTTGACCTTATCCAGCTTGCACCAAGGAGTCGAACCATTGACACCGTGTGTCATCGAACGGGAAACTGTATCGTACATAACGTTCAGACTGGAGTTACCATATACAATGATATTCTCCTTCTTTACTTCCATCATGTCTGCCATAAGCTGACGACACTCTCCGATACCATCCAGATCTCCATAGTTTCTTGTATCATTTCCAAGCAAGGTACGCATATCAGATTTGCTATTAATCTCATCTAACATCTGCATGGAAAGTGCCAGCTGGGAGAATCCAGGCTTTCCTCTTGCCATATTGAGGCTGAGGCCCTTTGCCTGCTCTTCCTTGTATTCCTCCATAAGAGCGGCTTTTAATGTCAATAACTCGTCTTTACTCATATCCTTGTATTTCTTCATTTCAGCTACCTTATACCTTTCACATTTATTTGCATCGTATAAATTATGCATTTAAACCGTCTGTTTTCTATTTTATAGACATTTCTCTAAAAAAACAAGAGTTAAATAGATAATTCTCTATATTTTTTCTCTATATTCAGGATATTTACTTTGGATTTTTATGTTTTTAGCAATTTTCATGTGTTCATATGCTCTTTTTACGCCCGCCAATGACAAAACGCTCTGCCACAGGAAATATATCCCATCGAAGAGCGTCTGTATGTGGTTTATATGTTGTTTTGATTTGTATTCTATCCGATTACTCTTCGTAAGGAAGAACTGCTCCATCGTATGTATCGTTGATGTACTTCTTCACATCATCAGACTTCAATACATCTACCAATGCTTTGATCTTTGCGCTGTTCTCGTTGCCTTCCTTCACTGCGATTACATTTACATATGTCTTAGCAGCTTCAGAATCGCTCTTCTCGTAAGCAAGTGCATCCTTTCCTACAGAGAAACCAGCAGCAAGTGCATAGTTACCATTCAATACGACAAATGCTGTCTCATCAACGACTCTGGCTACCTGTGCAGCCTCAAGCTCAACGATCTTTACATTGTGAGGATTCTCAGCGATATCATTAACAGTTGCATTAATACCAGCGCCATCCTTCAATTTGATGATGCCATTGTCCTGCAGAAGAAGCAATGCTCTTGCCTCGTTTGTTGTATCGTTTGGTACCGCGATAGAATCGCCGTCTGCGATCTCATCCAAGCTCTTCTTTGTTCCCGGATAGATACCAAATGGCTCATAGTGGATCTTACCTGCAACAGCAAGATGTGTGCCCTTCTCCTCATTGAAGCTTTCCAGATATGGTACATGCTGGAAGTAGTTGGCATCGAAGTCTCCGCTTTCTACCACTTCGTTTGGCTTTACATAGTCATCAAAGACAGTCACCTGCAGATCATAGCCCTGCTCCTTAAGCTTATCCTTTGCGTACTCCAGAATCTCAGCGTGTGGTGTTGCAGATGCTGCAACTGTGATTGTCTTATCATCCTCGCCGCTCTTTCCGCAGCCTGTGAGTGCTCCTACCAAAAATGCACCTGTCAGTGTCAGTGCGAGTAATTTCTTAATTGATTTCTTCATAATTCATGTCCTCTCTTTCCTGTTTTTATAATCATTGAAAACTTTTATCCAATGATCCATTACTTTATATATAAGCAGATTCCGGTGTGCACATTCCAATTCCCGCATATATTGCAAATTATTTTCTGCGGTCCAGACGGTTTGCAACGAACATGCCAACCGACTGGAATACCTGTACGATCACAATCAGTAACGCCACCGTAACAAGCATAATATCTGTCTGATACCGGTAATATCCGTAACGGACTGCGATATCTCCAAGTCCGCCACCGCCGACTGCACCTGCCATTGCGGAATATCCAAGGATCGTTCCGATTGCAATCGTTGCGCCTGTGATCAGGGAAGTTCTTGCTTCAACAAGCAATACCCTGAAGATGATTCTGCTGTTGCTTGCGCCCATTGCCTTTGCTGCTTCGATGACTCCGTAATCGACTTCCTTCAACGAAGACTCTACCATTCTTGCGATAAACGGAATCGCCGCTGCCGTCAGTGGGACGATCGTTGCGGTAGAACCATAGCTTTTTCCAAGCAACAGTCTTGTAAATGGAATCAACAGAATCAATAAGATCAAAAACGGTATGCTTCGTACAATATTCGCAATCACATCCAGAATCTTATATACCACCTTGTTTGGCTTCAATCCCTCTTTATCTGTGATACAAAGGAGAATTCCCATCGGCAGTCCAAATAAATATCCAAATACAGTTGAAACAACTGTCATGTATAACGTCTCAAGAATACCTGTTCCAATCATGGAACGAACCTGTTCTGTCCACATTAGAACGCACCTCCTGTCTTTGTCTCCGACAACTCTTCTATCTCAAGTCCCCGGTCAATCAGATACTGTTCCATCGCTTTCACATTCGTGGAACCATTCGGAATCTCCAATATCATCTCTCCCTTTGCCACGCCGCCAACATTCTTGGTTGCAGCTTTCAGGATGTTGATTGGCTCCTTAAATGTCAGTATCATATTTGCAATGACCGGTTCAAATGCGGAGTTCTCTGTAAATACGATTCGTATCTTCGTTCCGTCCTGAATCTGACTTGCTGTCTGCTGATCGTCACCGGTGGTATCTCCACCATCGTCCTTTCTGAGCAGTTCTCTTGCCACCTCTGACTTTGGATGATTGAAGATTTCCACAGTACTTCCGTTCTCGACCACCTGTCCATCCTTCATAATTGCTACCCGGTTACAGATCTCCCGGACAACTGCCATCTGGTGTGTGATCACAACGATTGTGATACCAAACCGTTTGTTGATATCCTGCAGCAAAGCGAGAATCGAAGAAGTTGTCTGTGGGTCTAACGCACTCGTTGCCTCATCACACAGAAGAATCTGAGGATCGGAAGCTAAGGCTCTCGCAATCGCCACACGCTGTTTCTGCCCACCGGATAACTGAGATGGATACGCTTTGGCACGATCCTTCAGACCTACGATATCCAGAAGCTCATAAGCTTTCTTCTTTGCCTCTGCCTTCGACTTCCCCTGAATAAACAACGGGAAGCATACATTTTCTAATACCGACTTCTGCATCAGCAGATTGAAATGCTGGAAGATCATGCCGATATGTTCCCGCTGCTTGCGAAGCTCTTTCTCGGAAAGCTTGCTCAGATCCTTATCCTGCACGATCACCGTTCCCTCAGTCGGAACCTCGATATGGTTGATGCATCGTACGAGTGTACTCTTTCCTGCACCGGACATACCGATGATTCCATATATGTCTCCGGCTTCGATGTCGAGCGTCACATGCTTCAACGCGTCGATCTCGCCGTCTTTTGTCTGAAATTTTTTGGATACATCTTGTATCTGGATGATTGCCATAGACGTACTTCCTTTCCCTCGCAGGTTTTATACCCTACTTTTCCTATCTGATATACTATTTATTTCCCTTTCATGGTTTCAGATTATAACGTGCTTCCTCTGTTATGTCAATACAGACAGCCATACATAAAAATGATTGTTTGTTATAATCTATTCCTATACCAAAAAGACTACGCAATACTCATATTCCTGAATATTGCGCAGTCTCATTTGTTTTCTTATATTGTTTTTGCGACTCTCATGTGCAACTCTTACTTTGCATCCAGAATCTCTCTTGCAATTTTTTGCTGTTCGTCCGTTGGAGGATCGATTCCTTCCAGCTTATAAGGGATTCCAAGGCGCTCCCACTCCTGAATTCCAAGCTTATGGTATGGCAATACCTCCACCCGGTCAACCGTCTTCAAAGTCCTGATAAACTCAGCCGTCTTCTTCAGATCTGCTTCGTCGGTTGTTATGCCCGGCACAAGGACATGTCGAATCCACATATGCTTTCCCTGATCGGAGAGATACTGTGCCAAGTCTAATATATTCTTATTCGAGAACCCTGTCAGCTCCCGGTGTTTGTCGTCCTCAATCTGCTTGATATCAAGCAGGAACAAATCAGTGAGTGCCATCAGTTCATTGAACTTCGAGAAGAAAGGCTCCTCTCTTGTAAATGGATTACCCGCTGTATCAATCGTTGTGTGAATCCCCTGTGCTTTTGCAAGCTTGAAGAATTCAATCAAAAAGTCCATCTGCAGAAGCGCTTCGCCTCCACTAACGGTTATTCCTCCGTCGCCCTTCCAATAAGGCTTATAACGAAGTGCCTGCTTGAGCAGATCTTCCGGAGTTCTCGCTTCAACCTTGACGCCTTTATCTAGTAGCAGTTTTGTGTTCTCTTCAATTTTCTTTTCGAGTTCTTCTCGTTCTTTATCATCCGTTGTGTCTGCATAGAGCTTTGTGTAATCGGTTACCAGATTCCACGTCTCCGGGTTATGACAGTATTTACAACGCATCTTACAGCCTTGCAAAAATACTACAAATCGGATACCTGGTCCATCTACGGCTCCAAAGCTTTCTGTTGAATGAATATAACCTAAAATCTGTTTCTTCTCCGGCATGTTCCACCTCTAACAATTTTATTTTTATAAAAAGTCCCGGAGATAGTATCTCCGGGACTCCAGTGAATTACTTATCTATCAAAAACATTTTTGACAAACTTCTAATTAAAGTGAGTCATGGAATGTTCTGTTGATAACATCGAGCTGCTGCTCACGTGTAAGAGAGATAAACTTAACAGCGTATCCAGATACACGGATTGTGAAGTTAGCGTACTCTGGCTTATCTGGGTTCTCCATAGCATCCAGAAGCTTATCCTTACCGAATACGTTTACGTTCAAGTGGTGAGCGCCCTGATCGAAGTAACCATCCATAGCGCTTACAAGCTTCTCAGCTCTCTCAGCCTCATCATGACCAAGTGCAGATGGGTTCATTGTCTGAGTATTTGAGATACCATCCAAAGACCACTCATAAGGAATCTTAGCAACTGAGTTCAGAGATGCAAGAAGTCCTGATGTCTCAGCACCGTAGCTTGGGTTAGCACCTGGAGCAAATGGTGTCCAAGCACGTCTACCATCTGGAAGGTTACCTGTGAACTTACCATATACTACGTTAGATGTGATTGTAAGGATAGATGTTGTAGGCTCTGAATTACGGTATGTGTGTCTCTTCTTGATGTCTGTAAGGAACTCATGAAGCAGCCATACACCGATATTATCTGCTCTGTCATCATCATTACCATACTTAGGGAACTCGCCTTCGATCTCGAAGTCTTCTGCAAGTCCTGTCTCTGCGTTACGGATAACCTTAACCTTAGCATACTTGATAGCTGAAAGGGAATCGATAACGTGTGAGAATCCGGCAATACCTGTAGCAAATGTACGACGTACATCTGTATCGATCAATGCCATCTCTGCTGATTCATAGTAGTACTTGTCATGCATGTACTGAATCAGGTTCAGGATATTTACATAAAGTCCTGCTAACCAGTCAAGCATCTGCTTGTACTTAGCAAGTACTTCATCATAGTCAAGGTACTCAGAAGTAATAGGAGCGTAGTCAGGACCTACCTGCATTGGCTTGCCTGTCTTCTTGTCAAGGAACTTCTCATCCTTACCACCGTTGATAGCGTACAGGAGACACTTAGCAAGGTTTGCACGAGCTCCGAAGAACTGCATTTCCTTACCTGTCTGTGTAGCAGATACACAACAGCAGATTGAGTAATCATCGCCCCAGATTGGCTTCATTACATCATCGTTCTCGTACTGGATTGAGCTTGTTCTTACAGAAATCTTAGCAGCATATGTCTTGAAGTTGTTAGGCAATGCTGAAGAGTAAAGTACTGTAAGGTTTGGCTCTGGAGCAGGTCCCATATCCTCAAGAGTATGAAGGAATCTGTAGTCGTTCTTTGTAACCATTGAACGTCCGTCCATACCAATACCACCGACTTCAAGTGTAGCCCATACAGGGTCACCTGAGAACAGCTCGTTGTATGACTTAATTCTTGCGAACTTAACCATACGAAGCTTCATTGTGAAGTGATCGATAAGCTCCTGAGCCTGAGCCTCTGTAAGCTTACCAGCCTTAATATCTCTCTCGATATAGATATCAAGGAATGTAGATACACGTCCTACGGACATAGCAGCACCATTCTGTGTCTTGATAGCTGCAAGGTATCCGAAGTATAACCACTGAACAGCTTCCTTCGCATTTGAAGCTGGCTTAGAAATATCATAGCCGTATGACTGAGCCATAACCTTCATCTCCTGAAGACGTCTGATCTGCTCTGTCAACTCTTCTCTCTGACGGATAATATCATCATACATATTACCATCGCCACAGTTAGCCTTATCTTCCTGCTTCCAAGCGATCAGCTGATCAATACCGTAAAGAGCGACTCTTCTGTAATCACCAACGATACGACCACGACCATAAGTATCTGGCAAACCTGTTACGATATGTGTATGACGAGCTGCCATCATCTCTGGTGTATAAGCATCAAATACTGCCTGATTGTGTGTCTTGTGATAATCTGTAAAGATCTTGTGGAAGTTCTCGTTTGGCTTGTATCCGTACATCTCGAGTGCTTCCTCAGCCATCTTGATACCACCATAAGGCATAAATGCTCTCTTAAGTGGCTCGTCTGTCTGAAGACCTACGATCTGCTCAAGATCCTTTGTCTCTGGATCAATGTAACCAGGACCATATGCTGTAATGCTGGATACAACATCTGCGTCCTCCTTCAATACACCACCGTTGTCTCTCTCTGCCTTCTGAAGAGCCTGAAGCTTATCCCAGAGCTTGTTCGTAGCATCTGTTGGTCCTGCAAGGAAGCTCTCGTCTCCATCATAAGGTGTGTAGTTGTTCTGGATGAAGTCTCTTACGTTGCACTCTTCCTTCCAGAGTCTACCTGTGAATGATTCCCATTCCTGGTTCTGTAACATAATAGTTTCTCCTTTCAAATTATTTATATTATGTTTTATATTAGATGTAATATAAACTCTGACTGTATTATACAAAATGTTTCAAATAAAATCAATAATCCCTATCATTTTTATTGTTTTTCTTTTCGTACATTCAACCGTCTATCCGCTCAATTTTAAAGACATTCAGCGTATCGACATCCGGGCATGCGAAAACAGCGGTGCCCTTCTCCTGTCCCGGTATCTCGCCGCCATAGCGCAGGATATCCACATATGGAAATGCGACATGCATCGCCATCGGGCAGAGCTTTCCACGCTCCGTATCAAAATCATAAGAATCACCGATCTTATGTCCTCTGTGACAGCCCTTTTCGCCCTTCTGGTCGATCAGTGTAATCCGGATCTTCGGTCTTGCCATCAGTCAAGCACCTCCATACAGGTTTCCAGCGGAATTCCCTTATATTTATCCACGTTATCTGCATTTTTGCCGATCATGCTCTTCACGGCATCCATCGCCTCTGCGGTTGCCGTCTGCAGATCCTTGCCACTCATAAGCTTTCCGATAAATACGGCGGAGAAAATATCTCCCGTTCCCGGGAAATGTACCGGAATTTCTTCGAAATCAACCTTAAAATATTCTTCCTTCTTGTGGTCATATCCGACAACCGATCTGCAATCTGTGCCCGCGATCTTCGCACTTGTGATCACAATCGATTTCGCACCGAATGCACGAAGCTTGTCGATCATCGTATGATATGCTTCCTCGGTCACACCATCTTCCTTATATGGAAGCTCGGTCAGATATGCCGCCTCAGTATAGTTCGGTACGATATAGTCCGCAGCCGAAATCAGCTCACGCATCAAATCAATCGTCTCCTCTGTGATTCCGTTATAGAGCTTTCCCTCATCTCCCATAATCGGATCTGTGAAGATCGTCACGCCTTTTTCCGCCCGTGCCTTACAGAACTCGGTCACAAGCTGGGTCTGCTCCTTCGACACGATAAATCCGGTCGAGATTGCATCGAATTCAAATCCAAGCTGTTCCCAGACAGCGATTGCATTTTTCATGTAATCAGTTGTATCCAGGATGTCGAACTTGCCATAATCAAGTGTGTTCGATACGATTGCTGTCGGCAGGTTAAATACCTCGTATTTCATATGGGAAAGCACTGGAATCATCGCGGATAACGCAACCTTTCCATAGCCAGCCATATCGTTGATCAAAAGTAATTTCTTGCTCATTTTGTGTCTCCTTTTTCTAACCTTTATGCCAATTCGCATTTCATCATAGCATATTTTTTGTCAGAAAAAAACACAAAAAAAATCAACTGATTTTCTTCCATTTCATGGATGAAAGCAATGGTTTGTAGTACATGCGGCTCGCAATAACGGCCTCACCATTGTCCATCATAATCTTCCCGCGGCTGCCTGAAATCGAAGCAATACTTGAGATTCTGTCTGTATTTACAAGCATGGATTTGGATGCCCGGGTAAAATCATACGAATTCACCTTCTCTTCAATCTGGTAAAGGCGATTCTTTATCTCATAAATTTCCTGTTCCGTATAGGCAAACACTTTCTCTCCTACCGCCTCAAAATACAGGATTTCATCCGTTGAAATCCGATATAATTCTCTATGTTCTCCATATCCTGTGATTTTGTTTGCATCGCCCATTTCTTTCACCCGTCTTTATCCTTTCTTCTATCCGTGGAAATCTCCCGTCTTCCAATTCACTGCCACATATGGCACGATCTTATCGTCGATTTTCACATAGACCTGATAGACATCATTTCCGATATATTCGTAATGATCCGGCACCACACCATACTCCTCATACAGCGTCTTCTCGAACTCTTCCTTCCACGAATCATCGGATGGCTCGCCTTCCTGTGACTGGGATTCCGTCGTCTTAGCTTCTGTCGCAGCGGGTTCCGTCTTCCCTGTATTCGAACCTTCTGACTGTAATGTGCTGTCCGGGGTATTGCTCTCCGTAACAGATTCGGTCGTAGTTTCATTTTCGGTGGTTGTCGTAACTTCCGTTGCTGCTTCCGTTGTAGTCACCGTCTCGCTGCTCACCTGGATGATATCGGTCGTATTATTATCACTCACATTGCTGCATCCCGCCAAAGCCACTACCATTGCCGTACATAAAATCCATGCTTTCTTTCTCATAGTTCTTTCCTTCTTTCGGTTGTATTATAACGATTGATATAAAAAGAAAATAGGCTTTTTTTCTATCTAAATGTGTCAATTCTTCAGATATTTTCCGATTTTCTTTTTATAACCTGCATCATACATCCGGCATGCATCATTTCTGCATCAATACTGTTACAATTTTATTTCTTTTCATAACCAGGTTCCATCCAGAAACGTGCGCCGCAAGACGCACTAAAAAATGACGTTATCCAAAGTAATGGATAACGCCATTTTGACTATCGATAGTTTCTATTTTGAGAGAAATGTTTTTGTTGTATTTGTAACAGCTCCCTTGTAATTATCCGAAGGTGCCTGTTCTCCTTTTTTCACAAGCACAACCTGAATTCCTTCGATTCTTTTATGCTGACCAGTTGTGCCAGTCATCTCTCCATTTTTGGCCCACTTCATCCAGCCGTACGTCTGTGAATGCACACGATAATAAATATCATAATGCTCTGCCATCTCACCATAAAGCTCAATCTGAATTGCCTCTAATCTCTTTGCATTTCCTGTTGTCCCGCAAAACTCACCATCTTTCTTCCATGTTGCAGATTTATTTGGATCGGCCTGCCATCCGATTGTCTGCACATGTGCATTGTAACAGATACCGCCTGTATAATCCTTGTTTTTAAGTTCAAGTTTCAAAGACTCTAATCGCTTTGCTTTACCTGTTGTTCCGGAAATATCTCCGTCATTCTTCCAGTTCTGCCATCCATATGTCTGAAGATGTGAACGATACTGAACATGTGCCCGATCTGAGCCTTCAACTGTTGCAGCTGTTGCAGCTGCACTTGCCATATAAGCTTTCTTTTCTGATGCTGTTACACCTTCGAACTTGTCTGGTACGCTTTCACCCTTCTTAACAACTACTACCTGGATTGCTTCAAGTCTCTTCGCGAGTCCTGCTGTACCGGCAGCCTCACCATTTTTTGCCCAATTCATCCAGCCATAGCCCTGTGCATGAACGCGGTAATATACATCGTATTTATCCCTGTCTGCACCTGTCAACTGAATCTTGATTGCCTCGAGTCTCTTCGCTTCACCTGTTGTTCCGCTGATTTCACCATTTGATGACCAGTTTAACCAACCATATCCTTGGCAGTGTGTTGTATACTGAATACCAAGATCTTCATTTCCCTCTACAGAAATTTTAATCGCTTCTAATCTCTTTGCCTTTCCTGTTGTTCCTGCCACTGCTCCATTCTTCGCTGCACTTTTATTCCATCCATAACTCTGTATATGTGTAGAATAAGATACTGTTACAGGCTTCACAATTGGGTTTTGTGGTGTCGGATTCTCCGGTGTCGGATTCTCTGGTGTCGGATTCTCCGGTGTCGGATTCTCCGGTGTCGGATTCTCTGCCTCAACCAAAGAAATATTGTCAATTACAATTCTGTGCTGATCAGTAATCTGACCACCTACATTTCCCAAACAGATGCTGAGGAATGCCTGTGCGTCTGTCTCTTCTGTCATTATAAATTCTTCAGTAAACTTCTGATATTCACTTGTAAGTGTTACAATTCCATCATTTGCATCTTGATCATCGCTGTGCTCAGAGTATACCGGCCATCCAAGAGCCTCTCCACCCTGCATTACAACTCTGATTTTTCTATCAATGGTTGACTTAGCCTCATATGATAATTTATACTTCTTTCCTTTTTCCAGCAATACATTGTTCTGTTTAATCTGTATTCTCCAGTCATCCGCACCTGTATCATCTACAGTCACATCCAGTGCATTATTTTCTTTTAAACTGTCAACAACAACAGTTGCTTTTGCTGTGCTGTCTACATATACTTCATATCCTGAAAGACTATCATTGAATGATCCGTTCTTAATCTTTGCATCTTCTACCATTTTTACATTATCGAGAGAGATTGCACCTTCGATTTTCAATGAAACTGTCTTATCTGTAAACTTTGCTGTTGCAGGAATCTTTACAACATAATCTTTCTTTTCATTTCCTGCTTCAACATTTACTTTATATGTGTTTCCGCCAACAGTTGCAACGACAGTTGCTCCATTTTGCGCATACGCATCAAAGCTCAATGCATATGCTGTTCCTTCCTTAAATGCAAGATCTGACTGACTGATTGTTACACTTTTTCCTTCTGTGACCAATCTTCTTCCATCTGAAAGACCTGTTACCTTAATATCTGCACCTTCTGGTGTTATATCCCAATATCCAAGATGGTTTTTACCTTCCTGGAAAGATCCATTATAGATACAGCTTCCATTTGCAAGAATTGTCTTTTCTTCCTTTGCATTCGGATCTGGCTCCGCAGTCTTCCTAACAACTACGTTCTTAAGAACGATATCGCCTGAACCTGCATTACCCATATTAAACTCTAAACGTCCATTCACATCGGAATCTGCCTTCATTACGAACTGTGTGCTGAAGTGCTTCATCTCCGTTGTAAGCTCTGGAACCAGGGTTTTCATATATGACTGGTATCCACGGTCTGGAGCCTTAACATCTACATTCATCTTACGATTCTCAGATGCTTGTGCATCAAAACTTACTTCATAAGTTGCACCCTTTTCAAAAGGAACATTTGCCTGTACTAACTGTACACTGTAATCAACAGTACCTGCTTTTTCTGTCTTGATAACCATAGAGTTATCTTTGATTTCTGCTGTTGCAGCACCATCCAAAGCAGTTATGAATTTCCAATTTGTATCATCTGTCAAATCCTCTGCCTCTGCAAATGTGCTGTTCTTAATATAGTTTCCGCTTTCGTCTGGCTCGTTTGTAGGCTCAAACTTAACTTCTGGACGTGTTACATTCTCATCATAAGAATCTTTCTGATAGACTCTTACATAATCAACAACAAACGGATTGTTAACAAAACTTGTTTCCTCGTTTGGATTTCCTACCCATGAACCACCAACTGCGAGGTTCAAAATAATGTAAAAAGGTTGATCGAAAGGTGCTGGATATGTAAGTGTTCCCTGTCCTTCTGTTGTGGAATGCCAGTTGCTTTCCTCATGATACTTTATTCCATCTACATACCATGTAATCTTGCCTGGTTCCCAATCACATGTAAATGTGTGGAAATCATCGGAGAACGACTTCTCACCATCTTTGATTGTATAGGTTCCCTGACTTTCTGCATGTGGATTTCCGTAATGTATGGTTCCGTACAACTTATTTGTATCCTGCCCCATAACTTCCATACAATCAATCTCACCGCATCTTGGCCACTGACCATATACATTCTCATCGTTAGCCATTAACCAGAATGCCGGAAGGTATCCCTGTCCATTTGGAACCTTTGCCCTTACTTCAAACCTACCATAGGTAAATGTCTTTAAGTTCTGTGTAGAGATACGACCAGATGTATAAGATTTCTTGACCTTTGTTCCAGCAGTTGCATTGTCACCAAATGCATTTGCCGGAAGCATGTTTGCAGTTGTTTCCACCAAACTAATATCGGAAATTGTTACTACAGATGCATCTGGAATCGATGTATCTCCAGTCTTACGCCCTAAAGAGAAATATAAAGTTGCTGTATCATATCCCTCTTCTGCATATACATCGATAGATACTGATTCTTCTTTTCCCGCTTGCAATGATTGTGTTTTTGCTCCATATGAGATATAATTATTTTCTTCATCACCCTGCACACCCGTTTCAATTGTACGAGCAACATCCGATTTTACTTTGTAGCTTAATGTGTAATGCTTTTTTGCTGCCAACTTAACAGTTTGTTTAAGTTGTACATGCCATAAGTCATTACCAGGATTGGTAATCGTATAAGTAATAGCCCCATCAGCAACAGAGCTCTGCGCAGATGCGTCAAAACCATTACTTCCCCAGTTTGCAATTGTTTCAGTCCAATCGTCCATACCGGAACTGAAATCAGCGTTTGACAACAAATTCTGTCCATCAGTTGTAGATGTTGTCTCAACTTTTTCAACAGGAATGATATTCAGATAACCATCTTGTACCTTGATGTTTTCATCAGAATCTACATACTCCTGAAGCTCCCCGTTTACCCAGCCTTTCTCATGCTTTTCGACATTCCAAACCTTACGATCCAATTGATCGCCGTTAAAATCATCCTCAAATACCAGTTTGTACCCTTCATTGTCTTTGTCTGCTTCATCACTCAGACTTTCGTTTTCTTCTACAAGATCACTTTGTTCTGCCTGTACCTGAGTCGGTTCTTCCGCTGATGCCCGAATTGGAGTCATCGTAAGAGCTACACTCATTGCCAGTGCAAGAGGAATTGCTTTTCTCAGCTTTCTCATAAAAAAATCTCCCTTCATTTTTTGATATGTTAATCATACTCAAAAGTAAAGGAAGATTATGTTTAAATAATGTCATAAGTGTTATATTCATGACATCTTATTGATTTTGTCTGTTATTCATTTATTCTTTCTGAATTATTTGTACATTTTTACTAATTCTGTTTTAATTCCCACTCCGTGCGGAAACACCTCCTACGATAGCGGTTCGGCGTCTCTCCAACCCGTTTTTGAAATGTCTGAATAAAATGGCTCTCATTTGAAAAACCAAGATAATAGGTTATTTCTCCAATTGAATATTCCGAAAAACGAAGCAGATTCTTTGCCTTGTCAATTTTCAGGTTCAAAATATACTGACTGAACGAGATTCCCATTTCTTTTTTAAACAATCTTGAAAGATAGCTTTCAGATAATCTGAGATATTCAGCCACTTCACGAATTGTAATCCGGTAATGAGTATGACTGTAAATATAATCCAGACATAAAACCACCTGCTTGGAAAGTACCTGACTGTTTTTTATTTCATGCATATGTTTACAAAAATCCAGACACATCACATCATGCAGCTTCGATATCTGTTCGATTGTCTTGCATTTATCCATCTCCAAAATATAGAAATCACTTAAATTATATGCTTTTTCCTGTTCCAGCCCTTCGTGTACACAAAAACGTGTAATAAGCGCTACGGTTACAACATAATGATATCGGATATTGCGAAGCGCATCCGTAGACAACACGCCCATGCCCTCCGGATTTGTAAATGCCTGTTCGTTACAATTTTCCTGAACTAATTCTATTTCGCCATTTGCAATTGCTGAATAGAAATCCAGTTCACATTCGATTCCACGATGTACCTCCAGCATCTCATGACTGACAAATTCACTCCGATGCCATTTTTTTGTTAAATCCATATATCAGACTCCCTATCGATATGCATTTCCTATCTTTATATCAATTGTCTTTTATCTGCACCCATTTGTCAATCTTATTTTATCGTGAACTGGTAAGTTATAAGAAAGTGCACCTTTCATCCACGCCTTATAACTTATCGGTCCCATACTGAATCTTATACTGAAGCTCCTACAAAAAATCTCTGCGATACTGCGACGGTGTACTGCCCTCCGTCTTCTTGAATACCTTGGTAAACACCCGGTAATCGGCATAGCCGCACCGCTCAGAAATCTCCGCAATGGATAACTGTGTCGAGACGAGCAGCTTCTTCGCACACTCCATACGGATTGTCGTCAGATAAGCAAGGAAATTCACACCGATCTCATTCTTGAAGAGCTGGCTGATATACTGTGCGCTCAGATGAAATGTTTCCGCTAGAACATTCAAGCTGATTTCTTCTGCCAGATGCTCCTGCATATACCGTACAATTCCAACAATCGTTGACGCTTCACTGCCGGGTGTCACATCCTTCGTCTGCTTCTCGAATATCGATATCTTCAAATGATCGATCGTGTTCCCGAACTCCTCATAGTCGACCGGTTTCAGGATGTAGTCCGTAATCTGCAGCCGCAATGCTTCCCTGCAATAAGAAAAATCATCGTATCCCGATACAACGATAAATGCCATATCCGGGTATTTCAGGCGGCTGGTCTGGATGACCTTCAGGCCGTTCATAATCGGAATATTGATATCCATGATCACGATATCCGGTACCATGCTGTCGATTACCCCAAGCGCCTCGACGCCATCCGCTGCCTCGCCCACGACTTCACAGTCATGTGCGCCCCAGTCAAATAATTTCTTGAATCCCTCACGTATCATAATCTCGTCGTCGACTAATACGACGCGTAATTTCCTCATGATGCTTCCTCCTTATTTATCGGCAATAGCAACCGCGCTGTCACACCTCCCGCGCTGTTTTCCTCATAGGATAGTCCATATTTTCTGCCGCACAGATATTTGATCCGCTTCTGCACATTCAGGATCCCGATACTGTTTCCATCCAGCTTCGCCTCCTGCTTGTTGTAGTGCAGTAACATCTTGTCAATCTGCGCTTTCATACCCTCTTCAAATCCGCTGCCACTGTCTTTGATGCAGATCTCCATATCTGCGCCTGCGCGTTTTACGGATATCTCGATTTCGCCCCGGTATCCGCGGTTCTTCATTCCATGCAGCAGACTGTTCTCCACCAGCGGCTGTAAGATAAAGTTCGGTACCTGCACTGCCCCTAAGTCCGGATCGATATCATAATCGCAGAAGAGCTCCGGATACCGGTAGCACATCAGCTCCATATATGCTTCCACAAGTTCGAGCTCATCATCAAGCGTGACCATCGAACGGTCGACCTTGACGCTCAGCCGGAAGAAATCCACAAGCCGCATCAGAAGCTTTGCAACCTTCTTATCCCCGTCCAACTCCGCCTGAATTCGAATCGTATCAAGCGTATTATACAAGAAATGCGGATTCACCTGACTTTTCAGATAGAGCATCGACATCTTCTGTTCCGTAAGCTCCGCACGCAGCGCATCCGGATTCTCCAAGGTCAGATAGAATGCGAGCGTCATAAGCGTGATTCCCATTCCACTGATCAGCCATGTATGGTGCAATCCCTGCAGGAAGCAGATTGTGAACTCAAATATAAGTGCCATTCCGATGGCGAATTTCTTCTTATTGTCCATCCGCTTCCAGTTTGCAAGCAGCAGCCATGAACAAAGTATAAGATACACCGCCACACTGACATAGCTTACATATGCATAAAGTCCCGCCGAATAATTTCCATCCGGTGTCTCGGTGTAAGTAATCGGGAGTATCATCGCCCCGACTTCTGAAATCACAAGAAATATCCGTGCCGGCAGATCCAGTGTCCGCTTCTTCCCGGTCTCTTCTTCCACCAGTATCGCAATATACTGATAGAAAAAGAACAGAACTAACGCCATCGTACCGACAAACAGCCGGTGTAAAACATCGTTCAGAACAAGCGGTACCTGAGCAAGATGGTTTACCGTATAGATCGTCGCCGCATCGAACATCAGATGCACGATCACCACGATCAAAAGTACCGAAAATGTCTTATGTAACGCGGTCTGTCTCCGCCTCGCCGAGAAATAGATTCCTGCCACAAACGCCAGAATCAATATCAGCGCAATCTCCATTCGAATCATAGATTATTCTCCTTCGCATTTATGCTCATTTACAGGAAAGTCACCGGACACCGCCCGGTGACTTCACACGCATAAACATGTTTCCTGTATCGCACAATTAACTATTATTATTTTTACATATTATTATATCGGATACTAGGGGATTTTTATAGGGGAATGTGTCGATTTTATAGGTGAGTTTTTACTTCCCAATGCAAGGTTATATCCTTGTTCCGCACCTGCACCAAATAGTATAACTTTATCTATATTTGTTTTCCTTCCTCACTTTATATTCTCTATAAGACACAAAAACTCCCTGAAGTTGTTCAAAACCTCAGAGAGTTTTTGCTACTCAACATAGAAAACTATTTCATTCTTTCCCTGTGCAGCTTTTTTCTTATCTCAAATTATTCGTTTCCCTTGTTGTATCTCCTTCAACATTTTATTTGCTTCTGCATCTAATTCAGTAACGGACATTTTCCGATACTGTTCTGGAATTACAAATTCATCATTTTCCATTATCATAATCCATTACCTCCTACAGAATAAAAATCCCTAAAACAAAAACCGCAGCCATCCAAGCAGATACCGTACAACAAATACTCTACGGCGGCGTTTCGGTGTGAGTGCGATTGGCTCCACATGATATGGATTCGCATACTGTCCGTCAGCAAGCACCTGTCGTGCGCCCTGTTCATATTTCATCATGGCTGATTCCAACTGGGCGTTGATCTCCTTGCTTCGAATTACGAGCATCAGTTCTGTGTCCAGATAGACACTGCGCATATCCATATTGAACGAACCGATGATGGATATATCATCGTCGATCAAAATGCTCTTTCCATGATACGAATATCCTCCTTCATACTCCCAGATTGTAACACCGGTACTACTGATCCTGTCCCGGTTTTTCTGGTAATCTGCGGAACCAAACGGGTTGCCGTTATTCGCGACAGAGTTTGTCATAACCGTAAATTCCGGTACATTTGCGGCAACATCCGACCATGTGTCATACATCATGTCATTGCAGATGATGTACGGTGTGTGTATCTTTACACGCTTCTTCGCCTGCTTCATCAGGACGCCCATCTCATACCATGCTGTCGGCTCCTTCGCCCCGGTATGGATTGGATTCGAGATCAACATGATCTTGTCAGTTACAACCGTATCCTTCTCAAAGTCCGTGTCTGTGATTGTATCTTTTTGTGCATCGTAATAAGTGGCAAATGCCGTCTGCACATCTTCCTTCGCCTGCTTGACGGATTTCCGGTCGGCAAGTTTCTCTTTGTCATGGAAATATTTACAATCCTTCTGACTCCAGATCGTCTCAAAATAAACAAGCAACTGGTTCACGGAACTATCTGCCTGCGGATTCTCACAGACGACCAGCACATCTCGGTCGTAATTCTTATGTCCCGGGAATTCACCAAGGAAATAATTGTACGTGTTTCGTCCGCCAAGGATGTATGTTTTCCCATCTGCGATCAGATATTTGTCATGCATCCGCCCCATCATCTCCCAGGGTTTTAACGGATTCGCGCGGTTATACACCTTAATCTCGATATTCGGATGCGACGACATTGCATAGAAATATGCATTTCCTTCCATCGCCGTCCAGCTCTCGAATCCATCCACCAGGATACGGATGTGCACATTCCGCTCCGCTGCCCGAAGCAAAGCGCCCATCATGATCTGTCCGCTGTCATCATCGTGAAATGCGAACGTAGATAAGATGATTTCTTCCTTCGCCTGTTCAATCAGGCGGACACGCTGCAATAACGCATCCCCATTTTCTTCAATGATACATGCGCGTTCTTCAACTGTTGCATCTGTATAGATATCTTCGGGATGCAGGCTCTGCTTCGTCTCTTCCGAGAGCTCCGGCTGCTTCTTGTATGCAGCAAATATTCCAATCATTTCATATAGCAGAATGACCACGATTGCGCCAACGACGCAACCGATCACTCTAAGCACTCGATGTTTCCTCATTGATTATCTGTTTTTCGCCTTTGTCTTGATCTCTTCCTCAATCTTCGCAACAAATTCATCCAGACCAACAACAGTTGTATCTGCCTGACCATGCAATCTGTAAGATACGGTGTTATTTTCAACCTCGTTGAAGCCAAGAACCAGAAGATATGGAACCTTCTCCACCTGACCTTCACGCATACGGTAGCCAAGCTTCTCTGCTCTGTCGTCTAATTCTACACGGACATTCTTCGCATCCAGCGCATCCACAACCTTGTGTGCGTATGCCATCAGTTCTTCGTTGTCTGTCTTAACCGGCATAACCTTTACCTGAACCGGTGCTAACCATGTTGGAAGGTTACCCTTTGTCTCCTCCAGAATGTATGCCATGAAACGATCCAGCGAACCAAGGATTGCTCTGTGCAATACAACCGGTGTCTTCTTCTCGCCATCTTTGTCAATATAAGTAAGCTGGAACTTCGCAGGCAGACAGAAGTCAAGCTGGCAGGTAGAAAGTGTATATTCATTTCCGACGGCCGGCTTTACATTTACATCAAGCTTTGGTCCGTAGAATGCTGCCTCACCGATTTCCTCTGTGTACTCGATGCCAAGGTCATTCAATACCTTACGGAGTGCATCCTCGGCTGTGTTCCACATCTCATCATCATCGTGGTATTTTACCTTGTTCTCCGGGTCACGCAGTGACAGCACGCAACGGTAATCTGTGATACCGAAATCCTTGTATGTGCTGAAGATCAGGTCTACAACCTTTGAGAACTCATCCTCGATCTGCTCCGGTGTCACGAACAAATGCGCATCGTTCTGACAGAAATGTCTGCCTCGCTCGATACCCTTCAATGTACCACTTGCCTCGAAACGGAAGTCATGTGCGATCTCACCAATACGGATTGGGAGGTCTTTATAAGAATGCATACGGTTTGCATAAATCATCATATGATGTGGGCAGTTCATCGGACGAAGGACGAAGGACTCACCCTCTACGTCCATAGCAGGGAACATATTTTCCTTGTAGTGATCCCAGTGGCCGGATGTCTTGTACAGATTCACCGTACCAACACATGGTGTCATAACGTGCAGGTAACCAAGCTTACGCTCCTTGTCCTTGATGTAGTTTTCCAGCTCCTGCCAGATCGTATACCCCTTCGGAAGGAACATCGGAAGTCCACGTCCAACGAGATCGTCTACCATGAACAGCTGCATATCCTTACCGATCTTTCTGTGGTCTCTCTCCTTTGCCTCTTCGAGAAGCTTCAGATGTGCCTCCAGCTCTTCTGCTGTTGGGAAGCAAACACCGTAAATTCTCTGCAATACCTTATTGTTGTTATCGCCCTTCCAGTAAGCGCCTGAGTGACGGAGCAGCTTGAAGTTACGGCAGAGCTTTACATTGTCTACGTGAGGACCACGGCAGAGGTCTGTAAAGTCTCCCTGCTCATAGCAGGAAATCGTTCCATCTTCCAGCTTAGAGATCAGATCCAGCTTGTACTCATCATCCTTGAACATCTCCAGAGCCTCTTCCTTGGAAATCTCCTTACGGATGATCTTCTTGCCGGACTTTGCAACCTTCTTCATTTCCTTCTCAATCGCTGCGATATCCTCGTCACGGATTACGTCATCGCCAAGGTCTACGTCATAGTAAAAGCCTTCTGCAACAACCGGTCCTACCCAGAACTTTGCCTGTGGGTACAGGTGCTTGATTGCCTGTGCCATCAGATGGGCACAGGAGTGGTTCAATGTTTTTAACTGCTCGTCTTCTTTGAAATTTACCATTTTCGTTCTCCTTTTTTATTTCTATCATTTGCCAAACATTCACATTCTACATCCATATATTTCGATAATAATTCATTCCATATACGATGTATTGAAACCAAGAAGTTCTAAGATGTTCTGATGCACTTATTCATATCGTACGTAACCGCCGCCAATTCGCCATCCATGGCTCAGTGGCGGCTTGTTTGAACATCGTGTTCAAACATTACTGATATTCTACAGAACATCAAGAACTTCTAGATTTCAAACATATTGTATATTTCATGAATGATTACCGAAATATATGCTTGCACATTTGTAATTTTGTTTGTCAAATGATTAATGATTAAATTACCAACAAAAAAACACCTTGAGATACAATGCCTTAACCTTGTACCTAAGGGTGCTTTCACACGGTTCCACCTTAGTGTTTCACTTCATTTGGCTTTAACGCATGCCTTACGGTGACGCTTCAACAACCGGGTGTCCGGTCATCTTCTACGCACAGCTCGGGAATGGTTTTCATACATTTCTTCCATAAACGGCTTCCAGCATCTGTCGTTCTCTCTGGATGGTGTCCATGCACTACTCTTTCCGTCAATGCTTTTTCCTATATACATGGGTATTATACCACAGGATTTTTGTTTGACAACCCGATTTTTGAAATAAATTATGGAAACCTTTTAATAGGGGGTATCATATTTTAATTTCTACGCAAAACATTTCTTCTTCCACCTTCAAATGAAGCTTACCGCCGTGCAGCTTCACGATCTCATGCACAATGGATAGTCCCAGCCCATGTCCGCCTGTCCGCTTGCGGTTTTCCTCCTTGACGTAAGGGTTCAAAAGCTTCCTTGCCGTCTCTGTCGTAAGCGTTCCCGTGTAAGTATTCTGAATCTGATATGTACCATTTCCAATGTTGATCTCAATCTGTCCGTCTTCTTCTCCGTGCAGGATGGCATTTTGCAACAGATTATCGATCATCTGCCGGAGCATCACCTCGTTTCCGCGCATCTGCCCCTCGCCTGTCACGGAAATATGCTGTCCCTGTGCCTCCGCAAGCTCCTTATATTTCCGGAGCAGCGCATCTGTCTGCGCTCGCATATCAACCTCGGTCTTTTTACCAAGCCGTTCTGTCTGGCTGAGCTTCGAGAAGCCAAGCGACTGTTCGATCATACGGTTCATATCTGCGATGTTTTTCAGTATTTCCTCTGCGTAATATTCCCGCTTCTCCGTATGTACATTTTCTTTCAGATTCTCAGCCATACCGGATAATATCATCAGTGGACTCTTCAGATCATGCGCCATTGCATTCGTGAGATTCCGCTGATAATCTTCAAGCTCATACCTTGCCTTAAGCCGCACGTAGGTAAACCGCGACCATAGGAAACTGATAAGCAGGATTGCAAGAGACAGGCAGATTACAAGCTTCTGTACAATGCCACGATTTGCCTGAAAGAAATCATAGTTATACGCGAACACAACCGTATATTCCGGATTTCCATTACTTTGATCACCGATTTCTATCACATTATATCGTGCATATGTCTTGGCGAAGTATCCCCGTTCCGCTGTCACACCGGCACCTTTTAACTGTTTGTCATCCTTGTAATCATCATACACATCGTATGCAAACTGCAGAAGCTCCGAAATCTCCGCCGACCGCATTCCAAGAACCGGGTACCAGCGTGTTCCTTCTCTCGTCCAGTAGTCATACGTTTCCTGTACTTTTTCCATTCCCTCTACATGCTCCGGTGTAAAATCATAGGTTTTCACCACTTTCCCTTGCTCTAAACAAGAAACGGTACTGAAATAAAACTGTCGTTTCTCTTCATCTACATAAAAATCTCCGAATTCCATTCGTTCTCCATTTTCAATGTTGCCATAGAGAAAATAGTCGTTATAATCCTGAAGAAATTCATCCGACAGCTCCTGTGCACATGTATAATAAGACTGATATAGATTCACTGTATGATCGTTCTCGTCTCCTACCGGTTCATACCGGTCACAGTACAGATAAAACCGTGGACTGCTGTCGGTTAGAAGCTCTCCATTTTCATTATAGATCGCCGCTGCCGCTGCAGATACGCCATACGCGCCCATCAATCTGCTCGGAATCATACGGTACATATACGCGCCCATCTGATCATCGAACTCTTTTCCGGACTTCATTCCCATCGCAGTCAGTTCTTCATACCGCCTCTCAATGTAAGTCTGAATAATTTCCTGACTTTGATCCATCTCAAATTCCGCATTGTCCTCCGTATCCTGCATCACAGATCGAAAATACCATGCACCACCCATTCCAAGAATCAGAAACACAAGGACAAACCGCTCCAGCCACACCTGCCAGAACTTCTTCCGTTTCAGATACCAGTAATTCTTCCGGCTTTGCCGCGCATCTCTTCGCTGCCCACGCTTTTGCCTGCGGATTGCACGCCTTTTTCTATTTGCTTCAAAATCCGGTAAGATTGTAAACTTCATATGCATCCCTCCACCTTCTTATCTGCGCTTGTTTTGCCCGAACACACGTCAGATAAAATACTAACTATAATTTTTCTGTTTTCACATGGCTACGCATCCGATATTTTATAGCCCCTGCCTACCACCGTCTGTATCCGTTTCCCTTCCTCGCCAAGCGCATTCCGAAGCTTCTTGATCTGGTTATCCACCACACGGTCGACGCCGATGTAATCATATCCCCAGATGTGGTTTAACAGGGCGTCCCGCGACCACACGATATTTTTATGCTCCATCAGGAACCGAAGAATCTCATACTGCTTATTCTGCAGCTGTACTTCCCGCTCATTCACAAATACCTGACAGCTCTGCTTGTCCATCCGGATTGCGCCACAGGTAATCGTCTCCTTTTTATTCTCCTGTTTTGTCCGCCGCAGGATGGCAAGTATCTTCGCATACAGTGTCGCCAGCGAAAATGGTTTCACGATATAATCGTCGCAGCCAAGTCCGTAGCCCCAGAGTATATCCTCCTCACTTCCCTTCGCAGTCAGGAATACGATTGGAACCATATCTTTTTTCCGTATCATCCGGCAAAGTGTGAATCCGTCGATATCCGGAAGCATCACGTCGAGCAGGATCAGGTCAAATGTCCGGCGTTCGAGTGCGCCCTCGCAGGCTCTTCCGTCCTCAGCAAGCGTCAGCCGCATCGTGTCTTTTCCTTTCTCGTCCATGTAATCTGCGATGACTTCCCGGATGGATTTGTCGTCCTCCACTAACAGAATCTGGTACATACTGTTCTCCCCTTTACTTCGTGGTGAAACTGGTTAGCATTCTATATATAGATCCAGATTGATTCATACGATATACAATGTATTGAAGCTAAGAAGTTCTATATGTTCTGATCTACATTTTGTAATATACGCCACCGCCGCACGGGAATCGCCCACTCGCTTTGCTCGTTGGCAGGTTGTCGGGCGCATCCTAAATAGGAATCTGCGATTCCTATGCGCCCTCCGCTCGCCATCCATGGCTCAGTGGCGGCTTGTTTGAACATCGTGTTCAAACATGGCTGCTATAATTCACAGAACATCAAGAACTTCTAAACTTCAAACATATCGTATATCTTCATGAATCAATCTGGATCTATATAATACTACTTCTAACCAGTTTCGTTAATTTCGTTTTCTATATCATATATGACACATGTATCTTTCGTATATACTATAACAAAAAAATGCACAGGCATCTAATTTTTTGATGTCTGTGCATTGTATGCTTCTTTATTTACACTTCAATTTAACTTACGACAACACCTTCGACAGGAATTCTTTGAGTCTCGGATTCTTTGGATTCCCGAAGAACTCTTCCGGTGTGCCGGATTCCAAGATCTGACCATCGTCGATAAAGAGGACTTTGTTTGCAACTTCCTTTGCAAATCCCATCTCGTGGGTAACGATGATCATCGTCATGCCTTCCTTCGCAACTGCCTTCATCAAATCCAATACCTCGCCTACCATCTCCGGATCAAGCGCAGAGGTTGGCTCATCGAACAGGATCACATCCGGGTTCATTGCAAGTGCACGCACGATTGCCACACGCTGCTTCTGTCCGCCGGAAAGTGTAGACGGATATACGTCTGCCTTGTCTAACAGTCCGATTCTCTTCAGCAGATCTTCTGCTTTTTCTTTCGCTTCCGCTACAATCTTTGCCTTGGTCGTTGTGATTTCGATTTTCTCCTGCTTCTCCTTGCGGAACAGGTTTGTAAGCGGAAGGAACCGGTTGTGGCGTTTCGCCTTCTTCAGATCCTGGCACTGTACATAGACCGGTGCAAGCATGATGTTCTGGATAACTGTCTTATTATTGTACAGATTAAAATGCTGGAACACCATTCCCATACGGCGGCGGTGAATATTGATATCAACCTTTGGATCTGCAATATCAACACCATTGAAGATGATCTGTCCGCCTGTTGGATCTTCCATACAGTTCAGGCAGCGCAAAAATGTACTCTTACCGGAGCCGGAAGGACCGATGACAACCATAATGTCGCCCTTGTCCACAGTGACGTTGATGCCTTTCAAGACTTCATTGTCACCAAAATGTTTTTCAAGATCAATGACTTCTATCACTCTTTCTCAGGCTCCTTTCCATCATTTTAATTCCAAAGCTGATCAGCAGGACAAGCACGATGTAGATGATTGCCATAACCAGATATGGAATCATGAACTCGTAGCTGTTGCTTCCGATGAAGTTGAATGCCACATACAGATCTGAAGCACCAACAAAGCTGACTACGGAAGTTTCCTTGATCAACGATATAAATTCATTTCCAAGTGTTGGCAGGATATTCTTGACTGCCTGTGGAATGACGATCTTGCGCATAGTTGTCGCAAAGCTCAAGCCCATCGCACGTCCACCTTCCATCTGTCCCGGATCTACGGAGAGGATACCGCTTCGCATGATCTCGGAGATGTATGCACCACTGTTTAAGCCAAATACCATAATAGATACCTGTACGCCTGTCATATGTGCATCCATCAGAGGCAGCAATACATAATAAAATACCAACAACTGTACAACCATAGGAGTTCCACGGAACAATCCGACGTAAAACCGGCAGATGGCATCTAAGACACGCGGCAGACGCTTATACTTCGGAATCACACGCACCATCGCGATCAAAGTACCGATCACAACACCGATGACGAGACCGATCACAGCGATAATCAGCGTATTCTTCAAGCCCTCTAATACTTTTACATACCCACGGTTATTGATGAATATTTCTATGAATTTGTCTATTTTAGTTCCTATATCTCCCATGAAATATCCTTTCGTTCCTTAAATTACTGCATCTTATTGATAGATGATGTAATGCTCTCAGCAGGAGCGGAATCGATGATTACGTAATTGATGTTTCCATTTAACAGATCCTGTACTGCAAGGGAACCATTCTTGTAACCCTTAGACTCCATCTTCAGTCCTGGGAATCCCCAGTCGTCATCACCTTCACAGTAGAACTGACCGGTTGTACCGTTCTGGAAACCGATCTTTAAGTCAGACCCCTTTGCCTCAAGAATCTTGTTTACATCGTCGGCTGTCTTGCAGGCATCGAACTCTGTATCTGTAGACAATGTGATAAGCTTCTGTGATGCGCTGTAATATGGATCAGAGAATGCTACATACTCTTCACGGTCCGGCTTGATTGTAAGACCTGCCATGGCAACATCACACTTGTGCTGGCCAACAGAGAGACATACGGCATCGAAATCCATGTTCTGGATTACAAGCTCCTTACCAAGCTTATCTGCAAGTGCCTTTGCAATCTCCATATCAATACCAACATAGTTCTCACCATCCATATACTCAAATGGCTCAAATGCAGCGTTTGTTGCTACTACCAACTGATCCTTGCTCTCGTCATAAGCTGCTGACTTCACAGGAACCGGAGTACCATCACCAAAATAACGGTTGCAGATCTCGTCAAATGTTCCATCAGACTTCATGTCTTTAACGAACTGATTTACTTCCTTTAATAAATCCGGCTGATCCTTATCTACACCGAATGCATACTGCTCATCGGTCAGATCTACCTCGATAACCTTGGCTGTCTTCTTTGCAGAATCGCTCTTTCCGCCACATCCTGTCAGTGCTGCCATGCACATAACTGCAGACAATGTAATTGCTACTAACTTCTTAAGTTTCATAATATTTTACTTCCTTTCTTCACATTTACGATTTAATATAGCATCCTGCGACAAAAAATGCAACGAAAGACGCGTTTTTTTTGCAATACAATACATTTTTATGTATAAAAAGCTTATTTTTTTATAATTTTATGCATAACTGGCATTGACCTTACAATTGTTGTAAGGTTTAATATAGGATGCGGGGTTGAAAAAGACTTCGTAGGAGGCTTTATTTACTATGGAAAAAAATCTGACAACCGGAAGCGTATTCAAGACGATTTTATATTTTGCGCTTCCATATCTTTTTTCTTATTTTTTACAGACATTATATGGTATGGCGGATCTGTTCATTATCGGACAGTTTAACGGAACCGAAAGTACGACCGCCGTTGCAAACGGCAGTCAGGTCATGCACATGCTGACCGTCATGATCGTCGGTCTGGCAATGGGATCCACTGTCATAATCGGGCGTGCCGTCGGTGCCAGGCATAAGGATGAAATTGCAAAAACAGTCGGAAACTCCGTAACCTTATTCATGGGACTTTCCATCGTATTGACGATTGTTCTGTTGCTGCTTGTAAGACCGATCGTGTTACTGATTCAGACACCGGTCGAAGCAATCGAGGGTTCGATCCGGTACCTGACGATCTGCTTTATCGGAATTCCGTTTATTACAGCTTATAATATCATCGCTTCCATCTGCCGTGGTATGGGTGACTCGAAAAGTCCGATGTATTTTATCGCGATTGCCTGCGCAGCAAATATCGCGCTCGACTATGTATTTATGGGAGTTCTCCATCTGGGTGCCGCCGGAGCCGCACTTGGCACGACACTCGCCCAGACGTTAAGTGTTATTATCTCATTGCTCATGACAAAGAAACAGAAGCTTGGCATCAAACTTTGCAAACAGGATTTCATCCCAAGTCGTGCTGTGCTCGGCGAGATCTTAAAGATCGGTATTCCGGTTGCGATTCAGGATGGCTGTATCCAGATTGCATTTATCATTATCACAGTTATCGCAAACAGCCGTGGCTTAAATGATGCTGCCGCCGTCGGTATCGTCGAAAAAGTGATCAGCGCACTCTTCATCGTGCCATCTTCGATGCTTGCAACCGTCTCTGCACTTGCCGCACAAAATATCGGTGCCGGCAAGCATGACCGTGCATCGAAGACGCTGAAATATGCCATTCTGATTACATTTACCTATGGGATAATCGTTGCAATCATCGGGGAACTGATTACCGCAGGTATCGTCGGCATCTTCACGAAGGACGCCGCGGTTGTCGTGCTTGGTTCACAATACCTGCGTGGCTATATCGTCGACTGTGCATTAGCCGGTATCCATTTCTGCTTCAGCGGATACTTCTGTGCATACGGCAAATCCTACATTGGATTCATCCACAATATGATTGCGATCATCTGTCTGCGTGTACCGGGTTCGTATCTGGCCTCGAAGTTCTTCGCAGATACATTGTTCCCGATGGGGCTTGCGGCGCCTGCCGGATCCATGCTTTCGGTTATTATCTGCGTGGGTGCATTTGTATGGATGAAGAAACACGGGCGCCTTGGAGACAGTCAGATACAAGATGCATCCTAGTACATATACAGTCCCGCAGAGACATGCTGCGTTTCGATTAACGATTGTCAAATGCACCGCATAATGCGTGCATTTTCCTCGTTGCCATAAAAAATCCGGAGAATTCATTTGCATGAACGCTCCGGATTTTTGTTTTAAGATTTTTATTTTAATTAGAAGCTCATCTTCACATCCTGACGCTTTGCTTCCTCTGCCTCGAAGAATGGTTTCTTTACCGCATGCATGTTGTTTGCTACGATGCTGCTCGGAAATACAACAAGCTTCGTATTGTACGTGTTGACATTCGCATTGTACAATCTGCGGGCTGCCTGCAAATGCTCTTCCACATCTGCAATCGTCTTCTGCAACTCCATGAAGTTGTTGCTGGATTTTAACTCCGGATAATTCTCTGCGAGAATGTTGATATCCTTTGTAAGCTGTTCCATCTTCTGATTGGCTGCATTCTTCTCTGCCATCGTCATGCCGCTTCGAAGCTTGACAAGCTCGGTCAGAACTGTCTTCTCATGTGCCTGATATCCCTTTACGACATCGAGCATCTTCGTAAGCACATCGTAACGCTTCGTGAGTGCCACATCGATTCCGGACTCTGCTTCCTCCACCTTAAGCTGTGACCGCTTGATTCCATTCGATGTTGATATGTACCAGATCACGATACAGACCAAAAGTACAATAATCACTGTAATAATCGCTTCCATAATTTGTTCTCCTCTCTTTTTCATAGAAATTATATTACTTGATTATAAAAATGCTACTGTGCATCTCCAATCCGCAACCGGTGTACGATATCCATAATCACAGCACAATCATTTTTAATCTTATTGATTTCATCCACATAGACGAATGGCTTCTTGATATCACCATCAAATGCATTTCCAGTTGTATTGACTGCCACATATAGCTTGTTACCCAGATACCGCAGGGCTACATTTCCTGCACGCCGGTACAGGTCTGTCACACATTCCATCGTCTGTGGAGTAAGCACATAAAACGCATCGACCGGATAGGCTGCCATCACCTTGAACTCCCGGTTGAACGCTTCGCTCTCCAGCTTCACATTCTCGTGATGAAATCCATTCAGATTTCCATAATACTGGAAATTTTTCGACCGGATACCAACAGAACGTATATCGGATTTCTGCAAATCAAACACGAATACCCGTCCTTTGAAATACGTCGTTGTATGCCGGTTCTTTCCGCTTCCCGTCACATTCTTGATCGTGACATCCGCCTGATCAAAGGAGACACCTTCATATGCTCCGTGGATCAGATCTTCGGAATCAAAACGATTTCCAAGCTTCAACAGTCCCATCTGCTCGACATTCTGTCTCGTAAATCCGCACTCCCAGTTCACCTGAACATCCGAGAATGTCTTGTTCAATATTGAAACAACAAATGCATTCTTGTAGATCATCTGATATTCCTTGTTGATCTTTGACATCCTGCCGGATGCATAAATGGTTCCAACGGGTACCGCAAACATCAATACCGCAACTACTGTGCCCGCCATCGCCCCCATTCCCGGTGCCCCTATATAGGCTATCACCAGCAATACAACTGGAGCTGCGAATAAATACATCGCCTGTCTGTACTTCTTATGCAAACCATCGAGCTGATTCACAATCTGCATCGTATCCACGCGTTCACCCCCTCTGTCAAGTTAAATTGAGTGTATCATGAATCTACAAAAATAGCTATATATTTTACAATTTTTAACTGATTCGACTTTCCTCATCCTCCACTGTCACGAAAATCGGCTCGTGGTGCATCGCCGGAAGCAGCACATGTAACAGATCGTCCATCTTCAGGCGCAGACTGCTCGTATTGATACATGGATGACAGCCTACATATTCATCCTGCACCAGATCCTTATCCATCAGAAGCTGTACGTGATTTTCCGTATCATTTATCAGCCCAAGCACACTCACGGAGCCCGGCGTGATATCCAGGTATTCTTCCATATAAGCATCCTTCGCGAAGGAAAGTCTCGCCACGCCTAACTGCTTCGAGATATCCTTCGTCTTGAACTTCTTATGTCCCGGCAGCATCAGCAGATAAAAGTTCGTCTCCTGGCGATTGCACAGGAACAGGTTCTTGCAGATTGTCGCCTCCAACGCCTTGTCAATCTCCTCGCAAACCTCCATCGTCATCGCTGCTTCGTGGTCGATCCGCTCATACCATACATGGTTTGCATCCAAAAAATCATAGGTTCGTATTTCCTTTGCCAGCCTGCCTGTCTCATCGGCCGGTCTGCCTGTTTGTCGTGTCATGTTCGTATCTCTTTTCTATTATTTGTAGTAAAAAACTTGCTTTCAGTATAGACATTTATTCAAAAATCGTCAATCTGGATTCCAACATTTCCAATCATTTACGCTATAAAAAAGCACCCGCAAATGCGGATGCTTTGAAACACCATTTCTCCCGTAACTGTTATATATAAATGATTTTTATTTGCTCTTTATCATCGCCGCAACTGCCCAAGCCGCATTGATCAGGCACCAGCCTGCCCAGATTGCAAGATCTGAGAAGCTTCCGAAACCGGTAAAGCCAACCAGTGCCGCCAGACCAAACAGCACGATCAAGGCGATGTTTCCGCCCTTCTTCTCCGAATTTCTCGTTGCCACGGATACGATACCTCCCGCAAGCATCAGAATCGCTACGAATACACCTGCCGAGCCGGACGTCTCCCCATTTGCCTCCAGTGAGTTTGCAACGCCTGCCGCGCATGACTGAAATGTCACGATTACAAATAAAATTATAGACAAAATGCCCGATACCAACTTCCATGTTTTCATGTTTCTCTTCCTCCTCAATATGTAGATTTCTTGTCAGTATGATGTTTCTTTTCTTTGGCACCTCCTGTTTGCAATTATCTCATATTAAGAAGCGTTCCGTTGCCCCCGCAGCAGTGGCAAAATTATCCTTTAATCCTGCACTCCGCTTGTCCGAAGCGGCTGCAAGCCTTTTTGATTAAGCAGATCATTTACGTCCAGGATACTTCCCGGCCGCTCATTGAACGCGATCATCAGGAGTGCATCTCTCGGGACCTTCGCATATAATTCCGGCATCTCGTATTTTTTAAGTGCGCACTGCGTCTCCGCCAGACTGAATTTCGCCGCATAGCAGATCCGCAGGATCACATCTCTCTGCCGCGTACGCTTCTCCCCGGACAACAGCTTATAGCCATACCGCTCCGGAATATCTGCCTGCAGGAACACATACTGCTGGGTGAGCTTCTTTTCCTGTAGCAGGTTCTTCACATAGATAGAAAATACTTCCGAGCTATCGCTTACACTTTCTTTATTCTCCGCGCAATATTTCTCAAAATCTGAGAGATTTGTCTTCCCTAAGACTTCATTTAATTCCTTTGTATTTTTCTCCTTCATTTCATCCTCCAATCTGTTATAATAAATCCATCAGTCTACCGATTACCAAAGCTACACCAAACAGCCCGGATAATTGATTGACGAAGTATAATCAGTACCCCTGCTCTATAGAAAGGATATACGCATATGGATCTCGATCAGCGTCTCGCTATTTCGTATTATAAACCAATAGCCGCCATAAATGAACCGCATCATGTATACTTAGTTCAGCACCAGGAGACAAAAAAGATTGCCATCAAAAAAGTGCTTGATGTCTATAACTGTGCTGTCTATGCCGAGTTATACCGCAATCCTGTCGCAGGTACACCGCGGATCATAAACTATTGCGAAGAAACAGGACAGCTTACTGTCATCGAAGAATATATCTCCGGAACATCCCTGCAGGATAAGATCCGCCACGCAGATATATCGCCGAACGAGATGCTTCAATACACGCTTGACCTGTGTGCGATTCTTGAACAGCTGCATCTGCATAATCCGGCTATCATCCACCGGGATGTGAAACCATCGAATGTTATCATCACCAGTTATAACCGAGCCGTGCTGCTCGACTTCAACGCTGCCAAATACCATACAGCGGCGAAAGATTCTGATACAATCCTGCTTGGTACACAGGGTTATGCCGCCCCGGAACAATACGGATTTGGACAATCCTCCCCGCAGACAGATATTTATTCTATAGGGATTCTTCTGAAGGAAATGGCGGAAGCATCGCATTGCCAGAATCCATATATTGATGCTGTTACTGCCAAATGCACGCAGATGAATCCGGCGGAACGGTATCGAAGCATCGGCGAATTACGTCAGGCGTTTTTGGCAAATAGGGGTGTCTTTCCTTATACACGCGCCGACCAAGCCTTCACCGGAGATTTATCCGGTTCATCTTCCAATCGTTCAAATGCTCAAACACAGAACGATCCCGGTACCTCCGCAAACCATATGCAATTTGCCCCTCCCGGTTTCCGTTCCAAAACACCTTGGAAGATGGCGGTTGCACTGCTTACCTATATATTTCTGGCATGGTTTTGCTTATCCATGAAAGTAAACAATACCTTCGGAGCGGCACTGTGGGTGGAACGTGTATTTGCACTCGTTATGATGCTTTTTATCGTAGCTTCGATCTTCGACTATCTCCATGTACGACAGCTTATGCCTCTGTGCCAACACGAAAAAAAATCGCTGCGCATATTCGGTGTGGTTGTGTTAGACATCCTCGTTGTATTCGGATTGATCGTCGTCATGGCGATCGTGCAATCGTTTTGTCCGAATTCATAACTTGCCGGATATAGAATATCATGTTTTGAACATAAAAAATGCCACCGTGAAGGTGGTATTTTCATTTCGTCTTTATTATTTATTTGTCTTTTTTGTCATATAAATATCTTAAAAATGAAGTTCAGTCAGGAATTTCGCATGTTCAGTCAATAATCCCCCTTTTTTATAATATCTATTGTATACTACATCCAGATTTCAAAGGCACAAAAAATCACACATCCCACGAAATCAAAAAGGCCGAAACTGCCGCTTATTCTCCCTTCTTCTCCAAGGTCAAATGCGGGTTCCCGCTCTGCTTGTTCCCCAGGCTTCACCGCGTGCAGTTTCGGAATTAACAACTTCTATTTTGTTTCTTTCATCTATGTTACATTTCTGAATTTTCATAATACATTGCCACCGGCTCCGGATGAGAACCGGCGGCAATTCTTTTTACCACATAGAAAATGTATTTCAAACACTACTCCATATTCAAATACGTTTTTATTTCACCAATAATCTCTTTTGCAATAGTAACTTGATTTACTGTATCTAATTTGCTAGCAATGTAGAAATCATCATAATCACTTTTATGACGAATAATTTCTAACTTGGATATTTTTCTTCCCATATCTCTCGAAAAAACATCTTTATTTACATAATTCTTATTAAAATAGGCAATCACATCCTTGTGCTTTTTGAACGCAACTGGTTCCATAGATAATACTGCATCAATTGCATGAAATACTGCATAATATGCTCTATTATTTGCAGCTCTATATTTATCTGCTCCCAATAAAATGTCTGCTGATTCCAAATCATCAATAGCCTGTGCCAATTTATTCCGTGCTATATCTTCAAAACTTCCTGTATCTTTTTCCATTAAAGTATGACCCCCTCCTGATCCACATTCTTGTAAAACATATATGCGTTTTTCCAATATTCAAACTGGTCTATATTTTTTACAATTGGCATAATTTCTGTTCCATATTTACAATTAAAATCATAGGTTAGATCATCCACCTTATTTTCATATTCAACCAAGCTATCATCCAAGTCATTCACAAGAATCATAATGTCTATATCCGAATCCTGACGAAAATCTCCACGAGCATATGATCCATACAAAATTATTTTTACCAAATGCTCTCGTCCTAGTTTATCAATCTCTTCTTTATATAACTCTAATAAATCCTTAATCTTGTTCGGCATATACTCACCCCCATTCTTATTTTTAGTATATCCATTTATTTTCTAATCGTCAATCTGTATTATAACATTCTTAATAGCACTTTTTGACTCAAAATCCCCCTTCTCTCCTAAATTCATTTTTGTTATTATGCTGTCTTTTTTATCATATAAATATCTTAAAAATGAAGTTCAGTCAGGAATTTCGCATGTTCAGTCAATAATCCCCCTTTTTTATAATATCTATTGTATACTACATCCAGATTTCAACGGCACCAACACACACATCCCACGAAATCAAAAAAGGCCGAAACTGCCGTGTATTCTTCCCTCTTCTCTAAGGTCAAATGCGGGTTCCCGCTCCGCTTGTTCCCCAAGCTTCGCCGCGTGCAGTTTCGGAATTAACAACTTCTATTTAATGTCTTTCATCTATGTTATATTTCTGAATTTTCACAATACATTGCCGCCGACTCCGAATAGGAATCGACGGCAATTCTTTTTACCACACGGAAAATACAATTCCTGCAAGCGGCGACAACACAATCATAATCATGGAAAATGTAAAAGATTCCATTGATATCAGCGTTGCCCGCTGCTCAGACGGAAACATTTCCTGTAAGATTGCATCTGTGCGAACCTGCAATGCATCATCACTGCATGCCGCTACAAATCCGCCCAGCGTCATAAGTACCGCGACGCCTGTATGTTCAATCAAAACGCCACATAAAACGAGCACAGACGTTATCACAAACACCCAGCGATACCGTAACTTCTTACACTGCAAGATCAGCTTGGCTCCAAGGATTCCTCCCATCTCCATAATGAACAAGGCTATTCCAAGTGCTGAGTCCGGCATACCCGTCTGCGGCAGCTTCGCCTGTAAGAAAAACAGCAATACAATATCAACCGCACCGACAAAGGAATTACATATCATCAGAAACACTGCCCGTTTCGCCTTTTTTAGAAAGCGCAGACTCTCCACAAAACATACCCTGAGTTCCTTCCATACCGACTGTAACACCTCCTGTTTTCGATCTGTACCTGTGTGATCCAAACGAATCTCTCGTAGCGACAACAACACTCCAATCTGAATGCAAGTCACCAGGACATCCGATGCATACGCAATCTTATATCCGACAAAAAGTGCAAAGCCCGCACACAATGTAGAAATACCATTGCAAAGCCGATACAGAATCAACTGATTGGCTGCGTAGCGCTCATATCGTGCCTCCTCACCAACCAGTTTCAGTGAATCATACGCAAGCGCATCCCCAGATCCCGAAGAAAAATTATAGCTGACTGCAAAACATGCGATTGCTGCACACACCATCGTCAGATTCTTTGAGCAAATCATGCAGATGCTTCCAATCACTCGCATAATACTGCTCACAACAAGCATCTGCTTTCGTCCAAATACATCCGCAAAAACACCAGATGGTATCTCAAACGTCAAACTGAAAATATGAAACACCGTCTCTGCAATTCCGATTTCGACCAGACTGTATCCTCTCGCAGCAAGAATTGCGACCCACGCGCCCGTCAATGACAGATTGCCTAAAATGGACGCCATGTACAACTTCGATATTTGTTTTTTAATTTTAAACATAAAAAATCTCCTTAACTTATATTTGATCGTTAAGGAGATAATGTACCTTGATTTACATAGAATGGTTCTGATAATCAGACTTTATTCCTGAAAAAAGGCGCACTATCCCCGTAAGGAGCGAAAATGTAACCTTTTTTCAATTGCAATGTTGTCATCTTCCAGAACATTGATTTCTTCCTTTTCACTGTATTAATCTCATTCTATGTTACATAATAAATTTCGTCAAGAAATTTTTACACCATTTCATCTATAAGCGTGATTGCTTCCTGAATCATCTTATCACAATGTTCCTTCTTGTTGCCACCCTTCGCCGCATTTGCGCGAAGCAGATCCACACAGTTCACCATTCCATCATGATTCTCCGCAATCTTCCTGCGAAACTCATTTACCTTTGCCGGATTCTCAACGCCCTTGGCACCAAGCACCATCAAACCACCTGTGATTGCGCCACAGATACCGCCGCATTTCATACCACCACCGAAATTACAGCCAAGCCCTGCTGCCATTTCTTCTGAAATTCCCATATCCTCAGCATAACAACGCATAATCGTCTGGGAACAGTTGCTTACCATTGGAGTTTCGTTTCGAAGCTCCATTGCTTTTTCTATATGTTTATTCATAACGATTCTCCTTTAGATGCTTCTTGTATCATCAGATAATTTGTTTAAATGAACATTTCTTGTATATGTAGTTTTACTGTCTACTTTCTCTGCCAATACTTATCCAATACTTTAAGTATATTACTACAATGTCTTTTATGATAGTCCATTCTCAACATAAACTCATCTACATTTTCTATCATTTTTTTTCTTTTAAACTCAGCAACCTTACTTACTTTTTCCTTATCTTTAACTGAATTCCCCAAATAAACATCCTCGACATCCTTATGAAAAAAAACGAACTCATAACCATGTTTTTTACAATAGATTTCTATATCATCATATAATTTCTTTGTGTCATAAGAAGTATCATAATCATCAACATCAATAAAATAAATAACAGTTGTCTCACCTATAAATGTTTTAATATTTTTATTTATCTCTCTTACTTTATCTTTCGCATTGTATTTCGTTTTTGATCCTAAATATATTGCTCTATATCTAATCTTTCTATCCACTTTATAAAATCTTTTCAATGTCTCCTCAATATACTGATAATCAGTTCTAGCCTTATTATTGGATTCCACGCAAAATAATATTTGCCTACTCATCAGTACCTCCTAATATTCCAAGAAAATCCGATGCATCAACATTGAATGGCGAATCCTCAATAAAACCATTCTTATATGCATTCTCAGGACTCAAATTACCGTTATTAGCCCAAGTATGAACTGTGTTAACACTGGAAATAAATGTTATAGCATTTTTATTCTTCTTCAACACAGACATTGGAGAGAGATTGTGAGAAGTGAAGCAAAGCTGCCCCTTTCCATATAATATAAAATATTCAATTATTTTATCTAGATATACATCATTTATATTAGAGTCCAATTCATCGATAAATGTGATCATTCCCATACATGCATCTTCAAGATAATAAAATAAATCCATCATTTTTTTTATTCCACGACTTTCAAACTCTTGATCCAAAGTATAATTTTCATATATCATTTTCAGATTGCATTTATAAAATTGATCAAAATCTTTTTTATCTACTTCAATATTTACGAGCTCTGGTTTAAATATCTGAATAAACATACTAAGTTTTGCGATTTGTTCTTCATATGAACTATATAAATTTTTAGGCACCAAAATATCTCTTCCAGAAGCTTCAAGTATTTCCCTCTTTAGTTGATTAAATGTTTCCTTTGTAAAAGAATCTTTTTTATTTTCTTCTATACTTTGTATTTTTTGATATAACCGATTATTTGTATGAATATCTGCATTGTCAATGCAAACATTTAATGAAATTGCAAATGCGAACAATTCTATTACAGTTACAAAATCATTATTTAAATCTTTATCATGCGGAAAATCATTCATCATTGTAAGTATACTAGAAGCAAATGACTGTTTATCTAATAAATTCAAAGTTTTTTCTTTTACAAATTCGTACACCTTATCATTTCCAAACTTCTCTAATGCCCCATCTTTTGACTCAAACACACATAAATATGAATTTTTTGAATAATTTCCGTTTTTGCGACTTAATCTTTCTTCTGTTATATAAATTCTGCCATCATCTTTTATTTCAAAAGAGATATAATAATCCAAAATTTCTCTATCTTCATCTATATCTACGTATATTTCACATTCAATATATCCATTCCTTGTCTTTTTATTTATAATTTCAACTAGTGATTTTTGTGTCTCATGGTCAGATAAATAATTTTTATCAATCAATAAATTTCTAAGAAGTTTAACTGCAGTAATTATTGCCGTTTTTCCAGATCCATTTTCCCCATAAATTGCTTTAATCTTATATTTTTCGGGATTAAAATCCCTTTTAATTGTCTTCTTATAAAAATCTAAATGAATTGGATTTGCAATATTTTTTATACCATATATATCAAGTGTTAAAAGATAAAAATGTCTATTCATTTTTTTACCTCCTTTATACACATTTTAACACAATCATGGTAAAAGTAAATACATTTTGTATATTTATATTCCTTTAATATTATATGTATATTAAAAAAAAACATACATATAATATTAAAAAATTTAACACTAACCAAGATTTCATCTTTTCCCTAATTCGATCCGCCCTTGTTAATAGGCAAGTCATTCGCTCTATGTAAATATCTTATCCGACATACCCTAACATCGCTCTGCAAGAAAATTTCATGTTTCATCATTGTAAGTGCACACAAACATAACCTCCTTATCTCTGAATTCATCAGCATAACTGCCATCAGTCCACATAGAGTGCCACTCATACACATCCTGCTCCTCATAAATAGGTTCATCATAAGCTTTTTTATCTACAACTGTCTTCCATATGTGCTAGTGAGCAATTGTAGGCTCTTCCGTTCTTGGTTCCTGTGTGGTAGGAACCTGAGTCGTTGGTGTCTCAATGGTAGCAGGTGCCTGTGTTGCTGGCTCTTTGCCTGAGTTGTTATCCTCAGACTTAGCATCATCTACCTTGACAGTTTCAGACCCCGTCTTGACGGTATCAAAATCTGCTTTGGCTGTGTCAGCATCTACTATATCAACGGATTCTTTCTCTGCTGTATCTGCATCTGTAATAGTCGCACTTGTCTCTGTGTTTGCAGTCTGGGAACTATCCGTATTTTTATCCGCACAGCCATTAACAATAAATGCTATACCCGCAACAAGAACAACTGTTACAAATGTAGTTGCAATAACATTTTCTTCTTCATAATAACTTATCCTCTCCTCTTATACTTTTGTATTGCATATTAAAATCTTATTACAAATCGTTTTAACCTGTTTTAGATTAAAGTACAATACATCCGAGGTGATTTTGTGCGTAAATTTTCTACTAAAAACAGGTTGAGAGAGCTTAGGGAAGATAATGATATATCACAAACATATCTGGCCAAACTTCTGGATATGAGCCAGACAGGATATTCGAAATATGAAACCGGAGAAAATGATATCCCCACAAATATTCTGATTAAACTATCCAAGATTTATAAAACAAGCATTGATTATCTTCTGAACCAAACAGATGAAAAGAAACCCTATAAACGAAAAGAGTAGATAGCCACTTATATAATGATTATCTACTCTCTTATCTTCTTAAAACACATTCAGCTTTCCCATCTTGTTACTACACCTCTTACTTTTCCTCAACAACCTGAAAAATGTAAAACTTCAAATAATAACTTTCATCCGCCGCCCACAAAATCGGATGATCCGGTGCCTGCTGCCGGAATTCCACCTGACGAAGACGCCTGTGCACACTGGCTGCCGCCTGACCAATTACTTTCGTGAACAATTCCTGCGTCATGAAATGGGAGCAGGAACAGGTTGCAAAATACCCGCCGTTTTTCACAAGCTGCAAGCCTTTCCGGTTGATCTCACGGTAGCCCTTGATTGCATTCTTGGTTGCTTCGCGTGACTTGGTAAACGCCGGTGGATCTAAGATTACAACATCAAACTGCTCACCTGCTTCAGCAAGCTTTGGAAGCTCGTCCAATACATTTGCCTCTTTAAAATGTACAGTCTTCTCCAAATGATTGAGCTTCGCATTTTCTCTTGCCTGCTCCACAGCAAACTCTGAAATATCAAGTCCTAACACATCACTCGCTCCGGCATAACCGCAATTTAATGCAAAGGTTCCCATATGTGTAAAGCAGTCAAGCACACGCAATGGTGTCTCCTGCATGCCTCTGGTCAGACCTTTGATCAGTCTCTGCATCGCAAGCCGGTTGTATTTCTGGTCAAGGAAGAATCCTGTCTTCTGTCCATTTGCCACATCGACCTTATAGTGCACGCCATTCTCCACAATCTCAACAACCGGCTCAAACTCCGCACCGATGCATCCTTTATATGGAGCAAGTCCTTCCTTCTTACGCACCTTCGCGTCACTCCGCTCGTATACGCCGCGGATCTTGACACCATCCTGCGCCATGATCTCTTTCAGCAAATCCACGATTTGTTCCTTATATAAATCAATGCCAAGTGCGAGGGATTCCACCACCAGCACATCCGAGAACCGATCAATCACGAGTCCCGGCAGGAAATCCGCTTCGCCGAAGATTACACGACAGCAGGTAAGATCATCGCCCTGCATCACAGCTTTTCTGTATTCCCATGCATTCTTCACCCGCATACGGAGAAATGCTTCGTTGATGTCCTGCTCTGCATCTCGGGTCAGCATCCGAACGGTAATTTTTGATTTCCGGTTGATGAATCCGCGTCCCATCGGATATCCATCAAAATCACGTACGATGACAATATCGCCATCTTCCACACTTCCCATCACACTCTCTATCTCGTTGTCGAAGATCCAGAGTCCACCTGCCTTGATGGTACGACCTTCTCCCTTTCGCAAATTCACGACTGCTTTCGGTTCCACTTGTATTTCCTCCTGATTTTATTCCAAGAATTATCGATTATCGTTTTCATGTATTTCATATGTACCTTGGTTGTTTTCTTGTTTGTTTCTATTTCTTTCCTATGGTATCACAGAGTGATTTGTTTCTCAATCCATACTTTCTTTTTCTCTATCTGTTTCTCCATTGGAGCTTTTTTGCTTCCCCCACTCTTCCTATTGGAGCGATTTCCTGATTCCGGACTTTTTTACCCAACCTGCTTGCTTCTCTACCTCTTCCCATTGGAGTATTTTTCCGATTCCGGACTTTTTTACCCAACCCGCTTGCTTCCCTCACTCTTCCCATTGGAGCAATTCCCCGATTCCGGACTTTTTTACCCAACTAACTTGCTTTTCTACCTCTCCCCATTGGAGCAATTTCCCGTTTCCGGACTTTTTTACCCAACTAGCTCTCTTCTCTACCTCCTCCCATTAGAGTTTTTTCCCTATTCTAAACTTTTTTACCCAACCAGCCACCCACAAATGAGAAAATTTCCCAACAGCTCAAAAATCCTGCATAAACGGTTTGTTTTGACTAACTTTTTGCGTTATAATAACCACGGCAATTAACCAAATATATAAAACATCCATCAAAGCAAGCGAAAATACGCTTGACAAACCTGTATTACACGTTTATTTTATATATGAACATATATTCATATGTTTTCACGTATGAGAATAGAAAAAGGTTAATGCATTTGGGAGTTTTATATTCACTGCCTATCACGTAATCGCAAAACACGAGCATTATGGTAGGTAAGAGTTGTAAATTATCACATGATCTTAAGCAGACCATTGTAGCACATCAGCACTTAACGAACGGAGTAACAATTCGCAGAATTGGTGCTTTGTGAGTTTAGTGTCTGCTATGTGCGGAAGTGAGCGCGAGCGAGTCTGCGTAGAAATGTGATAATCTGCAACTCGCTACCATCACCTGCATTCGTGTTTTGCTTCACGATTCGCAGTCACATAAAAGGAGGAAAATCATGTTCTTACAAATCAACAATCTTGAAAAGTTCTATGGTGAAAAAGACAACCGTGTACAAGTCTTAAAAGGACTTTCTACCGGTATTGAGAAAGGCGAGATCTGCGTCCTGCTCGGGCCATCCGGTTCCGGTAAGTCTACCCTGTTGAACATCATCGGTGGCATCGAAAGCTATGATAAGGGAGAGATCATCATCAACGGTGCTGCCATGTCTGCCATGAACGAAAAGCAGACGACTCTCTACCGACGTGAACACTTAGGTTACGTATTCCAGTTCTATAACCTGATTCCGAACCTGACCGTCAAGGAGAATATCGAGGTCGGCGCTTACCTCGGAAGCAACCCACTTGATGTCGACGACCTGCTTCATACACTTGGTCTGTGGGAGCATAAGGATAAGATTCCAAGTCAGCTTTCCGGCGGTCAGCAACAGCGTACATCCATCGGTCGTGCCATCGTCAAGAATCCGGATCTGCTACTCTGTGATGAGCCAACCGGCGCCCTTGATTACAATACCTCCAAGGATATTCTGAAATTGATTGAAGACGTCAACCGGAAATACGGAAATACCATCATCATCGTTACGCACAACGATGCCATCAAACTCATGGCAGACCGTGTGATCAAGCTCCGCGACGGTATGATCCGGAAAGAATATACAAACGAAACAAAGACACCGGCGATGGAATTAGATTGGTAGGTGAATGCATATGGCTGATAAAACAATCAAAAATCCACTGCGTAAACGCATCCTTCGGGATATCAGAAAAGAAAAAGGAAAATACATATCCATCTTTTTGTTTCTGACATTTATGATTTCAATCGTCAGTGGTATGCTGGTTACTTCCCTGAGCATGATGCACACCTACGACGATGGTATCGAGACATATAAATTGGAGGATGGACATTTCTCTACAAACAGTGAAATCTCTGTCGCTGACCTGCAGAAAATCGCTGACCAGACAGATTCAGGCACAGCAAAAGCAACCATCTACAAACAGTACTTCTATAATTTTGATTACACCTTTGAAGGTAACAGCAATTATTCCATCCGTCTCTACGAAAACCGTGAGGCGTTGAATACATATTCAGTCTTTGAAGGGCACGCACCGGAGAAGGACGGAGAACTTGCCATCGACCGCCTCTTTGCAGAAAACAACAATCTCAAAATCGGTGACACCCTCACCTTTGACGGAAAGGATTTAACAATCTGCGGAACAGTTGCTGTCCCGGATTATAGCTGTCTGTTCGAGAATAACTCTGATTCGATGTTCAGCGCAACGACATTTACCACGGGGTTTGTCACTGCAGATTATTTCAAGGAATTCTCCGAAAGCAAGCTTACCTACAGCTTTGCATATCGTTTTTCGGACAGAAGTCTTGATGACCGGGCTTCTTATGACGCAAGCACAGACCTGATGAATACATTGTCCGAACAGCTCGCTCCACAGGGAAATTACCTAACCGATTTTTTGATGCGGCAGAACAATAAAGCGATCTCATTTACAAGGGAAGATATGGATGGCGATACAAACAGCACGGTCATGATGCTCTATATCATGATAGCACTGCTTGCATTCATCTTCGCACTTATGACTTTCAGCACGATTGAATCGGAAGCCGGTGCCATCGGAACCCTGCGAGCTTCCGGATATACAAAAGGCGAAATCATCCGGCATTACATGGCTGCACCAACGTACGTATTCCTTGCAGCCGCAGTGATCGGAAATATCGGCGGTTACACTTGTTTTCGTAAATTCATGGAGGACATGTATTACCATTCCTACTCTCTGCCTGTATTCAAGGTTGTCTGGAATGCAAACGCCTTTCTGCTTACGACCGTGATTCCGATTGTGATTCTGTTAGTGATCAACTACCTTGCGCTTCGATCAATGCTTGGATTGTCACCGCTTAACTTCCTGCGGCATGATCTGTCAAAACGTAAGAAAAAGCATGTGACAAAGCTTCCGGACTTCAAGTTTCTGACCAGGTTCCGGATTCGTACAATCCTGCAGAACCGCTCCAACTATATCACGATGGCGATTGGTATCCTGATGGCAAATATCCTGTTTATCTTCTCCGCCAGCATGCTTCCAATCCTAAATGACCAGACAGACAATGTGCTTGACCATCTGATTGCAAACTATCAATATACACTCAAAGCACCAGTAGAGCTAGATGATTCATCTGCTGAAAAATACTGTCTGACTGCGCTTGCGGATGATGGCGGAAAAGAAGTGCTTGTATATGGAATCGCAGATAATTCAAAGTATCTGACACAGGTTTCTATGCCTGCGGAAAAAGGGGATATAATCATCTCAAAATCGTTCATGAAACTGAACGATTACAAAGTGGGCGATACAATTAAAATAACGGAAAAATACGGCGATAAAGAATATTCTTTCCGGATTGCCGGCAGCTTCAATTACCCGGCGGCCTTCTCCGTATTTATGAGCATTGATAATTACAATGACACATTCGGGAAGGATGCGGATTATTTCACAGGCTATTTCTCTGACAAAGCGCTGGATGATTTAGATGACAGTTTCATCTACAGTACGATGGGACCTTCGGACTATTCAAAGTTAAGTGATCAGATGAATGATTCGATGGGACGTATGATGCCTCTGATGAAATATCTTTCCCTTATTATCTTCGTCATCGTTATCTACCTGCTCTCTAAGATTGTGTTGGAGAAAAATGCGGAATCGATTTCCCTGACGAAGATTCTCGGTTACAACAACAGAGAAATCGGAAAAATCTACATTATTTCAACCGCGATAGCTGTCCTTGTCAGTGTAGCAATCAGTCTGCCGCTTTCAACAGTCATCCTGAAGACAATGATTGTCTATCTCTTCCGGACTTTTGATATCTGGCTGGAAAATGTTCATATCGGAACATCTATCTATGTTCAGGTTGTGATCTGGGATATTGTATGTTACGGATTATTAAGTTTCCTGCAATATAAGAAGATCCGGAAGATTCCTATGGAAGAGGCACTGAAAAACCGGGAGTAATGCTACTTCACGAAAAATATACAGATAAAAACACCCAACTGTTTCTGTGAACAGTTGGGTGTTTTTTCATCCTTTTATTTACTTCACTTCGTACCGGTCATGTCCCTGCAGTCTCGCCATTGCTCTCGCAAGCGAAGCACGGGATACGTGGTATTCCATGATACTCTGTTTCTGCTGCATCTGCTCGATGGCACGTTCCTTCGCAGCCTGTGCACGGAACTCGTCGATTTCCTCCGGTTTTTCTGCTGAATAGACAAGTACAACAACCTCATTATTCTTTACCTTCAGAAGTCCGTCGGAACAGATTGCCACATGCTCTTCTCCATCCGGTGTCCGGAAATGCAGCTCACCGACTTCAATATTCGTCGTCATCTTCTCGTGATGTGCCAGAATTGCCATCTGTCCATCATAGCCGGGGAATTTCAATATCTCACATGGTCCATCATAAAACACCCGGTCACAGGCTATGATCTTGAGTGAAAATGTATTCATACGCCGTCCCCTTTCTATCCTTTACAGGGTTTCTGCTTTCTTCTTTACATCCTCAATCGTACCGACATTGAAGAAGGCTGCCTCCGGATATGCGTCCATCTCACCATCTAAGATTGCCTTGAATCCACGGATTGTCTCCTTGACTGGTACAAATACACCTTTGACGTTCGTAAAATTCTCAGCTACATGGAATGGCTGTGACAGGAAACGCTGTACCTTTCTCGCACGGTAAACCGTCTGCTTATCCTCATCGGAAAGCTCCTCCATACCAAGAATTGCGATGATATCCTGCAGTTCCTTATACTTCTGCAAAGTCTCCTGCACCTCACGTGCAACACGGTAATGTTCTTCTCCGACGACATCTGCCTCCAGAATACGGGAGGTTGATTCCAGTGGATCAACAGCCGGATAGATACCCTGCTCCACGATCTTACGTGACAATACAGTCGTTGCATCCAAATGAGAGAATGTTGTAGCAGGTGCCGGGTCTGTCAGGTCATCGGCTGGTACGTATACCGCCTGTACCGATGTTACAGAACCATCCTTTGTGGACGCGATACGCTCCTGCAGTTCACCCAGATCATTTGCCAGAGTTGGCTGGTATCCAACGGCAGAAGGCATACGTCCAAGCAATGCGGACACCTCTGAACCTGCCTGTACAAAACGGAAGATGTTATCAATAAATAACAACACATCCTGCTTTTTTACATCACGGAAATATTCCGCCATCGTAAGTCCCGTCTCTGCTACACGCATACGGGCACCCGGTGACTCATTCATCTGTCCAAATACCAGCGCTGTCTTATCAAGAACGCCGGATTCCTTCATCTCATTCCACAGGTCGTTACCTTCACGGGAACGCTCTCCAACTCCGGTGAAGATGGAATAACCACCACTCTCCGTTGCGATATTGTGGATCAGCTCCTGAATCAGGACGGTCTTACCAACACCGGCACCACCAAACAGACCGATCTTACCACCCTTTGCATATGGGGCAAGCAGATCAATAACCTTGATACCGGTTTCCAGCATCTCAACAACCGGGCTCTGGTCTTCAAATGTTGGCGGCTCACGGTGGATACACCAATGCTCACCATTCTCCAGACTTTCCTTTCCATCCAATGTCTCACCAAGTACATTGAACAGCCGTCCTAATGTCTGCTCTCCGACCGGAACCTGAATACCGGATCCGGTTGCTGTCACTTCCATATCTCTGCACAAGCCCTCACTCGCAGCAAGCATAATACAGCGCACAACATTGTCACCGATATGCTGGGATACTTCCATGACGCATTTCTTTCCATTGTTCATCACATACAAGGCATCCTTAATCCGAGGAAGGTTCCCATCTGCAAACTCGACATCGACAACCGGTCCGGATACCTGTACGATCTTACCTTTATTTTCCATCATGCGATCATTCACCTCGCTTGTTTCTTCTTTTTCTTCTTGAGTGCCTTGGCTCCACCGATCACCTCGGTGATTTCCTGTGTGATTGCTGCCTGACGCACACGGTTAAACTCGATTGAAAGTTCATGCAGCATTGCCTGTGCATTGTCCGTTGCCGCCTGCATCGCCATCATTCTGGCATTTTCCTCACTTGCCGAGCCCTCAACAAGAACACCATACATAAAACCTGTTACATAGTTATACACCAATTTCTCCAAAACCTTCTTCGGAGATGGATAGATCAAAAACCAGTCATCGGATTGCTCCGCAGCCTCACGGTCACTGTTTCCTAATCCCTTCTGGGAATCTTCAAGCAATTCCTTCTTGATAAACTCATGCGTCTTGAGTGGCAGGATCTCCTGCACTTCAACCTCTTCCTTCATGCTGTTTACCATCTTCGTATAGACAACATATACCTCGTCAAATTCTTCCTCTTTATATAACTCCACGATGCGCTCTGTAATCATACGCGCACGATGGATAGAAGGGTTGTTCGCCGAATAGCAGAATCCCTCTTCGAGCGTATACCCCTGCGAAGAAAAGAAATGTCGTCCCAGCTCACCGACTACAAACAAGCGGTAGGAATCCGACTCATCGACCATCTTCTGTGCCTCTTTTAACACATTGTGGTTGTATGCACCTGCCATACCCTTATCACCTGTTATGACGATAAATGCACGTCGTTTTGACGTCTCATGCAGATCCTTGCCGCGATTATCGAAGTAAAGATGCTTCATATCCGGGAAATGTAACAGAATATCTGCAATCTGCTCCTGCAATCCATAGAAGTATGGTTCTGTATTCTCCAGCTTCTGTCTTGCTTTCCGAAGCTTCATAGAAGACATCATATACATTGCCTTCGTGATCTTCATCGTGTCCTGGATACTTTTGATACGTGTGGAAATTTCTCTTGCATTCGCCATTTAATTCCCTCCGTTTTCGTCTTCCAGACTCCTCTGCTTATATTCATTCGCTGCCTGTATGATTGCATCCTTCACATCGTCTGCCAGATCCTTCGATGAATCCAGACGTCCGATAATATCTGCATGATTCTTTGCAAAATCATCCAGCAGTCCAAGACGGAATGCCTTGATCTTCTCTACCGGAAGATCACTGAATACATGTGCATTGGCAGCAACCAATGTGATAACCTGCTCTGCCATTGTAAAAGGACGGCCAAGCGGCTGCTTCAAAAGCTCCATCAACGCACGTCCATGTGCCAGCTGTTTCTTCGTGTTCTCATCCAAATCGGAAGAAAACTGTGTGAACACTTCCATCTCACGATACTGTGCCAGATCGATACGGATACTTCCGGCTGCCTTCTTCATCGCCTTTGTCTGCGCCGCACCACCGACACGGGATACGGAAAGTCCGACATTGACGGCTGGACGCTGACCTGCGAAGAACAGCTCACTTTCCAGATAGATCTGTCCATCTGTGATAGAAATAACGTTTGTCGGGATGTATGCAGACACATCGCCTGCCTGTGTCTCAATGATTGGAAGTGCGGTAATACTTCCGCCGCCGGCCTCAGCTGTCACACGGGAAGAACGCTCCAGCAATCTTGAATGCAGATAGAATACATCACCCGGATATGCCTCACGTCCCGGTGAACGCTCCAGCAAAAGTGAGATTGCACGGTAGGCAACCGCATGCTTGGACAGATCATCATAGACGATCAGAACATCCTTGCCCTGATACATAAAATACTCTGCAAGTGCTGTACCTGCATATGGTGCAATATACTGCAACGGTGCCGGATCGGATGCCGTTGCTGCAACGACGATCGTATAATCCAGCGCATCATTTTTCTTCAGTGTATTCACTAGCTTCGCAATTGTCGATGCCTTCTGTCCGATTGCCACATAGACACAGACAACATCCTTGCCCTTCTGGTTTAAGATCGTATCCATCGCGATCGATGTCTTACCGGTCTGTCTATCACCGATGATCAGCTCACGCTGTCCACGACCGATTGGGAACATCGAATCGATTGACAGGATACCGGTCTCCATAGGAACCGATACGGATTTACGGTCTACAATACTTGGTGCAGGGTTCTCGATCGGACGGTAACCATCCTGTGCGATGTCGCCCTGTCCGTCAATCGGCGCACCAAGTGCATCTACGATTCTTCCAAGGAATGCATCTCCGACCGGGATACCGGCCATCTTACCTGTACGAACGACACGGCTGCCTTCCTTGATCTCTGTATCACGCCCAAACAGAATAACACCGATTTCATCCCGTCTTACGTCCTGTACCATACCCTTGACGCCACAATCAAAGAGAACGATTTCTCCGTAAAATGCATGGTCGATACCATCGACATTCGCGATACCATCACCAACCCAGTTTACAACACCGATTTCCTTATCCTTTGCTGCCAGCTCAAAATCTGCGATATCGGCACGCAGGATGGAAATGATGCTCTCCTCACTGACCGTTGCCAGCTTCTTGCCGGAAAGCGACTGGTTGATATGCTTCTGCAGCTGGTCGATACGTCCCTGCTCGCTCCAGTCGTACTCTTTGTTTCCAACACGGATGATGAATCCACTCTTGATGGATGCATCCTCCTTACCGACGATCTTGATATCCGGATTGTTGCATTCCTTCGCAAGGAACAACCGGATCCGCTCCATCTGCTCCGTTGTCGGTGGTGTCACATATGTGAGTTCTGCCTGTGCCTCCACCTTCTCCGGTGTCTTCGTCAGCTCCATGTATGCCTGCTCGATCTCATCTAACAATCCGAAATCGCCATTGTCACACAACACCTTTAAGAAGTTCCGGATCTCCTTCGGGAACACCCGGTCAATCACCAGATGTTTCTTCTCTAACGACACAGTTGGATCTTCAAACTCCACACCAATCTGTGGAACTGCTTCTAAAATATCCTTTACGCTCTGCAGATTTGACTTCGCGTTTTCAACGAGCTTCAAATCCGCTGCATAGTCCTTCGCTGCTCGAATCACGTTTCATCACCTGCTTTATCTAAAAATTTGTCGTACAGCGCATTATCCACGTCTGCACCTTTTTTCTCTCCAACAATCTTAACTGTTGCATCGACAACCATATCGGCAATATCTTTTTCTGCTTTCTTCAGAATCTGTGCCTTCTGGTTCTCTGCATCTGTGATTGCATCTTCCTTTACCTGTTTTGCGGTCTTTTCAGCATCTGATACAATCCGCTTATATTCTGCATCTGCGGTCTGTCTTGCCTCCTGAAGCACCTGCTTCTTGGCTTCCTCCGCATTTGCAAGACTTGCTTCATACTGCTTTCTTGCTTCCTCTGCTGCCTGCTTGCTCTCGCCCGCTTCCTTGAACTGTCTGTCCGCTTCCTCCTGACGCGCTGCAATGATCTTCTGTACAGGCTTAAACAGGAAAATCCGCATCAACACGAACAAAAGCAGCAGATTGATTATGGTAAGTAATAAATTCCAATCTACCCGGAGCATGTTACCACCCTGCCTTTCCTGTGATTACTTCAACATTACTATGATCATAAGCGCGATAACGAAACCGTAAATAGCGGTTGCCTCTGCAAGTGCACAACCAAGAATCAATGTCTTGTTGATCTTACCTTCTGCCTCCGGCTGTCTTGCGATTGCCTCTGCTGCCTTACCGGTTGCAATACCGATACCAATACCTGCGCCAAGCGCTCCTAAAACTGCAATACCTGCACCAATTGCGATTATTGTACCCATACTAATTATCTCCTTTTCGTTTATTGTTCAATCTCTTCACTGATATACAGTGATGTCAAAAATACAAATACATATGCCTGCAGCAATCCATCAAACAGATCAAAATACAAAGAAAAGACTGCCGGCAGAACAACCGGAACAACCATCTTGATCAGTTCCATAATTACAAATGCACCAAGCACGTTACCAAAAAGTCGCATGCACAGCGACAATGGACGTGTAAATACCTCTAAGATATTGATCGGAGTAACGATTGCAATCGGTTCTACGAACTTATGCAGCCACTTCTTCACACCCAGATGGTAAATACCTGCCGCCTCAACTAAGACGATGCTCATAACCGCAAGTGCGATCGTGACATTTAAATCTTTGGTTGGGGACTTGAATCCAAACAATCCAATGATGTTTGATACACCAATATACAGCAATACAGTTGTCAGATATGGGACATACGCTTTTCCTTCCGGTCCGATCATATCCTCCACCATACCGGTCAGCTTTGTAACAATCGTCTCTGCGATTGCCTGACGTTTGCTGATGTGATCAATCTTCATGTTTCTTGTCAGGATGATTGCCACAAGAACTAGCACTGCCATGATAATCCATGTTACGACCACAGATTCCGATACGTCGATACCACCGAAGATTGGAATCGTAAAGACGGTCTCACAGTTCAGTTCTTCCATCAGGTCTTTTGCAAGATCTTCCAAAAAAACCATCTCCTTTTCTCGTTTTATCCTTTCTACCCAAGGAAAAGTGTATACCTTTTTTTGTCGAAAGTAAAACGTATTTTTCTATAAAAAAACAACCCAAACAGATTGTTATTTTAGCATTTTTAACATAATTAAACCATCTGTTCTATCAAATCATAATGCCTGTCAATCGCCAAAAGCATGGCTGGCTCATTTTTCTGTTCGAGATTTTGGTAAATGTCCGCATGGCATTGCAGCAGCTTCACCCGCACCGATTCATCGGCAAGCTCAATCACGTAGTTAATCCAATCCCGGTATGCGTCGGTCACAGCCTCCATCAAGACTGCCCACAGATGATTTCCGGTTGCCTGAATCAGGGTATCGTGAAACTCCTTGTCCACATCGGTCAGATCTTTGCCATCGAACAATTTCATCTCTTCCAGCTTTGTCTCTAAGATTGACTCATATTCATAGGACAGTCCTTTCGCAATCAGATTCGAGCAGACTGCCTTCTCCATCACCCGCCGGAATTCAAATATTTCCTCTTTCGTAATCGTTCCGAGTGCCAGCATCACCGTAAGCGACTGACGGATAGACTCGCCGACATGCTTTGACACATAATTGCCGGAACCCTGTACCCGTTCGATCAGTCCCATGCCATGCAGGATGCTGATTGCCTCCCGGATGGAATTTCTGCCGATGCCAAGTTCCTCGGCAATCCTTCGTTCCGGTGGAAGCTTGCTGCCTAATTGCAGTGACCCTTCTTTGATCCGGTCTATGATATAGGCGATTGCTTTTTCATATTCCTGTGTTGTCTGTTTCTCCATTTTCTCATCACCTACTCTAATCCAGTCTGTCTGATATATTGCTCAATCATTGCGATCGTACCTGCCGTTCCAAGCTTCGAGACATTCAGGCACAGGTCATAATTTTCTGCCATGCCCCATGTCTCCCCGGTATAATATTTGTGGTATGCCTCCCGGCGTTCATCGGTTGCCTGTACAAGCTTCTTCGCCTGGCGCTCCGGGATTCCATGCTTCTTCGCAATCGACTCGATCCGCATCGCATCATCCCCGGTCAGGAAGATTGCAAGCTTATCCTTCCGGTCCTTGAATACATAATTACCACATCGACCTAAAATAATACAGTTTTTTCCGTCTAAGATTTCGGACAATGCTTTCTTCGGTGTCTCATAAAACACGTTTTCACTCTCTGTCTGGGATATCGTGTACATCAATGTATCCATCGGGGTTTCCCCATAGAAATCCGGATACCGGTCATACATTCCATATCCTTTTGCAAGCTCTGAGATGACCGACCGATCATAAAATGGAATATGATAGATCTGTTCCAACGCATGACCGATCTCGTCTCCGCAGCAGCCACATTTTCTACCAATTGTAATAATCATAACGAACACCTCCTAATTCCTAATTGCATATGGTTAAATTCTACTACATTTGTATGTGACTAACATTTCAACGCAGACACGCTCTCGCTCGGTTCATCACGCAGTGGTACTAAATTCACGTCAAACAAGTTTGCCGTTCATTAAGTACCAGCGTGCTTCAACGGTCTGCTTGTGAATTGTTAGTCACATACAAATGCATATACATATTCTTAACCATGTCCAACTATCAATTATATCCTTTTCCCTTCCTTACATGAAATTTGCGTAGACGGATGCGAGTACAACGGTCAGGATTCCGGTGACAGCGATTGCCAGACTGCTCATCGCGCCTTCCACTTCGCCCATCTCGATTGCCTTGGCTGTACCGATTGCATGGGATGAAGACCCAAGTGCAAGTCCCTTGGAGATTGGTTCCGTAATACGGAAGAGCTTACATATGAACTCGCCTAAGATGTTGCCAATCACACCTGTTACTACGATGACGGCAACCGTGATTGTCACATAACCGCCAAGTTCTTCCGATACTCCCATACCAATAGCTGTCGTAATGGACTTCGGAAGCATCGTGACATATTCCTGATGGGTAAGTCCCATGAGCTTCGACAGTACAAATACCGTCGTCAGACTCGTAAGTACACCTGCTGTGATTCCAAGCATCACCGCTTTGACATTCCGCTTTAGTAACTGCCACTGCTCATACAGCGGAATCGCCAGGCAGACCGTAGCCGGTGTCAGAAACCAGCTTAAGTACACGGCACCCTTGTTGTACGTATCGTAATCAATATGCGCACATACAAGCACGATGATCGTAAGGATTATCGAGATGAGCAATGGATTGAAGATTCCAAGCTTAAACTTTTTCTTTAATAATAAACCTGCCAGATACGCAAGCAGACTGAGTGTCACACCTGCGAACATGGATGTCTGAAATAAATCTTTCATATCTCCTGCTCCTTTGCCTTTTCTTTTGCTTTGGATTTCTTGATCACACATTGGGATACACGTCCGGTTGCACCCATAACCGCAACGAGTGCTACAACCGTGATCACACTGACCGGTACTAACACCGGTTTCAATGTACCCCATGATGCCATCAGACCAACCCCTGCGGGGATGAACATGACCGGCATGATCTCGATCAGGAATTTCCCGACATCCTTCACTGCATCGAGCTTAATGATTCCACTGAGCAACCCGATAAATAAAATCACCATGCCATAGATGCTTGCCGGTATCGGCAATGGCAGGAAGTATTTTAACAACTCTCCTAAAAAGGAGATAAACAAGATTAACAGAAACTGTCGTAAGTATTTCATAATGACTCCCTAACTCCTATAAAAAGCAAATTGGTAGCACCACTTTGGTACTACCAATATTATACTTATACTTTTTTAATTGTCAATTATGAATTTTGCTACATTTTTCAAAAATAGCCGCAAAAATTTCTACATTTTCAATACCCGAAACGACTTACCTACACAATATTTTTATCCATAATATTCATCCTGCCGGCATTCGCGCCTGCATTATGACTGCACCCGGTTCATATACTGCTCCCACAGCATAGCCACCTGCGTTCCTGTCACATAGACCTGATATGAATCACCTACCGTCTGATCTTCCGGATCCACAAATTCGATTCCAAGCACGTATCCATCCGCATCCCGCTTCATCTCAAAGAGATATGCCCCTTCACAGGTTTTTGGAAAATCTGTCGTTTCCGCAACAGACAGTTCATAATCCGGAACCTCGGACTGCAGCACATCATTTGCATCATAATACTTGTAGCCATCACGCACACACCGGATCAGTTTTCCATCTGTTATCCGGATCTTCGTCGTACCGGCATAGCTTTCTGTATAATTTGTATTCTGGCTGTTGTCCGCTCTCACAATCAGTGCTTCTACCATAAGCTCCACACCATTTTCTGTCACTGCAAATGTATCGATCTGACAGTCGTCAAACCGGAAATGCTCTAATTCATCTACACTTTTATATGCCACTTTGTTCATCCTTCCTTCTATGTATTCTTCTGTAATGACCTATGCAATCACACTATATTGTTTTCCCGATATCAGTAAATTGCTTCATATAATTTTTCTACAACTTCATCTTCGGAAAGCTTATCATAGATATAATAGTCCGCATTGACCTTAAAACCATCATAGACGCTTTCGTTCTCCAATACCGGCTGCAATATCTCCAGCCGGTCTGCGTAATTTTCACGCATGTCATCTGCCTGTTTCTCATAACCGCTGAGCTTTTGAGTTTCCTGCAGCGCTGCCTTTGCCGCGTCACTGATTGGAATACCTTTTTCGGTTCCCTGCAGCTGTGCCATATCCCTGCTATTAAGCAGAAACTCCAGAAGCTTTGCCGCTTCTTCCGGATACTCCGTTGTTGCACTGATGGCATACATCGTAGCTGGTTTTACACACCACCCGAATTTCCTCGCAGCTGCATCCTGCAGATAATCGCCTACAATAACCTCCGCACCGTTCTCTTCCAATGGTGTACAATAATTTGCTGCATCACTGATCCACGCAAGCGTTCCCGCTGCCTTTCCTGTCGAAAAAGCATTTCGATCAAAGGAGTCGATCGGCATCAGCACATCTTCATCAATCAGACGCTTATAGAAATCAAGCATAAATGCAATATCTGCTTTTGTCAGCTGCAATGACCCATCTGCTTTCACGGACTCCTTTCCCTTTATCTGTTCAAGATATGCAACCAGCATCAGAAAGAGTTGTTTTTTTGTCGTTCCAAGCGGGTAGATTCCATCCCGGCTCATAACCTTAGCCGCTGCAAAAAGATCATCCCACGTCTTCGGGATCTCCAGGCCATACGATGCGTAAATCGTCTTGTTATAATAAAACATTGGTGTATTAAATGAAATCGGAACGGCATACAGTTTTCCGTCCATTTCCCCATAAGCAAGCTCCTCCGGAGTGTAATTCTCCAGATGAATGATGTCTTTCAGATCATACAAGTTATAAAAGCCATTTTCTTCGTCTGCATATTCCGACAGCCACGCATAATTAATCTGCATCACATCCGGTGCATTGTGGGAGCGCATATAAATATGCATTTTGTTCTCGTATCCGCCCCAGCTTCCATAGTTTGCCTGCACCTCTATCTGTCCCTGGTTTTGTTCTGTAAATATATCCAATGCCTGTAGTGTGTACCGATGCCGGTCATCATTTCCCCACCAGGAGTAGGAAATCTCCGTCGTGGATTCATAGACTACCGGTTTGCTATTTCCGGAACACCCGGATAAGAAAATCAGACATACAATGAGACAGATGCTGATTCCACGATATTTATTTTTCATTTTTCCCATGTACCTCATATCTGCCAATCAATCCTCATACCAATTGTATTGATGTTTTCCGTTTTCTTTTGATACATATAACGCACGGTCCGCCATCTGATAAGATTCCTCGAATCCAAGTTTTATTCCATCTACCGTAATTCTCAGACAGATTCCTGCTGAAAGTGAGACTTTGCACGATTCATAGTGTGTATCAAACTGCTTATGAAATGCATCCAAAAGTGCATCCAGCCTCCGGGCAACCTCCTCCCGTATAACGGTCTCTTCCTCATGCTCAAATGGAATGTACACCGCAAACTCATCTCCGCCCATACGCCCGATGATTGCCTGTGTTCCAAGAGTTTCCCGGAAGATTACTACGGATTTCTTAAGAAATTTATCCCCTTCCTGATGCCCATATGTATCATTTACCAGCTTAAAATTATCCATATCCAGCATCATGCAGATATGCTTTGTTCCTTCTCCTGCATGTGCAAGCTTTGTATCTACCAGATCACGGAATGATTGCTTATTCAACACATTTGTCAGCTGATCGTAATCTGCTTTCTGCCTGATCTGCGAAAGCACGCCATCCTTTACTGCCACCTGTGAATACAGGATTCCTGCCGCCGTCATAGCAACCACAAGCATAATAATATATACAATTATAGCAAACCGGGTGATTCCAAGCTGTTCCGCAAATAGCACGTTCTCCGGAGCCACACATATTACCTGCCAGTCGTTCTTGCAGGTTCCAACTACTACAACTTCCTTGTCGCCTATAATCCAGTAATTGCTATATCCATCCGGCAGATCGTTCCAGACTTCTTCTGCATTCCGTCCAAGTATCTCTCCTGATTCAGCATAGACAATCGAATGTGCCGAATCCACAAGATAGCTCTGCATCCCCGGCACATCCTCCATATCTGTAAAAGACTGGCTCAGTTCCCGGCTATAAAATGCTGCCACAATGATTGCATGCTCATTCAGTCTTTTTACGTAATACAGCCTGTCATAGCACCGCTCATAATCGAAAAACCAGCCGGACTCTTTCCTCTCGTCCGTAATATGCCCTTCCAGATACGCATATAGTCCACCATCCGGGAACAACTCGAGCGTCGTATTCGATATTGAACCAAGCGATGAATCATCTGCGTATACAATTCCAAAATCAGAGAAGTTCTGAAGAATATTAATATCCTGCAAACGTTTTTCAATCGCTGTCTCCTGCTGTATCTTCTCGAATGCATCCTGCCCCTCTTTCGTTGCATCATACTCACAATAGATATCATCCGAGAACAGCAATGCTGCGGTATCTTCAATTCTTCCCAGATACTGATTGAGATTTGATATCTGCAATTGGGTGTTTGCCTGTATCAGGTTTACAACCTTTGATTTCATTTCCTGGGAGGATTTTCTTGTCAGGATCAAAGTGATGGTTCCTGTTGCAACTGTGATGGCAAGCAAAAACACAATGACGATCCGAAATGTGAATCTTCTTATCTGAATGTCTGTCTTTGTATTATTGTTAAAAGGCATTTCTTACCTTACTCCTTCCAGATCTGATTTCAGCATAATAAAATATTATAATATAGGAATCCGCGATTTACAATAACCCTTTTGGGCTGCATTCTTCCGGGCAATCCGATGCTTGACTTTCGTGCCTGTCTGTACTATATTTGTTTTATTGCAGGTATAGTTCATTGGTAGAACACCAGCTTCCCAAGCTGGATAGGCGGGTTCGATTCCCGTTACCTGCTTTTTTACGTGATAGAACTGCAAGATTTCGTGAATCAAGTTTCATTCACTTTCACAGTGAAAGAAATAGTATCGATAAAAGAGGAAAGGTACCAGTTAAAGTACCTTTCCTCTTTTATCTTAAAAGTTTTCTGTTTTACACATTATCTTACTCCACAGTTGTATCTACGGAAGTTCCCGCCTCTGCAGGAGCTTCTACCTTGATTCCATCCAGGCCTGTGATGTTCACATTCTTGTTAACCTTTGCATCGTATGTATTTGCACGCATAATATCCGCGATATCGATACCTGTTACTTCCTTCACAGACTCCATTGTCTTTGCAAGGACTTGTGGCACATACGACCCCATCGAACCGACACCGGAACCTTCGCCGTTGCCGTCGATGATCGTAACCTTGTCGATTGTAGAGAGTGGCTCTGCGATTGCCTTTGCCATCTCCGGCAATGCCTTCACGATCATTTCCACCATCGCTGCCTGACCATACTTCTTCATCGCTTCGGCTTTCTTCTCTAAGGCTTCTGCCTCTGCAAGACCTTTGGCTTCGATTGCCTTCGCCTCTGCCTCGCCGACTGCACGGATACCTGCTGCCTCCTGCTGCTTTGCGAAAAGCTCTGCCTCTGCCTGTGCCTTCTTCGCCTCAGCTTCCTGCTGCTTCTCAAACTTATCTGCCTCGGCATTTCTCTGACGCTTGTAAAGCTCCGCATCTGCCTGCTGCTGTCTTGCGAACTTGTCCGCCTCCGCTTTCTTACGAATATCCGCATCGAGGGACTGCTCCATAACCTCGGCTTCCTTCTTCTTCAGGTCAACTTCCTTCTCCTGACGTGCGATATCTGCCTCGGTCTTTGTAACCTCGATTGTCTTACGCTGTGCTTCCTTCTGAATCTCGTAAGCCGCATCTGCTTCCGCATTCTTCGTATCTTCGATTGTCTTTAATTCTGCCTTCTTGATAGAAAGCTCATTCTGCTTCACGGCAATTTCCGTATCGGATAATACCTTTGCATCGTTCGCTTCTTTTCTCGCCTGTGCCTGTGCGATCGCTACATCACGGTCTGCGTTTGCCTTGGCGATACTTGCATTCTTCTGGATTGCTGCCATGTTATCCTGACCAAGCGCGATAATCAGGTCATTCTGATCCTCTACATGCTGGATGTTGCAGGAAATAATCTCAATACCCAGACGATTCATATCCACCTGCGCCTTCTCCTGCACCTGATCACCGAAGGACTTACGATCGTTACACAACTCCTTCAGACTGATCGTACCGATAATCTCACGCATATTACCCTGCAGAGAATCCACCAGTGCTTCCATAATCTGCGGTTCCTTCATATTCAGGAAATTCTTCATGGCAAGTTGCATACCTTCTTCATCCGTACGGATCTTAACTTTCGCAACTGCATCAATGTTAACACCGATGAAATCCAGTGTCGGAACATAATCGTCCGTCTTGATATCGATACTGATCTGCTTGATCAACAGTTCATCCTTCCGCTCGAAGAACGGAAGCTTCAAGCCTGCTTTACCAATCAGAATCTTCGGTGTCTTTCTTAAACCGGAAATGATATACGCCTTATCCGGTGGTGATTTGACATAACTGGTAAATAAAATGACCAGCAATGCCACGATAATGATAATAATAGCAATTGTTGAACCTGACATACAAAAACCCTCCCTAACAACAAGTTAATTGATTGCTATGCGACTCAGATCGCATATTTTCTTTGGTGCAAAATTCACATTCCTGCATCTATTCAATATTGTACCATGTATGTGTGAAAATCACTATTACATTTTTCTGCATTTTTCGTACATTTTCTGTGCAATAATACAATTTTCATTAAGGAATCCCAACATATCTTTATATGATTTCTCTACATAGTTCCCTTCACAATCTGTTCATTCACATACATCTTAAATTCATGAATCCTCTTATAATCCGGAATTTCCGGAAGCGAAGTATGTTCCTTTGCATAATCAAACCGCTTCTCATATTCATCCAGAATCTCGTAGAACTCCGCAGTCGGCTGACGATTCTCATCCAGGAATTCTCCATTCCTGATCTGCATCAGAAGGTCATGCTCCTCTGCCCGATATGTGATGATGTCTTCCTTCTCCAGAATATCAATACACATCATGAATAACCGGAGCAGATGTGCCATATGCTTCCCTAGCTTATCATGGGAGATTGCCTTCTCGTTGCGCTTCCCAATCCGGTTGTACCCGCTCACGATTGATTTCATCTCATTCCACATACCGGTCCAGTCCCGGAGCGGATAATGCGTGAGTGCAACATCCATGAATATCTCGCTGTCATATCCCGGCTGCGTAGACTCGTCGATATACAGCCGGACAGAATCCTCATCATGTGGGTAATACCGGCTCTTAAAATCATATTTTGCATTCTCAATGCTTTTTAAGATGTATGTCTCATGTTCTGTCTGATCCATCAACCGTGCGGCCTTGTTCTGCAGTCTGCGCATCTGCGCCGAAGCGTACCCTCCAAACGAATGAATACATAACTTCGACAAAAACATCTTCCGGTTATCGAGCAGTTCCTGTCCAACCGGCGTCAGATGGAGATACTGTTCCGGACGACAGCCCAGGATCTCTATCGTATTCGGATTGTTCGAAGAAAGCAGCTGTATCATCTTATTGAACGAATAAATCGTTGTATCCGTCGGTACATCCACCACGGCATCAAAATCATTTCCTAGCAGAATCTCCGGTTTTGTATTCAGCGCAATTCCCCGGATATCCACATCAGATCCTTCTTTATCCATGCCATACGCATGGCTTCCGCCCAATGTCAGAAGGATAATATTCTCTCCCAGGTGCTCATTTGTCCGCAGGAAATCATATTCACTTGTATGCAATATCTGCTTAATCTTCTCCAATGTCATCTTCTTATTCTTCCTCCACATAGATCAGCGCATCCACATATGCCCTGTCCTCTCCCTTAAATATCGGAATCTCATGGTCAATTATCCACGGAGTCCGGTCTACATGTTCATATTCCAGTTCTTCTTCCGTAAATTCAGAGGCTTCCCGTTCCTTTCGGATACAGCAGCTGCCACGCTTCTGCTCAACCGGGAAATCATTCCAGTTGATTCCCTTCTCTAACATGAGCATATCCTGAATGTCATTGTTCGATTTGTTCTGCAGCTGCTTGTGTGAGAAATTCGCCTGACCAACCATCTGAATCGAATTCCTGGAAGCGTCAAGCTGCCGCCAGTAAATAAGGTTCGTAACCTCTTCCTTCGGTATATTGAAGCACCGCGCATCGAACGTGGCTCCCATCTTCATTGCCTTCTGATACACCTCTGCATATTTCTCCGGATAAGAATCCTCTTCCACATGCTTCGCAAAACTACGGTTGAATACCATCGTTGCCATGCTTGCCGCAATGCTGCACAGCTTCTGCACTTCGTAATCAAACCACGCCGAAGAGTTCAGCTTCTTATAGTCAACAAGAAGCAGTGTAATCTCGTCTGACTGCGTATACCCAAGCACGCATCCCTGGATATTCTCACATAAGTACTGCATCGTATCCTGCATTGACCGCATCAACACCATATCAAATGGCTTCTGAAATCCTCGCGTGTATGTATGAAATGCCCTTCCGTCAATCCGGATCGCAACCGGACATCTCCGCATCAATCTTGTCTTTGGTATCTGTTCATAATAGGTCTTCATCCGAATTCCCAATTCATCGTGTACCGGCATAACTAAGCCCTCCCTTTGTATATAATACTATATTATATCGGGGAGGGCTTAAATTATCTATGTACTTATAGTTTAATGTTTTACAAAACTTCTTCTATTACTCACAGATTCTGTTTATTTGTCACGCTTCTTGAATATCCTGTTATAAATCTCAATTCCCTTGTCAGGATTCTGGTTCATCCAAAATACAAGATAGCCGCCAACCAGGAAGAAAGCCCCTCCTATTATAACAAGATAGACAGACAATGTCGGGATTTTCCTTCCATCCGTTATTTTGGTTGGTTTCTCCGGATCATAATATACTGTTACCATCTGCCCTATCTGCATATTATGTCCATCACCCACATATATCTCATTATATGTTTTTCCATCTACTTCATAATCTACAAAGATGGTGCAGGTTGCATGATTTCTATGCATACGTTTTTCTGTTACAATACCTGGTACGGTCTCAGCTTTTCTTAAAAACAGATCATTATGTACATATGCCGCAAGTCCTGCAAACAGCAAAGCCAGTCCGACAAACATAACCATCATCACTTCCTTACGGACAGACTTTTTTCTTATTTCTTTGTCACCGATATCTTCGCCAAAAAGTTCTGCTTGTTCTTCCTCTGACATAATGTATGGATTTCTACCCGATGAAGATGAAAGCTTTCCATCCGGTTGATAAACAATCTTCTCAATCGGAGTTGTCCTTGTTGTTTCAATCACATATGGATCCTGTTCTAAATCGCTGAATTCCCCTAGTGAAGAATCTTTTAATTCTTCCTGCAGGTCTTTCATGCGTTTTGTGGAATCCTCATCTTTTAACTTTAATGACATATTTTTCCTCCTCCCAAATATACAAAGGATTGTTACCTCGCTCGCAATGCGACTTCGTTTCCGCTTCATCTCGTCATAAACAATGCCCAGTAAATTCAAGATAAACCAAGCATGTGGGGCTTTCGACGTGACTTTTCGTCCAATAGTTACAACAAGGTTAAACAATTTTCCTTCTATAATAAATATGATACTATTCAGTCTCCAATAATGATTTTTATCTAGCTTAGCATTATGCTAATAAAAACAAACAACTTAGTATTTATAAATACTCAAATATATTTTTATCACTACTCATTAACTACAGACCAATAATATGTAGGAAGATACGCTTCTCGATAATCAGTCTCATACATATCTGATATTATACACATCTGATCCCATAACCTATGCAATTCCTGTATTTGAGTTACATGCCGAAAAGATACTTCTCCCATACAATACGTTCCTTCCCAAATGGGTTCGTCAACATTTTCCCCTCTTTCTATTGCATCATTAATTATTATATCTGCCTGTTTTGTAGAATGGTGTTCTATATAGTAATCTATCTGTTCTTTAAATAACTTTAACCTTTGGTCCGACCATATATCTAATCGACATATTCTATTCAAAAATATCTCAACCATTTGTTCCAGATTACAATCTGACGTATACAATAAATCTCTATTTTGACAATTTACTAAATTAAAGAATGAATATAACTTTGCCCTTTTCCCATACCATTCAATCGCAACTGTTCCACTACTTATCCTATTTTCTATTGGAATATTAATAGTAACTGTTCCCTGCCTATCATAATCTGGTTTTTGAGATATTAATATTTTATCAATATAATCATTCAAGCATACAAAATATCCCTCTCTTTCTACATTATCCACTAAGCAAAGCAAAACAGGAACTGCACTTCCCATCTTTTCCACTGTAGCTAACAACGCTGTATCTAAAGGATATTTGACCACCTTAAATATGCAATTATCGGAATTTGTTTTAGAATAAACCTTCAAATCTTTTACTTCAATATCATTAGTTGTCTTAACTTGAAAAAGTATATGTTCACCCTTTGTAATATAAACTCCATCATTACATTCTTCAAATAGTTCAACATCTAAGTCAATTCCATAATCAGCTGTGTACTCCCTTATTACCCATTCCTTAGGAAATAAGGATCTCAATATATCAATACCTGACTCCCCAATAATCTGATTTTCAGAACGCCTTTTACCTAAAGTATTCCAATCACGGAAATAATTTGTATCCATATTATTACCTTTCTGATATTATAAACTAAAACATTTTTATTTTCATTCAAACTAATTATCATACATTTTATACTCAAAAATATTTTATATTTACAAAAATATAATTTTTGCATCAATGTTATAGTGTGTCCAATATCGGATTTACTCTTTTTTCAAACTCTTGTAAATCTCATCTGTGAATATTCCCAACACTTCTCTTTTTAGATCATCATTACTTAATAACAAACTGAAGAAATCTTGATTTTGCTCTAATCCTTCTATCAAAGCATTATCTATATCATCAAAATATGCAAATTCAAAGTCTTTCTCAGTATTGTTCTTTGCACTTGCTCTCAACTTATCTGACTTTAAGAGAATATCCCGTATCTGTAGCATTGCCTTGATAGCTACATCACTATCATATGTCTTACCCGTTCTGCTGTTTATCTCATCTATTATCTCTGATAATCTCTTCTCCTTGTCCTCAGTAAGTCCAAACTGTTCCGCTGTTGGGAGTTTAACAACAGGTGATGATACTACCTTCTCTCCCTTATGTTCTTTACCCTTCTTCTGTGCGAAATCATATGCCTTTATCTTACCATCCAAATCGAATCCCATGCCCGGATGTTTTATATTGATAAATGCCAACAGATATGCAATATACCTGTATTTCTTGTGAAGTTCTGCATCTTCAAATGATGATACCTGAAGCAGGAACTCATAGTATCTTACAAATCTTCGCATTGATGTAACTGCTTCTTTCTGCTGTGTATAATCGTAATTATCCAGCATCTTCTTACTCTTTTGTAAGTAATATGTTATTCTCTGTTTCTGCTTTGCTGTTGCTTTATCCTCATACAATATTTGTATTGTATTATCTACATCAACTGGGTCTATCAATGCATACGAATCTACCTTTGCCTCCAAATCATATACAGCATTTGGAGTTACCGAGTTACTTAGCAAGGTAGTTGTATAGAATGGTGCAAATGCATTCTGTATGTCTTCATACTCATTCACAAAATCAAGTACAAATGTGTGCTTATCATAAGGCGGGCATATTCTATTAAGTCTGCTCAATGTCTGAACTGCGGATACCCCTTTCAGCTTCTTAAGTACATACATTGCACATAATTTTGGCTGGTCAAATCCCGTCTGATACTTATTTGCTACAAGCAACACCTGATAATCGTCTTTGTCAAACTCTTTTGTAAGTTTGTCTTCTGAAAAACCATTCATGCCCACCTCAGTATATTCATGATCATCATCAGGTAGCTTTACCTTACCTGAAAATGCTACAAGGGCTTTCATATCATACCCCTTCTTCTGAATGTACTGCTCGAATGCCTGTTTATATTTAACTGCCCCCTGTCTTGATGCGGTAATTACCATCGCCTTTGCTGTACCACCTAACTCTTGCATTACAGTATTACGGAAATGTTCAACTATTACTTCAATTCTCTGTGCTATATTCGTATCGTGTAATTCTACAAATCTGGCTATCTGTCTCTTTGCAGCGTTCGTCTTTAACTTTGGGTCATCTTCTATCTCTTTATTGATTCTATAGAAGGTCTTATATGTAGTATAGTTCTGCAACACATCAAGTATGAATCCTTCTTCTATTGCCTGTTTCATACTGTATATGTGAAATGCCTCTCTCTGTCCTTTCGTGTTTACCCTTCCAAACAACTGTAATGTTGTAGGTTTCGGTGTAGCGGTAAATGCAATAAATGATACATTATCCTGCTTACCATGTCTGCCTATTTCATCTAAAACTAAATCTTCGGTATCTGTATCATTTATATCTACCTCTCCCGAACCCAGAGCCATAGTAACGGCTGCCATATCCTTACCCGAAGTAGATGAATGTGCCTCATCTATCAGTACTGCAAACCTTTTGTTCTTTAATCCGGCTACACTGTCTACTATGTAAGGAAACTTCTGAATAGTGGTGGCTATTATCTTGGTATTACCCTTTATTGCAATAGCAAGGTCTTCTGAATTACATTTATCGTCCATTACCCTGATAAGACCTGCCTTATGCTCCATACCCATGATTGCCTTTTGTAACTGACGGTCTACTACTACCCTGTCTGTAACTATTATGACATTATCAAAAATAACTCGATTTTCTGAATCGTGTAGAGATGTCAGTCTATGAGCAAGCCAAGCTATACTATTGGTTTTTCCACTACCTGTACTATGCTGTATCAAATAGTTTTGAGCAGTCAAATTCTGTCGGATATCTTCGAGCACCTTACGTATTACATCAAGCTGATGATACCTTGGGAAAATAAGGGTTTCTTTATGCTTAATTTTACCCGTAAGCTCATCTTCTTCATCCTTTGTCTCTAGAAACATAAACTTACTGATTATCTCTATCAATGTGTCCTTCTTTAATATATCTTCCCACATATAATAGACACTATATCTGTCTTCATATACTGGATTTCCTGCACCAGCTCTTACACCTTCACCATTACCCTTGTTAAATGGCAGGAAAAAGGATGACTGACCGCTTAACTTTGTACACATATAGACTTCGTTCAAGTCCATTGCAAAGTTTACTAAGCACCCAGCATTGAATAAAAACAGTCTATTCTTCGGGTCTCTGTCTGTTCTATACTGATATATCGCATCTTGGTAGGACTGTCCTGCCATATTACACTTTAATTCAAATGATATGACTGCAAATCCATTAAGGAAGATAACTACATCTACCCTCTCTTTATCAGAACACCACACCTCTTCCATTACAGAGAAGATATTCATATCATAGAGGGCAAGTAACTCCTTGTTGAATGTTGTTGCAGGCTTAGTATACATTAACTCAAGGTGCTGGTTGGAGATATCAACTCCATGTTTCAATACGTCAAGTAAACTACCCCTTGTCTTTGTGATTTCCTGATTGACATAGTTTATAACTGTTTCTTCCAAATCACCCTTATATATCTTCTCAAGAATCTGCATCTTGTCTGGCTGTGTATTATTCAAGAACTTAAATACTAACTCTCGATCTACAGCATAATACCTATCATACTTTTTGCTGTCTCTTATTATGTATCCGTTATCTTGTTCAAGACGTTCCAGTATGAACTTCTGGTATTCTTTCTCACTCAGTATACTATTCATCTCTTCTTCTCTCCCACATATCCTTGTATCTCATTAAAGTTTCTTTATCCCTTGATATTACATATTTGTTTGCCTTATTGCCTATTATTTTTGCATTATATTCATCTACAACGAAAGTATTAACAGGAACAACACTGTCTTCTTTAAATTCCCTAATCTTCTTGTCGATTAAAAGAACCATATATCTTGGAGATAACACAAGAGTTCCCCTTGTTGTATCACCATTTTCATCTGTAGACATTATGGAACAGGGGAAACTACCTGTGACAAAATCCACGTCTGATTTATTCTTTAACACAACTATCTTATGTGTCTTATGTAACTTCTTGCTCCAGCCTTCCAATAATGACGCATTATGTAATATTGCATTATTTCTACTTTGAGCTTTTGTCCATTCTATACCACATTTTCTACCTGCCTCTTGGGTTTGCCCGAATACAATGGGATTTCTCAATAGCATCGAAACCATGAACATTATCAATGATTCTCTGTTTTTATCTCTTATGAGAAAGGACTTAAGCGACTTATTTGAATCTAATGTGCTTATCAACTCTGTTATAAATGGTTCATATATATTTTCCAGTTGTCCGAACATCTTTTCAAATGTATTCTCATTACATACAGCTCCGTCTACAGTAGTCAATTCATATGTATCATCCTCGTAACATATGCTTTTTATACTTCTTTGTCGAACTGTACCATGCATATCAAGGACATAGCACATTTTATTACTTGCAAAGTTCTTCAAATACATCTGTGGTACATAGTGCTGTCTATGTGTTGCCACCTACATCACTTCTTTCTTTCCTGTAACATACTCATAAATTAGTGACTTCTTATATTCTGTAATCACCTCTAGTTGTTTCTTTTTGTCTGATATAATTGTGTCTATTTCTGAACATTTTTTGTCGAGGTAATCAGCGATTTCCTGCTGTGTTTCTATAGATGGAAAAGGTACAGATATCTGTTTAAATTCCTGAGCATAGGTTCTCCACCTCATCAGCATTATACCTCTTCCATATTTATAACATTCCCCCGCTATACCTTTTGTTCTAAATACATAATGATAAAAATGTGGAATCACTCTCCTTGTATCTGGCACATATATATCATATGCAGGACTTGTTACTCCATCATATTCAGATATACCAATAGCTCCCATCCACGCTAAAATAATATTAACAACTATGTCATTTTTATGAACTATTTTATATCCCTCTACTGTAACAGCTTTATTTCCTCGTTCCTCTTGTTCTCCATGAGGGAACACTCCAATGCCCGTATATAAAGATAAAAGCTGTACCTCATCCATCGGTTTTGTGTTTCGCTCATTTCTTATAGAAAACAATCTACCAATTTTTATTGTTTCCCAATCACTTGGAATATCACCAATCCAATCCACACCACTGTCTTTCATCTCTGCATCAGGATTCAATCCTTTTGTTACAGCTTCAGTAATGACTGACTTTTTATATTGTTCTAGTGTATCTATTTGTTTCTGGATGTCTGAAGTAAGTATGTCTATCTCTGCGCATTTTTTATCTAGGAAGTCTGCTATTTTCTTCTGTTCATCAATTTGAGGAATGCAAATATATGTATGTTTAACTTTATCAATATTTAAATTCTGCACGACTCCCCCATCTGATGATTTTTCAAATTGTACCTTACTAGAATCAGATATAAGATAATAATACAAATAGTTTTTATCTATATTCCTCAAATTTGAAAAGGCCAACCATCCATCGTGAATGCATCCATTCACTTGTAAAATATAAGCCTCTCCAAAGCTCATTGAATTTGTTAGTAATAAGTCGCCTTGGCTAACTCTTCTAGTTTTTGTTAATCCTGCCGCAATTATCTTTTCTTTAACTGATGTAATATATCTGCACCCTTTTGTGGTATCACCTATTTTAATCCAATTATATCCCTCTTCCGTATCTGACATATATTTTTCAATAGGTCTTGGCGAACCACCTCGAACTATATCTGCATAATATTGCAAATAACTCAATTTCCAGTCTGAAGGAATTTCACCAATTCCTTCGATACCACTATCTTTCATTTCTCTCATATCAGTCACCACCTAACTTAACCGAATAGCTTAGAGATACGCTCTGATACAGATTTCTCTAACTCTACGAACTGTTTCTCTAACTCTTCACTTGGTACTGGTTGCTGATACTTATAAAAGTATCTTGTGAATGGGATCTCCGCTCCTGTTTTTATTACAGGCTTCTTAGCTGATAAATTCTCTTCAAAGAACCACTGTGCATCAGGTATATGTGGGAGGACTTCACGTGACATATAATCTTCTATACTCTCCTCATACTTTACTATCTCTGTGTCCTTTGTCTCTTTATCATAAAGGATATTACCCTTCTTATCCCTTTGTATATCGGCTGTTTTGTCCATCTCAGATAATCCTTCAGATATCTTTTCAATCAATTTCTTGTCTGTTATTGCTGTAGATAATACATTTATTAATACCGGAAGGAAGTCTGTAGGGTTTTTATATACTATGTCTGAAATACCCTTGTTCAAAGCCTCTATGATGGCATCATATACAACTTTATTGTTCTGGTATTCTTCCAGTTTCTTTATCTCTTTTCCTGTAAGCTCCTCTTTGTTTTCTAATTCATTTACCTTAGCCTCATCATACAAACCTGATAAGCTACCCTTGGCTAACATTGTAGTTATTCTGTCACCTGTTATTGCATAACTTCTCTGTAATGGCTGCATAACAACATACTCTCTATACATAAATTCTTCATTTTTGTATATCTTAGAGCAGTCTGTTTCCTTAAACTCTGCGTATAATTTAGTTATTGCACTTCTATCCTCAAGTGTTATCTCATTTCTCTTATTTCCTAATGCCTTACGTAACTTATGGAAGATACCTGAAGCATCAATAAGTTGTATTTTACCCTTACGTTCTGCTCTCTTATTCTTTGATAATACCCATATATAGGTTGCAATGCCCGTATTATAGAATAAATCTGTAGGTAAACTTATAATTGCTTCAATCAAGTCTTCCTCAAGCATCCACCTTCTAATCTGTGATTCACCTGAAGATGTTCCACCTGTAAACAAAGGTGAGCCATTCTCTACGATAGCAGCTCGACCTAACTTGTCATCCATCTTGTCTATGGCTGACTGAACGAAGAGTAACTGCATATCTCCTGAACCTGGCAATCCAGCACCCCATCTACCAGAAAATCCTTTCAAGTATTCATCATTAACGGCTGTCTCAACGCCTTCTGCGGCATCTTTACCACCCCAAGGTGTTCCAAATGGAGGATTTTCTATTACAAATCTCATATTCGTTTCCTTGAAACAGTCACCTTTCATAGTATCCTGATATCTGATGTTCTCGGCATTCTGACCTTTGATGAGCATTTCTGCTAAACATATAGCATATGACTCTGGGTTTATTTCCTGTCCGAAAAGTCTTACATCAGCAGTTGGATTGTATCTTCTTATCGTGTTGTATGAGGTTGATAACATACCACCTGTTCCGCAGGCTTGGTCTAATACAGTGATAATTTTTCCATCGTCAAAGATATCATCGCATCCCTCAGCAAGTAATATATTAACCATCAGCTTTATGATATCCCTACCCGTATAGTGGTCACCAGCCTCAGCATTTTCAGAAAATCTACGAATCAGGTCTTCAAATATATATCCCATCTTTACATTGTCTATTGTCACCGGATTAAGGTCTAATTCACTAAATGCTTTTACCACAGATAATAAGCGGTTGTTTTTATCCATTTTCTCTATCTGTTTGTCAAAATCCAAACTCTTTATAATATCCTGCACGTTAGCAGAAAAACCACTAATATAATTGCGGAAATTGGCTGCTATGTGGTCTGAATCATTTACTAATTCTGCAAGCGTAAATTCTGATGTGTTATAGAACTGTCTCTTTGAAATCCTATACATTGCTTTCGCTGGATAATTTTGGTTCTTCTTAAATGTATCTACTACAGCTTTCTTTGTATCAGCTAAAGCACACTCAAAACGACGTATTATTACCATAGGTATTATTACGTCCTTATATTTGTCACTTTGATATGTTCCTCGTAATTTATTAGCAATCTTCCAAATGAAATTCACTTCCGTTGAAACATCTATAGGATTATCATCCCATAATGTATCTATCACCATATTGCTCATTCGTTTGTATTCCTCCTCTGAACATAACTAATAATATTATATCAAACATAACTAACAATTTATAGTCCATAAACACTTTTCCTGTTACCAGAATGATTTCAATCTGGGTTTTCTTGCTTGCTTTTCTCTGTCTGCACCCACGCCGTGGGTTTTTCCGCTTATTTTCTATCCTGCACACCCAGTTTCATCTCCGTATCTTTCCGATTAGCTTCCGGTTTGGGTTTTCTCGCTTGTTTTTCTCCGCCTACGCCCACGCCGTGGGTTTTTACGCTCATTTTCTCTCCCGCGAGCCCAAATTTACATTTTGTGGAAAATAATATACAAGATATAACCGAATCCACATACACGGAAAGCGATGTGGAATGGCTTAGAGAATACTTAGAATAAAAAATAAACAGGAAATTGTTCGCAATGCGACTTCGTTTCCGCTTCGCTCCAACAATGAGCCGTGAACCGGCGCATGCTTCGCATGCACCCGGTCTCGGGCATTCGCCCTATATAAACGGATAAAAAAATGACTGGTTTCAAGCAAGCTTGACCAGCCATTTTTTTTCCGTTATGCACGGCTCATTGTCTCTAGAACTTTCCAGCCTTTGCTGCTTCCTCAACAGAAACTTAGAAGCTAGGTTTTAAGCCATTTATGGGTCATTTAGTGTCAAATAATAGACAAATAAACGGCTCTGAATTACATCTTGTCACAACGATATAAAAGCAAAAAGAAAAGGCTCTGTCAATTTAACGGAGCCTTTGTCTTTGTTATTTGTTTGATTCAGATGTTAAATCCTCGGTGCTTGTCTGATCGGATTCTACTTCCGTATTATCAGATGCTAAATCTTCTTCAAGGAGCTTTGTCTTTTCTTCAATCTTAGCTACGTAAGCTTTAATACTTTTTGCTTTTGTAGTAATTTCGGAAACACTTGAAACTGTTACTGCTGAATCATTCGAATACCCCATTGGCATTGCTACCATTGCTGAAGAACTAACGATGGCTGAAATACCACTCATTAATCCCTTGATTTCATCCATAATAATCTTCTTACTAATTTCATTCATGATGCGACCTCCCTACTTATCAATCAAATATTGCTGTAGCTTATCTCTTGTGTCTTTGAGATTGTCGATTCCGTTACCTGTAATATCGTGATTGATTATTACTAATAAGCATTGTAGAATCATCTTGTTGGATTCTTCAACCTCCTTGAGTCGAACATTGTCCGAATCAAGAAGTTTTGAATGCTTATCTACAGTCTCCTGTAAATCTTTACTTGGTTTCTTTACTTCTTTCACGATTTTATACACCCCCCATAAGGCTGCTATCAACGAGCAAATAAGGAGTATCGTGTCTGAAGATACTGTGAATTTGATCATCGACTACTCCCCTTTGAAAAACTTCTGTAACTGTTTGTAAATCTGATTGCTTCCTGTGGACGCTAACCCACTCATAATACCAATAGCAATTGCCGTAAGTATGTCATTTGCTGGGAAGCTCGGCATTGTAAACATTGCGACAACACCAAGAGCACCGCCAATAGCTCCGACTAACACCGGGATGCATACATCATTCACATAGCTCCATGCTTTAAGCCCCATACCGATAAGATAACAAATAACCACGATTGGTATAATAATAACAAAATCTTTAATATCCATTTTGACTTCCTCCCTATTCTACAATTTCTACTGGATCTTCGATCATGAATTCGATTGCCATGCATGCCGATGGCGTAATGTTCTCCGGCAGATCATCATCTGTAATCATGTTGATTTCCAATGACGCTTCGACTGAACCGATCTCATTAAACTCTTTGATGAACTCGTTCCAGTTCGGATTCGAACGGTTCATAGTAACTCCGTTATCAGAATACTTTCGAATCAGCTCATCACGAGACTTGTCATACTCTGCAAGTTCATTGTCGATTTTCTTAATATTTCGTGCAACTGACAGTCCTGCCTTACGCGAGAACGCAAGATCTAAGATGCCATTATTGGCGATCAACTGACGAATATCAAACAGTTTGCTTAATGTTGTAATGTATTTTTTCATAATGTTTTGACTCCTCGCTTCATAAAGTAGTAGTGTTTATAGACCCTCTCCAAGGTCTTTATTATTTAACTTTTACTAAGTACCACCCGCAATGACATGCTCTAACTCCTGACATACTGTTGTATACCCTCAAATAAAAATTAGTGTTACCACTGATGTTTATAACAACCGGAGAACTACAGCATGCCCTATCCATATTATCATCTGACATATAAGCCCCCGCATCAGTAGCTCCACTATTAGTTGAAAAAACCATAACCATTCTGGACGCAGGAGTTCCATACATCTTTGCAAACACCATTCCGATATATGTTCCGGCAGGAAGTGTCACGCTAGCAGGGGTATTCCATCCGCCACATGTAATATTAATATTTTTGTCATATCCATATATAGGTGCCGAAATACCACCAGCACTATTAGCATAATTTGCAGATTTAGCATAGTTTACGCTAAAGTTTGATGGATTATATACATACATGTTTACACCATCATTTCCGCCCCACAACCAACTTGGCTGTCCGCCTTGCCCAGACCAATTCCAATAACGTCCGTTGATTGCTCCTGCTGCGGTTATATCAAGACAACGTATGTTAGCTCCAGCTCCAGTCAACGTTAACCCATCGAAATCTAGTCTGAATGACCCGCTATGTCCGCCATTGTAACCATAACCATAGACCGATCCAGGTGATATTTGTGTTGTATAATATCCGTCTTCTCCCTGCGTATTTGGATTTCCCCAATAAATATCTATTGCTTTATAATCATTGTCTGCCGCTTTAATTATCATACTTCCGCCAGTAATAGTCGCCTTAGATGAGACTATTTCGCCCTCGAATTTACCGCTCGTAGCATATATCTCGCCAGTAAACTTACCATTAACTGCCTCTATTGAGCCATCTTCCAGCACCTTAAAATTCTGATTGGCAGTGACAAGACCTTCGAGACTGATCTTTTCAGCCTTAATCGAAATCTCCTCTGCTGACTGGTTGATTTCAGAAATAATCTTTTTCTTTTGAACCATTCCTTCTGGCGTAGCACCTACACTGTATGATGTAGATGTTGTATTATCAGTGTAGGTAATAATCGTCCTCGTCCAAAGATATGGCTTTGATGTGTCCGCAGCCGGTATCGACGCAGACCACGTCCCGGTTGGGGTTGTTGTACCACTAGACGATGCCTGATAAGTTACCGCAGTTGTTTTAACACCTTTACCTGTTGCACCAGTGTCGCCCTTTGCTCCTGTATCACCCTTCTCGCCTTGAGGCCCTTGACTACCTGTATCACCTTTCTCACCAGTATCTCCTTTGGCTCCGGTATTACCAGTAATGCACACACCATTTGGCGATGGCGTATGTTCAGAACTTCCATCTCCATACGTTACCGCAGTTCTTCTCCATATATACTTTCCTTCAGTCCATGTCGGCTGCGTTTTTGACCATGATCCGCCAGATAATGACGTAGGTGATTTAGATAAATAGAATTCCTCGATAGCACTGGTTATTGTAGAACCAAGCACCGTATCCAGATCTTTATTACTTGCGCTGAATTTAATGTTGTCTGCTGATATTGCCAGCTTATATTTTCCGTCTTTATCCTTGAAATACTTTAGAAATTTATCTCCATCACCAAAAGCAATCTGTCCATCCTTATCCTGATAGATTCCTCTTGTTGTGTTGTCGACAGAACTTTTTACTCCCGAATATATAGCGTTGTCGGTGATGTTAAAACCGCCAATTGTTGCATCGAAAGCGACTAAATCTTCTACGCTAATCTTGGTAGCGGTTATAGACTTTGCTGTGATAATGCTTCCATTCAAGCTATTTTGATCTGTCTGCTCTGTTTCTACAGTCTCAGCAGATACATTGAGCTTGTAGTATAGTCCGTCAGACCCTTTTACCACCAGCTTATCGGCTTTAATCGTATTACCCTCAATCAGATCTCCCTTAATCGTAACGCCAACCAATTCTCCCGTGACTGTCTGATCTCCGATGACCAAATCTTTAATAATGCCGGATGTAGCATAGAACTGTTCGATCGCAGCCTTACCAATATTTGAAAAATCAATATTTGCATATCGAATATCTGCTTGTTCTGCCGATAATTTCGTTGTATTTAACGATTCGATATCAGCTTCCGTTGCCCTAAACGACTCAACTGTTGCATCTTTAAACTTGCCATAATCAACATTCAAATTACGTATCGCTACATTTGTTGCATCCAAATTCGTGATTGTTGCATAGGTTATTTCAGCAATCTCTGCACTAAGCTTAGTTGTTTCGAGATTGTCAATCTTTGCTGATTGAGCAGTCAGAGTGCCATTAATGGTCGCATTATCAGCTTCGAGATCATCGATCTTTGCTGATTGAGCTGTCAGAGTATCTCTAATCGTCGCATTGTCAGTTTCGAGAGTTTCTATTCTACCAATCGTAGCCTCAAGTTCATCGGTTGATACTTTCTTCGCCATGAGCTCTTCGACAGACAATACTTTTGCTGAGAGATCTTCCACGTCTCCTGATCTAGCAGCGGGAGACGACAGGTTTCCTGTAACAACGGCCGTACGATTCTTTACTGTAACCGTGACTCGCTCTCCATCCTTAGCCGCCGCAGTCTGTATTACAGGAGTAAGCAACTCAGAGCCATCCAGTTTCACATATTTTTTTTTATCACTCTCGACAAATGTTCCATACATAGATGTCTCTTTTGGCTTTTTATCGTTGCCATCGTTTAGTAATTTTGCGAATTGACTCGCCAAATCATTAGACAATGCCACCACTTATCACCTCCATAAATTTGTTGTAAAAACTGCTTTTTCGGACACTGGACACCCGCTCTCACACGTTATTGATTGACTTATCACTTTGGCTTTTACATTTTCCAATCCAGCTCTTGAATATTTCAGCCGCACACAGTCACCAACTCTGACCGGACAGTAAGCATGTGTATAACTCACTGTGTATTCAACTGAAGATAAGCTTTTCAATAGTTTCTCAGCATACTCATCGACCTGAGCCTGTGAAGGAGAACCTGCAAAAGACGGTGAAGTTTCACGATACACAATTTCTCGTCCTCGTTTTACTGTTGATGTGGGGCTGTTTTCATCATCATTTACGATTCTCGAATAGTAATTGTCATTACCGCTCGAATAAAGAACCTCTACAACATTTGGAACCCCATACAAATCATGACTCAAACTTACTTCCGGGTATAAAATCGAACTGTTGTCGTCGTTGTATGTCCATACTGGTTGTAATGCAACAAGTTCTTGCTTTGGTGCAAACAGTACCTTTCCTAGCTCGTCAAGATCCAATTCATATTTTGCATTGCTTAATAGATCGGAAAGAAATGCAAGCCATGTATCATCCGTTGACGAAACAAAATCCCCGGTCAATTTGTCGTTTGTTTCGACTCTTACAACCGGGGCTCTCATATTGCTTCTGGCAATCCTATATGCATTTTCCATGATGTTATCGTTTTTAAATAACGAATATCCTATGTCTGGTTTTTTCTCAGATAATTCCAATAATGGGGAATACGCATCCATAGATACTGTGCTCACCTTTCCGTCATAATCTGACGAAGGGGTTTGCACTAAGAATGTGCCTAATGGATACTTCGATCTTTCTCCATTTTGAATTGTAATAAGGTACACTCGAATGTAGCACTCTCCAGTGAAATCTTTCACATCAAACGTGGCTGAAGCTAATGTATCTGATGTGCTGTCTCGTGTAATTGTACACGCAGTCACGTTTCGCATCCGCTCGTCATCCATCCAAGTATTTGGGTCAACAGTATAATACTCAAATGTCTGAGTCATCGACTCTAACCAATTAGTCATTTATACTCCTCCTTCGACCTTTGTAATTTCAAAAGACACCGGAATGACCAATGAATCATGGTTTACGTTATATGATACTGATATATTAGCCCAATACCCTGTTCCAGATGGTTCTCGGACATAGACATCTCCTTTCCATATAGATAATCGTCTTATGGCATATAACGTTTCCTTATCCGTTTTAGGAATATCTACCTTCCATGAAGATGATGTTGTTACCTGTGTACCGTAATAACTTACCGGAGAAGTTCGTCCTTGATACTTCACCAATGTACTGTCTGGACTGTTTTTATCAGAGACATCTATATTATAAGGAAGCCTTAACATGGAGCCAGACCAAGGCGGTGTGGCTAATTCTCCTGCATCATCAGTATCAAACCAAGACCACTTCTCATCCCACTGTATAATTACAGCCTTTTCGCCAATGGGATACCCAGTTAAATCCGAATACCCAACAGCACCAGTATCTTTTAATATGGCTACGATTCTATATCTCGCTATATCCAATGATGGGTGTGGATCTGTCGCATACGTTGTTTTCGAATTATCAAGTCCAGTTTCTATCTCTGTAAACGTACCATCAAATTCGCGTCTATACACGGATAATGTACAGTTAGATGGCAGCTCCTTTTTGACCGAATAACAAACATATGCTTCTTCGCCTGTTGTTAAAACAGCCCGCATCACATCTTCACCCGTTGTGGTTCGTTCTCTGGTTGGAAGATACAATGTTCTGACTAATTCAACCTCTTCTTCTGTCTTTTCGTATCCCGTTTCCTCCGAATAATCAACTCGGTAGGCTGTGATCATATATCTTTCACAATATGGATTGATGTATGTGGACATGGTTTTACTATCAAATGTTATCTGTGCATTTGGTGTCAAATCATATTCAAACCATTGAACCCGAAAGATGCGAGTTTCTGTACATGTAAGCCCCGTGTTCATAGATACCACCACTTCAACTCGATATGAAACATTGTTCACCAGGTCGACATCATTCGCTGAAAGTGTAATATCAAGAGATGTTTTAGTATCATAAAATTTAGAAAATACCTCTTGATTGGCACTCACAATTCTCTGATTACCGATGTTATCGATAGTCTCATAAGAACTCATAGCTTTAATAGTTACATGATATCCTGTTGGAACTTGAGTATTTGGTCCCGCAATACCAGAAATATGAAACGGAAATGAAGTAAGAATTGATAAATCATTGTTGTATGCATCTGATAAATTCAACTTTAATGTTGGTGGAGCGTACACTTTTATTTCTCGCTGTACTGACCAATCTCCATACTTATTTGTGACTCCTGCGGTTCTAACTCGCCATTGTATTGTAGCGCCTTCGGTTAAACTTAACGTGTCTAACTCGTAAGAGCTCGTCTTATCCTTATCGTCGTCTGATCTATCATTCTTGATTGTTTGAGTTTGCTTTTTCCCATTGATTATTATCTCAAGTTCGGCATACGTCTGACTTGATGAATCCGCTGAATTATGAACCCAATATAACATCAATTTCTCACCGCTAATTAAAGTGGTAGTCGACGACCATGTGGTCGGCGCGGCTGGTGACTTACCTATTACAACAGACACTACACCAGACCACGCAGATTCACCCTGGTCATTAACAGCTCTCACTCTGAAGAAATACTCCTGTCCTGTTTCCAGACCAACCACCAAATAATACGAATTTTCAATTCCTGATTGTTTAGTAGTCTGATCTGTCCTGTCAAAGTAATCTTTATTCGGTGAGTATTCAATTTCGTATGTTTTCGCTCCCGTGGCTGCCGACCATACAAGATATACAGAAGTTTCAGATTCCGCTCGGCAAGTCGTTATTCCGCCAGAGGCGGCCGGTGCAGATTTTATTTCTTCTGAAAAGTCTGACCAATCACTGCACCAGTCTTCTATAATTGGAGAATTTGCTGCAAGATCACCATTCAAACTTCTACATCTAACTTTATAGATATATCCCGGTACTATGTTGAATGTACAAGATGCTGCGTTATCTTGAAGCAACATAACTGTTTTACGAGAGTAAGATGTGTCAAGATAATACCCCGGTGCCCAAAGCTCAAACTGAACACGATTGGTATTCAATTCTTTACCGCCAATTTTTGCTGTGATCGTATACTTGTCAATTGATACTGTAGGAACATCTGGCACCTGAATTCTTTCTTCTTCTGGTGTATTCCAATAAGTCTTTTCTACAGACCAATCAGCATTCCAATATGCAACTTGAACTTTGTTTACCTCATGCGTTTGTGCTACTGGTTTTACCTTAAACCTTACTGCTCTTGCGTCACTAGGTATACTGTAGGTGGATGTTTTCTCTGTTGTAGTTCCAGAATTTCCAACAATCCAAACTACGTTACCATCATCATTTATGGCAGCGCCCATATTATACTCCCATTTTACTTCGAAATGGTCGATATGGTCATATGGCCACGACCATGTGGCATATAACATAGTTCCTTTGGGGTCTACCGTTCCGAAACCTGTGATACGTGGCGAATTAGCCATCTTTACATCCTCCTCTCTATTCTAGCTGCTCTAATGAGTGTTTGAACTGCATCGTTTATGCCGCTTCCGTCATCATATGTAATGCCATCAATAATGTATGTATCGCCTCGTGTATTACCGAGTGTTTTACCAAGTGTATTGATAGCTGATATCACATCATTTGCATTTCCATTTTGACGATTTCTCATTGATGCGTTAATTGCTCCAATATTTGTCATTACGCCAACAGATGGATTCATAGCAAGCATCCCATTCATAGTTGCTACGCCAGAATTAATGTCGCTCAAATCCATTACTGGTCTGATTGTAGGCTGAGCATCAACATCCATTGCAAGCATCTGACCTAATCTCGAGATTGTCTGCTTTGTACTGTCGATAGCTGATGCGGCCATAGTCTTTGCTGCTTGAACACTGAGATGTGATTTCTTATCAATACCATTAGCAAATCCCATGCCGAAATACTGTCCAACTTTGTCTAACTTCTTAGATGGTGAATGAACTTGCAATTCTTCTCGTGCAGCCTTCTCCGCATCTTTGGCCATGTCCTTAGCTTTTGCTTTAGCTTTATATGCACTAGCTGATATACCATTTGCGAATCCTGTAACAAGATAACCTCCGATAGTGTAGAAGTTATTATAATATCCCTTCAGACTCAGAGTGATGAATGCCATCATTGATGTAAATGCTGATGATGCCGTATTTTTCGAACCTTTTATTCCGCTAACAAAGTTCGACATGATTGTCTCTCCGCTGGTTTTGAACTGCTGAACATTATAATTCAGAGAACTCTTGATGCTGCTAAGTATTGAATGTCCGATACTCGTAAATTCACTTGACTTGCTCTTCATGCCTGAAGCGATCGCGTTTACGACACTTGAGCCAATTGAATTGAATGATGCGATCTGATCATCTGAGAATGAATTACCAATACCCTTAAGATTTACTGTGTCACCGCTGAGTGAATTAAGAATTCCCTTAAAGGTGTTTACTCCATTAGTGTTCAACCCATCCATACTCTTGATTGTGTTAACCAACTTATTGATTGAGTTGATTGCTGTTTCAACCTTTGAAGCGTCAACGTTGTCGAACGAATCACAGAATGTCTTTATGCTGTTTCCAATACCCTCGAAATCGAATTCGTCGATCTTTGTTTGATCTACTGCGCTGATTGACTGAGTCATTTCGCCAAGTCTTTTAGCCGCTATACTAACTGTCGTGAGATTTGATACATCCATTTGAGCTGTCATATTGGCAAACACACCCATATATTTACCAAATGACATTAGCTTAGCTCCGAAATCATCCAGATCCATCTTTCCATCGAATAGATGAGTCTCTGGCAAAGCCGTCTGAAGTTCTGTCATCAATAATCCACAGTCCTTAGCTATTGAAACTGTTGTTGTGTCTACCGGGTTTTCTGACAATACCTGAGAAAATGCGGCTAAAGCTGAGCCATAAAGTGCAATTTGGGTTCCGAAAGTACCTAGATTCTTTTCACCAGCAAAATATTTTACTACACCACCAATAGCTCCAGTATTATTTTGTAACTCTGCCATTACGTTTCCTGCATAAGCTGCCTGATCAGCAAGATCGGAACTAATCCCATCATTAGCCTTAAGTTTCTTATCAAAATTAACAACCCCATCTGCAAAGTTACTCATCTGCGATCCGAAATCGCCAAGATCTTGAGAACCAAAAATATCTTGAAGTGCTCCATTTTGACTTTTGATCTTGCTCTGAAGAGTAGCCATGGTTTCACCAGCATAAGCTGCTGCGTCAACAGAATCTTGATTAATGTCAGCAACCTCAACCTTGGTAGCAAATGCAATGATTCCATCGGCAAACTTACTCATCTGCGATCCGAAATCGCCAAGATCTTTTTCGCCAAATATGTCCTGTTTCAATCCACCAGTTCCATATAAGCTACTCTGAAGCTTAGCCATCATCTCACCTGCTTTTGCGGCTTTTTGGACGGCTTTATCATTTATACAATCACCATTATTAAGCTTGTCTGAAAATGCGATAATTGCATCTCCGAAATCTGAAAGCTGAGAACCAAGATTTCCCAAATCCTTTACTCCCAAAAATTTGGATAATCCGCTCACAAGTTCTGCCGCTGTAAGAGTAAGCAGCATCTTAGCTAATGCTTCCCCACCAGCCATAGCATCTGGGTCAATAGCTGACACCTTCTCGATAAATGGCTGGAGATTTTCCATGAATGTGCTAAGACTTGTGCCTATACCAGCAAGACTATCAATAGCACCAGCAACAACACCACCGACTAAACCGCCGATGAAATTACCGAGACCTTCGCCCATATCTTGAAGAATTGGGATACTATTATGTACGAAATCAGCGACAGCTGGAAATTCATCATTTAATGCGCCTATTGCTATCATTAATCCGCCAACTGCGGCTATCAACGTCACTAACGCACCAATTCCTACAAATGCGGCAGCACCACCAATTCCTACAACAGTCAGAATAGCTAATGCGCCAGACATAGCAAGAAGTAAAGCAGATAATTGAGCAACAGTCTTTGTGGATACATCAATGTTGAGTTTATCCATTGCTTTCATTACAACTGCCAATTCGGCAACGACCAATCCCATCAATGCCATAGCACCAACCGCTTTAAGCGATACATTTTTCGTGTTTCCTAAGAGAGCTAACGAAGCTGCCATAGAAACCAGCAATACGGAGATTGAAGCAACGGCGCCCATATTTCCTTCTATATTAAGTGTCTGAATCATTCCAAGAACACCAACCAACATGAGAACTACCAACGAAATTTGAAGAAGAACTTTCGTCGCTCCTTCGGTATTCTTGATTTGTCCGGTTGCTGCGATCATTGCTGCCATAGCTACCATAACCATAGATAATGATTCCGCTGATGTAATTAGCTTATCTGAATTCAGAGTGGTAAGTAATGCCAAGCCAGAAACAAGTAATGTCAGTGTTGCGACAAGTCCTATAATTGTCTTGTTTGCATTCTGAGATACCTTCGTAACTGCAATTAAACCTGCAAACAAAGTCTCTAATACTGCTACTACACCAACTGCTTTCCATAACTTCTTCGAATCCATCTGTCCAATCAAGAATAATGCGCCTGTAAGAATTAATAATGAGACTGACACTTTTAACAGCATTTCACCAGCCTTTGCCGCATTTTTACCAGCTAAGATTGACACTGCGACAAGTGCGAGGATAAATGTCTCAAATGCAGCCATTACTCCGAGCCCCTGCTTAAGAGTATTCTCATCAATGCTTCCAGCCATTTTGACGACTTGCGCCATAACCCCCATCGCTATAGCTACGCCAATCATCATTATGCCCGCTCTAGATGCATTCTTTCCGGCTAATAACGACACTGCGACCAATGCCACGATAAACTTGCCCAAAGTCTTTATGAATTTTAATCCCTTCTCGACTTCATCGGGTTTTAACTGTCCAATCGTTTTTACCACTTTAGCCATAATCTGCAAAGCAATTGCGATTTTAAGAATCATATTACCAGCTCTAGATGCGTTCTTTCCAGCAAGTATAGACACCGCTACTAATGTAGCCGTAAATATTCCCATTATCTCAATGAATTCTAATCCTTGTGATAATTCTTCTGGTTTCATGTTTCCCGCTATTTTAGCAACCATTACCATAATAAGTAACGCTCCGGCAATCTTAAGAATCATAGTTCCAGCCCTAGACGCATTCTTTCCTGCAAATAAAGACACCGCAACTAATGCGGTTGTAAAGATACCCATCACAGCAATGAATTTTAATCCTTGTGTCAGTTCGTCTTTTCTTAAATTACCCGCTAATTTTGCAACTAAAGCCATAATCAAAAGTGCGCCAGCAATTTTGAAAATCATCTTCCCTGCATCTTTAGCATTAGTGCCAGCAAACTTAGATATTGCGATCAGACTTATGATGAATAATTCCAAAGCACCGACAAACACGATTCCCTTTGCTATTTCTTTCCACTCAAGTTTTCCGATTTCAGTCGCAACTTTTCCCATTGCCAACAAAGCGACAGACATTCCGAGTAACATTACTCCAACTTTATCGGAGAATACACCGAGCTTATCCAATTTACTCATAGCCACAGTAAGACCAATCAGCATTCCGGCTAAAACACCAATAGCAATTCCACCTTTAATCAAACTCTTTGTGTCTATTTGAGAAATGAAATATATCGTTGCTCCAAGAGCCGCAATTGAAACTGCTAACAATAACAACGCTTTTGCCTGTTGTTTCAATGCTCGTGCTTTGACATATTTACTGATACTATCAAATATTGAAGATATGCTATTAACAACGCCAAGACCTGCGTCGATTACCTTTTCCTTGATATCCGTTACAGCATTAGTAAATTTGTTAAGAACTATCAACAGTCCCAATGCCGTTGTGCTAATGCCAAGATATTTGTAATCAATCTCTTTTCCAACACCAACGATAGCTTCACCAATTGATTTGACGGTATCCCATACTTTCTTTGCTCCTGCTTTAAGACCATTTATCAATCCCTGAATTATGTACAAACCAATTGCATAAAATTCGGTAGATGGTGAATGAATCCCAAGAACGCCACAAACAGTCTGAATAATCGATTTCGCCAACTCTATTGCAATAGACACAACTGTTGAAATCCCATTCTTCAATCCATTTACCAATCCCTGAATTATATAAACTGGTATGTTCTCGGCTTCTCTAGCGCCTTCAATCCACGCCTTGAATCCTGCTCCAGCTTCTCTAAGATATGAAAGAATCTTCTTGAAACCCTGAGTGATCTTTTCATTGGCGACAACCCAATCTTTTATTGCGACAATTCCTTCAACAATCAACGATACAAACTCTTTCAAATATGGAGCCATAGTTTCAAACGCTCTTGTGATTAAATTATTACCTTTTACCCAATCTCTGAACTTAACCAAGGCATCACCAAGTATTGCTGTGACGTCTAATAACGATAAATTGAAAAGACTAAGTATGTAAGACGTAGCTTTTAATGCTAATCTTAAACCGCCGCCAACAAGGGTACTAACCAGATCTAATACTGCGAAAAGACCTTTGAATGTACGTTTTATCTTATCTGCATCTTCATCGGTTACCTTCATTCTCTCAGATAACTTATGAAATGCTGCTACAATATTAAACACTGTGTCAGTAGAAGACGATGGAAAAATATCTTTCCATGCCTGTCCAATTGCCTTAAATATAGAAACAATACTATTCCCTATATTCTTCAGCGCGTCCATAATAATCCACTTACCATTCAGCTCATCAATATTGTCAATAAGCTTATCTATCGGCATACCAAGCTTATCTGCTACTCCTCTTAACTCTCTGAATGCTGCGATCTGTTCCTCAGTGTAACCATTTGCTCTTAATTGTGCATCGCTCATACTGGCAAGTTCTTTAATGAGTTTCTTCTTTTCGTCAGTCAGTTTAACAGTTTCCGTCGTTTCACTCTTTGTCTCTGAAACTGTATTTTCCTTAACCCCAAGAAGTTTGTCCTGTGCCTGTATTTGATCTTCCGAAAATCTAAACCCATTATTAAGAGCTTCATTTACTTTATTTTGAATTTTGTAATAGTTCTGTCCCGCCTCAGTGAGTTTATTAAGTCTTTCCGCCCCGTTTCCGAAGTCACCACGAATAACTTTATTTACGATATCATCCAAATCGGTTACCGCGTTGACAGTTTCTTTCACAGTATCTGTGACCTTCTCAATCGGCTTAGAGATCCCATTTACCAGCTTAATAATCTTGCTCGCGCCAAAATCCCGACTCAAAAAACTGAATTTCTCAAACATCTTGTCGATATTCAGCTTTGAAATTGCCGCATTTACCTTTGTCGCCAGCTTATTAATAGTGGTTGTGACCAGTTCTGCAAATGGAACAATATTTCTCTTTACGTCATTTACTTTTTCTCGTATTGTGTTGAGAACCTGTACAAGTGGACCATTCTGCACAATAAGTGGTGCAACGAATTCAGCACCGATTCTGGCTAATGCTGATTTTACATTGGAGAACGCACCATTCAATGTCTCATTTGCCTTCTTAGCATGTTCTCCAAATGCATTATCCATCGCCGAAGCAAATGTTGAGAAAGAAATCTGTCCTTTAGACACCATGTCTCTAACTTCTTGCTCTGTTTTCCCTAACTGTTCTGCCAAAGTGGCTGCCGCATTCATACCTCTACCAGATAACTGTAACAACTGATCACCCATCATTCGACCTTGACCGGCTACCTGTGTAAAGATTCTACCAATATCTTCATAAGAACTGTTTGTCATAGCAGCAACACCAGCAACTGCTCTCAAAGATGAAAACATTTCATCTCCAGCTCTCATTCCTGAAGCTGCTAACTGAGATGCTACTTTTGCTGCTGCATCCAAACTATAGGCAGTGCCATCCACCGAATCACTTACGTTTTTCATTACAGCGGCAACTGCTTCATCGTCCTTTAATAATCCCTGTAACTGAAAACGGGCGTTTTCGATGTTTGTTGCTCTCGAAATACCGCCCTGTTTAATAGTGCTTGTTATAAGATTCTTGGTTTTGGTTACCATCTGCATCGCCGAATCGGTTAAATTCTCAATAACTCTCATTCCGACAATGCCCATTGCAGAAAATCTCTTTTCTAATGTTTCAACGCCAGACAAAAGCTTATCGAATTTCACTTCATTTGCAGCTTTGCTAAGATTTTCCAAACTTTTTCCGCTATCCTTAAAATTCAAACTCTGCTTAAGTTTCTGAATAGTGGTCATGGAAGTTTTAACATTAGCCTCAAACTGTTTGTTGTCGAATTGCATCGATACAACTCTTTCGTCAACCTGCTTACTCATAATCTAGTAACCTCCTTCCAAGCATCATCGGCAATCTTATCAAAAAGAGACTGAACCGATGGATTGATATAATCTCTTCCTTCGACCCAGCCTCCAGTTCCAGTACCATGTCCGTACTGTAATATGATTGCTATTGGAACACCATCATTAATATTCGAATTAAGAAAATTAATTGATGCTCGTCCATCTTCATGTTCTATTGTGTAATACCAAGAATCCGCCGTTTTTCCAGATTCTTTCGGTGTGGCAGATGCAAGTGCCTCAACACCAGCTCGACCATATTTGTTGAGATCACCCATTTTGACGACCTCCTTGATCTTCTCAAAAAAGCCATTCAATTTAGAGAAATCACCCTTCTGCTTAAATGCGATCACCTGCATCACCCTTTCATTATCTAATTTTCAATTTCTGACCCGGATAAATCTTGTTTGGATCCGGAATGCCATTCAGCTTCTGTAATTCCTGATATGTTGTTTTGTACTTCGCAGCAATGCCGGAGAGCGTATCTCCACTCTTGACTACGTAAATAGCTGCCGAACTAGCCTTGGTCGTATTCTCAGCATTGATCTTATTCTGAACAGCATCATACTTATTGAATGCTCCAAGAATAATTTTGCGAGCTTCGCCATTACCGTAATCGCCAGCCTTTGTTTCTGCTACCAGCTGATCGATAGAAGCATTTGCCACATAATCAATAAATTTCTGAACCTCGTCATATCGAGTTCCAAGCTTCTGCTTACGCTCATCGCCTACGCCATACTTATTCTGCAATGTTGCTACCACAAGCTCGATAGTTGTACCCGTAGGAGATACCGCCGGAGCTGGTGTTGGAACTGGTGTGGCAACTGATACTCGTGCATTCCAATCCGCTGCTGTACCATAAAACTTGTTCAAATCCAAGTCTCCAGGATAACCTGTGAGACGACCTGTTGATGCATACTGTCTGATGAGACATGTATATACTCCCTCATTCCACGGATTCTCCTGATAACCCGTAGGCTTGTTATTCGCATACTGTGCGATCCAGAATTCATACCCAAGTCCATCCAATGTAGTCATGAAACTCTTGGATATATAAATAACTGGCTTAACACCCGTCCGAGCATACACATAATCACACCAGTTCTTAACCCAGTCACGATCAGTTTTACCAAACTGTGGATTGTTCTGACTCTCCCAGTCAAGAACAAGCAATGCTTTTCCAACATACTTCTTTACCTTCTCTAAGAAGAAATCTGCCTCCTGCTTGTAATCTCCACCATTTGCATAGTGATATACACCAAAGCACTTGCTGAGGCGAATTGCATCTTCGCAATGACTGTCACATACGCCATTGATATACTTCGTTCCTTCGGTAGCCTTTACAATTACAAAGTCGAATGGAACATTACTTAAGTTAATCCCTCTCTGCCATGCACTAATATCGATTCCGTTCATTGACATATCTGTACCTCCTGTTTTACTTAAATTTCTTTCTTCTACTTGCATTTAGAGCCGAATAATGATCAAGAATCTCATTCTTACTCATCTTCTTTGGTGGTTGATTCTTAACATTACAAACTCTAATTAATGTGATGAGACTATTTAGATGCCATCGTTCAAACTCCACAGGAATGTTCAGTGATATCATCCAATAATAGATAATCTCACTGGTTATTATCTCTCTATTGAACTTACGATTTTCTCTATCAGAAAACGTAGTAGCAGTCATCGAATCATTAATATAATTCCTGATTGTCTCTATGTTTTCATTCGTAAGTCCACGAAAAATATCATCATCAACATCCGGAGTAAGTGTCATACATCTAAAATAATCCAGCACTTCTTCTGTTGTTTTTTCTTTATCGGAGAAAAATGGTTTTTTCCATTTCTTTTCCCATTCATGAAGAGAAAGAAGAGAATGCTCCATTTGAATAGTCATACTCGTCGTGGTCACAAACTCATTCTTTTCTTCATCAAACCACTCTCTCCCGGGTATCGTAATTGAAAGCATTCTCATTCATCTCCATTTTGATATATTATTTTACGACCTTCGGTAACGCCGCCTTGTTTGCTTCTTTAATCAAATCAGCCGGAAGGATACCATTAATAAACGCGGAACCAGCGTCTGCATCTGTTGCAAGCTCCATGAAAATCTCGGAATATGCCGGTGTCTGCTCGAACGCGATTGCTAATGGACGTCCATTGTCGTCAATCTTAATAAACCGCTTTCCATCTGCTGACTTCTCGCCGTATGCCTTAAGCAGCAACTCCTTGAAGATCTTCATGATGTCAGGCGAATCCTTTGCGTCGATGATTGCCTGCACCTTTTCGGCATAACCGCCAGTGGTACCAACTTCCATCTCCAATAATTCTGCTTTACTCAGATTGAAGTAATAATCCTCCGTTCTTTCTGTGCCATTAAAATCTGTATATGTTATTGTCTTCTTTAACATAAATTTCCTCCTTTTTATAAAAAGAGACCCCACGATTTTTGTGAGGTCTCATGGTTGATATTCTACTCCTGTCCCATGATTTCCATGATTTCATCAGGGAATGGCAATCTTGGCTCTGTTGCCTCATCGTAATACTTGTTCTCTTCCCAAGTTGGCGCTGATTCACCAGTAACCGCTTCGAACTTATCTCCGGACTTCGTATAATACTTCTTATAATCCGTTGACCAATTCTTAGGCTCAGTCTTTGTGAGCTCGTGATCTGTTCCATACAGAATATTCTCAAGAACAGCCAGCTTAGCAGGGTCTGCTGTTGTGCTATTGATTACTACAGTAGAAGTTGGCTTATGACCTGCAACATTTACTGCTGTAGAACTAGCCGACCAAGACATCGTCTCTGCCTCTGGGCTATCATTAATGGTTGCATGTGACCGCTCAGATGGAGAAGCCAAGCTATTATACACAATATGCAGCTTGTATCCGAAATCAGAGCCTTCAATATCATTGCCGATACGTGACTTGTATACGAATCCAAACTTCTTACGTGACTGCTGACCAATCGTAACGCCCTTAGCAATACTTGCTGTTCCATCACAAGCATCAAACTCAACAGGTGATGAATATGCTTCGATTGTGTATTTATACTTCTCTACTGAGATAAGATCCAAGTATGCTACATCGTCTGCATACAACGTTGTGACTTCTCCACCTTCCGGACTCTCACTTACGCTCGTAAGTCCATTCCAAGGCACACCTTTTCCATAAGTTCCGTTATTGTCCTGTACAAACAACGCTCCATTTTCTACACCGGTTTCGAACAAACGCTCTCCGGTTTCATCCCATTTAATCTTAGACATATATCTGTCCTCCTTTTCATGATTTAGGTAATAAAAAAGAGCCCGTATTATGGGCTCTTACTTACCAATACAAAGTGAATACGTAATGATTCAAATTATCTGATACGTATGGTCTATCAAAAGAACAATATGGAAGGTCCAACAATCGATTTACCACTTCCGGATCTGATTGCTTTGATATCACCGTAACACTATAACTTCTATTTCTTATGTATGAACTATTGTTTGCGTTTCTATCCTCTATATTATTAAGAGAATATATTATTGCTGGATAGCTCATCTTAATATTTTCAGGGGCTTTATAATATACGTTTCTACGCCCAAGGATTTCCTCCAGTTTAGCCTGTAAATCAACCCTACTCGCCATTATACACACCCCCTAATGTGAGCAGTAATCTTGGATATTGTGGCTCGATATCTGTAACCTTCCACTTTATACCCAAGAATTCCGCATACACAATTTCAGAGCAATTCTCATTGGCAAACGAATCAGCAACAATGCTGATAATGTTGGAAATATTGACATCGTCATTTATTCCACCGGAATTCTGGCGTTTCCATCGATTGCCCATAATATCTCCGAAATATGATTTCTCGATAATCTCGGAATCCCATTCACCAGGATTATTTTCAGTTGTATGTGCAAAACCAACATTCCCATACCATTTACCCATTTTGAATTTTCCTCCTTAACTACTCAGACTTAACAGTCGCAATCTCCGGATTTGTAGAGCCAGCCTTAACATATGACACAGTTGTCACTTTAGAAGCAACCTTAACGCTGATTGGCTTGTACTCTACTCCAGCATCGATGACGATCATCCCTTTAACAAATGTGTCATACAACTCATCTGCTGAGATCTTTGTCTTGTAATCTGAATCAGAATAAGCATAAGCGTCGCTAGGCTTTGCATATACCTTTCTTGCTACTACATGTAAGTCACTAGAATTTTCCATGATCTTTTCCATAATCCATGTTCCTCCTTATATAATTACGCAACTACGAAACCTTCTCTTCGAGAGCGATCGCAGAGTAAACCTTTGTAAGTGCTCCAGAAAGTCTTGTCTCCAGCATGTACTTGTACTGGTTGAAGTCAATATCGAAATCTGAGAATCTTGTAACTTCGCCGCCCTTAGTAGCGCCAAACTGATAATCGGCCATGTTGACAAACAAACCAAGAAGCTTTCTCTTACCATCATCTGCTGTTCTCTCAAGTCCCTCGAACTGCTCAACAGTATGAATTTCATTTACATTGAGTGCCTTGGCAAGATCTGCCTTGGAATCATAGATACGACGACCATTAAGGTCACGAGCAAGAAGCATTACATTAAGAAGATGTGGTGTGCAGTACAAATCTGGTGTTCCAGAACCCTTGAACTTCTCACGAGAATACAAAGCTGACTCAATCATAGCCTCTGCTTTGATATAGTTCTCACTGAAGTTAGCTCCTGTATTTGTGCCCTGAAGCTTTGTCTTTGCGGCTTCGAAATCCACAACCTGATGGATTGTATAAAGCTCATCGTCATGCCATACTGAACGAATATGATCTTCGTGGATCTTATCCGGATCACCATCATCACGACCATCACCAACAAGAGCGGCCATAGCCATTTCCTCATCAAGTACATGACGCATCATGTTCCACTGATAAGCTACAACATCAAAGTCTGTAATGTCGACAATATCGTCTCGATGCATTGTATCCTTGATGTAGATTGTCTGTGGGTCTGTTGTACGACTAAGCAGCTTGATCTGCTCTGACTCATGCTTGTAATTTCCCTTCTTCTGATAACCGCTAGCTCTAAGCTCTGCAATACGAGCGTCCGCCTGTCTTGTACGAATACGGCTGATTGGGCTCTTATGAATCTTAGAAATTACAGATCCAATCCAGCTCTGATCTCTCTCAAGTGTCTCAGGTTCACCCGTCTTGAGAAGCTCATACTCTGGGAAAAGCTCCTCAACACTGTCATCAAAGATACCGTGTGACAAAGTATCCTTATTCTCTTCTGCGTAAATCGCCATAGCCTGCTGAAGGCTACCAACACCGCTCTGCTTTGCAAGTGCGACGATTGCCATCTCATCTGAATGGCTAAGTACATTCTGCTGAGCAGTTTCATTGTTCTTATCAAATGCGTTATGTTTCATAGAGTTATCTCCTCCTTCACTATTATCTTTTTCTTCCTTTTCTTCAATTGCCTGTGCAAGCACGCCATAGAACACTTCCTGCTGTTCCTCATTCATGGTGTCGATTACATCCTGAATCGTCTTCTCTTTCTTCTCTTCTGGCTTATTGTCACCTTCGTTTTTCTTCTCTTCTGGTTTATTGTCACCTTCCATTTTTGAATCTCCTTTCTCTCCATCAGCAGAGTGATGAAGCATAATATTTTCATCCCATGAAGCATATAAACTGTCTTCTTCCTCAGTGCTGTGTGCCATTACGAAATCTACGTATGCTCCGGGATTAGCACCTGCTAATACAAGACTGAGTTCACGAATATTTCCGTGAATCACATCTCCTCCAATCTGTTTCAGTTCATTTGCCCAAATGGACAAAGATCGAACATCACCATTCTGTACAAGATCCTTTGCTTTCTGTCCCTGCGGACTGTCGTTGAACACTCCATACGCATAGACACCCTCTGGTCGATTTTCCAAAACAGCATGTCCAAGCACGGCATTCACGTCATCATGTTTGTGGTTCCAAACAAGCGGAACCTGACACCCATCATTCTGTGCAAAGGCGTCTTTTCGAATGGTTCTACCGTCACCACATAACAAATCGTTTCGGGTAGCCCATCCACTAAAGTCGCAATTAATACCCATTTTGACCTTCGCTCCTTTCTTCATTTTCTGTATCACCCACCACCAACTCTTCTCCCTGGTTTGGTTGGCTGATATTACTGTTTATAAGCTGATCAGCCTTCGGATCATCCGACGGTTTCATTCCGATAATCTGTCTGATTTCATTCGAAGTCATAATTTCATTTCTTGTGAACTTGTCTGCTATTTCAGCGATGTTATCAACCGGAACCAGTTTGAATGGGTCTGTGAAATAAGAAATAGACTGTCCTTTTGTTCGGGCAGTCTTCGTAAGAAACTTTCGTTTCACTTCATCAACAACCGCAGCCACCAAAGGCTCGATTGTTCTGTTATTGTAATTAAGCATCGTCTTTTCATCAGCGGTGCCATCCATAACACTCTGAGTAACACCCAACTGGCTATAGAACAGGTTGGTAAGATACTCAATCTGTTTCATAAGATTGTTCTCAACCGATCGATTAAGCTGGGTAATTTTCTCAGTACCATCAGTCCAGGCAATTCCATACTTACCATTCATTAATTGATCTTCGATGTCTTTCCTTCGCTCTTCAGCCTGCTGGCGACGAAGTTCACCTTTTACCGCATATGGGAGCTGAATAATTAAATCCAATTTTCCAGAAGCAGACTGTTCATCGGTAGCATCCAACAAACTAAGCTTCTTCTTCAGACGTTGCATGGTCGAGTTAGGCTCATTCATAACTGAATATGCCGGATTCTCGATAATAGCCACTTGACTCTTCGGCATCACCAATTCCTCTTTTTCGCCAGTTCGATCGTTGTAGGCAAGAACTCGAACATGTCGAGGATACCAGTCGAGAATCCTACATACACGCATCGAGTTAATATCGTAGGAATTCGTATCGTCTGGATTATCTGTCGTGTCTATTGGAACGAGAGCAATACAACCCTCGTCTAGTAACGACAGATATATATCCAGTTTGAATGCTCTGCCCGTCTGATCAATATTTGCTGACAAGTTGAAACAATCGTTGAGTGGAGAATCAACGTCTTCCAAATAACGTCCATTCTTGTCTAACCGACAATGCTTAATGTCTATGGCTGCTGCATCCATCGCAATACGTGTTAATACAGCATTGACTATAGATTTTTCGTTACCTCTGGATAGTCTTGGTCTACTCGGAGATAAAGAATAACCGGGTCCGACAGATTTATATCCACCTGTAGGATCCCGGTTAGTAAATGCATTCCAGGCTCTTTTAAGCCTAGATCCAATATTCAATTCCATTTTGACCTCCTTTATTTATTAGAATCATATTCTGTCTTCCTTTAATATTTTAGAAATTTTTTTAACCAGCTTTTGGCTTTTTCAATTTTCTTTTTTGTAATTTCTAATTTTCCTAATGGGGTCTTAAAATAAGCTTTTTCTGCTTTCGCATACTTCTCACCAGCTTTTCTGTAATCAGAATTTGCTTTTAAAATATTATCATTTATGTTTTTTAATCTTGCATGATCTTTTTTGTATTCTGATCGAAGTGCCGGTAGAATGTTTCCTTCAGGATCTCGAAGGTGCCTATATTTAGCAAATAACGATGACTGATAGTTGTTATTTAACGAATTTGCATTTAATGTCTTCACATATGCAGCATCTAAATCCTTCTTTGCTTTTTTATAGCCATCTCTTTCGTCATACCCAAGAGCATCTTTTATATCATAGTAGTACCGCCATTTTCCATTAACCCTTTTTCTTTTAATGTACTTCCAATGGTATAATTCATCATCTGGAATTATGACTTGTCTTTTAATTGATAAACCATATTGTTTCAAACTTTTTACACCCGCCTTTTATAATGTAAGATTCTTACTCAAATGCTTCTCGATTTAACTTGAATGCAACGAAGGCATCCATCATAGCCGCTACAGCATCGATCTTTGCATCATGTCTTTTCTTTAGAAGTTTACGATTTCCATTCGTATCCTCCATGACAATACAGTTTCCCATCGCAAAGGTCATAAGCTTCTCGTCGAACAGTAGCATTCTCTCTTCCGATAACTTCTTTAATTCACCCAATGGGACTGACTCGGTTTTTGTTCCCTGTATTACTTTCTCAATACCAAATGGTCCATTTTCTCTTGACCATCTTTCCACAAATTCTTTAGCATTGTATGGATCATATCCAAAACACCGAACGTCATAGCCAATAGACAGAATGTATTCGTCCAAATCGTCGAATACCTGCATCATATCGAGAATGTTTCCATCCATGACAATAAGACTTCCTTCATTCATGAACTCTTCGTATTTGAATCTCATGGCTGAAGGTAGCTTATTCAAAGTAAGCTCCGTTATGTAGTTTCTTGTTTTTACACCGAATTCTCCATTTGATAATGGAAATAGAAATACGAAAGAACAGAAATCATCACCTTGAGAAAGATCGGCTCCCATTGAACACGGCATTTGCCAATACTCTTTCTTTCTGTGAGGAAGAGTTTCTTCATATGTGAAGTAATATGTATAACCCTCCATGGGAATACCGAATCTCTTTGCCAAAATATCATTCCGAACTGCCGGATTCTTTTCAGCTCTCTCGACATCCAACTGATACGTTTCATAACTTACAGTTTTTCCAAGGTTTGGATTTGCTTTTATCCATAAATCCGGTTCTGATACTTCGTCAACAGAATCAAGGGCATACCACCATATCGAGGTGTGTGGAGCATTGTACTCACCTTTTAATATACTCATCAATTCCATTTTGATTGTATCTCCCGAACCATTACGGACAGTTCCTTCAGAGGAAATCGCTACGATAAGATAGTCATCGTTCATACCTCCGCCCTGTTCCTTAGCGGCGCCCTGCTCCAAAGCACCAATTACATCTTCCCGGACATCTCCAGACAACCATTCATCTACGGTAGCTATCTTCACTCGTAATCCCTGAAGCTTGTCAATTGACATAGGTCTTACTTCCAGCAACGATCCGGTCAAGAAATTCTGAATTCCCTTCTTCGTGCTGGCAAGTTTTACTCGGTCAGCTTTTGAACCTGTCGTATTCTGCAATGACCCATAAGTAAGAAATTGATACAGTGGCCCTCTTGCTCTAGTTATGGCTGTCTTGATTGGTGACATAACCTCTTCTGCTTGCGGCATTGTTGGAGCAGTTGTGACCTGATGCGTTGTGGATGTATCAACATTCAAGAAATAGTTTTGAATACAAGAAGCATACATGGATTTTGCTGCGCCTCTCGCAACGATCAGATACTGCTTATTTATGAGCCGTTTCTTAATTCGTTTTCTCGCATAATGCCCTCCGTGCCCATCTTTTGACGGGACGTATACACTCCTCTCAACAAAGTAATACCATCCAAAGATCTGCTCAGCCCACAGTTTGAATGAATCCAATAGATGCAAATCATCGCCGTTGGTTAGAACCAATTCTTTTTCACAATAAGCAATAAATCCGTCTATTGCCTTATCATCGTAGTAGACACCTGGATTCTGTATTAGGGCATCTATTCGATTCATTTCCATCTCGATTTTTTCATTTACCGGAATTTCACCTCGAAGTACGGCATCTCGAAACTCGCCGTAGTATCGTGGGGTGGCGGTGTTCGATAATGCCATATAAAATCACTCCTATTTTTTATTCTTTAAATCTTTATACATTCTGTTGAAATTTTCGATGTTATATCGATTTCTAGCATCGAGCATTTCCTGCTGTAATTTTTCAGATTTCTTTTTTTTGTTGTCTGCATCATTCATACCCAACTTCGTTCTAACCTGCTTATCCAGATAATCTCCAGCAAGTTTTGTGCCTTTATCCTTTAACACTGATACTGCTGATGATTTGATCGCATCTACAAATTTCTTTCCGGCAGATATATGTTTAGGAGTTAACGATGATATTTGTCTATTCAAATCCAAATAATCTCGTTCTGATCTCAGGCGTTGAACTTTTTTATTTAATTCTTCGTCCGATAAATCCCCTAATGTTTTTGGTTTATTTGTCACTGCCTTTCCGGACGGTACAAACCGAGTTAATTTCTTTCCACCAGTAACCGCTGAATACTTCTCTCGCATCTTCAGAGCCTTCTTACGTCCGGCATATGTATAGTCGCCGTTCTTCTTTCGATACTTTTGATTCTCTGTGAAATTTGTATATTTGTCCTGGATTTTCAATGCTCGTTTCTTTCCAGCATACGTAAGACTTCCATCAGTATTCTGGTATCTACGGACACCCCATTTCATACCAAGAACACCATGATGGCATAATACATATTCGTACATCATGATTCCTCCTCTCGAGAATTTTTACTTTCGACCATCACAAGTATTCGCCATTCGAGCTCACTAACAACATGATTAATTGACTCTGTGATAGCTGAGCTTGATGGAGGGTCAAACATCAATCGAACTTTATAGCCCATATAAGATTTCACAGCTTCTAACTGACTATCATTTTTCAAATAGTCGTCCCACATCGTAGTTTTATCCAGAATCTTAAAACCAGAAGCAGGTCCGACGCCAAGCTGATTGAGAATCATAAAAACTGTGTTGATATGCATAATGATATCTGCATCAAAGTGTTCATGCTCTTCTGGTATTCCAAGAATCTTCTTGATTGATGTAAGAATGCTGTCGTTCGCATTTGTGACTTCGCTCATTTGCATACCTCCTCTCAAATAAAAAAGAAGCCTATCGTCAGGCTTCTCACTTTAATGTCTCCATGGACATGTGTCATTCTTAGTTCTTGTAATTGGTGATGTGCTTAATAACAATTCTTTATCGCCATAATGTATCGCATCATGTGTACGCTTTGTGACTGTTATCAGATACTCGGGATTCAAAATATAATCTCGCCTTTTTAGCACATCATCCTTAGTAATCGGATTCATGTGATGTATTAGAATTTTATCAAATATCTCTCGACCATCAATTGCCAAATCGCATCCGTTATCTCTTGCTATAACAAAATCTCTCACTGATCGCCATTCTTTTGATCGATAAAAAACTTGATTCAGATACCTATCAAAACCAAAAGTGTCTTCGCCGACTCGACCATTCAATTTCAGATAGTCGTATCTTTCTTCGAATGTTAGAAATTTTATAAGTTCTGAATATCTTTTAATATTCATCTTCTATATCATCCTCCGTAGTTCCATTGCCACTATACTCCTTCATTGCTGCAATAGCATCCTTAAACATCTCCTCATTATTCTTCTGAGCCCGTACCATTTCTGCTTTTGCGTGGATGAGATCATTCTCAGCTTTAAGTTTCTCTATCTCGAGTTTATTCTTTACAGAACCAAGCTTCAAAAAATGAGTTGTTTCCTGTGATGATGCCGTTCCATTCATCAACCGCTCCTCGACCAAATCCATAGCCAAAGCAATAGCTCTGTTTTCTCTTGCCTCTGGTGTTAAAGCTGGTCTGAGGCTCTTTTTTGTGTCTTTGGTTGAGGTTTGCTTCACTTTTGCCATGTTTCTGATCTCCTTTCTTATAGTTTCCATACTGTTTCATAACACTTATAAAGACTTATGATATGGCGGAGGGATGCACAAAACAGAAAGGAGAAAGTAACAAACTCTCAATAGGTGGCAGGTCCATTGAGATGTGCACTAGACCATATCATAAGCCCTTATAAGTATCATGAAACTCAAATATAAAAAATCCCCCCGGGGAATTTTCAAAGAGAGCGGCGATGCAGGGAGGGGGTGTATTTTTTCAGACCCCCCTCTATGCTTTTTTCACCACATATCTAGCCCAAAACAAGCTCTTTTGTAACTTTTGTGTAAATTCCTAAAGGATTTTCTGCAATAATTTCATCAATTGCTCGATTTATTTCTTTATCGCACTCAACTTCAGACATATCATCTGAAATTTTGGCAATTCGCATCAAATAACCACACGTATCTCTTCCTTTTTGAGCATCAAACAATTGCCATTGCGTGAACTGCTCGAATGGATCGAATGGATTATCTGTTGTTGTCAATAAAGATTGATAATTCATTTAATTCACGCTCCTTTCAAATACTTTGAAACTGTTGATGTTGAGACGCCTAAAGCATCTGCGATCTGTTTTAATGTGAAGTTCGAAGAAGACATTGCTTTTGCACGATTGATTTGAGATTCGGTCATAGCTTTTGTCTGTCTTGGTGTGGCACGTTGTCTCAATTCATCAATGTCTGCATTATTAAGAATCTTCTTTAATTTACTTTCACTGATTGCTCCAGCTTGAATAGCTTTCCATTCATTGTCTGTAATCTGTATGTTTCGAGCTCTTCTCGAGACAGAGCCAACTTCTTGTCGAAACTTTGTTAATGCTTGCTGACTCGCTTTCTTAACATCAGCAGACTTCCAATCAGGATTGTCCAATTGTTTCTTTTGTACTTCAGCATTAGCCATTCGTTGTGCGGCACGCTCTCTAGGAGCATTTAATAATGCATTATTAAGTTTCTCATCCAACGACTTAACCTCTGCTTTATACATTGTGTTGGCATTTCGGTTATATGCCACCTTACTTGTATTGGCTAGTTCAACACGTGCCTGATTCGCTAATGCTTTCATATCATTGGCATAATCGGCATATAGAAGTTCCATAGGGTGTCTAGCCTTTGATACTAGAGTGTATGCATCATCAGTATCAGCCATATTGGTACTCTTCTGTGTATGAACCTTGGTTCGATACTCTATGCTTCCATCTTTATTAGTGAATGTGACTTTTCCGGTAGCAGGGTCTCTCCTCTCTACTGGGGCATACCTATCTACCGCATCCTTATCGGCATAGGAGTAGGTTACTTTTTTACCATCCACGGTACGTAACTCCACGATACCTTTCTCTTGCTTACGATCTGGGTAGTATAGGTTATCTGCATCTTTATAGATAAGTGCACCTTCAGGTCTGCTTGGGTCATACCATTCTTTACCCTTAAGATTAATCTTGGGCGTACCTTGGCGTTTGTTTATTGTAGATTCGCCCTTACTTCTTGAAATGATAGTAGCGGCGCCACCATAGCCAGTAATGTTTCCATCCTTATCCGTCTTAACCTGATACTCTTTTCTCAATGCTTTAATGTTGTTATCAATCTCACTTTGCTTGTAGTCCAGCTTATGTTTTCCAGCATCAATAACTACCATAGAATGTCTTACTGCTCTAGCCATTTCTTCTGGTGGTGCTCCTGCTAAGGTCATATCACTGATAAGGTTTGAAATTCTCCCCATTTCATTCTGAGTATTGTCTTTACCAGTCTTTGGGTCTTTCATATATTTCATACCGGGACGTTCTGGGTATGACATTTTTGGATCGAATCCCTCAAGACCTTTTAATGGAGGCGTTGAGGCGATCTTAACCCTTCCTGCTTTGTCGTGTGTTGGAATACACATAACAGTATCACCATCAAAATCAGCTCCTGATAAACGCTCAGCAACCGTGTGATTAATACCGACTGCGTCAATAGATTCGGTTCCGATTATTCTTCTACCTTCTGGATTTTTATCAGTAACAGTAAGTATTGGAATTTCAAATGTTCCACCATGCGGATAACGAATCAATGCTAACTTAGTTCCTGGCGTATATCCAGGAGCATACACTTCGTTCTCCTTTAAAGAATTGATAGGGAGTATTACATGGTATTTCTGCCCCGGTAACGCTGCCGCTTTCAAATGAACTGATGCTGAATCACAACTATCAGCAAATTTCTCTAAGAAATGTTTTTTAATCACAGGGTTCGTGATCGATTTAATCTCTTCAAACTCATCTCTTCTGTCTGCCTTGGCTAAATCCAGCTGTTTGCCCGCCATTCTCAATGACTGCTTTGCCAAGAACTGAGATGGTAACGTGTCTTTCCATTCGGTCCAATCACCCTCATCGGATCTTTTATTGATCAATCCAAGTTTCTTTTTACCAGTCTTTGGATCATCATACCAATACTGACCTCCTTGATCAGCATCTTTGATGAGTGAACCAAAAGGATTGTCTGGATCATTCTTGATGTCTTTCAACACATCCATCTTTGCTACTGACTTAGATTTGTTTGTATTGAAGATGGCATCAATACCATCGGGAAAATCTTTTGGATCTCCATAAACAGCCATACCTTTTATGTATTTCTTACCGTCAACCATAATACGAACCTGAGAATAACGAGATTCGCCAAGCGATAAGTCAGCAACACCAGGACGAAGCTCTACTACTCCATCCTTTTCAATTCCGCCATCCTCTTTATAGCGGATCATCAATCGCCTTGAATCCATGCTCTCTGGATAATGGAACTTCTTTTCAAAAGTATCACCGCCATCTCTCGAAATGTAATCTTTCAAGGATTGTACTCTATTGAAATCATATATTTCTTTATGCTCAATTCCAGGCTTGCATAATACTCGCTGATTTGTTTGTTGCCCTGGGTTGGTTGCCTGTGGTATTCCACCTTTGTAAACGTTATACCCATCTCTCTGCAACAGATAGAGAGCTTGATCTAATTTCTCCTTTGAAATATTCAGCTCTCGCTCTACACCTGTACCAACCTCAACCATTTCCTTCTTATCCACTTGTTCTTTCAAATATTTTGCAGTGTTTCTCGCCTGCTCCATACGCTGTTCAGAATGTGGATTAAGTAACGATCTGACTGTCGATTCATTGATACCCATCTTACGTCCAATCTCTGTTGCTCCAAGACCATCATCTCTGAGTGACTTTGCCCTTGCTACGTCATACATTCTTCGTTCATCTTTAGCCAGAGCTTTCTCAGTACGATACTGTGTTGTCGTCAATCCGAATGTCTCTTTAATATTCTCCGGAGTTTCTGTCCAACCAGTCGCTTTTAATTCTTCAACTCGACTAAGGAAGTCTCTCTCATGCTGATATGGATCCTCACCAGAACCCCATGGATATCTACCTGATCTTCTAGGCATTCCATAATGCTCAAGGAATTCGTTCGTTGTCATCGAGCCACATCCCTGATATGATTCAATTTCTTCTGCAATAGGATTCAATATCTACACCTCCCTGTCGTCAAAGTTTTCTAATGCTTTGTTAAGAGACGTGATCTTGTCCATGATTGGTAAAATATCTTCAGCAGTTGGCTCATGAACAATTACTTCATTGTCCTTATATAAGCGTAACTCCATCTGTATATCTCCTGGTTTGATTTTGTATTCCAAACAAAAAAGAGCAGCGTATACTTCAAGCTGCTCCATGTGACCAGATTTTCCAGTCTTAAGATCATGTATTCTTAATTTATTATTTCTAAATGATATAGCATCAGCTGTACCAAAGAAATATGGTGAGTAATATAACACCACTTCGGTACTCATTTTAAAACCAATAGCATCATTGACATATGCATACAAGGTTTTATTTGATCTGGGCTGTTTGATTCCTAAGTCGATAGTTCTCTTTGCCCAATCATGAAGCTTTGTCCCTCTTTCTTTTGCCCGCATATTATCATATACGGTTAGTGCTTTTTCAGTGTCATATCTAAGCCATGCCGACTGACTAGCACTGAATGGTGCATGAAGCCCCTCAAGATTTGAATGTTTCACGAAGTTCATTTAATACGTCCTCCTCATTTTCTGGAAATATAAATCTGGAAAATGACATCTCATTCATTTTCTCAACATAGTAATCTTGATTCGGTCTATGAGAAGCTTTCGCCTCTTTCTTGACTTCTAAGGCAGCCCACTTATCTTTATATAAGACAAGTAAATCTGGAATGCCTTGAATATCACTCGAATCGAGTTTGGTTACTATACATCCGGGAAACATCGTTTTAAGTTTCTTTTTTAATCCTGCCTGAAACTTATTCTCTTTCACTTTAACCCCTCCTTAAATATAAATGACCCCGGGCCCGAAGGACACCGGAGTACGTTCCAAAGTCAAAGGTAAGAGGAAATGTTGTGAAATACAGAATATCACACTTTCCTCTCATAAAAGGGCATGATATTTCCGCGGGGTATGTTTTATTCGCACTGAATCATTTTACATATTCAAAGTGGTAACCCATGTGCGTTGCTCTTCTATTGTGACCTCTCAATATTTCACAAATACTTCCAGCGCTACCACCAATTGCATCTGCACATTCGGATATGGAATTAAATGTTTCTCCGGTTTCGACTATCCGAACAGCTCGTCCTTTTCTTCCACGATATTCTTTTCTCGAAATATCATAATTTGCTCGGGGGTCTTCTACACGAATAATGTGATAACCTTTACAAGTACATAATCCATTGTTTCCTCTTGTGACTTTTCCAAGCCAAGTAACATCAACGCCCAATCTGAATGCGCATGCTCGAATAGAATTGAACTCTTCACCAGTTTCTACAATCCTCACTCGCACTCCATCTCGTTTTGTTTTATAACTCATAATTTCTGTTCTCCCTTCATTGCAAAAAGAAAAGCGTCAGTAAAAACCAACGCCTCTCTTTAATATAAATTTACTGTTTGTTATCATCAGTAAATTTCTTAACAATATCACTTACATATTTCTGCTCCTTACATCTACAGATTCTATCCACTATTGGATAAACACAAAGAAGTAACACCACGCACTTTACGGCAAACTCAAATAATAACATTTACTCGTCTCCTTTCTACTTGATATAATCATATGTTGGAATCAGATCGTCCACATCACAACTGAGCGACAAAGATAAATTAATAACTGCTCGTAATGTCGGCATAGACTTTTTCTGTAAAAATCTTGTAATGGCTGATTCAGACAATTCCGCTTCCTTTGCCAACGATCTTTGTGTGTAATTACGCTCAATCATAAGATCTCTTAAATTATCGCTAAAAATGTCAATAAATTCAGTTTCACTCATGGTTTGTTTTCACCTCCTAAAAACTTGCACACATGCAAGCGCTTATTTTCTTATATAATATATATTTTTTAATATCGATTAAGGGTGCTTGCATACGTGCAAGTAATGCCCAAAAATGGCTTAAATACGTGGTTTTTTGAAGTCCAAAATTGCACGCATGCAAGTCGTCCAAAAAATTCACAAAAATCACTCTCAAAAAACTTTCGTCCATGCAAGTATTTTCGTCCATGCAACTTCTGTGTGTGCAAGTTTTCCATCCATGCAAGCTATTTTGCTCCAAAATAACCACTCAAGATCCCTGCATAATCATCCCTCATCTCAATATATTTCCGGCTGGCTCGACACCCTTCTTTTAATATTTCATGCTGTTGCTTTACTGAAAATCCGAATGTCATATCTACCTTAGTCCCTCTCCATTCTTCTCTGCCGTCTGAACAAGAATAAACCCGAACTCGACATTTCTTATTCCCGATAACTGATTGATGCCATATCAAACGATTTAACGTCACCCCGTCCGCTCGAAGTTCATCGACCAGTTCGCAAAACAAATGACCCGCATCTTTGTTGTCTTTACATAAAACTGCAATAGTAGTCATATTAATCGCCTCCTACTTTTTAGCTTGTTCTTCCAAAATCTGGTTATGTATGATATTACATTTATTCATATCCTTACAGCGAACTTCTATATGAAAATCGCCTAGAATACTCATATTTACTTTCACAGGTTCAAAATATGGACAATTCTGACAATAACTCTCAACAAATAGATTTATCATACTGGCTTCACACCCCCTCCAAAATCATCAAATATTCCAAAGGTACTTCTCAAACTACTCGACTTAAATACATTCTTCTTAGCATTGTCATACATAACAATCACCCGGCTAAAAATATCAACACGAACAGTTTTACCATCCTTATCAATTTTTGCCGGAACTGTGAACGTTGACTGCCGAATATCATAAACAACTTTATCTTTGATAAATTCATTTATCTGGTTCTCCAGATCAATACTCTTACGAGAATCAAAAACTTTTACCTTCATATTCAATCACCTCATTCATCTTCATACATAAACACCAGTTATATAATTTGTCTTCTACCCTGCGCTTTGATAAAGCCCGGGCAAAAAATAAAACCGTAGGATGTCTACGGTTGATCAATACGATATGCCAAAATATTCCACGTTTTATGGAGAATGCCGAATAATCACTAAAATTCATTAAATGTCACTACCTTATTCTTATCTTCATATTTACTGAAATTATTACAATCACAGCCGCAGATTTCAAAAAATCCAGGATCTGGATGATAATGCTTACAATTAAAGCATTTTGGTCGTGCTTTCATTTCTTCAATAGCATTGGCAATAGTTCTTAATATTTCATATTCCGACCATTCCCAGTTAACATCACAAGAACAGTGTTCCTTAGTTTCACAATCATCAATTTGTACATTGCGGCGCGACCTGCCAATACAATAAAAATCAAGGCTTATGGTGCAATTTGTTTTCTGTCCTAATGCTTCTAATTTCTTAAATATATTATCCACTGCCATACCTCTCCTTTCGTATTACGTCCATTCGTCAATTATTGGATAAATATCCAAAACCCGCTGTAGTGCTAACTCATCTACTTTTGTTTTAGGTCTAACAACCCATTCGCGGTCATACTGAACAACAATCGTGTCATCAGACTGTCTCCTTATTTCCAATTTCGATATTCTTCCACAATTAATACCAAATTCAGATGGCAAAGCAAATACTTTTGCATGATAAATAAACATATCTTTTCCGATTTCAATTATTCCTTTATCCCACATTTTGTTGCGTCTCCTTTCTTTTTCAATCCAACAAAAATAAAAGACCCAATGTATTTCTACACTGAGTCTTTGGTCTTATTTCTTAAAATACCAACTTTTTAGATCAGGTTTCCAATCAATAATACCAATTTTATGCATGTAACATTCTTCTGCAAAAAGAACTCTCCGTATGATAAATTTAGGTATCCACGGATATTTCTTTTTAATACCTCTCATGCAATCTAAAGTATCATATATTAGATCCTTATTCATAAATATCACCTCCATAAAACGGTACGTTTTCTACGCGAAAAACAATTTAAAGCGATGTGGAACGTCCATTCATCTTTACAGTATCGAGTGTTGAAGTGTCATCCGAACCTTTACCATCTTCCTTTGTTTGATTATAACGATCTATCGCATCGTCTATCTCGACCGGAAAGTTAAGAAAAGTCCACAACTTTCCAATACATTCGTCACACAAATCAAAATGTATATTACTTGATGCCATTAAATTGCAATGTTTTAACATACATCCTGTAAATTCTTGCCTATTCTCAACATAAAACTTACTGCATCTATCACATCTCTTTGCATTTGCCATAATTACTCCTCCTTATAATCTTCTAAATATACTATCAGGCGCTGGTTTAAAATCTTCCTGCCATTCCCGAATAATTGGTTCAAATATTCCAAGGTCGTCGGGAATCAAACTATCAAAAATATAAACTCGATTACTCATGCAATCATCAACACAAATTTGATTTTGATAATTGCGAACAAGTTCTTTAAAGAAATATAAATCGTCTTTGTTTTTTATAGAGACATTCAAACCATCAATATTACGTATAAAATTATAATCTGCCAACCAATAATATAATTCTTTAGCGTTGGTGTACACATATACTCTTTTTATGTTTGAATATCTCCTTTTGTAATATCGGGCAATCCGACATGGATTCGTAAACAAAAAAGGCTCTCCGCCTGTTAAGCAAAGAACCTCAGCTTCTCTTAATTCCTCATCTGTGACATAAGGAATATCGTTTATATTATATTGGTTATTACAACAATACTTACAATTTCTATTACATAATGGTGTAACCATTAAATGTATGACTTTCTTTGTCGAATCTGTTTTAGGATTTAATTCTGCCATAATTACTCCTCCTTTGTTTTACTCATATATTCATCTAAAACTACACGAGCAATTTCCGAAAATGTATTTAATTTCTTAATTCCACGATGTTTGAAATAATTATCTGCATCACGGGAATTCGTCCAATAGTAATCGGGACACATAGCTCTAACGTATCCTGCCTGCGCCGGTTTGAATAATATTTCAATACCTGGTCTAATACAAATTAGATATTTGCTATAATATGTAACATAAGGACAAAAGACTGCTAGTTTATTCATAATACGAAGATTCAAACGTTCGACCTCATCACGACTAGCAGTTATTATCAATATCTGCATAATCCATCCTCCTATCTAAAGAATAAGAGCCATATAACTGAATATATGACTCCAATGAAATCAAGACACACTAACACGCCTTGAAATACTAAGATGTTCTCAAACCATTTTGGTCCTTGATCTAAACCGATTAAAAGTTTAGTTTTAAAATCTAGCCCAGCAACAATTGCTTTGACAATAAATGTCGATAAAAAGGTTATTATAAGCAACACAATAGTCAATTTAACTCCTATCATAATATTCCTCCTTAATCTTCGTCTGTATCATCGGATTCAATAGGTAATCCAGTAATCAACTCTGAATATGGAAGCCGCTCGATCCACTTACAAAACTCTCGCCATTCGTCCAGCTTATGATCTTTTCTCCACCGGTAAATATTTGCCAGCACCTCATAATTCATCATAACATTACGAGTCTGGTTGTAACTACTCGGAAGAAGCTGAATCATCTGCCACCAATATTTTTTATTTCGGGTATCAAGAAACATTTTTCTATTTTTATTCAATCCCTCAATGACTATTTCGAGGACTCCTCGAGGATATAACTCATAATCATGAGCCGAATCTCCATCTGACATCACAATAAAAGAATTAATGAAATCGTCGCCTTCTTCGAAACCTGTCGATAACTGATCACACGAAAAATCCTCCAGCGTAAACTCTTTATCGTGAATCTTATCTATCACGTTGCTATTGTCAGAAATTACACCAATCGTATATGCCGCCGGAAGATCATCAAAATCTTTCCACCAATATAAAGGTGCGGTGATTCTCACATACACCGGCATCATTCTCATAAAGTTTCTACGGTCTGTACCAGCATTAGATAAACGCTGCATAAGTAAATAATCAGTCTTTCCAATATCAATATAATCATCAACTTCATGATCGGTTTTGACTATTGTACTATCGCTTTTCTCCCAACTATTCATAGGATTCCGCATCCCTTCAATAATAAACTCCATCTGCTCCGGACTCGCCAGAACTACGTTTTCTAATTTAATCATTTCTAATCACCATACCCTTCCAACCAAACTAAAATAATATCATCTTTTGCTTCCATTTCTTTTATGTTACGTTTTAATAGACTATCAGGTAACGGCAAGTCTTCGAGATGACAAACATTAACCACAATCGATTGAAAGCTACCATTCATTATTGCTATATTGTTTTTTGCAACAGCAAGTAAATCTTCTAATTTAATCATTTCTTCTCATCTCCTTTCTACTGTGATGCATCTTAAAATTTTTTAACCATCGTATCCATCCTCCGAAAAATGCAGCTCCATTAGATCAGCAATCATTAAATATTCTTTTGCAATTTTTCCTCCACGCGTGTTTTTTACTTGATTTCTGAATTCGTCGATGGTTCCTAAAAAACATCCACAGGATACTTTTACTGTTTTGTCTTGACATCTGAAAAATGTCGTAGATCTATAACAAGTGCCGAAACCTTTGATCACGGCATAATTGATGCTCTTATCCACCTGAGCATTATCAGACACAAAAGCATCACCACACACATTAGCATCTCCACATACCCGAGCATTATCACATACCCGAGCATTATCACATACCCAAGCATCACCAGACACCTGAGCATTATCAGACACAAAAGCATCTCCATATACCCGAGCATTATCACATACCCGAGCATTATCACATACCCAAGCATTATCACATACCCAAGCATTACCAGACACCTGAGCATCACCACATACCCGAGCATTATCACATACCCGAGCATTATCACATACCCGAGCATTATCACATACCCAAGCATTACCAGACATACTAAGATTTTCCTCTTTTTCAACGAACCCACCACGAGCTCCTTTTTCTACATTTCCAAAATCAATTAGAGCCTTAATTCTATATAATTTTTTTCCTTTATATTCGATTGTTTCATTTGTTAATTCATATTTTTTCATGGTTTATCTCCTTTCTTGACTATGCATAAAAATAACTCGAATCCACTCATTAAAATGAACTCGAGTTATGACTCTATATAGCTTCAATTACATTTACTTCTCATCCTCCATTGCTTTCAATTTTGCCTGAATAGCCCCTAAAATAAACTCGACTGTTTCCCGAGTATTTTTACTTAGCTTCATATAAACCTTGTGTTCATCATATCAGTTAAAGATCTCCTGAAGATTTCCTTTATTCCAACTGAATGCCCACCAATCGCAAATCATCTCAATGATGTAATTGTATGGCATATCCAAAATAATCTCGCCTTCGTTTTGATAATCATCTCTTCTCACCCTCCATTGCTTCTTTAATCTCTCTTGAAATATCAGCGGAAATTATCTTTATCTGTCTCTCCTTCCGCTCATAATATTCTTCCTTAGATATCTCAGTCCAGTTACCCTCTTCATCGCCTTCCGGCTCTCTGAAGAATCTGTTAATCTCAATCTTCTCCCGTTTACCATCCTCTGTTTTCAGTGCATAGAACACCCCGACAGTATCAAAATCGCCGTTCTTTTTATCTGTTAAGAAATCTTCGCAATAAACTTCGATTGGTTTTCCTGGCATATACGGCATTGTTATAGGAAACATCTCGTCAATAATTCTTTCAACCATTACAAAAGAATATGTATCATTGCAGTTATGAATACTGACACAATATGAATGGTTATTATCCTCGTACTTGACAGTTCCGTCAGCATACACGTACTTAAATAAGGAAAACATGCGTTTGCACTGATAGATACGCTCTTCTCCCTTCAAATCACTCATATCAGAAATATCACTCCATACCTCGTCGGTATCCTCAATCGGTGTTAATGGTTTACCATTTATGAGCCGATTCAATATCGCCTGAGTCATTCTAATACTGAAACCAGAATGATCATCTTCGTATAAGCTTTGAAAAGCTTTTAATGCACTCTCGCAACAGGCACATCCATAATCAAACTCTCCATCTTTTCTGTTTGGATTTTCTTTCTTACATGCAATTTTAACTTCATTTTTAGCCCAATCTAACATGTTACTCATTACTTTCATCCTCCATTTCTTTCAACTTAGAATCAATAACGTCTTGAATAGATTTATCTTCCAGCCAAACCTGCAAATGTCCATCACATATGGATATATTCCGCACACCCCGATTCAAAATATCAGCATTCAAATATTTTTCCGCCTTCACAAGCGGTTTTGGAAGTTTTATTTCTGGGCATGGACAGTTACCATTTCCAAAAATATAAACATCACAACTACAATGTTGTAATAAATCTCTTAATTTAATCATCTCTTTTTACCTCCTTACAATCACTACTCATACGCCCACTAGGGCTTTGTATTCTTAGCCATTTTTTAATCTGATCTAAGATGCTTACACCAGTTAAATAATGCATGATAGATTCTTCAATGTAGAAACCAAGCCATATAATAAGCACCACAACAAACCCGATTAACCACATTTCTTCTTACCTCTCTTTTTCTCAAGAACATAATTTCCGTAATCGGCAGGGCGTATGAATGTTTCTTTTTCATGCTTCCACTGCCCGTAACCTTTACGTCCAGTTCTTATGTTTCTATCTTTTGTGTACATACTGGAAATATCATTACTCATATAACCTCTCCTTCGCTTTCCTGCTTTGCCAATCCGGTATCCAAAATGCTTCTGCACCGATTGCTACAAACCCGCTGCTCATAATGAATATCAACTCTATTCGTAAGATTTCCGCAAACAGCGCAAGGCTTTTTATCCTTTGCTAAAATATAGAAATCGCCAAATGTCTTAGTTAACTTTTTATTGAATTCATAAAAATTCATAGCCTATTCTGCCCCCTCTCCAAACAACATACCTCTGATTTTATTAATCACTTCTTCCTTCCCGTCTTCAAAGCCTTTGTTATACATCTCTTCATATATTTCCATGACGTCCGGAGAGCCCAAACCATTGATCTTCGCATTGAGATCGTAGCCGGTATTCTCTTTAAGTCTTCTAATTCTCTGGATGAGTAAAACTGCCTGAAAAAGCTCCCATTTCTCAACTTTAATTTCGTAGTGGCTCTCTATATAAGAATTCAAGATTGCAAATATAAACTCATTCTCAGTTTCTCTAACTTCCGTAACAATCTTGTGGGTTATACTATTTACACCAGTTGCTAAATCTTCCATGGCCTATTTCTCCTCGCTTTGAATCTCTTCAAATTTGTTTGAAAATTCACGATATAACAGCTCCACAGTATAATCTGCAAGCTTCTCCAAATCATACATAATGTCGTAAAATTTATTAATTTCGACATAATCTATGATATGACGGTATCTGTACATTGTGCCCTTATATGTTGAAGTCACTTTAAACATCACATATTCCCGTTCGTCATCCTTCTCATGTTGAAATATTGAAAATGGAAGCTTCTCATACAACTTCTCCTCAAATAATTTAACAAACTCATCAATATTATTTCTATCTGCCATTTCATTATCTCCTTTCAAAAAGAAAAGACCCGATACCTGCCATACCGAGTCTTTGAAATATATTTACTTAACAATTGATACCAGTCCTGTTTCTGCACTGAACCGATATAAGTTATATGACAATATCTGTGTGTCTGGAACTTCTGTGTCATTTATATGTTTAACACTTTTTCGTAAGGATTCGGATAATGATTCGACATCAATTCCATATATAATAATCAATTCGT
>OLFY01000098.1_pt1 | contig 131135 bp, 96 predicted proteins | sample 1605611 | NCBI WGS metagenome assembly OLFY01 (sample SAMEA3888923, study PRJEB22519) | human gut metagenome | biome: human gut; feature: human-associated habitat; material: faeces | place: Denmark | collected 2011 | reverse complement strand
CTTGGTCGTTACCATCACGACGCCGTTGGCGCCGCGCGAACCCCACAGGGCGGTCGAAGCGGCATCTTTCAATACCGTGATCGATTCCACATCCCGCGGGTTCATCATGGTCAAGGCATTGGAGTTCGTGTTCGGTACCCCGTCGATTACGATCAGCGCATTGGCGTTGTTCTGGCTGGATGTGCCAATACCACGAACACGGATACCCATGTCGACACCGGGTTGACCGTCGACAGAAGATACCTGCAAGCCGGGGATGGCTCCCTCTAACGCTTTGGATAGCGTCGAGTTCGATTGAGAACTGATCAGTTTCGAGTCGATCGAACTGATTGAACCCGTCAGGTCCTTCTTCTTAACGGTACCGAAAGCCTGTACCACGACTTCGTCCAATGCCGTGGCATCGTCTTCGAGGGTGACGTTAATGGTCGTGCTGGCTCCCGCGGTAACCGTCACGGACTTCGTACCCAGGAAAGAGTACTTGATTTTGCTTCCCTGTTTGGCTTTGATGGTGTAGTCTCCGTCAAGGCCCGTCGAAGTGCCTACCGTGGTACCCACCACTTCCACGCTGGCGCCGATGACCGGTTGCCCGTCACTGCCCTTCACCACGCCGGAGTAAGTCCGCTCCTGCGCCTGAACCAGCGTCATGCTTAATGCTGTGATACACAGCACTAAAAACAATCGTAGAGTTCCTTTCATAATTAATTGTTTAAGGTTAATAACAAATACGCCGAAAAACTGCATGACAAACAGCCTTGTAAAGACCGTTTTAGCAGTTTTAATCGTTCGTTTGAAGCACGCCTTTTTGGCGTGCCTAAACAGCGTATTTAAAGACCTAAAAACAATATTATTATATAGGTTAAAAAGTCTGGATTGTATTGTATTTAGACGCATTAAGCAAGCCGAAGGTTAGTAACTGAAAAAGCTACTAACCTTCGGCTTGAATCTTCCGGCTTTTGTCGGAGTGTCGTGTTACGGAGACACGCGGATGTATTAAACAAAAACCAGGGCGGAACTTGCGGTTCCGCCCTGGCCAGCTGTGAGACTGATTAATCTAACCTATTAATTATTTGAGAAGTAAAAAAGGTTAGGCAAAATGAAAGTAGAATGAAAGTTGTTAAATTATTTAAGTTTGTTGATGTGTTAAGGTTGGCTGACTTTAAGCAGAATTGCGACAGAACTGGGTTCGACAAATGAATAATGATATGCTCTCCTCTGCTCTTTCTCGTTCCCAATTCTGTCGCAGACCTTAAAACTTACGATTTGTTGACGCCTTGATTGATTTTAAAGGTCAACTTATTAGTTATCCTGTACAATCAGATCATTATAATTCGTCGATTCTTCCGGAATCTGCAAAGCCATATTTGGAACGGTCAGGGTCGTGGCTTTAATCCAGTGTACATTGGATCCGTTACGATCTACTGGCTTATTCCAACGTTTGTTGTTGTAATATTCCAGACCGTTTTCACCCCACATTTCGATGCGGGTCTGAAGTTGAACCATTTCCAATGCAGACAGGCCTTTCATTTCCGTGTAGGAATCGCAGGTTAATGGCGTGGCTCCTTCTTTGGTACGAGCTGCCAATAGGATATTCAACGTAGCTTTTGCATCCCCTGTGCCGCTCTGCGCTTCCGCTTCCGCTTTCATGAGGTAAACCTCCGAAAGACGCATCAGAATAACGTCTGTAAAAAATGAGGTCGCTTTCGCTTGAGACGGATCGGTCCCGCCGCCTGTTCCCACGGTGCAGGCGAACTTCAGATTCGAGTACGGAAGGATTTTGGTAGAAGTTCCGTTAGCATATTCATAATCTGTATCAGGTAAACCGGTTACCCAGAAATTCTGTTTGCGGTAGTCATTCTCGTTGATCTTGTCATAGAGGCGATCGTCGATACGGGCATAATTGCCGCCCGAACCGCCGCTGCAACATCCGTAAGTATTGAAAAAATAAACCAGGTAAGCTTTGTCTTTGGTCTGGGCAAGAGGCCATCCTAAAATACATTCGGGATTCTGTGCTAGTGACAGAAAACCTGAATTAACGGCATAGTATTGGGCTTTCCCTGTCGCATCTGGAATATTCTGGGCTACATACTGTCCCTGCGACATAAATTGAGCCCCATATACGGCGATGATCTGGTCGCACGCATGAATAGCCGTACTCCACTGGCCTGTAGCCAGCGCTACTTTAGCTTTCAGGAAGTAGGCTACACCGGCATCGAGATCGTCTTTAGCTTCAGTAAAACCGTTCGACCCGTCGGCCGTGAACCCGGCAATCGCTTTGTCCAGATCTTTGTTGATCGAATCGTAGCAGTTTTGCAGAGAAGCACGAGCCTGATAGGGCTGAGCAGGATTGTAGTAAGAATAGTACGGAACGCCGAGTTTGTCTTTGCCTCCAGCCATATATGCTTGCTGATAGTTATCCACCAACCAGTTATAGGCATAAGCCCGGATTAGATAAGCCCAAGCTTGGTACTTCTTCATCGTCGCATTGTTACCTACTGTCTTGTCATCAACGACATTGAGCACTTTGTTGGCATCAGTTACCCAAACCCAACCTTGTTCCCAGTAAGGATAGTTTCTGGTTGAATTGGCAGTTCGGAAATCCGTCAAAGCATACTCGTCGCGGCCAAACCCGCTTGCGGTCGCTTGTTGTCCGAACACGACATCATTACCTTCGAAGCTACGCATGGGCAACATTCCGAAATACGAGCCATAACGATATTCCAAAGCTCCACCCTTGGAATTGTTTTTGAGTATCTCTGTAGGCAGTCCGCCAGCGACTCCGCCCAAAATGACTTCGATCGTTTCATCATCCGCGGTGGCAAGTAACTCCTTTACCTGCTCGTCGGTGATGGCGTTGGGAGGAGCAATATTCAGCTTTTCGTAGCATGAAGAGGTGACTAACCCCACCAATGAAAGTGCTATTAAGTATTTTTTCATAATTGTGTTGTTTTAGAAAGTTACGTTAACACCCAGCGAGCAGGTCTTCATGTAAGGATAAGTTCCTCGACCGACAGCCCAACCTCCGGTGATATCCATACGCGGGTCAATGCCGGACTGACTGGTAATCAGCCACATGTTGTCGAGCGATGCGTAGACGCGGATGCCGCCGATGCCGATCTTGTCCATCCACCGTTGCGGGAAATTATAGCCTACCGTAATGTTCTTGACGCTCAAGTATGAGGCATTGAACAACGACATATCGGTATATTGCCATGAGCTACCCCATGCGATACCGCTGGCAGGCCAGCTGGCACCGTTCGGATTGGCATAAATCTGCATCGGGAATTTGGCGCCCGTATTCGTGTAGGTGGCATTGGCATTGGCACCGGCCGGCGACCAAGTGTTATTCTTCATATCTGCCGAAACGGGTTTACCTATCTTTTGGTTATTATACCAGCCATCATAACCGTAATCGGCACTGAAGAATTTACCTCCGATCTGGAATGCAAATGTTGCGGCAATATCGAAGTTTTTGTAAGTAAAGCTAGTACTGAAGCCGCCGATAAAGTCAGGAGTAGCATCGCCCAGTTCGACCCGGTCGGCAATCGAGTAGTTGGTCGTTCCAACCAAATCACCCTCTTTAGCGGAGCCGAAAGTCCCGGCAGTCGCTTCTGCTGCAGTTACGTAATGCGAATAAAGGGGCAAACCCGTTGTTTGGTCAACACCCATGTATCTTACCTGATAAATGTTGTAGTAGGGTTTGCCTTCCCCGCGCAAATAAATGATACCGGCACCACCGCCCACGCCGGACATGCTCCATGCGTCCGAAGTTGCAGTCCAACAGTTATTCAGTTTCGGATCGCCTACGCCTTCAGGGGTATTGGCCATCGTGCTTTTATAATGTCCGCCATTTACGGAGAACGACCAAAGGATATCCGGAGTCTTGATGATATCCACGCCCAAATCGAACTCAATACCCCATGTTTTCATTTTAGCGGAGTTTGCAGCGATCGTGGTCTGTCCTTTTTCGATAGACATCGGAACATTCCACAGCATGTCATCGGTCATGCTGCGATACCAGTCGATTGTACCGTAGAAACGGTCCCACAGACGGAAATCCAGACCTACGTCCCATGTCTTTTTCGTCTCCCAAGTCAGCGATGAGTTGGCCATGGCATTCTGAGTCAGTTTCCAACCCGAAGGCATCGACGCACCTGAATTCAGCCAGCCTGTTGCAGCGTATCCCCATGTCGTATAGCCGGCATAATTTCCAATGCCGCTCTGGTTACCGGTAGTGCCATAATCAGCACGTAATTTCAGGTCGGTCAGCCAGGATGCATCTTTGATCCATTCTTCATTCGAGATACGCCAGGCACCTCCCAATGACCAGAACCATCCCCAACGGTCCGATACGTTTTTGAATTTCGAAGACCCGTCGGTACGGACACTGGCGCTTACAAAATAGCGGCTATCATAGTTGTAATTTGCACGCAGGAAATAACCCTCCAGAGCGATCTGGTCCTCACCGCCACCGTTGCTACCCAGTGAAGCCTGGGCCGCAGCCGAAGTATTCAATGCGATGAAGTTGGCGAATGTATTGAAGTTAGGAATCAAACTCATTGAACTTACATAGTTCAATGAGGAGCTGCGGGTCCAGTTAAATTCATGACCGAGCAAGGCATCTACATGATGTTTCCCGTAATCATGACTCCAGTTCAAAGTCTGGAGAGCGTTGATATTCATGTAATCCCAGTAGTTGCGGGCGAAACCTCCGCCAGATGTGCGGTAACGCCCCGTCTCTTTGTTGAAATAGCGAGATTTCATCATATAAGTCTCGTCAACAGCCAAAGAGGTGCGGAAAGTGAAATCTTTCAAGAATTTGGCCTCCAGATAACCGTTCATGTTAATATCGTTGTAAATGCTCTCGTTGATATTATCATGAGCGATTTTAATCGGGTCGTACTGGTTGGCCATCGGCGGAGCCGTTTGACCCAGCGGAGAATATACCACCCCGGTACGGTCGTTGACCAGCTTATTTCCGGCATCATCGCGCAATACCTCGCCGTTTTCATTGTATCGCCAAATGGGAGCCAGCATATTGTCATCGTTGAACCAGATAAAAATATTCTCGTTCGTATCACCCGGGTTGCGTCCCCAACGGGTACCCGGCGACTGCATTGCGCGGCGGCTGTACGACATGTTGATACCGGCTCTCAACCATTTTGTGACCTGCGTGTTGATATTACTACGAATATTGTAGCGGTTAAATTTTGATCCCATGATGTACGAGGGATCTTCGAGGTAACCGCCTGAAATGTAATAATCCGTTTTATCGGTTGCACCGCTGACCGAGATGTTGTACTCCTGACGGAATTTATTTTGCAGAAAGTAGTCACGCCAATTGTCATAATAAAGCAATTGAGCGTTCGGGTTCAGTTTACCGTCTGTACCTACTAGGAACGTATTATTCATTGTAGAGCTTGCCGCTGTGCCCGTACCCGTGGTAGTCAGATTACCGGCATCGGTCAATCCTGGCACTTTGTACAACAGATAGTTGCCCAAATCGTTCTTACTGCTGAAATCCGTAGTGCTTCCCGTATAGTTGAACAGGTGCTGGCTGGCGAACTTGGCCGCTTCTTCGTGCGACATATTCGGATTCTGCACATTAGTTGTGTACAGGTCGTTGCTAGCATAACGGGCGGAGTTGTAAATTGAGCGCCAAGCCCATTCATAGATACTCTGCGGATCATCAATCAAATCGGGGTATCCCGACTGCCCGCACATGTTAATGCCCCATTTGCCTTCAAATGTGATTTTAGCTTTACCCTGCTGACCTTTTTTAGTGGTTACGACCACGACGCCATTGGCACCACGCGAACCGTATAGAGAGGTCGATGCCGCATCTTTTAAGACTGATATCGATTCCACATCTTTCGGGTTGATCGTCGAAAGGATATTTTTGTTTTGGTCGCTGTAGGGTACACCGTCGACTACAATCAACGGATTCGAGTTATTCTGGTTGGCAGTACCGATACCGCGGATACGGATAGCCATATCCTGCCCCGGCTGACCATCTACAGAAGATACCTGAATACCAGGGATTGAGCCTTCAAGTGCTTTAGACAACGTTGAATTGGCTTGTGAACTGATAAGTTTCGAATCAATGGAACTAATCGAACCGGTTAGATCCTTTTTCTTCGCAGTTCCGTACGCAACAACAACTACATCTTCAAGAGATTGTGCGTCATCTTCCAATGTGACGTTAATAGTCGTGCTGGCTCCCGCAGTAGCCGTCACGGACTTCGTACCCAGGAAAGAAAATTTGATTTTGCTTCCCTGTTTGGCTTTGATGGTGTAGTCACCGTCTAGGCCCGTCGAAGTGCCTACAGTGGTACCCACCACTTCCACGCTGGCGCCGATGATCGGTTGCCCGTCACTGCCCTTCACCACGCCGGAGTAAGTCCGCTCCTGCGCCTGAACCAGCGTCATGCTTAATGCTGTGATACACAGCACTAAAAACAATCGTAGAGTTCCTTTCATAATTAATTGTTTAAGGTTAATAACAAATACGCCGATAACTGAATGATATATAGCTTTTAGTGGCTAATATCATCGAATTAATCGTTCGTTTAAAACGGGCTGTTTTTGGCGTGACTAAAAGTGTTATTATTCGGATTTAAAATGCTATTTTTAAAAAAGGTTTTTATGGCCGATCCCATCTCTTTCGGAATCTATTTTTGATACTGAAGGATGATGGCTATTTCCGGTTCGGCCGGATGGTTTGGAGGGTGTTTTTTGGAGCGGGTAGGGAGGTGGTTTCAGGAATTGGTGTATCTTTGTCTGCAAAACCTGAAATTGACAGTGATGATGCGATTGTTGACTTTTTTTCTCTGCTGCTGGATCAGCAGTAGCGTTTGGGCGGCCGACCGGGTGGTATGTGTAACCCGTGACCGGGCCGAGGCACCTCAAGGCGCCGTAATTGCCTCTACGTTGCAAAAGGGAATTGTGTTGGCCGGGAAGTACAAGCAGAAAGGCGACGATGTAACGTTGCTTGTGGCGGGAGGTACTTATCGGCTTGACAAAACGCTGGAGATGACAGCCAGGGAGTTGGGGTTGACCGCCGGCAGTTTGGTTGTGCGTCCGTTGGACGGCGCGAAAGTGATTTTTTACGGAGGGGTGGAGATTCCTGTGCAATATATCGAACAGGCTCCCGCTTCGGAAAGCCGCATCCGTCCCGAGATGCGTGGTAAAATCGTCAAAGTGGATCTGCGCAAGGCGGGAATCACTGCGCTCGGCGAGTTGCGGAATTCCGGTTTTTCGCGCCCGGCAGTCCCGGCGTGGACCGAAGTGTTTGTGAACGATCAGGTCCAGAAACTTTCCCGATGGCCCAACGATACGATGGCCCTGATGGGGGAAGTCGTTGAGACCGGCTCGATCCCGCGTAACGGTGAAATGGATAATAGGGGCGGTACATTCCGGTATTTCGGCAACCGGCCTTCGCAATGGAAGAGCGGGGATCCGAAATGGATTGCGGGTTATTTCGCATGGGGCTATGCCGACGACATGGTGCGTATAGCCCAGATCGATACGACCGATAAGACCATTAAACTCGACGAAGCGGTGATGTACGGCCTGATCTCCGGCGCCGATTACAATCGCTGGTATGTAGTGAACCTGCTCGAAGAGGTGGATGTGCCGGGCGAGTATTACATCGACTATCCGAACATGACTCTTTGGTTGTATCCGTCCGAGAAGATCGAAAAATTGTCGTTGTCGCTGCTGGCCGAACCGATGCTGGCGTTGGAAGGGGTGAAAAATGTCGAGGTGCAGCATATCGACTTCGAGTGCTCGCGGGGCATGGGTGTCTATATGGAGCGTACCGAGAATGTCATATTGCGCGGTTGCCGTTTCCATAATCTCGGTGCGACAGCCGTTTGTATCGGCAAAGGGGTCAAACCTTACGACCAGTATGCCCATACCGGCGAGACGAACATTCCGGTTTCACGGATGATCGGCAACCTAGCCCAATATATTTATAAGAATCCGGTATTCGACCGGGAGGCAGGCCGTAACAATGGCATCGTGGATTGTGTGATCGAAGAGGTCGGTGCAGGCGGCATCAACATGGGCGGCGGTAACCGGATTACACTGGAACCCGGGGGCAATTACGTGCAGAACTGTCGGATTTCACGCTACAACCGCGTTGAAAAATCATACCGTCCGGCAATCCAGTTGACAGGTGCGGGCAATCGGGTGTCGAATTGTGAAATTTTCGATGCGCCGTCGTCGGCTATCCTCATCCAGGGTAATGACCACCTGGTCGAATATTGCGATATCCATAACGTCTGCAACGAGATCGATGACCTCGGGGCGGTGTATTACGGCCGTGACCAAAGTGAGCAGGGCAACAAGTTGATGTTTAACTATGTGCATGACCTGAGTGCCAAACACCGCGTGACCGGGTTCTACCATGACGATGGGGCGTGCGGGATGTATGTCTACGGGAATATCCTTTACAAAGCCGGTTTACAGCCGGTATTGTTGGGGGGAGGCTCGGACAACCATTATAAAAATAATATCTTTATTGGTACGCCTTACGGCCTCTATGTCGATAACCGTCTGGAGAACTGGGCGAAAGGGATGATTGATATTATCAAGGAGCGGCTGGAGATGGTTAACTACGAGAGCGGTCCGTTCAAAGAAAAGTATCCGTGGGCAGCGAACTATGTCAGCGAAGGGATTGCCACTCCGAAGCGCAACGTAGCGGAGCGCAACCTTTTCTACGATATTTCGAAACTGCTGATTTGTCCCGGCGAACGGCCCTACGAGCGTGCGTACATGGAGATGTACGACAACTGGATTACCTGGAGCGGCAAGGGTTTCGACGAACCCGGATTCGTGGATGAAAAAAACGGAAACTGGAACCTGAAGCCCGATGCGGCCATCTTCAAATATATTCCCGGTTTCGAGGCGATTCCGGTCGACAAGATCGGATGTACGTTGCCCAAATAGAACGATGGAGTAGCGAGGGGACTTGAAGGGGCGCGCGGACAATTTTCGTGCGCCTCTTTCGGCAGGGGATGCCGTTACCCGGATGCTGCGCTGTTGATGGTGTTGAATTCCTAAACTTTAAATAACTAACTGGAAACGATGAAGAAAAAACTATGGACCTGGGCGGCCGCCGTCCTGATGCTTCCGCTGGTTGTGGACGGTTCCACGAATCATTCTGTGAATTATGCCGGAGAGGCAGCCGGAAATATCGCCGGAAACGGCGTCAGTCGTGCAGCTGGCAAACGTACCGCCGGTCCGGTATCCGTTCAGCCCGATTATCTGGAAATCTGCCGGGGAATCTTACAGCAGAAGCTGGAGCATCCCTACCTGGTCTTTACCAACGAGAGCAAGAAAGAGATTCTCGAACGGGTCAGGACCGATCCGTTTGCTGCCGAAGTGATGGCGTTGCTCAAGCATTACGGGGAGCGTTCTATGCTGACGACCGTCGAGCCGGAGCTGACGATCAACGATCCGGCGGCGCGTTACACCGAGACCAATCCCTACCTCGATTACCAGATGTTCTACCTGAACGGAGCCTACAACCTCGCATTCCTGTACCAGATGACCGGGGAGCAGGCGTATGCCGACCGGGCGTTCTATTTCGTCAACAAGCTTTGCGCGATGGATACCTGGGTGCAGAGCGCACACTATTTCGAAATCATCTATCCGAGGGTGTGGCCTTACGGGGTCCCCGACGATCAGGTATCGTTCTCTTACGATATTTCCGTAGCCGACTGCGCCTATGTCGTGGGCCTGGTTTACGACTGGCTCTACCCGGCGCTCGCCAAACCGCAGCGTGACCGTATCCGCGGTGCCCTGCTCGAAAAGGCGATCACGCGCGTCAGGGGGAACTACGAGTACCAGTGGTGGGCGACGGCCTATAAATGCAACTGGTCGGGGATCTGTCATTCGGGTGTGGGTATGGCGGCCCTGGCGCTGCTGACCGAAGAGCCGCGCCTGATCGATGTACTGGCCCGCAGTTGCGAAGGGGTCGCCGGGATGTTTGCGCATCTGGGTGCCGACAACGGCTGGGGCGAGGGCCGTGGGTATGCCGGGTACGGATTGGGGCAGTCGATCTATTTCATGGATGCGATTAAAAAGGTGTCGGGCGGGAAGATCGACCTGTTCGACACCGAAGGATTGAAGCATCCGGCCGATTTCGCGCTGTTCGGACTGACCGGCAGTTTCAACGATGGCGAGGCGGCCGGCCCGATCGGAACGTCGTACCATTATAATAAATTGGTAGAAGAGTCGCAGGATCCGACCGCGATGTACTACCTCGAGACCTATCTGAACGGAGATCACCGCGCTAAAAATATGTGGGAACTGATCTGGCCGCGTCCTACCGATATCCCTGCCGTGAAACCCAGCGAGGCTTCGAAATATTTTCCCAGCATCGACTGGGCTTTTATGCGCCGCGATTTTTCGGACAGCTGTATGCAGGTGGCGGCGAAATGCGCTCTGGCCGACGACCCGCACCATGGACACCTCGATGCCGGGTCCGTCAACCTGACCTGGATGGGAGACACGTTCGTCGGCGAAGTGCCCCAGCGCTACTACGACCAATATTTTTTCAACGAAATGCGCTGGGATTACCTCTATGTCAAGAGCTCGGGGCACAATACGGTAATTGTCGACGGCGAGGAGCAGGTTTCGGGCAAGCATAAGGACCAACCCTGGCAGCCCGGCGTGGGCGGCCGGATCGAGAAGTTCGTCACCGGACCCGCATTCGACTATGTGGTGATGGATGCGACGAAGGCCTATCCGGGTGAGAAACTCAAATCGTGGAAGCGTACCGTGATCCTCGACAAACAGACCGACGCGGTGTTGGTGCTCGACCGGGTGGGATGTGCCAAAGGGGCGAAGATCGAGGTGCTGTTTCATCCGCTGGTCGATGCAACCGTTCACGACGGGGAATCGGTTACGCTGACCGGGAAGCATGCGTCCGTCGACATGCAGACGCTTAGCGAAGCCCCTTACCGGACGACGCTCGAGAAGCAGATGAGCTTCCGTATCGTGAAGAACGATCCGGTTCAGTATCATCCCTGTCTGTACACGACGCTAACGGCTCCCTCGGAGATGAATGTGATCGGGACGGTCTTTTATCCGTCGGCCCGGAAAGCTGCGGGGGCCGTCTATACCCTGGAGCGCAGCGGCAAGGTACCGGTGATCGCCTGCACGGCCGGAGGGGTTACTACGCGTTATGCGGTTGCGGAAGACGGCGTGACCCGTTTATAAAAGAAGACTCCGCGCAAAAGTAAAAGCCGACCCGTAAGGGCCGGCTTTTTTGGGAGGAAATATCGGATGAAACGATTATTTCGAAGCCTCTACAGATGCCTTTCTGAAATCCTTCATCAGCTTGCTCAACTCCAGAGCGGCCTTGCGTGCGCGGGTACCTGCGGCTTTGTTATTTTTTTCTACCTGGGCTTTAGCATTTTCAGTAAACAGGGCGATCTGCTCGTTGATCTGTTCGATTAATTTCTGCATGGTATTAAGTATTAAGGATTAATAATTCTGGGCTAAAAGTACGTCGCTTTAGCTGAATCTCCAAATTAATTAGCTTTTTTTTACGCTAAGACACGCATTTTATCTGCTTCTGGAGCTTATTGAGCCGGATAGTATACTTCGTTTTTTGTCATTTCGGGATGCCGGCATAATAGCGGAGTTTTTACGCTAAGTACCGCGTCGGGAAATCCCGCCCCGGGTCGTAGGATGCGGCGGAATGCCCGGTTCAGAGTCCGCCCCCGCTGTGACGGCCGAACAGCTCGTGAGCCGATACGGCCAACGTACTGACGCTGATACGGCAGGAAGGGCATGCGTGTAGGATGGTTTCCGCGCACGAGATCAGCGTAGCGCCCGTCGTCAGCACATCGTCGACCAGCAGGATGTGGCGTCCGTCCAACGCTTCGGGGTGCCTGACGGAAAAGATGTTTTTTACGTTATCCCAACGTTCGTCGCGTACGCGGGTCGAAGCTTGCGAACGGTTGTGGCGGCTGCGTACCACATTTCCCGTGCAGAGCGGTTTGCCCAATCCGCATGCGATTCCCTCGGCGAGGTATTCCGCTTGGTTGTAGCCGCGCCTCAGCCGCCGCATGGAGTGCAACGGTACGGGAACAACCGCATCCACGCTGTCGTACAGGCCGCTTTCATGCAATGCGTCGCCCATGAGCGAACCCAATTTCCGGCTGATTTCCCATTGGCCCCGGTACTTGAACGAGTGGATCATGTCGCGGTAACGGCTGTGGGAGACGAAGAAAAGCCACGAAGAGGCTTCGGCGACAGGAAGCAGGCCGCCGAACTTGCGGTATACGGGATTGTCGTGCACGCCGCAATAGCCCGTCAGCGGCATGTCCCACCGGCAGTGCGGACAAAGCAGATACGACCCGTCGGGCAGTACGTTGCCGCAGGCGGCACACCGTTCGGGAAAGAACAGCCGGAAAATTTCAGTGAAGTAACCGGGCACGGTAGGATAAGGTTGTTTGGATTGCCGGATATAATAATAAGAATAACGATGCACTCCACCCGTTCTGCGAAGAGAATTTTACTTTCAAAGTTCCATACAGCAGGCCATTTTGCAACGATACACCCCAGGCGGGGGCATCGTTGAGATGAGTAGTATAGGGTACACCAATACAATACCCGTTCTAAGCGGTGTACGTATTGCCTTAATGAATAAAACTCTCTTCGCTGAAACAAAGATAGGAAAAGATTCCCTGATTCTGCCGGATGGCGGGAATTTTGCCGTTACCGTGTGCCCGCATCATGCCGGTTCGTGTGGACGCTTGCAAAACCTGCGGGTACCCCCAACGGATCGTAATACCGAAATATCCGACCGGATGTTCAACCGAAAGGCATTTTCGGCTGAACTGTCTATTTTATAAATGATTACCCGCCAAAAAACGGTAGCCAGGCCCCCAAAACAGGTAGGATGCTTCGGATCCGACCCGGCCCGGGAACGCTATCCCGCGACATTTCTCCGGAGGCTATTTTTTCAACGCCTCGAAGCCCAGCCCGTATACCCCCATCACGCTGCCGAAGGTCATAAATGCGTTGGGATCGACCTCTTTGATGACTTGGAAAAGGATGTTCGATTCGTTTTTGCGGCAGACCACCATTACCAATTTTAAAGGTTTTTTGCTGTACCAGCCCTGCCCGTCGATCAGCGTCACGCCGCGGTGCATCGCGTCGTAGATGCGCGAGGCGATCTCTTCCCATTTCTGCGAGACGATCAGGATTTGCGTGGACTGGCGGTTGCCGGCCATCACCGCATCGATCGTATAACCGAAGGTGGCGACCATCACGAAACCGTAGATTGCGGCCGAAACTTCACCGAGGACGAAAATCGAACAGCCGATGGTGATCATGTCGATCGTCATCAGGATCCGGCCGTAGCTGATCGTCTTGTATTTATTGATGATCATCGCGATAATGTCCATGCCGCCCGAGTTGCCGCCCTGCATGAAACAGATGCTGACTCCTGCGCCGGCCACTGCGCCGCCGAGGATTGCCGAAAGCATCTTATCGTTAGCCAGACCGAGCAGGTCGCTGGGCAGCACGCCCTGCAGGAAGCCGAGCGAAGCCGAAAGGAACAGGATCGCATAAACCGTTTTGGCTCCGACCCGCAGGCTGATCAGCAGCGAACCGAGCAGTACGAACAGTCCGTTGATTACCAGGAATGTGATACCCAATGGTACGCCGCCGTTCGGGCCTCCGGTCCCGTAATAGATCAGCAGTCCCACCCCGTTCACGCCGCCGCCCATCACTTCGGCGGGCATCAGGATGCATATCCAGGCGAAGGCGTACATCAGCAGTCCCACCGAGATGAGGAAATACTCCTTGAAAGTTCTCAGAACGGACTGTCTATCCAGTTGTTTCATAACGTAAAAGCCGATTCGGTTTGCGGGGACAAATATCAGCAAGATTTTTCAAAACGGCAATGGTTTGTAACAGAATTTAACAGCCGGGATTGATAAAAAATGGGCTATCTTTGTCCGATCCGGGCAGGAAACTGTCCCGTGCCGTTTTTTGACGTTGAAGCTCATGCGATATGCCGATGTAATACTTCCGCTGGCCACCCCGCCGATGACGTTCGCGGTGGACGAAGCGATGCGTCCCGGCCTGAGGACGGGCATGCGGGTGATGGTACAGCTCGGTGCGCGGAAGTTTTACGCCGGAATCGTCAGCCGGTTGCATGACGAACCGCCGGCGTACAAAACTATTAAACCCATCGTCCGGATCGTCGATGAGCGCGAAGCGGCCACGCCCGAACAGCTGCGGCTGTGGGAGTGGATCAGCTCTTATTATATGTGTCCCCCGGGAATGGTGATGCGTGCGGCGCTGCCGGCCAAACTCAAACTCGACGGTTACTCCGAGGACGAGACGCTGCGGAGCGGCTACCGGGCGCCTCTCGTGCCGTACATCGGCCTGCATCCGGCTGTCGGCAGCGAGGAGCAGTTGCATGTCGCGCTCGATTCGCTGTCGCGTGCGCGTACCCAGCATCGTGCGGTAGTGGAATACCTGGCCCGCGCGGGATTTTTGCCCGGGGAAGAGGATGATTCTCGATCCCCTGAGGCGTCTCCGGCAGCGCAATACCCCGCAGGAGATTTTTCGGACGGGGAGATTCCGGTTGGAACGCCGGGGAAAGGTGGATTCGCTTTCGGCGAGGCTCCGCTGGTTCCCCGGGCGGCGCTGGGTGTTTCGTCCGCTGTGATCCGGGCACTGGTCGAACGCGGGATTTTCCGGCAGGTCGATCTGGAGCGGCAGCCGGGCGGGGAGGATTCTTTTGCCGTAGAGGGTGCCGTAATCGCTCCGCTGCCGGTGCTGACCGACTCCCAGCAGCAGGCGTATGAGGCGATCCGCAGCGGATTTGCCGGGAAGGAGGTGGTGTTGCTGCACGGGGTGACGGGCAGCGGCAAGACGGAAATTTATATTCATTTGATGGCCGAAAGGCTCGCCGCAGGCGGCAATGTCCTTTACATGCTTCCCGAGATTGCGCTGACGGCCCAGTTGATCGAGCGGATGCGCGGTTATTTCGGCGATAGGGTGGTCGTTTATCATTCGCGTCTCAGCGACAATCGCCGGGCCGAAGTCTACCGCGAACTGCTCGCTTCGCAGGGTGGGCGGCTGGTCGTCGGCGTGCGCTCGTCGGTCTTGCTGCCGTTGCCGCACCTGTCGCTGGTTGTCGTGGATGAGGAGCATGAGAACAGCTTCAAGCAGGCCGACAGCGCGCCGCGCTATCAGGCCCGCGATACGGCGGTCGTGCTGGCGGGACTCTGCGGAGCCAAAACATTGCTCGGCAGTGCGACGCCGTCGATGGAGTCTTACTACAATGCGCTTTGCGGCAAATATGTATTGGTGGCGCTCACGGAACGTTACAGCGGTGTATCGCTGCCGCAGGTGCTGCTGTCCGATACCTTGCGGGCTGCCCGGCGCGGCGAGAAACGCTCCCATTTCAATAAACTGCTGCTCGACCGCATAGAGGAGGCCCTCGTGCGGGGGCGGCAGGTGATGCTGTTCCAGAACCGGCGCGGGTTTTCCCCGTTCGTCGAGTGCGGAAACTGCGGCTGGACCGCCTCGTGTCCCGATTGTAACGTGACGCTGACCTACCACAAAAGCGACGGTTCTCTGCGCTGTCACTACTGCGGCTACCACACGCCGCTGCCGCCGCGCTGTCCCTCCTGCGGAGCCGATGACCTGCAACCGCGCGGGTTCGGCACCGAAAAGATCGAAGAGGCGCTCGCAGAAATCTTCCCGGATGCGGTGATTGACCGGCTCGATGCCGACACTTCGCGCACGGCGCATGGCTACCGGCGCATTATTTCGGCTTTTGAACGCGGCCAAACCGATATCTTGATCGGCACCCAGATGATTACCAAGGGTTTTGATTTCGGGAATGTGTCGCTGGTCGGGATCCTCAATGCCGACAACCTGCTGAACTATCCCGACTTCCGGGCGGGAGAGCGTGCTTTCCAGTTGATGATGCAGGTCGGGGGGCGGGCCGGGCGGCGCAGCGAGCAGGGTACCGTCGTGATCCAGACCGGGCAGCCGTCGCATCCGGTGCTCGCGCAGGTGTGCAGCGGGGATTACGAGGCGATGGCCCGCATGCAGCTCGCCGAGCGGCAGTCGTTCCTCTATCCCCCCTATTGCAGACTGATCTCGCTGACGTTGCGGCACCGCGATAGGACTTTGCTTTGGGAAGCGGCAAACCGGTTCGGCGACAGCCTTCGCCGCGTGTTCGGCCGCCGCCTGCTCGGGCCCGAGGCGCCTCCTGTAGATCGTATCCGTGGACAATACCTCGTCCGTTTCCTGCTCAAAATCGAAAAACAGAGTTCGGCGGCCGAAGCGAAACGACTGCTTGCAGGACTGTTCGATACGCTGCACCGCGACAAGGCTTACCGGGCCGTCGAGCTGATTCCCGATGTCGATCCGCAGTGATGCGGATTGTCCTTTGCATTTTGGGCATTGTAGAAATTTCGGGGTGGTTTATTGTGTTTTCCCGCTGAAAAACGTACCTTCGCAAGGTTAACTTCGCCCGTTCTAACCGGGCGCCCGAGCTTGTTCCTTATGTGCCCGCAGGAGAGGGTAAAGCGGCAGGCTCCAATATTTTAGCTGATCCTTACGATGAAGAAATTCAAACGCTACCTGGTTACTTCGGCGCTTCCGTACGCCAACGGTCCCGTACATATCGGCCACCTGGCCGGAGTCTATATTCCTTCGGACATCTATACGCGTTACCTGCGCCTGCGGGGCGAGGATGTCATTTCGGTTTGCGGATCGGACGAACACGGCGTACCCATTACGATAAAGGCCCGCCAGGAGGGGGTTTCCCCGCAGGATATCGTCGACAAGTACCACGGCATTATCAAGGAGTCGTTCCGCCGTTTGGGCATGTCGTTCGACATCTATTCGCGCACCACGTCCCCCACGCACCACAAGACCGCATCGGATTTTTTCCGGAAGCTTTACGACGACGGTAAATTTATCGAGCAGACTTCGCAGCAATATTACGATGAGGAGGCGGGACAATTCCTCGCCGACCGCTATATCGTCGGCACCTGCCCGCATTGCCAGAACGAACGCGCCTACGGCGACCAGTGCGAAAAATGCGGCAGTACGCTCAACGCCACCGACCTGATCGGTCCCAAAAGCGCGATCACCGGGTCGACGCCCGTGCTGCGCGAAACGAAGCACTGGTTCTTGCCGCTGGACCGGTACGAAGAGTTCCTGCGCAAATGGATTCTCGATGGCCATAAGGAGTGGAAGAGTAACGTATACGGCCAGTGTAAGAGTTGGCTCGATCTGGGCCTGCAGCCGCGGGCGGTGAGCCGCGACCTGGATTGGGGGATTCCGGTTCCGGTCGAAGGGGCCGACGGCAAGGTGCTGTATGTCTGGTTCGATGCGCCGATCGGATATATCTCGGCTACGAAAGAGCTGACTCCCGACTGGGAAAAGTACTGGAAGGACGAGGATACGAAGATGGTACACTTCATCGGCAAGGACAACATCGTATTCCACTGCATCGTCTTCCCGTCGATGCTGCGTGCGCACGGGGGGTACATCCTGCCCGAAAATGTTCCGGCCAACGAGTTCCTGAACCTCGAGGGCGACAAGATTTCGACTTCGCGCAACTGGGCCGTCTGGCTCCACGAATACCTAGAAGAGTTCCCCGGCAAGGAGGACGTGTTGCGCTACGTGCTCTGTGCCAATGCGCCCGAGACGAAAGACAACGACTTCACGTGGAAGGATTTCCAGGCCCGCAACAACAACGAACTGGTGGCCGTGCTGGGCAACTTCGTGAACCGTGCGTTGGTGTTGACACAGAAATATTACGGCGGGGCCGTTCCCCCTGCAGGCGAACTGACCGCTTACGACCGGGAGACGGTCGCCGAAATTCCGGTTATCAAAAAATCGCTCGAAGAGAATATCGAGAACTACCGTTTCCGCGAAGCGCTCAAGGATGCGATGAACCTCGCGCGCCTCGGCAACAAGTACCTCGCCGACAGCGAACCGTGGAAACTGGTCAAGACCGATCCCGAACGTGTGAAGACGATCCTGAACGTCGCGTTGCAGATCACGGCGAACATTGCCGTTGCCATCGAGCCGTTTATGCCGTTCACTGCGGAAAAAGTGCTGAAACTGCTCCAAATCGGCAAGCCGGGTTGGGATGAACTCGGCAGTACCGCACTGCTTGAGGCAGGGCATGTGATTGGGACGCCTGAGTTGCTGTTCGAAAAGATCGAAGACAGCGTGATCGAGGCGCAGCTCGAAAAGCTGGCCGCTACCAAACAGGCCAACCTTGCCGCCGAAATGGGCAAGGAGGTGACGCCGCAGAAAGAGGTCGTCTCGTTCGACGATTTCGGCAAGATGGATATCCGCGTGGTGACGATCAAAGAGGCCGAGAAGATCGCGAAGACCAAGAAGCTGTTGAAGCTGACGATCGATACCGGTATCGATACCCGGACGATCGTGTCCGGCATTGCCGAATATTACACGCCCGAGGAGCTGGTGGGACGGCAGGTGCTCGTATTGGTCAACCTCGAACCGCGCGAACTGAAAGGCGTCCTTTCGCAGGGTATGATCCTGATGGGGCAGGACGCCACCGGCAAGCTGGTATTGCTCTCGCCGACCGACAAAGTGGGCAGCGGAACGATCGTGGGCTGATCTTCTGTCGTGTTTCGTAGGAATGTGTATAATGTTCTTTGGTTTAAGATACGGGAAGCATCGTTGAGATGCAGAATAGCCGGTGCATGGGTTATGACGGTATGTACGACGGATATTCTTCGCAAGATCATTTTTCGCGTTTTGTAAAACAATGATATTATGGCAACAACTGTAGACTTGGATTGGAAAAATCTCTCCTTCGGTTATCTGAAGACCGATTACAACATACGCAGCTACTTCCGTAACGGCGCATGGACGACCCCCGAAATGACCTCGGACGAGACGGTAAACCTGCACATGGCCGCTACCGGCCTGCATTACGGGCAGGAGGCGTTCGAAGGGCTTAAGGCTTTCCGCGGCGTGGACGGCCAGGTGCGCATCTTCCGTGCCGACGAGAACGGCAAACGCCTTGCGTCTTCGGCCGAATACCTGCGCATGGCGGTGCCCCCGCTCGAACTGTTCATCGATATGGTCAAGCAGGTGGTGAAGGCCAACGAGCGCTTTATCCCGCCTTACGGCACGGGCGCATCGCTGTACATCCGTCCGGTGCTTTTCGGCAGCGGGCCGCAGGTGGGTGTGAAGCCGGCGGACGAGTACCTGTTGATTATTTTCGTTACGCCGGTGGGCCCTTACTACAAAGAGGGCTTCAACCCGATCCGGGTGATCATCGACCGCGACCACGACCGTGCCGCACCGCTGGGGACGGGACATATCAAAGCGGGCGGTAATTACGGCGCGAGCCTCATTTCGTCGGAAGAGGCGCACGACAAAGGTTATCCGAGCGTGCTGTACCTCGACGCGAAGGAGAAAAAACACATCGATGAGTGCGGGGCTGCGAATTTCTTCGGTATCCGTGACGGTCGTTACATTACGCCCAAATCCCATTCGGTACTGCCGTCGATTACGAACATGAGCTTGATGACGCTGGCGGCCGATCTGGGCCTGAAGGTGGAGTCACGTCCCGTTGAGGCCGAAGAGCTTTCGACTTTCAGCGAAGCGGGTGCCTGCGGTACCGCCGCCGTTATTTCGCCGATCGGCAGTATTTACGATCCCGAGACGAACCACACTTACACTTACAACAACGGCGAACCGGGCGAGTGGAGCAAGAAGCTTTACCACAAGCTGCGTGCGATCCAGTACGGCGAGGAGCCCGACACGCACGGCTGGAACCTGGTTCTGGAATAGTCCTGATCTTTTTCCCGCATCGTCCCGGCAAGGGGTGCGGAGCAGGAGGAATCCGAAAACAGATATGTTGCGGCGCACCGGAAAGGTGCGCCGTTTTTTTTGTCCGTTGCGACGAGAAGCGGGAGCGGTTTCGGGTGTTATTTTTGCCGTTGCCTTGGCCAGGACCTGCGGGGCGATACCGCACGCGGGTTGCGAATGGCATGTTCGCTTTTACGCTCCCGTTGGAATTCTCCCCGGGGAAAGCTATCTTTGTTTTTGTAAAGTTCTTTCTGTTTTGTACCGTTGCAGTTTCCACTTGTTGGAATTAATAGGGAACCGTGTGAAATTCACGGGCTGTTGCGCAACTGTAAGCACATCGAAGGCGTTTGTCATTTATCTCCACTGTCCGCAGGGCTGTTTCGGGGACGGGAAGGAGGACAGGCGCTGTGCGAGCCAGGAGACCTGCTGTAACGGAGTGACAACGCTTTCGCATTAAAAGTTTGTGTCAATCCGTCTGCCGCCGCCCGTCGGGAGACGGGCCTGCTACATTTCCCTTAATGGTGAGTGTTGTGACGTTTGAGAAAGGCTTTTAACTTAATTGTCAAACTATTCAAGTTAAAAGTATGCAAACACACAACCGGAGCGATCCTCCAACTATCCCCGTCGTGCCGTTGCATGACGGGCCGTCTTGTCCGTATCCGTACCGGCGTTTTTGCGCTTTCGGCGGCGGGCACGTTCCCGTTTCCCGTCTGGCTCCTGCCGGTATCCCGTCCGGTTTTATTGGCCGGGTTTCGCCTTTGTTTTATTACAACTTACTCACTTAAATCAGATTGAAGATGAAACAGATTTTTCGATATTTCCTGCTGGGGCTCGGTGCCGCAGCCGGCCTGTCCGCCTGCAACAAAGAGGGCGGCGCGGTACCCGATGCCACGTCGTTGCACGTGGATTTCCACGTCATGACCGACCTGAACGTCGTGAAGTCGGCGGCGCTCTCCGACGAAAATAAGGTGACTACGATCGACCTTTTTGCATTCGATGCCGCGAGCGGACTGCTGGAGGTAATGCAACGCGACATTCCCGCGAAGGCTCCGTCGGACGCCGGTGTGGCTGGAGAGAAAAAAGTGGGCGACGTGTCGCTCTCTTTCGGTAAGGGGGGAGCAAAAAAAATCCTGACTATCGCCAACACTGCCGCCAACCGCGTCGAACTGCCCGCTTCGCTCGAGGCGGGTGTCACTACTTATGCGCAGATGCTCGAATCGGTCGTCAGGCTGCCCGAGGGCAACGGAGCGCCCTCCTCTCCGTTCGTGATGACGGGTTATGCGAACGATGTGCAGACCGGGACGGGTTCCGTAACGGTTTCGCTCTGCCGCAAAGTGGCCCGGTTCGACATCGTCAACCAGACGCCGGGAGACGCGTCCGAAGGATTGGTCGTTTCGAAGCTGCAATTGCAGAGCGTGCCTGCGCACGCTTACCTGTTCAAAGATGGCTACAATGCATCCGAAGCTGATGCACGGGTCGATTATCCGGCCGCGATTCCTTCGACGCCGGGCATTGATGCCACCTATTATGTGTTACCTGTGCCCGAAGCCGAAAAGATGCAGCTTCTGGTGGAGGGAACGCTGCACGGCGAAGCATTCGCCCAAACGCTCGACATCCAGCCGCAGGATGTTTCGGGCACTCCCCAGGGGGTCAAGCCCAACTACCGCTACACCGTCAAGCTCGACGGCAAGAGCAAGGAGGTTCAGCTGTCCGTTACGGTGAGCACTGTCGAGGAGTGGACGCCGGGCGGCGATATCTCCGGAACGATTACCGGGGGCGGTTCCACGGGAGGCGATATAACCTTTAACGGCCTGAAGTGGATGGACCGCAACCTGGGTGCGACGACGGCCGATTTCCGGACCGACTGGGACGGCGGTATCGGCAGTTTTTACCAATGGGGACGCAATACCGCTTTCGCGGCCACCGGATTTACCACCGTGTCGGGGCCGCTCTCGGGCCTCGACGAGGCGAACAGCGATGCCAACAAAGATAAGTTTATCGCGGGAGGTTTTAAGGACTGGCTTTCGTCTTCGGATAACGGCTTGTGGCAGACCCCTGAATCGCAGCCTTGTCCCGAGGGGTACCGCATGCCGACGAATGCGGAACTGCAGGGCATTTTCCCGGCTTCTGGCGTGCTTTTCAATATGCGCTCGATGACCGTCAAAACGGGTGAGGCCGTTGCCGGAGGTAGTATGACGGCACATTATTGGGGCGACAATGGCGCGAAAACCCTTTACGGTATCAAAAATCAAGGTACGGCTTCGGCCTGTTATATGAAATGGGAGTACCTGACTACCGGAGCCGGCAAGTCTTACCTGCGCATCAGTCGCTGGCCGGCCGATGCGGCGGCGACCTTTACCGATAAAGATCTGAACACGGTAAAAGGGGAGTTCGCGGCGATGCCTGCGGCGACCGAAGTGTTCGAACTACCTGGTGCGGGCTATATTACCGGCAGCAACGGAACTTACAGCAATCCGCCTACCGGGGGTTTTTACTGGTCTTCATCGCTGGATGGTAGTGGTAAAGTGTACCGTGCGGAGATTCAAGAGGGACATGTGAATATGACCGAGCCGTATGCGAGCCGGGCCAGCGGCCATTCGATCCGTTGCGTGCGCCAGTAAACGCGGTTCTTCAACGGGCGACCGGCAGGCTGTGAAAGTCTGCCGGTTTTTTTGCGGACAATCCGGCCGATCCGTCTATCTTTGTATATTAGAATCGGGAAGGTAGCATCATCGGGTATGGACTCTATTGATCAGTATATCGAAAAACCGGAAGGGGAAAGCGACCTCGGTCCGAATGCCGACGGTATGGGCGTCATCTCTTCGGTGCCGTTTGCCGAGGAAGCGTTCGTGCGCAAGGTCGGGAAGCGGGATAGGAAAAAGCCGGCGATCTTTGACGGCGGGGGAGGTGATGGCGGAACGGCCGGGGATTTCCGGGTTTTGTTGGCTGCACCGCTGGAGAAGGGTTTTTCCGGCCGGTTGTGCGAATGGGTGCTCGGGCACGACGGCTGGCGGGCGGCGCTGCAGCTGGCGCACGATCCCGATCCGCGTGTGGCGTTCCGTGCCTCGGCTGCGCTCGAGTATGCCTATTTTGCCAATCCGGACGGGTTGCGACCCTATCAGGAACAGTTCCTTGCCAACTTCCTGACGGCGGCGAGTACGAGCGCGCAGCGCCATTATGCGAAGGTGCTCGAAAACCTGATACGCTCCGGCCGGATTACGCTTTCGTCCGCCCAGATGCAGCAGGTCGCCGAGGCCGCCTTCGACCGGATGATCGATCCCCGTGCGCGGCCCGCGGTCAAAGTGTGGTCGATGGAGATTTTATTCCTCCTTGCCCCTGCGTTGCCGTGGGTCGACGAGCAGCTCGAGGAGAGCGTGCGCATGCTGATGGATGCAGGCTCCCCGGCCCTCGACGCACACGGTGCCCGCCTTTGCCGGAAGATCGGCAAACGGCGGGGACGGTGAAATTTCGCGGCGGGCGCCCTTGCATCATTGCGTCAGGTTTTGTTTCTTTGTACATGCATTCTCCCGGGAGGGGCGCCCTCCGACGACGGTAGTAAACAATGGTTAAATGTAAGTTGTTAAAGATGAAATCGTATCTGTTTTTGACGGGATGTTTCGTTATGCTGCTGATGATGGGTTCCTGTTCACGGCAGGAGAGTCTGAAGATCGGCAGGAACAACAGAATCTTCGGGAAAATTCCGGCTCTCTGCGCCGCTGAGGCCGGTGCGAGGACACGGTTGATCGCCGCTGACAAAGAGACGCTCGATCCGGACAAGCGGGTCAGGTATGCGGCTACCCGAATTTCAATCGCGCAGAGCGTCGAGAAACGGCTGGCCGAAGAGATGGAAAAGGTAGAAGGGCGCCAAGTGCCTTGTGAGGCGCTTCCGCAGGCCGGGTATGAGGTTGCGGGGGCGACGGTAGCCGGCTGGGATTATCCTTCCCGTACGCTCCGCATTGCGCTCCGGGTAACGCCCGCCTCGGGGGCGGTGACGGCGGCCGATACCGTTTGCTACCTGAAAAGCGTGGACGGCGACGGTGCGATGCTGGATTTCGGTGCGGTCAGGCTGGCGGCGGCCGAGGAGCAGTCTGCAGAGGCGCTTCTCGAAGGGGATTACGGATGCATGCTCGTAGATTCGACACGCAGCGACAACCCCGATTTTACCGCTTTTTCCAAACTCGTGGTGATCCCTGCGGATGAATACCGGCGCCTCGAGTCCGAACGGCTCGCTGCCCGGGAAGCTGAGGAGGCCCGTAAACAGGCTGAACTCGAACGCGCCGCGAAAGCATACAATGTACTTCCGGATACCCCGGTCAAACCCGGTGAGATTCCGGGGCTGCCGTTCAAAACCAAATAATTTGGGATAGCGCCCGGTTCATCGTTAAAATTACCGTTATGGCACAACACGAGCAACGGCCCATCGTGGCACTCATTTACGATTTCGACGGCACCCTGTCGCCGGGCAACATGCAGGAGTACGACTTCATCCCTGCAGTGGGCAAGAGCAACCGCGAGTTCTGGGAGGAGAGCAACGAGACCGCGCGCGAGCAGGACGGCGATCCGATTCTCGCTTATATGTACCGCATGCTGCACGAGGCGAAAAGTTCCGGCAAGTCGCTGCGCTACGAAGCTTTCGTGCAGTCGGGCGCGCGTATCGGGCTGTACGACGGAGTGCGCGAATGGTTTTCGCGGATCAATGCCTACGGTGCATCGAAAGGGCTTGAAATCCATCATTTTATCAACTCGTCCGGCCTGCGCGAAATGATCGAAGGCACCCCGATCGCGCACGAATTCCGTAAGATTTACGCCTGCTCGTTCCTTTACGATGTGGATGGGGTGGCCTACTGGCCTGCCGTCGCGGTCAACTATACGAATAAAACCCAGTTTATTTTCAAGATCAACAAGGGGATCGAGAGCGTTTACGACAGCCACCGCATCAACGAGTATATCGAGGAGGAGGAGCGGCCCGTGCCGTTCCGTCGTATGATCTATTTCGGCGACGGAACCACCGACATTCCCTGTATGCGGCTGGTCAAGCAGCAGGGAGGACACTCGATCGCCGTTTACAATCCCTCTTCGGAGCGCAACCGCCAGACGAGCGAGCGGCTGTTGCACGACCAGCGGGTCAATTACGTCTGCCCGGCCGACTACCGGGTGGACCGCCCGATCGACCGCCTCGTGCACGCGATTATCGACCGGATCGCCTCCGATGAGAACCTACGTAAATTCTATATGAAATGAAGATAGTTTTCGCCACTCACAACCGGCACAAGGTTGAGGAGGTGCAGGCCGTGCTGGGGCCTTCTTTCCAGCTCGTGACCGCTGCCGAGGCGGGGATTACCGCAGAGATTCCCGAGACGCAGCCCACCATCGAGGGCAATGCGTCGCAAAAAGCGCGTTATGTCTATGAACATACCGGACTGAACTGCTTCGCCGACGATACGGGCCTCGAAGTCGAGGCTCTGGACGGTGCCCCGGGCGTCTATTCGGCACGCTATGCGGGCGAGCATGTCAGTTACGGTGACAACAATGCGCTGTTGATCAAGAATCTAGATGGTAAATCCAATCGCCGGGCCCGTTTCCGTACGGTGATTTCACTGATTGTCGACGGGCGGGAGCACCTGTTCGAAGGGACGGTCGAAGGGGTAATCGCCGCCGAACCGCACGGCGACGGCGGTTTCGGTTACGACCCGCTTTTCATTCCCGACGGTTATACGACCACCTTCGCGGAGATGTCTCCCGGGGCGAAAAACGGGATCAGCCACCGCGGCCGTGCCGTAGCGAAGCTGGCCGCTTTCCTGCGCGGGGAGGAGGCCCGTTAGCGGATGGCCGGGAGCTATAAGGCGCGCGGAATCGTGCTGCACACGGTCAAGTATGGCGAAAGCTCATTGGTGGCTTATCTTTTTACCGACGTTGGCGGACGGCAGACCTACATGATCCAGGGGGTCCGTTCGTCACGCGGGCGCGGCAACAAGGCCGCGCTGTTCCAGCCGATGTTCCTGCTCGAGTTCGAAGGGATCGAACAGCCGCACGCGGAGATGCACCGCATGAAGGAGGTGCACAACCTGGTGCCGCTCTCGAGCGTCCCGTTCGATGTACGCAAAAGTACCGTTTCGCTCTTCATGGCCGAGGTCCTTTACCGGTTGATCCGGGAGGTCGAGGCCAACGAACCGCTTTTCGATTTTATCTGTTCCGCCGTGCAGCAGCTCGACCGGATGGAACAGGGGGTGGCCAATTTCCATCTTTGGTTCCTGGTGCGCCTGTCGGCTTATCTGGGGTTCTATCCCGGCAACGAGTACCGCGACGGGGGATGGTTCGACATCCGCAGCGGACTGTTTTGTGACGCCATGCCGCAGCACCGCACCTGTATGGGGCCGGCCTCGGCGAGGCTGCTGGGCGGGCTGATGGAGCGCGAAGCCGCCGAATTGGACTCTCTGAGGCTCGGACGCGGTGAGCGCCTCGAATTTATGGAGGCGATGCTGATTTTTTTCGGCTACCATTTCGATGCGATTCACTCGGTACAGTCGCTGCGTATCCTGCGAGAGGTATTTTGCTGAGCGACGGAGGTTGGCCGGTTTTTTGTTAGATAATAAAACGATATATCCCGACGTTTGTTAAACGAGTTGCAGAAGAGCGGCTTAATATGCGTGTTGGAATTGTAAAATACAGTATATCAGTGTGTTTATTTTTAAATAAAACGTGTAAAAATTTTGGGCCGGTTTTTGCTGAGGCTCTTTCCGGCGTAGGAACAAGATAAAATTGAAAGAGTTAGCCCGGGATTTTCTTTAAAAAAATATTACTTTTGTGCCAGTTTATAAAAAATAATAGTATATATTTGCAATTCCTCCCACTTGGCACGATGGAGAGGCGGCGCAAAAAGGATCAAATAATTTAAAATATTTCAATCATGACAAAGGCGGATATTGTTAACGAAATTTCGAAAAGCACAGGCGTGGAGAAAGCCCAGGTGCAGCAGATCGTGGAATCTTTCATGGAATCCATCAAGGATTCGCTCACGGCCAACAAGAACGTTTACCTGCGCGGTTTCGGTTCTTTCATCGTAAAGCGCCGCGCCGAGAAAGTGGCCCGCAACATCTCTAAGAATACCACGATTACGATTCCTGCTCACAACATCCCGGCGTTCAAACCGGCCAAGAGCTTTGCAGGCAAGGTGAAAACTCACACTAAATAATTATTCGGTTTACTAAAACAAAATTGCTATGCCAAGCGGTAAGAAAAGAAAACGGCATAAGATGGCTACCCACAAGCGTAAAAAACGCCTGCGCAAGAACAGACACAAAAAGAACAAGTAGGTAGCTCACTTATGTAAGACAGTCATAAACCTAAAGTGCCGCTTTCGGGGCTTTAGGTTTATTTGCATTACGCATGAGGCCCATGCCACTGCAACGCAGGCCCGTCGGAGCCCGGATTCCGGGCCGCGGCTTGCCGGACGCCAGTGAAGAACCCCGGAAGAGGTTCGTTCCCGGCGGGGATGACCTTCCGCAGCGGCCGTGCTGCTGATAGTACAAAACGAAACAATGAATAAAGAGTTAATAATCAATGTAACTGCCAGTGAAATAACCATTGCGCTGTTCGAAGACAAACAGCTGGTCGAGCTGACCAAGGAGCAGTCCCGTTCGGGCTATGCGGTGGGCGACATTTACATGGGCAAGGTCAAGAAGATCATGCCCGGGTTGAATGCCGCCTTCGTCAATGTCGGTCACGAGAAGGACGGTTTCATTCATTACCTCGACCTGGGGCCCCAGTTCACCTCGCTGCAGAAGATGGTGAATATCCTCACCAACAACAAGCGGTCGATCAATTTCGAAGGGCTCAAACTCGAAAAACCGCTCGGCAAGTCGGGCAAAATAGCGAGCCATATCGCCAGCGGGCAGACGATCCTCGTACAGGTGGCCAAGGAGGCCATTTCGACCAAGGGGCCGCGCCTCACTTCCGACATCTCGCTCGCCGGTCGCAACGTGGTACTGATCCCGTTCTCCGGCAAAATTTCGATATCGCAGAAAATCCGCTCGAACGAAGAGCGCAACCGGCTCAAGAAGATCGCTTCGGGCGTGCTGCCGAACAATTACGGCGTGATTATCCGTACCGCCGCCGCAGGCCATCCGGCCGAAGATGTCGAACAGGATATCCTCGCACTCGTCCACAAGTGGGAGAAGGCGATGGAGAACCTCAAGCAGCAGAATGCGCCTTCGCTCGTGCTCGGTGAGATGAACCGCACGACGACGATGATCCGCGACCTGCTCAACGGTTCGTTCAGCAATATTTATATCGACGACCAGGCCACTTACGAAGAGGTCCGCGACTATATCCGCACGATCGTTCCCGAAAAGGAGAAGATCGTAAAACTATACAAGGGCAACGTTCCTATTTTCGACAACTTCGACGTGTCGAAGCAGATCATGTCCCTCTTTGCGAAGTATGTATCGCTGCGCAAGGGTGCCTACCTGATCATCGAGCGCACCGAAGCGCTCCACGTCGTGGATGTCAACAGCGGCAACCGTGCGAAGGTCGACGACGACCAGGAGCGCACGGCGATGGACGTGAACCTCGCGGCGGCGGCCGAGATCGCGCGCCAGTTGCGGCTGAGGGACATGGGGGGGATTATCGTGATCGACTTTATCGACCTGCACAAGAGTGAAAACCGCAATGCGTTGGTCGAGGAGATGCGCAAGCTGATGGCTGCCGACCGCGCCAAGCATACGATCCTGCCGCTGTCGAAGTTCGGCCTGATGCAGATTACGCGCCAGCGGGTGCGGCCCGAGACGCAGGTCGATATGCGTGAGGTCTGTCCGGCCTGCCACGGTACCGGTACGGTGACTCCCGCGGCGTTGCTCGACGAACAGATCGAGAACCAGATCGCCTATTTCGCACAGGATCGCGGGGAGCGCTATATCCGCGTGAGGGTGAATCCCGTGGTTGCGGCTTTCCTGAAAAAAGGACTCTTCTCGCTGCGCCTGCGCTGGATGATGCGCTACAAATGCTTTATCCGCGTCGTCGCAAACAGCCATACCGGAATTATCGAAACCAAATTCTTCGACCGGCGGAACAAGGAGCTCGTCTGAAAATTTTTTCGGCTCTGCGCTGGGTTTTGCCGCCCGATTATTTGTCGCCAGATTGATTGAATGACCGCTCAGCAGTTACAGGAACTGTTCCTGTCGCAGCCATCCTACCGGGAGTTGCTGCGGCAGTTGGAGAACCGGGGAACGACCGTCGGGTTGGATTCGCTGGTCGGTTCCTCATATTCGCTCGTGGCTGCCGGTGCCGTGCGCGAGCGGGGCGGCGTCCATGTGTTCGTGATGGAGGACCGCGATGCGGCGGGTTACCTGTACAACGACCTTTCCCCTTTTCTGGACGAAGAGCGGCTGCTCTTTTTCCCGACAGCCTACAAACGTTCGATCCAATTCGGGCAGGAAGATCCTTCGGGCATCGTGCAGCGCACCGCTGTCCTCAATGCCGTAAAGAACTTTACGGACGGTTACCTGGCGATTTGTACCTACCCCGAGGCGCTGGTCGAGAAGGTGGTGGGCATGCAACGCCTGCGGGAGAGCATTCTCACGATCCGTGTAGGCGATACGCTGTCGACTTCGACGATCGAGGAGATTCTCGCCGATAACGGTTTCGAGCGCGTCGAGTTCGTTTATGAACCGGGGCAGTATTCGGTGCGCGGCGGAATTGTCGACATCTTTTCTTTTTCCGATAACAAGCCCTACCGAATCGACCTGTTCGGCGACGAAGTCGATTCGATCCGCCATTTCGACCTCTCCTCGCAGTTGTCGGTAGACCGCCTGCAGCAGATCGAGGTCGTGCCCAACCTCAAGGATGCCGTTTCGGGCCGGGAGCGGGTTTCGTTTCCGGCTTTTGCCGCAGGGGCGACCTATTGGCTCGACGACGGCGAGTATACGTTGAAGCGTTTCCAGGATATCCGGACCAAACTGCTCGGTGAGCTGGACGATCCGGCGCAGATCGATACGTTGGTAACGGGCCGTAAGGGATTCCTAGCCGATACGGCCGGTGCAACGATGGTACTGCTCAAGGATAACTGCCAGGAGCGCGCCGCCGATGCGACGATCTCATTCCATACCTCGCCGCAGCCGCAGTTCAACAAGAAGTTCGAACTGCTGGCCGACGACATCCGCGACAACCGCGAAAAGGGCTATACCACCTGCCTGCTTACCGAGAACAAGGCGCAGATCGAGCGCCTGCGTAACATTTTCAACTCGATGGGCGAGCGCGACGTGCCGTTCGAGGCGGTCGGCGTTACGCTGCACGCCGGTTTTATCGACCACGCCTCGCGGTATTGTTTCTATACCGACCACCAGCTTTTCGACCGGTACCACCGCTACCAGATCCGCGGCGGGATCGACCGCAGCGAAAGCCTCACGATCCAGGAACTTAATGAGTTGAAAGTTGGCGACTATGTCGTGCATATCGACCATGGGGTGGGACGTTTCGGCGGCCTGACGCGTACGGTCGAGAACGGCAAGGTTCACGAGGCGATCAAACTGGTCTACCGCGACAACGACGTGCTGCTGGTCAACGTCCATGCGCTGCACCGCATCAGCAAGTATAAAGATAAGGACAGTGAGCCGCCGAAGATTTACAAACTGGGTTCGGGCGCATGGCAGCGCATGAAGCAGAACACCAAGAAGGCGGTCAAGGACATTGCCCGCGAACTGATCGCGCTTTATGCCCGGCGCAAGGCGAGCGACGGCTTTGCATTTTCGCCGGATAGCTTTCTGCAATACGAGCTGGAGGCGTCGTTCATTTACGAGGACACGCCCGACCAGCAGGCTGCGACGCAGGCTGTGAAAGCCGATATGGAGGCGCGCACGCCGATGGACCGGCTCGTGTGCGGCGATGTGGGCTTCGGCAAGACCGAAGTGGCGATTCGCGCCGCTTTCAAGGCCGTCACCGATTCCAAACAGGTGGCCGTGCTGGTGCCTACGACGATCCTTGCATTGCAGCATTACCGTACTTTCAGCGAGCGGCTCAAGGAGTTCCCGGTGCGCATCGAGCACCTGAGCCGCGCGAAGAGTACCGCAGAGGTCAACCAGATATTGAAGGATGTGGCCGACGGCCGGATCGACATCCTGATCGGCACGCACAAGATTCTGGGCAAGAATGTCGGGTTCAAGGACCTCGGATTGCTGATTATCGACGAAGAGCAAAAGTTCGGGGTGGCGGCCAAGGAGAAGCTGCGCCAATTGAGGGCCGACGTGGACACGCTGACGATGACCGCTACGCCGATTCCGCGTACGCTGCAGTTTTCGCTGATGGGTTCGCGCGACCTGTCGGTCATCTCGACCCCGCCGCCCAACCGACAGCCGGTCTCAACCGAGAGCCATCTGTTCGACGAAGAGCTGATTCGCGAGGCAGTCGATTACGAACTCCAGCGCGGCGGGCAGGTCTATTTCGTGCACAACAAGGTCGAGACGATCGACAACATCCGCCGCATGGTCGGGCAACTTTGCCCGAAGGCGCGCGTGGCGGTGGGACACGGGCAGATGCCGGCCCAGCAACTCGAAAAGCTGATGATGGACTTTATCTACGGCGAGTTCGACGTGCTGGTGGCCACGACGATCGTCGAGTCGGGCGTCGACGTGCCCAATGCCAATACGATCATCATCAACAACGCGCAGAACTTCGGACTGAGCGATCTGCACCAACTCCGGGGCCGTGTGGGGCGGTCGAACCGCAAGGCTTTCTGTTACTTGCTCACGCCCCCCGAGGAGATGCTTTCGAGCGACGCACGGCGGAGGCTGCGGGCCATCGAGGAGTTTTCCGACCTGGGGGCCGGCTTCAATATTGCGATGCAGGACCTCGATATCCGTGGGGCGGGCAATCTGTTGGGTGGTGAGCAGAGCGGATTTATCGCCGATATCGGCTTTGAGACCTACCAGAAAATCCTCTCGGAAGCGATGGCCGAACTGCGCGAAGAGGAGTTTGCCAAAGCGGCCGAGGCTGGCCGGACGATTGCTTCCGGCGACGTTGCATTGCAGGGCGGATCTGTGCATCCGGTTCCGGGCGGTTCCATAGCCGGGCAGGCGGACATGGACGGTTCGGCATTCCCTGGCGTGACATCCCCGCAAGATGGGGGGGGGACCGTCGCCTATATTTCCGACTGTCAGATCGAGACCGATCGCGAGGCGGTGATTCCCGACAGTTATGTGAGCAGTGCCGGCGAGAAGCTGCGGCTCTACCGCGAGTTGGACAGTATTACCGATGAGGAGCGCCTTGCCCGGTTCGAATCGCAGTTGACCGACCGTTTCGGCGACATTCCCACTGCGACGCACGAGCTGTTCGACATCGTGAGGCTCAGGTGGATCTGTATCCGGCTCGGATTCGAGAAGGCGATCGTTAAAAACGGCATCATGATTCTGCAATTCGTTCACAACCAGAAATCTGCCTATTATAAAAGCGAACTTTTCGGGCGAATCCTGCGGGTTTCGACGCGGCCGGGCAGTAAATTTATTTTCCGCCAGAACAATAATAAGCTCTCTGTGGTAGTTAGAAGTATTAAAGATATCGCAGCGGCCGCCGCGACGCTCCGGGAACTGGAGACCGAGGCCGCAAAACAGCCGACCGCATGAATCTAGCCATCGACATCGGAAACACATGCGCCAAACTGGCCGTTATCGAAAACGGGCAGGTGGTCGATTTCTTCAAAACCGACACGTTGTCGGAAGTCTACCTCGAGCAACTGCTCGAGAATTTTCCCGATATTACCGGGGCGATCCTCATTTCGGTGCACGAAGATTCCGATGCGCCCATCGAGGCGTTGCTCCGGCGCCGTTTGGGGCGTTTCATTCGTTTCGGTCACGGTGTTCCCGTCCCGATCCGCAACGGTTATGCGACGCCCGATACGCTCGGTGCCGACCGTCTGGCCGCCGCCGTCGGGGCGGCTACGCTCTATCCGGGTAACAACGTGCTGATCGTCGATTTCGGAACGGCGATCACGTTCGATTTCGTCTCGGCGGAAGGGGAATTTCTCGGTGGCAATATCTCGCCCGGGGCGGCAACGCGTTTCAGAGCGCTGCACCACTTCACACGCAAACTGCCGCTGTGCGAACTGATCGACCGGGAAGTGTTCATGGGCCGCGACACGGTGAGCGCTATCGAAGGCGGCGTCGTGAACGGCATTGTCTATGAGGTCGAAGGCTATATCCGCGACTTGGAGCGGAAATATGACGGCCTGCGTATAATTTTTACCGGAGGCGACAGTAATTTTTTTGCCAAACGGGTAAAAAAACCGATATTTGCAACTTATGATCTGGTCGCTTACGGCCTGAACCGAATATTAGAGTACAATGCGAAATAGAAATCGTTTACTGGGCGCGATCGGGGCGCTGCTGCTGACCCTTCCCGCATCCGCATTCGCCCAGGGCAGTAGTTTGAGCGCATTTTCTCCGTACACGTTCTACGGATTAGGCGATTTTTCGGTGCAGGGCCCGGCATTTCTCCGCTCGATGGGCGGTATCGGCGTCGCGTATGCCAATGGCCGACGGATGAATTACCTGAACCCGGCTTCCTATTCGGCGGTCAATCCCCGTTCGGTGCTGTTCAATGTCGGTGGCGAGATGTACAATATCTATGCGAAGACGGCCGATTCGAAGACCAGCTATAACACTTTTAATGTCCGGGATGTCAGTATGCAGATTCCGCTGGCCAAACGGCTCGGCTTCGGTTTCAGCATGACGCCGCTGAGCGATGTGGGTTACCGTGTCAAGATGACCGAAATGGATCCGTTCATGCTTGCCAACGTTGGTAATATCGTTTACGACTATGAAGGCGAAGGCAATACGACGCAGTTCAAATTCGGGTTGGGATGGTCGCCGTTCAAGAGATTCTCTTTCGGTGCCGACGTAATTTATTATCACGGTGTGATCACGCGCAATTTCAATACGATTATCTCGCCGATGATCGAGGAGAAGCCCCAGCGCAGTATGCTCGGCACCCAGCGTGAAACCTATTCGCAGGCCGGTGTGACTTTGGGCATTCAGTACGATTTCATACTGAATGACAACCGGTCGTTTACCTTCGGTGCGACTTTCCGGCCGCGCGTCAATCTCCGGCCCGAAACGACCCGGACGATCGTGGCCAAGGACGTCTTTATCGACACGGTCGATTACAAGATCTCCCGTTCCGATTATTACCTGCCCTCTACGTTCACGGCGGGTCTGTATTACCAGACACGCAAGGTCGGCATGGGGCTCGACTATACGTTCGAAAAGTGGAAGGGCATTAACCAGTCCGACCTGATCGACGGTATCCGTTACCGCAACAACAACTTTATCAAGGTGGGTATGCAGTTTACGCCGAACGCGCAGGATGTGCGGCGGTATTTCAACCGTTGTACCTACCGCGTCGGTTTCCGGTACAACAGCTACTACATGAATATCAACGACCACAATATCGACGATAAAGCGATCACGCTCGGTTTCGGTTTCCCGATCCGCCAGGGGCTGTCATGCATCAATGTCGGTTTCGATTTCGGGCAGCGGGGCATGACCGCTTCCGGAATTTACACGGTACCGCCTTCGGAACCCGGCGGGCTTACCAGCCAGCGGGCCTACCAGATGGTGCGCGAGCGTTATTTCCGTGTTTCGGTCGAGCTGACGCTCTTCGGCGAAGACTATTGGTTCCTCAAACAGAAGTATCAGTAAACGCATCTGCCGGGTGAAACGCCGCGACCCCATACGCCTTTCGGTAGCACTCCTCTTTTTAGCGGGTGCTATCTTGCTTTTTGGCTGCAAAGGAAAAAAGAGCGCCAAAGAGGAGGACGTGCAGAACATGATGACCCAGCAGAGCGAGAACCTGCGGCTGGTCTATTCGCAGAACGGCAACCTGTCGTACCGTTTTGAAACGCCGCTGCTGGAGCGCTACGAATTGGCGCGGGAACCCTACATGGAGTTCCGCAAAGGGGTCAAAGTCGAGACGTATAACGATACCACACACCTCGTCGAATCGACGCTGACGGCCAATTATGCGATTTTCCTTGAAAACCAGCAATTGTGGGAGGCCAAGGGAAACGTAGTGGCGACCAATGCACAGGGTCAGAAGCTCGAGACCGAGCAGCTTTTCTGGAACCAGAAGAGCAAACGCATTTATTCGAACGTCGATTCAAAGGTGACCCAGAAGGACGGTGTAATCCTCGGCGAGGGTTTCGAGTCCGACGAACAATTCCAGGATTTCATTTTCCGCCGTCCGAAAGGCAAGGTGGCCGTCGATACGGCCCCGAAGGAGCGGGCCGATTCGACCGGTTCGGGGCAGGCTGCCGCCGGGTCGTCGCTGCCGGTGATCCGCGAGGGGGAGGCGGTGGCCAAGCCGAAATCCTGATCAACGATGCACGGGCCTTTGACGGCCGGATGCCTGTTTAACCTTTGCGATCTGGGGTCGCTCGATAATATGATTCTCTCTACCGTTATAGTCGTATTGCTCGCGTTGCTTTTCTCCGCATTTTTCTCGGGGATGGAGATTGCGTTCCTGGCGTCGAACAAACTCAAACTCGAGATCGAGAAGAGCCGCAGCCATGCGTTCGCTTACATCGCCGGACTTTTTTCACGTCATCCGGGGCAGTACATTACGACGATTCTCGTCGGCAACAACATCGCACTGGTGATCTATTCGCTGCAGATGAGCCTGCTGATCCAGACGCTGCTTTCGCTCACGGGGTGGGGGCTGCTTTCCGGCGGGTCGTTCCTGCTTGAGACGGTCCTTTCGACGATTATCATCATTTTTGCCGCGGAGTACATCCCCAAAGCCGTCGTGCGGCTCAATCCCAATCTGTACTACCGTACCTTCGCCGTGCCGGTTTTCCTGTTTTACCTGCTGTTTTATCCGCTGGCGCGTATCACCACTTTCATTTCGACGCTGATCCTGCGTATTTTCGGGTTGCCGGTCAATACGCGGCGGGGGGCGCAAACCTTCGACCGGATCGATCTGGCACACCTGATCGACGAGGCATCCGAGGGCGACGAACAGTACGATAACGAGAAAGATATCCGCCTGTTCCAGAATGCGCTCGACTTTTCCGGGTTGCTCGTGCGCGACTGCATGGTGCCTCGGGTCGATATCGAAGCGATCGACCGGACCGATTCGATCCGGGAGCTCACCTCGCGCTTTATCGATACGCATTTCTCTCGGTTGCCGGTTTATGAGGAGAACATCGACCGGATCATCGGTTACGTAAACACCAAAAGCCTTTTCAGGCAGCCTGCGACGATCGACGAAATCCTTCAGCAGATCGACTATGTGCCCGAGAGTATGCCGGTGCAGAAACTGCTCACCGCATTCATCAAAAAGCGTCATTCGGTGGCGGTGGTGATCGACGAGTTCGGCGGGACGGCGGGCATGATCACGATCGAGGATATCCTCGAAGAAATTTTCGGTGAAATCGAGGACGAACACGACGATCCGGGATTGGTAGAGAAACAGATGGGAGACGGCGAGTTCATCTTTTCGGGACGGCTCGAGGTCGAATACATCAACGGAAAATATCATCTGGACATCCCCGAATCGGACGAATACGATACGTTGGCCGGTTATGTGATCGACCGTTACCAGGGTATTCCTTCCGCGGGCGAGACGATTCTCGACGGCGGCCGCAAGATTCGCGTGCTGCGCACCGAGTCGTCGAAAATCGAGCTGCTGCGTATCACGCTGGTCGGGACTTCGTCCCAAAAGAGCGTTCAGGCTTAAATTTTTAGCCTCCCGTGTAATGTGTAACGGGGAATTTTATTATCTTTGGACCTTATTACGGGCTCCTGCGCTGGCGGCGGGGCTCTGGGAAGAGAATCAAAAACAAATCGCTTTTCAAATATGGCAACACTCAACACATTAAGGACGCGGGGCGGCGTGATCGTTTCGATCGTGATCGGTATCGCGTTGCTGGCTTTCCTTTTGGGCGACCTCTCCTCTGCGGGTAACATGATGAATGCGCGCAAGATGCGGGTGGGCGAGATCGACGGCAACAAGATCGGTTATCTGGAGTACACCGAGCAGGTCGATTACCTGACCGGCATCCAGCAGACGATGACCGGCAAGGACGCACTCAGCAGCGAAGAGCAGATGCAGGTGCAGAACTTCGCGTGGGACAACCTGCTCAACAAGTACGTGCTTGCACCCGGATTCGAGGATGCGGGTATTCTCGTGTCGGAGAACGAGCAGGTCGACATGGTCGACGGCAACTACATTTCGCCGGTGATCACGGGCACATTCGTCAATCCCAATACGGGGGTCTACGATCCCGCGATGCTGCGCAATTTCGTTTCGAACATGGATCAGGATCCTACCGGCAAAGCGGGTATGATCTGGAACTATATGAAGAACCAGATGGTCAAGCAGCGCCTCTTCACCAAATATGTGGGCCTGGTGAGCAAAGGCATCTATGTGACCGATTTGGAAGTGGAACAGGGCGTGAACAATGCCAACAGCCTCAGCAACATCGCTTACATCCTCAAGGAATACAGCCAGATTCCCGATTCGACGGTGACTGTGCCCGAGTCCGATGTGCGCAAATATTACAAGGAGCATGAACGCATGTTCCGCCAGAGCGCTTCGCGCGATATCGAATACGTGGTCTTCGACGTGCTGCCTTCGCAGGACGATTATGCGGCTGTAGAGAAAACGGTGAACGAGATGGCCGCCGAGTTCGCTGCGGCTGAGAATCCGTTCCAGTTCGCAACGCTCAATTCGCAGATACCCCCGGTAAAACGTTACCTGACCGAAAATCAGCTGCCCGCTCCGTTGGCAGGCTATGCATTCGGTCCCGACAGCAAGCAGATGTACGGTCCGGTACTCGATAACGACGTTTATACGATGGCCCGCGTTGCCGATGTGAAGATGCTGCCCGATTCGATCGGCGCACGCCACATCCTCCTTCCGGCCGACAAGAAAGCACAAGCCGACAGCATCCTGACCGCACTGAAAGGCGGCGCTTCGTTCGCCGAGCTTTCGGAAAAATATTCGATCGACTCCCAGGCCAAACTCCGGGGCGGCGATCTGGGCGTCTTCTCTCCCGACCAGATGGTCGAAGAGTTCTCGCAGGCGGCGCTCGATACCAAACAGGGAGACTTTTTCGAAACGACGACCCGTTTCGGTATCCATATCGGTCAGGTAACCTCCAAGAGCAAGCCGGTCAAAAAGGTGCAGCTCGCGGTGATCACCGACAAAGTAGAACCGAGTGAAGCGACGCAGCAGGCTGTTTACGGCAAGGTGAGCCAGTTTATCGCGGCAGCCAACGGTTCGGCCGAAAACTTTGCGAAAGCGGTGTCCGACAATGCGCTCTCGAAACGTGTGGCCCGCATCCACAACACCGAACGCAATATCAGCGGCATGGACAACTCGCGTGAAATCGTGCGCTGGGCTTTCAATGCGGAACAGGGCGACGTATCGCCCGTCACCGAAGTCGACGGCAACTATGTGGTTGCGCTGCTGACCGGCGTCAGCGAGGACGGAATCGCACCCCTGACTGCGGTTTCGCAGAACATCGCCACCATCCTGCGCCAGCAGATCAAAGGCAAGATGCTTTCCGACAGCCTGTCGGGCGGTACTTCGCTGCAGGCTGTGGCCACCAAGGTGGGAGCTGAGGTCAAAGAGGCCGGCGACGTCGATTTCAATTCGTTCTATGTAAATGGCGTCGGTGTCGAACCGGCCCTGATCGGTGCGGTGAGCGCGGTACAACCCGGCGCGCTTTCGAAACCGGTGGTCGGAATGGCCGGCGTCTACCTGTTCGACGTAACGGGCCGCCAGAATACCGACAACGTGACACCCGAAAGCGAGCGTGCACGTCTTGAGTCGATGGGCCTGTCGTACCTTTCCGAGCGCGTTTCGCAGGTGCTCGTCGAAGCTGCAAATGTGAAAGACAACCGCGTGAAATTCTTCTGATCGTGCGTTCCGATAAGTGCAGGGGCTATCCATTCGGATAGCCCTTCTCTTTTGTCTGCCGGTTTGCCAGCCAGCCGGTTTGTTCAGGTAAGTGGAATGGGGAGAGGGAAACCGGGGAACGGCGAGGCCCGTCTTTCGGATGCAGGTGTTTTGTCCCTGTCGGTTGCTGCCGGGTCGGTATGCTTTCCGGACTTGGTTAATTGCCGGAAAAAAACTATCTTTACCTAAAGGAAAACTATGTAATATCAATATACGGGCTTATGTATGCGATACTGAAAGAGTGTCCGCTGTTCAGGGGACTGACGGCGGCACAGATAGAGGATATTCTCGCCGACAAGGGTAAATACGCCCTGAGCGAGTATCATGACGGCGATCTGATCGCACAACGCGACACGGCCTACTCGGGGCTCATGATCATCATCAAGGGGAAAGTACACGGCAAAATGACCTATGCATCGGGGCGCAGTGCGGACATCGAACCGATCGAAGCGCCGCAACTGATTGCACCGGCCTTTCTTTTCGGCGGCTACAACAAACTGCCGATCGATGTGATCGCCGACGGCGATGTGACGATCATGACCATCCACCGCGGCTATATCTTCGAATTGATGCAGAACAATGTGGTCATCATGTCCAATTTCGTCGACATTCTTTCGAACCGTGCCAATGTATGGTCGAAGAAGATTTACTACCTCTCGTTCCGGTCGCTCCGGGAGAAGGTGGCGAATTACCTGCTCGACCATACTCATGCGGACAATTCCGCGCTGCTGATGCCCGACATTGCCGAAACCGCCTCTTATTTCGATGCTACGCGAAGCGCTTTGCAAACCGTGCTGGACGAAATGGCGAAGAAGCGCCTCGTGCGCCGTGACGGGGACAGCGTGGTCGTGCTGAACCCGCAGGGGTTGCGGGATATTCTTAAATAACCGGCATGCGTCTGTTTTACAATACGGGGATTTATCTGCTCGATGCCGGGTTGCATGCGGCGGGGATGTTTAACGATAAGGCGCGGCTGTGGTGCCGTGGCCGCCGTCGTATTTTCTCCCGGATGGCGGAGGCGGTTGCGGGCTGGAGCGGGGCGGACGGGTGTCCGGATACGCTTCCCGTATGTGGTGCCGAGGCCAAAGAACGTACAAGAACGGGGGACGGTTCGGATCATTGCACGGCCGGAACCGACCTGATCTGGTTCCACTGTGCATCGCTCGGTGAATTCGAGCAGGGACGTCCCGTGATCGAAGCGTTCCGGGCCGCGCATCCCGGCTGGAAGATACTGTTGACCTTTTTCTCTCCGTCCGGATACGAAGTTCGCAAAAATTATGCGGGAGCCGACTACATTTTTTACCTGCCGGCCGATACGCCGCGCAATGCCCGGCGGTTCGTTTCGATTTTCCGTCCGAAGATCGCCGTATTCGTCAAATACGAGTTTTGGGCCAACTACCTGTTCGCATTGCAGCGCAGCGGTGCGCGGGCTTACCTGATCTCCGGGATTTTCCGGCCCGGGCAGTCGTTTTTTAAACCGTGGGGGGGGCTGTTCCGCCGGGTGCTGGGTACGTTCGACCGGTTGTTCGTACAGAACGAAGAGTCGCTGAAGTTGCTCCAAGGGATCGGTGCGGTAAATGCCGAAGTGGCCGGCGACACCCGTTTCGATCGCGTTTATGCCATTGCACAGGGGGCAAAAGCGCTTCCGGAGGTAGAGCGTTTCGCCGAGGGTGCTGAAGTCTTCGTGGCCGGGAGTACCTGGCCGCCGGATGAACAATTGTTACTGGCGTTGATCAATGCGAATCCGGATGTCAAGTTTATTCTGGCGCCGCACGAGGTAGATCCGGCCCGTATCGAACGAATGATCGCGCAGATCGATCGACCTTGTCTGCGTTATACGCAGTTGATGCCGCAGAGCGACCTGGCCGGTGGGGGAGTGCTGTTTATCGATACGATCGGCATCCTCTCGTCGGTATACCGTTACGGCAAATGGGGTTATATCGGCGGCGGATTCGGCGTGGGTATCCACAATACCCTCGAGGCGGCGACGTTCGGCCTGCCGCTCGCCTTCGGGCCCAATTATGAAAAGTTTCAGGAGGCTCGCGACCTGATCGGGGTCGGGGGTGCCCGCAGTATTTCAGACTACGCGCAATTGGCCGACTGGTTCGGTATTTTGCGCGGCGATGCGGCGGAATATCAGAGGAGCAGCAGTGCCTGCGCCGAGTATGTCCGTTCGCACAAGGGGGCGACCGGGCAAATTATTGCAGGAATCCTGGTATGACGGTAGGTTCGGCATCGTGTGACGACAGACGATGGAGCCTGAAATGGGGCGGTAGGTTCTCAGGAATTGAAATATCGGGCCGGACTGCTGTGAAAAGCTGAAACCACGCCGTTGCAGATCAAAAAATATTCTTTATCTTTGCAGTCCTGTTCCCCGTGAACAGCGTGCTTGACCCATGGTGTAATGGTAACACTGCAGATTTTGGTTCTGTCATTCCAGGTTCGAATCCTGGTGGGTCAACCAAATAAATAGTTCAGCCGCCCAGCCGCATAACCGGCTGGGCGCTTTTTATTCAGCGATCCGGAGCCTACGTTTTTGTTTCAAATTAACAGTGGTATGCGGTCCGAGGATCGCATCTTCCTTTTTTGCTTAATTCGTTCCTTTCCGAATACAGTTGGCTTGTCTCTTCGGGGTAAGTATCTGAAACGGATGTAGTATTGCCCGTTACCAGGTTTGTCGTATCTTTGTCGGAAGATATCGCAAGGGACTTTTTTCTCAGGGACGCCTTCGATATAAATCATTGTCTTTCCCGAGATTTTGCCGATGGAAATGTACGGATGGATCGATGCGACGAACCGCATCCTCTGGTCTTACCTGTTGATCGTTTTGCTGCTGGGTTGTGCCGTGTGGTTCACGCTGCGCACCCGTTTCGTGCAGTTTCGCATGATTCGCGAAATGGTGCGTGTGCTCGGCGAGTCGGCGAGTACGCCGACAGCAGGTGCGCATCGGGGGGAAAAACATATTTCATCGTTCCAGGCGTTTGCCGTGTCTCTGGCCAGCCGGGTCGGTACGGGCAACCTTGCCGGGGTGGCAACGGCCATTGTGGTCGGCGGGCCCGGTGCTGTTTTCTGGATGTGGGTGATTGCGCTGCTGGGGGCGTCGAGCGCGTTCGTCGAATCGACGCTGGCCCAGTTGTACAAGCGCCGCGGCCGCGATTCTTATATCGGCGGCCCGGCTTACTACATGCAACAGGGGTTAGGCCTGCGCTGGATGGGATTCTGCTTCGCCGTGCTGATTTCGGTGACGTTCGGTTTCGCATTCAATTCGGTGCAGAGCAACACCATTTGTGCGGCCTGGGAAGGGGCTTTCGGTTTCGATCCCGCGATGACGGGCGTCGTGTTGACGTTGCTCACCCTGTGGGTCATTTTTGGCGGAATCCGCCAGATCGCGCGCGTGAGCAGTATCATCGTTCCGATGATGGCTTTGGGGTATATCTTATTGGCACTGGGAGTCGTGCTGTTCAATATCGGGCATTTTGCCGGAGTCGTCGAATTGATCGTCGCGAACGCTTTCGGTTGGGAGCAGGCGTTGGGAGGAGGCGTCGGCGCGGCGTTGATGCAGGGCATTAAACGGGGACTTTTCAGCAACGAGGCCGGGATGGGCTCGGCGCCGAATGTCGCCGCTACGGCTCAGGTCTCGCATCCCGTCAAGCAGGGACTGATCCAGACGCTCGGCGTATTTACCGATACGTTGGTGATCTGCACCTGTACCGCGTTCATTATCCTGTTCAGCGGTGCTCCGGTCGACGGTACGGTGGGGGGCGTGCAACTTACGCAGGCGGCGCTGAATCTGGAAATCGGGCCCAGCGGCGGGATTTTTGTTGCGGTGGCGATCCTGTTGTTTGCATTCAGCAGTATTATCGGCAACTACTATTACGGCGAGGCGAATATCCGGTTTATCACGGCAAACCGGGCGGTGCTGTTCCTCTACCGGTTGCTGGTGGGCGGTATGGTTCTGTTCGGCGCGCTGGTAACGCTCGATCTGGCGTGGAGTCTGGCCGATATCACGATGGGATTGATGACCCTTTGCAACCTTGCGGCGATCGTTTTGCTCGGGAAGCAGGCTTTTCTCCTGTTGAAAGATTATACGGTGCAAAAACGTGCTGGAATTAGGAACCCGGTCTATGTGCGCGGCCGGATTCCCGAACTCCAGGATAAGGGGGAGTGCTGGTAGCCTTAGGAATTAAAACTTGTCGATATCGACCGACGAGGCCAGGTCGCCGATTTGCGGCAGCAGTGTGGTGAAGTGTTTGGTCGCTTCGTGCGCAGCCAGTACGGCGGCGTTTTCCCACCGTTCGCAGATTACGATCTGGGCCGGGTCGGTCGGGTGCAGGTAATACTGGTAGCGGAGGTTGCCGTTCTCTTTTTGAGAGGCCGCCGTCAGTTCGGCGAGCAGTTCCAGCACTTTGGCGCGTTTGTCGGCCGTTACGTTGATCGTTACGAAGATGTTGATCATGGTTTTATCGTGTTTGCGGCGGTAGGGAATGCGACGCTGCGGAGATTTCCCGTACCCGCCTGTTTTTGTCCGGTAGCTGAGTGCGCGCGGCCCGCCGTCGGATCCAACTGGGGCCGATCTTCCGAAGTCCGCTTCTATTCAGGCGCGTTTGGCTACATCCGGCCCAGTCCGGTCGCTTGGTCGCGGTAACTGTGGACGGGATTATCCTGAAATGAGTTTTATTTCGGCATCGTTGTGCCCGCAGGGAAACTGTTGAACCCTTCGGCGATCTTCTCGGCAATCTGGTCTACGGCGCCCGCCAGTTTTTTGCCGACCATCATTTTCATCATCATCGGCAGCTCGACGTCGAGTACGATTCGCATGCGCGTATCGGTTTCGGCCGCACTCACCAGCTGGAGCCAAAAGGTAAAGTCCATCGGCGAGCCGTCGGCGCCTGTCACCTTGATCAGTTTGTGCTCGACCTTCTCGATCATCTGCAGGTTGACCGTAAATCCCTGCACCTTGAACGAGCAGGTGTCCTCGGTGGCGCACCATCCTTCGACCTTGTCGCCCACCACGGGCGTCAGGTGGTTGAAATCGGCCAACACGCCGTATACCGCCCGGGCGGGATGCAGGATTTGTACGTGTTTGCTTTCGTATCTTTCCATTGTTTGGGGTAAAGTTAAGTAAGTTGGTACCGGGACCGTGCTACTGCGCAAAACGGACCGGACAACGGACAAACGGCTGCGGGATGCGGATTATTTTTTCCACGAAGCCGGATCGCGCCTCCACTCTTTGAGCGTTTCCAGCTCGTCGGCGTGTACATAACCCTGTTCGATGGCCATTTCGATCATCGTGTTGTAGTTGCTCAGCGTATCGAGCCGCACGCCCGCCTCGGCGAAATTCTTCTCGGCGGCGGGGAAGCCGTAAGTGAAAATCGCCACCATGCCGAGCACTTCGCAGCCGGCTTTCTGTAACGCTTCGACGGCGCTAAGGCTACTGCCCCCGGTCGAGACGAGGTCCTCGATCACGACCACCTTCGCACCGGGTTTCACCTCGCCTTCGACCTGATTGGTCAGGCCGTGCGATTTGGGTGCGCTGCGCACATAGATAAAAGGTTTGCCCATCTTCTCGGCTACCAGCGCCCCGTGGGCGATCGCTCCGGTCGCGACGCCGGCCAGTACCTCGGCCTGCGGGTATTTTTCGGCGATCAGCGCGGCGAATGCCTCGTATACCTGTTTGCGCACGGCGGGGTAGGAGAGTATCTTGCGGTTGTCGCAGTAGATCGGCGAGTACCAGCCTGAGGCCCACGTAAAATGATTTGTCGGATTTAATTTAATTGCCTTAATTTGCAACAGGCTTCCGGCGATCTGTTTGGCGGAATCGTTCATTTTCGTGCTATGTATAAAGTTTATATCGAAGACAACGTTGTGGTTTTCTCGGTACGGCCGGTTGGGGATCCTTCGTTCGTCACCTTCCGGCCCGCTGCGGGTGAGCCGCTTTCAGTGACAAAGTTGTTGCAAAAAGTTCAGAATAGCAAACGCCTTGCGGTGGTTTCGGACGATATCGAACAAGTTTTCGCCGATTTCCGCGCCTCGCAGCGCTTTATCGAGGCGGGCGGCGGCGTGACGGCCGATCCGCAGGGTAACCTGCTGCTGATCTTTCGTAACGGACGTTGGGACCTGCCCAAAGGCAAACTCGAACCGGGCGAACGGATCGAGGATTGCGCCGTGCGCGAGGTGGGCGAGGAGTGCGGCCTGTCGGGCCTGCAGCTCGGGGCTTTCGTTGCGCACACCTACCATTGTTACCGGATGCATGGCGAGTGGGTGCTCAAGCGTACGTCGTGGTACCGCATGCGTTACGGCGGTTCGCAGCGTCCGCAGCCGCAGACGGTCGAGGGAATTACCGAAGCGGTATGGGTGCCGCAGGCGGAACTGGCTCCGAAACTGGAGAACACCTATTTCACGATCCGGGACGTATTGGCTGCCGCCGGATACGTGAAATAAAACCGGACACGGTCCTTAGACCGCATGTTCGGTGATGGGAACAGCCGGACGGGGATACCGGAAGAACGTTCTTTTTTACTCCCTATGCGATCCTTTTCGTTGCTATAAAGGCAATAGAGCTTTTGAAGGTTGCGTTTAAGGGGTACGAAACATAACCGAACCGAATAAAACCTCATAACAGATGAAGAAAACGACAACCCTGCTGCTGGCGGGAGCCGTTGCGGCGCTTACGGTCGCGTGCGGCGACGGCGCAGGCAAAAAATCAGCCCCGATGAAGATTGACAACTCGTTGACCGAAGCCGAAAAGAGCGCCGGTATCCTTACTCCCGAAGTGATGTGGAAGATGGGGCGCGTGGGCGGTTCCGTGGTGTCGCCCGACGGCGAAACCGTCCTCTATACGGTGAGCGATTACAGCATGAAAGACGATAATAGCAGTACGCACATCTGGTCGGTGCCGACCGCCGGCGGGGAAGCCGTGCAGATCACCGACGGTGCGGGCAAAGAGTCGTCGATCCAGTGGGGCGACGACGGCAGCCGCATCTACTTCCTTTCGACGCGAAGCGGCGAGGCGCAGCTGTGGAGCGCCGCTCCCGACGGCAGCGACCTGCGCCAGCTTTCGGCGATCGAGGGCGGTATCGAAGGGTACGGCCTTTCGCCCAAAGGCGACAAAGTGTATTACATCAAGCGTGTCCAGGTCGAAAAACGCAAGTCGTCGGAGGTCTTCCCCGACCTGCCCGACTCGAAGGCGCTGATCTACGACGACCTGATGGCGCGTCACTGGGATTACTGGGACGACGGCAGTTACCTGCACCTGTTCGTTGCCGAGATGAAAGACGGCCGGGTGGCCGAGGGGGTGGACATCATGCCGGGCGAGCCGTGGGATGCGCCGATGGCGCCCTATTTCGATGCGGCCGAGATCGCGTGGAACAATGCGGGCACCCAACTGGCCTACACCTGCAAGAAAATGAAGGGCAAGCAGTACGCGCTCAGCACCAATTCCGACATTTATATTTACGACCTCGCTGCGGGAACCACCGTCAATATCACGGAAGGGATGATGGGTTACGACAAATATCCCCGCTTTTCCCCGGATGACAGCATGGTGGCTTTTACCAGCATGGAGCGCGATGGCAACGAGTCGGACAAAGACCGCCTGTTCATCGCCGTGCTCGCCACGGGCGAGAAGAAGTATCTGACAAAGGATTTCGATTACAATGCGGGCAATGTGACCTGGGACGGCAACGACAAGCTTTGGTTCCTCTCGCCGATCCGTGCGACCTACCAGCTTTGCAAAGTGGGGACCGACGGTTCGCAGGTGGAGGTGGTCACCAGCGGCGCGCACGACCTGAACGCCTTTACGATGGGCGGGGGCAAACTCGTGGCCGAACTGACGACGCTCAGCACGCCTTCCGAACTGTTCGCCGTGAACCTGACCGACGGTATGCTTTCACAGCTGACCAATACGAACAAGGAGATTTACGACAATATCCGGATGGGCGAAGTGCGCGAGCGCTGGGTCAAGACCACCGACGGCAAACAGATGCTGACGTGGGTAATCCTGCCCCCCGATTTCGATTCGACCAAAACCTATCCTGTGCTGCTTTACTGCCAGGGCGGTCCGCAGAGTGTCGTGAGCCAGCGCTGGAGTTTCCGCTGGAATTTCCAGCTGATGGCTGCGCAGGGCTATATCGTCGTGGCGCCGAACCGGCGCGGGCTGCCGTCGTTCGGGCAGGAGTGGCTCGACCAGATCTCGGGTGATTACAGCGGCCAGAACATTCGCGATTACCTCAGTGCGATCGACGACGTGGCGCGCGAACCGTGGGCCGACGAGACTCGGATGGGCTGCGTGGGCGCCAGCTATGGCGGCTATTCGGTCTACTTCCTGGCCGGCAATCACCAGAAACGTTTCAAAGCGTTCATCGCGCACTGCGGCATGTTCAACTTCGAAAGCATGTATTGCGGTACCGAGGAACTGTGGTTCCCGAACAACGACCTCGGCGGTTCGTACTGGAGCGACAGTCCGGTGGCGAAACGTTCGTATGCCAACTCTCCGCACAAGTTCGTGAAGAACTGGGACACGCCGATACTGATCTTCTCCGGGCTCAACGATTTCCGGATTCCGTACACCGAAAATCTGCAGGCGTATACGGCTGCGCAATTGATGGGTGTCCCGGCGCGGCTCGTCGCATTCGAAAACGAGGCGCACCAGGTGTTCAAACCGCAGAACTCGCTGGTTTGGCAGCGCGAATTTTTCGGCTGGCTCGACAAGTATGTAAAGAATTCGCAGCAGGAGACCGCATCGGCGGCAAAACAATAGCCGCGGCAATATCGTCGGTTCCGGAAGTGCTCCGCTCTGGGGCGCGGCAGTTCTGCGGATAGATGCAAATGAAACGAGGAGGGAAATCATTACGATTTCCCTCCTCGTTTTGTCCCGGTTGTACGTTTTAAGCTGTTGCACGGTGTTGCCGTGCTTCAGGAACAGGGTGTAGGCCGGTCTGTTCCGTATCCGAACTTCGTTTGCGTTCCTGTCTTGGACAGAACCAGGGCCGGATGCCGCGTTAGTCGATATTCGGGTTCAGCGCATGCCACTCCTTGACGGGGGGCAGTACGCCCATTGCGATCACTTCGTCGCGCAACTGGCAGAGGTGTTTGTAGCTCTCCTCGAGTGTTTTCATCTCCTCTGCCGAGCCTTTGACAGCGTTGTAATGTACGCCGTCTTTGGTGATCGAAGTCTCCATGGCCATCATGATGTGGTCGAACCCTTCGGAGTGGACATAAACTCCGGCAGGCCAGCGGAACGCCTCTCCGCCCATGGCTGCTGCGATCATTTCGATCGAGAGGTAGGCCGGGCTCTGGAACGACGAGCGGCCGCGCAGGTCGATGATATGCTTGCCGCCCTGTATCACCCGCTGGCGCAGCGCTTCCCAGTCGCCAGCGGGAATCTGCGTACCGATCAGCTCGGAGAGTTTCTTGCCGTGGAGTTCGGTCGTCGAGGCGAAGACGGCCATCTGTTCCCCGTGGCCTCCATAGGTACGGCAGTTCTTGACTTCCGAGGCGGGCATGCTGAAATATTTGGCCAGCTCGCTTCTCAGGCGCGTGCTGTCGAGTGCCGCGAGCGTCGAAACCTGCGTCGGCTTGAGGCCCGAATAGAGCAGCGTAATAAGGCCTGTGATGTCGGCCGGGTTGAAGATCACCACCACATGCTTTACGTCGGGGCAGTAGGTTTTGATGTCCTTGCCGAGCTGCTCTGCGATCTGTGCATTGCCCTTGAGCAGGTCTTCGCGCGTCATGCCGGCCTTGCGGGCCGCACCGCCCGACGAGACGATGTATTTCGCATCCTTGAATGCTTCTGCGATATCCGAGGTGAAGGTGAGGTTCACATTTTCGAAGCCGCAGTGGAACAGCTCTTCGGCGACGCCTTCGAGGGCCGGTGCGAACGGGTCGTAGAGACAGATGTTCGGGGTGAGGCGCATCATCATTGCGGTCTGCGCCATGTTCGAACCGATCATGCCGGCGGCGCCCACGATGGTCAGTTTTTCTTCGGTCAGGAATTTCATGTTGGTTCTGTTATTTTGATTAAACGATTTGTCCGTCTGTTTCCGGCAGCGAAGATAGTGACCCGCAGGCCGCCGCGTTTATCAGAAATGGTAATCTGCGATAAAGCGCGGTTATACCCTTGTGTTCTCCCCGTTTCCGGGAGGCCCGGGCGAAACCACTGTCCCGGACATTTTCCGTTTACGCCGGGTGCCGCTGCCGGTACGATGCGAACCGTTAATTCACCGACGGCAGGAACGAATAGTTTTTCGAATAGCGCATCATCTGGTCCGGATAGTCTTCGGTGTATTCGACCGTGACGTCGACGATCTCGCCGTTCTCCATAACCGGTTTGTAGACCGGATTGACGAATCCGCTGAACGGTTCGATATGCAGTTTCCCGTAGCGTGCGAGTACTTCGTCGTGCAGTTTTTGATCCACTTTCACGCCGTAATTCTCGACGAGCGCCTTGCCGGCGGCATAGTCGCCTTCGCTCTTGATGCGCTGGATTTCATGCAACATATCGCCGAACAGGCCGCGCAACTTTTCGTAGTCGGTAATCTCGATGTAGGTCTTGCCGTCGCGCTCCACCTTTTTGATGACGGCTTCGCCGCCGCCCTGCTGCCCTTTTTCATAGCACCACATCGCGATCAGCATCCGGTTGCGCATATGCGCCTCTTCGACGTCCTTGCCCGGTTGGATGCGGGCCAGTTGCGTCATCATACCGTTGAGGATATAACGCAAATACTGTGCCTTGGCTACGTCGAACGACGAAACGAGTCCGAGCTCGGCCAGCTTCGGGTCGCCGAGGTAGTAGAGGGCGAAAAGGTCTGCGCGGGCCTCTTCGAGCGTCGAACCGTAATTTTTCAGTGCATCGGTCTTCACGCCCGGAGCCAGCTGGCCCGAACCGTGGCCGAGGCATTCGTGCAGGTCGGTATGCAGATCGTCGCCCAGCGAACCGTATTTTTTCTGGAGCTCGATGTCGGCCGGGTCGGGGATGAACTCTTCGAGGAAGCCGTTGCCTTTGGCCGCCTCGGTGTAAGCGTGCGTAATGTTCTGGATCGTCACCGATTTGGAACCGTAGTCTTTGCGGATCCAGTCGGCATTGGGCAGGTTGATGCCGATCGGGGTGGCCGGGAAGCAATCGCCGCCGAGCATCGTGGCGGTGATGACCTTCGCGGATACGCCCTTCACCTTCTCTTTGCGGTATTTCGGGTCGATCGGCGAGTGGTCCTCAAACCATTGCGCCTCGGCGCTGATCGTTTCGGTGCGTCGCGTCGCCTCCTCGTCGCGGAAGTTCACGAGGCTTTCCCATGAGGCGCGGTAGCCCAGCGGGTCTCCGTACGTTTCGATGAAGCCGTTGACGAAATCGACTTTCGAGAGGGTGTCCTGCACCCAGGAGATACTATAGGTGTCGAATTGCGAAAGGTCGCCCGAACGGTAATAGCCGATCAGTTCGTCGATCGTCCGTTTCTGTGCTCCTTTAGCCACTCCGGAGGCCTGCTCGAGCCAGTAAACGATCTTCTCGATCGCGGACGAGTACATGCCGTCCACTTTCCACACTTTTTCCACCAGCTTGCCGTCCTCTTTGACCAGCTTGCTGTTCAGGCCGTATGAAATGGGGGTGCTGTCGCGGTGGTCGATCAGTTTGCCATAATAGGCTTCCACCTCTTTTTGCGTCACGCCTTCGTAATAGTTGTTGGCCGAGGTGGCGATCATATCCTCTCCGGCAGCCTGGTTCGTCCGTTTGGGGAAGAGCCCCGGGTCGAACATCACCGGCTTGATCTCGGCCACGACGGCCGCAACGGACGGTGTGAAGTCCTGCGGAAAATATTCGGCGGGTGTGCCGGCGACCAGTTCGTCGAAGTAGCTTTCGGAAAATTCGGGCAGGAACTTGTCGAGCGAATAGTGGTGGTGTATGCCGTTGGCGAACCACACTTTCTTCAGGTATTTTTCGAATTTCCCGAAATCCTCGCTCGTGCGGTCGCCCGTGTAGCCCTGCTCGATCGCTTCGAGCGTGCGGCGGATGCGCAGGTTGTAGCGGCCGTTTTGGTCGAAAAAGATATCGCGTCCGCAGAGTGCGGCTTGGTTCAGGTAATAGATCAGCTTTTTCTCCTCCAACGAGAGGGTGTCGAAGCCCGGTACCTGGTAGCGCAGCACTTTGATGTCGTCGAAACGGTCCACTACCCAGTTGAACTTCTCTTCGGCCCGGGGCTTGGTTTTGCAGGCGTTCATGCCTGCCGCGAGGGTTATCATCATGGTCAGAATAACGGTATTTTTCATCGGATTCACAGGTTCGGTTGTTCACAAAGGTATTATTTTTGGGCGAAAAATGTTGGATAAATCTAAATCTAATTTCTACCTTTGCGGAACCCTTTCGGGGGCTATTAAAAACTAAAGCGATCGATCCGATGCAGGTTTTCAACAGGGGTGCCGAACTCTCCGCCGCCTTGGGTAATGAAAAGGTACTCACCGGCTTCGTTCCTACGATGGGCGCGCTGCACGAGGGGCACGTTTCGTTGGTCGAACGCTGCCGCCGCGAGTGCCGTCGGGTGGTGGTGAGCGTCTTCGTCAATCCCACGCAATTTAATGATCCGGCCGATTTGCGCAGTTATCCGCGCAATCTGGAAGCCGACCTGAAGCTGCTCGAGGCAGCCGGCGCCGACTTCGTTTATGCCCCTTCGGTCGAGGATGTCTATCCCGAGCCCGATACGCGGCAGTTCGATTTCGGACAGACCGACAAGGTGATGGAGGGCGCGCACCGTCCGGGCCATTTCAACGGTGTGGCGCAGGTGGTGAGCCGCCTGTTCGCGATCGTGCAGCCCGATAAGGCTTATTTCGGCGAGAAGGATTTTCAGCAGATCGCGGTGATCCGGGCCATGGTACGCCAGTTGCAGATTCCGGTTCAGATCGTGCCGTGCCCGATCGTACGGGGGGCGGACGGTCTGGCGCTCAGTTCGCGCAATGCGCTGTTGACGGCGGAACACCGTGCTGCGGCACCGCAGATTTATGCGGCCCTGAAAGCGGGTGTCGAATTTTCGCGTACGGCGACGGTGGCCCAGACCGAGAGGTTCGTTACCGAGCGGATCGACAGCGATCCGCTGCTGAAAGTGGAATATTTCCAGATCGTCGATGCCGATACATTGCTGCCGCTGGACCAGTGGCGGGAGGGTGTCGCGACGCGGGGCTGTGCGGCCGTGCAGGCCGGTGCCGTGAGGCTGATCGATAATGTGGGCGGTTACGGCCCCTACGATAAATAATCGAAATTTTGCAGACATGCAGATAGAGGTATTGAAATCGAAAATTCATCGGGTGACCATCACGCAGGCCAACTTGGACTATGTGGGGAGCATCACGATCGATGAAGACCTGCTCGACGCGGCGAATATGATCGCGGGCGAAAAGGTGCAGATCGTCAACGTCAACAACGGCGAACGTCTCGAGACTTATATCATTAAGGGGGAGCGCGGCAGCGGCGCGGTTTGCCTGAACGGTCCCGCCGCGCGCAGGTGCGTGGTGGGTGACGTGGTGATTATCATTTCGTACGCGCTGCTCGGCTTCGAGGAGGCCAAGGGCTTCAAACCCTGGGTGGTCTTTCCCGATACGGCGACCAACAAACTGGTGCGGTAATTCGTTCCGGTGCGGTCCGCAGGGTTTTCTTGCCAGAGGACGGACAGCAATGGGCGAAACGAGGTCCGGATGGCCCGGAAACGGCAACCGTCGAAACACGAAACAGGAGCGGTCCCGGGAGGGAGCGCTTTTTTGTTTGATATTCCTGCGGCAGCCGTTCGTCCCGGCGATGGTCGTGGTTTTCCGGAGTAAAGGGGATGATTCTGCCGGGAAGGTGATGTCCATTCGGAAATAAATCTTATTTTTGTTCAACACCTCCCTTCGATAGCTTATGAAAACTGGCGCCAAGCGCAACTACACCTTTTATGTTCTGATGCTCCTGATCTTCGGGGGACTCTTCTGGATGGTGATCCGGGAAGGTAAGTTATGGGATCGGGCTTTTGATAAAACGCACCGGGAAGCCGTGGAGATGGTTTCGGGCCATGTTGCGGTGCAGCAGGCACCCGCCTCCTGTCCCGCGCCGCTCGAACTCTTCACGCAGTCGCTGCACGAAGGGGTGCACCATCCGGTAGCCATGCTGCTGTTGCAGATCATTTCGATCCTGGTCGCCGTGCGGATTTTTTCGTGGCTGTTCAAGTACCTCGGCCAACCGGGCGTGATCGGCGAGATCGTCGCGGGCATCGTGCTCGGCCCGTCGCTGCTGGGCCACTTTTTCCCTGAAACGTTCGGATTCCTCTTTGCGCCCGATTCGCTCGAATCGCTCAACATTTTGAGCCAGATCGGCCTGATCCTTTTTATGTTTATCATCGGTATGGAGCTCGACCTGGGTATCCTGCGCAAAAAAGGGAGCCAGACGCTCGTCATCAGCCACGCGAGCATCATCGTGCCGTTTTTTCTCGGGACGGTATTGGCCTGGCAGGTCTATCCCGAATTCGGGTTCGGGCATACTACCTTCGTACCGTTCGCGCTTTTTATCGGCATCTCGGTCAGCATTACGGCCTTTCCGGTGCTCGCGCGCATCATTCAGGAGCGCAACCTGGGCAAAACGCCGATGGGCATGCTGGCGATCGCCAGCGCGGCGAACAACGATATTACCGCATGGTGCCTGCTAGCCGCGATCATTGCGATCGCAAAGGCGGGCAGCGTTGCCAGCGCAGGCTATACGTTGCTGTGCGTGATCCTGTATGTGCTGTTCATGTTCGGGCTCGTGAGGCCCTTCATGCGCAAGCTCGGTAATATTTACAACAGTCAGGAGATCATCAGTAAACCGCTGGTGGCGTTCATTTTCCTGGTGCTGATCCTTTCGTCCTACATTACCGAAGTGCTGGGCGTGCATGCGCTTTTCGGCGCGTTCGTGGCGGGAGTGATCATGCCTGCGAACCTCAGTTTCCGGCGCATCATGACCGAAAAGGTGGAAGACGTCGCGCTGGTGCTGTTCCTGCCGCTGTTTTTCGTTTTTACCGGCCTGCGGACCGAGATCGGCGCACTCAATACCGCCCACTTGTGGGTCGTCTGCGCTCTTTTTGTCGCCGTATCGATCGTCGGCAAACTGGCGGGTGCCGCGCTTTCGGCCCGCTTTGTCGGGGAGTCGTGGAAGGACAGCCTCTCGATCGGCGTGTTGATGAACACGCGCGGACTGATGGAGCTGATCGTGCTGAACATCGGCTACGAGATGGGCGTGCTGCCCTCGTCGATCTACGTGATCTTCGTAATTATGGCCCTGTTCACCACTTTCATGGCCACCCCGTCGCTCGTGCTGATCGACAAACTTTTCGCCCGCCGCAGGCCCGAACGGCGGCACTCGGCGAAAGCCCGTATCTTGATTTCGTTCGCGCGTCCTTCCAGTGCGCCGGTTTTCCTGAAACTCGTAAAATTGTTGTGCGGCCGGTTGATCGACAAACTGCACATTACGGCTGTGCACTATACGATCGGTACCGAGACCAGTCCGATGAACGCCTACGGCTATTCGTCCGAGAGTTTTGTGCCGCTGCGTGACGAGGCGCGGGAGCTGGGGATGCAGATCGAAACGCGCTACCGCGTGACCGACCACTACCTGAAAGACCTGATCGAACTGATCCGCCGCGAGTCGTACGATTTCGTGCTGTTGGGCGGGGGGCCGGAGTTCATTAACGATTATGTCGCGCCCCGGCGCAGCAGCCTGTTGCTGGCCGACGAACTGAACCGCATCCGCCGGCAGATTCGCAAAAAGATGTATTTCCCGGGGGAATCGACCCGCGATAAGGCCCGGCGGTTGTTTGCCAATGTCTCTTGTTCGGTGGGCGTATTCGTGAACCGTAATTTCCGCGGTGCGGACCGTATCGGAGTGCTGATGCTCGATGAACGCGACCGTGCGATGCTGGATGAGATCGACGCCATTCTCGGGGGGGTGAAGGTGACGCTTCGTGTGGCCGATGCGGGTTTTGCCGCGCAATTGCAACGAGAGGTGCGGCACCTGGACGGCGGCCCGGCCCTGGCGGTCAGTCCGCCTTCGGTTCCGTTCAGCGAGTTTATAGCCGGGCAGCAGATGCTGATCGTCAGCTACAACAGTTGGCTGCACATTACCCGCAGCCGTTCCGCGCTGATTCCGTCGTTCCCGTCGTTTATGGTGGTCAAGCCTGCGCGGGCACAAGTGCCCGGACAAAAGCCGGACGATTATCCGGACCGTGCGGCCGGCCAGGCGGATGCGGTCACGTTCGACGGTTCCGTCCAGTCCGTATCGGCTGACCCGGGTATCCGTGCGGCAGCGGACGTGACGGCAACCGGTTCCGCCGTGGGAGTATCCCGTCTCCAGGGCTCTTCGGGCGGTACTGGGAAACAGTAGATTTTGAACCGTTTATTATCGGAATAATGAGACAGACTTATCGCATTTTTTGCCTGTTGGCCTGTGTGCCTATCGTGCTGGCCTCCTGCCGCGGCAGTAACCGGAACGGAACTGCCGCTTCGGACCAACATATTCCGGACCGTTTCCCGATGATCGAAGTGCCCGCGATGCTCTCCACGCCCGAAGAAAGGGCGCAATATGTGGCGGCGCATTATTGGGATAAGTTCGATTTTACGGACACGGCGGCCTATCTCGATAAGCCGGCTGTGACCGAACAGGGTATGGCCGATTTCCTGAATATCCTGCGCCAGTATGTTGCACCGTCCGATGCGGCCGCCTCGCTGGACAGACTCCTCGCGGGAGCTTCGGCCGATACGGCGATGTTTCGTTACCTGACGGGTTTGCTGGAGAAGTACCTGTACGATCCCAATTCACCGATGCGCAGCGAGGAGCTCTACATTCCGGTTCTGCGTTACCTGGTGGCGTCTCCGCAGCTCGATTCGCTTGCGAAGCTGCGCCCGCGGGCCCGGTTGGAGATGGCGTTGAAGAACCGCCCCGGCGACACGGCGGCCGATTTTGCCTACGTCGACCTGAAAGGACGCAGCGGTCGGATGCACGGTCTGCGCTCGGAGTATACGGTTCTCTTCTTCAACAATCCGGGTTGTCCCGCCTGCCGGGATATCGCCGGGCAGATGGTCGCCTCACCGGAGATAACGCAGCGGGTTCGCGACGGACGGCTCACGGTATTGGCCGTGTATCCGGACGAGGACTTGAAGGCGTGGCAGGAACACGGCGCGGACTTCCCGGAGAGCTGGGGCTATGTGCGCGGCAGGGACGGGGCGCTGTCGGAGGCGAACTTGTACGACCTGAAGGCTATCCCGACGCTTTACCTGCTGGACCGTAACAAAAAAGTGCTGCTCAAGGATGCGACTTTCGAGCAGTTGAATGGTTATCTCTCCGCGCAACAGCCGTGAATGTGAATATCCCCTGCGTATCCGGGGAAAACCTTGTGCGGAGCGGGGGATATTTATAGTGCGTTGATAGAGTCGAAGTTTCTAAGGGCGTTGCTGTCCCGACCCGAAACCCGGCCGGAACCGTTCGTGGAACGCTTTGCCTGCGCGCTCCGATTCCATCTTGAGCCATTCGGCGTACTGACTGCCGGATAGGATTTTCCTGAACTGTTTTTCCCGTTTTGCTTGGTCTTGCTCGGAAAGTCCTGCGAATGAAATTCCGTGCGGCCGTTTCTCCTTCATCTGCGATTTGTCGCCCATCGGAGGCCGTCCTGCTCCGGGACCGCCGGGTCTGTCCTTCCTGCCGGGACGGGGCATGCCGTCCCGATGTCCCATTCCACCCGGACCACCGGAGCCGTGCGGCCCGCCCATCCTGCCGCCGAAACCCTCCGGCCTGTCCGGAGAGGTTTCCCATCCGGTTGCGGAGTCTTCGAGTTTTTTCAGGTATTTCAGGTTCAGTTTATAAACCTTTGCATACTGCTTGTTGTCGAGTACCAAACGACGTTGCATCTGCCGGCTGATCCTTTCGGCTTGTTGTTCTACTGTAGGAGGTTGTCGCCGGATTGCCCGGGCGGAATCTTCCGGCAGGATTGCCGGATGGACGGCTCCGGCTGTTTCACCGGTGGATTGGGTATACCCCGGCATGTAGCCCCCGGCCAGTGCGGCGGCCATCAGGAAGGGGAAAAGAGATTTACGAGCCATAGTTATACTGTTTTAAGGGTGAATTCGATGGACGAAAATGATTCGTTCCGAAAAGGAAACGCCCTTGTTTTGCAGTATATTATGTTGATTGTCAGGTTTTCGAATCAACGCTGGACGCAATGCTGGATTTTATCGTCCGGCTGGCGGTTTTTGCCGATGAACAGAAAAGTACATCGGCCGGATGTTCCGGGCGGTGCGGGGAAGCATATCACAGGGCCGGAAAGCGCCTGTACTTTTTTCAGCGCCGGTTCCAACATATCGATACCCGGTTTCGGAACAGTGCCGTTGTGGGAAGGCCGTCGTGCAACGAGGGGTTGTCCGAGAAGGAATTGTCCGGAAGGAATCGGTTGAAATCAGTTCCGTGGGATCGGGAAGATAGGTTTGGGCGGTCGTGTTTTGCAGATGGCTCTTTTCACGCATCTTGCGGGAGCCGTCTTCAAAGGGATTTACCTCAGTTTGTTCTTTTCGAAATGCGGTCCCACTTTGATCCGGAAATAGATTGCCGAAACGACTGTCAGGCAGGCTCCGAAAAGGTAGGCCCGGTCCAGTGTGGTGATTTCGCCGAGGTAACCGCCCAGCAGCAGCCCTGCCCCGATGCCGACGTCCCACGAAGTGAGGTAGGTCGAGGTGGCCGTACCCCGTTGGTTGTGCGGTGCCAGATTGACGAAGAGCGTGTTGAAGGCTGGGAACATCGTCCCGAAACCGATCCCCAGGAAGAGGGCGATCCCGAAAAAGATATAAGGGGTCAATACCGGATTCCAGCTCATCAGTGTTTCGCAGGCCGAGAGCACGAAAAAGCAGCCGCAGGCGAGGTACATGCCCAGTGCGATTACCTGGGTGATGCGTCCTTTGTCCACCTGTCTTCCGGAAAAGATGCGCGAAATGGCCATGCCGGCGGCCATCAGCGTAAAAAAGATGCCCGTGCCTTTCTGGATACCCATTTCTTTCGCGTACATCGCCACGTAAGTCGTGGTCATGCCGTAGGGAATAGACAGCAGCAGCAGGTCGATCCCGGCCGGGATGCCTTTGATCAGGATGAAGCGGTCGAGCGAGACAGGTGCCCGCTTGACCGGCTCCTTCGGCGGCGTCCGGACGAGCGAAGCCATGATCCAGCCCAGCGAACATGACGTGAGCGCCGAAAGGAAGATGACCGGGAATGAATAGAAATCGTGCAGGAACAACCCGACCATCGGGCCGATCGCCATCGCCGTGTTGTTCGTCAGGCCGTAGTATCCGATTCCTTCGCCGCGCCGCGATGAGGGCATGATGTCGATTACCACGGTATTGCCCGATACGGTGACCGTACCGAACGCAAAGCCGTGGACGATCCGCAGGATGATGAAAAGCGTCAGCGACCCGGCGAACAGGTAGCCTGCAAAAATCGTCGTAAAAATGAAAAACGAGATCAGGTAGAGCGGCTTGCGCGCGAGCGTGTCGAGCAGATAACCCGAAAAGGGACGGATCGTCAGGGCGGCTACCGTATAGCAGGAGAGCGCGATGCCGACCATCGTGTTGCCCGTGTGGAACACTTCGGTGAGGTAAAACGGCAGTACCGGCATCAGCAGGTAAAAGCCGAAGTAGAGCAGGAAGTTGGCTGCCAGGATACAACAGTAGCTCGGTGTGACGAGGCGGTCCTTGGCCATGGGCGGATCGGGATTGGTCGATGCAAAGTTAGCGGCTTTTGACGATAATTGTTCCCCCGAAAGAGTTTTTCATTGTCTCGTATGTCGTCTATCCGGTTGTAGCGGAATGGTTGCGCGGATCCGTTGAAGAAACGTACGGTTCGGCCTAAATCTGCTTTCGTCGGCACCCTGTTGAAGATTCCCGGTAAAGGAAACGGATGGTTGAATTTATTTTCCATCGGAAATTTGTTTTATTGGAAAATAAATTACACCTTTGCAACGTTAGTTGAATAAAGAAATAGTTTATTATGGAAACTATATGCCTGATGCGCGACATTTACCGGGCGATCCAGACCTTCGAAGCCGACTTCCAGAAAGTGCATCGTGTTTGCATGAATGAGGCGATGCTGCTCTGTTCGCTTTCGGGGGGCAAACGTTCTGCGGCCGAAATTGCGGCAATCAATGCGATGAGCCCGTCGCACACGTCGAAGGTAATCCGTTCGGTCGAGGAGAAGGGGTTCGTCAAGCGCGTACTCGGAGAGCAGGACAAGCGCAAAATGTATTTCGAACTGACGGCGGCCGGAAAGAAATGCCTTGCGGGGATGAAGTGCGGCAGCGTGGCGGTGCCCGAGATCCTGCTACCGGTGTTCCGGGCCCGGTGCGACGACCGGGAATAAGGCGGGTCTGAACCGTATAACATCCGGAATACCCGTCAGCGCGGAAACGGGCCGGATGGCACGAATGCGGGAAACGGATACGGAAAGCGGTGACTGCCGGTCCCGGACAATGCGTAAAGCGTGTAACGGGTAAATGTGGACCAGGGGCCGATGAAATTGACGGAATAAAAGAAACTATAAATAATAGGGCTATGGAATGCAATTCATGTAAAATCAAAGGATTCGTGCAGCGGAACCTGCTGACGCTGATCGGCGTAGCGGCGGGTATGGTCGGGGGGTACCTTTACTGGCGGTTCGTAGGCTGCAGCAGCGGAAGCTGTCCGATTACCTCTTCGCCGGTGATTACGGCGCTTTGGGGCGCGGTGTTCGGTGGCTTGCTGCTGAGTATGTTCAAGGTACGGCGGAACGAGTTGCCGGAGTGCAAGGCGGCTCCCGGAGAAAAGACACCTGGAAAAGATGAAAACAACGGTTAAATTACAAAACGTGATGAGCTGCGGTTGCCGCAATTCGATCCACAAAGGTTTGGGTGAACTGAACGGGGTATTCGGCGTACGGGTCGAGCCGCAGTACGACCGGATCGTGATCGACCATACCGACGAGGTGAGCCGTGCGGAGTTGCTTTCCCGACTGGAAAAACTGGGCTATGAGCCCCTCGAAGAAGAAAACTTACAAAATCGAACCAAATGAGAACAATTTTTGCGGGTGTACTGTCGGCCCTTCTTCTGACGGCTTGCGGCGCTTCCGGAGCGAAGAGCGGAGAAAATAACAATCAAAAAATAGAAAAAGCTATGAAAACGATTCATTTGACAAAAGCGGAATTTCTGGACAAAGTGGTCAATTACGAAGCCAATCCGAACGAGTGGAAATACCTCGGGGACAAACCGGCGATCGTCGACTTTTACGCCTCGTGGTGCGGGCCCTGCAAAATGGTGGCTCCGATCCTCGACGAGCTGGCCCAGGAGTATGACGGTAAGATTTATGTCTATAAGATAGATACCGAGAAGGAGCAGGAGCTTGCGGCGGCCTTCGGCATCCGTTCGATTCCCACGCTGCTGTTCGTGCCGATGGACGGCAAGCCGCAGATGGTGCAGGGGGCTATCGGCAAGGACGATTTCGAAAAGGTGATTAACGACGTGCTGCTGAAAAAATAGCGAATCCGGTTTAGGTCCGGCCCTCGCAGCGTGAAACATGCCGTGCGGTCGGATTCCGAGGACACCGGAACGTAAATTTATCGGGGCGGTTTGACAATAGCTGACCGTTTGCCGATCGGATTCAACCGACTTAGGAACATGCCCGGATACAAGTATCCGGGCATGTTTTGTTCCCGGCAGGGTATATTTTAGGTAAAGTTCAGGCCTTTGGGCTGCTTGTATCGTGAAAAAACCTATCTTTGTTCCCTGCAAGACAGGTTACCGGGTTCCGCACCCTTTGTGCCGGTCGTTGATCGTGCTGATTGCCGGTGTGTTTTTGACCGGAGTATATTTCCAGGCTTTCACGTTAGTATTACGGTTTTTGGAGTGTTTCGGCGACTTCCGCCACGACATGCAAACTCCCGCCTCGGATGAAAAAAAAGGTATTGAAAATAGCGAAATTGTTGTTGGTGGTGCTGTTCGTCAGCTACTACTGCGAATCGTCGCTGTTCTACCATACCCACTATTTCTCGTGGGGTGTCGTCACCCACTCGCACCCTTATTTGCCTGCCGGTAGCGGCACCCCGGGCCATAACCATACGCCCGTCCAGTGCGACACGATCGCACAGCTCTCGATGCTGTTGTTCGTTGCAGGCATCTCTTTGGTTTCGTTTTTCGTCCCCGGCGTTGAGGTTAGATTCAGGCCTCCCGTACGGCACGGCCGCGAGTCTTCTTCCGTACCGCTCCCGCAGTTGAGGGCGCCTCCCGCGTTGGTTTGATTTCCGGGCGATCTGTCCCGGTGCCCCCTGTTCCCGTGCAGCGCGGCCTTTCTTATTTATCAAGCCTTACAGCAGTTTTGTGCGATTGATCTGCGAAAGGCCGGAGTCGTTTTAGACGCTGATGATCCGGCCCGATTCCGAGGCTCGTGCGCCTGCTGAAACTTAGCCAAGAAACCTTATGAAACGAATTGTAATCCTCCTGTTGGCGGGTGCGGTGTGCGCATGTGCACGCTCCTCCAAATCGGGAGAGACGACCACACCGCAGGTGCGCGTCGACAACGATATTATCGCCGTGGCGCCCGGCTCCCCCGTTCTGGAGCGCCTCACCACCGGTAAAGTGACTGCCACGCCCTACCGCGCGACGTTCACCACTTCGGGCATGGTGCAGGCGATCCCGGCCCGCTATGCCGAAATCGCGACACCGTTCGCCGGACGTATCGTCAAGTCTTTCGTTCGCCTCGGACAGAAAGTCGTGCAGGGCAGTCCCATTTTCGAAATCAGCTCGCCGTCGTTCTTCGACACGGGCAAGGCCTATTACCAGGCCAAGCAGGAGATGGAGCTCGCGCTCAAAAGCCTGAACCGTGAAAAAGACCTGCTGAAGAACCACGTCGGCGTGGAGAAGGAGGTCGAGGAGGCCGAGGTCAACTACGAGCTGAAAAAGAAAGATTATGAAAATGCCGTTGCGGCGCTGAAAGTGTACCAGATCGACCCCGGGACGATGGTGCTCGGCCAGCCGTTGGTGGTGCGTTCGCCGATTGCGGGCGAGGTCGTGAAGGACAATATCGTGCTGGGCCAGTATATCAAAGAGGACGCCGGTCCGCTGGCCCTGGTCGCCGACCTGAGCAAGGTGTGGGTCGTCGCGCATGTCAAGGAGAAGGATATCCGGCTGATCCAGCGACTTTCGGAGGTCGAGGTACGCCTGACGGCGATGCCCGACGTTCCGGTCAAAGGAACGGTTTACCACATCAGCGAACTGCTCGATCCCGAGACGCGCTCGGTCGAGGTGCTGATCGAGTGCGACAACCGTGACCATAGGATGAAACCTTATATGTACGGCACGGTGCAGCTGACCGATGCGGCTACCGAAGCGGTGTTGGTTCCGACTTCCGCGATTCTGCAACAGGAAGAGAGTTGTTATGTGTTGGTCTGCAAAGGTGCAAACCGTTTCCGCAAGGCCGAAGTGACCACAGCGTCGACCGATGGGGACCGGACGGTCGTGCTTTCGGGCGTTCATCCCGGCGAAGAGATCGTCACCGGGGGGGCCTTTTACCTGCTTGACGCCCGCTGACCATGAAAAAACTGATTCATGCGGCGATACATCGGCGGGCGCTGATGTTCGTACTGTTCGGCATGCTGGGCGTGCTGGGTTATCTTTCGTGGCGGGGACTGGCCATCGACGCCTATCCCGACATTGCCGACGTGACCGTGCAGGTCGTTACGCAGGTTCCGGGTCTGGCTGCCGAGGAGATCGAGCAGCAGATCAGCATCCCGATCGAACGCGCGATGAACGGCCTGCCGGGATTGAACGTGATGCGGAGCAAGAACACGTTCGGCCTTTCGACGGTCGTGCTGGTGTTTCACGACGGCGTGGACGATTACTGGGCCCGGCAACGGGTGCAGGAGCGCCTTGCCGATGTCGAACTGCCGTACCATGCCGTTCCGGGACTCAATCCGCTCACGTCGCCGACCGGTGAAATTTTCAGGTATGTCCTCGAGAGTAAGACGCACGACCTGCGCGAGCTGACCGACCTGCACAAATGGGTGGTGATCCCGCGCCTGAAACAGGTGACCGGCGTCGCGGACGTGAGCAATTACGGCGGCATCACCACACAATACCAGATCGAAATCGATCCGCGCAAGATGGAGCAATACGGCATCTCGTTGGCGGACATCTCCGAGAAGGTCGAAAAGAACAACATCAACGCCGGCGGCAGTATCGTCTCGCGCGGCGATCTGGGTTACGTGATCCGGGGCATCGGGCTGATCAAGGGGCTCGAGGACCTCGGCAATATCGTCGTAAAGACGGTCGACGGCGTGCCGGTCTACCTCAATGACATCGGTAAGCTCAAATACGGCAATCTGGAGCGCAAAGGCGTGCTCGGATTCACCGACGAGCAGCGCGACTATTCGGACGGTGTCGAGGGCATCGTGCAGATGCTGCGCGGACAGAACCCGTCGGAAGTGCTGAAGGATGTGCACAAGGCGGTCGACGAGCTGAACGGCGACGTGCTGCCCGAAGGTGTCTCGATCCACCCGTTCATGGACCGTACCGATCTGGTAGGCACCACGCTGCACACCGTTTCCCGCACGCTGCTCGAAGGGATGCTGCTCGTGCTGCTGGTGCTGATCCTGTTCCTCGGAAGCTGGCGCGGTGCATTGCTGGTGGCCCTTACGATCCCGCTGTCGCTGCTGGTAGCTTTTATCCTGATGAAGGTGACCGATATTCCGGCCAACCTGCTTTCGTTGGGGGCGATCGATTTCGGTATTCTGGTCGACGGTGCGATCGTGATGATGGAGACGATCCTCAAGAAACGCGAAAGCCGTCCCGAAGCCGAACTGACCAAAGAGGGGGTAATCCGCCGGGCGACGCAGGTGGCACGGCCGATCTTCTTTTCGACGGTCATTATCATTACCGCTTACCTGCCGCTTTTTGCATTCGAGCACATCGAGAAGAAGCTCTTCACGCCGCTGGCCTATACGGTCGGTTATGCGTTGCTGGGGGCGCTTGCGGTGGCGTTGCTGCTGATTCCGGGGCTTGCGTTCCTGGCCTACCGCAAACCGCGCAAAACCTACCGGAACCGTTGGCTCGAAAAGCTGACCAATGGATATAACAACCAGATCAAGCGGCTGATGGAACGCCCGAAGGTGATCTTTGCCCCGCTGGCCGCGATTCTCGTGGGCGCGGGCGTGCTGTCGATGACGGTGGGAAAAGATTTCCTGCCGCCGCTCGACGAGGGATCGATTTGGATTCAGGTGCAGTTGCCGCCCGGCATTTCGATCGAACGGTCGAAGGAGATGGGCGCCGAGTTGCGCCGGACGCTGGGGAAGTTCGACGAGGTGTCGTACGTGATGACGCAGGTGGGCCGCGACGACGAGGGGGCCGAGGCTTTCTCGCTCTCGCACGTGGAGGTCGGCGTCGGGCTGAAACCCTACAATACCTGGGAGAGCGGCCGTACGAAGGCCGAGCTGATCGATGCGATGTCGGCCGAGTTGGCGAAGATGCCGGGTTATTCGGTCGGTTTTTCGCAGCCGATCATCGATATGGTGATGGACCAGATCGCCGGGGCGCACAGCGACCTGGCTGTGAAAATTTACGGCGAAGATCTGCGGGAGACGCGCCTTATCGCCGAAAAGGTCGAGCATGTGCTCAAGCGGGTGCCCGGTGCGGCGGACGTGGCGGTCGACCAGGAACCGCCGCTGCCGCAGTTGCAGATCATCGCCGACCGCGACCGCATCGCACAGTACGGACTCAACGTCTCGGACGTGGCCGAACTGATCGAGGTGGCGATCGGGGGTACCTCTATTTCGCAAATCTTTGTCGGCAGTAAGGTGTACGACGTAACCTGCCGTCTGAACGAGGAGTACCGCAATACGCCTGAAAAGATCGGATCGCTGATGCTGACGACCGGCGCGGGGACCAAGATCCCGCTTTCGCAGGTGGCCGAAGTAAAGATGACCACCGGTGCGAGCACGATCACCCGCGAAATGAACCGCCGCCACCTGACCGTACGCGTCAACCTGCGCGGGGTCGACCTGAGTACCTTCCTGCGCAGTGCCGACCGGCTGATCGACAAAGAGGTAAAATACGACCACGAGGATGTCCACCTGCAGTGGGCCGGACAGTTCGAGAACCAGAACCGCGCTTATGCCCGGCTCGGTTTCGTCGTGCCGCTGGCCCTCTGTATCATGCTGCTGCTGCTGATCGCCGCTATGGGTAAATTCCGGCAGGCCGCCGTGCTGATGTGCGTCGTGCCGCTGGCGCTGTTCGGCGGTATGCTGGCGCTCAACGTGCGCGGCATGACATTGAACGTTTCGTCGGCCGTCGGTTTTATCGCACTGTTCGGCGTCGCGATCCAGAACGGCGTGATTATGATTTCACACATCAACATGCTGCGCAGGCAGGAGGGCGAAGATCTGAAGCAGGCCGTGATCGACGGCACGCGTCACCGGTTCCGGCCGATCCTGATGACGGCGACGGTGGCGGTGCTCGGACTGCTGCCCGCCTCGCTTTCGGCCGGTATCGGTTCCGACGTGCAGCGCCCGCTGGCGACGGTGATCGTCTATGGGTTGCTGTTCGCTACGGTCATCACATTGTATGCGCTTCCGGTGCTCTACTACCTGGTAGAGCGTCGTCATCTGGCGCGTAAAAAACCTGAACCCGAAGAGGTATGAAAAAGCATTTGGTATTGATTGGTATAGGTGCTGCGGTATCGTTGGCCCTGCACCGGCAGGCCGTCGCAGATGCGGTTACCGCCCCCGCTGCAAGTTTTGTTACGGATGCCGTCCCGGATACCCTCTCAAGGGGTAATGCGGACACTGTCCGGACGGCCTTCCCGGCGGCCACAGCTTCCGTTGCGGCATCCGCTCCGGTTTCCTTCCCGGCTGCTTTTCCCGTTTCAGCCGGAGTTTCCCGGCCGGAAAGTTCCGCTGGTCTATCCGGGGCAGCTCTTCCGCTGGCCGGAATGCTTTCGGCACATGGGGCTGTCGAGCGTCCGGTCGGATACGCCGGATACATGGAACAGGTTGCCCGGCGAAACCTCTCCTATGCGGCTGAAAAACTCAACATGAACATTGCCGAGGCCGAGGTGCGTGCGGCCAGGCTGTTCAACGATCCGCAGCTTTCGGTCGAGTACGGCAACAACCAGGACTGGAACATGCAGATGGGGCAGGGTATTTCGGGCGAACTGAGCAAAACGTTCTCACCGGGTAAGCGCAGCGCCAACATCCATTTGGCCGGCAGCGAAAAAGAGCTGACGCAGGTGCTTCTGGACGACTATTTCCGCAATCTGCGCTGCGAGGCGACCCTGGCTTACCTCGATGCGCTGAAACAAGCCGAACTGTTCCGTGTCAAGCAGAACGCTTACGACAACATGCGACGGTTGGCCGAGGGAGACAGCGTCAAATTCGCATTGGGCAAGATCACCGAGGTCGATGCGACGCAAAGCCGCGTCGAGGCCGGCGTGATGCGCAACGATTTGCTGCAGGCCGAGGCGGAATTGCACAATGCCTTCCTGTCGCTGGGGATGATGCTCGGAAGCGCGACCGATACGCTTTACCTGCCGCAGGGATCGCTTCGCTTGGCCGAACGCGCTTTCCCTGCCGGTATGCTGGTCGCTTCGGCGCTCGAAAACCGGGCCGACCTGGTCGCTGCGATGCGTAACGTCGATGTCGCACAGCGGGCCGTAACCGTGGCGCGGCGCGAACGTAACATGGATTTCGACCTGGCCCTCGGCGTGAACCACAATGGCACCGTTCGCAACGAAATTGCTCCGGCCCCGCGTTTTACCGGTTTTACGGTTGGTCTTTCGGTACCGCTCAAGTTCTCGAATTTCAACAAGGGAACGGTCGAGGCGGCGCGTTACCGCGAACAACAGGCGCAGACGGCCTATGAGCAGGCACGGTTGCAGGTGCAGACCGAGGTGATGCAGAATTACCGCCGTTACACGTCGCTGATCGGACAGGTGCGCCATTACGACAACGGGCTGCTGGAAAATGCCGCATCGGTGGTCAAAGGCAAAATTTACAGTTATGACCGCGGCGAAACCTCGCTGCTGGAAGTGCTCAATGCACAGCGGACTTACGATGAGGTGCGCACACTCTATATCGAGACGCTGTACAACTATGCCGCGTCGCTGGTCGAACTGGAGACGAGCGCCGGAATCTGGGATATCGTTGTCGAGTAGGAGAGCTGCCTCTTTTCCCGGCGGGGGAATGTCGGTAGGAGACCCTGTCGGAGTGCCGCCGGATGAACTGCCATATGTTTTGGGAAAGGGTTTGGTTTGGATGAAGGGGCGCCGCTGTTTGGCAGCGGCGCCCCTTTCGTATCGGTTATACCGGCTCCGTTCTCCGGGCTGTCCTCATCGGCGCTGCGATGCCGGGTGGTCTTTGCCGTCCGATTGACCAGACGGCCTGACCGACGCCGACCGGAGCAAACCGACGCAACCCGTTGACGGATTGTCTTATCGCTGTTCTTTGACCGTTTCGATAAACGCTTCGATATTCTCCCACGGGATCGCCGGGTCGAGGATATGTGCCGGTGCCACCAGGAATCCGTTCTCGGGACCGAGGGTCGCGATCGTCTTGCGTGTGGCGGCGCGTACTTCGTCGGGCGTGCCGTGCGGCAGTACCGACTGTACTCCTACGCCGCCCCAGAACGACAGCCGGTCGCCGTAGGTGCGCTTGATCGCCTGTTGGTCGTTGCATTCGGGTTGTACGGGATTCAGCACTTCGACGCCTGCGTCGATCAGTTCGTCGATCATTCCTTCGATCTTCCCGCAGCTGTGCATGAAAATGATGATGTCGGGATTCACCTCTTTGGCCGCTGCGACGATCCGTTTGATCCGGGGCTTGAAGTAGGTATTGTAGAGCTCTTTCGAGAACATGAGTCCCTGCTGGCTTACGATGTCGTCGCCCAGGCGTAGGATATCCACGCCCGCGAGTGCGTATTGCCGCGCCTGCCCCACGCGGATTTGCGCGATCCGCTCGCAGATGGCGTGGGTCAGCTCCTCGTTGAGCATCATGTCCATCAGGAAGGCCTGCATGTCGCGCATCAGCCATGCCGTTTCGAACAGGGTTTGGTACATCTCGCCGCAGACGGCATAGCCGCGCTTGTGGAAAGTTGCGACCTGCGTCCTGACCCCTTCGTAGCGGTAGGGGGCATCGAAATCGGGCCACGGATAGGCGTCGATTTCAGCGACTGTTGTGGCAGTTCCGAGCGGATGGTATTTGAAATCGGGAATTTCGTACAGGGTCGGCACCGATCCGATGCCCCATTCGTCGAACGACGCTTCGGGTTCGACCCCGTCGGGAAAGAAACGCGTAAAATCGGTTTTGAGCCGGGTGGGGCCCGGAAAGACCGAACGCGTGTCGAAATCGAAATACTCTTCGGGCGGCAGCTCCGAGCCGGTCTTTTCGCGGTAGGTTTTCATGAGCAGCGGCGTGAATGCGCCCCAGCTGATTTCAAACGGCGTCCGGTCGGGTGTGCCGTTGCGCTTCAGGGCCGTGAGGACCCTCTCTCTGGGTGAAGTCATGGTGGTCGAAAGGTTCAAAAAATTCAAGTGGTTAACAAATATAGCGATTCGCTGCCGTTCTTCCGGGTCAAAGTGCGCTTTTCTTACGTCAAATTTGTTATATTTGAAACAAAAGTCACCGGGACCAGGGCCGGCCGGGTGAAATTTTCGTTTTTCGGTCGGATTAGGCCCCGATTTTGTGTAACCGGGACAGAGAATAGCATAAATCCTTAAACGAAGAAGAGTATGAAAAAGTTATTTGCTTTGTTTATTGGCCTCGCAGCTTTGCAAACCGTGGCGTGTGCCGACGACAAACCCATCGCACTGAAGGATCTTCCCGCCGCTGCGCAGCAATTCCTCAAACAGTATTTCCCCGATGTCAAGGCGACCTATGCCAAGGTCGATAACGACCTGTGGGGCAAAAATTATGATGTTCTGATGGCCGACGGCAGCAGTGTCGAATTCGACAAGAACGGCAATTGGACCGATGTCAGCTGCAAAGCTTCACAAGTGCCCGCCGCGGTAATTCCGCAGGCGATCCGCAACCACGTTGCTCAGCAGCATCCCGATCAGCGGATCGTATCGATCGACCGCGATTCGAAGGATTATGAGGTGAAGCTCAGTAACGGCGTCGAACTGAAATTCGATTTGAAATTCAACCTGATCGGTTTTGACGATTAGGCGGAGTTCCTGCCTGCGGTTTGTGGTTTGCAGCCGTTTGGGCGATTCGCGTCAATTGTGACGAGAGGGCTGTGCGTTTATCGCACAGCCCTCTTGCCTGATTATTTCACGAGTTGTTTTGACAGCCCCGGTTTTCCCCTCGTTACTTTTCTCCCCCTCCGTGTTCCCGCGTATGGCGCGGCGCAGGAATTTGGCAAGGATAGGCCCTTGCTGCGGTACGGCAGGATTTTCATTCTCCAAATTGCCGGACTTTCGACAGCATGTGGCATCGTGCCGCCGGTCAGACCGGCAGCGTGACCGTAAAGCGGCTGCCTTTGCCTACTTCGCTTTCAATGCCGATCGTACCGCCGTGCGCTTCGACGAACTCTTTCGAGATCGCGAGGCCCAGCCCGCTGCCCTGTACCTTCGTGCCGGGCACGCGGAAGTAGCGGTCGAAGATACTCTTGTGGTAGCGCGGGTCGATGCCCCGGCCGAAGTCCTGCACGTAAATGTCCACCGTTTTGTCGTGTTCCGCAGCGCCTACGATGATGCGCGATCCTTCGGGCGAATGGTGGATCGCGTTGCTGAGCAGGTTCGTGATGACCCATGCGATTTTTTCGCTGTCGACGAACAGTTTCGAAATCTTTTCCGGGTACTCCACTTCGACGAAGCAGCCGAAGCGCTCGGCCAGTACGCGCGTCGCACCTACCGCGTATTCGATCAGTTCGATCGGTTTGGTCACTTTCGGCATCAGTTGCAGTTTCCCGGTTTCGAGCTGGGTCATGTTGAGCAGTTCGCCGGTGATTTTCAGCAACCGGTCCGAGCTTTCCCGGATACTTTGCGAGAGGGCTTTCTGTTCGTCGTTCAGCGCCCCGAGGCGGCTGTCCTCGAGCAGCTGCAGGCTCATCAGGATCGACGATATGGGGGTCTTCATTTCGTGCGAAACGGTCGAGATGAAATTCGTTTTGGCCGAATCGAGCTCTTTGTACTTGGTGATGTTGTTGAGGATGATCACATTCCCGATGAAGTTCTGCTCTTTCTCTCCGATCGGGCTGATGTAGAGCGGGATATTCTCCATCTGGAAATAACTCTCTTTGTTATCCGCATAAATTTTGAGCGGCTCGTCGTCCTTTTCGGACGAATAGAGACCGCGGATCAGCCTACGTAGCAGGTCGTTGCCGAGGGCCACTTCCGCCGCATTTTTGCCGATCACGTCGATCGGTTTGAGGTTCAGGATCGTAAAAGCCTCGTTGTTCATAAAGAGAATCTTCTTGTCGGGGTCGAGCCCGATGATCGGTTCGTGCAGGCTGTTGACGATCGCTTCGATCCTTTTTTTGTTCGTCATCAGGTCCTCGACCGTGCTGCGCCGGTACTCCGACAGTTTTTCGGCCATCTTGTTGAACGATTCGGCAACGGTCTTGAACTCTTTGTTGTGTTTGAAGTCCAGCCGCTTATCGTAGTTGAAATTCGCGATTTCGAGAATTCCCTCTTTCAGCATTGTAATCGGCTTGACCACGCCGCGCGGGAAGCGTATAAGGAAAACGAATGCGATCAGCACGCAGAGCACCGCGGTGATCGCCAGCCACCACATCGCCTCTTCGGACGCATCGCTCAACAGGCGGCTTTTGGCCTGGATTGCGGCCATGTTCAACTCCATGATGCGGTAGAGGTCGCTGCGGACTAACTGGATCGTGCGAGGTGTGACGGTGTCCTGCAACATCGCGATTCTCTGTTGGAGCGCACCGGTAGCCTGGAATTCGTCGGCTTCGGTGATGTTCTTCTGCTGCAGCGCGAGGGTTTCCAGCAGTGGCAGCATGGCCGCCGAGTCGTACTCGATGCTGTCCAGCGAGGTCATCATGTCGCTCGCGTAGCGCAGCGAATTGTAGTTGTCGGCGATGATGTTCACCGATGCCTTCGACAGGTCGCGGATGTAACCCACCGACTGGATGCCCAGCAGCAGGATCATTGCGAACAGGACGCCGATGCCCAGTGTGAGTCTTTTTTGTATCTGCATGGTCAGGAGAGGATAATCAGGTCAATGTTCATGTGCGAAAGTCTGTTGATCAGCCGTTTGAGCGAGAGGGCCGTATAGAGTAACGAAAGTAACGTAAATTTCGGTTTGCAGATGCACACCGTACTGATTTTTTGTTTGACGCAGGTGTCGATGATCGCTTCGATCGGATGGTTCGAATGGATCTGCAGTACTTCGCCGCCGAGTTCCGAGGCGAGCTTGAAGTTGTTGATCAGGTATCGCTGGTTGGCGAGCGGAATCCGGTCCGAGCTCTCGCGGTCGGTCTGCACGTAGAGGACCGCGAAGTGCGCATTGAAACGGGTGGCCAGCCGGGCGGTCTTGCGGATCACGCGGCGCGGGCTTTTTTCGCTGCTGTCGATCACGGCGAGGAATTTTTCGTGGCGCAGGCCGGGGGATTCGGTTACCTCGTTTTCGACCTTTTTCTCGACGCGCAGCGCTACCTCTTTGAGCGCCAATTCGCGCAGTTGCAGGATGTTCTCCTGTCGGAAAAAATTGTCGAGCGCCGTCTGCACTTTTTCGGGTTTGTAAATTTTACCCGCCTTGAGCCGTGTGATGAGCTCCTCGGCCGTCAGGTCGATGTTGACCACCTCGTCCGCCAGCGCCAGCACGTTGTCCGGCACCCGTTCGCGGACTTCGATCCGGGCGATTTCCTGTACCTCTTCGTTGAGGCTTTCGATGTGCTGGATGTTGACGGCGCTGATCACGCTGATTCCCGCATCGAGGATCTGCAGCACGTCCTGCCACCGTTTCCCGTGTTCACTGCCTTCGATGTTGGTGTGCGCCAACTCGTCGACGATCACGATTTCGGGATGGGCGTTGATGATGGCCGCGACGTCCATCTCTTCGAGCTCCTTGCCTTTGTAAAAGAGTTTGCGTCGCGGAATGACGGGCAGTCCTGCTACCAGCGCTTCGGTTTCGGGACGTCCGTGCGTTTCGATGTAGCCGATCTTTACGTCCACGCCCACTTCGAGCAGCTGGTGTGCCTCCTGCAGCATGCGGTAGCTCTTGCCCACACCGGCGATCATGCCGATGTAGATTTTAAACTTTCCCCGGTGCGATCGTTTGATCAGGTCGAGGAAGTGTTGTACGCTCTGTTTCTGGTCCATGTCTTGTGTCCGGTCCGGCGGTGGTTTTCGGCCGGTCTTTTTTCGGGTTTACGGGCTGGTTGGGAACAGGCCAATCCGCCCCGGGAAGGGAGCGGATTGCCGGAAGTGTTGCGGCTCTCCTTAGAGCATGATAGACAGGCCGCCCACGAAGTGCACGTCGTCCATCGCCGGGTTCCAGATCAGCCGGGTGAAAACCGGCAGCTGGAACCGGTCGGAAAAACGGATAGCCTTGGTTGCCGAAAGCGCTACGTTGCAAACGGCGAATTCGTCGGTTCCGTACGTGCCGGAAGTTTCCCACGGCGTGAATCCGACGCAGGCGCCCATATCCACGCTGCCGACGCTGAACGGGTAGGACACCTCGGCGTAGGTCGAGTAACATTGGTCGCCGTTGCTCTTTTTATCGGCGCCGAAGAGCATCGTATACCACGCTATGGTCAGCGGGAAACGCTCTCCGAAACAGTAGGCTGCACCCAATTCGACCCGATGGGGGGTGTCCGAACCGAACCGAAAGTAGTTCCGGCTCGGTACAGGGCTGTCCGGGGTTACGGCCATCGGCGATCCGGTCCAATAGTAATCGGTCAGCGATACGGTCAGGCCGCCTATCGTGTAAGCCGCAGTCAGGTCGGCCTCTTTGTAGCTCGACGAGGCGAAGTCGACCGAACCCCATGCCGTCAGCGCGAAGCCGCCCGCTTTCATGCCCAGCGTCGGCTGGATGCTGGCTCCGGCGTTGTAGAAGCCGCGCCAGATGTAGCTGCTCACCAAGTCGCTGCCGAAAACGATCCGGACGCCGCGGCTTTTTTCTGCCGGTGCGGATGTCGTCGCGGCAGTTGTCGGTGCATCATACCGGTTGTCGATATTTTCAGGAGCCTGCTCGCCCGGTTCCCCGGCGAAAAGTGTATCTGCGATCAGCAGGCAACCCAGCGTACTCAAAAGTACGATAAAATTCTTTTTAATCGAGTTAGTCGTTTTTTTCATGATCGTAAATTTTACAGGGATGTTGCCGCAGCCGTTGTCTCCGTATTTGCGGGACGGGCTGTGTGAGCGGTTGTTCGGGTCGTATCGGTTTCAATCGAAACGGATTTCGGCCCTTTCGTAGGTTTATTTGGATTGCTTCGCGTCAAGCGCAAGGTTCAGTTTCAGAACGTTGACCTTCTGCGTGCCGAACAGGCCGAGCCAGGGTTGCTGCACCTGTTCTTCGACGATCGTCCGGACGGTCTCTTCCGACAGTCCCCTTGCGTCGGCGACCCGTTTCACCTGTACGTAGGCTGCTGCGGGCGAGATGTCGGGGTCGAGTCCGCTGCCGCTGGCTGTGACGATCTCGGAGGGAACGTCCTTGCGGGTGAGATAGGGGTGTGCCGCGAGGAAGGTGTCGATCCGCGCCTCGATTTCAGCCAGGTATTCGGGATTGGTCGTAGCCTTATTGCTGCCGCCAGAGCCGCCGCCGTTGTAATCGACGGCCGACGGACGTCCCCAGAAATATTTGGCCTCAGTGAAGGACTGGCCGACATTGGCGGCTCCGACCGTACGACCTTCGGCCACCACGATGTCGGCTTCGCCCCGGTTCGGACCGGCTGCCTGTGCGAAAATCCATAGGATGAGTATATATCCCATCGACAGCAGGATGCAGAATGCAACGGTGATTTTAAACGATTTCCAAAAGGTTTTCATGGCTTTGTTTTTTATGTGTTCCGCTCGTTTCATGTATTTCGGCGGGCTTGCTCCCACGGGGCGGAACGGCTTTTTTGTTTTTCGGTGTTTGTCCGTCTTGCGTTGGCCGGACCGACTTTAGCAGAATAAACTGATGAACATGTCGATCAATTTGATGCCGATGAACGGGACGATCACGCCGCCCAGGCCGTAGATGAACAGGTTGCGGCGCAGCAGGGCCGAGGCTCCGATCGGTTTGTACTTCACGCCGCGCAGGGCCAGCGGGATCAGCAGCGGGATGATAATCGCATTGAAGATTACCGCTGATAGGATCGCGCTTTCGGGCGAATGCAGGTGCATCAGGTTCAGCGCTTCCAGGGAAGGGATCGCCGCGATGAACAGCGCCGGGACGATAGCGAAATATTTGGCTACGTCGTTGGCGATCGAGAAGGTGGTCAGCGTTCCGCGCGTCATCAGCAGCTGTTTGCCGATCTCGACGATCTCGATCAGTTTGGTCGGATCGTTGTCCAGGTCGACCATGTTGCCGGCCTCTTTGGCGGCCTGCGTGCCGCTGTTCATCGCCACGCCGACGTCGGCCTGCGCGAGTGCCGGGGCGTCGTTCGTGCCGTCGCCCATCATCGCGACGAGTTTGCCGCTTTGCTGTTCGCGTTTGATGTACTCCATCTTGTCTTCCGGTTTGGCTTCGGCGATGAAGTCGTCTACGCCGGCTTTCTCGGCGATGTATTTTGCCGTCAGCGGATTGTCGCCCGTGACCATCACCGTTTTGACGCCCATCCTGCGCAGGCGGTCGAACCGTTCGCGGATGCCCGGTTTGATGATGTCCTGCAATTCGATCACACCGGTCACTTTCTCGTTCTCACAGACCACCAGCGGCGTGCCTCCGTTTTCGGAAATTTTCTTTACGGTCCGTTCCACCTCTGTGTCGAACGGGTGTCCCGCCTGTTCGACGATCCTGCGGATCGCCTCGAAGGCTCCTTTGCGGATCCGGCGTCCGTCCGCCAGGTCGGCGCCCGAGCATTTGGTCTCGGCCGTGAATTTGATCATACGAGCACCGGCTATTTCCATGTCGTTGATCGTCACATTCTGCGAGCGGCCCAGTTCGAGGATAGATTTGCCTTCGGGCGTCTCGTCCGAAACCGAAGAGAGCATGCAGGTCCGGATCAGCTGCGCCGGGTCCGTGCCGGCTATCGGATGGAACCGGGTGGCCTTGCGGTTGCCGATGGTGATCGTACCGGTTTTGTCCAGCAGCAGCGTGTCGACGTCGCCTGCGGTTTCGACGGCGCGGCCCGATTTGGTAATTACGTTGGCCTGCAGCGCACGGTCCATACCGGCGATGCCGATGGCCGAGAGCAGTCCCCCGATCGTTGTCGGGATCAGGCAGACGAACAGCGAGATCAGTGCGGCGATCGTCAGGTTCGCTCCCACGTAGTCCGCGAACGGTTTGAGCGTGGCGCAGACGATTACGAATACCAGCGTGAATCCGGCCAGCAGGATCGTCAGTGCGATTTCGTTCGGGGTTTTCTGGCGCGAAGCGCCTTCGACCAGTGCGATCATTTTGTCGAGGAAGCTCTCGCCGGGCTGTGCGGTGACTTTGGCGCGGATACGGTCCGACAGCACCTTCGTACCGCCCGTCACCGAACTTTTGTCGCCGCCCGCTTCGCGGATCACCGGTGCGCTTTCGCCCGTGATCGCGCTTTCGTCGATCGAAGCCAATCCTTCGATGATCTCGCCGTCGGCGGGGATCGTGTCTCCGGCGACGCATTCGAAAATATCGTTTTTCTTCAGAGCGGAACTGCTGATGATCTGTACGGAACCTCCCGCAACCAGTTTGGCGGGAGTCTCCTCGCGGGTTTTGCGCAGCGAGTCGGCCTGCGCTTTGCCGCGCGCTTCTGCGATCGCCTCGGCGAAGTTTGCGAAGAGGAGTGTTGCGAGCAGCACAAGGAAGATGACGAGGTTGTAGCCGAACGTACCCTGCGACGTGTCGCCCGATAAGAGGATGTAGAACAGCATCGTCAGCATCATCGCCGTCACGATCTCCACGGTGAACATGATCGGGTTTTTGATCATGGTGCGCGGGGCGAGCTTGCGCACCGAGGCGCGGAGGCTTTCGCGGAGCAGCTGTTTGTCGAACAGTTTGTTATTTTTTGTTTTCATGTCGTTGTCTGTATTATATTTCAACGGTAGTTTGCTTGTGCGGTCCGGTCGGTGCCGGGCTGCATCAGAAACCGAGGTAATCGGCGATCGGACCGAGCGTGAGTGCCGGGAAGAACGAAAGTGCGGCGACGATCACGATTACGGCAAAAGTCATCACGGCGAAGGTCATCGTGTCGGTCTTCAGCGTGCCGGCGCTTTCGGGAATGAATTTCTTGTTTGCCAGTAGTCCTGCGATGGCGACCTGTCCGACGATCGGGAAATAGCGGCCCAGGATCAGCACGATGCCGCACGAAATGTTCCAGAAGGGGGTGTTGTCGCCCAGGCCCTCGAAGCCCGAACCGTTGTTGGCCGCCGACGAGGTGTACTCGTAGAGCATTTCGCTCAGGCCGTGGTACGACGGGTTGTTGAGCCAGCCCAACGACGGGTTGTGCGCGATGAGTCCTGCCGCGAGTGCGGTACCCACCAGGATGATGAAGGGATGCAGCAACACGACGAGCGTCGCGATTTTCATCTCCCGCGCCTCGATCTTTTTTCCGAGGAATTCCGGCGTGCGTCCGACCATCAGCCCGCTGATGAAGACGGCGATAATCAGAAAGGCATAGTAGTTCATAAAGCCGACGCCCACGCCGCCGAACCAGCAGTTGATTTGCATGTTCAGCATCTGGAGCATACCGCTGAGCGGGGTCTGGCTGTCGTGCATGCTGTTGACCGAGCCGTTCGAAGTGACGGTGGTGGTCATGCCCCACATGGCCGATGCGGCCGAACCGATACGTACCTCTTTGCCTTCCATGCTGCCCATATCTTGCGAAATGCCCATCCCGGCAATTTGCGGATTTCCTCCCATTTCCTGATTGACAGAGACGGTTATTCCGACCAGGTAGGCGAAGAGCATGACGCCGTAAATGGTCCAGGCCAGTTTGCGCCGTTTGAGGTAGAAGCCCAACGCGAAGACCATCGCCATCGGCAGAATCAGGATCGACCAGCATTCGAGCATGTTGGTGAAGGCGTTGGGGTTCTCCAGCGGATGGGAAGAGTTGACGCCGAAATAGCCGCCGCCGTTGGTGCCGAGCTGCTTGATCGGTACGATTGCCGCGGTGGGTCCTTGTGAGATTACCTGTTCGGTACCTTCGAGCGTGGTGAGGTGCTGCTGTCCTTTGAAGGTCATCGGCGTGCCGTTGATGATCAGCAGGATACCGACCAGCAGGGAGAGCGGCATCAGGATACGGGTCGTGCTTTTGACCAGGTAAACCCAGAAGTTGCCGATCGTCTGGGTCGTTTTAGCGGCCATGGCCTTAAAGACGCCGGCCAGTGCCGCCATGCCGCAGGCTGCCGTGATGAATTGGAACAGCATGATGACGAACAGCTGCGTAAAATAGCTCAGGCCCGTTTCCCCGCTGTAGTGTTGCAGGTTGCAGTTGACCATGAAGCTGATGCAGGTGTTGAACGCCAGATCGGGACTCTGGCCCGGATTACCGTCGGGATTCAACGGCAGGATACCCTGTGAAACGAGCAGGATCATTCCCCAGAAGAACCAGAAGAGATTGACGATGAGCAATGCCTTGAGGAACTGTTTCCAGTTCATCTCCTCTTCGGGGTTGATTCCCGAGAATTTGTAGATCCAACGCTCTATGGGAGCCATGAAGTCCGACCAGGTCTTCTCTCCCTTGTACACTTTTGCGATGTAGCGTCCCAGCGGATAGCTCAGCCCCACGAGGCAGACCAGTTGCAGGATGACGCCCAGGATTTCGGTATTCATTTATTCGTTTTGTTTTGTCGTGCCGGATTTGCGGTGTCATACCGTTCCGGCATTTACGGGTTAACGGAATTTTTCGGTGGCGCGGCCGTCAGAATTTTTCGGGCCTTACCAGTACATACATCAGATAGATGAAGATCAGGATGCTGATAATTAGTAAAATCGTATACATTTCGGGTCTCCTTCCTTAGATTTTGCCGAACCAGTCGACGCATTTGAAAAAGAACCAGTAGCAAAGGGCTCCCAGTCCGCATAAGAGTAAAAACATCAGTAATCCATTCATATCGTATTCGCATTTGAGTTTGTTTCGCGGCAGGGTGCTGCCAAACGGATGCCAGATGCAATGATTAGAGTGTATAGTATTGTTAATCAGTTATTTGATTTGGAGGAGTGTGTTGTTTGGAAAATAAAAAACCCTACCATTTTGGTAGGGTCAGCTTTCCGGAATGGAAAGGATCGTTCGATAGCAAGAATCGTTATTATGTGCATGGGCCGCTTTACACTTCGGTCGTTCCATGCCTCGGCAGTTCCGAGTCCGTATACGGTCCTCCCGGACAACCCGTATCGGGGTATCCGGAACCTTGCGTATTGGTTGTTTCTGATACGGATTCTCCGGAGTATCGTGCGTCCGGAGGAGCGTGGTGCCGATAACAGGCGGGTATTATTCCGAATCGTTTCGGACGAAAGTCATCCCTCGCAGCGCATCGTCCGAATAGACGTGCAGCGAATGGGCCGTGGCACTCAGGCAGGTGATGCGGTGAATGTGGTTGTCGAAACGGCCCGGGTGGCCGATGGCGGCGAAACCCTCCTGTCCGTTCACGCGCACGACGTTCGCGAGCTTCAGCGCGGTGGGGCCGGCCTGTTCGAAAATCTCGACCTGGAACTCGCCGTCTGCGAAATAGTACCCGGCGAATTGCGGATGGGCGTGGATCGAGGTGCGATTGCCCGCTTTCCAGCTCATCACGATGGCTTCCCAGTGGGTGCGGGGGCACCGTCCGAGGTAGGTGCGCAGGTACGATTCGTCCGAAAAGCGGTCGAAGGCATCGAGGGGGTGAGTGGCGAGCCACCCCTGGACATAGGTTTTGATCCGGGCGGCAAGCGCCTCGTCGATCGTGGCGTCTGCACAGAAACCGAGTAATCCGGTGAAAAACGGTTCATACCCCTCGGTTATTCGGGGTTGCAACGGGTAGCTGTCGGCCAGCACGGGAGTCTTGATAGCTTGCATAGCGGCGGGATTTATCCTTTTTGCAAAGCTAATCGCGGATCGGGCCGTTTCCATACGCTTAAATACCCAATTCGGGGGAGTTGAAATACTGAAAGTATTATGTAAAAAGGGGCAGGAGCGTTTCGCCCGGAGAAACTCCCGGGATACCGGTACCGTGATGGGAGCGCATCTCCGGTAACCGGAACAATGCCCGGTTCCGGCGTTGGTAACGGGTCGGCCTACAAACCGTACTCCTCGATTTTGCGGTAGAGGGTGGTCAGGCCGATGCCCAGCAGGCGTGCCGCTTCGGTTTTGTTGCCGCCCGTGTGGCCCAGCATCCGGGCGATGTGCTGCTTTTCGATCGCCCGCAGCGAGAGCGGCAGTGTGCTGTCGTCCGACGCGGGAGCACCGTGTTGCAGTTCGACGGGCAGGTCTTCGGCCCGGAGTACACCGTCCGAAGCCATAATCATGCTGCGTTCGACCACGTTGCGCAGCTCACGGATGTTGCCGCGCCACGGATGGCGCCGCAGGAGCTCCAGGTAGCCGGGCTCGATCGTTTCGACGGGCTTGTCCATCTTCGCGGCAAAGACATTCGTGAAATGGCGGGCATACTCGTCGATATCGGACGGACGTTCGCCGAGCGAAGGCAGTTTGATCTGGAAAACGGAGAGCCGGTAATAGAGGTCTTCGCGGAAGTTGCCCGCTGCGATCTCTGCGGGCAGGTCGCGGTTGGTCGCGGCGATAACGCGCATGTTGACTTTCGTGGGTTTCGTTTCGCCTACTTTGATGAATTCTCCACTTTCGAGCACCCGCAGCAGTTTTGCCTGCAGGTCGACCGGCATTTCACCGATCTCATCGAGGAAGAGCGTCCCGCCGTCGGCCTCTTCCATCAATCCCTTTTTATTTTTTGCCGCTCCGGTAAACGCTCCTGCCGTGTGTCCGAACAGTTCGCTTTCGAGCAGGTCTTTCGCAAATGCCGAGCAGTTGACCGCTACGAATGTCCGGTCCTTTCGTTTGCCGGCCCGGTGGATCGCCTGTGCGAAAACCTCTTTGCCGGTGCCCGTTTCGCCCGTAAGTAAAACCGAGGTATCGGTACCGGCCACCTTACGGGCCAGCTCGACTGCCGCGCGCATCGGCTTGGATGAGCCGATAATCGCATCGAAGCCTTGTCCCGTACTCCCGGCGGCCGTTGCGGCGTTGCGGCGGCGGTTCGTCCGGGCCTTGTCGACCGCGCGGCTCAACAGCGGAATGATCTTGTTGTTGTCATCCCCTTTGGTGATGTAGTCGAATGCGCCGTTCTTGATCGCCTGTACGCCGTCGGGGATATTGCCGTAGGCGGTCAGCAGGATCACCTCGCAGTCGGGTTCGGCCTGTTTGATTCGGGTTACCATCTCGACTCCGTTGCCGTCGGGCAGTTTTACGTCGCACAGTACGACTTCCGGGTGCGTACGTTCGAGTTGGCGCAGGCCCGTCGTACAGTTTTCCGCCTGGATCACCTCGTAGCCTTCGAGGCCGATGATGCGGGAGAGCAGTCCGCGAAGCTGGGTTTCGTCGTCGATAATCAGGATTTTAGCCATCTGTTTTACGCCGGAGAAAAGGATCGGTTCGGAGCAAAGATAGAAAAAACGGACGTATTTTGCAGGAAAATGGCCCGTGAGGGTGTGAACGAAGCGAATTGCGGCTATCTTTATCCCTGAGCCGTCCTTGGCTGCTGACCTGGATCTGCACAACCTGTCGCTTGTGTCCTGTGTGACCGGTGACCCGGAAGTTGCCCCTATACGTCATACATCGGCCGGGAACGGATCGGAAACTGATTGAAAACAGGTCGGGATCGGTCCAACAGGTTGGAATACCGGACAACGAACGGCGATGGATTGCAGGGAATGAGCCAGGCTTTGGAAATGAATAGAAGTAAATGAACTAGTAATCGGGACGGTTATGGATGAAATGAGAATGAAGCAGCGGCAGGAACCGGAAGTCTTTTATTATGACTATGCCACTCCGCTCGGCATGTTACGGATCGAAGAGAACGGTCGCGGCCTTACTGCCGTTTCGCCGGTGAAACCGGAGTGTGCCTCGTGTCACACCGGGGCCGAGTCGTTATCCGGGAATGGAAACGGTGCGGATATAGCACGGTGCCGTATGGACGAGACGCCGCTGATTCGTCGTGCCGCGGCGCAGTTGCAGGAGTATTTCGCCGGTAAACGGAAAGTATTCGACTTGCCTCTGGCCCCCGAAGGGACCCCGTTCCAGCACCGGGTTTGGGCCGTGTTGCGTTCGATTCCGTACGGACAAACGCTCACTTACGGCGAAGTGGCTGCACGGGCCGGCAATCCGAAAGCCTCGCGGGCCGTGGGTATGGCCAATAACCGCAATCCGCTGATGATTATCGTGCCGTGCCACCGGGTGATTGGCGCTGGAGGAAAATTGGTCGGGTATGCCTGCGGACTGGATAAAAAGGAGTTTCTGCTGAACCTCGAACGCGGACATTCGGAACTGTCGGGCAGGCTTTTGTGAAAAAACAGGGAAAAAAGCGGCGGGAAGCCTAACGGCAGTAAATTATTCTATCTTTGTCCTTGAAACAGAGCCGGTCAAAGAGATTTCCCGGCTGAAAAACCGAAGAAAATGAAAAGAGACAATTGTGTACGCATGTTTTTGGCAGCGGCGCTTGCGGTCGGACTGGTGTCGTGCGGTGGGGCCGCAGGTCCGCAGACCGTTACCGGAGTTGTGGTGGACGCTTCGATGAACAACATCATGGTCCGGACCGATGCGGGGGATACGGTGGACATCAGCACGATGGATACCGATCCGGCAAAGGTGCCGGGTGTGCTGATCGACGATTCGGTGCGCGTGGTATGCGCCGGCAAAGACGTGGACGGAGTGAAGGTGCTGACGGCGCAGGAGCTGACCGTGACCGTCCATTCCCCCTATTATTACATTCAGGGGACATGGCTCGAACCCAATCCGATCAAAGCCTCGGAGATGCAGGGCGTTACGCTCGAGGCCGACGGTTCGGCCGTATCGGTGGGTATGGCTACGTTGCAGTTCAAAAATTGGAGCCTTGCCGACGGGAAAGTGATGCTGACCGCCGAGAGTATCGGTAACGGCGTAAACGCTGAAACGACCGATACGCTGCAGGTGGTCAAACTCGATGCCGACTCGCTCGTACTGGCGCAGAACGGCCAGGTGGTGTGGCGTTTCGGGCGGAAAAAGTAAGTTTCTCACCGGATTAGGATTAATTCAAAGACAGGACAACCGGTCTGTAACGGATGGGTTGCCCTGTCTTTTTGTTGGGGTTTGGCACATCGCCGGCTCGCGAAGAATATTTCGGCGGCGGTGCGAATATTTGCCGGGAAAGGTTATTTTTGTGTCACGGTATCGTTCGGGGCATCCGGACAGGACCGGATAATATAAACGCGGATAATACGAATGACGTTATGGGAAAAAAGGCAGTAGGTTACCTGTTGTATAATTTCCTGATTCTCGCAACGATCGGGATTTTCCTGCTTGCGGTGGGCGGTTGGCGTGCGCCGCAGGTCGATCCTGCCCGGTCGGGATTCTATGTATTCCTCGGACTGGCGTTGCCGGTGGTGTTGTTCGCCAATCTGTCGCTGCTCGTCTATTGGTGCGTGCGGCGCAAGGTGTGGTTGCTTTTCCCTCTGGCCGCGTTATTGCTCAATACGGGTTACTTTACCGCCATGTACCAGTGGCCGGGCGGCGGGGACGAGTCCCGCCCGGCCGATCTGAAGGTGGTTTCTTACAACGTGCATGCGTTCCGGGAGCAGGGCGCCGATATCCGCCAGACGGTCCGTCAGATGGCTTATCTGTTTCGGGAAGAGGGCGCCGACGTGGTCTGCCTGGAGGAGTTCGTCCCGGCGCCGCGTTTCGGCTTGGACAGTATCATCAGCCGGTTCCACGACTGGCCGCATGTGGCGGCCGGCGTTGCGATCACGATTTTCAGCAAATATCCGATCCTCGATGCCGAGGTGATTCCCTTTCCCGATACGGACAACAGTGCGTTGTGGGTAGACCTGCTGATCAGCGGACAAAAAGTCCGCGTACTGGCCGTGCACTTGCAGACGACCGGTGTCGACCGTGCCCAGCGGAACCTCAGTTACCAGAGCCGCAATCTGAGTGTCGAAGGAAGTTCCGAAGCGATGGAGCAAATGCAGGCGAGCTATCGTGCCAATGCCGTTGTCCGTGCGCGGCAGGTGGCGCGGCTCCGGCAGATGGTCGATACGCTGCGCATGCCGTTGATTGTTTGCGGCGACTTTAACGACATGCCCTCATCCTATACCTATCGGGCGATGAAGGGAGATTTACACGATGGATTCAAGGATTGCGGCAGCGGCTACGGCGGTACGTTCCGCCATTTCAAAGGGCTGTTGCGGATCGATTACATGTTCTATAACGATGCTTTTTCGGGAGAGCGCTATTATACGCTGGACGTGCCTTACAGCGACCACAAGCCTGTCCTGATGGATTTTTCTTTCCGTTCAGGGGAGACCGATCACGGTTCCGGGAAAACAGGTTCGGAGCGATGAGCCGCCTGCAATGCCCGCAATAAACCGGTGACAAGCAGACAAGCCAATCCCCCCCCGACCGGTCGATGACAGGCCGCGTGCCGGTTCGGCACTGACTCCGGGGTGTTATGAATTATTTATAAACTGGCCGGTGCGTTCGCGCTGTCGGCCGAAGCGTTCATCGCGGCGGCCCCGGTCCGGGTGGGAACGGAAAAACTGAAAGTTGATCCTTCGCCCGCTTTCGAAGAGAACCACAAATCTCCGTTGTTCTTGTGGGCGAAGTCCTTGCACAGCAGCAAGCCGAGCCCGGATCCCTCCTCGTTGTGCGTGCCGTAGGTGGTGAAATGGGTGTCCGAATGGAACAGCTTGGGCTGGTCTTCCTCCGGAATTCCCTTACCGAAATCGCGTACGTTCACCACGGCTTTTTCGCCCAGGTCTTCCACCGTGACTATAATTTCGCTGCCCTCGGGACTGTATTTGACGGCATTGCTCAACAGGTTGCGCATGATCGTCTTGATCATATCCACATCCACCCGGACATCGACATGATCGGGCCACTCCGTCCTGATTTTGATATTCTTCAGCGAAGCGACCGGAGAGAAGAGCGTGACGGCATCGCCGATCACTTCCATCATGTCGATCTCCTGGTATACGGTTTTGAGGCGCCCGATCTGCGATTTGGTCCATTTGAGCAGGTTGTCCAGCAGGGAAAAAGTCTCTTCTGCCGTGTGGTTGGCCATCGAAAGCATGTCGTACATTTCGGGGCCGATCTTCTCGGGCGGAAGCTGCGCCATCAGCAGGTTGAAGATCATCTTGAGCGAACCCATCGGCGAGCGCAGGTCGTGCGCGATGACCGAATAGAGCCGGTCGCGGCCGCGGATCGTACTTTGCAGTTCTTTCATCTGGCTGGCGATCAGTCGCTTGGCTGCGATCAGTGAAATCTGGTGCGTGACGCGGATCAGCAGTTCCTCCTTGTTGAACGGTTTGGAGATGTAGTCCGACGCGCCGGTCTTGAACCCTTTGACGATGTCGTTGGTAGAGTTCAGTGCCGTGAGGAAGATGATCGGAATCTCCTGCGTTTGCGGATCGGCTTTCAGTTTCTCGGCCACTTCGTAACCGTTCATGCCGGGCATCATGATGTCGAGCAGGATCAGGTCCGGGGACTCTTTTTCGACGGCCTGCAACGCTTCCATACCGTTATTGGCAGTGACGATCCTGTATTTCTGGTTTCCGATCAACACTTTTAGCAGCAGTACATTCGCTATAGTATCGTCGACGATCAGCACCGTATATTCCGAAGGATTGATTTCTACTTGCATCGCTTGCGCGGTTTGGGTTCGGGTTGTGCGGCCGCGGGCCGCGGTTAACGGAAACGAATGTTTGGATTAGTTCAGCGAGCGGAAATATTCGATGGTGTGTTTGAGGCCCTCTTCGAGTTGCGTCGAAGGATCGTAGTCCAGTTTCTCGCGGGCCAGCGTAATGTCCGGTTGGCGTTGGCGCGGGTCGTCGTGCGGCAACTCCCTGAAAGCGATTTTCGAACGGGAACCGGTCAGGCGGATCACTTTTTCAGCCAGTTCGAGGATCGTAAATTCATGCGGGTTGCCCAGGTTGACCGGGCCGAGGAAATCGGCCGGGGACGCCATCATGCGGACCATGCCTTCGATCAGGTCGTCCACATACTGGAAGCTGCGCGTCTGCTGGCCGTCGCCGTAGATGGTCAGGTCGTTGCCCTGCAGCGCCTGCACGATGAAGTTCGACACTACGCGGCCGTCGTTGGGCAGCATGCCCGGGCCGTACGTGTTGAAAATGCGGATGATCTTTATCTCGATGCCGTGTTGCCGGTGGTAGTCCATGCAAAGCGATTCGGCGCAGCGCTTTCCTTCGTCGTAGCACGACCGGATGCCGATCGGGTTGACATGCCCCCAGTAACTTTCGGTCTGCGGGTGCACGATCGGGTCTCCGTACACCTCGCTGGTCGAGGCCTGCAACAGGCGCGCCTTGGTCTCTTTGGCCAGTCCCAGCATGTTGAGGGCGCCCATTACCGAAGTCTTCGTCGTTTTGATCGGGTCGAACTGGTAGTGGATCGGGGAAGCCGGGCATGCGAGGTTGTAGATTTCGTCCACCTCGGCGAAGTAAGGGTTGATCACGTTATGGCGCACCAGCTCGAAGTTGGGCCGGCCGATCAGGTGCCATACGTTTTTTTTGCTGCCGGTAAAATAGTTGTCCAGGCAGATTACGTCGTGCCCGTCGTTGACCAGGCGTGCGCACAAATGCGAACCGATGAAGCCTGCGCCTCCCGTCACTAATATCCTTTTCATTCGGTATGTAATGATGTTTTTTAAATGCTATGACAAATATAGCTTAATTTACTTATTTTTCACATAAAACTCGCCTTTCGTGTTGTGCAGAGTGGGGGGTGGTGATATTTTTGTATTTTTGTGTAAACTTCCAATGTTTCGTTTATGAGTAAGGCTACCGTTTCGGAGCAAGAGCTTGAGTCTTTACGTCGTGATGCGGAAAGGTTCCGCAACCTTCAGCAGGTGGCGCATGTCGGGTGGTGGAAAGCCGATTTCACAGCCCGGGAAGCCTGTTTTTCGGAGATATTGGCCGATATTCTGCAAGTCGGGCCGGAACCCGTACCGTTCGAGCGATGTGCGGAGTTGATCCACCCAGATTACCGGGAACGGGTCATGCACAGCCTGGATATGTTCCCCGAGGTCGATTTTTACGACGAATCTTTTCCGGTGCGCTCTAAGGTCGGTGATATCTGGATGCATTCGCAGCTCGCTTCCAAAGAGACGGGACCCGACGGGCACCTGTTCGCACAGGGGTTTATGCGGTACCTGTCCGTCCAGGAGGCCCAGCATACGCGGGAGAGTGCGTCCCACATGCAGCTTAAAGAGCTGCTGACGCGGCAGAATAATCTTTCGCAGTCGCTGCTGATGCTGCTCAAGCATTCCGACGAACAGGATGTGATTACCGGTTTGCTCGAAAACCTGCTGCACCAGTTCGATGGCGACCGGACTTATATTTTCGAATACGATTGGGCGAAACGGACCCACAGCTGCCGCTATGAAGTGGTGCGTGACGGGGTTACCCCCGAGATCGACGGCCTGCAGGATATTCCGATCGATTTGACGCTGTGGTGGTCGGAGCGGTTGAAGGAGAACCTGCCGATCATCCTGAGCGACTTGGATGAGCTTCCGCCCGAGGCGGACGGCGTAAAGGCTGTACTCGCTCCCCAGGGGATCAAGTCGCTGATGGTCGTTCCGCTGATCAACCGGGAAGGAACCTGGGGCTATATAGGGGTCGACATCGTCGGCCAGTACCGTATTTGGAACGAGGCCGACCGGCAATGGTTCCTGTCGCTGGCCAACATCATCAGCGTCTGCATCGAGCTCAAACGCTCCGAAGCGACTATCCGGAAAGAAAAGGAGTATTTCCGCAATATTTATATGCACATGCCGCTGGGTTATGCCAAAATGCGCGTAGCCTACGACCCGCAGGGGAAGCCGGCGGATTACCTGCTCGAGGAGTACAATCCCGCCGTCGAGCAAATCTTGCACGTACAGCTTACCGGCATGGTGGGGCGCAGCATCCGGGAACCGGGCTTCCTCATTTCCGAGGAGATATGGACGGACCTGTACGAGACGGTAACCAGGCGGACAGTCGTTTCGAATAAGTTGTATAAGGTTCGTAACAACCGCTATTTCAACGCGATCGTTTTTTCGACCGACCGCGACCACTGCACGGCGCTCTTTTCGGACGTTACCGAGTCGATCCGGGCGCAGAAAGAATTGCAACGCAACGAGGCGAAATTGCAAAACCTTTATAAGACCATTCCGGTCGGCATCGAGATTTATGATAAGGATGGGGTGCTGCTCGACCTCAACGACGAAGATATGCGTATTTTCGGGATCGAACGGAAAGAGGATGCGCTCGGGGTCAGCCTGTTCGACAATCCGAACGTCTCGCCCGAAGAGCGTGAAGCGATGCGCAGGGGGCAGCACATTGAGTTCTCGATGGATTACGACTTCGGGAAAATTCTTTCGGGCGGATACTACAAAAGCACTCACACCGAAGTCCGGAACCTGCTCGCGCGGTGTACTCCGTTGCGGGACGGCGACGGCAATATCGACCAGTATGTGATCATCGTGGTGGACAACACCGAATCGAACCGCACGTACCACCGGTTGCGCGACATCGAATACCGGTTCGACTATATGGCCGAAATGGCCCAGATCGGCCTTTGCAAGTGGATTCCGCGCCTGAACAGTTTCACGGCGTCCGAGCAGTGGTACAGCAATGTGAATACCCGCGGTCCGATCGCCGATATCAAGGATGCTTACGTCAAGACGCACCCCGACGATTTCGCCAAGCTCAAGCAGTTTTTCGACGATGCCGTCGCCGGTCGGGCGCAGGGGTTCCGGGATGTGCTGCGCGTGCGCAACGGCAATGCCTGGAAATGGATCCGTTGCACGTACCGGGTCAAATGCGAGGAGGGGAATGACGATATCGAGGTGATCGGCTTGAACGTCGATATCACCGAATTGAAACAGACCGAGCTGCGGCTGCAGGAAGCCAAGCTCAAGGCCGAGGAGTCGGATCGCATGAAATCGGCTTTCCTGGCCAATATGAGCCACGAGATCCGCACGCCGCTCAATGCGATCGTGGGTTTTTCGAACCTGCTGATCGAAACCGAAGACCCTGCCGACAAAAAAGAGTACGTCGATATCATCCAGCGCAATAACGAGCAGTTGCTGCAACTGATCTCCGATATCCTCGACCTGTCGAAAATCGAGGCGGGGATGGTCGAACTCTCCTACACCAAGATCGAACTGAACCTGCTTTGCCAGGAGGTCGTCAGCTCTTACATGGCCGATACCGAGCGGGAGGTGCCCATCGTTTTTGCCGGCGGATGCGACGATTGTTACATCATCAGCGACCGCAGCAAGTTGGTCCAGGTGCTTTCGAACCTGATCAACAACGCGATCAAATTCACGCAGCAGGGGTGTATTACGGTGGGGTTCCGCAAGCTTCAGAAGGGGATCGAGTTTTATGTACAGGATACCGGTATCGGCATTGTTGCCGAAAATATACAGTTGATATTCAATCGGTTTGAGAAACTCAACCACTTTGCCCACGGGACGGGTCTCGGTCTGACCATCTGCCGCAATTTGGTGGAGAAGCTGGACGGTACGATAGGTGTCGAATCGGAGCCGGGAATCGGATCCCGTTTCTGGTTTACGGTACCGTATGAGCCCGCCGGTTTGCATCGGGCAGAGGATGCGTTGCTGCCGCCTTCGCACGGTCTTTCCCAGATTTCTCCCGGTAAACCGGTTATTCTGGTGGCCGAGGATACCGACAGCAATTTCCAGGTGCTTTCGGCGATCTTGCGCAACGATTATGAGCTGTTGAGGGCCCGCGACGGCGACGAGGCGGTGCGGCTGGTCGAGCAATACCGTTTCGTGGCGGTGCTGATGGATATGAAAATGCCGGTTATGGACGGTTTGGAAGCGACGCGCAAGATTAAGGCCGTGAATCCGACGCTGCCGGTGATCGCGGTGACCGCCTATGCCTACGATCATGACCGGGAGAAGGCGCTTCAGGCCGGTTGCAACGATTACATGACCAAGCCGATGGATGTGACCGAATTGAAACAAAAGTTGTCGGAGTTCGTCAAGGACAAGCATTGACCGGATTTCCGGCACGGGCGCGAGTCCGCTTCGCAGGGTTATCCGCCCAGGACACGCCGTTGTTTCCGGAATATATGATGTTTCTTGTGCCAGTCAGTTCCCTGGACATCCGGTATGTCTGAATATCTTTGTGCCCGGCCGATCCGATCGAAGTTCAGGCAGCCCGCTTCGCTTTTTCCCAGACGCCTGTCTGCTGGCCGCGTCGCCGGCGCAGATAGGCGATGCCGCGCAGCACGTTCAGGTTCATAAAGAGGAAATAGTAGGGGACGAACAGCAACTTATTCTTGATTTTGCGTTGTGAGAGGCGGTAACCTTGCAGTGCGCAGCCGTAAAAAACCGCTTGCAGCAGCAGGATCGTACCGTAGAGAATCCGGTGCGGGCCGCCGGCGACCAGCGCGATATTCAGCGGCACGAGTGCGAACAGCAGGATCGGTGTCACCGACCAGCGTAGTATGCGGTGCGAGAGGTATTGCCACCAGAGTATGCCGTAGCGCAATGGGTTGAGCAGCGGCGCGAGCCTGCCGATGGATTGCAGCCCTCCGGCCGCGATACGCACTTTGCGCTTGCCCTCTTCGGTCATGTCGGCCGAGGCCTCTTCGAGCGCGTAAGCGTTTTTGCAGTAAGCGATCCGGTAGCCCTGCATCGCGATGCGCATCGAGAGGATGAAATCGTCGAGCAGCGTATCGTCCGGCATCGCTACGAACAGTTCGCGGCGGATCGCGAACAGCTCTCCGGCGGCTCCGACGGCCGTATAGAGGCGGTCGTCCCATTCTTTGAGCTTCGATTCGTATTTCCAGTAGATACCTTCGGTCGATGCGGCCGCCTGTTCACGGCTCTGTACGACCCTCTTTTCGCCTGCCACGCAGCCGACCTTCGAATCGCCGAAGGGCCGGATGATTTCGCGGATCGCTTCCGGGCCCAGCATCGTGTTCGCATCGGTGAAAACGACCAGGGGTGTCGTGACCAGTGGAACTCCCCGGTTCAGTGCGGCTGTTTTGCCGCGCCGTTCGGGTGCAAACAGCACCGTGACTTCCGGATATCCGGCCAGCAATTCGTTCGTGCGGTCGTTCGAACCGTCCGTCACCCAGACGATTTTCAGCCGGCCGGCCGGGTAGTCGAGCGCCCGGCAGTTCCGCATCTTGTCGGCGATGACCGCCTCTTCGTTGTATGCGGCGATAAGCAGTGTCACTTCGGGCAGCTCTTCGGGCAGTTCGATGCGTGTTCTTTTGCACAGCGCCTCTTTGACCCGTACCAGCAAGTAGAGGAAAATGCCGTAGCCTGCATAAGTATAAAAGACGATCGCCAGGGCAATCCAAAAGAGAATCTCGATGGTTTTCATCATGCGTACGTTTGAGGGGTTCGGGGTTGTGTAATGGGGGGCCGGGCGGCTTGTGCCGGGAGGTTTGTCGCAGTTTTCATAAGTTTATAGCGGTAGTTATCACGTTATATGAGGTCAACTTGTTGCCGGGGCATTGTTGCCGGGCCGTTTATTCCAGCCTCTCGATCTGGTCGAGTACTTTGCGCATCTGCACGTCCCACGAGAGGGTATCCTCGATACTTGCGCGGATATGGGCCGGGTCGCGGTCCACGCCGTCGAGGAAATGTAGCAAGGCATCTATGTCGATCGGGGATTCGTCGGCCGGGGCTTTCAGCACGTAAGGCATTGCATCGAAATCGCTGTCGTTCTCGGAGTAGACGAACGGAATGCCCCGTGCTGCGTATTCGCGGTTTTTCAGTGTTTTGATGTGTGTAATCCCGTTGCGGTGCCGCCCGAGGCTGGCTATGCCGAGGTCGGCCTCCTCGAAGGCGCGGTCGAGCGCTTCGCCCCAGAGCGGGCCGTGGAGAACCACCCGTTCTTCCATACCCTGTTCGCGGACCTGTTCGCGCAGTTCGGGCACGGTGAACCGGCTCCCGCCGCCGACGATGTGGAAGATCACCTCCTTTTCGTGCGGACGGCGGTAATAATCCGCCAGCCCGGCTACCACGCGGTCGAAGCCGTGCCAGAAATGGATGTCGGCGACGCCGAGCAGGTGCACCGTGTTCGAGGTGTCGTTCACGTTCGTTTTGAGCGGGATGTGTGCGAAGTCGATCCCGTTCGAGATGCGGATGGTCGGACGTCCGAAAATCGTATCGTACTGCGAGAAGGTGACGATCCGGTCGACCTGGCGTGCGAGCGCATTGCGGAAACATTTGTCCACCGAGAGCACCAGCTTGGTTTTGCGCGATGCGCGTGCGTATTCGGGGTCGTACGGGAAAGTGGGAATTTCCATCACGATCCGCACACCGAGTTTTTTCAGGTGCGCGAACCACCGGATCAGCGCCGGATTCGCATTGTGGTCGAAGCGCACGTACAGGAACCGGACTCCTTCCCGGCGGATGTAGTCGGTCACCGAGCGGTAGCTGAACCGTTTTTTGAGCTTGGCGCGGAGCCCGTGCCCGAAGTTTTCGAACGTTTCTCCGTCGAGTATCCGCCTGTGGCTGCCGTCCGCCCCCACTTCGAGCGAACAGAGGCGCAGTTCGGCGCCGCAGCGCCGCAGTGCGTCGCACTGGTAGAAAATCTTTTTACTGATGCCGTTGTGGGCGGCGAATCCGTGGAAGACGATGAAAAGTCCTTTCATGGCGGTCGGTATTTCAGGCTGCTAGCGGCCGGTCAGGGTTTTCAGCAGCGATGGAGTATGGCGGTTGAGCAGGCGGTACAGGCCCACGGCGATTGCAATGACCAGCAACGGGATGAGGATGTAGATGACGGTCAGCGAGAAGTCGGAGGGTGTGCCGGAGAGTTTCATCGCGATGCGCTTGAGCAGCGTGAGCATCGGATCGTGCAGTGCGAACAGGAAAAACCCCATCCCCCGCAGTCCCGGGTAGTTCCGGGCGCGGATGCTGTGGGGCGTTTCCCGTCGTTCCCTGGCCGTTACGAAACGTACCGACAGGTTCGTGCCGACGATGATTCCGAGCGTGAATACGACCCTGTCGAGCGGAACGAGCCCGTTGTCCCGGAAAATCATGTGTACGGTCATCAAGGCGATGTAAAGCAGCAGTGTCGTTGTCGCAAAACGGCTGAACATCGACAGAAAATCCGTGTGGCGGAGACTGAAGCATGCTCCTGCGGTGAAGAAAGCGAGGCTTTCGATCAGGAAAGCCTGTCCGGGTGTGGCGAGCCACACTCCCCACAGCGCTGCGGCTCCCCACCAGCCGAATCCGCGCACGAACAGCCTGATCGCAGGGGAGAGCAACGCCAGCAGGATCAGGTTGCGGATGTACCAGAACTGGTGCAGGATCGGTGTGCCGTTGCCGCCTCTCCACTCTCCGCTGTCCCAGAATGCCTGAAGGAAATTGACGAACGAATATTCGCTGACGGGGGGATTCACGCCCGAAAAATATTTGCTCAGCGCGGGGATTTGTTCCACCCCGAAATAGAGGGCCAGGATGAGCGCATTCCAAAGCAGGTAAGGGACGATGAGCCGTTTGGAGGTTTTGCGGAGTTTCGTCTTGTAAGGTTTCGGGTGCAGGAAAAAGAGGAAGCCCGAAATGAAAAAGAGCGCCGGTACGGCTGTTTGGGCGATCTCCAGCGAGCAGACGAAACTCACCAGTCGGTAGACCGGGAAGTCGCCCGCGCTGAAATCGCTGCGCGTCGAAGTGTAGGCGTGCAACACGACGACCAGCAGGATCATCGCAAAACGCATCACATCGATGCTGCGGGATTGTAGACCGTTCACCCGCATGGCCTCAACGCTTGAAAAATTTGCCCGACAAGACCGAGAGCCTGCCGAGGATATTGAATTCTCCGGTCAGCTGCAGGTAGCCGCCCCAGATTACCAGGGACAGGACGCCTTTGGCGATCAGCGTGAAGAACAGTTCCCGGGCGGGTAATATCCGGTCGAATCCCCACAGGATACTCCACAGCAGGACCCCGAGCAGCAGCGGTGAAGCGAGTTTCCGCCAGAACGGACCCCAGGGCAGGCGGAACGTGCGGTAATACATCAGCCAGTAGGCCTGCACGAAATTGACCGAGAACGAAATGCAAATGCACCAGGCTACTGCGTCGAGCGAACGGAATCCGAAAATACCGAGGCAAATCCCGCCTGCGTTGAGCAACGCCGAAAGCAATCCGCTCAGGAACAGGATATGCGTCGATCCCGCCGCCTGGAAGATCGACCCGGAGGTGGACATCACCACCTGTACGCCTACCGACAGTGCGAGGATGCGGAATACCGGCACCGACGCTTCCCACTGCGAACCGAAAATCAGCAGGATCAGCTCCGGGGCCGTGAAGTAGAGGACAGCCGCCAGCGGAAAGCCGATCCAGGCCAGCACGCGCACCACTTTGAGGTAGGATTCCGAAAGCTTGCGCAGGTCGTGCTGGAAGTCGGAGAAAATGGGGTGCATCACCGGCGAAATAATGTTGGTGATGTTTTGCAGCGGCAGCATCATCAGCCGGTACGATTTTTCGTAGAAGCCCAGCGGACTCATGCCCATGTATTTGCCTATCAGTAGTTTGTCCAGGTTCCGCGTGAAGTAGTTGATCACGTTGAACGAGAACTGGTAGGCCGAGAAGGCGAAGATCGTGCGCAACGGTTGCAGGCCTGCCGTCCAGCGTACCCGTAGCGGATGTTCCCGCAGGTTGACGATGAATAGCACGATACTCGATACGATCGGGTTGATCAGCAGTGCGTAGATACCGGCGCCCGAAAGGGCCGCAATCACTGCGATGGTTCCGACCGATCCTTGGACACAGAGGTTGCGCATTGCGATGAATCTGAACCGTTTCTGTTTGTAAAGCAATGCGTTGGGGACGATGTTCATCGCTGCGAAAAGCAGGTTGACCGACAGAAACTGGCAGATGCGTACCAGCTGGGGCGAGTCGTAATAGGAGGCGATCAGCCACGAACTGCCGAAAAAGAGCAGCGATACGGCCAATCCCGACCAAATCGTGAACGAAAAGATGCCGTTGAGCTCCTCGCCGGTCAGTTTCTTGTATTGAATGATCGCCGGGGCGATGCCCAGGTCGCTGAAGATGCTGAAAAAGGTGATGATAACGGTAGCCACCGCGACGATACCGAAATCCGAAGGCGACAGCAGGCGCGCCAGCACACCGGAGACCGCCAGCGAGATGACGATGCCCGCGTATTTGGCGATCGCGATGTAAAAGACGCCCGACGTGAGTTGTTTGCGGACGGTATGTTGGTCCGGGCTCTTCGGTTGGGGCGTTTGATCGTGCGGTTCGGGAGGCACAGGGGCCGGTTGTTGTGCTGTTGTCATAGCCAGTGTGCCCCTCGCGAGGCATTCGTGTGTTTGCTTTTAAGAATTTCGTTGCGGCGGCGCAGCAGGGTCCGGTAAGCCTTCAGGATTTCCGATGCGCTTTTCCCGTCACCCCTCAGCAGGTAATAGGGAACGCGCGCGAGCGTTGCCGCTTGCCGGCGCAGTGTCCGGCGCGTCGCCTGCCACGGCGAGAAGCGCGGGTCGGCGTAGGTGATCAGCAGGTAGCGTCCGACCCACGCGTTGCGGAGCGGCCGGGCCGCCGATTTGCGGTCGTGGCAGACGAGGGCCTGCGGTACGACGCGGATCGTGAGCGATTGGTGGAGTACCCGCTGGCAGTAGTTGTTATCTTCGCCGTAGTGGAGGAATAGCGGATCGAATCCGCCGACCGCCTCGATCGTCCGCAGCGGCAGGAGCCATGCGGCGGCGTTGATGAAGCGCGCTTCGCGCGGGGAGGTCAGTCCCCCGAGCAGCAGCCCGTCGTCCCGTGTTGCCGCAGCGTCGCCGAACAGGTAGCGTTTGAACGCTTCGTCCATGCGTTCGGCCGAGCCGTCGAGGTGGACGGGGCTCAGGATGCCCGAACGGTCGTCTTCGGCCCCGAGCAGGCGTTCGACGGTATCGGGGTAGATCCAGGCATCCTGGTTGAGCAGGAAAAAATGGGTCGCACCCTGCCCGAGGGCATAACGGATCCCGACGTTGTTGCCGCGTCCGAACCCGAGGTTCTCGTCGCTGCGGATCAGGTGCACTTCGGGAAAACGTTCCGCGATTCGCTGCGGCGTTCCGTCCGTGGAGCCGTTGTCGACGACCACCGTATGCAGCGGTACGGTCGATCCGCGCAGCGAACCGAAGCATGCGTCCACCCACTGCATTCCGTTGTAGGTGACAATGATGGTATAAATGTTCACGTTCGGGGAAATCACAGCCGGAATGGATTTATTGTTCGGTTGCGCCGCTGTTACAGCTGTTATCGTTGTCGTCCTGCCGCCGGATGCCTTCCTGCGGATTCCGGGTTTTGACCCATACCCCCAGCGCATCGTCGTAGCGTTTGATGACTCGGGCCGGATTGCCCACCGCCACGCTGAAAGAGGGAATATCCTTGGTGACGACGCTGCCTGCGCCCACCTGCACGCGCTCGCCGATATGCACGCCGGCCACGACAACCGAGTTCGCCCCGATATGCGATTCGTTGCCGATTACCACCTCTTTCAGGTCGAGCGGCTGTTCGTTAGAATCCCGGGTGCCGTCGCTATATCCGTGGTTGAAGCCCGAGATGAAGACGTGCTGGCCCAATCCCACGCGGTCGCCCAGCCGGACGGGGCCGATCACTACCGAGCCGATACCGATGCGCGCGCCGTCGCCGATCAGTACGTCGCCCGCGCCGTTGTTGACCGTGGTAAAATCTTCGATCAGCGCATCGCGGCCTACTTCGAAACGGCGCCACGGAAAAACATCGATGCGCGAGCGCCGCCGCCGGATGATCGCACCCCGTCCGCGTTTGTGTACGAACGGGTTGACGAACCATTTGACCCACAGACGGGGTCGAGGATTCTTGTGCGAAGTAATCAGGCCGATGATAAATCGTTTCAGGGCAGGATTTCCTTTGATTTTGTCGATCATGTGCGGTTACTGACAGGGAGGATTATTGCTATACCGGATGTGCCGGATCGAGACGATAAATATTTTTTATTTTACACAAATATAGACAAGTTTCGCTATCCCGGCAATTTGTTTTCGGAAATATCATATCATATTGATCTTATGTTGTTTCTTTTTCCGGAAAATATCTGTTCTTTTATATTTAGTGTCATGATTTTGTGATTAAATGTAGTATTTTTGTCGCAAAGCGGATTCCGCTCGGCGTGTGACTGTACGGCTCTAAGCGTTTGGAAAACGAAGCCGGAACACGGAACGGATCGGCCGCTTCCCGAACTTAATAGAATCAGGATGATGAAAGAGATTGATATAGACAGGATCCACACCGTTTTGACGCGGTTGTTCCTGGTGGTTTGCTGCGGAGTGCTGGCGACCGCCTGTGTGAAGGATCCGCAAAAAGGCGAGGATACGCCGGATGGCGGTGAATCGGCCTCGAAATACTTCAGTTATGCCACCACGCGTGAATATACGGTTGCAATCGACTATGGCTTCAGCGATTACCAGGTGCTGTTCGAAATCTATGGCGAGAATCCGCTGGCTGAGGTGGACGGCGGTTTGGTCAAGACTTCCGAAGAGCCGCTGTATCGGGCTGCGACGGACAAAAAAGGATGCTTTTCGGGTACCGTCACTTTGCCGGCCGACCTGACGGAGGTGTACCTCTATTCGGACTATCCCGGTACGGTCAGTCCGGTGAAGCTGACCGTGGGTGAAAACGGAGCTATTGCATACGATCAAAAGCAGGTGCGCTCCCGGGCCGGCAACCCGCTGACGCGCGCACTGATCACCACCCCGACCGGCACGGCCTATCCCGACCGCTACAAGGTGCTCGGCAACTGGAGTAAGAACGGGCGTCCCGATTACCTGCTCGACCCGGCCGACCTGACCGCTCAGCAATATTACGATGTAAAAAGCATGTTCAGCCTCTGGGGCGGCCAGCATATCAAGGATTTCCCGCAAAGGGAGCTGATCGCGGACAATGTCAACATCAAACTCAATATCACCAAGGCTACGACCATCAAACTGATCTTCATCAAGACAACAGCGACGATGCGTAACGTCTTCGGTTATTATACCTATCCCACCGGGCAGGAGCCGAAAAGCGTAAGCGATATCCAGCCGATCATCGCTTTCCCGTTCATTTCTACGTTCAATTGCAATATCGACAATGCCGACGCGGTTTTTACCGGCGATCAGGTGCAACTCAAATACTGGAATGCCAGGACGCAGCGGTTCGAAGACGAATTCCCGGCCGGAGTCAGTATCGGGTGGTTCCTCGACGCCTATTCGTTCGATCCTACGACCGGGACGGTACTGGAGGACAATACTCCTGTCTATTATGCTTCACGCGCGTTGAACCCGAACAACATGCACCGTTCGATCGCGCTGGGAGACCAGCAGAGCGGACGTATGCTGGCGATAGGTTTCGAGGACAGCGGTATCACCGAGGCGGGTGAGGGCAATTTTTGCGATGCCGTCTTCATGCTGGACTACGGCGATAAGGACGCTGTCACGTCCGAAGGTACGGGCGTGATGCCCGAAGTGCCGGGCGTCACCGACGAGGACAATTACCATGTGGTGAACGGAACGCTCGCGTTCGAAGACCTTTGGCCGAGCCAGGGCGACTACGATATGAACGATGTGGTGGTGACCTACAAAAGCACCGTCTACAAGAACGTGCTTTCGAACCGTGCGACGAAGGTGGTCGACCGCTTTACGCTGGCGCATGTGGGCGGTACGCTGCCCTGCGGATTCGGCTACCAGTTCGACAAGCTCGACAAGGCGGCGATCGGAAGCGTCGAGGTGATTTCCGACAAAACCGGGGCGACCTCTTCCTTTATGCAGGGGCAGATGCTCGAACCGAACCAGAGCAAACCGAACGTAATCCTGTTCGATAACTCCCGGACGAACGAAGGAGCGACCTTTACCGTGACGACCCAGTTCGCCTATCCGGTCGTCGGCGACCTGGTGCAGCCGCCCTATAATCCCTATATCGTCATTTCGTCGGACAAGGGGCGCGGCCGTGAGCTGCACCTGGCGAAGGGCGTGCCGACCGATTTGGCGGATGCGGCCTATTTCGGCCAGAGCTCCGACATTTCGGATCCGGCACAGAAACTCTACTATGTGTCGAAAGATAATTTTCCCTTTGCGATCAATATTCCGACCGACGCTTTCAGCTATCCCGATGAAAAGGTGCGCATAGACAAGGCTTATCCGAGTTTCCCGGGTTGGGTGTCGTCCAACGGCGTGTTGCAGCGCGACTGGTATAAAAAACCTGCGAAGAAATAATAGGCGGCCGGGGACTGCTTACAATTAGGGCCGTTGTACTGGAAATCGGGGGCGTGGACAGCCAAGGTCGCAGATAAATATGTGCCGGGGTTGCTGGGAGCAACGGGAATAAGTAGATAAAGGAGACAAAAAAAGGCCATTATAGGTCCGTTACCATAAGCTACCACCACAAAAAATACCATTCCCATGAAAATCAAATTACTGATCCTGCCGCTTGTAGCGATCGTTGTCGCAGCGGGTTCGTGCGTGAAGAATCCGGAGACGCCTCAGCCGGACGGTCCGCGATCCGGTTCCGGTACGGTGAAGGAGATGGCCGTTCCGGCCGGTTTCGATTGGAAGATGTCGCGCGGCATCACCTGTAACTTCGCTTCTGCACATCTGACCCGTGTCTATGTTGCGTCTGCTGCCGATGCCGAGCCATTTGCCGTTGTATTCGCAGGAGACGGTGCCGAACCGGTTACATTGAATGTCCCCGTACCGGTGAAGTCGCTTTATGTAAAATATGAAAAGGCCGACGGTACATTCGTTACGAAAGAACTTCCTGTTATGGGAGCAACCCTCGCGTATACCGTTCCTGCCGACAGCAAAGAGTTTGTGGACGTGGCCGCCGGGGCCGCGAAAGCAACGGAATCGACCACGCGCGCCGGTTATGCCGGTTCCAACAGGGGGCATATCCTCTATCCTGCTGCCGGCTGGGGTACGCTGATGTTCGAGGACCTGTGGCCCTCTTACGGCGACTATGATTTTAACGATTTAGTCGTGAATTACCAGGTCGACCTGATGATGCAGAACAAGAACCAGGCGCGCGAAATGTTCATTGCCCTATGTGTTCGGGCGATCGGCGGTAAGCTTCCATATGACCTATATCTCAGTCTTAGAGGCGTGCGGCCGGACCAGATCGCCGATATTAAAATGGATGATTTGCAGAACGGTGTGCAGAGTTGTGATCTGGTTAAAGTCAATAGCGGCAACTCCAGACCGGCCATCCTCAAATTCGTGGACATCAAACAGAACCTTAATAAACCCGGCGGAACGACTTTCCTGAACGTTAGACCGGGCGAGGAGATGAAAACCGGCGATCTGACCGTAGTATCGTTCAATGTGACTTTCCGCAATGCGATTTCGACCCGGGACCTGGCGTTCGATACCTTTGATTTCTTTATCGCGCGCGACGACCAACAGCAGGAAATACACCTGGCCGGGTTCGAGCCGGTGCTCTTTGGTGCTGACCGCTATCGGGCATTGCGCACGCAGCCGACTTCGAATGCGAACACGCAGTCTGAATATTACTATTCGAACGATAACCTGGTGTGGGGGATTTGTATTCCTGCCGAAATACCGCATGCCTATGAGACGCGGGATTTCCTGACGGCCTATCCCAATTTTGCGAAATGGGCCCAGTCGGGCGGTGGCAGCAATACGGATTGGTATACCGATGCGCCGGGAAACCGAAATCCGGAAAATCTGGTACGGATGAAATAGTCCGTGCCGCCCGTACTCCTGTCGGAGCCTGCCCTTTCCCATCGCGGAACAGCAGCAGGAACGGAGTGGAAAAGGATGGGTACGGCGGAATGGCAATATGGATAAAAGCACGGAACCGAGTTCCGTGCTTTTATCGTTTCTGCATTTGTTTTGTAGCTCTCCTTTTCTTGTCGTGTCTTTGAGGAGCAAAGGGGATGCGCCTTTCGGCGGTTTGGGGGTGCGGTTTCCTGCTTCGCGATAGGCGTTTATTGCGCTGCGACGCTGCGGTAGAGGTCGAGCAACTTGCGGGCCGTCGCCTCCCAGGTGAATTGCGGGGCACGCGCGAGGCCGTAGGCCGCCTGATCTGCGCGGACCTGCCGGTCGGTTTCGAGGCGGAGCAGCTGGGCCGCGATCGCCTCTTCGTCGAGCGGATCGACCAAGATGGCGCCTTCGCCGGCAATCTCGGGGATCGCCGACGTGTTCGAAGTGACCACCGGAGTTCCGCAGGCCATCGCCTCTAGGATCGGTATGCCGAAACTCTCCCGCAGTGAAGTGTACAGGAATGTTTCGGCCCCGCTGTAAATCGCAGGCAGGTCGGTGTTGGGAATGTATCCCGGAAGACGCAGTGCCGGACGGATCCCCTCGATCCCGTGTTCGCGCAGAAGCGCGTCGGCGGCTTCGGGTTTCAGGTCGGCGACCAGCAGCGGCAACGGGCGCTGTGACAGTTCGCGGTAACGGGCATAGCCCCGCAACGTGCGCGGGGTGTTTTTCTTCGGGTCGGTATTGCCCAGGAAGAACAGGAAACGATCTTCGGGCAGGTATTTGCGGGTGACGGCACCCGGATCGGCCACCGGGCGAAAATGCGGGCTCACGCCGTTATGGATCGTTGTCAGTACTCCTTCGGGCAGTTGCAGCGCCTGTTGGATGCGCTGCTGCTCGAAACGGGATACCGTGATGACTTTGCGGCAGTGCGGCAGGATGCGCGGAACCACTAGCCGGCGGTAATGCCAGCCGAGGTTCTGGTACATCGACCGGTTCTGGGCGGCACGCTTTTCCAGGAAAATAATGTCGTGCAGGGTCAGCACCAGCGGTGCGGAACAGCGCACCGGGGCCGTGTTGCTCGTGCAGTGCAGCAGGTCGGGGCGGATTTTGCGCACGGCGCGCGGCAGTGCGACCTGCTCCCAGAGCGGATAGGTGGGGCAACTGATCTCGACGATATGGAAATTCGCACTCTCGCTGAGGCAACGGTCTTCTCCCGGGCTCACGAGGATGTAATACTCGTTCTCGGGGTCGAGTTGCTGCAACCGCCGGATGGTTTCGAGCGCAACGAAGTCCATGCCGTGCTTGTTGGAACGGAAGATGCGCTGTGCTTCGATGGCTATTTTCATGGCTTGCGGGTTTGGTTCCGGGTTATGGGGGCGAAAATTTGTCTTGTGGCTGATCGGTTCCTTGTTCCTGTCTGACGCGGGGTGAATCCTGCCCCTGGCAGAGCTGGAGGTTCTTGTACCGGTTGAAGTTTGGGAGTTATATTTCTACTTGTTTCCGTCTGCCGGCTCTTCCGGTTGTTCATTTATCTGTCTGTCTGTCTGTCTGTCTGCCTTGCCGGTTTGTGTTTCGTCTTGGAAGGCTTGTGTGTTAAGCTTTTTCAGAGGAACCGTGTTCGGTATGGAAAAATTTGTCGCGGGTGCCGCGCAACCGGAGCAGGTTCAGCGCCATGAGCAGCATCAGCAGCGGGATTTTACGGATCGCCCGTTTGAGCGGTTTATCCACGAGGTAGTCCGGGATTGCGAAACAGAGCGCGAAGAGCAGTGCTGCAAGCAGCAGCCACCATTTTGCGGAAGAGGCCGGATCGACGAACGTTACCACGAGGGCCGCGAGCGGTATGAGGCCCAGCAGCAGGACGCGCGGGGGCATCATCCATTGTACCAGCTTGTCGCAGTAGTCGAGATTTCCTTCCAGGACCGCGCCCGGCAGGTCGCGGACGGCGGCCTTCAGCGAGTACCACTGCGCGGCGAGCCAGCGCCGCCGCTGGTTGTAGAAAGCGCGGCTCCCGGCGGTCTTTTCGTCCAGTACCTCCACGTCGTCGAGGTATTCGATGAAGATGCCCTGCTTGAGCAGCAGCACTTCCAGTTCCTTGTCTTCGCCGGCCGACGAGACTTGCGTGATGTTGTTGCAGAACCAATTGTAGTCGAATGCCATGCCGGAACCGATCAATGCAGAAGAGACTCCCAGCGCGACGTGCCCTTTGCGGAAGATCGAGTTGTTGATCTCTTCGCTCACGGCATCGAGCAGGGCCGTATCGGTATGCAGGTTCTTGGCGCGGCGGTGTGCCTGAATAGCCTGTGCCCCGCTGTGGTATCCGTCGTTCAACCGCGAAAGGAAGTCGGGAGCGACGGTGTTGTCCGCATCGAGAATCACGGCCATGTCGAAGGTTTCACCCGCAGCAGCGAGCTGTGCGACGGCATAATTGAGCGCTTTGGCTTTCGAACTGTTTTCGAATTCGACTTCCAGCAGGCGGATCGGCAGTTGTCCGAGCCGTTCCAGCGTGGCGGGTGCGCAGTGGTCGGCGATCACGACCGCTTTATACCGTTTGCGCGGGTATTGTTGCGCGAGTATCGCCTCCACCGACTGGTCGATTACGCGGTCTTCGCGGTAGGCCGGAATCAGCACGGCCATGCGGTGCTCTATTCTGGCCGCGGGAAACCTGTCGCGGCGCCGGCGCATCGAGGCGAGCGCGAAGATGAAAAGGTAGGCGGTGGCAAAGCCCAGCAGTGCGAAGAGCACCCAGTCGGTTATGGTCAGGATCGTTTGCATCGTCGGGGAAATGCTAGAGGTCAGAATATCGTGTTATTTTCAAAGTTCGAAACTGTGCAGGCGGCGTAAAAACATGCCTGTGCCCGGTGCGGTTTCCGGGGCGTGTGCCGTTGCCGGTCGACCTCAACAGGCCGGATACTGTGAGGTCGCGCCGGGGGCCGCATCTAGCCCGTTTTGTTTTTCATCGTAAAAAAAGCGCCGATGCCCCGTACCGTTGCGCGGGCGAGGTCTCCCCGACCGCGGAGCAGGGCGGTCGCCGCATTTTTCGGCGCCGCTACGCCGCATTGGTAAAGTACCGTCAGCAGGCGTGCCGCACCGCGCCGGTTGCGCCAGCCGAACAGCAGTCGGTTGCGGGTGAGGTAGTAGGTCCGCAGCGGGCTTTCCCGGCCGGTCGTGCGGCTCTCTTTGTGGAATACCGTACAGCGGGGTTCGTAGCCGATGTCCCAGCCGCTGCGGGTGATCCGCTCCGACCAGTCGAGCTCCTCGTAGTAAAGAAAATAGAGCTCCGGCATCTCCCCGGCCTGCTCGATCGTCTCGCGGCGGACCATCATCGCGGCGCCGTGCGCATAGGGCGTTTCGTGCGGCGTGTCGTAACTGCCGTCGTCTTCCCGGTTGAAACCGACCAACCCGTTGCGCAGGGTGATTTTCGACAGCGGCGTGTAGCCGGCGAACTGGATCGGTCGCGGCGGATCGGCGAAGCGGATTTTCGGCGACACGGCACCCCAGCGCGGATGGTTTTCCAGCGCGTCGCAGAGGTAGTGCAGCGAATCGTCCCCGACTTCCGTGTCGTTGTTCAGCAGCAACAGGTAGCGCCCCCGTGCGGCACGCAGTCCGAGGTTGTTGCCTCCGGCAAAACCCAGGTTGCGCTCGCTGCGGATCGCAACGATACCGGGAAAGCGTTCCGCGAGCAGGTGCGCTTCGTCGCGCAGCGATCCGTTGTCGACGACGATAGTCTCTATGGGCGTCGATACGTACTGTCGCAGCGATGCGATCATTGCGGCGGTCAGTTCCAGGCCGTTGTAATTGACGGTTATGACGGATATATCAGGCTTCATCGAGGTATTCGTGTTCGTGTTCGATCCGTTTTTCACGCGCCTCTGCCAGTTCCCGGTCGAAGCGTGGAGCGAGGAAGATAAAGGCCTGGCTCATGTACATGATGATGCCGGTGGGAAACTGGCCGAAAATCTCGTTGCTGTACGAGCAAACGGCGATGCCGAATACGCCGGCGGTCAATCCGGCGGTCAGTCCCCGCAACTGTTTGTCCCGCAGCCGGAACATCACCTGGTAACAGCCGTACCCCAGAATATAGAAAAGCACCCCCAGGTGTACGATCAGCCCGACGATACCCGTTTCGACCCATATCATCACGAACCACGAGTCGGTCGGGATTTGCGACAGGTAGGCGTTCGGTGCGTAAGTTTTCGCTTTGCCGCCGCCGAGCCCGATGCCCACTCCGAAAGGCTTGTCCTTCATGTAGGCCCGCATCAGTTCCTGGTTTTTCAACCGGACCTGGAAAGAGGCGTCGTTCAGGTCGAAGGCACTGCGTGCGCGGCGGATCAGCGCGTTGCTGTGTCCGATGTGCGTGTAATTCAGGAAGATGAATACCCCGGCAAGCATGATGGCCCCGGCGGCGATCATTTTGATCTGTTTGGAAAGGATGATGAAAAGCGTGAAACCGGCGAACGGTACGGCCAGTGCGCTGCGCGTGCCCGAAATCATCATGCCGTAGCAGGCCGCGGCGGCTACGGCAATGTAGTAGAGTCGGATCCACCGGTTTTTGTAATAGAGCGAAGCGATGCCGAATACGACCATCGAGAGGCCCATTGACGAGCCGAAGTTCGCTGCGTCGCTGAAGAACGAGAAGTAGCGAACTCCGGTCCGGATGATGTGCGTGGTATGTCCGCGTTCGACAAAAAGCCAGTATTGCTCGGCCTGGTCGAAACCGATGTTGCGCTGAATCCAGCTTTTGAGCACGGCCAGCAACGTCAGCACGGACCAGATGAATAGGATACGTTTCAGGTCTTTGTAGCGGTAGAAGATGATCGGCGTGAGGATGGCGATCGCGACGAAGTAGAGGGCGTAGCCCCGGATCAGCGCGACCCAGGCGGTCGCCGAGACAGTTTGCGGATTGAACAGTTCCAGGAAACAGTAGGTTAACCACACCAGCGATGCGACGGTCAGCCCGTTGCGCGCCCGCTCCCAGCCGACATGCTTGTAACACGAACGGATCAGCAGCGTGAACAGGTTGAACATGATCAGGCAGTCCATCACGATGCCTGCGGGCAGGCCGGGGATGTAGCGCGTCAGTCCCAGGACGAAGTAGTTCGCGATAAAAAGCCAGGTGTAGGCCCAGTAAGGTTTTTTAATTGCGAACAGGATGATGTAGAGCAGGATCGGCAGACAGCCCAGCGCGGCGCCCGCCATATAACCGACGCGGATAACGGCCAGGGCCACCGCCCCGATCCCGAGCGTCAGTCCGAGGTAAGGAAGCAATCCCTTGCCCGATATGATTCCGTGTCGTTCCATGCGTTTGCTCTGCTGGCTTTTGGGGTGGTCTTCGAGATCGCACACTCGCCGTTGCCGGAATTCTTCCCGTCCGGATTTCGCGTAGCGGAGGGATGCTCCGGGACGGTTGTCCGGTTGTCGTTACTGCGATAAACGACGGGAACGCCATTCTGTCGCGAATCCGAATTGCGGACCTGAGTGTGCGTATTTTTCCGGCGGTTTTTCCTGATTGTTATTTTCCGCTGGAGGTGAGTCCGAACTGGTAGAACCGGAAGAGCCGTTTGCGCAGCGGGGTATATGGCGGCAGCATACCGGTGAAACTTTCGACCACCTCGCGGCGTGCCATGTTCAGGTAGAGCATGACCGGGGTCTCTCCGGCCTGCTCCCGAACCTTGTCGAAAAGGATTTGGTCGGTATCCTTCCACACCTGGTTGGCCCGGGCGACGACGATGTTGACCGACGCCTCCTGCAGCAGCGCTTTGGAAACCGTGCAGGTGCTCAGCGACGGATGCTCGATGATGACGACGTCTTCGCGGCCGGTTTCAGGTTCGCCGTCCGGCTTCCGGTCCCAAACAGGAATGAAGTCTTTGTGGCTCTGCGCGAGCAGGTAGTTTTTCCGCTCGACGGTGAAATCCTGATGATAGGTGACCAGCCGGACGTTTAGCCCGATCTCTTTGAAGTAGGTTTTGAGTTGTTCGCCGAGGAAACTTTTGCCGGTGCCGGTGTCGGTGCTTAGCAGGTTGATGACGTTGGGCTTCCCGGGTTTGAAATAGTTGAGTACCGCATTGCCCAAATATTGCGAGGCCACCTGTCTGCATGCTTTCGTGTAGCTTCGGAACCGGAATTTTCCGGGTGCGGGGAAGGCGCCCAGCACGCGTCCGCCGGTAATCCGTTCGGTGCGTACCCGGTCGCGCAGCGTCCGGTCGAGCAGTTCGAGCAGGATGAAGTAGCCGAGGATGAAGATCATCGTGCCGAAGAATGCGGCCAGTACCATCACCTTGCGCTTGGTGGGCATCGCTGCGATCGGGAACGAGGGCGGGTTGATCACTTTCAGGGTCGCCGAGGTGATCTGCAGGCTCTTTTGCTTGAGCCGGGCCATGTTCAGGCCGTGCAGGATCGACAGGTAAGATTGTTCGGTGAAATTGATCTCCCGTTGTTTGCGTTTGATCGTCGTACCGACCGGTGCGTAAAAAACGTACCGGTCATCGAGCCTGTCCTTCCACTCCTGGAGCACTTTCATCTCGGCCTTTGCCTTTTCGTTGCGGATCAGCACGTCGAGCCATTGGTCGACGAGCGTGGAGGTCGACAGCCCCTCCTTGGTGTAGTATTGGGTGCCCAAAGCGTGAGTCAGTTCCGTCAGTTCGCCCTGCGCCTTGGCCAGTTGTCGCTTCAAACTGCTGATCGAAGTCGTTGACGATCCGGCCGGACGTGCGGTAAGGGGCTGGTCGAGGGCCTGGGCGAGCGTGTCGTTTTGGAACGATTCGAGCGTAGTGATGCGCGCCGTCAGGTTCGAGATCGTCCGGAGTTTGTCCACGAATAGCGTGTTGTTGCGCAATTGCTTGACGTGCTCGTCGATCCGGTCGTCCATCACTTCCATCAGCCGCTGCGTGTTGGCCAGTTCGATGCGGGTGTCTTCGTAACGCAGTTCGAAGTCGCGGCTCAGTACGGCGACGTGCTTGGTCTGTTCGTCGTAGTTGATGACACGCTTCTCGACGTTGTAGTCGCGCAGCGAGTCTTCGGCTTCGGTCAGCACTTTGCGCGTGCGTTCCAGCTCCTGCTCGAAATATTTGATGACGTTGTTCGTCTCGCCGAAACGCAGGTCCTTGTATTGTTTGACGAACTCTTCGTTGAGCAGGACGAGCGTATTGTAGGCGATGCCCGGGTCGTCCGATTCGTAGGATACCTGGATCATGTCGCTGTTGCCCAGCCGCTTGACCACGATCTTGCTCAGCGCCTGGTAGCTGTAATGGCGGTGCGTGTAATGGAACAGCCCGTAGACGTAATTGTCGGGGCTGGCCTTTTCATAATCTTCGAGGTTGGCGAGGGTGTTTTCTTCCGAGTTCTTGTCTATCAGCGCGACCACCTCTTTGGGCACATGCCGCATCAGGGTGCGGTAGTTGGCCGCCGAAATGTAATTGGTGTTTTTATCCGGGCTGCCGTACATCATGGCTTGTGCGAACAGGCGCAGCGAGACGTTGCGGAGCGTACTTTGCGACACGATGATGTTGACCAGGTTGTCCATCGTATTGTTGGTCGAGGCCCAGTCCTGTTTGCCGCTGTCGTCCGGGTCGATGCTGTAACCGGAGACCGCGCCCGTGTAAATGGTCGTGCGGGTCTGGTACGTATGCGACATTTTCTGCGTCTTGTAGATGACGAACAGTGCAGCCAGCGCCGGACCGATCAGCAGCCACCAGCGGATGCGGTAGATGAACCTGAACAGGTAGATCAGAGAGTTCATGGGCTCGTGTTATTTAGTGATGATTTTGGTGTGGGACATAATCTCGAGCCGCAACAGGGCGTTGTTCAGCGATGCGCGGGTCTGTTCGTACTCCCGGACGGTGGCCGATTGGATGTTTTTCTGGCGGCTCAGCGTGACGGCGTCGATTTTTCCGTTCATAAAGTCGGCTTCGGTGATTTTATACTGTGCGATGGCCAGCGTGACCGCTTCGGCCTGCGTCTTGATCATCGACAGGTTTTGCAGTACGGTGGTATAAGCGTCGATAATCTTCAGGCTCAACTCGTCCTGCCAGCGCTCCACGTTCTGCTCGGCCGCTTCGACGGCCAGTTTTTTATTTTTCACCCGGTTGCGCCTGTCGAAAAGGTCGTTCAGGGGAATGGAGACGACTCCGCCCACGTTCCAGTAACTCTGCTCCTTGCCCTGGTAGGTGGGTACCACCGGCAGCGGGTCGGCGGCGTCGCTGCCCGAGAGGGTCGAGAGCCAGTTCATCTGGCCGTACTGGTAGTTGCCCGTAGCCCGGAAATATTTCAACCAGTTGCGCCGCTCGGTTTTCAGGTCGGTTTTGGCTTCGTCGATGGCCGTGTTGTAATATTGCATCTGCGCGGTTTGGCGCGAATTGTCGATCAGTACGCCCAGCGGCGGCAATTCCATTGCGAGGTAATCTTCGGCCGTCATGTGCGCCATGTCGGAGGGATCGGATGCGGTTTCCTGCACCGGATTGTCGTTCGGCGGAGCCTGTCCGGGCAGAGGTGTCGGTGAAAGTTCCTGCAAAGCGGGTTGGGGGAGCAGCGAATTGGAGGTCTGCTGCGCATATGCTCCTGCGGCGAGAGCCAGCAGTGTTACGAATGAAACAGTTAATTTCATGGGAATCGGGGTTACGTTATACGTCCTCTTTTTGGACGAATGCCAAAAAGGTTTTCAAAATGATCCGCAGGTCCATCCACGGCGAATAGTGTTTCGCATACTCGATGTCGAGCTGTTTGCGCTCCTCGGCCGAGAGTTTGCCTGCGCCGCCGCGCTTTTCGACCTGCCACAGCCCGGTGAGTCCGGCCGGGCCCATAAAACGGTCGATATATTCGTCGCCGGTGAGGCGTTCCGCCTCGTAGAGCGGCAGCGGCCGGTTGCCTACCACCGACATGTCGCCGCGCAGGATGTTGAACAGCTGAGGCAGTTCGTCGATACTGTATTTGCGGATAAAGCGGCCGACGCGCGTTACGCGGGGGTCGTTTTCCAATTTGACGAAAGCATTCTTTTTCTCGCTTGTCGCCTGCGAGATAAAAGCGTTCTCGGAGATGACGCAGTCGTCGGAAATCAGCATCGCGCTGTCGATGTGCGCCGATCCTTGGTTTCGCTGCGGCGCGGTGAAGCTGTTCGCGAGTTCCGCTTCCCGGTATTGGTTCAGGACTTTCAGGTCTTTGAGCGCCAGGTCCGCTTCGGAGTACATCGAGCGGAACTTGAAAAAGTCGAATACCCGGTAGTTGCTGCCCACCCGTTTGGAGCGGTAGATGACCGCCCCCCGGCTTTCGATGCGGATGGCCGCGGCGGTAATCAACAACAACGGGGAAAGCAATAGCAGTCCCATGCCCGAAGCTGCAATGTCGAACAACCGCTTGCCGGGCGGGATCCGGTAGTTCCCGGCCGTTTGCGCCGGTTCCCCGGGTTGTACGTCCGTCCGGCCCTGCAGGAACGTGTTGGCGAGCATGCGGGTGATTCCTTCGAGACTTTCCCGGTCGGTGTCCGGTGCCAAGGCGGCAGTCGCACCTGCATGTAAATATGCGGCCCGCTCTTTGGATGAGAGCGCGCCTGCGACCAGGATCAGTTGCAGCTGGCTGTTTTCTTTCTTCAGCCGTTCGATGGCATCGAGATCGTCGTCTGGAGAGTGTCCCTCCCACAGTGCGATTACGGGGCCTTTACTGTTATTGCCCAACGCATCCTCCACATCGGGAAAGACATGCAACTCGGCGTGCAACAGTGAGCCGAAATGTCTGGCACAATGACCGTCCGTGCCGATATACCAGAATTCAAGGGGCATCAATCGAGTATTTTTTTGATGCGGATCTTAAGTTCCATGGGGTTGAACGGCTTGATGATGAAATCCTCGGCGCCTTCCTGCAGCAGCCGGATGCGCTCGGTACTGCTGTCTTCGCCCGAAAGGATTACCACCGGAACCGATGCGAACATGAGGTCTTTTTTCAGGTAAGCGAGGAATTCGTCCCCGCGCATTTCGGGCATGCGGATGTCCGAGATAATCAGGTCGGGGATATTCCCCTGGCGCATCCAGTCGAGGCCTTTGAGCGGATTGTCGAACCAGGTGCAGTCGTACTCTGTGGCCAGGTACATCATCAATACTTTGCCGATCGTCTCTTTGTCGTCGAGAATCAGAATCCGTTTCTTCATTATTTTAGTTCAGTGCAGTATGGGGTGTGAATGAAAAGCTGCTATTAATACGTATATGTAAAGGTAAACAAAATTCTAAATTACAGATGACAAAAGCGTTGAAAATCCATGCCTCCCGGTTTTTTTAACCGCGCTTCCGACGGGGTTTGCCGGAGGTGTCGGTTGTAAGGAATTTAGAATTAAATTTTTGTGATAAACGGATTTGTTGCGGATGTATGCGGCAAATATAGATAATAAATTATTGTTGGTGTTTTAATTTGACACGATAGTACATCATTTTGTCATAATAAGACGCTTTTTTCGTGTAGGCAATAAATATTTTCCGCGGAAAGTTTTTTATCTTTGTCGGTAATCGCCAGCTATTTGTTATGCAAAGTGCTAGCGTTGCGCCGGCCTGCATATTGCGCCGGCACCACTGTGTTTAGAGGTTCGATTGGCCTATGTCGGTATTCCGTATTGTTGCATCCCGTCCGATCCGAAAAATAACAGCTGCCGCGGCAGTGCTTTTCTTCCTGCTGTTGGCGCTCATTCCCGGTACCCTTCGGGCACAGATCGATTCCAGGGAGGGCATCATTTTGGTCGTCGCCTCTTACAATCCCGACACGCGGCGCATGTCCGGGTTTATTTCCGATTTCGAACAGGCGATCGTCCAGAAAAAGGTGCCTTATGAGATTGTCGTCGAGGACATGGGGTGCAAGGGCCTTTCCGAAGCGCCGCAATGGCAGGAACGGATGCGGGACATTTTGGATCGTTACCGGAAGAATAAGCAGCTCAAGGCAGTGATGTTGTTGGGGCAGGAGGCGTGGGCCTCTTTTCTCGCCCAGGGAGATTTTCCCGATGATATCCCCTTTTTCGGCTGCTACGCGAGTGTGAACGGGATCGCGCTCTCTTCGCTCAATGTGCCGCAGCGCGACTGGAGCTATTCGGTCGATATGGCCGCGCTGGCCGATTCGATCGGGACTGCCGGCGGCTGCCTGAACCGCTACGATGTGGACAAGAATGTCGACCTGATCCGCTCGCTCTATCCCGATGTGCGTAATATCGCTTTCGTGTCGGACAACACGTACGGCGGCGTTTCGCTCCAGGCACTGATGAGGCGCGAAATGCTCCGCTATGACGATCTGCGGCTGATCCAGATCGATTCGCGCGAGGGGAGCGATTCCGTCGTTTCGCGGATTACGCGCCTGCCGCAGCATTCGGCTCTGCTGATCGGGACGTGGCGTGTAGGCGATGACGGCCAGTACCTGATGTACAGCGCGATGAACGACCTGATCGCCGAGAATCCCACGGTGCCGGTTTTCACGTTGTCCGGGGCAGGGCTGGAGAGCGTGGCTATCGGCGGTTACAATCCCAAATACAAAAGCGGCGCAGGCGAGATCGCCGGGCAGATTGCCGGTTATTACCACGGTAAGCCGGGTGCGGTACATTTCGAACTGTCCGACGGGGAGTACCGTTTCAATGCCAATAAACTCAAAGAGTTCGATATCGCCGAGTACAAACTTCCGGCCGGGAGTGTCGTGGTGGATAATACCGAGGCCCAGTTGCGCAAGTACCGTTCGGTGATCTATTCCAGCGTGGCTGCGCTGATCCTGCTGTCGCTGATCGCCGTGTTCATCTATTTCCTTTACTACAAGAACAAGCGGCTGCGCAATGTACTGGAAAACCGCGAGGCGGAACTGATCGAAGCCAAGGAGAAGGCCGAGGAGTCCGACCTGCTCAAGAGTGCGTTTCTGGCCAATATGAGCCATGAGATCCGTACGCCGCTCAACGCGATCGTCGGTTTCTCGTCGTTGCTGACTTCCGCTGAAATTTCGCCTGAAGAGCGCGAGGAGTACAGCGCGATCATTTCGACCAACTCGGAGCTGATGCTGACCCTGATCAACGATATCCTCGATATTTCGCGGCTCGAAACGGGCAAGATCCATTTCGCCTATGAAGATATCGATATCCCGTCGCTGTGCCAGCAGGTGATTATGACGACCACCCATAACCGCAGGGAGGGCGTCGAATGCGTATTCGAGTCGTCGTACGAGACTTATACCCTCCGGACGGACGTACAGAGGCTCTCGCAGGTGCTGATCAACCTGCTGACCAATGCGAATAAATTTACCGAGCAGGGCCGGATTACCCTTTCGTTCGAGGTGTTGGAGAAAGAGGGAATGGTGCGTTTTGCGGTGGCCGATACCGGTTGCGGCATTCCGCCCGAAAAGCAGGCCAAAGTTTTCGACCGTTTTGAAAAGCTCGATGAATTCAAGCAGGGCACGGGGCTCGGGTTGGCCATCTGCCGCCAGATCGTGATGAAGGTGGGCGGCAAGATATGGGTCGATGGGACCTATACGTCCGGGAGCCGCTTTGTCTTTACGCATCCGATCCGTCCCCTTGAGGACGGTGACGCTGTGGTCTCTGTCGGTTCGGGCATGGCCTGAGCGGCGGACAGTCGTCCGGTCAAAGGGTTTTTGTATCAATAAAAGCGTCTTTCCGTGCCGTAAAACAGAGATTTTTACCTATCTTGCTTTATCCTACCGGGGTGTTTGCCGGCGGGACAGGTGGTAATCTTACTTATAGGAAGCCCGTTTTTTATTCAACATTAAGGTTATGAGCGAGTACGACGATTGTTCACGGGAGGAATTGATCGAACAGATCGAGCGGCTGAAACGGGAGAATGCTGCATTGTCTTCCGGGCAAAAGGCTTCCCGCGGCGGTGCCAGACGGATGCTTGCCGACTCTCCCGGAGGTTTCCGGGATAAATATGCCGCGCAGATACTCGAGTCGCTGCCCGATATGCTGACCGTTCTCGATCATTCGGGGCAGCTTGTCGATCTGGTCTCCTCGGAAGAGACCAACCATGTCGGCGCGCCCAGCGATTCGCTTATCGGGCGGGATATCTGTACGCTGCTCTCCCCCGAGGCGTATCACAATGTGAAGGAGAACCTCGATTACGTGGTCCGGAACAAGATAGGTTCGACTTCCCATCACGACATTACCCTGGACAACCATACCCGCCATTACGAAAACAGGATTTTCCCGCTGGACGATGAGCACGCGCTCTGTATGTGCCGTGACGTGACCGACCAGGTGATCGTCCAGCAGGAGCTCGAACAGGCCAACCTGCGCATGGTGGCGGCCGAGGATATCGCGTTGTTGAGCCACTGGTATTATTACGAGGATATCAAGGAGTTCGAGGCGCCGAAGATTATTCCGTGGCTGGTCGGCGGCGGCGACGGCAAGCTGAAACGCTGCCGCAAGGAGCTGTTCCTGTCGCATGTCCATCCGGCCGACCGTGACGCACTGCTCAACCAGCTTCGTTACGGGCAGGCGGGCGACGGATATGTCGAGTACCGCATTTCGGTGCAGGGGCAGACCCGCTATTACCACAGCCGCATTCTCCGGATAATCAGGAAGGAAGACGGAAGCCGCATTATCGAGGGTTATGCGCAGGATATGACCTATGTGGTCAAGCGCCTGCACGATTTCGAGGCGGTGAAATATGCCCTGAACAATGCGGTCGAGGAGATTTATTCCTGCGACCTGGAGGGTACGCTCGAGTTTGCCAACCAGCGTTTCATCGAACGCCACAACCTCAGCGGGGATATTTCCAATTATAAGCTCTATGAGTTGGAGAGCCCGCAGGGTATTCTGCTCGAATCGTCCCAGAATCTTTACCGCCAGTGGCAGGAAAAGGTGTCGAAGGTACGTGCGAACGACGGGTCGTACAGTTATACGGCCAAATCCAAAAATCCCCGTACCGGCAGGATCGAGGCGCAGGAGGTGGTCATTTATGTGGTATACGACCATGCCAAGGAGCATGAAGTGCTGTGGTTCTTCTCGCGGGATGTCACGACCCGTCTCGAACACGAGAACCGGGTGCGCGAACTCAACTACGTGATGGACGCGATCCTGAACAATATCCCCGTGTACCTGTTCGTCAAGGACCCGAGCAACGAGTTCCGTTATGTCTATTGGAACAAGGCTTTCGAGGAATATTCCCACATTCCGGCTTCGCGGGCCCTGGGGCATACCGATTTCGAAATTTTCCCGCGCCTGTCCGACGCCGAGAAGTTCCGGCGCGACGACCTGGAGTTGCTGCGTACCGGTCAGCGGCTGGAGATGGTCGAAGAGTATACGGCCGCGTCGGGCGAAACGCGTGTGGTGACGACTTCCAAGGCGCTGGTGCCGTCGGAGGACCGTCTGCCGCTGATTATCGGCATTTCGTGGGATATCACCGAACAGAAGAACGCCGAGCGTGAACTGATCGCCGCGCGGATCAAAGCCGAGGAATCAGACCGCCTGAAAAGCGCGTTCCTCGCGAACATGAGCCATGAAATCCGTACGCCGCTCAATGCGATCGTCGGTTTTTCGAAGCTGATTTCAAGCGCTGAAAACGCCGAAGAGGTTCAGCAGTATACCGATATCATAGACAGCAATTCCGATCTGCTGTTGCAATTGATCAACGATATCCTCGACCTGTCGAAGATCGAGGCCGGCACCCTCGAGTTTCATTTTGCAGACATGAGCCTCAACAGCCTGTGCCGTGAGGAGTATGAAATTCATAAAGGGCGTGTTCATGACGGAGTGGAACTGGTCTTCGACGGTCGCGACGAAGATGTCGAGATCAAGTGCGACCATAACCGCCTGGCCCAGGTGGTCACGAACCTGCTCAGCAACGCAATTAAATTTACGCACAACGGCGAAATCCGCTTTGGATACGATATGATGGGAGATACGATAGAGTTTTATGTTGCGGATACCGGCATCGGAATGTCCGCACAGGCTAAGGAGCGGATCTTCGACCGCTTTATCAAATTGAACAGCTTCGCTTCCGGTACCGGTTTGGGACTGGCTATTTCGAAGATGATCGTCGAGAAGATCGGCGGCCGGATCTGGGTCGAATCCGAAGAGGGCGAGGGCACCACATTCCGTTTTACCATTCCGTATCGTTCCGAAAAAAAGGCTGCGGCGGATGCGTTGGATGAACCGTCCGCAGCACAGGAAACAGGGAGCCTGATGTCGGAGCCTGATGCCGGTGCTTCGGCGCAGGGCGGCGCTTTGGCGGAGCTGGCTTCGGAAGGTGTGGGAGGGCGTACCGGCAAACGTATTCTCATCGCGGAGGACATCGAAAGCAATTACATGCTGATGAAAGCCTTTATCGGCAAGCGCTATGAGGTGATCCGCGCCCACGACGGGCAGGAGGCTATTGACCTGTTCCCAAAAGTGCGGCCCGATCTGGTCTTCATGGATATCAAAATGCCGGTCGTAGACGGCTATGAAGCGACCCGTGCGATCCGGAAAATTTCCAAAGAGGTGCCGATCCTGGCGATTACCGCGTTTGCGTTTGAGAGCGACCGCGAGAAAGCTTTGGAGGCGGGCTGTACCGACTACCTCACCAAGCCGATCTCACGCGACTTGCTGAACCAGAAGCTGATCCTGTATCTGGGAGAGTAGCGGGAAGAGATTTTACCGGGATTTATCCCGTCCCGATGTTCTGCCCCGGGGAACGTAAATACGGTCCCCGTAACGGTCTCGGCCGCGGAGCCGGTCAAAGGATCGAACGATGCTCCTGCATGGGGATAAACGGCCGTGTCTTGTTTAGGCAATAGAGACGATTTTATTTTTTATATTATTTAGGTAAAGCAGGGGGAGAATGAAAATTCTCCCCCTGCTTTTCTGTGGTTATCCGTTTTGTCCGGTCAAATGAAAACCAGCCGTTTTTTCAGAAGTTCGACGATCTTGCTTCGCATGATACTGGCGTTGAGCGGTTTGGGTACATACGCGTCGAAGCCGCTGTTCATGATGCGCTCTTCGTCCGACGCATAGGCATAAGCCGTTACGGCGATGATCGGTACCCGTTCCGAAAGTTTGCGGATTTCTGCCGTCGCTTCGTAGCCGTTCAGTACCGGCATGTTGATGTCCATCAGTACCAGATGGGGCTGGTGGGTTTTGAACAGTTCCACGGCTTCCCGGCCGTCCCACGCATGCAGGATCGTGTAGTCTTTTTTCAGGATTGTTTCGAATAGTTTAAAGTTGTCCGCACTGTCCTCGGCTACCAGGATGGTCAGTTTGTCGCGTTCGACCGGTATCGGCTCGATCTGTTTGTCCTGCGGTTTTCTGTTCTTTTGATCCGAGACGGGACGGTAAGGGATCGTGAACCAGAAGTTCGATCCTTTCCCCTCTTCGGATTCGACGCCGATCCGGCCCCCAACATGTTCGACGATCGTTTGGCAGATCGAGAGTCCAAGGCCGGTTCCCTGTGAGAAACTGTTCAGTTTTACGAAACGTTCGAATACCGATTTTTGTTTGTCGGTCGGGATACCGCAGCCGGTGTCGCTGACGTGGAAGTACAGGAATTTGCCGTCAGGTTCTAACCTGTAGCCGATTCGGATGCTCCCTCGCTGTGTGAATTTGAGTGCATTGGTGGTCAGGTTTGTCAGCACCTGCGTGAGCCGGTTCCGGTCTACCCGGGCAATACAGCCGGGGACGGTTTCGGCCAATACGACATCCACTTGATCGGACGTATTGCGCATTTGCGCTGCGTGCACGATCTCTTCGAGCAGCCGGTTCAGGTCGGTCTCGGTATACGTGAAGTTGAGCGTGCCGGCCTCGATTTTCGACAGGTCGAGGATATCGTTGATCAACTGCAACAGCAGGTTGTTGTTGTTCTCGATGATGCTGACATACTCCTGTTTCTCCTCTTCTGCATCGGTGGTGGCGAGAATGTTCGAGAACCCGACGATTGCGTTGAGCGGGGTACGGATCTCGTGGCTCATGTTTGCGAGGAACGCGCTTTTCAGACGACTGGACTCTTCGGCTTTCTCCTTGGCCGAAATCAGTTCCTGCTCCATTTGTTTGCGGATCGAGATCACCAGCGACGAGCCGATCAGTGTCAGCGGTTTGCCGGCAGCGTCGCGGGCATCCACGGCAGCCTGTACTTCCACCCAGTCGAAGTGCGAACGGCCGGGGTCGGCCACGCGGTACTCTTCGCGGATTTTCGGGACTTTCCCCTCAATCAGGTCCCGGTAGGCCTGTTTGATGCGTTCGCGGTCCTCTTTGTGTATTTTTGCGAAATAGGCCGTTTCGGGCACCGCAAGTCTGTTCTCGTCGATATTCTCGCCTCCCATCAGTTCCACCGAACGGTTTACGTCGCATAGGATCGTATCCGTTTCCAGATCCCATTTCCACGGGGTAATGTTCGAAATCTCCAGAGCCATTGCGAGTTTGTGGTTCACCGTGCGCAGCAGTTGTTGTGCGCGGACCAACGCCGTGTTGTCGGTGTAGAAGACATCGATGAAGTTAGGCTCTTTCGATGGGGCGAGGATCACTGTGTAATGCGTATCGGTTTGTTTGAAATAGTAGGATACGCTCACGGCGCGTTTTTCACCGAGAACAGTGCGGGCGAGGTTCAGTGTATTGTCCCGTTGTGTGTGTTGTCCGGTGACACGCCGGCCGACCACCCAGTTGTGCGAATAAAATGCTTTTTCGAACGCAGGGTTGACGTCACGGACGATCAGGTCGTGCGATCGGCCGTTCTGGTCGAAGAGCATTTCCATCTGCAGGTACGGAATGGGCATGTTTTCGAACAGGTTGCGGTATTGGGCCATGTATGTCAGGACTTTTCGCTGTTGGGTCCGGCTGCGGGAAAGGAAGTAAATGATCAGCAGCAGAACCGCGACGATAAGTGCGCCTCCGCCCAGCAGGTAACGGTATTGGTGGAAAAAATTGTCGGGTTTCCAGTAAATGTGGGTATTGCTGGGCAGCAGGTCGGGGGATATGCCTTTGCGGATAAGTGTCAGGTAGTCGATTACCGGTTGCGCGGGTTCCACCGTCTGGAACGAACCCGGCTGGCCGGCAAGCGTTTTCTCAAGTGCCAGGCGGATATGGTGTGAAACGGCGGCCCGGGTCGGGAAGTAGCCGCCGAGGACATCGCTGTCCGTATTGACCTCATTGTCGTTTAGTACGAACAGCGGTTGCCGGGCCGATTTGCTGATGATGATCCGGAAATGGGAGTCGTTGACGAACGAATCTCCCACTTGGCTCTGCTTGAGCCAGGAGAAGAAGAGTACGCCGGTTTCCTGTCCGTAATGCTGCAGCGAATCGAGCAAATCCAACGTCGACATGTCTGCCGAAATCAGGTATCGTACTTTCAGCTCCGGAAAATCGGTCTTGGTGATGGCGGCCATGTCCGCTCGCATTTGTGCGCTGATCCAGCGGGTGTCGGAAATGAAGCACAGCTCGGTCATCGGAGGCGTCAGCTGATGCATCAGCGCGAGGCTTTGCCGCAGGTAAATAGGCATGTAGACGACGCTAAGCGCACCTTCGTACTCCTTGACAATCTTGTCGTACGGGATGCGGAGGGCAGGTGCGATCGGTGTTTTCCGGAGTAGATTGGCTATAGGACCGGTATAATCGATGTCGGAGAAGATGATAGAAGGTACTTTCCCCCATTTCTTTTCGATGGTTTCGTGCAGGAACGGCCAACTGGTGGAACCGATGTAGATAATCATCCGGGGTTTGTCGTGGTAGGAGACATCCACCTGTTGTCGCAGTTGTGCAAGCGCTTTTTCGTCCCGGAGCAGTCCTGAATTCAGGTTCTGGGTCACCGTCATGGTTTGCGGGGAAAGCTTGATCAGGTCCATTACCGTCGAGTCGACGAGGCTGCGGCACCAGGGAGCTGATTCGCTGTACGAGTTGAAAATCAGTACGTAATCTGAATCTATGCCCTGCGTTTTTTGTGCGATGTAACCCGATTCTGTGGGCTTATGTTGCCGGGCGGATACGGAATAGTATATTAGCAAGCATCCGCACAACAGGATCATGTGCTGGAAAGAACGGGAAACCTTGTTTGCGTTCTTCATTGTTGATTTGGTAAAGTTTAGGTCGAATTTGTGGAGGGGGCAAAAAATCCCGCCACGTCGCGCAAAAATAACCATTTTATTTTAATGATATTAGCTAAAATGTTTGATTCGTACCATTAAACCGGTTTATAGGTTTCCTGTCATAAAAACGGATTGTCTTTCGGACGGTTTATATTTTATTGGTTTGTCGGGTTTTCATGATGTGTTAACCGTCGAGAGGACGAAAAAAGCTCCTGTAAAATTGCAAAAAACGATTTTTATGATTATATTTGACAAAATAGCAATAAAATTGCCCGCTTGATAAAGCGTTAATGTTTGCGGGTTTTCCGGTTTTCTGAGACGCATAAACCGGGGTTGTGCGGGGCATTCCCGCATTTTTTGGCCCGATCTTCTCCCTGTACCGTGTATGAAGCCGATTTCCCGGCGCTGTGGAAACCCGTCCGGGATTGAATATCCTTCGTGTATAAATTATACGGGATATCAACACGGGATCGATACATGAATGGTTTCCATCTAACACACGATATATTATGACATACAACGACTTTTTGGCGAACCGCGTGCGCAAGGCGTTCGCGAACAAAAACGCCGCCTATACCGAAACGGTCAGTTTCGGGCAGTTGAATTTTCTGGTGAACGATTGCTTTTGCGCCGGTGTGAACGGTGAAGAACTGGAGATACACATCTCTCCGGATAAGGTGGCCCGCGGCCTGCACGGCCGCAAATTCCGCCGGCTCGATGAATCGGGGCGGCACCTCAGGGGCTTTATCGCGCTGGGCGCGGATGAACTGGCCTGCGATGAACGGCTCGAAGAGTGGATCTCGCTCGCCCTCGATTACAACCGCTACGTCCTGGCGCACGAAAGAAGCGAACCGCGGCGTGTCAAGGGGTGCCGCACGCGCCTTCCTTTGTAGATTTCCAGTATTTGTCCGGGTCGGTGTTTCCTGTTTTGCCGGGGCGCTCCGGATTGCTCCCGTGCTTTTCCCGATTGTTTTCCGGTTGTCTCCTGGCATTCCCGGGCCGTTCCCTCATTTTTCCTGTTTGTTCTCCGGATATGTCTGATGCTTTGCAGGTTCCGGGATTCACGCGTTCAGGTCGGCGAACCAGTAGGTATAGAAACGTTCCGTACCGTCGTCGAGCCTGACCGGATAACTTTGCTGCATCGGAGCCCCGAGCGTGAAAGGCACTCTCGTGCGGAACATTCCCCCGCCGTAACAAAACGTATGGTATTCGCCGTTTTCCCCGCAGGGATCGACTCCTTCGGGCAGGTCGGCGACCAGTTTCGCGTCGATCCGGCGCCCGATGAACTCTCTGCCCAGCACGTCGGCCGTCGTGGTGACGATGACCGTTTCCAGTCCCGAAGCCAGGAACTCTTCCATGATCTGCCCCGAGGTGCGGCCCCACAGCGGTTCGATCACCTCGATTCCGTAGGGGGCAAGCTGTTTTTCCCGGTATGTGCGCACGTCGTGCAGGAAAATATCGCCGAAAATGAACCGGCCGGCTCCGATCGCTTTAAAATGCTCCACGGCGCCGCGCATCGCCGTTTCGTAATCTTCCATGTTCCCTTTGGGCGTCAGGTCGACGACATAAAGCGGAATCCCGATGCTGTCGGCCTGCCGTTGCAGCAGCTCCGTCGGGATGCCGTGCATCGACGACCGCCGGGTGCTGCGGTTGACTGTCGTGAGCAGTGCGACGATCTCGTAACGATCCTCTTGCAGGACTTGGTGGAGGGCGAGGGCGGAATCTTTGCCGCCGCTCCAGTTGAAAACCGCTTTCGAGCGGATGTGGTGCGTCATGGTATCGGGTTTTGTGCCGTTAGCGTGAATGTTCCCGTGTCTCCGGATTCGGCACAGAACAGCGCGCTGACCAGTGTAAAGTACTCGGGAAGCTGTCCGTCACGGCTCCATTTCAATTCGTTGTGAAGCAATTCCGAGCTGATGGCGCCGATGTCGAAGCCGAACGCTTCGAGCGAAGGCCGCACCCGGTCCGGGTGGCGGCACGGAATACCCTTGTGCCGGGTGCAGGCGCCTTCCGGGCAAGCGAAACAGGTTCCGGCGAAAAAGGCGCGGCTGCCGGGATGCTTCCGTTCGATCGCCAGCAGTTGCGGGTCGATCGCCGCGCGTACCCGGGCCAGCATCTCCCGTCCCGCTTCGGTCGCTTCCTCCGGGGTGGCGAGGCGATTGCGTAGAGCCTCGTCCGGAATGATCCGGATGCCCGCGATCCACGCCACGGTATAACCGGCGAGCACTTCCGAAGGGTCGAACTCGTAGGGCGGGCAGGCCCAGCAATGGCCGTAACGGCCGCATTCGCGGCAGTAGGCGATAAATTTCTCGGGATTGCGGAAGCGGCGGGTCAGTTCCGCCAGCGGCAGCGTTTCGGTGAGCGTTTCGGTCCGGTACATATTTTCAGGGCAACGGTACAAAAATATTCGTTATTTTTGTAAAAACAACTCCGCATGAACCCTCCTGAGAAAACAGTTGCCGGTAAAAATATGACGAAATCCGTACACGAAATGTCCGCTTCGGCCCGTCAGGTCGAAACAGTCGATGGCACAGGCGTGCCAGCCGTCCCGAATGTCCTTGACACTCCTGACTCCCGGTTTTCCGGGCGCGAGCGTTCTGTCGATCCCGCCAATGCCGGGAAGCAGGTGCGCCCGGCCGGTTCCTGCGGATACCTGCACGTGTATACCGGCGACGGCAAGGGCAAAACCACCGCGGCTTTCGGGCTGGCCGTGCGTGCATTGTGTGCCGGGCAAAGCGTCTACATCGGCCAGTTCGTCAAGAGCATGCGCTACAACGAGACGAAAATAGAAGGCATTTTCGACCGGATGCGGATCGAGCAACTCGGGCGCGGCTGTTTTATCGGCCACGATCCGGAGCCCGCCGATGTAGGGATGGCCCGCGAAGGATTGGCCCGGTGCAGGGCGCTGCTCGTGTCGGGGGAGTACGACCTGGTGATTCTCGACGAACTGACCATTGCGCTCTATTACCGGTTGCTGACGGTGGACGAGGTGCTCGATGCGCTGCGGGCGCGGCATCCTTCCGTCGAAGTGGTCGTTACGGGGCGTTATGCGCCGCAGGAGCTGGTCGACGAAGCCGACCTGGTGACCGAAATGCGGGAAGTGAAGCACTATTATACGCAGGGAGTACTTTCACGCGAGGGGATCGACCGCTGAGGGAGCGAAGCTAAAAAGGCAACATTCCCGGACAGTTGGCAGGTACGGCACAACGGCTATGTCTGGAGAAACGTGCCAATATCGGCGATCTCCTGCGCTGCACAAAGCAAACTTTCTTTCGGGCTACCGGAAAGAGGGGAGATCAAATACTGGCGGTTGGCACGGAAAAAGGTCGGGGTCGAGGCTTTCTGCCAATTCATCGAGCGTAAAGGACGTATCCGGCTTTCCGCGGCGCTCTGCGCGGCACGCGCGATTGCGTCGGCACTGTAGAGATACTGCACTTGTTCGACCGGCAACGGCAGCATCGCGTAAATGCCGCCCGTCAGCATTTTGTACTCCGCCCCTGTCGGTTTTCGCGCCAGCTCAGAACTGGCGCGTTTTTCACACATGCATGGACAATCGTCGCGGAGCTATTCTCGGTCGCATCGTCCGCTACTTGCCATGCGTGGAAAACTATACGGGGTTTTATTGAAGAGAAGTTCGTGAGGAAATCGAAGTGTTGTGCGAAATTACAGCCAAATGCAAATTGAAATCGATGGAAATAGGATAATTATCATTTCCTACATCAATGAAAGAAAAACGCCACTTAATTATTCATTAAGTGGCGTTTTCAATGGAGGTCTGAAGCGGACTCGAACCGCTGTAGCAGCTTTTGCAGAGCTGTGCCTAACCGCTCGGCCATCAGACCCTGTCGAACGGACTGCAAATATACGTCATTTTTTTGAATTCCCAAATTACTCACTGTGAAAAAGCCCCTTGCCAGGGCGGATGCGGCAAGGGGCTCACGATTCGCCGCCGGGATCCCGGCGGCGGGTGTGTTGCGGCGGCACAGCGGGGTCGCTGCCCGCGACCCTGGTCCGAAAGTAAATATAATAAATTTAGCACATCATTGCAATCGATCTGGGAGGAATTTGCATGCCGGTTGACGATGTGGCAGAATCCGATAGCCTTGTGCCCGTTTTCTGGAAATCATTCCGGCGTATTGTGCGGTGCCGGGTTTTCGAAGAACCGGTATCTCCCCGGGTCCGCTTATTTATCCGACTGCAGGTATTTGCCGGGATTTTGTTACCTTTACTTGTACGTATCGGATATTATCGGGGGAGTGTGCGTTATCCCGTCGCAGTAGCGCTTCGTCGCAGCGTTGCCTGCAGTTCGGAAGTTTCGTCCGGGTTGCGGGAACTCCTTTGGCCGGAAATGTTAAACTATAACCCATGACGATCGATGATCTCGCATTAACGCTGCATCCCGAGTTGGGGTGCCGTACGGCGATCCATCTGCTGGAGTGTTTCGGTTCGGCGGAGGCGGTTTTCGCCGCATCTGCCGGCGAACTGGTCCGGAGGGCCGAGTTGAAGCCGGCGCTGGCCCGCAGTCTGTGCCGCCGCGAGTACCATCAGGCGGCCGAACGGGAGCTGGCGTTTTGTGAACGCAACCGCATCCGGCCCGTTGCGGCAGGCGATGAGTCGTATCCGAGGCGGTTGCTCGAGTGTGCCGATTATCCGCATGTAATTTACCTCAAAGGCGGCCCGGAACTCAGCGGAGGCCATTGGTTGTCGGTCGTCGGTACGCGCAAGGCGACTCCTTACGGGCAGAAGATGTGCGACCGGCTGATCGGTGAGCTTTCGGCACTGTTTCCCGATCTGGTCGTGGTCAGCGGCCTGGCATACGGGATCGATGTGGCGGCGCACCGTGCCGCGATGCAGCACGGGGTGCGTACCGTCGCCGTGCTGGGGCATCCGCTGACGCACATCTATCCGCAGGCCCATACCGAAACCGCCCGGCGGATCGTGTCGCTCGGCGGAACCCTAATCAGCGAGTATCCTTCCACGGCCCGGCCCGATAAGGCGGGTTTCGTGCAGCGCAACCGCCTCATCGCGGGACTGAGCGACGGGACGGTGATCGTCGAATCGGCTGCCCGGGGCGGCTCGCTCATTACCGCCGACATGGCCGGCGGTTACCACCGCGAGGTGATGGCGGTACCGGGGCGTGTAGGCGACCGCTGTGCCGAGGGAACCAATGCGCTGATTCGCTCGCTGAAGGCGCAGATGGTGTGCAGCGGCGCGGATATTGCCGAGATATTGGGGTGGGAAGCGCCCGCTCCGTCCGGGAAGGCCGTCGGACAGTCGTTGTTTGCGGAAACCGGCCCGCTTGCTCCGTCCGTCGGAAACGAATCTGCCGGAGCGACCGGGGCGGCATATCGGGAAGCGGTTTTGCCGGATTCGGTCGCCGCTTCTGCAGCCGGAGACGGTCGCGTCGCTTCGTTGCGTGGATTGCTGGGCGACGATCCCGTTTCGCTCGATGAGCTGAGCATCCGCAGCGGTATTGCCGTGGCGGAGCTGCCGGCCCTGCTGCTCGAGTTGGAGCTTGCGGGACGGATCTGCGCACTGCCCGGGAACTTATATATGAAAAATTGAGTGTGACGGCCGGCGGCCGGAACAGCGTTTACGTCCATCCATACACAGAACATACTATATAATAGCAATACACCGATGTCTTTGCAACTGATCGATACCCATTCGCATATTTACGATCCGCAATTCGATGCCGACCGCGACGAGGCGGTTGCCCGGGCCCGCGCCGCTGGGGTAGGGAGGATTCTGCTCCCGGCTGTGGATGCCGAGTCCTACGGGGCGATGTTCGCTCTGGCGCGGCAGTATCCGGAACTGTGCCGGCCGATGATGGGGCTGCACCCCACCTCGGTCAACGACAATCCCCGCTGGCGGGAGGATTTGGAGCAGGTGGCGCGTTATTTGGCCGCTCCGCCCGAAGGAATTCGTTTTTGCGGGGTGGGAGAGGTGGGGCTCGACCTCTACTGGAGCCGGGATTTTCTCTCCCAGCAGCAACAGGCGCTTCGGTTCCAGGTGGAGCTGTCGTTGCAGTACGGCCTGCCGCTGGTGATCCATACGCGCGATGCATGGGACGAGATGTGTGCATTGCTCGATGCGTTTCGGGGGCGTGGCGTGCGCGGTATCTTGCACAGCTTTTGCGGCACGGCCGACCACTACCGGGCGCTGAAAGCGGCGGGCGGGTTCCTGTTCGGTATCGGCGGTCCGGTCACCTACAAAAAGTCGTCGCTTCCCGATACGTTGCGCGAAATTCCGTTGTCCGATCTGGTGCTCGAGACCGATTCGCCCTACCTGCCGCCGGTACCATACCGGGGCAAGCGCAACGAAAGCGCTTACGTCGGACTGGTCGCCTGCCGGCTGGCCGAAATATACGGGACGACGCCCGAAGAGGTCGCTGCGGTGACGACCCGCAATGCGCGGGCTTTGTTCGGTGAAAGAATTTCGTAATTTTGTACCCGTTGCCCGGCATGTAGCCGGGGCGGATAAATTTAGAATCTAACGCATGGAACCACGTGCCAAATCATCCGTATTGCTGATCTACACGGGCGGCACGATCGGCATGAAGCCCGATCCGGAAACGGGCGTACTGGCGCCGTTCGACTTCAGTACCATTTACGACGAGTTTCCCTACCTGGGAAAACTCGATGTCGAATTGGAGGTGATCAACCTCACGCCGATCGACTCGTCGAATGTGACGCCGGAACTGTGGTGCGAACTGGCGCGGCTGATCCGTGACAACTACGACGCTTACGACGGCTTTGTCGTGCTGCACGGTACCGACACGATGTCCTATTCCGCCTCCGCGCTCAGTTTTATGCTGGTGAACCTCGCCAAACCCGTGATTTTTACCGGCAGCCAGATCCCGATCGGCGTGCTGCGTACCGACGGGCGCGAAAACCTGATTACCGCGGTCGAGATCGCTGCGGCGCGCGAAGGCGGCCGCGCTGTGGTGCCGGAGGTGTGCATCTGTTTTCAAAACAAGCTCTTCCGTGCGAACCGCACGACCAAGCACAGCGCCGAGCAGCTCAATGCGTTCCGTTCCGACAACTATCCGATTCTCGCCGAGGTGGGCGTCAGCATCCATTACAACCGTCCCTTTATCCGGCGGCCTGCCCCCGATCCCGGGTCGCTGCGGATCGTCACGCGGCTCGATACGCGTATCGCGGTGGTGCGGCTGTTCCCCGGCATGAGCGCCGAGACGTTCACGGCGATGCTCGGCATTCCGGGGCTGCGCGGGGTAGTACTCGAAACGTACGGTGCGGGCAACGCCCCCACGGCCGACTGGTTCATCGATGCGGTGTCCGCAGCCGTCGCACGCGGCGTCGTGGTGCTGAACGTCACGCAATGTTTGGGCGGCAGCGTTTCGATGGAGATGTACGAAACGGGCAAACGGCTCGGGCAGACCGGCGTGATCAGCGGGCGTGACATCACTACCGAGAGCGCCGTGACCAAGATGATGGTCGTGCTCGGTGCTTCGGACGATCCGCAGGAGGTGCGCCGCGGGCTTGAGGCCGACCGGTGCGGCGAGATTTCCGATTGATCCGTTCCGTCTGTGGAGTGGGCGCATGTTGGTACGCAGCGGAGCGTTACTTTGGCGGTTTGTGGCGCTGTCGGAGACGGGATCGGAGAGAAAATCGACGGCGATTTTTCGGAACCAAAATAATTTTGTATCTTGCAGCGCTTTCCGGCCGGGATCCGTTCGATGCGGCCCTGCGACCGGGCTTGTCACCGGGGGATCGGGTGTGGGAAGCGACGTTTTGGAGAAATGTCCGAGTGGTTTAAGGAGCGCGCCTGGAAAGTGCGTATACCCCAAAAGGGTATCGTGGGTTCGAATCCCGCTTTCTCCGCAACAAACGCTGAAAATCAGCAAATTGCAAAACAAACACCCAGTTTTACACCCAAGAATGTAAAGTCGGGTGTTTTTGTTTTATTTAAGATAATACAACCACTACATAATAAAAGAGTAGCGATATTAAAAGAATCCGATGAGAAAAGACTAATATTTATCTATCCATTCAGTTTGATTTTTCAGGACTTTACATCGTCCTGAAAGTATTTGTTATTGTATTCCAACGTCAGGAGTGGATTATAATACAAGTTTTTTGTGTGGATAGAATTTCGTTTTGCTTAATGTACGAAAGTACTTATCTATAAACGCATGAAATATTAGCACAATGAATCATTGGAAATCAACTTTGGCCGTGATAGGAATAGGCCAACTCATATCTATTTTAACAAGTACGATTGTTGGCTTCTCCATTATTTTTTGGATTAGCAACGAATTTAAATCCCCGACAGCTTTATCTCTGGCTATTTTAGCTGGATTTTTACCACAATTTGTATTAGGCTTGTTTGCCGGGGTCTATGTTGACAGATGGAATCGAAAGAAAACGATGTTTTATTCGGACTTGTTCATCGCGTTCTGTACCCTATGTCTTTTTATTGTGATAACCAAGGGTTATAAAGACCTTTCTTTTTTTTATCTATTGACTGCTTGTCGTTCAATAGGCAGTACGTTTCATGCACCTGCTTTACAGGCAAGCATCCCTCTACTGGTTCCCAAGCACCATCTTGTCAGGGTATCAGGTTTGTACCATTCCATTCAATCCTTCAGTGAGGTGATAGCTCCCGTTGTAGGGGCAAGCCTCGTTGTTTGGCTTCCCATACAGTATATTCTGCTCATAGATGTGATCGGAGCTGTTGCTGCTTGTCTGACCTTACTTTGTGTCCAGATTCCTTCTCTTCAAAAAACGAAAGTTCTTCCAGATTTCAAAAAAGAACTGACGGAATGTTGGCATACCTTGCGGCGTACAATGGGCATTTTGCCTTTATTCGTATGCTTTACGCTGGTGACTTTTGTCCTTATGCCTGTTTTTACGTTATTTCCTTTTATGACGCTTCTGCATTTCAACGGAAACATTTTGCAAATGGGAGTTGTGGAAATGGGTTGGGGCTCAGGGGCATTGTTGGGCGGTTTAGTACTTGCCTGTAAGGCTTTGAAAAGCAAGCAAACATTAGTGATGCATACGGCTTATGTGATATTGGGATTGTATCTGATTAGCGCCAGTTATTTACCATCAAGCGCATTTATAGGTTTTGTTTGCCTAACATTTACAGGAGGCATAGCCTATTCCATTTACCATGCGCTTTTCATCGCTATTATTCAGCAGAACTTGGCTTCGGACATGCTTGGACGGACTTTTTCTCTCATCTTTAGTTTGAGTACCTTTCCATCAATGCTGGGTATCGTAGCTTCAGGATATTGGGTGGAAGCATGGGGTATCACATCCGTCTTTATGATCAGCGGATGGGTTATCTTTCTGATTGGAGTGGGTGCAAATTTTATTTCTTCAATCAAGCAGTTGGATAATTACGCATAGTATTATTTATTAAAGAATTATTATATGACAAAGAAAGAACACACTACGATTACAGAGTTATTTCAAGTTTTGGACTTGTTGGAAAGCCTGGACATGCAGTTTTGGTTGGATGGAGGCTGGGGAGTGGATGTCTTGTACGGACAGCAAACCCGCTTGCATAGAGATATTGACATTGATTTTGATGCCAATTATACAGACCAACTCCTTGATCTTTTGCAGGAGAGAGGATATCAAATTGAAACAAATTGGTTGCCCACCCGTGTGGAACTGTATAGCAAAGAATTAGGCTATATTGATATCCATCCTTTTGTCTTGAATGCGGACGGCACTTCCAAACAAGCCGACTTGGATGGAGGCTGGTATGAATTTCAACCGGACTATTTTGGAACAGCAGTCTTTGAAGGCAGAAGCATCCCTTGCATTTCTGCAAAAGGGCAACAAGTATTCCATTCGGGCTACGATTTAAGAGAGAAGGATATTCACGATTTATCTATAATTAAACAATGTATAACAACAATGAGCCTAACAATTAGATAAGAACAAGAAAATGACAGAAAAACAAATTGTCTGGTATATCTTACTTACAGAAGTAAAGATAGACAGTGACACCCAGTCTGTCACATCCCTGAGTGTAGCTCCATTGGCAGTCTTGCCGGAATTCCAGCGTAAGGGAATTGGGGGGGGGATGTTGATTCAGTAAGCCCATCAGAGGGCAGCACTTTTGGGTTACGGCACAGCAGTCGTATTGGGGCATAAAGAGTATTATCCTCGATTTGGCTATCGCAAGGCTATCGATTTAGGAATTGAATTTCCTTTCGAAGTCTCTCATGAATATTGCATGGTGGCTGAATTAATACCTGGAGCTACTGAGAATGTGAAAGGTATGGTTTGTTATCCAACTGACTTTAAATAGTTTAACAAGTAAAATTCATTATATAACTCGGACTGGGTATTTCAATTTCCCAGTCCGTATTCTGATAGTACTTATTCAATTGGAAGATTGTGTTGCTTCAAGAATGAAAGTTTATCCCAATACCCTCTTTGAAAGACGATTTTGTTATCTTTTACATGAAAAAATCCGCATCCACGAAGTCCAAGAGAGTCTTTCCATTCCATGATAGCCCATTCGCCATCTTCAAAAATATTTTCCACCATACAAACCATTTTAGCAGTGGCAAATTCATTCACAAACATTTTGTAGATTGATTCTTTACCTATTATTGGTTCGTTTGCGACTTGATGATTTACTGCATTAGTAGCATACAGCTCTGCTATATGATAAGCATCTGCTTTGTTAAAGCAATCTATCCATTTTTCCAAAACTTCTTTAGGCTTCATTTTTTATAAATTCTTAGGATTTTGATTCTGTAATAAAAACAATCTGTTTGGATGCATAGATACTTGATTTTATTAATAATAGGCTATTCTATATTCTAAATCCTCTGGATTTTTGCTCTCTCTGCACCGAGTTACGTAGATTCTGCTGTAACTTTTCCCATTGTTCCTTAAACCATTGTACTATGGGTTGTCGGTTTATGGTCAGCATAAGCTTACCACTATCCATCGGATGTTTCTCAACCCTAAAAATATCATTCTTGATGTCAAATTTCCACCTGTGTTCTTCGGAATAAATTTTGCCACTACATTGTATGGATTCTTTCTTTGTCAAGAGGTTTTCTATCATGTCTTTGGTAAACCCGATAACAGCGCATAATTTTTCCATTCTCAACATCTCTTTGAACATGGGAAACCATTTGTGGGCTTTTTCAAGCAAGGTGCTCAATCGTGATATTTCCTTGTCTTTGGCTTCAAGTTCTTGATTATGTATTCTTTGAAGATTACGAATTTGTCTGCTATGCTGTTCCTGTATTTGTTGTATCTGAATTTTTAATTCATCAGTAGCTTTGTCCCGTTTGGTAATTTCCTGATGTAGCTGCTCGATGTGATGTTCCAGTTCTTTCAGCTTACCGCTTCCGAAAAGAGAACCTACACCGCTTGCTATGGCGGTAGCAGCATTGGTGGCTGTTTTCTTTAGTTTGTCCGTGCGTATCTCTGCTTTTACCTGTTTGAGTTCCTGTTCGGCAAGGCTTACTTGTTGTTCCTTGTGTCGCTTGGTTTCCTCTATACGTTGCAGTTCGGCTTTCTGCTTCTCAATGATGAAATCATTTCGTTCCAGATGCTCTTTACCTGTGACAGCTTTTGCCTGTCCACGTTCCATCAGGAGAATATCGGAAGCAAGGGTCTGCATGGTTGCCATATCCTCGTCATTGAGCTTTCGGCTCTTTCCAGTTTCATGGTTCATCCAGTCGAATACGACATGAGCATGATAATTTGGTTTGAACCATCTGTTACCGACTTGGAAGCTCTCCTTGTCTTCTGCTTCCGGCTGACCGTTCAGCCAATGCCCTTCGTCTTTATGCAGGAAAATCTGTAGCGGAGTGATGCCCCAGCGTCTTTGGCACTCTTCACCGAATTTGCGTACATCAGCCAGTGTGGTGTCCGGTCTGATAAGCAATACTCCTTCACGGATGGGTGAGCATCCCGCCACCTTGATAATCTTTCCATTCTTTCCCTTGCGTTCCCTTTCCTTTTCCTGCATGGCACGTCCGGTCTTTTCCTTGACCATCTGCTTGATGTTGTCATAGTGCGTCTGCAATTCGGGAGTGCCGAAGTCAGGATTTATCCACTGCTCGTTGTCGGTGGAAAGTTCGGAAACGACATAGATTCTGGACTCTCCGATGTTACGCATATACTCGGCAGTCCTTCGGTTGTGCGCCTCGCTTGATGCGATTCTGCAAGGCTTGATATGTATGCTTGATTTCGTTGCCATAGCTTCTTTTTCTATTTGTAATTGATTGTTTTGCCCGCTTCCGCAGAGGGGTTCTTAGGGGTAACGCATAAGCGGAGATTGCAAAGAGAGGGTCACTCTTTGCTCGGGGTTCTCAGGGGTG
>OLFY01000096.1_pt1 | contig 132787 bp, 132 predicted proteins | sample 1605611 | NCBI WGS metagenome assembly OLFY01 (sample SAMEA3888923, study PRJEB22519) | human gut metagenome | biome: human gut; feature: human-associated habitat; material: faeces | place: Denmark | collected 2011 | reverse complement strand
TTATAGGCTTTTACCTATATCTTGATTTTGTATTATAGGCTTATGCCTATATTTTATTTTATAGGTTTTTAACTATATTTTTTTCATAAGTTTATCATTTATAAGTATTTACCTATGTTTTATTTTATAGGCTTATGCCTATATTTTATTCTATAGGTTTTTAACTATATTTTTTCACAAGTTTATCATTTATAAGTATTTACCTATGTTTTATTTTATAGGCTTTTACCTATATCTTGATTTTGTATTATAGGCTTATGCCTATATTTTTAGATAAAAAAACGCGCGAGTTTTTTTATCTCGCGCGAAATTGTCAACCCTCCATACGGCCGTCAAAGAAATCATCAAAAGCATCTTCTTCAGCAACTTTTTTATTCGTATCTTTTCTAGCAGAAGAGTGGGGAGTTCCAGCATCCGATCCGTCGACTACGCCTCCACCTGAAGCTCCGATTGTTCCCCCAACGGCAGCCCCCACAGTGTTTCCCCAACCGCCGCCTGAATCTGCCTCCGGAGAGAAAGTTTCTCCCGTGTTGTTTTTGAGCCCGTTTTGGAACTTCCGATATATTTGTTCTCTTTTTAATCTTTCTTCTCGTTCTTTTTTGTCTCGTTTTTCCTGCTGAATATAATTGTATTCTTCAACGATAGCATCAAGCCTATCATTTATTTCCTTCGGAATCCAGCTTACGATACCATCACCCGCAGGTTGCACCGACTTATTCGCAATCAAACGATAAGTAATCTCTGAGAAAAATTTATATGTCAAATCCGATCCAGAGTATATATTCTTCTCGGTTTCGGAATATTGGACGGTTTCGGTAGGGTAGTTCATATCCTTGAAGCCATAAGCAAGAGAGAATTTTTGCTTAGATTCTCCATGTCTCACCTCAGTTTTGATTTCTGTACCGAACGCTTTAGAGTAGTATTCCGCATCTTCAACCGATATTCCCGGAAAAACAACGATGCTTCGGGCGTTTGTGTCTACTGTCTGAAGGAACTTAATTCCTTCGCTTCCTATGCCCGTTGCAATCCCTCCGCGGCTCTGCGTGGCAAGAATACATCCAACTCGGTAAGAACGTCCCTGTGTAAGAATATCACTCATTCCCGGATTCGCATACTTCTGGAACTCATCTATGTAAAGAAACGATGGGTGTCTCGTCCACTCGTTTCCAGGGCGGCGAAAGATGGCTGACTGAAGATTGAAAATAATAAAGTAGCCCAAATACGAACCCAGTTCTCTCAAGCTTCCCTGCGCCGTGGTCATTGCAATGGATTTTCCCCTTGCCAATATATCATCGAAATCAATATCACTTATACCATCCTCCGGGTTTAATATGCTTCTGAGATATCTATTTTGAGTGAGTTTTGCCACCTGCTGTCTTACATCAGAAGAATTTTCGTAATATTTGCTTCCATCTGCGTAATATTCCTGATTAAACCACGCCGCAGTGTCTCGATTCTGCTTTTCTTCATCCTTCGTAAGAGTAGGGATCTTGAGCAGGTCATTCATAAGTCTCCTTCCGATACCATTCGTGTTGTGAAGGACATCGAATAGCCCAAACAAAGTAGCAGGCCGAGAACTTATCCCAGTATCCGGATTTCGGTACGCCTCTTCGATACGCTTAAGCACCATAACAGACTTTCGGATGAGGTTATCTGTTACATTCTTGAAATACGTTTTGGAATCCGGTGCCAGCATGGTAAACGTGGTAGTCAAGTTTTCAATCACTTCATCCTCGCGACCATGCAGTGGATTAAACTTCGGGCAATCAGGAGCGGTCGGGTCAAAATACAGCACGTCCTTGTTATACAGTTTCCCCATCGCATAGACTTTCTCCGCAAGATCGCCCTTTGGTTCAATCACAAGAGCGCTGTGTCCCTTTCTTATATCCTGTTCAATCATTGGGTTAATAACCGCAGATGTTTTACCACATCCGGTAGGTCCGATAATAAGCATATGGGTATATCGGGCATCCGCATCCATTACAACATCTTCCCCGGTTTGCTTGTTTTTACAGATAACGATGTCGTAATCGTCTTCCGGATCATCCATTGTTTTTTGCAGGACGAAAGATTTCATCGAAGCGATTTTCTCTTCTTTTTTCTTGTTGTCCGAAAATAGCAGATAAGCCCCTACGCCCGCAAATACAATTCCGAACATAATCCCTATTCCCTTTGGAATCTTTTTCCTTATGGCTTGCGCTATACACTTGATTATGTAATCCGGGATTGTATAAATATATAAAACCAAAGTCAGCCGATAGGTCAAAAACATTTTTTTTAGATTTTCCGCAACCTGCCGGAAGAGAAAAAACAATCCCGTGATAATAAACGGCGCCATAAGGTATATCGTGCCGGGGACTTTAAGAGGAATAAAATACAGGGCAACTATGCTTACAACAAAGGCATATTGCATCATCCCGTAGGCGTTCCGGCATCGAAATAATGTTTCTTGCATTGCAATAACCCCTCTCTGTTTCTTATTTGTTTTCCGCCGTTCGTATTTTAATGATATTTCTTTTTCGTTTGTTTTTCAATCCTTTTTTGTAAAATTTTGTGATATACTTAAATAAAAAAAAGGCTCTAAACGGAGATTTGATATAGATTTTTACCGGGATAATACGTCTTACTATTTCTGTAACCAAAATATGATACCCGGGAATGAGCGGGAAAATAACAGAATAAGGAGGGTGGTTATCGTGGAGATAATCATAAAAAACAAATTAAATAAAGGAGATATTGTTCCCGTTCTTGTGTTAGAGGACGGGAGAATTATTCTTAAGAGGGATTTAGAGTTCGATATAACCGAGCTGATCCCAGAGGAAGAGCGTGCGCATATCCGCAGGGTAGGAAGAGGTTTTGCTGTCGTAAAAAACAGCGAGACTATGAATATCGGCTATTATGTGAACTATCACACGCATAGCCAGTTTTCTATCCTTGACGGTATGAGTCGTCTGAAGGATATAGCAAAGAAAAGTTCCGGCATTACAGCCGTGACGGATCACGGCAACATGTTTGCTCTTTTGAAGTGGCAAAACGCCATGACGGAAGAGGGGAAGAAACCGATATTCGGCTTCGAGGCATACGCCGAGGACATCTTGACAGGAGAGAAAAATGGTTCTCATTTGATACTCCTTGCGAAGAATGAAGAGGGACTTAAAAACCTTTTTGTTCTTACATCAATGGCGTATGACAACTTCTACCGAAAACCACACGTTTCGATAGAAAACCTTCGGAAATATTCCGAGGGGGTTATTTGCACTTCGGCATGTATCGGAGGAGAGCTTGCGAAAGCAAGTAAAAGACCGGAGCAGGCAAAGGAAATCATCCAGAAGTACAAGGAAATATTCGGAGAAGATTATTATATTGAAATACAAAGACATAATTTCTCCGGAGAAAACGAGGTTAACAAGGTTTTGGTTGACCTTGCGAGAGAAGAGGGGGTTAAGTTGGTAGCAGCAAACGACTCTCACTTCATAAACGCGGAGGACGAAGAAGTACACAAATCTCTTTTGGCGGTTTCCTACGGGAAACTTGCCTCTGAGGTCGAAGGGTTCCCGGGAGCAGGGTATCATTTTATGAGCGACAAGGAAATGGTAAACCTGTTTTGGGATATTCCGGAAGCGATTTCAAACACGTTAGAGATCGCTGAAAAATGTACTCTCAAGGTGCAGACCGGAATATACCATATGCCGGAGTTTAAGATTCCCGAAGGCTTTTCTTCTGACAAGGAATACTTGTATTACCTGTTGGATAAGGGCTTTAAGGAAAGATTTTCGGGGACTTCTTCTGAAACCTCGGTAGAGTACCTCGACAGGCTTGCTTACGAAAAGGGAGTTATTTCCCAGATGGGATTCGAGAGTTATTTCTTGATCGTATGGGAATATGTTTCGTGGGCGAAAGAACATGGGATTCTCGTTGGACCGGGGCGTGGTAGCGGAGCCGGAAGTCTTTGCTCATACTGTCTTGGAATAACCGAGGTCGATCCGATCAAGCACGGGCTTAAATTCGAGCGATTCTTAAATCCAGATCGAATTTCCATGCCGGATATTGATATGGATTTTGAGGACTCTAAAAGAGCCGATGTGATAGAACATGTTAAGCAGCTTTACGGCGCAGATCATGTGTGTAACATTATCACGTTCGGTACTATGCAGGCAAAAAACGCGATAAAAGACCTGTGTAGAGTAAAGGGACTTCCGGTTTCTTATGCTTCAACAATAACCGGGAAATTATCGGACAAAGCAAAGAACCTTCAGGGTTCATTGTCTGGAGACGATAAGAGCCTCGAACTTCTTGAGCTTCTCGAAACCGATCCTGAGGCAAAGGAAATTGTTGCAGAGGCGCTTAAAATCGAGGGAAACCCCCGTCAAACAGGCAAGCACGCCTGCGGAATCGTGGTCGCCGATGCTCCGGTGCTTAACTATTTACCTACAGCGATGGTTAAGGACACGAAAAACAAGGACGCAAAGGTACTTGCGACTCAGGTAACAATGAGCGAAGTGGAAAAACTCGGACTTTTGAAGATGGACTTCTTGGGACTTAAAACCCTCTCGGCAATCGGAAACGGGCTTGCGATGGCAAGAAAAAGAGGGGCGGAATATAGCTCTTATATTGACATTCCTCTTAACGATCCATATGTTTACCGGGACATTGCAAGGGGCGAATCCTTCGGTGTATTCCAGATAGAATCCGGAGGAATGAGGAGCTTTATGAAGGACTTGTTTTCAGATGTCCGAGGAAAGTTAAAAAGCCTTGAGCAACGGTTCGGAGCAAAAGGGTGGAACTCAGGTAATAAAGAGTTTCAGGCAACTCTTGAAACCTTCGGGGATGAACTTTTCGAACGTATTACCGCCGGAGTTTCCTTGTATCGTCCGGGTCCGATGGACTATATTCCGGACTATATTGCCGGGATGAAAAACCCGGATGCGATAACTTACGACGTTCCGGAGCTTGAGGAAATTCTAAAGCCGACTTACGGAGTTATCGTATACCAAGAGCAGGTTATGGAGGTCGTTCGGAAACTGGCAGGCTTTACTGCCGGGCAGTCGGATACTATCCGTAAGGCAATGGGTAAGAAGATACAGGAAATTCTGGATGAATACAATCCGTATTTCATTTATGGTTCCGGAAATGCTGTTGATTCTCATACCGGCAAACCTCTCGGCATCGCCGGGTGCGTACCTCGCGGGATACCGGAAGAAACGGCTGTGGCAATCTGGGAGAAGATGGAGCGATTTGCGAAGTATGCCTTCAACAAATCCCACGGTTGCGCGTATTCCATGATTACAATGAAATGCGCATGGCTGAAGTATTATTATCCGTGTGAGTATATGTCCGCTCTGGTTAATGCCTACATTGATGATGATAAGGCTAAGGGTTATATTTCAGACATTAAAAAACTGAATGTTGAACTCTTGCAGCCGGACATAAACAAGTCGGATATGTTATTTACAACCGACGGAAAAGCAATCCGGTATGGACTTCGGGCAATCAAGGGCATCCAGAAGGCGTCCGAAACGGTCGTAGCAGAAAGAAAAGCGCACGGAGAATATATTTCCGTTTGTGATTTTGTTTCCCGGACGTTTCCGCTTGGAGTAGGGCAAAAGAACTTCGTTTCTTTAGTTTCTGCAGGAGCCTTTGATTCTTTCGGATTCTCCCGGAGGGCGCTCGATCATTCGGCTCCTACGCTGTACGACCTTGCAAAAGGCCTGAAAAAACGGGCCGAGAATAACCTCGCGGATCAGCTTTCCTTCTTCAGTATGATAGGGGTTGATGAGTCTTCTATATCTTACGATATAGAAAATTGCGAAGAGTATCCGGAAAAAGAACTTCTGTCGATGGAACGAGATGTTATAGGGACTTATGTGTCCGCTCATCCTCTCGATTCGTATAATGTTTCTGCCGATTCTATAATGTCTATTGTGGATGATAACGGCGAGATTATCGAAGGGAAATATTCCTTTGCGGGAATTATCACAAACCTTCGAGAGTTTTATACGAAAAAGGGAGACAAGATGGCGACATTTACCCTCGTCGATAGAGCCGGGGAAATCAAGGCGACCGTATTTCCAAAGGACTACGAAACGTTCCAAGGGTTGTTGTTAACCGATGCGTTGGTTCTTATTAAGGGACAGGTTCGGGACGATAACGATTTCGGCCTACAGATTGTAGTTTCTTCTGTGGCAGACCTTGATAAAATTGGGGAAGAGCAGGAAAAAGTAAATTCCGTATGGATTTACATTCCGACCTTTGGAGGAGCAGAGGCGCAGGAGCTTCTTAATCTCTTGAATCAGAAACCGGGTGATACTCCGGTGTTCGTTCGGACAGACACAAGAGATTATCAATCCCCGGTGTCGGTAACAGCCGACAGCTCAGCCTACATGCTGTTTTCGGGCAAATACAAGGTTGAGTACCACTAAGAACAAGAACAATGTCTCAGGGAATAGGCAACATGCCTGTTCCCTTTTTATTTAAGGAGGATTTTTTATGATAGTTAATTTTATGATGGTTATGATAGCCACATTTATAATGATTTCGATTCCGAGACATATAATTGTCTCCGGGACAAAGAAAAACTCGCGTAACAGCGAGAGGGTGGTATCGAAGAACTATGTTCCCCGGTATTTCCCGGACGAAAGGGAAGAACCACTTTTAGCTGAGCCAGTCTCCGAACTGGTTGATGAGCCCTTTCCTTTTTCAGAAAAGGAAAAGGCTGAGATTCTTTCGGCACTCCCCGCGGACGACGCGGATGTGGAATACGTTTCGGATGAAGAGTATTCCGAATTATTAAATATTGTATCCTCGCAGGAGGATCGAGAACAACACCTTCTCGATTCCTACGAGACAAAAAATAAGGCTGGGTAAACCCGGTCTTATTTTTTTTCCGTTTTTGCGTCTTACTAACTATGTAACCAAATAATAGGGGCGAGTAGTCCCGTTTGCCTCGGCGTACTCGGGGAGAAAAGGAGGAAAAAATATGACACTAGCAGAAAAAAGAGGGTTGCAAGCCCTCAAAAAAATTATCTCTGCCGAAGAGGCAGAAAAAGCAAAAAAGATTAGAAAAATGACTCTGGCAGAGGCTTCGCGTCTCTGTTGGGAATTAGGAAGAGAGAGTGATTCTCTCTTCCAAGAGTTCGACCGGGTCAACCCCCCAGAGGACTCGTTCGAGTCCGAGCGGTTCTTAGATCGCTTAGACTCTTTAAACCGCCTGATGCGGCGGTGTAGAGAGAGGGTGGAATCCCTCTCGTAAAAAAATAAGCCTTGCGACGGATACCCCCGTTGTGGGGCTTATTTTTTTTGCCGGGTTTTACCCGATTTCGAGCCGTATAGTCTCCCCTGTGTCGTTAGCCATACTATACCCTAGTAATGTGTGAACTTTTGGGGAAAATAAACCTCAAGGAAACCCTTGTAAAATAAGGCTTTATAGGGTGTTTTAGTTCTGTGTAAATTAGGTGTGTAATGTGTGAGAATATGTGTGAACATCGTTGTGAAGTTTTAAAATCGGGGAAAATCGGATGAATAGAGGGTTAAGGAGAATAAAATCGAAGGGCTTGATGCCTTAACGGATGGTTGTGATATTTGGGGTTCGTGTGGTATGAAAAACCAAGGAAATACAATGATTTCGCGAGATATTTATTTGCTAGGGAGTTGTGAAGGTTTCTTTAGAAGCAGGAGTTTTGTGTTTTTCGGAGAATTTAATACCCAAAGGGTAAAAACCGCATAAAATCAAGGAGTTACAGGGGGTTTTGTGCGGAGGAAAATAAGGGGGAGAATACGCGGCAGCTTAAAGCCTTAGCGATCTTTAACTTTGGGGCTGCCGCGCGAGGGGTTGTTGACTTAAAGTAGACTAAATATTAACTAAAGTTTAGTACGCATCTTTTGGTTCTTTATTTCTCCCTGCTATCCCCCCGGTTATAGCCATCTGTATCCGTACTGAAATTAAATCAATATTGAAAACAACACGCTTTTGAAAACCCCGGAGAGTTGCTTATCCTAATTAGATATTTCTTGACTAAAGAATATTCATCCCGTTGATTCTCCTCTCTTTCCCATACTTGATTTTTCCCTTAGTTGACTTAATGTGTACTGATATTAAGTCAATGTTAAGATTATTTGTGTCTCAAGGTATTTTACAGTTGACTTATATTATACTGAAAGCGTACTAACCCTTAGTACACACTCTGTTTTTCCGTGATTTTATTCCTTTCGAGCATGTACTGAATATTGACTGAAATTATACTGAATATCAGTTTTTTTTCGGAAGAAGCGAGGTTTGTTTATCCTTCGGTGATTTATTATGACTTACTTTCAGTACAATCTTAGTATAATTTCAGTACGCATTTGTTGATATCCTCCGTGGTAGTTTATTCCTATAAGGCATAATTTGTACTGAAAGCGTACTTAAACAATACCGAAAGTGTACTTAAATAATACTGAATTTATACTTGTTTTTAGTATGTTTATTTCTCTTGGGTATATCCCTCCGGTGTTTTCATACGGCTTGTTTCTCACAGACCACGTACACAAAATCGCTCAGGTCGCTAATTTTGTTCCCGTGGTTCGCAAGAAACAAGCCGTATGAAAACGTTCTTCGTCAGAAACTTTGTTCTCACAGATTATTTCGCTGGCGAGAAGGTTTTCTCCCGGCTCGGCCGTGTCAAAGCCCTTCTCTGGCTCTATAATCTGCAAGAACAAAGTTTCTGCTTCTAGAAATATTTAACAACCTTCCAGATATCTTGATCCGGAGGTCAATAATCTGGATTTTTTTGAAATCCGGCGAAATAGAGTATAAGCCGGGAAATACCCTTCGGAAGCCCGGCACAGCAATTTTGTCCTCACGGCATTATGCTTTTGTCCGCTTTGCCCCAGCCTTCCGCTCGGCTTCATGCCAGGGCGCCGCTCCCCTCGCATAATCCGCAAGGACGAATCTGCTGTGCCTCAATCCCAATAGGGCGTTTTCCTTCCGGGCGTAACAGGGGTGTTCTCAGCCTTCGGTGATTTTTTATATTTTGTCCGAATTGCCGACAGGGGTTATATCCCCTTGATCGGCTTATGTCTTCATGGACTACGTTCTCAAAATCCGCTCCCCGCTCCGCGTTGCATGGTCGCAAATTTTGCTCCCGTGTTCCGCAAAGACAAAGCCGTTTGTTAACGTTCTTTCGGGATTATTTTTTTTCTCGTGTTTGGGGGAGTCTGTTTCTGCGGGAATGCTTTTCTTCGAAAGGATATATCTGCATTCCGCCGGCAGCTTGTGTCTTCACAGATTAGGAGTCTTGTCCGCCTCGTCTCTAACGCCCGGCGCTTGCCAGTTCTGGCTTCGCTTGTGCCTTAGTCCTCGGCTCCTGGCGACTTCAAATCTGCAAAGACAAAGCCGACGGCTCCTTTTGTTGTCTTGACGGGGTTCTACCGGGTATTATTTTCTCCCTTATTTTCCCCTCCGTCAAACCATAATAGAGCTTGCAAGCCCTTGATTTTACTTGATTTTACATACCTCTATTCATTGACATACACCGTTATGCGTGGTATAATAAATATATAGTTAAACGACGGGATAATATTAAAGAGGAGGATATTTATATGGATAAGAACTACAATGAGAATCGAGATAAAAACCCGGATCAGATTATTAAGAAGTTTGGAAAGGATGTATTTATTGAGATTATCCAGCCTAACGATCAGTTCGAGCGTGTGACTGTTAATCTCGTGTCCCTGTCTGGTGTTAAGCAGAAGGAAAAGATTAGCTGCTATGTCGATATGGACGAGTGGGTGACTCTCTGTAACCGTATTGTGACCGGGCGATTCGGAATGTATGTAGAGGATGCAAAGCGCGCATGTTCTAACAATAACGGCTTTCCATCGGAACTGTGGAAGAGACAGGGTGGTAAGGCTACTCCGGGCGGTGCATGGATGTTATCCATCTATCCAGCGACAAAGGGAAACAACGCTGTCATGGTCAAGGCACAGAGAGGCGCGGGAGAGGCGATGTCTAATGGACTTATCAAGTTCATTTATAACCGGAACAATCCACAGGTTATGATCGGGTTAACACATGAAATGCTTGAAGATATTGCAAATATGTCCTTAATGCGTATCAATGCCTATGTTGTTTCAAGACAGATGCGTGGCTGTTACGACCGGAAGTTTACTCCGTCAAGCCAGACAGACGCGCAGCCAGAGTATGGCGAGAATGTCATTCAGTATCCATCCGGGCAGACATGCCAGCCGGAATACGGCTCTTCTGCAGGCGGTTATAATAATGCAGGCAATAACGGATATAACAATGGCAGTTACAATAATGGCAATAACAATGGTTATAATAATAGCGGTAACAACTACAATAACGGCAATTATCAGCAGGTACAGCAGATGCCACAGGGAAGAGAGGATTATTCCAATCATTCTTCCTTCGGTTCCTACTTCGATGTGGTCTAAGCCGGAAAAAAAGAACCTTCGGGTTCTTTTTTTGTGTTTCTTCTTGTGGAAATAGCGGGTTTGCCTGTCGCCCCTTGCCTGCCCCATATTTCTTTCGGACTTGCTTTTATCGTTATCCCTCATTTCGGAATAATCTTGTTTTTTCCTAATTTGTGGATCGGCTCCCACCGGGCTCGTGTTCAGGTTTCTGCGGAAGTTCGTTTGCTGAATATTCTTTCTCGTCTGACGGTTTTTAGAATCTCCCTCTTTTTCCTTTTGATTTTTTTATTGTCCCTTATTTCGGAAGATTTTTATTTTTCGTTGTTTTCATATTCGTGATCATGGATGACCTGTTCGGAATTTCGCTGTTTTTTTGTCGTTTATATTATAGGTAAAAACCTATATTTTTTATATAGATCGCTTGTGTAACACGGATTTCCGTGGTATAATAATATCATAGTAAAGAGAAAAAATAAGGAGGAATAAAGTATGAGTAAGGATAGATATTTATTCAAAGCGAAAAGAATTGACAACGGAGAATGGGTGAAAGGTTCTTATTTATATGATTATGGCAGAAATATTCATTATATTTTCGCCAACGAAATCGTATGTCCTAATTGTATCAATGATTGTAGAAAGGAATTTTCCTTACAAGATTATGAAGTAGACCCATCCACAATCTGCCAATGTACAGGTTTGAAAGATAAGAACGGCAAGTTGATTTGGGAGAATGATGTTGTCAAAGATAAACATGGTAATTTTTATAAAGCATTTTGGCAGGACAATTATTATCAGTTCTCTTGGATTTGTATTAAATCAGATAATAAATTATTTATTGAAGCTAAATGGAATTTATGGAGTATTAAGAACTTTGAAATTGAAGTTATCGGCAACATATTTGACGATAAGGAGTTGGAGAAAGGGGAATGAGTATGAAACAAATATTGTTTAATACAGAGATGGTTCGTGCGATTCTGGACGGACGAAAGAGTTGCACGAGAAGAATTGTTAAACCACAACAGCTTGTAGGGCTATTGCCGGATAAATGTAAAAACGGAGTACCAGAAGAATTTCTGAAAGAAAAGAAATTCATGTTCAAGCCATACTGTAATATGACAGATATAGAACTGATAAATACCGCATACAAAGCTCCATATCAGCTGGGAGATATCCTCTATGTTAGAGAAACATGGTGCGGACTTCCGGTCAATGAAGCAGGTCATTTTCGGGGACATCCAATCTATTATTACAGGGCAGATGGAGATCTGCGACCTGAAGGTTGGAGAGGCGCTTGGCACCCATCCATCCACATGCCGAAAGAAGCGGCGCGTATCTGGCTTAAGGTTACGGATGTGAGAGTGAAGCGGTTGCAGGAGATGTGGGCTAGTGATGTGCCGAAAGAAGGAATATATTTCAATAAACCTACAACGGCAGATGAAATGTTAATGGCTTTTGCAAAATTATGGAACAGCACTATTAAGGAATCCGTCCTTGACCGCTACGGATGGGATGCAAACCCTTGGGTCTGGGTTATTGAGTTTGAGCGATGCGAAAAGCCAGAAGATAATCAAAATTAAATGGTAAATTATAATCCCTTCCCCAAGTTCGCTAATATGGTTAAAAAAAAACTTTATTCCTCATTTCGGAACAATCTTGTTTCGCCGATTTTCCAGTATCTTTTAGGACGGTCCTGGCGCAATACATTTCTCAAGCATTTTTGTATCTCCAATTCGAGATATTTTGCGGCGTTTTCAGAAACCCTCTGAATATCCGGCATTATTCCTTATTTCGGAACAATCTTGAATCAGGTGTTTTCCCCTGCTGCAGCGTACCTGCAGTCTGGTTCTTACTAACTTTGTTCCGCCGAACGAAGTTGTAACTCCGAAAGGCTGCATCAAGCAGTCTTTTTTATTATCCCTCATTTCCCGTGTGTTTTATTTCCTTCTGTTTCTCCCGGCTTCCTGAAGACAGAGTCGTCACTCCTGTTGGTTATATTATAGGCAAAAACTTATAATTTCTCTCGCAAATCGCTTGTTATACACGGTTTTCCGTGGTATAATAATATCATAGTTAAGAGAGAAACACGAAGCAAAGGAGGGACACGCATATGGCGTCATTTACAATAAAAATCAAAGGGACTAAAAAGAATATTTCTAAGTTCTTTTCGGCTCTCACTCACGAAGGGGATGTCCGGATGGGACGAGGGGCAGAAGCAGATATTTGTTACCTCTCCAAGAGAGAGGCTCTGATCACGGGAATTTGCAAAGATAATATTCATAACGATCTTATCGCAGAAGCTAAATATCGGAGCAGTCTTGACGCACCCAAGGAATCTATAACTCTTTTTGATGCATGCAAAAAATATCGTGTCAGTATGGAACTTCATTCCGAAGATGCTCCTTTTTTTGAGTATTATTCGTGTTCCAGAGGAAAAATCAAAGAGAGCCGTAGTGGTTTTCTGAGCCCGAATGGAACTTTTTGATAGTACAAATTGGAGAAAACAAAGAAAAGGAGAAGTTTTAGAATGTTATACACTTGGGATTATTTGGTAGAAATAGCGGACGGGAAAGCACATCTTTCTCCAGAGCTTAAAGCAAAGGACAACGCCAGAGAGCAAGTCCGAGAGCTGGCGTTATCCTTTGGAGCAAGAGATATTGAGGACTTTGAGTGTCCTGAAGATATGGTGGGAGAATACTGTAAAATGTTTTCGGTTTTATTTTCTGAAAACGGAGATATTGCGAGTTGCAAAAAGGAGGGATAAAAAAATGGCAAATATTTGTTGTTTTAGAATGAGAGTAAAAGGGGATAAATTGAATATTTCCAAGTTTACGTCAGCTCTTACCCAAGCCGGGAATATCTGGATGGGTAGAGGGGCGCAAGCGGATATTGATTTTCTGTCGGATAACGAGGTAGAAATTGAGGGATGTTGTAAATGGAGTATTCAATCCGCCCTTATCGACAATTCGTTATCCATGCGCAGACAAAAAGAAACCGGGGAAGGATGTTGGGGCGACCTTGATACATCAAAGGAGTTTATAACCCTTTTTGAAGCCTGCGAAGAATATCACGTCAATATGGAGGTTTATTCCGAGGAATCCGGGTGTGGTTTTTCAGAGCATTATGCCTACAACGACGGAGAAGTTTTGGACGAGTGTGTGAATTTTTCGGAGGAGTGCGACGAGGATACCGGAGAACGGACTACTTCTGGCGGTTTTCCGGAATGGGCGTTTGATGTTAAAATGCCTGCATGAAGGGGTGGAAATTTATGGAAAAGGCAGAAAGACAAAAAATTCTATTACGGAGAGAACGTAATTTAGATCAGGCATTAAGTCTTCTTCGCGAGAGAAAAAAAACAGATATTTCTTATGACGTCTCTTGCATACTGAATTTTATTGAGGACTTATACGACGTGTCTGTGTATGGAGTGGATGATCTCTGGAGTCTTATTATTCAGCAGGGCAAATAAGCCTGAATAGAACGGGAGGGGAATTATGTTATGAGCGAATCTGTGAAAACAAGCGTTAAAATCAAGGATAATAACATTGCAGTAACAAGAGATGGATGTATATATTTGTACAAATTGTTAAACGGGAAATATCAGATGTATTCATTGTCGCCTGATATTAGCAGGGAATTTAGTGAATATTGGGACAGTAACTTATTAGCAAAAAGAGATGGGGCATGGAACTGGTTTGTAGATCAACCAAGGGAAAAAGATATTATTTATTTGTTTGAAATAACTGATGATGTTACATTTTTGGATGTGATTAGAAATATTGAATATATGAAATATAAGCATTTATTTCATTACACAGATAAAAAATATTGTTCTTTAATTTACGAAAGAACTGACGGCGTAATGGAAGTTACTGACCGGTAAAAACGGAATCTTCCGACCGGGCGCGGGATGAAGAAGATTGCATAAATCTTTGTCTCGTTTGCAAAACAGGAAGAGAACGCAAAAAGGAGGGTGAATAATATGCTAACGGAATCAGAGATCAAAATTGTAATGGACGCCCTGTGCGGTTATCCAACATGCACAACATCGGAATTTGCTGACCGGGTAGAAAAAATATTAAGAGGACATTCTTCTTTCGAGAAGGAATCGGATATTTCCCCTTGTCTTACCGGGTTAAATGCCTACGGAGAGGCGTGCAGCAACGAAGAGTACGAAATTCTTGCAAGACGTGAACCAACCACGAACGAACTACACGCGATTATAAATCACCTCGTCGAAAAACTTTATCCATATGAACACGATAATTGATCGGAGGTATGGTTATTATTATGAGCAGAAAACCAAAAAATATAGATCACGAACTTTGTGATTATGATGAAGCATATGACCGTGAATCTGCAAGTGATATTGGATGGTGCGGTGAATGCAAAATTCCAGAATGTCCATATAATAAAGATTTGAATGAAAAGAGACGAATGGGTTGGAAAAATCCAATGAATCGATGATTTTTGGGATTAGCATGAGATTGTGAATCGTTAGGGAAATACATATAAGAATGGAGGTCAACTATGCTATCAGCAGAAGAAATTGCGAAAAACGCGCCATTGATGAGCGAAGTTCAAATTGCTGAGGCAATTCATAAACTCATTAAAAACACAGAAGAACAAATGTCTGTCCTTCTGTCCGAATACGACTACGAAGATTATTATTCGACTGCGAAGGAGTATTGGGAGGCTTACGATATGCCTGCGAAGGGAAACACAAAAGAAATTCGCGAATGTATGTGGAGGGCTTTTGAAAAAGCCGGGGTTCATAACGTCCACAGCAAAAAGGAGTTTTTGGGGTTTTCTAAGTTTTTGTTCAAAAAACTTAGGGTTATGGATTATTTGTATCATGAAATGATTGGGTGAAGCTCTAAGGAGCCACCGTCAAGAAAGGAAGAGGGAAGGAAGCGTGTAGCTTTCCGCCCTCTTTTTTCGTCCCTTATTTTGGAGCGGTGGGAGTGTCCGTTTTTTTTTATATTGTCCCTCATTTCGGAAGTGTTTTGATTTTTGAGGTTTGGATTAGCTCGGCTTGCGGAACAACTTCTGCGAACTTGTAGGCGTAGTCAATGCCCGAAAGTTGTTAAGCGAATTGCGAAAAATCGCAATTAACTCCTTTGGGCGTTTTGCTCTTTTTGGGGTGGTGTTTTTCTCTCGTTATCCCTCATTTCCCGTGTGTTTTGGTTTTCGTACTGGGAGGGGGGTGTTCCAGTAGAAGAGCAGGGTACTTCTTTTGGGGTTATTATAGGCAAAAACCTATAATATATTTAGCGAATCGTTTGACATATAAGGGAAAATATGATAATATAAAATCATGAACAAAGCATATTTCCAAATGGTTACAATAAACCGCCCGCATTACCTCCTTTCTTGCGGGCGGTTGCTTTTTGTCTTTGGGTATAGTATACTTTTATGTAATCGGGGCGAGTTACCGTCCCTGTCGATGGAAATATCCAAGCGGCAGAAAATATAAGGAACCTGGGGAGTGCTTTTCTCCTGCTTCGGTGGGAGGAAAGAGAAGCCGGACGTACTTATATAGCCTTTGAGGGTTTATGCCTTCTTTGTGGGTAGTAAAGGGAGCCATTATGCATTCGTATATATACGGGGTTCTGCCCCCTGTATATGCAAAAGCGTAAAGAATTTAGATGTACATGTGTGTCTCAAACAAAGGAAAGCGCAGGCGGTACGAAACCCGGCTGTGTTTTTTTTCTCTAACCAACCCCCGTATACACCTGTTTTTTTCTTTGATTTTCTTCGCTATCCCTTATTTCGGAAGATTTTTATTTTTCGTTGTTTTCAAATTCGTGATCATGGATAACCTGTTCGGAATTTCGCTGTTTTTTTCGTTTATATTATAGGCAAAAACCTATATTTTTATACAGATCGCTTGTATAACACGGATTTCCGTGGTATAATAATATCATAATAAAGAAAACGAAATAAGGAGGAATTGAGTATGTCGCATTTTTGTGTTTATGTTTTTACGAAGGAGGATGGAATGGATATTGAGGAGATTATGGCTCCTTATTCCGAGGGGCTTCCTTGCGCTCCGCATGTAGAGTACACAAAGGAGCAGGCTGTCGCTCAAATCCGCGAGGAGATTAAGCAGTACGAGAATACAGTTTACGCCCGGTACTTGGCTGATCCGGAGGGCTATGCAGAGGAAAGTCAGAATGAGGCTCATGTTAATTTTGTCAAAAACGAGTTTCCGAAAAAGCTCGCCTATACGGACGAGGAGTGTTATGAAGAAATGAAGGAACGCTTCGACGAGGATATGATCGACGAGGAAGGAAATCTTTATACCTCTTACAACCCTTACGCAAAGTGGGATTGGTATACGGAGGGTGGAAGATGGAAGAATGTACTCTGTGGAAAGAATGGTCTTGATGTAAATTCAGCGCCTGTCGGAGAGGTTGATTTCGAGAAATCACCTGTTCCGTTTGCGTATGTCACTCCTTCGGGAATTTGGTTTGAGAACGGGCAAATGGGATGGTTTGGAGCCGTGGCAAACGAACAGGATGCTGATAAGTGGGAAAAGCAGTTTAAAGACTATGTAAAGAAGCTCGACGGACAGGGGGCTTCGGTAACCGTCCTTGATTGTCATATCTAAAGGATAGCAGGAACCGGGATTTTTCCCGGTTCTTTTCGTTATTTCTTATTTCGGAAGAATTTTGTTTTCTGCTTGTTTTCGGATCTCTTTTTAGCAAACATTTCCCCATTTTTGTTGCTACCGCCGGGATGTTTTGTCTTTGTCGGTTGTCATCCCTTATTTCGGAAGAATTTTGATTTTCCGTTTTTTCACGTTTCTTGAAGGCGGAGTCGTCGCTCCTGTCGCTCCTCTTCTGAGGTGTATCAACCGAACTATATTATAGGCAAAAGCCTATATTTTTTATACAGATCGCTTGTGCAACACGGATTTCCGTGGTATAATAATGACAGTTAGAAAAGAAGGAGAAAGGAGGGTTTTACCTTGACTGAATACGGAGCAATTAAGGAGCTTAGTATCGAGTATCCCGGGGAATACCAAAAACAGCGGGAAGCGAAGAATATTGCAATCCGGGCGATCAAGGAGGTCTTAGAGTATCGAAAGCTCGGAACCTTGGAGGAACTTCAGGAAGCAAAGGGAAAAAGGGTGATTAAAATAGAAAAGTGTAAATGCATTAAAGGATTTTATATTCCGAAGTATGAAGAAGGCGGCATTCCATATGAAGATTACATGATGATTCGCAGAGGGGATATATTCGAGTATGTAGAGGGTTGTATAGGAGAGTCAGATATACGATTGTATTTGGAAGATGGAGACGACGACGATTATCTTGATATGACCCGTGAGAACTTTGAAGAGTATTTTGAGAGAATTGAGTAAAGAATTTAAGTTTGTTCGTTGCTAGTGGAAAAGGAGGAAACTAATATGGTTACCACAAAAACGATTTACAAATGTGATATATGTGGGACGGAAGTAGACAACGCTGGCGAGTTAGCCACATTAAAAATCCCTTGTCGGGTTTTTGATAGCGAGGGGAGAAGTTCCGCCGCTTCTTTTCGGGATGTTGATATGTGTCCCAGATGCATAGCAAAGTATGAAACTGTTGTATTCAATCACTTTGGAATATTATATGATACGATGGGAAATATGTCTTTCGAAGATGCATATGATGCTATGCGTGAAGATGTGTTGGAAGAAGCAAATTCATGTGTCAACAATTTACGTGAGGAAGGGTGATATATATGCCATCTAGCATAATAGATACATTCACTGATTCGGACAGAGTACAAAAAGGCACGATTCTCAGCGGGCTTGTAAGAATCCAAGGAAATAAAGCTGCTATCGACGATGTTGTTAAATCGGTTCGGAAACGCATTGACGAAGGAAAAGAACTGTACGAAACAGAGGATTTGTTAAAGCTGGAATTGATAGAAAAATATGGGAAAGCATGGTTTGATGATAATGGAGAAGCGATAAATTTCATTGTAGAAAATGAGTATTCGTTATCTCTTTACAATCGGCAAGGAGGGGAATAACATGGCAAAAGCACAGGAATATGTGGTAGGAATATTGTTCTCGCGAGAGAACAGAACCGAAGTAGAATTTGTTACCGGAGTATCCAACGAAACTAAAACAGCAACGTGGGAGCCGGGCAAAAAGGCGCAGGTGTTTTCAAAATCCTACGCGCAGGATTTAGCCTTTGGGTTGGTATTTCACGGATACGGAGCAATCGTAATGTTAAAGCCGGATTATCTTAATCTCGAGAATCCGAAGCCAAAGCAAAACTGAAAGAATTGAGAGGTGGAGAAAATGGAAGATAGATATTTATTCAAGGCAAAAAGAATTGATAACGGAGAATGGGTGCAAGGTGCGTTATTTGACGGAGAAAGCCATTGCATTATAGGGCAAGAAATAAAGTTTAGCCCATATATAGAACATGAATGCAAAATCGTCGGATATGAAGTGGATAGAAACACAATCTGCCGATGCACAGATTTAAGAGATAAGAATGGCAAGCTGATTTGGGAGAATGATATATTGGATGGTTTTACGTATCCATATATGTCAGACGGTGTACATAATTACTACGTTGAAGTTTGTTGGTGTACTAATGTTCCTAGTTTTGGTATTTACACTCAAAAATATCCAGAATCAAAAGTTGCCGGAATTTCTGCTGGAATGACAGAACTTATGGAAGATTGGAACCCAAATGATTGGGAAGTTATCGGCAACATATTTGACGATAAGGAGTTGGAGAAAGGGGAATGAGTATGAAACAAATATTGTTTAATACAGAGATGGTTCGTGCGATTCTGGACGGACGAAAGAGTTGCACGAGACGAGTGATTAAGTTTCCAGTAAATAGATACACGAACAATGTACCACTTGCTGACAAGGTAGTGGTACAAGAACTACGATGTGACAAGGTTAATTTTTTAGAGGAACCGTTTTTTAGTTATGGTATGAATTTACCATATCAGCCGGGAGATATTCTGTATGTCCGGGAAACATGGCAGTATCTATATGAATTGGATGGAAATGAACAGGTCATTGAGGATACGGGGAAATATTATTATGCAGCAACTGATACAATCCCGTTCAATACATATGTTGATGAAAATGGAGTGAGACACGATCATGCGCCGTGGCGCCCATCCATCCACATGCCAAAAGAAGCGGCACGTATCTGGCTTAAGGTTACGAATGTGAGGGTGGAGCGGTTGCAGAAAATAACTACAAATCAAATTGAACAAGAGGGCGTAGAGACAGAATACCCGCATGTACTTAATGGCGAAGAAAAGAAATATGCTTTTCAGAATCTTTGGAACAGTACCATCAAGAAATCCGATCTTGATTTCTATGGATGGGATGCAAATCCGTGGGTATGGGTTATCGAGTTTGAGCGATGCGAAAAACCGGGAAGTGAGGTATAAATATGAAAAACTGTTATTGTAAAACAAATAACTATTTTACCATACGACGTGACGTTATAGGATATGGAAGATCATTAGTCGTTGGAATTGATTTCAAGAAAAAAATCATTTCCACACGGTATGACTACGCTTGTGATTGTGGAACGAGCAAAAATCTAAATATTGAGTATTGCCCGTTATGCGGGGATAAATTGTAAAATAGAAAGTGCTCGGCGTTGTAAGAACCGCCGGGAAGGATAGATTATAGGCATTTGCCTATAACATAGTAAAAGGTGGCGCAACACTGTTTTTAGTGGTATGATATTTAGGAGGGGATTTATGAAAAAAAGACCGATGAGTGCAGAAGAAATCCGGAGAATGACTGAAGAGTTAAAGGAAATATGTAAGCCGGGCGACCGAGTGGAGCTTATTTCCCCAGTAGACGATCCTTTTGATCGTATCAAGCCGGGGGATCAGGGAACCGTCCAAAGTATTAACGATGCAGGTACGGTTCATGTGTCGTGGGATAACGGCAGCGTGGTTGGACTTGTTTTTAGAATGGATCATTTTAAGATTATTAGTAGCGCCGGAGACATAACCAACGAGGAGCTTATTATAGATGTGTTTTGTGTCCCTTCCGAGAGTGACAAAGTCTGTCGGGATTTAGCCGGGTGGAAGATGGACGAAGAAGGTAAGAGCTGGTGTGAAAGATTCTGCGGGAAAATAAACGATGGGGAAACCCCGGATATGACCTGTTACAAAGAGTGGATTAAAATGATGCGGAGTGATTGATATGAAGGAAATAAAATCGCTGCAGGAATGTTTTTTCTGCGGTTTGGACGAGAATGGAATATATATCCAAAAGGCAAAAGGGATAATAACCAAACATGCGGTGGAAGCCGTCTCTACTGGAGATAAAATCGGGCTTTCTGCGTCTCCGGAAGACGTTGCGGCTCTTACGGGGTATCTTCTTTCCCCGGGAGAGGCAATCGTGATTTCCCAAAAGATTTGGAAAACCCTTTTGGATAAGGAGGGAAAATTATGATTCGATATAAGATAGATATACTATATGCGCTTAAATGCCGGGGGTTTAATTCGACATTCTTACGCCAGAATAAGATTCTTTCGGAATCGGCGATGAGTTCGCTGAGGCACAATAACCCGGTGAGTTTTGTTACTTTAGACCGTATCTGCGCCCTGCTTGGAAGGGATGTTTCGGAACTTATCGAGTTTATTCCGGATGAGAAAGTCGTTCAAAAGAAAAACGAGGCGTATAAAAAGACGGCTGAGAGCATGGCGAGAGGGAAGGGGGTTTCGATTGCGGTGATCAAACGACCGAAGGAGCTGCATGTTCTGAAGGGTAACGAAGTCCTTTTTTCAACCCCGGCTGACAGCGGGGATATGTACCGGAGGGCGGCGGATTTCCTTTTTGCGTTTGTCCCTGATCCTGGGGCTAAGGATGGGGAAGATCGGGTTGACTTCGATCCGGAAGGGTTGTAAAATCATTCATATATAAAGGACAATAAGGGGCGAGTTACCGTCCCTGTCGGTATTTTTGATCGGCAAAAAATATAAGGAAACCGGGGAGTGTTTTTCTCCTGCTTCAGCAGGAGGGAAGAGAAGCCGGACTTACTTATATAGCCTTTGAGGGTTTGGAACCTTCTGCTTTTACAAGGGCGTAAAAGGGGGACAATTTAGGTTACAAAGGCGTAAATGTCCCAAATGAGAAAGTATTGCTGTCTGGGATTTGAGCCTTCAGAACAAAAGGCGTAAAAGGGAGAAGGACAAGATTTCTTCAAAAACCTCTTGATTTATAACAACCTGTGTGGTACAATACAGTCATATTTGAAGGTTCTTTGTAAAATAATTATTTTTCAAAAATCTCCTAATAAGAAGCAAAAAAACAAAAAACAAAGTCGAGGAAGGCATTAGCGAAAGCTAGTGCCTTTTTTCGTTTCTCCGTTTGTTGCAAACTGAAACACGACAATATATTGACAAATATTGACAGGCAATACAAAATGTGCTATAACTTAAATTACTTTATTTTTTGTTTGTTAATTTAGTTGTGTTTGTTTAGTTGCTTATTATTAAGGAGTATAATTATTTTGGGTTTTAGATATTTTACCGAAGAAACTTCGGATAATTTCGTTTTCTTTCGGATTCCGAAAGTTTTCTTCAAAGACGAAAATTTCAAATCGCTTTGTACCGATTCCAAGGTTTTATACGGGCTTATGTTAGACCGTATGGGATTATCCCGAAAAAACGGATGGTACGATAAAAATGGTCACGCGTACATATATTATTCGGTGGCTTCTATTCAGGAGGATATGGGTTTATCCAACAAGACCGTATCAAAGTGCCTGAAGGAGCTTAAAGAGCTTGGGCTTATTAAGGTTGTAAGACAGGGGCTCACGAAGAACAATATTATTTACGTGATGGATTTTTCGCGCCCAGCTCCGGATGCTCCGGATATCCCGGAAGAGGATAATACGCCGTTGCTTCCAGACGATCCTGATGATTCTCCGGTAGATGATTCTTCTGCGGGAGAAGAGAGGGCAGAAGCGGGAGATGCTCCTTGGGAAAATTACGATCCGGGCGCGTCGCAAAAAGATACTCCCCTGGATGATTATGCTGCACCGCCGCAAGATATACCTCCGGGCAAGGCGAGGGGCAAAACCCGGGACAAACCTACTGAAAGAGATTATGCAAACACGGTACTAGAGATCAAGCAGAATATTAGTTACGAGAGACTTCTACAAAAATACAGCTCTCCTACGGGGCATCGAATTGTCGAGGGGGTTGTAGCTCTCCTCGCAGACATTCTATGTTTCCCGGGTGAGAGCGTTGTTATAAATAAAACCCCTGTTCCATACGATGTCGTAAGGACGAAGCTGGAACAGGTTGAGTGCGATCATGTGGAATATGTTTTAGACAATATCCTAAACAGCCATATTGAAATAAAAAACTATAAGTCGTACCTATTATCATCATTATATAACAGCGTCGATGTTTTAGACCTGCATTACCGATCCGGAGGGTTCTTCTGATCCCTTCAGTCGGCAGGTTAAGCAGCGACCAAAATCTTCCTGCGGATATCAAAATCCGACAGGTTTGGTTTTGGTCGCTTTTCTTTTCTCTGGATTGCTATTTCCCCGGGCTTTCCCCGTCAAACCCAAGATTCCCTTCCCCCGGCGTTTTTTTTCTGTTTTCTTTCTTGCTAGTCCCATATTTAGGACTTTTCTTTATCATCCCTCATTTCGGAACAATCTTGTTTTGCGCCTGAAAAAACACGGTGATCCTGGACAGGAGTAACTCCGGAGTTTCTGGTTTTCGCCCGGACTCTTCCCGATTCCTTCTTATTTATAATGCGGGGGAGGAGAGGGAAAAATCGCCCGGTTTTTTTGCAAAAACACCCCGCGAACCCGCATAAATTCCTGAAGTGTAAATTTTACATTTCAGGAAATGTAGGGAGGTTCATTTCTTGAAATGTAAATTTTACACGTCAAGAAATGAACATTTTACACTTCAAAAAAAGTAGATTTTACACACTAATAATACTGAAAGAATAATACTGAAGGAGTGATATTGAATCTGTCTGTCTGTCTATCTATATACAGGCAGATTTTTTCATTTCAGGAGGACAGACGGACGGATTTATGAATCTCCCAGTCATAACATCTGGGTTTTTAAGAAAAAACTCGTCTAACTATATATAGGAAACTACTTCCGCGCTATCCCTCATTTCGGACAGATTATAAAATGCATGAAAAATTACTTGTCACGTATTGCGTAAAAATGGTGTTTTTCGTTTATTATTGCACAATGTAAGCGTTATAAACATAGAGAATACGCCACAATATACACAAAGACAAAAATATGCACTATAAAAAATACGTTCCGTATTGATTATTTTTCAATTTGTAATTATAATCTCTTAATGAGTGGATGATGTTTTTTAATAACTAAGGAAAGGGGATATGGGCTGATGAAGAAGCTGACCAAAAACAATGTGAGAAAAGTTTTGGCTGTTGCGCTTACGGTCATCGTGGGTGTTGTTACCATGATACCTGACTCCGCGATCCGAACGAATGCGGATGAGTCGGATGCAGCAGCCGCGGTGGAAGCCACAGAAGATGTTACTTCCTTGACGGAGTACACGATCTCTGAGGATGCGCTTGCCGCCGCAGATGAGACAGCAGGGGATTTGACAGAAGAAGAAACTACCGAGACTGCCCCGGATACACCCGGAGCAACAGAAGAAGCATCGACGGAGATTTCCGGGAATGCAGAAGAATCCACGGAAGAAACCTCGGAGGAGGCTTCCACAGAGGATGTGACGACTGAAGAGGGTACTACGGAGGAGAAAGCAGAGGAACCCGCCGTAGAAGAAAATACGCTCGTCGTGTTCGACCACATCTACAACGAAGGGATTTCGCTTTCGCAGGATTTTAGTTCCTGTGAGCTTTTGGTGAAAACATCTGATCCGTCCGTGTTTACGAAAAACACGAATGTAGTGTCAGAGTACGAGGGAGTTTATCTCCTTCGGTTTGCAAATGCAGAAGAAACAAAATCCGCTTATTCTTATTACTATGACAAAGTAGGTTCGATTGAGGTAAACAAGGTTTGCTTCTCAATCTCTACCGTAGAAGAAACTCCGCAGGAGACTCCACAGGAGACAGAAGCTCCTGCACAGGAAGAAACTCCTTCTACGGAGGTTGCGGCTCCAAAGGAAGCGGTTCCCGATGTAGCGGATCTGTCCGGACTTAATCAGGGCAATGATGCTTTATCTCTGGCGCAGAATCTTCCAGACACGAATATGTCCGGAGCAATCGCTTTGATTGATACCGGATGCTCCGGCGCAGATAAAAGCGTATCTGTGTTAGGCGGAGGTTCCGGGGACGATAACGGACACGGTACTAAGATGCTCAACGCAATTAAAGAGGAATATCCTTCCGCGAGTGTTCTTTCTATCAAGGCTCTTAATGCATCTGGCAGTGCACAGATATCGGATATCTATGCTGCAATTAAGTATGCGATTGATGCGCGTGTGAGTGTTATCAATCTCTCGCTTGTTGCACCGCGGTCTTCTGAAACAGCGCTTGTTGAGCAGGCAATCAATGAAGCAATCTCCAATGGCATCGTTGTTGTCGGAGCTGCCGGAAATCAGGGCATGGATGCTTCATCCCTTGTTCCGTCCGGGATGAGCGGCGTGGTTGTCGCTGGTGCCTGTGATGATAAGGGAGTAAGACAGAGCTTTTCCAACTACGGATCAACAGTCGACTATAACGTAGTTGCTTCCTCTACCTCTGAGGCGTCTGCAATCCTTTCGGCTATGATCGCAAGAGACGGCGTGAGTGGTTTGAAGGTAAACGAAGGTAAGTTATTTGCCACAGACTATGTTGCTTCGGAAACGGATGCGACAGAAGCAACGACCGAAGCTGCAACAGAGGATATAACAGAGACGACAACCGAAGCTGCAACAACGGAAGATGTAATCGGGGTGATCCCGGATGATTCAACAGCTTCCGATGCAACCGGGACGGATGCGGATAAAAAGCACTGGGACATCAAAGATCTCATAGAGGGAGTGTTCCGGGTTCAGGGCATAATTGGATATGACACGGCGAATACTTTTATGCAGGATATCTTTAGCTCTGCATATGGGTTTTCACATGGTACTGGAGCAGGCAGCAACGCCGACTGCGCCGATTATGTCGCACGGGTGTTATATGGACACTATACGGATAAGCTCGGTGGAACGTTCCCAAAGCTTGGACATTTCCTGACTGGCAGTTGTACGCAGGTATCAGTCGTTGAAAATGCGATGAAGGCAAACGGCTGGAACTGCGTATTTGAAGGTCCGACGGTCTTTTCAGATCTTGGCGGCGGATATAACGAAGGAACTGTCGCAAATTACAACAGTGTTTATAACAGCCACGCAAAAACAGGAGACGTAATCGTTTTCGTGTATGTAGATAGCAGAGGCAAGGCTTATACGCACGTTGGTATATGCGGAGGCTCAAGCTCATTGATCTATCAGTCTCCGAAGAATGGATGGAACTCTTACGATCTTGGATGGTATGTCGCAGATGCCAGATTTGTTGATTCGGATGGAAACGTTCATAGCAGCCCGCTCGTGTGGAGCGATACGGAAGGCTATCGTAAGGTCTTGACTGGTATGTATGTATACCGTCATGATGATGGTGGCGTGGTACGAATCTGCAAGAACGTACCAGAAGTGAACAACAAAGCAAATGTGAAATTAGATGATGGCGTAGACGGATATATAAATGTGCCATATGCCGCTGTCTATGGAGCCAATTACGGAATCTATCGAAAGAGCGACAACAAACTTATGGGATATTGCTGGGTCGGCACCGATGATGGAGATCCTGATAACGTGTCCGGCTGGATCAGATCCGCGAAAAATGGCGGGGGATCAGAGGTGAAGCTGCCGATCGGAGATTATTACGCGAAAGAAGTTGATGTCCCTTCGGTAATGCAGACGGGAAGTGGTATTTCCGCCGTTACGGCTAACATCAAATATTACAGGAAAAATACAACTACTTATGATTTTTCCATTACTAAGGATGGAGAGAAAGTAACGCTTGGAAAACCGAGAAAAAGCAACGGACAGGCGTTTACCCTTCCGAGCGATAACAGACTGGTATATAACACTGGCGATGGACTCCTTGATAATGTTTGTACGATCCGTGTGATTAAATCACTTCAGAAAAACAACGGTTTGCAGACGTGGACTCCGGGCGGAAGCAATGATATCGTTGGCGCTTCCTACGGCGTGTTCCGTACAGAACAGGAAGCGAAGAGCTGGAAGGAAGGAGCTTCCAACAATCCGGTTCCGGTTGGATACTGCTATGTGAATAAAGACAGCTCCGGACAGGAAGATAACGTCACAAATGATGTCCGGGAAAATATTGACGGATCTGGTGCTTACATCGCCCTTATCCCGAATAAGACCTATTATGTCCGGGAGGTTAAAAAGCCGGATAGCGGGTATTGGGGATTAGATCCTGTGAGTTACCCGGTAAAAACAGTGGCAGGAAAGAGGGTTACACTTGGCGTAAATCCTGTTTATTACACAGGAAAAGCCTTGTCTCTTCCGGAAAACGAAACTGAAAGCTATGTAAAAACTGAGGTAGGCCCTGAGCAGGGAGAGGCTTTTAATCTTCATCTGATTAAAAGAACCGCTCCGGCGAATGTGTCCTGTGTGGAAAATAACCCGAACTATTCATTAAACGGGGCGGAGTATACAGTGTATACAAACCCTTCATGTACTCAGGTTGCAACGGATAAGAACGGCAACCCGGCGGTACTCCGGGTGACAGCAGCGCCGGGGGCAATCACCGCTTCCTCAAACACGCTTGCCATGAATCCGGTCGCTGGTACTTATTTCATCAAGGAGACAAAAGCTCCGGACAAGGGCTATCAGGTGGATGATACTCCACAGCGGTTAGTTATTACCGCCGCAGATTTTGGCACGACGAAGGAAGTAACCTTCGACGAGTCAACCAACCTCGACCCTGTGAACATTGTGATAAACAAGGTGGATGCAAAGACGGGTAAGCCGGTGGCAGACGGCGCAGGAGATCTCTCCGGCGCAGAGTTTACCATGAAGTTTTATTCCGTGGATATCTCGCGGTCTTACACCGCCGCAGAGCTTGCCGCCTTAACTCCGGCGAGAAGCTGGGTGTTTAAGACGATTAAGGAAAACGGACAGTACATGGTGGCATACGATAGTCAGCATAAAATTTCTGGGGATGAACTTTACAAAGATGCATCAGGACTCGAGCAGCTTCCTATGGGTTACATCACAATTCAGGAAACAAAAGCTCCGGACGGATATCTGCTCAATGGGGCTACTTATGGATTGTATGACGAATCCGGGAAAAAAGTATCCGACGATGAAGACGGTGTGATCGTTGCCCGTGCGGATGCAGACGGACAGGTTAAGGTAGGAAATATCCCGAACGCGACGATCCAGCAGAAGGAAAAACCTGCGAGATTTGATATTACGATCGAGAAAAAGGATGAATCAGATCATCCGATCGCGAACGCAAAATTCAAGGTTGAAAATCTTACTACCGGAGAAACACATTATTTCTTCACTGACGAAAACGGAATCTATGATTCCACAAAGACATCAAGCAATCCGGAAAATCAGATGGACAGCTCGGATAAGTATGTTGAGTCTCGTATCTGGTTTGGATTGAATGGGGATGGCTCAGTGAGCGTGCAGGATAGTAACTTCGGCGCATTAAACGTTGGCAAATATCAGGTAACGGAAGTGAGAACGAAAGCACTCGAAGGAAAACAGCTTATGGCTCCTGTTACCTTTGATATTACGCAAGACATGATCGAAGAATCGGAGGCAAATGGAAACAGACTGGTAGTTCCGATCAGAGAAAAGTCATCGGAGGCTGCGGTAACGGATATGAATACTCCAAAAATCAAAACCGTTGCAAGCTGCTCATCTACCGGAGACAAGATTCTCAAAACGTCCGAAAATGAGACGATCAAGGATGAAGTAACATATACCAATCTGGCGGTATCCACATCTTACGTCCTCCGGGGCAAATTGATGGTGTTACACACGGATGGTTCTTATGAGACTTTTGCAGATAAAAATGGAAATAACTACGAGATAGAAACTCCATTTACTACAAGGGATGCTCAGGACGGGGATATATCCGTATTCTGTGTATCTGATACACAGGAAGTTCTCTTTACCGGAGTTGATACAACAAGACTCAAAAAGGGAGATAAGCTTGTAGTGTTCGAGGAGCTTTGCCTTGCAAGCAACAAAACGCACTATGATTTAGCCGGACACGAAAACGAGAATTTGTTCCCTGTGATAGAAAATGACATCAATAACAAAGATCAGACCCTTTCGTTCATTACGGTGGAGACAAAAGCAGAGGACGGCAACACGCAAAAGCAGATCGTTAATAACCGGAAGATGGTTACGGTAAGGGATGCTGTCTACATGACTGGACTTGTTCCGGGAAAGGAATATGTCCTTCATGCAACACTCCACAAGTGGGGACCGAAAGACGAAAAAACATTTGTCGATACTGCCTCTGGAACAGATGCAAATAATGCAGAAACAAATGTAGATCTGCGTACCGAAGATGAATTGAAGAAAATGGGGTATGTTGACCTTGGTGCAATCAAGGATTCTGAGGGAAATGAAGTATATGGCGAAACTACTTTTATCGCCGCTGCTTCAGATGAAACACAGTATGTTGAATTTACTTATGATGCAACTGACCTCGAGGGCGAGACTGTGGTAGTATTTGAAGACCTGTATCATAATAAAATTCTTGTAGCAAGTCACTCCGAAATCACAAATAAGGGACAGACGCTTTATTCTCCTTTGCTTGTTACGAGCTTGAGGGATGATAAGACACTTACAAGAGAAGTGCTGGCGGATGGAACCGCAAACCTTACGGATTATGTAGCCTGCAAGAACTTTATTACAGGAGAAACATATACCATTTACGGAGTTTTATATGATAAAACGACCAAGGATTTTGTCCGGGACGAAAATGGAGAACTGGTAACGGGTTCTGAAGTTCTCGTTATTCCGGAGGATGCAACGGGTATAGATGCGGAAGAGATGGGTAAGACTGTCCGCCGGGCAGACAGAACCGTCGAAGTTAAATATTCCTTTAATGCAAATGGACTTGAAGGACACACGCTTGTGTGCTTCGAGCGGGCGATTCTTGGAGATAAGCCGGGAGACTTTACTACCTTCGGAAAAGAAGATACAAACAAGAAGATAATCGCAAAACATGAATCTGTCAGCGATGTGGCGCAGACTGTTTATTTTGCAAAAATAAGCACCACGGCAACTGCGGATATTGAACATCTTGCAAATGCGGATGATGACGTCAAAATAACCGACACTGTGATATACGAAAATCTTCGTCCGAACAGTGAGTATATGCTTACAGGTACGGTGCATCTTCGTTATGTGAATGAGGATGGTTCTTTTACGGATCTTGGTACGCTCAAGGATAAGGATGGAAAAACGATCGAAAAGACAATCTCCGTAACTACGGGGGCAGCCAATAATGAAGAAGGCGGCGTTGATGGATCTGCGGATGTTGAGTTTGTTGTTGACGGCTCTTTACTCGCAGGAAAGACTGTCGTATGTTTTGAAACGCTGACACGTAATAAACTCATTGTTGCTACGCATGAAGATATCTCCGATTCCGGTCAGGAGATTCGGTTCCCGAAGGTTTCGACCTCTCTTACGGATAAACAGACCGAAAACCGGATCACTTATAATGGCGGTTCGGAAGTAACCCTTACGGATACAGTCCACTATGATAACTTGATTCCGGGAAAGGAATATGAGCTTCGGGCTACGCTTCATGTCAAGAACGGAGACTATGTTGCAGCAACAAGTACCGATGCGCTTCCAGAAGGCGTAGAAGTAGTTAAGGGTGGAGATATGACGGACGCAACGGTGTTATACGTTAACGGAAAACCGGTAACAGGATCAACCACCTTTACTCCGGAAGAAAGTTCGGGTGATGCGGACGTAACATTTACTTTCGATGCTGCAGGGCTTGGAGGATACACGCTTGTCTGCGCAGAGAAGTTATACTACAAGGGAGTCTTAATCGGAATCCATGCGGATCTGTCTTCAAAGGAGCAGACATCGAATGTGCCAAGAATCCACACCCTTGCGGTTAACAACTTAACCGGAACACATGTGGTTAAGGCAGATGGAATCGCGGATATTACAGACTTTATCTACTTTGAGAACTTCAAGGAAGGTGAAACCTACCGGGCTTATGGAACCCTGATGAATCAGTTAACCGGGGAACCAGTCAAGGATAAGGAAGGAAACAATGTGACAGGTTATACGGAGTTTTCCGTTCACGGAACGGACGATCTCTTCAAAAACGTGACCGTCACGGATTCTGGAAAGACAAATCTTGGTTACTACGATCAGGCGGGAACCGACAATGAAGAGATTTATAATGCGGAAAATGCGGATGCAGTCGTTGCGGCGGTTGCAGACGGCAGAGAGGAAGTAACTGCCCGCCGGGTGGTTACGGAAGATATGGTAATTGCCTACTTTACAGACGGTACTTCTACCGCAGTCGCAAGACACCAGTATATCACGATCTCCAAGCCTACCGTATCCCTCGGGGTAAATGAGGGTGCTAATGCTTCCGTGAAGGTAGATATCAATACAGAAGAGACAACGACAAATGAGACAGGCGGCATTGATGGAATTGTTAAGGTTCACTTTGCATTCGACGCTTCATGCGCCCGTGGTCTTAAAACAGTAGTATTTGAGGAAGTCTATAACGTGGGTAAGGATGGAAAGGAAACTCTCGTTGCAGATCATAAGAATATCAGTGATGAAGACCAGAGCTTGACCTTCACAGACCTTCACACAACCTTTACAGAAAACACGACAGGAAGCCATGATATTCCGAAGGGGCTTGCAGAGGTGACTCTTACCGACCGGGTTGCTTATACGAACCTGCAGGTAGGACATGTATATACTGTAACGGGAACAGTGCATGTAAAGGGTGACAAATCCGGCAGGTACAATGATGGTGATGTGCTTAAATACGAGGATGGAACTCCGGTTACTAAGAGTGTAACCTTTACCGCCCAGAGTGAAAATGGCAGCGTAGATGTATCATTTACCATTCCGGCATCCATCATTCCGAAAGCACAAAGACTCGTAGCCTTTGAAAAGGTCGAGGAAGATGGCGCGGAAGTGGCAATTCATATGGATCTGGATGACGAGAATCAGGGTGTAACCCCGCCGGATACTCCGGGTGGACCTCCAAAGACGGGTGTTACCATCCTTAATATTCTGATTGCTGTTATTGTGGGTATGATCGGAGGAGCGATTGATTACTTCATCAGCAAAAAGAGAAAAGATAAGAAAAAGGACAAGGATAAAAGAAAATAACCCGGGATAACCGGGCAGGCTCCGGCAGCCTCAAAACTGCCGGGGTTATTCCATAGTTTCTCATTTCTGAGAGATTACACATACCGGGGCGAGTTACCGTCCCTGTCGGCGGAGATTGCCGCACGGCAGAAAATATAAGGAACCCGGGGAGTGCTTTTCTCCTGCTTCGGCGGGAGGAAAGAGAAGCCGGGTGTACTTGTATGACCTTTTGAGGGTTTAGAATCTTCTGATATAAGGCGTAAAAGACATGGAATGGAGCGGGTTTGGAACCTTCTGATTTAAGGGTGTAAAGGTGACAGACGAAAATGAGAGGTTTGGAGTCTTCTGATTTTTAGAATTATAAAAATATATCGGGGCGAGTTACCGTCCCTGTCGGCATTTTTGATCGGCAGAAAATATAAGGAATCCGGGGAGTGCTTTTCTCCTGCTTCGGCGGGAGGGAAGAGAAGCCGGGTGTACTTATATGGCCTTTTGAGGATTTGGAATCTTCTTTACAAAGGTGTAAAAGTGGACGAAATAGAAAGAGTTCAAAAAACTGGTTTGGAGCCTTCTGATTTTTAGAGTTTTCGTGATTAGACAAAAATATACCGGGGCGAGTTACCGTCCCTGTCGGCGGAGATTGCCGCGCGGCAGAAAATATAAGGAACCCGGGGAGTGCTTTTCTTCTGCTTCGGCGGGAGATAAGAGAAGCCGGAGGTACTTATATAGCCTTTTGAGGGGTTCGGAACCTTCTGATACAAGGCGTAAAAGCAGTAAGGAGTATAGCACGGAAGGGAGCGGGTTTGGAGCCTTCTGATTTTTAGAGTTTTCGTGTTTAGACAAAAAATATACCGGGGCGAGTTACCGTCCCTGTCGACGATGGATTTCGTGCGGCAGAAAATATAAGGAACCCGGGGAGTGTTTTTCTCCTGCTTCGGTGGGAGATAAGAGAAGCCGGGTGTACTTATATAGCCTTTGAGGTTTTAGAACCTTCTTTATAAAGGTGTAAATGTTGAGTACAGATTTCATCGGTTTGGAGCCTTCTGATTACTAGATATGTGGTTTGATTGTGGAAGATTCTGGGGAAATATGGTATAATAAGAAAAGTATAATTAAATAGGAAGCGCTGGATGTTGTTTCTTTCCGCCCTCTAGTTTTTCACGAAAGAGGGTGATGCCAATGAATACATTGGAAGTATTAACTTTGCTTCTCGTTGTTTTTGCGGCATTGACGTATATCGACGATCATAATAAAAAGAAATAAGCATCCCGGACTCGGCAAAGTTTTGAGATGCTTAATTCTTAAATATTCACTGAGGGCGAAATCGGAAGCAACATCCCGATTTGCTTTCTAATTAGATTATACATGCGGGGACTTGATTTTACAAGTCCCTTTTTGGTTTTTGCAACAAGCCGGAAATTGTGATAAAATAGATAAGGTTAGGAATATAGGATGTTGTCTTCTGATTTTTGCTTTAGCCCCTCCGGATATTTCACAAAGGAGGGGTGCCTATGAACACACTCGAAGTTCTCACTTTGCTGTTGGTCGTTTTTGCGGCTCTGTCGTACATAGACAAAAAGTAACAAATTGAATACACATCCTTAACAGACCCAAACTGTTAAGGAATTAGCAGGAGGGGCGATCGGAGACAACATCCCGATTTGTTCCTAACTCAATTATAACTACGGGGACTTGATTTTTCAAGTCCCTTTTTGGTTCCGGAGAGGTGGTACATGGAGAAAACACGGATCGCGAGGAGCTTGTGAACCCGGTAGAACACCGGAAGGAACGTGTTGCAATCAGGGGGAGAGCATGCTATAATTTGTGTTGTCATAAGTATTTTTATTATGGTGTCACCTCGTTCCTGTTGTCAGAGTGGGTAAGCGACGAAAGCGTCATAAGGATAAGGTGATAAACACCAAAATGAAACCCCCGGTAGGTGCAACTACCGGGAGTTTCGTTTTCTCCATGTATTTTGCTTCGGCGGAGTGTTTCCGAAGTTAGTCCGTGTCGTCCGGAAATGATGTCCGAACGTGATTTTTGTGGGAAATATGCATATTGCAATTCATATACGCATATGCTATAATCTAACTAAAGTTATTGGAAGAAATAACAATCACCAAAACGAAAACCCCGGTAGTCGGCTCTACCGGGGTTTTCTCCTCCATTAACGGCGGAGTATTTCCGTAATCAGTTTTTGTTGTCACCTTTTCTGTCAATTCTCTTGCTTATGTAGCGACTGATTAAAGCTGACGCTATATTTACAAGAAGTTCAGAACCGATAGAAATAAGTATAGCTTTTAAGGAAGAAATAACAATCACCTCCCCTCTGTTGTCAGAGTTTGGGCGACAACATTTGTATTATATCATAAGAACCTCTTGTTCGACAAATTTTTCCGGTCTATCTCTCTGCCTATGTACGAACCTCCGGTAGTCGCGACTTGCCAGAGGTTTTTTTTCGTGCAGCTTTCGCCTGCCCGCTGTCAATCCGGAGTTTCCCTTCCTTGACGGTGCATCCGCAGGAAATCCTTTCCCTAAATCCCTTGTCTGACTCCTATTTTTCCGCTATAATATTTCATATCTGAGAGATAATAAGTTTTTTTCTGATTTTGTTCCAAGTTATTTGACATACACGGATAAATATAATATAATATAATAATAACAAGAAAGACAAATGTAGTTTTCAGATAATTAAGAAAGAGAGGAGTGTTTCTATGATGAAAAGACGAATAGCAATAATTATATCGTTGTGCCTTATGTTCGGCGGGTTGATCGGAGTGGATGTGACATATAACTCTGCGGATACCGGAGTGTCGTTTGTTCTTGGGACGAACGGCGGAAGCTACAGCCATATCCAGACCTACGGAGATACTGCTGGGAAAGTGTCTTATATGGGCGGATACCCGACGCTGGTGCTTGGAACGCGGGGGCGGGCGAAGCGGCTGGAGGAGATCGCAGTAAAGCTTCAGAATAACACGGGGTATTCCGGAGGTATCACCTATCAGGCATACCGCCAGACGTATGAGTGGACGGACTGGGTAAGTGACGGACAGCGGGCAGGAACCCACGGGCAGGCGAAGCGTCTGGAAGGAATCCGGATTAAGTTAACCGGGGAGCTTGCAAAGCACTATGATGTGAGATACAGGGTGCATATCCAGACCTACGGCGATCAGCAGGGATGGGTGTATAACGGCGCGTATGCAGGAACGAGAAACCTCAGTAAGAGACTGGAGGAGCTGCAGGTGCAGATCGTTCCGAAGGAATCGAAGAATGCAAGCACGAAGGAAGAGTCGGTATCCTACCGGGTACACAGACAGACCTACGGATGGGAGCCGCTGGATGTGTCAGACGGCACGGTAAGCGGAACGACCGGACAGGCAAAACGCCTTGAGGGTATCCAGATTTCAGTATCGGGTAAGTATTCGGGATCAGTAAAGTATCAGACGCAGGTGCAGACCTATGGATGGAACGGATGGAAGAGCGACGGGCTTACTGCGGGTACGACCGGGCAGGCAAAGCGCCTTGAGGCGATCCAGATGTATCTTACCGGAGAGGTTGCAAACTACTACGATATTTATTACCGCGTTCATGCGCAGAGCTACGGCTGGATGAACTGGGCGGCGAACGGGCAGAAAGCCGGAACGACCGGGCTTGCAAAACGTCTGGAGGCGATCCAGATCGTGCTTGTAAAAAAGACGGACAAGGCTCCGGGAGTGACGTTTAACGGCGTGACTTCGGCAGTCTCGGCTTGCTATGTGTCCCTGCGGTCGGAGAGCAACAATGTTCTGACGGCACTTGGAAACCACAGCGGCGGAAGCGGCACGGGGGATACGGTCAAGGGTGATACTGGCAAGGGCAATGGGAACACGGGCGGCACGACGGACATCCCGGCGCCTCCGGTATGCGATCACGATTTTTCGGTTGTGACGCTGGCTGGGTATAAGTGTTCCAAGTGCGGCGAGCAGAAGGCTTATTATCACGACTGGGAAGTATTGTACGACGGCTTGAAGGACAAGACCACAGGCGATTTCTACGCCTGCAGGCATTCCTCTTGGGAAGTGACGTCCCTTGGGTTCAGATGCAAGTCCTGCGGCGGAGAGATCAAATGCTCTGGGCATAACTGGGTAGGGCAGGAGCCGAATGAGAACACTGGGGTTACACATGAGTTTTGCAAGTATTGTGATACAGATATCACAAAAGAAGGAACAACAAAGTCAAGCCATCGTTGTCCTTCGACGGGTTTAAGTTCTACAAAGGGGTTTGAGACTCGCCACGAGTACCGCACCTCAGCGTGGGTTTGCAGCGGGGGATGCGGGGTGATGATCCGCCATTGGGCGTCAGACGACGAATACGAATATCTGTATGATGTAGTTGATAGCAAAGGCGTTTTAAGAGGATTATCGTTCGGTAGTCCTTCCCAGAGTGTTATCAATTCTTTGAAGATAGAAACTAAGTGGTGGTAAAACCTCTTGACATACACGAATTTGCACGATATAATAAAAATATAAATACACTTATTGCTACAATCTCCTTATAGCCGCCCCGCTTGAACAGAGCAGGGGCGGTTGTTTTATTTTAGCGAGGGGGATTGAGAATTATTTGTTGCTATGGTATCATATTTTGTGAGGAGTAAGGAAAATGTTGGATTTTATTATATCGCAAACGACGGCATTTCTAAGTGCAATGCCTAAGAGCAAAAGAAAGAAAATAGGACAGTTTTTTACCTCGCGGGAAACGGCGGAATACATGGCATCCATGTTTGATTTTTCTAGGGCGCAAGGAGAGGTTTGGGTTCTTGATCCCGGGGCGGGAACAGGGGTTTTAACCGCGGCTATTGTTGATCGCCTGCAGGGGATAGAAACTGTAAGGGCAATCAATATAACCTGTTACGAAACAGATCCGGAGGTATTACCGTTATTAAAAAACAACCTGCGGTATATTGAAGAGCGTGCAATCGTTCCTTTGAATTATTCTGTTATCGAGGAGGATTATTTGCTCTCACAGGCGGACGATTTTAACGGGGTTTCGAGAGAAAGTGAAAGCGCGCCGAAGTATGATTTTGTTATCGGAAACCCACCGTATTTAAGAGTAAATAAGGATCATGCTGCGGCGATTTCTCTTTCTGAAGTTGTGCATGGCGCGCCGAATCTTTATTTTCTGTTTGCCTCTATGTCTCTTTTTAATTTGAGGGGCGGCGGAGAAATGGTTTATATTATTCCGAGAAGCTGGACGTCCGGAGCGTATTTTAAGGCGTTCAGGACTTATTTTCTGCATTATGGAAAACTAACTCACATTCACTTGTTTGTCAGCAGAGATAAGGTTTTTAGTCAGGAACAGGTGCTGCAGGAGACGATTATTCTGAAGGCGAAAAAAACGGCTGAAATACCGAAAAAAGTGTTGCTTACTTCAAGCCATTCAAACAGCGATTTTAATTCTATTACAAAGATTGAATTGCCATACGATAGTATTGTGGCGGGAAAAGACCTGTATGTATTCTTGCCCACAAGCAGGGAAGATGTCGGGGCTATTCAGAGCATGAATCGTTATACAAATACCTTGCCGGATATTGGGTTCAGAATGAAAACGGGGATAATTGTTGATTTTCGGAATCGAGATTTATTGCGGGGAGAACCCGGAGAACATGTTTTGCCGTTGTTTTACAGCCAGCACATAAAAGACGGGCGGGTGTTTCACCTTCCGTCTGGAAAGGATTTTGATTGGGTTGTTGATAGTAAACCGGGGCTTATTCAGAAGAACAAAAATTATGTTTTTTGTAAGAGGTTTACAGCGAAGGAAGAGAGAAGAAGGCTTCAATGCGGGATATATTTAGAAAGTGATTTTTCGGAATATGACAGCATAGGGACACAAAATAAGATCAATTTCGTTGACCACACCAACGGGGAACCACTATCCCTGTCGGAAGTATATGGACTGTATGCGCTCTTTAATTCCTCCCTTTTTGATCGGTATTATAGAATCTTAAACGGCAGTACGCAGGTAAACAGCACGGAAGTAAATAATATTCCGGTTCCTCCTGTTGATGTGATATGCGATATAGGGGAGAGGCTGATTACTGCAAATGACTTGTCGACAGAAACTTGCGATAAAATATTGAATGAGGTAGCGTATGGATAAAATAACACAGGCGAAAGAAATTTTACGGAAAGTAGGGATGCCAGAGAAACAGCAGTCCGATATATGTGCGTACACCCTGCTAACGCTTACGGATATAAAACCAGACGACAAATGGAACGACGCGACAAATAACTGGATTCGGATTCACGATGTCCTTGAGTTTACTGCAGAACATTATGGAAGAAATTATGCGGAAAACACGCGGGAGACGATTAGGAAAACGGCTATGCATCATTTCCGCGAGGGGGCGTTGATTGAGGACAATGGAAAAGCGGCAAACAGCCCAAATTATCGGTATCGTGTCACACAGGAAACGTTGATTCTAATTCAATCCTTCGATAGCGAGTTGTTTGAGGAGAGAATGAAGGAGTATCATAGCACACATCAATCCTTAATAGAAAAATATAGCAGCAAAAAGAAAATGCAAATGATGCCTGTTCAGATTAACAATAAGGAGCTGCATTTTAGTCCGGGAAAGCATAATGAATTACAGAGAGATATCCTTGAGAAATTTGCGCCTCGGTTTGCCCCGGGGTGTCAATGTCTATATGTCGGAGATTCCACCAAAAGGGATATGGTTAAGGACGAGGAGAAGTTGGCCTCCTTGGGGTTTGAAATTACACTTCATAATAAAATGCCGGACGTTGTTCTATATTGTGAGGATAAAGATTGGATTTATTTTGTTGAGGCTGTAACATCTGTCGGGCCTATGAATCCGAAACGCATCGTAGAGCTTAATGACCTGACGAAAAATGTAACTGGCGGGAAAATTTTTGTGACGGCTTTTCCGGACTTTGCGACATACAAAAAATTTAGTGCGGAATTAGCTTGGGAAACAGAGGTTTGGCTTTCGGAAATGCCAGATCACATGATACACCTAAACGGAGATAAGTTTTTAGGACCAAGAAAATCGGATTAGTTGACGTTAAGGAATATAAATGATAAAATAAAAATATAAAAGGATGTCGAAGAATAAGAAGGAATAATTTTCGCAAGAATTAGAGAAACGAGCAGCCCGCTTGAGCAATAAAGCTGTACGGTGAAAACCCATTTCTTTTTTTATTATATTAAGGCAAAACAAGGAACTTGTCAACAAAAATTGTAGCGTAAATACACTTGTGGCTTTATTCTCCTGACGATCGTCCTTGCTCCAAGAGAGTAAGGGCGATCATTTTATTATCCTGCGGGGGCGGTTGCGATGAATGGCTTGAGTATAAGATGGTTTGGAGATAACACAGCGATTACTCATGTTATAACTCTATTCTATCTTGCATATATAAATAGTGGGCGAGAAATTTTATTTTTCTGTCATATATAATTATATTATAAAACAAAGGAGATAACATAATGGATGAAAATGCACAAATGAAAGATTTAGAAAATAAGTATGTTTTTTGGGACATAGATGGGACCTTGGCTCCTTATAGGTTTAATAATCATGTTGCAGACCCTAATGGCACAAATAATGGAATGAGCTTAAAAGAAATTGAAGATGGGGTTTTTCTTACCAGAAAACCATCAAAGCATATGCAGAATGTGCTAGGCACATGTAATGCGAAAGAGAATATTGTAATGGGACATTGCCAAGTCAAAAAAGAAATGGAAGATAAACAGCCTTGGCTTGATAAATATTATCCAATGATAAAAGAGCGATTGTTAGTATACGAAGATAAATCAAAAGCTGATACAATTTTACAATATTGTAAAACTCATAATATTGATTTGAATGATGTAGTATATGTGGATGATGTGATTTCTTTTTTAAGGGAAGCAGAAAGAAAAGGCATTAAATCATATCACATTAGTAGTTTTTTGGATTGGGATTATCAGTTTATATCTAGTTGTAATGATTATGCATTTAGTATATACAATGGATAAACTTGTCCTTCGGTCATACTCAAACCTCCCAATTTTCTTGTGACATTTTCTGTAATATGTTATAATATAAAAAGGATGTTGCCTAAACGGTAGGATGGTTGCTCTCCAATCTGGGAGTACAAGCCCAGTTTACATAGATGGTAAATTGTGCCGCAGTTTCAGAAAAGGAGATTTTGCCAATGATAACGATGTCATACGAGGCTTTGATCGCTCTGATTGCATTTTGCACCGGAGTCGGTTACAAGCTCGGCAGAGATATACAGAAAGCAAAAAAGTAATCGTCCCTTGCGAATGGAATAACGATTACTTTTTTGAAAAATAAAAATGTAATTTCAGAGCAACCGCTTGCTTTACGGTAACATCCTCTTGTTAAGGTGATTATATCACATTGCCAATGTTGTGTCAAAATGGAATTTCCGTGTAAATAAGATTATTTTTCTTCAGACTAACGGCAACAAGGGTTGCTTTTGCTTTGCAAATCTACATTTCTGGAAAAGATCCTAGAATCGTTTGACATATCTGGATAAATATGATATTATAATGATGTAAACACACTCCGCTTTTGGTGTTTTCTGCCTCTGCTCTGCAGGGGCAGTTTTTTTACGCCTGAAATTAACAAAACCAAACATATATCATTATTTCTCACAAATAAGTTATAATAAAATCAATAAAACGGTTGACAAATTAACAAATTTATGATATTGTAAATCCATAGCAATACAAAGTTAAGAAAATGTTATTAAAAAGGAGTGATAAGTATGGGCGTAAAAAACTTTAAGGAATTTAGATCTCTGCTGCGGAAAGGCATTGGGACAAGAACCCAGAAGGAGTTTGCAAACGAGGTCAATATGGCGGAGCCGACAATCAACAGAATGTTAAATGCAGAGGAGATATCGCGACCGAGAAAGGCGACGCTAGAGAAACTTGCGCCGAAGATGCGCGGGGTGACTCTGAATGACCTCTTGACTGCCTGCGGGTACGAAAAAGAAAGTATCGAGGAAATGGTGTCTGCGGTGGTGGACGATATTAAGAGATGCTTGGATTTTTGCTGTAACATTAAGCTGCTTCAATCGTTTGAGATACTGCAGGAGCGACTGCGAGAATATATAGGCTCCGGAGCCGGAATCGAGATCAAAGAAAAACCAAGCTCAAAAGTAAAGGCTTTGAGTGCAGGGGCGGAATCAACGGCTGAAATCACAGTATCGTGGGAATGTGATAAATACGCATGTAAGTGTAAGGCAGAAATTTATTATATCGAGAGTACGGAAAGGGTATATTATTTATTTGGATATAACATCATTGAAAATACGCAGGAGGAGAGAGTGCTTAGCGATCTTGATGCAAAGAAGATTCTTAAATGTATATTCCCTAATACCGAAGGAGAAATGGTGCGAAACCATATTAAGGGCTTTGGGTTCTATGTCGATGGCACACCGAAGGGATTTATTGATTTCCTTGCAGAGCATAGTGACGTCCTCGCGAAAATGAAGATGGCAAGTCCGAACGCCCGGTGTTTAGCCCGGTATTTGGATGGAGATTGCGAGGCGTTTAACGAATATGCGCAGGAGGAGTATGATACCTGCGGCCCTTGTGCGCTGATCTCGGATATAATGACCGCGGAAAGCGAGTTAAAATTCCGGTACTATGAAAAAGACGTCCGGATTCCGGAAGAAGAACAAAACGCGTGTATAATCTGCGAGGATAATGGTAGGGGAATAGGGGATAAGTTGACTCGCTACCTCTATGCTTGCGCGAAAACATTGGGACTAAAAACCTTCGGGGCTGTGGTATATAATACCTGCTACTGTGAGGATTCCGCGTTTGTATATAATACAGACACCTTCGGGAAGAATAAAGTGACCGAGTGATTGACTATCCCGGAAGAAAAGATTAAGAGCCTCCGGCATGACGTAGTACGTCATTATCCCTCATTTCGGAACAATCTTGTTTTTTAAGGGATTTTGACATCTTCTTGTGACCACAGTATAATAAAAACACAAATGTGTTTTGCTCTGGAGTTTGTTTTTCCTTCGTATGAGGAATCGTGATTTCCAGACGGCAGAAAGGAGGCAAAAAAATGGTGACAGAGAGCATTTTTCATAATTTTGTGGTTAACGATGCGGAAGGGGCAGAACGGATCGCAGAGGCTTTAGATGACTCAATGTCAGAAACGACGAAGGGCGGCTTTGCCGAGATAAAGAAAGATGGAGTTGATTTCACGTATATTTCTGATCCGGAAGAGTTAAAGGAGCTTGTGGCAAAAAAATGGAAAAAGAACGTGGTGCATTTCTCTCCTTCGGAGGGAGAATCCGCGACATTTACGCCGCTTGACATAAGTGGAGAAAAATAGTATAATAAAACAAATTGTGAGTTAATAATCTGAATTTCGCGAGAAAAAAAGAGAGGGCGGACTGGCATCCCCCTCTCTTTTTTTCTCTGGGGCTGCTAACGATTTTCGAGAAAAAAACGCAGGCCTTAATTGACATATACGAAAGAATACATTATAATAATAACAAAGAAAAACAATAGAATAATATCTCTTAAGGAGGTAGGGAGAAAGAGGAGGAATGGATTTATGCTGGCTACAAAACAAGAGTTGATGTTGGATCGGAATAAGGATATTAAGGACTTTGTTGATGAATTTACTGACGGTGCTAGAAATCGCAACCGTTACCGCCGCGAGATAGAAGAAATTCTGAAAGGGCTTGATAACGGGCTTGCGCTCGATCAGATCAGGATTTATGCAAATCGCGAATTTAAACCCTTCGAGATGGAGCAGATACGACTTGGACTTGAGCATGGGCTTTCGGTGGAGCAGGCGGGAGTGTATGCAAAGCCGGAGTTTTCTATTCTTCAGATGGAAGAAATCCGGACGGGGCTTGAGCATGGACTTACCATCGAACAGGTAAAGGTCTATGCGAACCCGGAATTTAAGTGGCCTCAAATGAGGGAAGTTCGAGAAGGTTTTGAGAGTGGGCTTGCTTTGGAGCAGGTCGGTTACTATGCAAAACCGGAATTTAATTCTCTTCAGATGCAGGAAATAAGAAAAGGCTTTGCTGAGGGGCTCTCTATGGAGCAAGTAAAGGCTTACGCTGATCCTAGAGACGATTTTGAAAAAATGGCAGAGATCAGAGAAGGATTGAAGATCGGGAAATATGCTGTGATTTCTCCGTCTGAAGAAAAGTTCAATCCTATGGACTTTGATCTTGAGAAACTGACGGATATCATCGAGGAAGAAAAGAACGGAAAATAGTGGGTTAGAACGGATAAAACAGGAGGAAGGAATGAAGCAAAAACCGCTGGCGAATTGACATATAAAAGAGAGTATATTATAAACAAATAGGACGAGAAAAAACTCTCGGAGAATATAGAAAGAGAAAAAGGAGTAAAAATGAGTGGCATAATGACGTTTTACCGACAAAATTAGCGTAAAGCCCCTTGTTTCAACTATGGGGATATAAGCTAATCAGCTTTTGCCATATAACATAATCTATGATATAATAATAACATGCAAACGATGATTTTTAGAGGTGTTTATGCAGCTATCAGAAACCGTAAAATTATATCCGGACAGATTCCAAAAGGAATTGATCGAGTCTGCCATGCAGGAGTATGTTGCCTGCGTGAACAGGATTGTTTCGGATGCCGTAAGCGGTATCTCCATCGCAAAGCTGTCCTCTGCCGGAGTGGATGCAGCACTTCCATCGGCTTTGAAAAACCAATGTATCCGTGATGCAAAGTCCATTATGAAAAAGCACTACAAAGCCTGTCACTCGGCGGTAATGAAAAACCGCAGGCTTGCGAAAAATGGAAAGCTTCTCCGGGTAACGGCTCCTGCCCTTCCGGTCGTGAAGAAGCCATGTTGTTATATCAACAATCAGAACTTCAGAATCGTCGGAGACAATATCGAGTTCCCGGTACTGATAAACGGAAAGTCGAAACGCATTTCCGTAAAAGCTAAAATAACAGAGCATCAAAAGGAGCTTTTTGCGACAAAGGTTCTTGGAACTATGCGTGTTGTAAAAAAGAACCGCAAGTTAGTCGCTCAGGTCGTATATGATACGGAAGAAGCATCTACGCCAGAAGAGGGCAACATCCTTGGTATCGACCTTGGGATCAAGTGTCCCGCGGTCAGTTTTTGTTCTGACGGAAGCGTAAAGTTCTATGGTAACGGCAGAAGGAACAAATATATGCGGCGGCATTATGACTACCTCCGCCAGAAGGCACAGAAGGCGAAGAAGCTCTCTGCGGTTATCCGCCTCCGGGACAAGGAACAACGGGTAATGAAAGACCTCGATCACAAACTGAGCCGACAGATCGTTAACGAAGCCGCCTCGCATAAAGTATCCGTCATAAAACTGGAGCGTCTTGATAACATCCGCTCCGCGGCAAGAAAAAGCCGTAAAAACAATCACAGCCTGCATAGCTGGTCATTCTATCGTCTGTCACAGTTCATAGAATATAAGGCAAAGCTCGCAGGCATAGCCGTTGAGTACGTGAATCCTGCATATACAAGCCAGAAATGTCCGGTCTGCTGGAATGTGCAACATGCAGACGACAGAGATTATATCTGTCTGTGCGGGTATCATACCCACCGCGATCTGCTTGGGGCAATAAACATCTGTAACTCAACTGAGTATGCTGGTAACAGGCATACTGCACAGGGGGCTATATGTCCTGCCCTGTGATGGGTGATGGCGCACCCGCATCCTGTACTGCGACCTATCAGAAATGAACTGGTCAGCCGATACGCTCGGTAGGTAACAGGAATCCCCTGTCTTTAGATATGGGGAGCGTCAATGGGCTTCACTGAAGAATGATAGCCGGGTGGTAGCAAGAAGCTATCAGGTAGGCGATGAATGGGGTGGGGGATGGATGGTTGAAGAAGGGGAAGTGGACTATGGGAGCACTGATTTATTTAGTATGTTATATAGATTCTCTATTGCCTACGTGCGTTGGGTTCATACAAAGAGCGAGCTTGCAGAACAGATACAAAACCTTGAGAAAAAATATGGAGAATTGAGGGAAGAGGAAGTGGAAATCTTCCCCTGAGGAAGGATTGACAAGCTCCCCCTGCTGTTAGGGAGGGGGCCGTCAACAAGAGCAACCGACAAAATGACACATATAAATAATCGTATAACAATAATGTCACAAACGAACGGTGCTAATAAGATAAAAATTTGCAATTTGAACGGGCATAGAAGATAGGAGGACTGTATGAAGATAAAAAAGATTTTGCTGAAAGCTATTATAATTGCTTTGGTGATCGTTTCCATCTACATTGATTATAAGGTGATAACATCCGATGCTCCGACTTGGGCGAAGTATGTATGGCTGACTAAATAAAATAAAACACTATTGCTTGATATATACAAATGTCTGCGATACAATAATATCATAAACACACAAGTTGCTTTAATCTCCCCACGACCGCCCGGCCTCCTTTGGAGGAAGGGCGGTCGTGCTTTTGAGAAAGAGTGAGACGCTGCAATTTGGAACAGAAGGTGCGTTTTGTTATACTTTATTTCAGAGAGATTACGAATACGAGTGTGCGATTAACATATATGAATATGCACAAAACATGTTTTTCGTGAAGTGGTCATAATATAGGATGTTCAGCATATATAATAGTGGGGCGATCGTGCGTTAGGCGAAAATGATTGACAAAATTCTAGGGACTTTGCTATTATAATAGTTACTTAGACGTTTTTTCTATGAAATGTAATTTTTGGCAGTAAATATGTAAAAATTGTCTGAGGCTAGCACGCAATTTTTGTATTTTTCTATTTTTGGAGGTGTGCTTATGGGGAATATTATAGAAAGGAAATTTTCGGGAGAAAAAATGGAGGTAAAAGACAGAATCAGCACAGAGGAACTGCAAAAAAGATATACTCATATCTGGGATAACATTAACATTAACAAGAATAATTCTTTCTCTCAGAAAGAGGCTATTCTTTTGGCGAGAACTATCGTTTTAGCACTAAGGAAAGCTATGGAAATAGAAGCTGTGAAAGATGTTCCGGCACAAACGCCAATACTGGGACTGGTAAAAAGTCTTGGCTTTGACGTCTATAAAGATAGTTCACTTCCTGAAAATATATCAGGGCGAATTGAAGTTGTTGGAAGAAAAAGAATCATTCGTGTAAATCCAAGGGAACCTTGGGGACATCAACGATTCGTGATAGCGCACGAGCTAGGACATTTCTTAATGCACTCAGGGCTGAGTATAGAAGACGGTGACGATCAAGACAAGTATAAGGACGACTATACGAAAAATCCTAAAGAGTCACTATATTTTGCAGAGGTAACTAAACCAGCGAGAAATAGTTTGAAAGAAAAATGCGCAGATGCTTTTGCTGCGGAGTTGCTAATGCCGCGAGATTTATTTATTCAACGATATTTGTTTTATTCTACTGATAAGAAATTTAATCCTACCAAAAACAGAATTATAACAATAAGATGTTTGTCTCAAGCATTTCGGACGAAAACATCAAGTATAGAGCGGCGTATACAGGAGATTATGCCAGCTTAGTAGAGAGGAGAAAAATAATAGATGAGTTGCGAAAAAGGGAATGCTTCTCAAGGGGATATACAAGGGGGTTCTCAAGACGGAGGAGAATCGTCTCAAGAACAAGAAAAACAGTCTCAAGAAGAAAAAAACAAAAAAAGAAATAAAAAGGACTGCCCGTATAAACGAATTAGAATTTGGCGGTTCGATATATGATCCACATTATAGAAGTTATGATGCTCAGGTTAACATGAGATCTGTTTTATATTCGTATATTATAAAGGAATATAGCCTGGGGCTACATAAAGATCTGAAAAACAAAAGGGTTTTGAAAACAATTTTTTTCTCGGTAATTATTGCTATTCTTCTTGCTATAACTGTAATATTTATAGTTGCTCTTTTTAAGAGCTTTTCGTTAATAAAAACAACGCAAAATAAAGACAATGAATTTGTTCTTTCTTTGTTGCTACAGGCGGTAACAGCCATTGCGGCTGCACTTGCGTCGATACTTGTTCTTCCTAAAATAATCGCGAATTATTTATTCAATCCTAAAGAAGAACATGCTATTAGAACGATGATCGAAAAAATACAGAGATATGATACTTCTATGATACCTAAAGAAGCAGAAAGAATAGAGGTAAGCAAATATGAGGATGAAAAAGGTAATCTGGATAACGAAGATCCGAGTGAATTAGAGGATTTGGCGGAAGCTGGGGCGACTCAAGAAGATCTTCCGGATAGTTCGCAGAACAAGGACGCTTCTTCGGGTAATAATGCTCCGGTGGATGACACGCCGTTGGACGGAGGGACTTCTTCTGGAAATAACACTCAGGAAAGTGAAGCCCCAAAGAAAGATAATCCGCAGGACGAGGACGCCTCTTCGGGTAATAATGCTCCGATGGATGACACGCCGTTGGATAGTGGGAATTCTTCTGGAAATAACACTCAGGGAAGTGATGTTCCACAGAAAGATAATACATCTCAAGAAGATGATGCGCCTTGTGACGATGGAGATTCGCGGGAATAATAAAATAAAAAGTAATCGCTTTGCTAAGGCATTAGCGATTATTTTTTTGCGAAAAAACATCTGAAAATGGAAAAAGTAACCGCTTCTCGGCGCCTGCCTACGAAGCAAGAATAATTGACATACACAAATGAATATGATATAATAACAACAAAAAACGACTATTATACAATATTAAATAAAAAAGGAGAAATGTAAAAATGAAAAAAAGAAAAATAGGTATTATTGTTTTGATCGCGTTAGTTCTTGTAGCGGGAGGTTATAAGAAGATGTTGGTGGAAATAGAACAGGAGGCTAAAAATACTACTCTTCTTCGAGAAACTACATATGAATTAAATCGTAATATGATTACTGTCAGTATGTATCCATCCAAAGCATGTTTGGATACAATGAAACAGAAAGGAATTGTGGAACATTTCAAATATAATAATTTCCCTGCTGATAAATATAAATATACTGTTAATATTTATGATCCTAATGATGGTGATTCCGGTAAGGCAGCATATACGATTCTTTATGAAAAAGAGCTGGCGGGAACAGGAGAAGACACTCTTAATATAAAGCTGGATTGAGAAGGAAAGGGAAAATAATATATATTAGAGGATTTTACGGAGGAAGAAGTCGAAGCGTATAAAACATTGCTGGATAAGGCGGGAAAGGATATCGTGGAGATTTGTAGAGGCTTATCCTGTGGAGGAAAAGGAAAATGATGCAATTTTTAATAATTGTTTTTGTCTGGGCATTTCTAGCAGGAGTGCTAAAGTTTTTTATGAGGCTTGGGTGCTTTTGTAAAGAAGTAACGGCATATTCGGGAAAAGAAGATCTGAAATTTGTGCATACTGCGGAGAGCAAATTGGCGCGTGTCAATATTGTGGATTCTTATACAAAAAACGGAGTGAAATATCTGTCGTTTACGACAAGTGTGTCCGGAGAGAGAACGTTTTTAATGAGCGAGGATGAATACGACAAGCATTTCGGTAAAGGAAATGACGCGGTGGATTGTACGATCTGGAGCTTGACAGAGGGGAACGTAATCTACCGCGAAAAATATTACTTCTATTCCGGGATAAAAACAAAAGATGCGAAAGCGGCTATTTATAAACGCTGTGAGCCGGGAGATATGGAATTTCGGACACCATATAATCACCTCGGAGAAATAAAAGTGATGGTAGGAAACGGAGTGAAATTCGATGATGGAGACTACAATATACAGGCGCATTTTGGGATGCCTTGGGTTGAGAATATGGCGTCTTGGAAGTATTTTTGCTCTGTGGCGAATGATTTTTCAAAACAGCGGTATTCGTTCCTTGGGGAAAGTGATTTTACCGCGGAAGAGATCGAAGAATATAAAAAGGCAATAGATAAGGTAGAATCAGATATTGTGGATATATGCAGGGGACTTACATGTGGACGAAGAAGGAGGAAGAAGAATGAACAAACAGAGGAGAATTAGAGTTAAAGATGCTCTTGAACTGATTGATCGGGCACGAGGGATTTTGGAAGAAGTGAGGGACGAGGAACAGGAGAGCTTCGACAACCTTCCGGAAGGATTGCAGGAAGGAGAACGGGGCGAGCAGATGCAGGAAAATATTGATGCCCTTGAGGAGTTTTTAGATAACCTTGAGGAAACGGATGCCCTTGAGGAAATGTGATCGGAGGAAAACATGAACGAGCAGGAAAAATTTGAGGCTATGGTTAACCTCTTGGCGGAGCTATCCTCCGAAGGGAAGTATCCAGACGAAATAAAGAATTTTGAGGATGTGATTAAAACCTCTGGAAATGGCGAGGCGTTCTTTGGAGCTGCAAAAGAAGATTGGGATAGGTTAGATTTCCCGCGGCCGCAACTGTTCCTGGATAAGGAGATCAAATTCTTTGCGGAGTATTTCGACGGATTCCAAGCGCCGTTTGCGGTATGCGGGTGGAAGGATTCTTTCGGGGAGCTGGAACGTCTGTTAAAAGGTGTCTCTGAGGAGTTGTATAAGGTGTATAAAGGGAGAATTGCTGAGAATGAGAGGAAGGATGATTGACATGGAGCCAATAATATTTGCCGCGTTTGTTTTGGAAACTGCCTTGCTGATCCCGCTATTGATTGTGGGATATTGCGATCGAAAGAAATATAAGGACGCCGAAAAGCTGTATAACCTTCCGACTCTTAAAATAGGCGGAAAGATAAGCCGTAAGGAAGCAGGGGAAACTCAGCAGGCGGTAATTAAAAACATAGAAATTTCCAGGGAGAAACAGATAACCTATCAGGCAGAAACGACAGATGGGGAAACGATGTGTTTTTCGGAGGAAGATATCGGAGTGGTAGTATATCCGGAGGATGGTTATGAAAAAAATAGCGCGTATAATTAAATATTTTGGTGCCGTTGTCACTTGCGTTTGCCTTGCCGGGATGTTGTTTATTTTCTTTAATGGTTCTAGGAACAGAAACGACTACTGGGGAGTGTATTTTTCTGTTATGTTATTTGAGGTGTTTTTGGGGCTTGTTTTATGGGATTTGGCGGACGAGCTATGCTTCGATAGGTATTACAGCTACACTCCACCTATTTTCTTATTAAAATTCCCGAATAAAACATCCACAAAGCGGTTGGAAATCAATCTTGAACTGCCGATGGAGGAGGAAGAGGAAGTGGAAGAACGTATCATTTCCCCTTTGGAAGAGGCGTGGCGATGGACGCAGGACAAAAAATCAAAATTTCATAAGGAATACCTTTCCACGTATTACTCGCTCACTCCTTGTTTAGAAGAGATAGCGGAGGCTCTATCTGCGTGGACTGAACAATACTTAGAGTGTACTTCAGAGGAAGAACGAGAGCAAATGGAAAATGAGCTTAGTCAGGCACTATCAAAAAATGGCTCAATAAGAAAAGTCAAACATTATATTATGAATCAAATGAACGCAATCAAGATAAAGGAAGAACAGTACCAAGAGGATGTGAGGGAGGCTGAAAGAAGCCTCGCGGATGTAACTCCGGCAGCTCCGGCTCCAACTCCTCGGAAAGATGTTTTTGCCGGTATAGAAAACTTTGCGTCATCCCTTAATGAAATGGATGCTTTGGTTCATAAATACAATGAACCTAAAAAGAAAGGGAAAAAGGAAAAATAGCCCAAATAGGAGGAATAGTCCATGGAATTATTACCGTATTATAGCGAAGACGACATGAATAAGATTATAAAAAATACTCGACAGGGGTTCATGGAAGAGATTTTAGAGGAGCTAGACGAATGTTATCCTCCAGAAAACCAGAAAATTCCAAAATGTGATTTCAAAAAAATTCTTTCAAATATTATTAAAAAGAAGGAAATTTCTTTCGAGAGTCCAGAGAGTGTCGAAAAAGATTTGGAAGCAATATATGATAAGAAATATAAAAACGAAATTGCTAAAAATTGGAAAATAATTGTAAGAATATATAATTCTTCAAAAACTATGGCACCAGATGATATAGCAAAGAAAATAGTGGAAACGCTTGGTTATGAGCAGACGGTTGAAACATTTTCCGTTATTGTATCCATTAAAATCCATGATGACAGGATCTATGAAGATAACAGGAATTGGATAAACTCTGTTTATTTTGCTTCAAAAGCTTACGATTCAGGGGCAACAACTTGGTCCAGAGAAAATCCGGTAATTTATGCCGGACTTGATGATATCCACACAGAGTATATTAACCAAATTCTTACCGCACTGAGAAAAATGGAAAAATAAACATTGTTCCTACAAAACGGCTTGCCCCGAATTAGTTCTCGCTTGTCCGGGGTGCTTCGGAGGAGAAGGGATCGGGACGATTTATATTCCGATAAAATATTGTCCCGAGTGCGGCAGAAAACTTGGAAAAGACGAAAATTGCGATGAATAAAGAAAGTTTGGGTACGGTCAATGGTAGAAACTGTGAGTGAGAGCGGAAAAGGAGTGGGTAAATATGTGTAAGAATTGTTTTGAGGATGGTTCAAGGAAGGAATCGACTACAAGTATAACCATAGAGAAAAATAACCATCGGATCATAATTCGCAATATTCCCTGCTTTCTCTGTTTGTCCTGCGGGGAAAAAATAATCTCTGATGATGTATCTTCGCGGGTAGAAGAACTCTACCAACAGGCAAAAACAACCGCGCGGGGAATGTCGATTGTGGAGTATTGAGGAGGGATCGGATGCAGGAATTATGTTTGACGCTACAAGAAGGTATGTATTCCGGTGGAAAGTGAGTGATAGTCGTTATACTTCATATGTGAGGGGTAACGACTATTTTTATTGTTCCTTCTGAGTTGGATAGATTGACATAAAACACAGTATATAATATAATAAAAGTATGGGTAAAATACAGAATTAAATTATGGGAAGGAGGAGATCAAAACGGGAAAAGAAAGAAAAATTGCGGAGGAAATTCTTAGGAATGAGGAATTTTCCTCGGGGTTCCGGCTTTTTTCGGGCGACGCAACCCTTGAGGATTTTAAGATTGCGGACGAGGAGGAAAACTCCATGCCGCTGATCGAGTTTTTGGAAAAGTTTGTGCAGAGATTAAAAGAAATATAGGAAGGAAGGTAAGACAATGGAAGACAAGAAGAACCCAGAGAGATTGGAATATACAAAAGAGGAATATAAAACGGAAAGAGAGAGCGGGACATTTTTAGCCTTTTTAGGATTGTTCCTTATGGTGATAGCTCTTTCTGTTTTTGCGTCGATTTACGTGGTAAAGATCCTTCCACCAAGTTTTGCGGGGAGATTGTTTGGCTCGGCATTCCTTGTCTTTGGACTGGGTATTGGCTTCGACGGGTTGGTAATGATTTCGGCGGCGAACATAAAGTTGGAGAGATCAATGGCGGAAGATGTTAACGAGCTTGGCAAGCTGGTTGATGAAGTCAAGGAAGAAACGGAGAAGGCACGGAAGGATAATAAAGGGGAAGAACCAAAAAGATAGGAGTGAGGTCGGATGGATCGTGTTAACGGAATCGGGCGTGTAGCCGGGGGGCTTGCAATTTTTGTCTCTGCGGTAATGATGAAGGGTTTTGGTGAAACACTGGGAATAAGTGCTATATTAGGAGAGCTTTCTTTCATTTATGACTTCGCCGTTTGGACTTGTATAGCAATAGGGCTGGTGGGAACAACGATCGGAATGATAGATTTGCTGCTTGGTTCGGCAAATATTTCCCTGAGTAACCCCTACTATCTCCCGGTAATTGGAAGAAAAGGGAGAGCGAAAAAGGCTAAAATAAATTACATAGACAATAATAAGCTAATGGACGCAATCGAAAAAACGGTGTTGTCCCCTATTCGAGAAGTATGGGGATTGACACAGAATAAGGATTCGATATATCATCAAGAATATGTTTCTACATACGAAGGGTTAACTCCGTACTTGGAAGAAATCGTTTCGGCGTTAAATGAGTGTTTAGAAGGAATAAATAAAGCGGATAGGAGCGGAGACACAGAGGAAGAAAAACGTCTTACGGCGCTTGTCGAAAGCCAGCTTACCGGAAGTCTCGGTGCGGCGGTGGATCATGTTGTTAGTCAGATGCAGAGCATCCGGGAAAAAGAAACACAGTACAAAGAGGATGTTAAGGCCGCAGAGATCACTCTTTCCAAAGAAAATCCGGTTTATTCTTCTCAGGACTCCCCTTTTGATACCTTGGATGTGATGATGGCTCCGGAGCGTGAGAAGGAAGAATTATTTAGGAGGTATGACAAACGACCAAAGAAGAAAAAGGGAAGGGAGAAAAATGGATAATTACGATACGAACGAGTATTTAGGAATGATGTTCGCTGACTTGCTGGGAATTTTCACTTGCTTGATGGGGTGGAAATGGGTTGTTAATCCCGCAACGAAGGAGTCTTTAGGTCCGGTTTTTTATGTTTGGATGGTTGTGATTTTGGTTATTGCGAGTATTTTGGCTGGGCTCTTTTTTTGTATTTTTCTTGCGATGTTTGTTGCCCGGATATATTTTTTCTTTTCTGAAATTTTGGAAAGAAGAGCGTTAAAGAACAAGGCAAAGAAAGAAAAAACAGAGGTATCTAAGAGAAGCAAAGGAGAAGGGAGAAAAGAGAAAAATGACTTTTGAGGGATTTATAGCGATTATTGTGATTTTAGCGGTTTTGGAACTGTTCGGACAAATGATTTTCGGAGGAATTGCAAAGCGCAGGAGAATACGGAAAATCAAAAATCTTGCGAATCAGGAGGCGGAACTGACACCGAAGGAATTTTTCTCTCTTCGGAAGGAGGGAAAGAATTTCCCTGGGGTGTATGTTTTGCATAACAAGACTAAAAATTTGTGCTATGTAGGACAGGGGACGCAGGTTTTCAACCGGGTAAACAGCCATTTAACCGGGAAGGGAAACGGGGATGTGTATGCGGACTATAAATACGGTGATGAATTTTCCATAAGAATTATTCCGTTTCAAGGAAGCGGGTATGATTCCATAAATGCCTTGGAAAAGGATACGATCTCTACATACAATGCGTTTGCTAAAGGATACAATAAGACGAGAGGAAACAAGGGGTAGGAGCGGAATGATCCGCCCCGGTCAATGGAGGAGGTTACTATGGGTGATAAGGTGTTGGAGTTGATGAAGGAAGATGATGCTGCGGAAGTTGCGAGGCGCGTTGCGGAGCAAAACGGCAAATCTGATGTTCCCGGATACAAGGATGGCTTTGTGGAAGGCTGGTTTCGGGGAATGGAAAAAGCAAGGATCCGGATTGTACGTCAGTTGGTACACACAAAACTGAGTGACAGCAAGATCGCGGAGGTGACAAATATTCGGGTTGCTGAGGTAAAAGCGATCCGAGAGTCGGAAAATCAGAAGAGAACGTGTTGACATATTAACGGTTATACGTTATAATAAAATCGTAAGCACAAGAGGAAATAATATTTCCTCTACTCCCCCAAAATGAGAGAAGATTTTTTTGTTTTTCTCCCCAAGAAAAGCTCCGGGTATGGATTCCGGGGCTTTTCTTCATTCTTCAGGTTGACAATTCCCGAGAAACAGCTATAATGAAAACAACCCAATAAATCCCCGTGCCTCCGTTTAGGCGTGGGAATCCCTAAAGACTTTCTGTTTTGCCGCAGGAGGTCTTTTCCTTTTTGAGCTGGAATGTGTGGGGATGAGCGGGAGACGAGCGGATTAGGTGTAATATCCCTCGTTTCGCAGGGATAACAAGCTCTCTGTCTTCGTTGACATACCCCTTAGTTTTTAGTATAATAGAGACATAAAATGATTTGTCACGATAGTAAAATATTTTTTGTATAAGAAAGAGGAAGTATATAGCGCTCCTGAGTGATTTTCGGTGAAGTAGGGAAATAAAAATCCTCTTCGTGGGATTGTATAAAAAGAGGGGATATAACCGCTTGGGTGACATTGTATAGGTAGCGGATATGTGACAGTATAGAATTGTATAAGAAAGAGAAAATATAATATCTCTTCTCCAGAAAGTGTTGTAAAAAGAGCAGTAATATAGTGTTGTTTGCATTTGTATAAGAAAGAGGAAATATAAATGACCGAGCTAATGCAAAAATACATCGAGGAAAAAATAGCGAGTGCGGTAAATGCCGAGCGAGAGAATATCAGCGTCCGGCTTCTTAACAAAACCGCGCTGACAGATAAAGAAATATCGGAAATTACGGGGCTTTCTGAGGGATATATAGAGAGCCTTCGGGACGAATAGGAAAGGGGATAAAAATGGGTGTATGCAGCGTTCTCGAAATGAGATTAAAAACAGAGCCGTGGCAGGAGAGTCTTATAGACAAAAAGATGGAATGCGCGAGGGCTGTTTATAATGCCACATTGTCGGAGACAATGAAAAATTACAATCGGATTATAAATACAAGAGAGTGGCAGGACGATCAAAAGAAAGTCCGGGCTTTTTATTCTGGAAGAAAAGCGGGAGAAAAAATTCCGCAAGAGATTAAAGATATTTTTAATAAAAGACAGAAGCAGTACCAAGAGGCATTGCTTACGAAATTCGGAATCGTTAAAATTGCACAAAAACACGCGAGGTATTATAATAAAAACATATCGAGTAATATGGCGAGCGTTGGTATTGGCGCGCCTGTATGGTCGAGCATAGATAAATTCCTGTACGGGGATGGAAAAAAAGTGAAGTATAAACGCCCTGGGGAGCTAAATTCCCTTGCTTCAAACGGCAAGAGCGGAATATTGCTCAAGCAGGATGAAAAAGGGTATTATCTCTATTTGTCTAACCAAAAGGCGAAGGCAAAACCGCTAAAGGTCTATTTATATGATACGAGAACGGACTACGATCGGGATATGATTTCTCGGAAAATTCTCATTGTACGTCTGCTCAGAAAATCCTATGAAAACGGGAATAGATATTATGTGCAGCTTACGGTTGACGGAGAGCCATACGAAAGAACAGACGAAAACGGCGAGCCTTTATGTAAAAGAGGCGAAGGCAAGGTTGGTCTTGTGATTGACGGTAATAATGTTTATGCGGTATCAGATAAAAAATCCCGCGTGTTTAAACTTGACGAAAACTTCAAAGAGTATGAAAAGGCGTTAGAAGAGATAGAAACAAGGATTGAATATCTCAGAAGATTGAATAATCCGGATAATTATGAAGAAAACGGGACAATAAAAAGAGGGCGCCTCACATGGAATAAATCCTGTGAGTATAAAAGAGCCGTAAGAGAGAAAAAAGAATTGATGAGAAAACGCCGGGAGACCTTGGCGATCAGACAGAATGTGGTCATAAAAGAAATTCTCGAAATGGGAAACGATATTTATGTTGAGAAGAAAAGCTATCGTACCAAGAAAGAAAATTATGATCCGGAGAAAACCGATGCGGAATATTCGGTAAAAAAAATCCGCCGGAAAAAGATTCAGAATTTTGCCCCGGCCACGTTTCTTGAGAAACTAAAGACGAAGCTGGGGGATCGCGGAGCCCTTACAGAAATAAGCGGTTTTGGAGAATATTTTTATTATTGTTGTGATTCCGGAAAAAGTGACGAAGAAAGATTCAAAAACAATAAGGTCACTCTTGATGGAAGAGTATATAATGCTTTTAGTTACAGGGCTGTTATGCTCAAAAATATGGAAAATAAAAAACTTGATGTGGAAGGGGTAAAAAAAGACCTTTCTATCATAGGTTAGCGAAATAACCGGGGCGAGTTACCGTCCCTGTCGATGGAGATATCCAAGCGGCAGAAAATATAAGGAACCCGGGGAGTGCTTTTCTCCTGTTTCGGTGGGAGGATTGAGAAGCCGGATGTACTTATGTGGCCTTTTGAGGTTTTAGAACCTTCTTTATAAAGGTGTAAAAGGGGGGTTTATGTTACCAAACAAAAATAGAAGGTTTGGAACCTTTAGAATTTACAAAGGTGTAAAAGAAGTTATCGGAATGGGCATAGATTATATTGATGATAGTTATGGTAGTAAATCTGGTTTGGAACCTTCGGTTTTACAAGGAGTAAAGGACTTGATAACAGCGTTGGATTGAAACCTTCTTTACAAAGGAGTAAAGGTATAAGGAAAAAATAAAGGCACGAAAAAGAAGGTGCGGTTTGAAAAAAAAGATTTTTGTTTGTGTATTTATAATTATATTTGCGTTGGCTGTGTCCGGAGTAATCTGGTATTTTTATATGGTTAAATCCCGGGAGAAACAGGTAGAACAGCTTCAACCGGAGAATATTGCGGAACTTTCGGACGATGATTCTATCCCGGAAGGAAGTCTTGGGTATTATATTATTGACGGCGTATATGTGCAGGAAAATCTTAAAGACCTGTATATGAAAAATTCTGATACGCGGGGATGGATTCGGATACCCGGGACAAAAGTGGATTACCCGGTGATGCAGTCCTCTTTGGAGGATGCGGATTTTTATCTCCATCGGGATTTTAATAAGAATTATTATTTTGGCGGAAGTATTTATGCGTCCGCTGAATCCGATACAGTATTTCCTTCTTCTAATGTAATTTTATACGGGCATCACATGACCGATGGCTCGATGTTCCGGCAGATAATGAATTTCGAGGATGAGTCCTATTACGAGAAAAACAAGGTAATATGGTATCAGACTTTGGATGGGTTGGGGAAATATGAGGTAATTGCCGCTTACCGGACTTCTACCCACGACGGAGATTTTAAATTTTGGGAATATATAAACCCGGATAAGCAGGAGTTCGATACTTACGTGAAAGAAAGCAGGGAGAAAACGGGATATGTCCCAAGAGAATCGGCGGAATATGGAGATAAGTTGATTTCTTTGGTCACATGCGCTTATCACACTTACAACGGGAAGTTTGTGGTTGTAGCAAAGAGAGTGGAATACAAGGGGATCGACAAAACGAAAGAACCGATAGCGGTGTTAAATACAAAATGATATCCTTTATACATGAGGGATAACAAACGGGGCGAGTTACCGTCCCTGTCGGCAGTTTTTGATCGGCAGAAAATATAAGGAACCCGGGGAGTGTTTTTCTCCTGCTTCGGTGGGAGGAAAGAGAAGCCGGACGTACTTATATAGCCTTTGAGGGTTTGAACCTTTAGAATTTACAAAGGTGTAAAAGCAGACAAGAGCTTTAGAGCTTATATCCGGAGGTTTGGAACCTTGATTCAAGATTCGTTATTGGTTTGATAATATGTAGATAGAAAAATAATGTCTTTGATAAATGCAATGCTCTGGCATTGTATTTTTTTTGCCTTCGGGAAACAAAAAACGAAAAACAACAAATAAAAATAATGCAATATAAAATACATTAAAAACGTATTCTTTTCGTTTGCAAAATATTATTTGTTGCAAAATGCAACGAGATAACATATAATAAAAAAAGGAAAATTAAGGAAAAAGGGGTTTTGCGAAAATGGGCGAAAGAATAAGGGTTGCGCTGGCAATCGGGAATGAAGAGGTCGAAAACTGGTTAAAAGATAAAGTGTCGGATTATTGCCAGTTCGTAGGAATCGCAGTCCATAGAGGACAGATTCTAACTATGTTAAATAAAACTATGCCGGACGTGCTTATTTTCGATGTGAGTCTTCCGAGTCAGAGGACAGATCCTTCCTTGGACGAGCTCACAAGCACGATCCGACAGCGGTATTCAGGCTGCCGGATGATTATATTGTGCGACGAACACACGCCGGGGGATGAGTTTTTAACCATGCTTATAAGCAAGGGAATATATGATATCTCTATGGGACGGACAGTGGATCTGCAGAAGGTTCTCGGGTTTGTGTTCACTCCAAACATCTATCAGAATGTTATGGGGCTGCAAGGACTTCCGACATCTTCTGATGATGCGCTTGGGGTACGAACGGAAAAAACAACCTATGTGCAGCCGCAGGAGGAAAGCGGTTATTCTGCGTCGTTTCAGCCGGGAGGATATTACGAGCAGTCGCAGTATGTTCAGACAGGCTACGGACAAATGCAATACGGACAGTCATTATGCAGCCGGCCGACGTATGAACATCAGTCGCCAAGCCCCGAGGAAGAAGACGCCATTTCCGACACATCGGTACTTACAAGCGATATGAATTATTCCTCTCCTGCGGGAATCATTTTCTCTCCGGTAGAGGAGTATCCTCTTGCCACAAGCGGCAGGAAGGAAGTGTGGTATACCTCGGATGGATACCGGAAGGACAATGTACTTTACGGAGCTACGCCGCAGCAGCGTTTTGGAAAAATCATTGCATTTACTTCTGCCAGAGAGGGTGTTGGATGTACTTCGGCAGCAATCAATTCCGCTATGGCTTTTGTTGCCAAGGGGAAAAAGGTACTCCTGCTTGATGCGACCTTCGGCAGAAGCGGGGTATATCAGAGACTTGGACTTCCAGAGTCTTACGGAAATACGATGGAGGATTGCTTACGGGTGTTTGCTGGAGGCCGGGATATATCCCAAATGCCGCTTGGAAAAAACCATATCCAAAACGGGAATGAACATGGGAAGTATCTCCCCGAGAGCTTGCAGTTCCTGCGTTTTTCGGATGAAGTCGATGCATGTACGGAATATAACCGCCTTCCATCACTTCTTGACTGCTTTCTTCAGTACTATGATTTCGTGGTTGTAGACACATCCTTAAAGGCTATTAAAAGCCCTACGGTACAGACAGTCATGCAGAAGGCGGCAAAGGTGTGTCTTGTGACATTGCAGGATATTTATGAGGTGAACACGGCAAGCCAGATGTTGACGGAATTTGACCGGGTTGTACAGATTTCCGGGAAGTTGTTTGTTGTTATCAATCGCTATCAGGCGAAGGGTGCTCCGAGGGCGGAAATGATTCGCGGAGCATTAGGAGGGCTTGATGTTCTGTGTTTCAAGGACGACGGATATGGGTATATGCGGGCATATTCCGCCGGGAGAGCTTATTATCCATACGCGAAAAGGAAAACGCAGGAGATTTACGAACGCCTGTTAACGATGGTTTAAGGGGAGGAACAAAATGTCTCTTACATATGATTTGAATATCGACATAAAAATACCGGATTTCATAAAGAAGGATTTCCCCAAATCATCCGAAGAAAAGGATGTTCCGGATGTTCCGGATGTTCCGGCGGAAAAAGAAGTCCCGAAGGAGAAAACGTATAAAAAGAAAAGGAATGAAAAATCGGAGCTTGATCTTCTCATAGACAAAATCATCAAAGAGAAGAAGGAAATATATGAGGTTGTTTCGCCTACGTTAAATCAGTATCGGGAGATTCTTCCTGATAGGCTTATGGAATGGGAGTCCTATCCGGAACTCTTTGATCGTTACGAGGGGGATTTCGTGGGGTATATGCTCGACTCGGCAGTATCTTATGCTTTTGAAATGGAACAAATACAAAGACAGAAATTTCTTGAGATGGAAGAGGCACAGGACGGAGATAAAAGCATTTCTTTTATTGATTTCCCGGCTTGTGAAGAAAAGCTCCATCTGGTAGAGGGACAGTTTTCAGATGTTGAAAGGGAGCAGATAGCCGAAAAGCTATATGCTCTATCCGTATCAATCTACCTAAAGTATCATTCGTCATCGGATTCCCCGAAACCTTATGACAATGACGACCTGTGGGGGGTTATATATACCGGAATCGCAAAGGCTCTTAATACCTATTCCATTGCGGAAGGAAGGATGAATGTGGCGTTTTCAAGCTGGGCGTATTCCTGTATGAATAACGCGTGTCTTGATCTTTTGCGGATGTATAACAGTAAAAAACGTGGAAACGGCATGATTACAATACCGCTCGACGATCCGCAGTCAAACTCAAAGGACGCAAAGAAAAACGACAAGTACAATGCGGGGAGTATTGCGTCGCTCTCGCAGGAGAATCAGATAGACAATATCTCTGGTGATGTTTCCCAAAAAGAGCTTGTGCAGAGGCTCTACGACGGAATGTACAATCTCGGCGTTAAAAAATCCGAGATAGACAAGCAGATTTATGTGCTTCAAGCGTATTTCGGACAGTTATTTGGATACCCGATGACGTTTGCAGATATTTCGCGGACGATGGGATCAAGCATTTCTCAGGTGACGACGGCTTTCCGGAAGGGAACAGAGAATCTGAAAAAATCTGCGGAGATTTTGGAGATTTCTCCCGAAGAAGTCCGTGAAGTTTTGTAAATTTACGTTTTACTAAATATAAGCGTTGTTATGCATATAAAAAGGAGGTTTTAGAAAGGTATGAAAAAATATGCAAGAAAAATGATTATGCTTTTAGGGGTGTTTTTGATGATGCTTCCGGTTGTTTACTCCGGAAGAGTGTCTTACGCTCTTGAAAGAACGCAGGCAGTACAAAACGCATCCGATCTTGGAGGATTGAATGTTTCCATCGGCGAGGATGGAGATTCTTTAAGTGTCGAAGGAATGGAAACGGACGATGATACTTGGACGACTCTTTTCAAAAAGTACAAAAAGGGTATTCTTGGATTCTTTGGTCTTGCCATGCTTACGTTTGTTGCTTTCTTCATTAAGGGCGCACTTTCCCTTGGTGCAAACGCAACAAACCCGAATGGTCGAAGAGAAGGAATCACGGGTTTGATCTGGACGGGTATTGGTGCGGCTGTCTGTGGCTCGGTTGTTGTTATTACTGCGTTGTTTTGGAACGCGTTTAAGTAATTTGCGGAAGGGGTGTTAAGCAATGGTTTTAGATGTCTTCATCCCCGTAACACCAAATCCGGGCGACGGCAACGAAGGGAATCATTCGGCTAGTACGGATGCTTCCCAGTACGTGCCCGCCTTAAACGCCATTCTTTTCAAATACAAAGGTGTCGTTTTAGGGGCTTTTGGCATAGCAACGCTTACTTTATTGGCTCTGGCAATCTATTTCGCCGTGCAGCTTGGAGGCGCGGGAAATAACCCGATGAAACGGCAACAGGCATCTTCACGATTGGTCTTGTGGGGTATAGCAACAGCGATTATGGGTAGTTTCACTTTGTTTTTTGGTTTAGCCTTCAATTTTTTCAAATAAGGAGGGGATATGATTGGCTAGAGTATATTCTATGCCGCCGGACACCACCGAGAAGGAAAAAATATTCGGCGGAGTATTAACCTTATCACAGGCGGGCTGGATTGGAGGAGGTTTTTTTCTCGCTCTGATCCTTGCCCTGCTTTTATTTCAGATTTTTAAATTCTTTGTGATTATAATATGCGCGGTTCCGCTTGTCGCGGGTTGTGTATTTGCTTTAAAAAAGAAGGGCAATTACACTTATTTCCGGTATTTAACGTTAAAACGACGGTATGATAACCGTATTAAACACTATATCAATAACGGAACGCACGATAGTCTTGAATTTTCAGCAGGAGGCGAGGAATAAAAGATGTTTGTTAATATTATGCTTGGTTTAGTTGTGGCTTTGATCGTAGGTATTATAGTCCTCGTTATCCTGATGGTCGCAAAGCCGGATATTTTTTCAAAAACAAAAAACTCGAACGGTAAAGTAATATCCGCGGAAGATACGGTTGCTCAGGAAACGCAGACGGAAATGGTGGGGGATACGAAGGATTTTATCCCCGTTATTGAGTTCGATGACTACTCGATGGATTTCGGGAATCACAATTACCGGGCGATTGTTGAAGTATCCAGTGTTAACTACGCGCTTATGTCCCAAATGGAGCAGGACATGATCGAAGTAGGGTATCACTCGTTTCTTAATTCCCTTCGGTTTCCTATTGAAATTTACGTGCAAACACGGGAGTTTGATAAGGATTTCATGGTAGATAACCTGAAAAATGAGATAAAAAGAACGAAGCGGAGGTTCCCTTCGATAGAAAATTACGCGAAATTATACACAGATCAAATGCAGCAGGTCACAGATTACACCAAAAATTCAAAGGTAAAAAAGAAATTTATTATAATTCCTTATGATAATACAGAATTGTCGGATGTATCAGCGCTTACGAACGCGGAGATTAAGCAGTTCGCGTTGGAGCAGCTTTATAACCGATGTCAGGTTGTTGTCAGAGGAATGGCCGCAATCGGTCTTTCTGCACAGATTCTCAATAAAGCAGGCCTTATGGAGTGCCTGTATTCTTATTACCACCGGATTGCATACAGAATCGGCGGAGATATTGCAGGCGGAGAGTTTACTTCGCTTGTTGTGCAGGCAGAAAACGAGAAATACCGGGATAAAAGGGTTTCTTTCGACGAAATCCTTAATTCCGCAGAAAACAGGATCAAAACGGAGCTTATTACAGCAGACTCCTCGGAACAGGAGCTGGCTTTTTACAATTATGTTTACAGTATGCTTGAGTATTTCAAGCAAAATGATAGAAGTGGGTTTATCGGGGATTTAATGGATGAAGATAAAATGAAGGAATCCGGGAATTATGACAGCTATAAGGAATTTGTAGAAAATGATCCGGAGGCAGTTATTTATTCCAATTTTGAGCAGGCTCCTTCGGCAGAAGTTACGCCGCACTATTATTACGGAGAGGAAGAAGGGGGACAGTAGCATATGGGTATATTAGTTGGTTTTGTTTCTTTTATTGTTGTCGCCGTTATTGTTTTCATTATCCTTATTTTGGTAAACCCGGGGATGTTTACGAAGCAGAACTCTCTCAAGGTACAAAAAAACGAACCTAAGAAATCATTTTTGGCACAGGGAAGCCGGGATGAAATGCAGGAGATCGCTCCTTCTTTCATCGGGTATCCTTCAGAGTCAGAATTAAAGATTGAAAATAATTTCCAACGTGGTTTTGTTGTTAACGGGTATCCGGCGCGCGTAAGCATAAACTGGATGGATGATATATATTCCTACGACGGAGATATGGATGCGGCATTGCATATAGAACCCGCAAACGAACGAAATGCCTTGGATGAACTTACAGCAAAAATCACGGAGTATGAAGCGCAGTATCTCGCAGAGCTTGATAAAGGCTCCATTAAGCATATTACAGCCCTGCGGAGTAAGATTGATATTTTGATGCAGCAAAGATCGAAGCTGGAGCAAAACTTCGAGAATTTATTCCACGTCACAACGCTTTGTTCTCTTTACAAGGATGACGTGAAGGAGCTAAACAAGGCATCGCAGATGTTCCAATCGAGCTTGTCCGGATCGAGAATGAACGTCATGCCTCTTGATTTAAGACACGACGAGGCATTTAAGTCCTGTTCTCCGTTCGGGCTTTTGTCTATTCCGGATTACCAGAGAAACATGAATACGGGAGCCCTTGGAACCATGTTTCCATTTTACAATGCGGATATCAGCGATAATAAGGGAACCTTTCTCGGGTATGATGATTTCGGAAGATTGATTATCGTCGATTTATTCAATCGGCGCGCCTTGGGAGGTAATGCAAACTTCAGTATTATGGGGTGTTCCGGTTCCGGAAAAACATATCTTACCACGTTGATTATATCGCGCTCTGTCTTGGAGGGCGTTAAGCATTGTATTATTGATCCGGAAAACGAATACGGTCCTTGTGTGGAGGTTTATAAGGGGATTACTGTCCGGATATCTCCAAACTCCACTTCCCGTATGAATCCGTTTGACATAGACGAGGAGATTATAACAGATGATTATGGAAACGATACGGGGAAACGTTTTGTGGATATTAAGGGGAAGGTTGCAGAGCTGCTTAATCTCTTTGCCGTTATGATTCCAGAGTATATGAAGGATGCGGAAATCAAGTCAGAGATTTCTACCGTTTTGCTCGAAATGTATCATGATTTCGGCTTTACGGAAGAACCGGAGAGCTTATACGAAAACAACGAGAGGTTTAATCCGGAAACAGGAGAATACGTGAGAGGCCGGGTATATAAGGTCATGCCTACCATGAGCGATTTTCGCAATCGCCTTTATACAAGACAGCAGGCAACAGGAAACGCTCGGTTAGAGTCCGTTGTCAATGCGCTGGTTATGTACTGCAAGGGCGGAACCTACGATCTCTTTGATGGACAATCAACCATCAATATGTCTGATTTCGATAAGGTTCCGGTATTCCGGTTCGACGTAAGCGAACTTGAGGAAGATGTTCTTCGTCCGATCGGTATGCACATCGTACTCACATGGGTATGGAACAAGTTTATGAAGAAGGATGTTAAGATTAAGAAGAGAGTTGTTTGTGACGAGGCGTGGATGTTGCTTAATTCCGCAATGGCAGGATCAGATAAGACGGCGCACTTCCTCGAAACGGCAGCTAGACGGGCGCGGAAGTATAATGGCTCTTTAGGAACTGTTTCTCAGCAGTTTAGAGAGTTCGTCGGTAGACCTGAAGGCCTTGCGATCTTATCAAACTCCGCTGTCCGTATCTTTATGCGGCAGGAACCGGAAGATATTCAGGCGGTCGGAGACAGATTTATCCTTTCGGATGGAGAAAAACAGTTCCTGCTTACAGCAGGCAGAGGAAAATTTCTTCTGAAGGCGAACTCAAACAGCATTGTAGGAAACACTTTCGCGTTTCCGTTTGAACACAACATGATTGCACGAGAGTAAAGGAGGGCAAAGGTTATGATTCGGTATTTTAAGAGAAAATTATTGCTTTTCATCGCCCTCATAGGCGTTTCTTTCCTCGGTTTTTTTACGATAGGACATGCAAAGGCACGGGAAAATGCTTATATCGCCTGCCTGATTGACGATGAATCGTTTATGTATAAGACGCAGGTGCTATATTCCGGACTTGAGATAGAGGCAGGGCGATATTCTACCCTCAACAACATGAATGTGTATGTGGAAGATGCGAGTAACCTTATTAACGTGTCTGATTACAATTTCGTGGACGCAAAGCCGTTTTCAGATAATTTTACGTCCGTCGGTGGCGCGATTGATAAAAACACGGGGAAAATTACGATCAAAGTAGTTTCTGACGGAAAAACGCTTGACGGAAGGGAGATTTCTTCGGATGACTGGTCTAAGGCGTATAATATTTCTGTTTCTACGGCAGAGGAAGTAACTAACGAAACAGGGGTTTCTTCAGATACGGTAAATGACCTTGTGACCGAAGGAAACGAAAAAAGGTCAAACGATTCGAGTACACCGCTTACGTTTCCTAATAACATGAACTATTCTGCGGCAGAATCAGATATAAACCGGGCTTACTCGGTGTCTGAAAATCTCGGGGAAAATTTCCGTAATGCGCTTTTGTTTGTAAACGACGGGAAATCCTTTACGTCCGTAGATGCCCTTGTAGATACGGCATATGCCCTTGTTTCTTCCTCCGGTGTGATGACCAACCAGTATGGTACAAAATACCGGATCAGCTATTCGGGAGGAAATTCGGCGTACTCGTATTCCTGCCATATTGTCCGGGTTTCTTCTAAGTATGGAAAAAATGGACTGATGGATGAAGACGACAAAGAAATGGATTTTGTTTACGCTATCAAAAAAGGCTATAAAAACTGTTCCGCGGATGATTATTTTGAAGATGGGACAAAAAATAACCTGAATCCTCAAAAAGCGGCAGACAAAGATACAACCTATGTCACTTGGCAGCATTTATTCCTTGAGGCAGGAATATTATACGCGGAGGGTATTTCTTACTCCAACTGCGCGGATTTATATGAGCTGGAGGATTTTGAAGAGTCGCTTGTTAAGGTGGCTAGAAATTTCCTTTCGGGTATTCAAAACAAACTGCAGTTATATTCAACAGAGGATTGCATTTTGAATAACGCAATAAGGGGCTCTAAATCCTTTGTTTATGGGGTTTATCGTACAGGATATTCCACGAGTATTTTTCAATTTTTCCTTGTTATCCTTGCAATATCATTATCCCTTGTGGTTATGAGCCTTGTGGTAATGATAATGAAGAAACAATGGGCAATCGCGTCTCCAATGACACGGTTTTCGCTTATGCAGGGATTGCGTGATCTGGTGTTTGTGGTCTTAGCCCTTGGATTTTTATGGAAGGGGATGCAGTTTATCTTCCTCTGTAATTATAAATTTGTCGGGCTTGGACGAGCATGGGCGAATGGAAACACGCTTGCTCCAACGGGAGGATATAGCAGCTTATCAGCGATTTTATACACCTTTATCTTTTTTATAATCAAAACCTATGTAAATGTCGTGTATGTCCTGAGAGGTTTACTTGTCCCGGTTTTGATGTTTATTTCTCCTCTTGCAGTTTTTGTGTTTTCGTTTGGAGGAGTCGGAAAGAAGGTAACGCTGGTATGGTTAAAGGAATTTTTAGGTAACGTGTTCATCCAGACATTCCATTCTTTGGCTTACGCATTTATGATTTCATGTTCTGGTGGTTTGCGCGGAATTGAGGCATTGGTTGTATATGCAAGTATCATTCCTATTACATCTGTGATCCGTCAAGTCACAGGACTTGGAGGCGACGAGCTTCTACGGAAGGGACGTTCTCTTACAACCTCTATCGGCTCTACAATCGGTGCAGGGGTGCAGGCGGCGGCTTCTATCGAGGGCGCAAATGTGCAGGCTGACGCCATGAAGAAAGCGGCGAACACACAGGCAATCTCAAGTGCTGTCGGCGCAGGAGTCGGAGGAGCGCTTTCCTTTGCTGGCCCGGTTGGTATGGCTGCAGGAGGTTTAGTGAGCGCCGGAGCTAATGCTTTTGGTGGCTACAAGGCTGCGGAAATGGTTGCTAAGGGAACCAAGGAAGCCGCGCAAATATCCGGTGGTGGTGCGATGTTTAATGCTGCAATGGGAGCAGGATTATCCGCGGTTCTTGATTCTGGAGACGGACAGATACAGTCCGGGGTATCCCATGCGGCGGACAGCCAGCGACGGGCTTCTGAGGCGGAAGGAAGAATGTACTTGCAACAGGCAGATGCATTATCTGGAGGGGCAAGACAGATCGAAAACACCGCGGGACGATATGCTTCGGCAAAGCGGTTTACCGAAATGACGCAAAAAGCCGGAGGCGTGGATTTCAGAAATAGCGTGGAATCTTCCTCCTACAAACCGGGATTTGACTCCAATCAGAGAAGTTTGATCCACCGTGGCTTCGATCCAGATCCGTCGTTTGGCGGCAGATCAAAAGTGGAGATCAAGAAGGATGGCGGGAAAACCTCCGGATACCGAGAGTTTTTCAATAACATTGAGTCCGCAAATCAAATTAAGAGCGCGGGCATATCCCCGCAGGATTGTTATAACAGCTTAAAGAGTGCGTATGAAGCAAAGGATAAGTCCGCTCTCAAGGAATTTTCTGTCTCGAAGGGCGTGAGCGAGGCAGGCGTTGTCGCAGCAGCTCTTAAATATGCGGATAAAAATTCGGCTGATAAAAAGCCTCTGGCGTTTTTCTCTAACGGTGGTTCGCTTTCTGTCGAAGGAGATACTCTCATAAATGATAAAACCTTTGCTTCCCGTCCATCACCATCATCGGCGGTCGATCGGGCAAGAAGAAACTTTGAGGGTGTGTAATCTCTCATAAATAAAGGATAGTGATAGGATGCAATCAGGTGGATACAATAAACAATCCCAAGAAGACAAGGCTCTTGAGGCGGGAAAACTTGGGATGTCTTCTACAATTAAACATCTGAGCAAGGCAAACAGCGGGTTCGCGAGCGGGTATAGAAAAGCTCTCGGGTTTAGCAAATCCGGATTAAAAGCCTTTTCCGGGCTTATGGGAAAGCTCCCGAAGGGGCTTTTCAAGGTCTTTGCCGCATTTAAAACTGTATTTACCGGGGTTCTCCCGAAGGCACTTATCGTAGGAGGTACAGCGAGTGCGGTGGCGCTTTCATCCTTTTCGTCCTGCGGATATTACGCAGGAAAGGAAGGGGATGGAAAAACCGGGAGCTACATAGATCACCAGAACATGAGTGATGACGGAGAGATTGTTTATTCTAATGCAAATGCGAACTGCCGGGCATATTACAAGCTCCTGTCGGAGCGAAAATCCGTCTGGCAGGAATATACGGACGAAGCCGGGAATAAATCCCTAATACTTCCGACGGATGAAAACGCCGTGAGCGATTACTTCAAAAACGACAAGGCCTTTTTTCTTGATCCCGATTTGTTGTTTGCCCTAAACGATGCAGTATTCGGGGAAGATACGGTATATCCGGAGGCGTTTTTAAAGCCTGTCTTATACGACGCGGATACCTACGAGCTTGCATCCCTTACGGATGCTCAGGGGCGGCTCGCCGTTACCTCGGATGTATATGATAAATCCGGAAAAAAGACCGGGAAAAAACAGGCTTCGGTGTCAGATTACGGGCTCGCCTCTGTGCTTACCTATGAGGAAAAGACGGAAACAACGAGAGCGTCAGGAACTTATTACAAGCAGGACTATTTAACAGACAACGGTGTAGTAAAACAGAAGGATATAAATGAATCGTATAATTTTACGGTAAAAACGGAGAAGAGGAATGTCCTTACTCATGCGATCTCCTTTGCGGGCGATGTGTCGTATTCCTATACTCCTACAACCACCTTTACGAAATGCGTCGCCTCCGGAGCAAAATCGACCAACGAAGGGGACGCCGTAGAAAAGTATGAGTATTACAACGGAACAGTATCCCTTGGCAGAGCCGTTCGGGTTATAAAGGGAAGCGACGGAAAAACATACTCCGGGGCGTATCTGGAACAGCACGCCGAGGATTTTTCAACCGCTGGGTTCCCGTTTTCCAAGACGTTTTTACACTTTGATGAGCAGACAGGGGCGGGATATACGGAGGATGCGATTTCTGCGTGGATTGCGGCGCACGAAAATACCTTTTCGGTTGACGGGGAGGACATTACAGTATCTTATACCTACAAGGAGAATTACAAAACAAAGGATGTATCCTTGTGCAAGTACCGGACGTCTGACAGCGGAGAATACGTTGATTTTGTAAATCAGGGGGCTACGACAGTACATAAAAACAGTAATCAGTATTTATATGACTATTTGGAATATTTTTCGTGCTACAAGCCCGTGAATATATCCAGAAGTTATGAATCATTTAAGAAAATGACCTCTCAGGCATCAAACACCAATTCCCTGCTTTCTTCTGGGGGTAGCAAGGATACCTATGGAAGCGGAAAAAACACCATAGAACAGTTATATAACGGCGGGGCAGAGGGGAAAGAGCGGCTTGAAACCATCTGGGATATTCTGGTAACGTTCGGATATTCAGAACTGCAGGCGGCAGCTCTGATGGGAAATATGGCGCAGGAGAGCGGTTATACACCCACGGCTGTAAATTCTTCCTCCGGTGCGTATGGAATATGTCAATGGCTGGGTTCACGCTATACCAACCTTGAAAACTTCGCCGGAGGCTTGGGAAAAGACATATCGGACTTGGAAGCACAGGCGAATTTTGCATGTATGGAGCTTTCCCCGGACAATACTTATGATTACTGCGATTTTCAATGGCTGTCCCAAAGTAATATTGATACCTTCAAGAATAGCACGGACATAAATGAGATAACCGAGGTAATTGCCCGCGGATGGGAACGCTGTGGGGATGGCGAGGCGTATATGTCGAACCGTATTTCTAATGCAAATTCTGCCTACGAGCTTTTCTCCGGAAGAACCCCGGAGCATGAGGCAATGGATATTTCTCCTTCTGGACAAAAAGGCGGAAACTCCGGGCTTATTGTTACAGATACATCGGGGGTTACGAGGAATATGTCAAGGGCGGACAAGGAAGAGTTTAATCGGTTCTATCATGCCGTTGATAACGTGTATGACGGGAATTATACTCTTGAGTTTACTGCGTCCCCAAAGGGACAATCCGAGGTCAATAAAATATTGCTTTTGGCAAATTCTTTCATCAACCAAAGCACGTTATCAAGCGAAAGAAACAAGTCTCTGGATGTTTTATGGGACGAGGACTATTTAACTGATCTTGCGGATAAAAAAGAAACGGTGTCTGGGGTTTATGGTGTAGACCACATGGATAACCCAAGGCTTGCGGTAGAAGATATCAGCGGACTTCCGTACTGGACAACCTTAAGCCCGTTCCATCAAGCTGGGTATGGGCTTCCGAACTGTACTACATGGGCGTGGGGAAGAAGATATGAAATAGAAGGACAACGGCCGCATTTGTCGACGGGTGATGCACACAGCTTCTGGGATCAGAATACTTACTATGAATCCGGTCAAGTGCCGAAGGCAGGCGCAGTTATGGTCTGGAGCAAGGGCGGTGGTGCCGGGCATGTGGCGATCGTAGAGCAGGTCAACGCGGATGGCACGATCACGATATCTCAGAGTGGATGGAAGACCGAAGCGTGGAATCCATACATTGTCGTGACAAAATCTGTGGCGGAAGCGGAGTATTATGCTGGACCACCGTATAAATTTTTGGGATATATTTATTTAACGCCGCGGAATCAATAATAAATTACGTCTTACTTAGTATAAGTAAGCATAACAGGAGGATGCTTATGCAAAAAAGTCTGTCAAAAACAGAGCTTTCCAAGAGTTTGATTAAAATTCGGAAAACAAATAACCTTACACAACAGGGAATGGCACAGCAGCTTGGAATTACAAGGTTTATGGTCGCAGCTTATGAAAACGGGCTTAGAAACCCGTCGTTAGACACTCTTGTTATGATCTCTGACGTGTTTCATGTATCTGTTGATGATCTATTAAAAGGAATGTAAAGGAGTGAGAGGATGAAAAGATTTGTATTGGGAGCGGTAATGTTCCTTGTGGCTTTCCTATGCACGGGGAAAGTAAGTATGGCAAAAGAAAGTGCTGTGGTGGACCTGGGACCTCCGGTCACGACAACCGAGGAAGGGACGGAATACTCCGGTGATCTGGCTGATACCTCAGAATCGGATATTACGAAGGGGTTACTTCCCGATGTTGACACCGATTCGTTTTTTCAGAGGTTATATAAAAAAATTCGGTCGATGTTAACCGGAACGCAGATGATCGTGGCGATTGTTTTGATTGCACTTTTCTGTATTGAAACGGTACTGGTTATAGTTGCTGCCATCGGAAACAAACAAAAGGTTCCGTGGTTCTTGGTTGCGATGGGACTTACAGCCCTGATGTTTGTCTGTAACTTGTATGCGGTTCAGATCACTTCCGCATTTGCTTCGTGGTTTATGAGCTAATAAAAAGGGGCGGTTCGACCGTCCCCTTTTTTTGATTTTGCTTTATCATCCATCATGCGTGAAGAATATTGAGGAAATAAGGGAAAAATCAACCATGAAAACGCGGAATCTATGGCGTAGGTCGTTTGACATACAGAGATAAAAATGGTAGAATAACAATATAAAACGAAAGGAGATTATTTATGCTGCACAAAGATCCGTTGCAATATAATCAAACCCTCGGGAAACCAAAAACAGACGGAAAACTGATCGCGATTATCGTGCTTGGTATCCTGTGCGTAACAGAGCTTGGGGGTATTATGGTGTTACTTAGAAAAAATAAAACTCCGGAAATAACCACGACAGAGGTTGTTACCGAAGCTGTTACGGAAACGGTAACGGATGCAACAACCGAGGAGATTCCTGTTACCGAAGAGATAACAGAGGCGGTTACGGAGGTTTCAACCGAAGAGGTTACTGAGGCAGTACCGGAGGATTTTACGACAAAGGAATATTACCCGCTGTTTACGGCATACACAGAGAAGTATAATGCGAAGCAGTTATCGGAGGCAATAAATAACGCATATCTGCTGGAGCTTCGGGAAGTTATTCTTAATCAGACACTTCAGGGAGTAAATGCGGCGGATGAGCCGGGGTATTGGGATGTTCTTACGTCCCAGTACGGAGGAGATTTTACAACCTCGCTTACGCTGACTTCGGAAACTGTTCTTGGGGATGACGTAAAAAGTTCTCTTGCGGAGCAGTTATCCGCATATGGGTTTGCCGGAGCAATCGAGCAGGCGGTGTCAGTATCCGCAACGCAGACGGTTACGCTTGTGGGGCAGGATGCTCCATGTGCGCAGTATAATAACAAATATGTTGTAATAAAGACGGAAGGAGCGTGGTGGATCGTTGGAAAACAAGCGGAATAAATGTGAAATTGGGACATGCCGGATTTGTAATCAGAAAAAGGTGCCGTTGGTTCCGGTCGATAATATCAATCCGGATTCGTCCGCGAAGATCTCTGTATGACGTGCGCTAACGAATTAGGGTACGAGCTTGCTCTTAATGAGTGGGGTGAAAGAGGTTTAGATCGGTGTATCCTGTGTGGGGCAAATCATGCTTGTTCTAAATCGTTCGGAAGGGTTTGCGCGTCCTGCGCGACAAGGCTCTATAAAGTGGCTCAAGCAGAACAACACGACCGTTTTCGCGAACCGAAAGAGGTTTCGTATGAAATAAAGGACTTGGCGATAGAGACTAGAGAGAAATTAGCGCGTATGGTGAACGAAAAATATCCTCTTTCGCCACATAATTTAGACCAGATAGAAGACGAATTTGTTTACCAACTTAAAACCCGAGGGAAAAATTAAAAGGAGCGTGATAAATATTAAGGTTTTAGGGAGAGAAATAAGTGAGGTTAAATATGAGGACAGCCTGTCTATGACCTCGCTTGGAATCGAATTTATGGAGTACGGCTCTAAGCGGGATGCGGAGTTTTTTCTGCTTGCGAGCAAACATATTATGTGTCTGATGGCAGCTTATTATCTATCGTTGGTGCCTTTTTTGAAGGTATTTACAAGCCTTACAAGACAACTTCGGAGTTTTGTATTCTTCGGGATTCCGGTTTGCGCGGTGGCGATTGCGATTGTTGTATGCCGCATAACTGCGAACCACAGGTTTGAGAAAACCGTGCGGGAGAACATTTTCGCTGATGTGGAGAAGAAGGGACAGCTTATGATGATCGCTCTTCGGGATTTCTGTCTGCATAATCCGACGTGCTTCCTCACAGTAGAGAAACATATGGTATCTGTACGAAACCTGAAGACCAAAAAGAATATGGACTTTGAAGTAGAAACACAGGTTGAAGAAGACGAAACTCTTTCAGGCAAAATGCGGGTTGTGTTCTGCGATTCCTGCGTAAAATTCTTCCTTCCAGCTAAATAGGAAGGAATATAGCACGCCCGATAGAAAAAAGAAAACAAAAGACTATACCGGGAGAACCCCGGTGATATATTAAGGAGGGTATTTGATGAACAAGGTAATTTTGATGGGACGGTTAACAAGAGATCCGGAAGTTAGGTATTCGCAGGCGGCAGAACCTTTAGCAATCGCTAGATACACCCTGGCGGTAGACCGCCGCTTCCAGAGAAAGGAAAGCTCCGGAAATGAACAGACCGCAGATTTTATATCTTGCGTTGCGTTTGGTAAGCAGGGGGAATTTGCGGAGAAATATCTGAAGCAGGGCATGAAGGTCGCAATAACGGGTAGAATCCAGACGGGAAGCTATACGAACAGGGATGGAAACAAGGTGTATACGACCGAAGTGGTGGTGGAAGAACACGAATTTTGTGAGAGCAAGGGGGCATCTGCCGGACAGAGCAGACCTGCTCCGGCAGATGCAAATGCCGAAGGCTTCATGAATATACCGGATAATATTTCAACAAACGATCTTCCATTTAAGTAGATGTTACTTATACCCCTCTTTCTTCGAGGGGTATTTTTTTTTCGTTTTGTTCAAAATCGACGGAAAAGTTTTTTGAGGGGAAACTTTGCTGTGTATTTTTCTTTCTCCTCTTGTTCTTGCATGGTTTCTTCCTTTTGTTTCGTTTGACATATAATTGCAAATATACTATAATAAAAATAAAGAATATATAATATTTTAGATTGGAGGGAGCGTATGGAGATAATCAGGTTTCGCTATAATAAGGCGGGAATCAAAAAAGAAATAGAAGAAATCCAATTACGTCAAGAATACTTAAAAATTTGTTTGGAATTTTTACAGGTTGACGGTTTTAATGTGTTTGTCGAATGTGGGATATGTGTAGACAAGAAAAAAGATGTCGAATCAGAGGATCGGGATGATATTATTTCTGCAATTTTTGATTTTGACAGTATTTCTTACATGGATGTTGACAAAATCGCCCCAGATGCCGAAAACCGGGAGGAGATAGAGAAAGCATTAGAGGATATTCAGTTGTATTTGGCTGGATGTAGAAGACTCTCCCGTAAAAGAAAGGCCCCGAAGAGTATGTGGGAGCATCCGTGCCTTGTAAGTTTATCTGTTTTGACGGTGGAACAAAGGATGTCTCAAATTCAGAAGGAGTATGATTCGCTTGAAAATGATCTTAGACGATATAAACAGCTTCTTGCGATTGTAATGAGTTTCGATCAACTTAAATCTTCTTTAGATAGTAACAAGGTAAAAGGGGACGTATTTACGATGGAGACTTATAATGACGTAAGGATGTTCTCAAAACTGCTTATAAGGAGGACGGAAAATACGAGTTATGCAGGAATGAAGCCGGAGGATATTCCTGTCGATAGGAATAAGCGATTTCCGCAGAAGGTTGTTTTACTTCCTTTTGAAAATGACGTCGATAAGGATCGGTATAGCGGAATTTTCCCCTATAAAAAAGTAAAAAGACTTAGAAACGAGAGTTATCTGTCGGTTGCTCTCATTGGAGAGTAAATAACAGGAGGAAGAGATTATGACTCCATTTTTATTAAGAATCATAAAAACAGTAATTTTCATCCTGTGTTTATGGGGATTACTGTTTCTGAACTGGTGGTCAGGGAAGAATAATAAGAAGGTTTTGCGTGGATTATCGACTGTACTTGCGATATTTTTCATTGTTTTTGTTATATGGAGCAAGTTCGGGCTATAAAATTAGTTTGGAAAGGGAGTGACTGTATGGGTGCAGAGGTAATGCAGAATGAACAGCCGCTTAAGTATAAAAGAAGTAAACCATTTGAATATTATTATAAATACGCCGTAGATTATTACAAAGAACATGGAGACCTTAATGTTCCACAAAAATATTCTGTGGATGGAGTGAACCTTGGATTGTGGGTTTCTTATCAGAGAAGACACCAAGATAAGTGTTCCTCGGAACACAAAGAAATGTTGGATAAAATCGGGATGATTTGGGATACAGGTAAGCATCGGAGCTGGGCCTACGGATACAAGTTTTTTAAGGAGTATGTAAAAAACCATAATCCGAGAGTCCAGCAGGATGTTATGTACAAGGGATTTGCCCTTGGGAAATGGTGTGTTCTTCAGCGTTCCCGAAAGACTGAGGGGCGGATGCCGGATGACCAGATCGCTATGCTGGATGAACTGGGGTTTGTGTGGGACCCGCGCGGTGAACGTCTAGTCAGCGAACGTGTTGCCCTATTCCGGGATTATTACATGGAAAAGGGGCATTTGCTTCCACTTATTTCTGAAATGTATAAGGGGAAAGAAATCGGAATGTACGTGGTTCGCTATCGGGATTTATACCGAAGGGGGAAGCTTACTTCAGACCAGATTAAAGCACTTGAAAGCGTGGGTATGCAATGGAACGGCAGGGAGTCATACTGGATGCACAACTACGAGCTGTGCAAGGAATGTCTCGAAACCGAGCCTAAAATCATGGCTGCAACTGTTTATGACGGATGGAGAATCGGTCAATGGCTGACTAGACAGAAGATCGAGTTAAATAACGGCACATTACCAGAAAATAGGAAGCCGCTTGTAGAAGAGCTGCTTTCCTCTGGATCCCTGACCTCCAAATGGGAGATTGGATACAACGTGGCAAAGAAGTATTATGATGAACACGGAAATCTTGATGTAGAAAGAGCGGTTTATGATAATTTTGAGTTGAAAAAGTGGCTGAATACACAGCGGTACAAAAATTCCGCGGGAACACTTGCGGAAAAATACAAGATAAAGCTGGATGAGCTTGGAATGAATTGGGAAAGGAGGCGGAAACAATGATCCTTACGAATAGTGATAAAAAAAGAATAGTTGTTTGCTTGATAATCTATGCGGGAGCATTTATTTCTTCTATATTATTCCGGATGCTTAGTCACAGTCTTTGTGTCGGAATCCTCATCTTTACCGGGGCGGTTTTTGTGAAGGCGATAGTGGATTCCTTAAACCCGAAGTTGGCGCCCGTGTTTCCGGTGCCTCTGGGGATTTTCTGCGGGAGCTGCATCGCGGTATTTATTGTGCTATTTGCTATGTTGCTAAAATAAAGGGGAATTTGCAATTATGGATTTATTTGAAAACAAAGAGTTTCTGGCTGCGCTCGACGAGTTATCGAAAGTCAGCGAGGTGTTCGTGGATCACGTAAATAAAAAAGTCCGGGTGGACTGCAGGGAAAATTACTCTCCGTTAACAGAGGAAAAAGTTCGGGAGGAAGTGGAAGAGATCCTAAAGCGGAATAAACAACGAAGGGGAGGCTTGAAAGACATTCGCTATGAAACCAACGATGGCGGAGCGGTAGCAGTATGGAGTGAAAAGGATGGGTATATCCCAGAAAATATCGCAAGAGTAGTCGCGGAAGATCAGGAATAGTAAAAAATTAAAAATATTTTGAAAAATTACGGGCAATTTGCCCGTTTTTTTTGTTCCTTCGCGTCTTACTATTTTTGTAACCATAAATGGTAGACAGGGGAATCCCCTGTCGAGTAGAAAAATTATTAAGGAGGAATTATTATGGTTAAGATTATTGGTATTGGAAGACTGACAAGAGACCCGGAGGTTTCGTACAGTAACAAAAATAACGGAGAGTCTCTCGCCGTTGCCCGCTTCACTCTTGCGGTGAAACGTCCCTTCGTGAAGGAGGGGACAAGTCAGGACACGGACTTTCTCCCGTGTGTCGTCTTCGGCAAAGCTGCCGAGACGGCAGAGAAGCACCTGTCGAAAGGTGCTAAGATCTCTTTCGAGGGCAGACCTCAGTCTTCGTCTTACAAGGACAAAGACGGAAAAGACCAGTTTTCAATCAGTTTCTTAATTGAAAACTGGGAGTTTGATGAGTCTAAAGCGGAAGCCGAGGCTCGAAAGAAGAACTCACAGCAGGGCAATGGAAACCCACAGGGAAACCAGTATCCTCAGGGCAATGGAAACCCACAGGGAAACCAGTACCAGCAGGGCAATGGCAACCCACAGGGAAACCAGTATCCTCAGGGTAATGGAAACCCACAGGGCGGAAATAATATGTTTTCCCCTGAAAATATGGGCTTCGGCCCAGCCTTCCACTAGGAAGGTAAAAAAAAGAGCTATCAATTATGATAGCTCTTTTTTTAAGCTGTAATTACAAGCTGAAGGATAAGTGTGGCGATCAGCTTGGTTGAACCAAGCATCGCCGTTGTTACGGCACACATTAGAAGGTCTAATATTGCAGCCCTTCGGTGCATAGGATGTGTTCCGGAACCCGCAAACTTAACGATGGTTATGATAGAACATAAAGCGCCGTTTAGAATTGCAAATGCGAATAGGAAGTTTGTTCCAAGCCGCAGAATGTCTTCTATGTCGGCAACTGCTATGGATACCTGCGCCCATCTTTTCTCGTCCGCGCTTTCTCCATCATCGTATTTTCCTACGACCTTCGATCCGCTCTCAGGTGTTTGGGCGCTTGATGTTACCGGATGATAAAACACCATCGGAATTACCAGTAACAACAGCAGTATTAAGATTTTCTTTTGTTTCATAAATAATAAAACCCCCTTTTATACAGTAAGACGCGAACCCGCCTTGAATTATCGTGACATTATGATATAATTATAGCATAATAATAACGATAATTCAAAATAATAATTAAACAAAGGGAGATGGTAAAATGCGGGTAAAATTAAGTTTTCTATTTTTGTTTGCTGCGCTGGCGTTATCTGGATGCGGGCAAACGGAGAGCACTACAACGGAAAGCGATTATATCTCTGTCGGAGACTATGACCTGTCTCAGCCGACAACTTATACCAAGGTTACTTACGTCACCGGCTTTGTATTTGATGCGCGGGATCGTGATTTAGGAGGGACATTCAACGAAGCACCGCTGGATATTCTAAATAATGATGTAAGCCCAAGGTATTTATATGAAAGCGGCTATGAGATCAATGATTTCATCCGCCCGGAAGAAAATACGGAGTATGCTTATAAAAACTCGTTCTATCTGTACAAGCCGAAAGAGTGTCTGTATTCACTGAGGACGAACACGAAAAACAAAAGCTCCCTGTGTTATTATTCCGATACGGAAACGGCGGAAAATGAACTCGCTGATTATTTATCCAATCTGGGGATAAAAAACGTCTCCTTTCAGACAGACTCCCATCAATATGCGTCAGATATAAGGAATGGTGAGTATGCCTATATGAGTTATTTTACATATAAAAAGGATGACACGGACTTTATCGGGGCGGTGTATGCCGCAGAAAACAATAACGGACAAAGTTTCTTCGTGGTATCCGGCAATTCCGGGCATTTTTCCAAAGAGGAACTAACACACATTATGGGAAGCTACAAGGGAAGCACAGAAGAAGCTGCCGCGTATTCGCCAGAGTACAAGACAGAAAAGATAACGTGTGATTACCAGGGGATTTTGCTTACCGGAGAGTTTTCTGGTAAATTCGGATTTACTGGAAACATTACGGATGGTTGCAAGGGAGAGACGGTTAATGACAGCGGGTTTACAGAGCCGTATTTTGCAAACCCATATTCAGACTGCGTATTAAAATACGCTGTCTACCCTATCCAGATCGCCTCAGAATCCTTTTTTACCATATACCCGGATAATTCGGACTATGCCGCGGTTAGCGAGCGTATAACGGGGAAATCGGAAGAAGTATGGCAGGAATATAAGCGTTCCGGAGGGAATTATCTTAATCATTACAATTCCTCATCTGTATATCTTGCTTCGACCGAATATGGGATTGTATGTTTCGAGATTTATTATAACGATGAGTCCTTAGAAGCGGAATTTCGGGAAACGCTTTCCTCGGTTTACTTGGAGCTTGGAAACTCCCATCAAAATGCCCTTCCGGATTACTTACAATCCAAGTACGACGAGAGCTTTAATACACAGGAGGAAGATCCTGCAACTCCGGGTGATGCAGAACAAAGCACGGAGGAACCAGTTCCAGAGGAGAAAATTCCAGAGGATGCTCCAATCGGAGGAAGTCCGGATGATATTCCTCCAGAAGAAGGGCAAAAGGACACAATCGGGATTACGATACAATAAGGGGGTACGAATTTGGAAGGAAAGGATAAAAGACATATCTATATTATTATCATGCTTGCCGTAAGTGTGGTTATCTGCCTTGGAATGCTGATATTTTATTTCAAGTTAAAATCACTAAAGGGCAAGGGAGAAACAACAGAGCGGGTTAATATTGAGAATACGGAAGGGGCGCTTGCAGACATCTATAAACAGATGTCCGGGCTTTACGGGATTTCGTTTTCCATCACCCTTGATGGAGATAACAAAAACTCATTTCTACCGGAGTATATAAGTGCGGTCGTTGGTACGGCTTCCGGATCAGCATACTCGTTTGACGGAGTTTTGTGTGGAAGCGGTCTTACGTTATCCGTGAATACGAATGAAGAGGATATATTCGCAAATATATACATGGACGATTCCGGTGTTTACCTCGTTAATTACAAGGGTTATCCATATGTAAAATGTGCCGATGGAAAATCGGGAAGAGAAATCCTCAATAATATTCTCGATGTACTTTCGGATCTACCAAATACCGAAGGTATTAAATACGGAAAAAATGAGGACGGTTATAGCGCATTTTCTTTGGGAAATGGATATACCTGTGGGAATTTTAATTTTCCGGCTGGATTTTCTGCTTACGAAGTCCCGTCAAGCGAGAGTGGCTTTGACTTCTATGGATATGGTGATGGAATTGAGGTCAAAATGACCGTGACAGAATATACAGAGTTTACACAAAAGCAAGACACCTCTGCAGCGGTACTTTTGGAAGACACAAAGGAAGACGCTGGGGTGTCCGCGATCGAACAAGAAGGAGGAATAAAATTATGCTTGCCATGTTTGTAATATTCTTCTTTTTGGTGTATATCCTCTGTGATTTTCTCAAATACAATATCAGAGGTTCCGTGAAGGGAGATCGAAGGATGTATAACAAAAAGGTCGTTGTTGTAAAGCTCGCTGCACTTACTGTCGCGATCATACTTCTCTTTATCCATCATTTTACCAAGGGCGGTATTCTCGATCGAAGCTACCCTTGGTATACAACCATTTTATATTTTTCAGTATTAGGGCTGTTAGTATTTGTGTCTGTTCGGGATATTAAAAGAGCAAATTCCCAAGATCAAATAGAGAGATAAGGGGAAGGATTATCAATTATAATAGCTTTTTTTGTCCCCTGGGGAACTTTCCCGAGGGGATTTTTTTTCTTTATCGTCTTACTATCTTTGTAACCATAAAAAAAATAGGGGTAGTGTGCGCCCCTGCGGATAGAATAAGGAGGAAAAGAGATGGAGCAGAAAAAAATAAACAAAATTCGGGACAAGGCGGTTGCCTCTTCAAGCAGGTGTTCCTGCGAGGATATTCTAATTAAAAGCGGAATGTCTTACAGAAGAAGGGGCAACCAGCTTTACCTATTTTGCCCGAATTGTGACCGGGATCAATTCCTGATCGACCGGGCGGAAAAAGGTAAGTCCCAGAATGATCGGGCATTTACTGGGAGGGAGATTCCCGACCATTGTTCGGTCAACATTCGGAAGAACAAGTATTTTTGTTTTACATGTTCTGCCGAAAAAAAGAACGGCAGAGTTATTTCTGCCGGAGGAGGTCCCGCAAAGTTATACAGCTTGATATATGATGTTCCATATATCGACGCTGCACTTATTTTAGCGGGCAAGGCGGGGGATGTTTCCGAAGAGGAAATAAACCTTGCAAAGTCCTCTCCGGACGCGTTAAAAAAATTTCGGGAGGCATCCGAAAACATTGCGACGGTGGAGGAACGGGAGGCGATGAAGGAAGCTGAGGTTAAGGCTCCTTCGGAAGTTTGTAATATTGTTTACAGAGCGCTTATATCGCTCCCCGAATTTGCCCTTACGAGGGGACATTATGAATACCTCGCATCTACCCGACATTTATCCGATGCAGAAATTCGGGAGGGAATGTTTTTCTCCTACACGAAGACATTCTCCTTCGAGGAATTGTTTGCCCGGATAAAGGCGGTAAAACCGGACTTTACCCCGGCTGCACTTTACGGAGTGCCGGGATTCTTCTTTGAGGAGATCAAGGAAGGTAAAGGAAAGTGGCATTTTAAAGCACCGATGCCGAACTGTATCGGTATCCCGCTTAAAAATGCCTACGGGGAGATTGTGGCTCTCCAGATGCGTAACCTTGAAAGAAATGCGAAAAACAAATACTTCTATGTATCATCGAAGTATGAGTCGCAGAAAAACAAGGCTTACGGATATGGAGCATCCCCAGGCTCCCCGGTAGCGGTCTTTTACCCGCCGTCTATTGACATTCCAACCTTTTATATCGGGGAAGGGTATTTTAAGATGCAGGAGATCGCAAAAGAAGGGGCTGTGGCTTTTTCGGTACAAGGGGTTAATTCCCTGTCGTATGTAGCTGAAGAGATCACAAGGGTTTTGTCCCTGATGCCTCGGTTAAAGACCTCGCTTAAAGGCGATGAACAGATAAAGCTGTTTATTGTCTTTGACGCGGATATGTATAGCAATGTTCACGTTTTAGAGGCGGGGCTTCGGGCTGCTTATATCTTCGCAAAGAAGTTTCGCGGCAGACCGATTTCTTTCCTTCTCTGGAAGGATGAGTATGGGAAGGGGTTTGATGACATGAAGTATCATTTGCTCCAGAACCATATTGACTACCGAGAGAAGATTGTAGCGGTTCCGCAACAGAGCTTTATTAAACTTGTTCGTCCTGCGGTAGTTTCGTCGGATGAGGAATATATGAAGACTCATCCGGAAATGACGATTTCCGACCGGGGAAGGAAGGAGTATGGGAGATTATTATATGATCGGTTGTATAACCAGACGATTAAAAATTTGCTTCCGTAAAAAATATGAGGGTTTTGCATCATGCAGAGCCCTTTATTTTTTTTCTTTTTTTTCGTCTTACTACTCATGTAACTAATGATAAGGGGAAATCGTACCCCACAGACTTCGGGAGCAACCTGGAGAGAAAAGGAGGAAATATGTTTGTAGAAAATATCTGTCGGAGACTCTCCGGCGTTGAGAGTGCACAGAAGAAGGCGTCTGTGCTTGTGGAGGCAGGGATGGAGACATCCAAAGCCTCGAAAGAGGCTGGGCTTTATGAATCCATTTTGAAAATGAGGATTCTTGAAATCAAGATTTACCTCATCGTTAAAATCCCCGTGATGATGATATGTGGGGTGGGAGCAGGAGCATTTTTTTTACTCATGCTTCTTAAGAACCATAATGCCCTTTTAGTGGCATCAGCGGTAACTTGTATCTCTGGATGGGCGGCGTCGGACTGGCTCCGACGTAAAATCTGGGACACAGAGGCAAAAATCTGTCATCTCGATAGGCTTTTGTCGAAAAAGGGCTCTGCGTAAGCAGGGCTCTTCTTTTGAAACACGGTTATTATCTCTCATATATGAAAGATAATGAAAATAGTGAGGAATCAGGGTTTTATTTTTCATGGTAATTTGTTATAATAAAAACGGAATTATTTATAAAGGGATGATTGTTCCCTCAAGATTCCAAAAAAAACTCCAAGCAGATGCGTTAATTTCGTATCATGGTCCCGGCTTGGATACCCATGTGGTAAGAAGGGACTATTTTTTTTTGTTTTTTTTATTGTTTTTATCGTTTTTTCTTTTTTGATTTCCGTATTACTATATATGTAACAAATAATAAGGGACGAAATGAGTCCCTTATTATAGGAGAACAGCCCGATATAGAGGGCAATCAAAGAATCTCCGAAAAAAAAGAAGAAGTGGCAGAGCTTAAATGCCTGTTCCGGGTGTGCTTCTTCTTTCCCTCTTGAGGGTTTTTGTAGCACTCGGTAAATATGGAGTTACGAAACTCCTTAAAAATCGTACCCGGTATGCATTGTCGTACTGTGGGGAGTAAGCGGTACTCAAGAAAACCGCCCCCTTATACTTTTATGTATCTGGGGAGAGTAGCAAATCTCTATAAAAATTGCCTCCGCGGCGGTCTGGTTGTCCGTCCCGAAGAGAGTTTCGCGATTCTCTAAAAAATGAAAAATCGAACTCGGTGCGTATGACGTGTCGGGGGCAGGGTATATCGTTATATTTCCTTGCTTTAGTGACCGTGGGAACCTTCCGCCCACGGTGTCTGTTCCGCCTTTATGGCTGACATCAAATGGAAGGGCTTCGGAGGCCCCGAAGTAGGATGCTTTGCAAAGACCGTAAGGTAAGAAGCATCCTAGCGCGGTAAGCGGGATTATCCTTGCCTTATCCCGCGTGATTTTAAGCAGAAAACGGATTTTCTTCTTAATTTGGAGAAATATATCCCCGCCGTTTTCTGTTTCCCGAAAGGGAATAATAAAAAGGGGTAAATATCTATTAACCCGAAAGGGAGCCAGATAAAACTTCCTTCCGGGAGGTGGTATTATCTGGCTTCCTTTCTTTTTCCTAAGAAGGAGAAATGAGTATGTATACAGATAAAATCACTAGAGAGAGTATTCTTCTCCGGGCACTCTCGAATATTAAAAGAAATGGAGAAAACCAGTCGGATACCGGAGTGACCCGGCTAATATGGGAGCAAGAAGGAAGACTCTCCATGAGTTTCGACAGCTCGTGGAAGGAATCTTTCCGGACTCCAGTAAAAAGAATCACTTTTTATGGAGACAAGTTCTTCGTTGAAAGCAATCACTCTCGGTACGAGGTTTCCTGTCGTGAGCCAGACGGCTTGTGGCATGGTCCTACACCGGGGACAATTACCCTTGGTTATATCGAAGGTAAGTTCCTTGACTCTACTCTTGCAGAGCTCGATGGGATCAGGGGTGAGGAAGCGTCTCTGGAGGTTATCGCGGAAAGCGGCAGTAATGCTGATGTGTATGCGATAATGACACTCAACGGGATGTCGTACTCATTGAGAAAGATATATTTCGAGGTTGCTCCGGTTGACTTCGGAACAAAGGGTGAGTACATTTATGTACTTACTTTGTACACCCCACGGAATTGTTACCGCATGGTGGTGGAGAGAGGGGCGTGATCCCCTCTCTTTTTATGTTTTTTTCGTCTTACTATACATGAGAATAAAAAATATCCGGCGGTATGCGAGCCGGAAGAAGGAGGTCATTATGGAAGGAAAGACACATGTATTAGGAGCTGAGGCGATATGTCTCAGCTTGACGGTATCGGGGATTTATCACCCGGAAACATTTATTGCCGCAGGAGAATTTTTTATTGCGGCAGGTATCGGGGCGTTGCTCCACGATATTGACACCGAACATTCTACGGTGTCAAACAAGCATCGGGTAATAAGTTTTTTTGTTCGGTTGTTTTGTACTCACAGGGGATTTACCCATTCACTTCTTGCGTGTGGAATACTTTTTTCCTTGGGTATGATTCTGACAGTTTTTTTTCCTGTCTTACCCGCGGTAAATGGGCTTACTCTAGGGGTTTTATCTCATATCCTGTTGGATATGTTAAATCCTAAGGGAGTATGTCTGTTTTTCCCGTGGAAAAAGAAAATTTCCATCGGGAAAATCCGGACAGGAGGGGTAATTGAAAAAATCTTTTTTCTTTGTCTGGTTGTTTTGTGCGGGTATCTTATATTCCGTATGGTGCAGCCATATATCGCAGGGCTGTCGTTCCCTGTGATAAAGGAAAGATTTGTCGGATTGTTCAAATAATCCGTCTAAGGGCTTAGAAATAAGCCCTTTTTTCGTTTTACTATTTATAACAAGTAATTTTTCAGGACGGGAGGTAATTTCAATGATAACGATACAAAAGCGGAATGGAGAACTTGCAGTATTTGACAAAAACAAGATATATAAAGCGGTAGAGGGGGCGAATAACGAAGTCCGGGAGGAAGACCGGGCAAAGCCGTTTGTGATAGAGGATATTATAGGCTCTATTGCGGATAAATATGGAGAATCCGGGTTTTGCACCGTTGAAGAGGTTCAGGACATGGTAGAAAACGGGCTTATGGATGCCGGGCTATATACACTTGCGAAGAAATATGTGATATACAGGCATACCCACGCCATGATCCGGCGGGCGAATACAACCGACGATACGGTATTATCTCTAGTTGGAAACATGAATACAGAGGTAGCCGATGAAAACTCGAACAAAAATGCAAAATTAAACTCTACCCAGAGAGACTTGATTGCCGGAGAGGTATCGAAAGACCTGTCAAAGCGTGTGCTTCTCCCGGAGAAGATTGTAAAGGCGCACGAAGAGGGCGTATTGCATTTTCACGATATGGACTATTTCTTACAGCCGTTATTTAACTGCTGTCTGGTAAACATAAAGGATATGCTTGACAACGGAACCGTTATGAACGGGAAGCTGATTGAATCCCCAAAGAGCTTTCAGGTAGCCTGTACCGTTATGACGCAGATCATCGCGTCTGTTGCAAGCAACCAGTATGGCGGTCAAAGCGTAGCTGTTAAGCACCTTGCTCCGTATCTTAGAAAGTCCAGACAGAAATACCAGATGCTTGCGGAAAAAGCCGGACTTAGTGGAAGTGAGGCTGCGGCTATGGTTGATATGCTCACGAAAAGAGAGCTTGCTGCAGGTGTGCAGACGATCCAGTACCAGATTAACACCCTTATGACGACCAACGGGCAATCTCCGTTTGTAACTTTATTCATGCAGATTGACGAAGGAAGCGAATATGAAAAAGAGCAGGCGGAAATCATCGAGGAGATATTAAATCAGCGCCTTATGGGAATTAAAAACGAAAAGGGCGTGTCTGTTACCCCGCCATTCCCGAAGCTGATCTATGTCTTAGACGAACATAACTGCTTAAAGGGTGGTAAATACGATTACCTCACAAAGCTCGCGGTAAAATGCTCCGCAAAGCGCATGTATCCGGATTATATTTCCGCAAAAAAGATGCGGGAAAATTACAACGGCGAAGTGTTCTCGTGTATGGGCTGCCGATCCTTCTTATCGCCGTGGAAGGACGAGAACGGCAATTACAAGTGGGAAGGACGTTTTAATCAGGGCGTTGTATCTCTTAATCTTCCCCAGATTGCGATTTTATCCCGTGGGGATGAAATGAAATTCTGGGAGCTGATGGACGAGCGGCTTGCCTTATGCTTTGAAGCCCTCATGTTACGTCATAAGCGCCTGTTAGGGACGCTTTCCGACGTTTCCCCGATCCATTGGCAGTATGGGGGCATCGCACGGCTTAAAAAAGGAGAAAAGATTGATAAATTCCTTAAGGATGGGTATTCTACCTTGTCCCTTGGTTATATCGGCTTATACGAGACAACAAAGCTCATGGTGGGTGTGTCACACACCGACAAAGAAAAAGGACTTCCGTTTGCATTAAAGGTTATGAATTACCTTCGGGCTACCTGTGACAGATGGAAGGCTGCAACCGGGCTTGGGTTTGGACTATATGGGACTCCGGCGGAAAGTCTTTGTTATCGGTTTGCAAAGATAGATAAGGCTCGATTTGGGGAGATTCCGGATGTAACGGACAAAGGATATTACACAAACTCCTATCATGTGGATGTCCGGGAGGAGATAGATGCCTTCAGTAAGTTTTCTTTTGAAAGTCAGTTCCAGACGATCTCCTCTGGAGGCGCGATCTCCTACGTGGAAATCCCGAACATGCAGAATAATCTTCCGGCGCTTGAAGAGGTCGTGAAATTTATTTACGATAACATTCAGTATGCGGAGTTTAATACAAAATCAGATTACTGTTTATCCTGTGGGTACGACGGAGAAATCTTGGTTGATGATAACGCCCGATGGTACTGTCCGCAATGCGGGGAAAACAGGAGAGAGTATCTGAATGTGACCCGAAGGACCTGCGGCTACCTTGGCGAAAATTTCTGGAATTACGGCAAGACGATGGAGCTTAAAAACCGCCGGACACATTTATAACTGAAAATTTGGCGGAAAAAATTGACATAAAGCATAAAAAATAGTATAATAATATCATAGAAAGAAAAATAGTTTTGGGATCGGAGGAACTTAGGAATTGATAAGGGATATATGCGGGAAAATGTCCTGCAACGATAATTTCATATCAAGAATGGATCAGTACAAGGCACCTGAAATAGAAAGCGTAGAGCAGGCGGAACGTCTGTTAGATAAAACAATCGAGCAGATTGCAGACGAAATTGGCTTAATTGGAACGACTTACTATCTGACAGAGCCGTGTGAAAGTGTTCGGTATCATTCGATCGCGAGAGTCTTGTTTGAAGTTGCCCTCAATCTTCTTTCGGCAACAGGGCTTCTTTATGGAGGAATAACAGTAAGCATTTTGGATGTAAAAGAGAAGAAACTTGGGTACGACAGGTCAAAAACAATTAAGATTGTGTCCGGAAATGGAACTCCAATTTGCTATGTTTATGCAGAAACAGAGGTTTGCGATGTCCCTCCTCAAATTAAAAACGGCAGATCGAAAGGGTTGAAAATCGTGTCTGTAAATGCGGGCGGGAATACTTTGGTGGAGCTTTTGGATAAAGCAGGTGTAAAAAACGTGTTTGTAATGTCGTTACTCAGAGATTACTATTTTTCGATGATGAATAAACAAGTATCGAGAATAAACAGCCTTTTTGCTTCCAAAGAACCATTCCTTGACGAGATCAAGCAAACCGCGGGGCAGATTTGCGAAGCTGCTGATAGGTTGCAAACCGAGTCTGAGAAGCTAAACGTGTAGATAATAATCGGGGCGAGTTACCGTCCCTGTCGAAGGAGATATCCAAACGGCAGAAAATATAAGGAACCCGGGGAGTGCTTTTCTCCTGCTTCGGTAGGAGGGGAGAGAAGCCGGACGTACTTATATAGCCTTTGAGGGTTTGGAACCTTTAGAATTTACAAAGGTGTAAAAGACGTCGAGGCAGACTGAGAAGATTGAGGTTTGGATTCCTGAGTATAGCATGTAATTAAGGAGAAGCAGGTTTGAAGAAAAAAGAGATAAAATCGAATCATTATCCATTATATGTCCGAGTGTTTCAAGTAGTAGCAACGGTTCTTTTTGCCTTGGTGCTGCTTTTTTCCACGTTATCCCTTGCGACTTCCAAGCGGTCATTAAAATCCATGTGTAATAAATATGTCCGCGGAGTCGAGTTAAATGAGGAATATTTCGGGAATTTTACGGACTCCGGGTGGAGCAGGGAGGAAACCGAGAGCTTTTTAACAGACGATAAAATATACCATCTTCTTTCCGGTGTTATGACAGACCGGATGCTTGCACTCTTTCGGTATTCAGATTCCTACGAGTATGATCTGGAGGGATGCAAGGCGAAAATAAAGGCTTTAATATCCGATTATAATGAGGAATACGGAAATAATCTGTCCGATAGTAAAATATCGTCTTTAGCTGCTTATACCTGTGACATATCCGGTCTTTCGGCCATGTTTGTTTACGATACCCCGCTTGCTTACCGCACGGCGCTCTCTGGAACGGAAAATACAGAGGGGGTAAAAACGGATACAAGAATTTTAGAAACGTTCGCGTTGCTGTTCCGGTGGTACTTTATTGCCGCTATTGTAGTAATGTTTCTTGTTATTATTGGGATTCTTATTTATATCCACAAGGATCATATATACCCGGTGCTGGCGGATACCGTCCTGCATCCGTCCCTTTTGTTCCTTGCGTTATCCATCGGGGAGCGTTTCGGACTTCCGGATAACCCGGTCGTAACCGATCATGTGTTTTTATGCCTCGGGCTTGTGAGCTTAATCGGGGTAATAATCGGGGTTTTCCTGTACTTAGTCGCCCGGAACATCCAAAAATGGGACGAGCTGGAAGCGGAAAAGCCCCCGGAGAAATAGAATTTCTCGATATACCTTGCTGCATATTGCGGCAGGGTTATTTTTTTTGCTCTTTTTTTTGAAAAAATCCGTCTTACTACTTATGTAACCATTTTTTATAGAGGGAAAATGAGTCCCTTAAGCCCCGGGAAAGCACGGGAGGAAATTAAATATAAGGAGGAAAATAAAAAAATGGAAAATAAAAAAATTATTGAGGGATATGTTGCTTCCCTCACAATGGCAACTATGCCGTTGTTCAAGGAAGTGACAAAGAAGATTCAGGAGGGAGAAATCCTTTCTGTTACATTTACGACAAGCTCTGATTCGCGGATTGTCGTAAACGAGAAGAAGCTGGACGGCTCGGAAACGCCGTTTGGCAAAATTGTCCCGGCAGACAATGAAAATTATGCCGAGCTTCTGGAGCATGTGAAGGCGGGTAACACCTTCGGAGTGATTCAGAAAACAAAAGGAACGGGGCTTATTGCCACGTTCCAAGAAAACGCAATGACAACCCCGGCTTTGGTGGCAGAGGTCGGGGAAGAAGAGAAGGATCGGGTAAAATCCATCCTCGGTGATGATCGTTATGCTTATTTAATCTCAGAATTAAAAAAGCATGGGATAACCGAGGGGAGCATCGTTTTTAAGACGGTACTTGGGATGATAACCTCGTCCGACGAGGCTTTTGTAGGGCATCCAAAGCCTTACAAGAACCTTCTCCCGAAGGGGCAGAAGTCGGTTATCGACCGGATGCTTAGTAATATTGCAGCCGGAAACTCGACTATCTTAGAGGGAGAAAAATCGTTAGGTAAGGATGTCGCATGGAACTACGTGGCGGACTTACTTAACGCAAAAATTGTCCCTGTTCAGTGCCATGAGAGAATGTCTTACGCAGATCTCATGGGCTATCTTTCTTCGGACAATACCACGAAGCAGGGTATTACCGAGGAAAACCTGCAGGCGAAGATTACTGCCTGCGCAACGGGACAATGGAGTCCAGAGGCGAAGGCTTATCAGTTAGCTCTTGATAAGTCGCAGTCTCCGGAGCTTGTCTTTACGAACGGACCGGTCGTAGAGGCGTTACAGAGGGCGAATAAGGGGTATCTTACGATACTCCTCCTCGACGAGTTCAATCTTGCCGATGGAAACTTAATGTCCGGAGTCTTTAATATGATAACGGACAAAAGCTCGGATCATATTTTCGTGTCCGGACTTGGGGATGTTCCGATCCCGAAGAGAAATCTTATCATCGGGGCCACCCAAAACCCCGCCACCGGGGCATACTCGGGGCTTAATCAGCAGAATACGGCAACCATGAGCCGTTTTTCGCTGATCGCGATGCCTCGAATTAAAAACATCGCTCCGATTCTGGAGCGGGAAGCTGCTAATTATGGCGTGCCAGATATTATTATCGGCAAATTAAACGCTGTATATGCGGCATTTAAAACCCTCTCCCTTGAAGGAGAGGATAGCATTTCTGCGGATTCCCTCAATATCAGAGGTTTTGAAGCCGCCGTGCGTCTGATCGGAGTTGGATACTCCGCGAAGGACGCGGTTACGGAAGCGGTAATTAACACCGTTTCTGACTACGAGGAAAGAGAGGTCTTAGAACAGGCCTTAGATAATCTCGTAGATAAGAACGGTAATTTTACCGCTTAATAACCAACGCAGGAGCTTCAAAACCTCCTGCGTATTTTTTTTATTTTTCATAAAGGAGGACTTTTATAATATGAAGTCAAAAAAATTAAATAATATAAAGAACTGGCTCCGGGTGGGAGTCAAAAAGATTTTGAACACTCTCGCAGGAGGGTATATTAGAACCGTTCTCGGTCATAGTTCCAAGGTATCCTTGGAGCTGGGGATTGGGGATATGTCGTACAATAGCGACGACAAGATTCTTGTGTCCTTGACGGAGGATGAAGCGGAGAATCTTCCGAAAGAGGATTTAATGAAAATCCTCAAATTTAAGACTTACCATGAAGTAAGTCACTTCCTCTTCACCGATGACGAGGAATACCGAGAGGGTATGAAAATTATTCTCGAAGAGTTTCAAAAGGAGGCGGCTGGAAGAGGGCTTCTCCTGATTAAACAGGTTGTGGATCAAATCCACGACCTAATGAACTCGGTGGAGGATGGGAGAATCGAAAACATTCTCTGCCGGATTTATCCCGGGGCAAAAAAGCACCGGGATTGGTACAGGCTTTCCGAATGGAAGGAAGGAGCTGTACAGGAGAAGGCACATGAGATTGTCGATCTCCGGAATGCCATTTTGACCATTGCGACGATTGGTATCTTAACAAATGGGTACGAAGCAAAGTACCCACAGGGTACTGTGATGTTTGAAACGGCAATGAAACTTGCTTCTCCGATCGCAGACTTCGTGCAGGCGGGGGAAATCAAGGATGGCTACGAGGCAATAAGAAAAATTGCTAAAATAGTTGCTCCTTGGTATGTAGGAACCTTCGGGATCACCGAAGAGGACTACAACCGCCTTGCTTCCTCTGAGAAGTATTCTCAGCAGGACTTGAGAAGACTTGCGGAGAAAATCGCGGAACAGGAGAGGAACAACAAAGGGCAGGCAAAGAAGGAGGGAAAACCTTCCGGAAACGGCCCGGTTGTATCAGTTCTGAAGGACGATGATCCTCCGGCAGAAAACGGAGAAGGAAACGAAGAGGAAGGCAAAAAGCCGGACTTGATTGTTGATCTCCGGAAGAATCCGCCGAAGGCAGATAATTCAGAAGGGGCTGACGATAAGGACGCTCCGATGTATTACCGTCCGGATGATTTGGAGCAGCCGGAGAGCAATAAAGACTCCGGTTCCGAAGGAGAATCTTCTCAGGGAAACTCTTCTGAGGATAAAAGTTCTGAAAAATCCGAGGAAGATAACACTTCCAAGGGTGCTTCAGATTCCTTTGATGAAGAAAATGATCCGGTCGGAGGTTCTGGGTGTCCGGATTCCAAGGATTCTGATGATTCGTCCAAAGAAGATAGTTCTTCCAAGGAAAGCAAATCTTCTCAGAAATCTTCAGGAAAGAAATCTTCGGAAGATAATTCAGAAGATAAGGAGAGTTCGGAAACTTCCGGAGAGAACGCCGAGGATTCTAAGGAAGAGAAATCTGGGGAGTCAAAGGAATCAAAATCCGGAGATTCTAAGAACTCCTCTAGGGAGTCTGAAGAGAACTCTAAGAAATCTGAAGATTCCGAGGATTCCAAAGAGAACTCCGAGGATAGCAGTTCTTCGGACAGCAAGGATTCCAAGGAGGGAGGCACCTCCGAATATCGTTTGCCTTCTCCTGAAGATTTTGCTTCAAGAGTGGATGAAACTCTTGGGGAAATCGAGGAGGAGGCAGAGATCGAGAACAGCCGGGACGTAGAACGGGCAAACCGGGACACGTCCTCTTGGGAGAGAAGTTCTATCGTGGAAAACGATGGGCTACCACTTTCACAGGAGAAAATAACCTGCCTTGCGAAAGAGTTCGGCGGTGGTTCGATAACCGTTCAAGACTACCGGAAGAGTTCTCGTTCGGAGAAGGCTCCTGCGGACCTTGTTGCAAGAGGCAAGCGTCTCGCGAAGAAGATTGACACAATCTTCAACAGAAAGACCGTCAAGGACAAGCGAGACGTAAAGTATGGACTTGTTGATTCACAGAATCTCGGCAAGTTCATCACCGGACAGCAGGATTTCTATCGTCAGGACGGAAGAAAGGTTTCCCCGGACATCGCTTGTCTGATCCTGAAGGATGACTCGGGCTCAATGCAGGGGAAAAACGAGAACTCCGCAATGGAGGTTCTTGCGGAGCTTGAGGAAACCTTTAAGGAATTAAAGTTTCCTTTGAGGATGCAGGCTTTCTCTACGATGGGCCACGAAAATTCCAAGATAATCAAGTCTTGGAATGACACAGACCGGAGTAAAAATTATTCATGGTCGTTTCATTGTTCCTCTTATCCAGATGGAGGAAACAATGATGCATATTCGATCGCATTAGCAACGGATGTGCTGGCGCAACGGAAGGAGAAAAACAAGCTGCTGATTGTTGTTTCCGATGGAGCGCCTTGCTGCTCGACAGAGCTTGTAAAAAAAGCGGTATGCCGGGCACAGACTATGGGAATTTTTGTAATTTCTATTCTCATAGGAACCGAGAGGGATGTTAATGCCAACTGGAATACTTTCGTTTCCATGTATGGCAAGAACCTTCTTTCCGGGAGCTTGGATAATCTGGGAAACCAGATGTTTAAGTTCCTTAAAAAATTCGCGGATAGTATTAAGTAATAAAGAATTTTATGGAAGGAGGACAACACGTTATGGCTAATGTAAAAATTCCTTTTTTAGCCTTTATTTATATAGCGGAAGAGCTAAAAAAAAGCGGGTTTTTAAAACAGGATCCTGCAAATAAAGATAACATCCTTGTTTATCGTAAAGCAGGAGACAAAAATCACCCGGAAGGATGGTACTCAGAGAATCTGTTATCCACATTAGGAGACACATTTCACTCAAAACGAGGAAGAGATGATTTTCTCATAACCGCAGCAAAGTGCGGCATTGATGTGAATGCACAGATTAAAGAAGCAAGACAGATGTTGTCATAAGTCGGGCGAATGCCGGATGATTGGTGATAATAACCGGTACTCCGGCTTACCCGGCGTCTAAAAAGGGAACACTCTCGTTTCCATGTATGGCAAGAACCTTCTCGCCGGGAGTCTGGATAATCTGGGAAACCAGATGTTCAAGTTTCTTAAAAAATTCGCGGATAGTATCAAGTAATCTGCGGATAAAAAAATGGCATCGAGGGAGAAATCCCCCCGGTGCTATTTTTTTTGCCGTTATTTTTACGAAATCATAAAACACATGGGGTATTATATCTCATGTGTGAGGGATACTGAGGTTTGGGTGGTGTCCGAAGGTTATTGTCCCTCATTGCGGATGGTTTTTGTTTTGTTCCCCTTTTTGGATCACCCCTCACCGGGCCTGGTGGGGCGGCTGATTTTTTAGACTGAAAGAATTGCGAAAAATCGTAATTTCCCTCAAGGATTGCTTGACACTATCCCCCTACGGGGGTATAATAGAGACATAATAAAGAAACGAAAGGGGAGTTTTTATGAAGAAAAAAATTGTATACTGGTTATAATGAATACGAGGATATTGCAAGATCTATGGAGTTTGAGGTCGTTAGCGAGGTTCCAGAGGTGGGCGATGCATGGGGTAGTACCTGTGAGGTCACGGGAGTAACAGAGGTAAGTCTTGATAATAATGAGAACGACAAGTCGTATCCGGATCGCTATAAGGCATACCGGGTTGAGCATATTAACCGCGGGGATGAAGATACCGCAGAGCCGTTTGTAGACTATGTTGCGATCAAGGAAGAAGGGCAGTATCAGGCAAAATCAGGCAAATGGCTACATAGACAGCGAAGGAAGTGTTTTTGTCTCCGGGCTTGTTGATACCCTTTGGGAAATGTTCGGGGATAAAACCGCAAGCGGCGAGAAGATTGTGGAGGATATAGAAAATGCTATATCAGAGTTGCTCGGAAATGATATAGAGGTATGGAGCGAGGAAGTTCACACGAATCCGTACTCGTCCGAGAATCTGTATAAGTTCTACACAGATTCCATGCGGGAGGAAGACGACGCAATCGTTGTCGAAACCGAGGATGACGAGGAAACAGAGGAAAAAGAAACCGTTGTAGATATCCGGGTAGTCGCTTGGGCTGCATACCGATAATTAGAAAAGAACTGTTAACAGAAAACAAGTTTGTTGGTAAGGAGGTTTATTTATGAATACAGAACTGATGAAAATTCTTAAGAGTGGCGAGATAAAGGATAAGAAACAGGCGGAAATGTTTGCCGAAGCTGCCGAATGGAACCTTTGGGACGAAACCGCCGGGGATTTTCGATTAAAGGTCGAAGATGGCTATGCGGAGATTTACGGAACAGAGGAAAAAATAGGGGACGAGACGGTTGCTATCCCCGAGTTTCCTCAGAAAATCCGGTTTTTTGATTCCGAAATGGAAGAAGTCCCATTTATTCCGGAACCGAAATTAAAAACCTTGCGAGAGGAAGCAGGCTTATCCCAAAGCCAGCTTTCAGAAAAATCCGGAGTGGCGATTAAATCCATCCAGAAGTATGAACAACGGGAGAGGGATATTAACAAGGCACAGGGGGTTATTATTAAATCTCTCGCGGGCGCTCTTGAGTGTACAATGGAAGATATTTTGGACTAAAAGAAAAGAGCTGCAGCTTCTTTTTTGGAAAAAAGAGGGGTAAAAACAGTCTTTGGGTGTTCCAAAGGCTGTTTTTTTTCGCGGAAATCGTCTTACTTATTATGTAACCATTATAGGGGCAAATGGCCCCACAGCCCAGAGCAAAAGCTCTGAGGAAAGATAATAAGGAGGATAAGACTATGGATTACAAGAAAGTAGAAAATTTATCAAATGGTGAGTGGGTACTCACCGAAGTAAAAAAGGAATACGGGAATTATCCCGGATTCTACCGGAATCTGCCACCCGGCAGCGCCTGCCCGACGTTTCGGGTGGATGTACCTCCGTTTTCCCTTGCGGAGACGGAGGAAGAGCTTCTGGAGAAGCTCCGGGAGGCGGAAGCGAGACTTCCGGAGAACCCTCTCCCGGGTGTCGGAGACGCCGTCGTAAGTGGCGTTTTCTGGGAGAACCTCCGGTATCTCCCTGTTATATCCGGGGAAACTCGGGAGGAATTTTTCGAGAAGGAAGGTGTTCCTTATCGGAAGTTCCTTGACCTCGCGGTTTCCGTGAGGGGGTTCTTGCCGGGAGGGGAGACATCTGTTCTTATCCGGAAAGAACATCTTGCTCTGATCGGGAAGACGGAGGAAGAACTTTTCGAGGAGGCTTACAAGAACCTCGAAGAGACACCCCCTTCCCGATCAGACGTCATCGCTATACGGACTATACGGAGTCAATATGGTGACGACGCCTTTGGCGCAAGAATAATCTTGCGCCAAAACCTCCCAGAGGAGGTAGAAGGCCTCGGTTCGAGGTTCTTCGTCATAGGAAACAAAGGGGAGCTTGTATTGTTCCCTCACATTGTTTCCGAAGAGGACGTTGCGGAACTCCGCCGCTTCCATAAGGCGATCTCATCCAATCCGGAGATTGTAGCTCCGGAGGATTTCGTCAATTCTACCGTGTATGAAGTGGTAGATGGCGAAATTAAGATCGCCGGATAAAAATTATCCCTTGTTTTCTTTGCTTTCTCCCTCGTTTGGGGGAAGGCGGGAGAGCAGGGGATAATTTTTTTTCGGAAAATATCGTTTTACTTATTATGTAACCAATAATAGGGGCAAAACGAGCCCCATAGCCCTAGAAAAAGGCTAGGAAGAATTAAGGAGGAAAAAAGATCATGGAAAAATTTGAAATCATTAAGCGTTTGCAAGCTGCAGACCAGACAATCCTCAGTTTCCCGGATAGGGGAAATGATTGGGGGAATAACCGGTATAGAGGTAACTGCTCTGGCTGGATACAGGCATTTCTGATATGGAAATATCGAGTGTCTAAGTTTGGGGAGTTGTTCGCAGGCGGTGGCACTGGATCTGATGTTGCTCGCGATATGAATGTCCCCTATATAGGAGCGGATCTGAACCCTAATCCGGTACGTAACAATATTCTTGTTACAAATGCTGTTACGGATGCTGTTCCTGACGAATTTCTGGATTGCGATATGGTATTCATGCATCCGCCGTATGGGAAAGAAATAAATATTCCATATGCAGGAAACATGTATCCGGATCCTACAGGAACTTTATCAAAGAGCGATCTTGGTCAAATGCCGTGGAATGAATTTATGGCAACCTTAAATAAAGTTGTTATGAAATATTATGCGGCAATGAAGAATCATTCGAGAATGGCAATCCTGATGGGGGATGTTAGACGGAACGGACAGTTTCATTCCATGCTTGCAGATATTGTGAAACCGGGAAATCTGGAGCAAATCATTGTGAAACAACAGCATAATGTGATGTCCTCAGGAACTTCTTATGCAAACAGGAATTTCGTTCCGATGAATCATGAATTTTTGATGGTAATTGCAAAGAATATTGCAAATTATATGATCAATTATCAGATTCCGGTAAATAAGGAGATTGATATTCGTGATTCACAAGATGCAACGTGGGATGATGTCATTTATACTGTAATGACTGGAAAAGGTGAGCTTTCTTTAAATTATATTTATGGAGAGGTTGACGGGCATGTAAAATGTCAAAATAATTCCCACTGGCAGGAAAAAATCCGCCAGACATTGCAGATTAAAGACCGTTACAGATCATTAAGAACGGGATACTGGTTATGCGTTGCATAAACAAAAAGCGCAGAGATTATCTCTGCGCTTTTTTTCTTTACTTATGGATGATTAAGGACGCTCCGTAGGCTTGTATGCGTTCCGGTTTTCGTATTTGTGCTTCTCTGACATACTGGAATAGAATTTTTCCGTCGTCGTAACCGACCTGTGGCCGAGATTTTTTGCAGTAAGATACAAGTCCCCGGTTGCTTCATACATATTTGTGCCGTAGGTAGAGCGGAGTTTATGCGGGGTGATGTGTTTCGAGATTCCCGTCTGGTCCTTATATTTCTTTATAAGAACCTCTACCGAGCGTACCCCCATGCGTTTCCTCTGTAAAGAGAGGAACAGGGCGTTTTCATGTCCCGGAAGAGGATTTAATGTCTTTCGGTATGTGAGATAGTCCGCCATGATTTCCGTAAGGTCGTCATTCATATATACCACATCCTCATTCCCGCCTTTTCTCGTAATATGTAACGCGCTATGGGATATATCTATGTCCTTAATATCAAGTCCTATGCACTCAGATACACGGATTCCTGTGCCGAGCAGGAGATTAACAAGGGCGTAGTCCCTTCGCTCCTGGAGAGAGTGGTATTTCTCCTGCATGGAAGAAGCGTTGCTTTTCCCGTGCTTCACAGTTTTTAGAAAATCGTGCGTCTCTTCGGAATTAAGATATATAATTTCCTTGTCTGTTACCTTCGGAGGCTTGATCCGGAGCATCGGGTTTTTAAGGATCAGCTCGTTTTCTGTCATAAAAGCGTACAGGCTTTTCACGGACGACATCTTGCGCCGGATCGACACCTTCTTGTTTGACTGTATTTTCCCGTTGTTCTCGTATGCCCCAAGGTATAAATTAAAATACGTGTTTAAGAAATCCACATCAAGGTTTTCCAGCATTTCCGCCGTAATATCCCTTATATCTGAGATATCATAGACGCAGCTTTCTACCACGAATAATAAAAACCTCCGGATGTCCCTATAATACTCCAGACAGGTCGAGGGAGAAGTAGCGCCGGATATAGACAGGATATAGGAAGCTGCATACTCCGGCAGTTCCTTTACGGCATCCAATACCTTCGCCTTTATTTGATTGTTTTTTTCTTCCTTATAGCTCATCGCCCGTCAACTCCTTCATGTATTCGATCACTTCCTCTGGCACGCCGGAGAAATGATCGCCTTCGACCGTGCATATTACGGCATCCCCGACGATTATATCGTTTGGGTTTGCGTAAAACATGGTCGCAATATGGTTTATAGGGAGTCTTTTTAATTTCCCTTCATCATCAAGGAGAAGAAGGCAATTTATTCCCTTCTTTCTGAAATGATGATTGAGGAAAGAGCAGGAGACTACTTGGTAATAAGATTCCCCATCCCCGATATATGGCTTTATTTCCTCATTAAAATTGTCAAACTCGATTTCTCTTGTTCTTATTTCTCCAAGGATATTTACGCTTATGATTTTTTTCTTCATTCGTTTGTGATTTCCTTTGCGCTTTTTGTATCGAACAGGTAATGTAATTCGCTTAAAACTTCAGACACCTGTTCTGCAGGGATTCCGGTATTTTCCATCGCCTTTTTGCAGTAAGCCCGGGCAATATCGTTGAATAGCCCTGTCTTAAAAAGGATATATTTTTCATCCTCCGGCTTTCTTCCAAGATAGTCGTAGGTATCAATTTCCCGCTCAAATTCCTTTATTTCAGACTCGCTAAAAGTGTCCCTTTTCTGTTCTAACAGCTTGCGGTAGCTGTCTGCCATCATTTGATATCCGATCATGCCTTATGTTCCTCCTTAATCCTTGCAAATCTTGGGACAAAAAGCCAGAAATCCTTTGGTGGATAGCTGTCCCTCTTGACGTTTTCGATTATACCATAAAAATCATGGGAAAAATTAAAATCGTCGGAAGAGAGCCATTTTTCTTCGTCGATATTGAAAAATTCAACAGCTCCTTCGATATCCATTATGATACTAAGGATATCTGTTTTTTCCGGAACAAGTCCCTTTGTGAGTCCCATTTTTTCTGCTCTCTCCATAAATGATTATTCTTCGTTTTTTTCAATCTGTGCTTTTGCAGGAGCTTTTCGGTCAATTCCTTCTGCAAATGAAAAGATTTCTCATCAAAAATCTCGTCTTCGGAGATTTCGTATTTTTGCTTTAATTTTTCATACAAAGCAAGGGCAGATTCCTTTTCTCCACCTACGCCTCTTTGAGCAAGCTCTTTTATTTTCCGGAGTTTGTTTGATACTGTTTCCTTATCCATCATATGTGAGTCCCCTTTCTAATCGGTTTTAAATATGAAATCAGAGAATTACGACATTGTAGTGTGTGGTATCTACCCCTTTTTTAACCTCTAATTCCTCGACCTTGTAATGTTTCCACCAATGATTTACCATATTTCCTTCGTCGTCCTTCTGCCTGTCCGCAGCTACCTCTTTATTTATAAATTCCTCTAAATACTTGAGGCATTTCCCTTTATCCTTTGTAAGAAATAAAAATTCCACGGTTCTGTGAAATCCTCCTTCGCTGATCCCGTAATATACCCGATATGCGTGTGCGTTTATATTCTCCATCGTGTTTCCTCCTTTTTATTCCGTTTTATGTACAATAACCGAAGATTCTTCTTTTACTCCGGTGTAAAACTCGTGAATCCATATAAGCCGTTGTTCCTGTTTGCCCCTTGGTCCATACCATTGTTTTCTCCAATGTCCCCTTACTGAATGAGGGCGGTTTTTCCTCCCCGTAGGGGTGGAAGAGTAGCTTACGTTGTTTCCCTTCTTTTTCCGCCATTCCCGGACGGCTGTACCTATTTTCACCCCGGTATCATATGCCTTGATTTCTGAAAACTTGTTTTTCGGTGGGAAAGCAGGGTTCGGTTTTCTATAAACCCGCTTTGTGTCTGTGTTTTCCGAAATGTCTGGCTTATAAGAGGCAAGATAGAGTAGGAACTGACAGACAAAACGGTAATAGGTCTGTTCGTTTAATCTGGACTCATTTACTTTTTTGTCTGTCGGATTTTTATTGTCGTCGTATTCGTATTTAAGCACCTTCTTTGCCTTATTGAATACTGACGAGCTTATTGACACATCATCATCGGGAAAAGCGAAAATATCGTGATATTCTGTGGTATCATTTTCCCGGATGCAATGAACAATCCAAAGATCATTTACATTCTGCGATATTTTTAATTTTTCTCTGTATTCAAGATAAACCTCGTATGGCCGGGAATCCGGCTCACAATTCCTTATATCTTCCTTATGTATGTTAATAAACATCCCATTGCAGTCTAAATCGCTTTTGGCGGTTTTACTCTGAGAGAGATCTACATAGAATGTCTTGAATGGGAGATAATCGAAAATCCCTTTTGTGAGGGTAATTTCCTCTGTGTCGATTAGAGTATCGAAGAAATCCCCGTCAACAGCGAAGAGCTGCTTGTTGTACATCCAATCCTTTAATATCTTCAGATGCTTGATCTCGGATAAAACCTCGCTGTCAGCATCCGGATATAAACTCTTGGTATGAAGCAAAAACGCCGCCATAGCTTTGTATCCTAAGTGTACAAGGATTCCCGCGGTGTCTGCAACATCATCACGCGTCAGCGTCCAGTTGATAAGCTGGTCGTTATCCGGAACCGTTAGCAGGAGATCCTTCGCTATATTCACAATTCTAAGCGGTGTTTGATAATCCATAAAATTTTATTTCTCCTTTCATTTATATATTTATTATACCATAAATATAGTGTATGTCAATTAAAGTGGCAAAGGTTTTCGTAAAACTTACATTTTGCGAAAACCTTTTAGCCGGAAGCTACTGCTTCCTTTTTGGATTTATTCAGCTTTTTTATTCCTCAAATACATATATCCGCACCGGATAATCCTCATTTCCATAGAACGTGTCGAACATGATCCGGTAGTGATCAGAATACACGGGTTTTAGCAAATACCGGGTATCCGATGCTCCCCAAGGGGAGAAATTTTCCTCAAGATATTCCTGCATCGTAGAATTGCATCCGCAAGGAAATTTATCCTGAAGGAATCTTACGATCCTTGATACGCCCTTAATTGACAGATTGCTTACATTCTGACTTGTTTCAAACCATGAGCCATACCATCTGCCGTATCTAAAATACATCCGGAAATACCCCTGATATCCGGGTTTTTCCTTCATTTCCTTTATGTACTCAATGCTTTCTTCCTGCTCCAAGCCGAGAAAATCCCTTGAGCTGTTTACATATTCCCGAAGGCTTGTTTCCTCTGTTTCCCTCGGGCATCGGAACAATTCTTTGTCTTTTTCTTCGTCGTATTCCCCATATACAACGCTGTATGCGTCGGTTTTCGTCAGTTTACCCATGTTTTTTAACCTTCTCCTTTTCTCCGTTTTTTTCTTCCTTTATTATACCATTAGAACGTTCGTTCGACAAGCAAAAAGCCCCAAAAATGCGTGATTTCGGGGCTTTTTTGCTACTTCCGGATTATCTCAGACTTCCATTTTAGAAACTCCGGTTTTTCCATCTTTTTTCTCCTGTGGTACAGCTTCGTACCGTCGTAGAAACAGACAGAGAAATAATCCTCAAACTCGGTGATTGTCACTGAGCGTTTGTCTGCCTTTTCCTTTGGCAGCTTTGCAAACACCTCTTGCATCTGAGGCGTTAAAAGACAATATCCGGAGGTTTTTACAAACCCTTCCGTTTTGTCTTTTTCTTCTGCAACGAAGAATACCTCGTTGCTTTGTTTTCTTGGAGTATGAGGAAGCAATTCTCTTCCTCTTCCAAGAATGATGCTCTCCTCTTTCTCCTCTCTTCTACCCTCTTTTACAAGGGCAAATTTACTCTCCGGGAAGACTTTTCGCGCTTCAGCATAAGAATAGCCTTCCAGAGATTTTTCTTCTCCGTTTCGGGCGATTGCAATTATGGGAAATACCTTTCCCCATAATTTTTCTGCTCTCGCCCAAGGAAGAAACTCTACTCTCCTTTCCTCCATATTTACTCCTTTCTAGGGGATATTTTCCCCTATATCACTACTTGGGGTTACATGGTTAGTAAGACGATTTTTTCTCGAAAAAGAGCTTAACTCTATTTTATGCCGTGTTAGCTGCGTGGTTCTCCATCTGGAGAGATAGAATTTTTAGAATCCGTCCTTCCAACTCTTTTGTAGTCCGTCATATATAAGGGATAATAAAAGGCTCCGAGGAATATCCCCGGAGCCTTAACCCTCCCTGTATCAACTATTTACATTCTCGGTATCTCACGATCTTAATATCCGGCGAAAAATACAATCTGTTGATCTCTTTTCCGCTTGCGTCGTAATTTACCTTGTATATCCCGTATTCATCCCGGTAAATATACTCTTTCTTCTGTGATTTATCCTTAAACTCCAATACCCCGATCATCATTTTGTCTGAGATCGGCGGTTCTCCCTCGATGTAGTCCTCTGTATCAAACTTTGTTTTGAATCGGCGCTCCAGCTTCTCCAGATGCGGAAATATCTGGTCTGCCATGACAAGGCTCAGATACTCTTGACTGTATCCGGCGATTTCGCAAAAATCGCTCTCGCTCATATGGTTCTTTTTTATATACTCTTTAATTTTATCTCCAATACTATTCATGTTTCCTCCTGCATTGATAATCGTTGATTGTGTATTGAATAGTTGTTTTCCCCTGCCACGTATTAAAAGTCGGAGTGTATATAAAATCCACGGGTAGATTTCCTGCTCCTCTATATGCCATCTTCAGGGCATCTTCACCAAACGCTTCGGACATCTGCTGGTCGAACTGATCCGCATTTCCGAAATATGCCGCTTCAGCCCCGCTTCCGGCTTCCTCTAGCGAAATCCTTAAATACTGCCCGTTACCAATCCTCGATAATTTCGTTATTACAGATTCTTCCGTAACCAGCTTAATCTTTGGATTGCCTTCGCCGTAAGGCTCCATAAAATCTATGTTTTTCACAAACTGCGGAATAATATTCCTCATTGGAATATAAAGATCTATGAGTTCTTTGCGATCAAAGAGTTCCTCGCTTACTCCGTCCATATCCCTGTTTAGGAGGAATGATACCGTATCCAGATTTTCCTTTTTCAAGGAAATTCCTACGGCTGATTCGTGACCACCAAAAGAAGTATAATACTCTTTGTGTTTATTCATCTCGGCAAACATATTATACCCCTCGACGGAGCGTCCAGATCCCTTCAAAATGCCGTCTTTTGTATCGGTAAGGCAAATGCAGGGATGTCCGGTAAGTTCCTTTATTCTTCCGGCTACAATTCCCATAATATGAGGAGATTGTGCGGGGAGATATAAAAGATAGATTTTTTGATCGTTTTCTTCGCACATTTTTATTGCGAGGTTTTCACACTCCGTCGACATCTCTTTTCGCTCGTCATTTGTGGCTTTTAATTTCTGTGCGATCTTCTCTGCCTTAAGGAAATCCTTTTCCGATAACAAGTTCATGGCTAAGTCGACATTTCCATACATTCTGCTGCAAGCATTGATACATGGTCCGATTGTGTAGCCGATCGTATAAGAAGAGGTTTTCTCCGGAGAGATATTCTGTACCTTAAGCAACTGGCGAAGTCCTATATAAGAAGAACCGTTACGCAGTTTCTCAATCGTTTTTTTAACAATCGACCGGTTCTCGGAGACGAGCGGCATTACGTCGCAAACGGTTCCAATTCCGGCCAATTCGCTCCATCGGTCAAGAAGCATCTGTCCCTGCTTCGGGCGTATTTGGTTAAATATAAACTGGGCAACCTTATAAGCTACCATCGCTCCGCAAATATCCCGGAATGGATAAATCGAATCCGGTCTTTTCTGATTGATGATAGCATCTGCAGGTGGGTATACATATTCTTTTCTTCCGTCTTTTTCCGTGTAAGGGACTTCGTGATGGTCGGTAACAACTACCACGCAGCCATTTTGTTTTGCGTAAGCAATCTGCTCGGCGGCGGAAATTCCATTGTCGGTTGTTACGATCGTCCGGCATCCATGGCTGATCGCTTCGTCGATGAGGCGGATGGAAATTCCGTATCCGTCGATATCTCGATCCGGGGCGAATACATATACTTCCGCGCCGAGGAACTGCAACAACTCCTTCATAATTGTTCCGCTGGTCACTCCGTCAACGTCATAATCGTTTACGATTGCAACCTTTTCTCCTTTTTCTGCAGCAAGCCGGAGATACTGACAGCCTTTTTCCATATCCGGAAGCAATGCTGGATCGAACATTACGTCACCGAACAAAAAACCGTTGGTCTGCTCTGATGTTATCCCTCTTTTCGCAAGGATGGCGGCAAAGGGATAACTCAGTGAATGTTCTGTTGCTATTCTTCCCATTTCCTCTGTATTTAATTCTGCCCGGTTAATCCAAATCGACTTACGGTTTTTCAACATAATTAAGCTCCTCGTCTAAAACAACATATTCATCCATTTTACTCAGGTACTCGATTCTTTCTCCCTTTTCGTCCTTTATGATCGTCCACGGGGTATTTGTATTAACCTCGCACACCCGATACAAACAGGATATTTTTTCACACGGCTTTCTGCAATAATAAAAATCCTCTGAGCCAAACAGTGAGTAAATCTGATTCTCCGGGATGCTCTTCAAAAACTCTGTTGTAATCTCCTTTGTCTTATACCGATGCTTCTTCCCCTCGGTTTCAATATATTCCACAATTTCATCCATTCTGTTGTACGGGTATTTCTTCCCGTAGCACAGTCTCGGAGGAACCTGCGGAGGAAAATACGGCTCTGGAGAATTGATTGCCAATACTACCTTCATATTTCTCACTCCTTTCCTTAATTCTACCGGATCGAAAATAAATAAATCCGGCTTATTTCCGCCTCGGAAATACATCCAAGTTCCCGGCTGTCTCTTGATACGTCCCGATTATCCCCTAATACGAAGATATATCCCTTCGGGACTTTTACTTCCATAGGCTCAATCTCTGTTTCCCATCGGTTAATATAATTTTCCTTCAGAAGAGAGCCATTTACATATACCTTTCCGGTTTCGATCCGGACGGTATCTCCCCCAACGCCGATTATCCGCTTTATAATATTTTTTCCTGCGGAAACAGAATCAATCGTGACAATATCCCCTCTTTCATACTGCTTAATCTTTGGTGACAGACTAAACACGATATCGCCGTTTTCAAGCGTCGGGTTCATAGAGTCTCCCACCACCTTGCTTGGAGACAAGAAGGCATAAATAAACAGGATCAGAACAAATGTCGTAGTTGCCATTGCAACAAAAAACGTGTTCTGCCGTTGTTTTCGATTAAATTTTTCTACGTCCTCAAACGAAATCATAAACTGCCTTCTTTCTCCTCATTATCAGTTAAAGAACCCCTCGACAACCCCCATGTAATCTACGGTGTCATCAATATCCGAATCGTTCTTTACGATGAGGTTGTTTCCCTCAACTGGTTCCTGTAGCTCTTTAAGAGCTTCCTCCTCCCGGCGATCCCGATCCAAGTCTGGGATATCCTTTACCATAGGTTCTTCTTTCCTTACCTCTTTTTTCGGTTCCCGGTCTTTTGTTTTCTCCTGTGCTACCTTCTTTTCCTTGCGTTTTTCCTCCGGGGTCTGTTCCGGCTTCGGATTCTCTTCCTGAGTTTTCTTCGGGCCTGCCGTTCGTGTTTTCTCCAGAAGGTTCTGTGTTACATAAATCTCGTTATTGTTTCCGCAATTCTTGTCAAAAAATGCGATCGCCTGTTTAATATAAGAGGCCTTGCTTACATACGACGGGATGTTTTGTAATATCCTGTGAATTTCCCGGTCATCCGGGCGATCCAAGTTCAGATAAATTCCGATATGTGATTTATTGTCTCCCATAACACTTCCCTCCTGTTATGCTAATCCCTTCTTGTGAAGATAACTCTTTCCGAGCTTTTCGTAGCCGATCGCATTGATCCGGATGTTCGGCTTTTTACCCGTCTCGTCCATCATATACATAGACAGAGGGAAATACTGTTCGCCGTAATTCTTGATGATGGAGCTTCCTCCGCCCATAAACACACACGGAACTACATCCGTATTATACTTGTTTTCCTCAAGAGTCTCTGCAAGATTTTTTGCGTATGCCTTCAGTTCGTTGATGCAAAGAGTCGCATATTTCGGAGGAAGTGTTCCTGCGTCACCAAGCATTGCCTGCTGAATCATATACTCAGGGATTTCCTTTCCGGTTCTTCTCCGAATTGCCTCGTTGCATTTTAACAAGCAGTCAATGATTCCCATATTGAGAGACTGAGCTTTTGCTCCCTGTGGTTTGTAATTTTCGATCGGTAAAATTTCAATCGTCCACGAACCAATATCTACGATGATGCAGTTCTGAGGAATTTCCTTTGCACAGAGCTTCTCGACGATAGCTGCTACACATTGCGGATTTACCATGACATCTACCACTTCGATTTTATATGGTTCGTCCTCATATGTAAACTCCACAATCTGACCTTTTTTATAATACTCTTCATCTTCGAGCTTGTTTTCTTCGATACAACGCTCGAGAGGAAGTCCCTCGGAAAGTAAAATTCTGCCCTCGTGCTTTCCCCGGCGTCGTAATTCCTCTGCAATTCCGGCAAGGGCAAGGATCAGGCAGGTTTCGTCATTCTTCTGGTCGGTCTTTGTCTTGGTTCTTTCTCCTCCGACCGTGTAATATTTCCCTGCGTATCCAACTAACTTGTCTGTAAGAGGGGGCTTAACCTCTCCCCAGTCTCTTGTTGCTGACACAAATTCCGTGCTTACGGTTTTCGTGTACCCATTTCCTACGTCTACTCCAATTACTTCGATTTTGTTATCCATAAATTTCCTCCATTAAAAATTTCTTACAATGTAGATTCCCTCGAACCCATCTTCATATTCCTCTCCGATTTCTGCGTCTTCTGATTTTCAATGTGTATCCCATGTTCGCTCCTTTCTGCTTTAACTGAAATTCTTATTTTGTTTATGTTTTTATCTTATCATGTAAAATGTGTTATGTCAATTTATCTGCCCGACTATTTGTAGTTTTTATTGACTTATTTCTGACTTGTTTTTAGTTTGTTTTATACTTACATTTAGTCAATACCATACTGAAATCGAGTATAAAAAATAGAGTCTGGTAAAACCAAACCCTATTTTTTATTATCCCTAGTCGAGATTCCGAAAACTCTTGTAGGTTTTCATTTCTACATACCAAGGATTCCGAGGTTTCATATCCCCCTCGCGCTCTTTTTCCCGAAGAGTGGATACCGTTAATGTATCTCTGGCTCTTGAGAACGCTACGAAGATAAGCCGCCTCTTTTCCTCCTTTTCTTCAAGATTCCTCGTCGGAACCTTATCGAAGTCGGAAAGAGTTACGAAGACGTGCTTCCACTCTTTCCCTTTGGAGGAGTGTGCTGTTACCAAGTTAACAGCACTCAGGCTTCCGCCCTTTTCCGCCGTATCTCCCATATCCAGCTCGTAAAAATCCCGAACATAAGATAATAAGGAAAAGGCATCCAACCTCTTTTTTGCCTCGATTTTTTCCCGGAATGATGTAAACACCGCATCCGTTCCATCCTCTAAGGCGTTAAGACATCTAAGGATGTAATCCTTTTTGTCCTCCATGTTAAGAAGGACGTAGGAATTAAGGAAATCCTCTTTTGCCTTTTCCAAGAGGCTGTTTACCTTCTCCGGAGTGAAAAGATCAAAGATTCTTCCGTTGTACATTTCGTTCATGTACTCAAGAAGCCCCTTTGTCGCATCCGGAGAGGTTGCGAACGAGCAGAACCCGATGAACGCCCGGACTCTTGAATTATCAAGAAGTCTTTCTCCCATATCGAACTGAGAGACGAGCGTTCTCGCAGAAAGTTCCTTAGAAACCGCCTTCAGCGAGCTTCTTGTCGCGGCGATCACCGCAACATCCCGCGGATCGCATCCTCCCTTCAAGAGATTTTCGATTCCATCGCAGATGTAATTTACCTCATCCTTCGACTTTTCAAAACTCTTGAAGGTCGGAAGCTGTCCGCTCTTTCCCCGGTCTGAGGTCAAAACCTTCTTAATCTTAGTGCTGTTGTGTTCAAGCACCTCATTTGAAAGGTCTACGATCTCCGCTGCGGAACGGTAATTCTCCGTAAGGAGATACTCCTCCACAGGCAGCCCCGCGCCCAGTTTTTCCTCAAAGTTAATAATATTTTCCGGGCTTGTACCACGGAAAAGGTAGATCGCCTGCGCATCGTCACCGACGACCATCAAGCTCTCAAACTTCGAGGTGTTGATAAGTTCCGAGATAAACAACATCTGAAAATCGTTGCTGTCCTGAAACTCATCAACAATTACGTGCTTAAAGCGGTATGTTTCCGTTACCGCTTCCGGGTTAATTTCCGACAGCAGGCGTACCACCTGGTACTGTTGGTCAGAATAATCCTTAAGGTTGTTTTCAACCATAAGGGCGGAAAACCGTTCGTTGGTTCTCCAGATTTCTTCCGCCTGCTCCGGGGTGTATTCCGTCTTGTCTAAAAATTCCTCCTTCGTCATTCCGTTACTGCGGATTTCCGAAATCGCTTTCGTCATTTCCGCAACCACTCCTCCGGCGAAGTTCTTGCCGGTGGACGGCATCTTGTAGTTCTTGTAATCAAATCCTTCGACCTGATTCTCAAAATCTACCGCCTTCATCACGAGATTGAATATCTCAACCCCATCGGCAAGTTCCGGCGCTTCCGTATAACCAAGTTCCTTAAAATACTTGGTAAGAAGCGCGTCTCCGAGGCTGTTGAATGTTGCGGTCTTGATCTTTGCGACATCCACGCCTAATCCGTAAACATCGTTTACGAAATAGGAAACGCGGTCTGTTATCGTCTTGACCGCAGCCTTGGAGAAGGAAATCACCAAGAAATCAGAAGGTTTCGCCCCTTCCAAAAGCATCTTGGCAATTCTTAACGCCATTACCTGTGTCTTCCCTGATCCCGGTCCGGCATCGACGCAGGCAATTCCTTCACGGAAATTTGCGACCTCCTGTTGCTGAGGGTTAAGTGTCGGTTCCACAGCCTTCCGGTCTTCTACAACCTTATCCTGTTCTGTGGCAGGAATATGGTTGTAATTGCAAATTTCAAAAAATTCGCAATTCTTCCGGCACTCCTCTTTCGATGTGCAAGAAGGCTTTCCGCCGACGTAATGTTCAAGGGTTTCTTTATACCCCTTAAACAATTCCCGGTTGTCCCAACGGGTATTGTTGCTTCTTCGGGAATCGCCGATCTCGTAATATCTGCCGGATATTACCTGTCCCCGGGAAGAAAACCGTACCTCGGACCACACCCGGTTGTCCCCGGATTTTGTTCCGGAATCATCGGTCTTTGCAACCGACCATTCCCGGGAATAATCTCCGGCTTTGTCCTCGGTTGTTTTTAATGCATCGAAAACACATCTTACGATGCCTTCTCTTCCTCCGAGGACGGTCTTCCCGAAGAGAAGCATCCCTAACCCGTCAAGGTTATGATGCAGGGATGTTGTTTCCTTCCCTGATCCATATCGCTTCGAGGTCAGGAATTTCTGTTTCCCGGTCGTTATAGATACGACTTCGACAACCGGAACGGTCTTTCCGCCGACCTCCTCCATGTATTCGAACAGGAAGTCCGGCTTATAGTAAACCGTCTCTCCTCCGAACCGGAAAGTAAACCTCCGGATTTTGGAGTTTAATGAACTCCTGCGTCCATCCGCGTCGAGGTACTTATGTACCAAGACGCTTACCTCCGCTTTCTGGAGGTCTTTTACCTTCTCGTGAGGGAACGAGAGGGCATCGAAACTCTTGTCGATGAAGCTATTGACATCCTCCATCGTCGCGCCCTCGTTCTTCCAGAGGGAAATTGCCCCTCTGGTGATTTTAGTGCGCTTGAAACTTTCAAGCGTGATATCAGAAATTTTCACCTCTGACATAGTTCTTTTCTTGTTGCAGCGGGACACCGCCTGTGTTTCTCTAATATTAAGTTTTTTCTCCATTTTCTTGTCCTCCTTAAATTTAATTTTTCCCCGGAATTTTCCCGAGGCTGCGAGATCATTTACCCGCTATAAAAATGGTTACAAAAGTAGTAAGACGTTTTTGGAATAAAAAAAATACCGTGTAAAACGGTATTTTTATCAATGGGCTATCAATTTTCTTCCTGCTTTGCCTTGAAAAATGCACATTCCTCGATTTTGCAATAAAGGCTATTAAGAGCCTCGCAGTTTTTCATATGTTCGTTAAAAAACTTGCAGTTTTCCTTTGGTGGTTTTGTTTCTATTTTCTCTCGTTTCACTCTATTTTCTCCTTCCTGCCATTGAGCGCTCTACGCTATCCCGGCGCATATCCATGTACTCGTTTAGTTCCTGCCTTTTCTTTCGTATTATTTCTTTTGCCCTCTCGTTTTCTGTCTGCATGGTCTTATATCTGTCACAGACAGAGTGGCAATATGGTCTTCGGATTTTGCACCCGAAGCATGGGTTATTGTTACTCAAACTATCCCCCTCCTTATACCATATAGATATCCGCCGCAATCTCCTCGAATTTTGCCCGCCGGATAATAATTGTCTGTTCCCCGGACGATAAAACCACGTATCCGTCCATCTTATTTAACACTTCTTCGTCCGGCATAAGCGCGATCTCTTCAGGCTTGAACTCTCCAACGTCCAGTAAAAATGCCCGCAGCTCCCGGATATTATCCGTTTTTACCCGTCCAACATCCTTTAATGCCGTCTTTGTAAGCCCAAATTTCTTTTTCTTTGGATTCTTCTTTTCTGCAGGTTCTTCCTTTTTCGGAGTTTTGGGAATTTCCTGCTGAGTTTTATCGTTATTCTCGATCGGTTTTTCTTCTTTGGTTAAAACAGGCTTTGGTTCCGGCATAAACTTCGGTTTTTCTTCCGGAATGTCCGTCTTTATTGTCCTTTTTCGGACGTTTGATAACCGGGTAAACAGTTTCGTAATGCACTTGTATTTGATGTATCTTACCCCGTCGGCTTTAACCACCCTCGTCATTCGCTTAAAATCGTCGGGATATTTTCCCATAATACTGTCAAGTTCCTTTTCGGTGGTTCTTAATATCTGCGCTACTTCCAAGATTGGAACCTCTACGGAATCCTTTTTCTCGTAGTAAAGGTTCTCTAGTCTATCCATTAACTCCCTGTTTAACCGGATTTCCCCATAATTCATTTTGATTTTTAATGGCTCTTTGAAAAACTCCTTATCAGAGAGCATTAAAATATACATTTCTTCCGGCGTAACATCAAACGCCTCTGAAAATAATTTCAAACTTGTATCCATCAATGTTTTCTCCCATCGTATATCTTAATATCCTCGATCCATATGGCTCGCGGGGATTTTCCCTGTCGCTTGATTTTCCCTTTTTCCTCAAGATTATCCAAGTATCCCGCCACCGTGCTTGTAGATTTATGCCCGGAATGCCTCATAATATCTTTAATGCTCGGCGGAAATCCATTCTCGACGGTATATGTTACGAGAAAATCATATATTTCCTGTTCCCTTTCCGTCATTCCTGTTTTTCCTCCATTTCTTCTTTGATTTTGTTAAGCATTTGAGAATACAAGAAATCCGTGATGGCTCCTGTTTTCTTTTCGTAAACTAAGCTGGCTATACGCCTTGTTGGTTCTCCGTATGTGTCCTCAATACGTTTCATAATCTCTTCTTTGTCGAAACTGTCAAAAAGCTCTCTTACCGACTGCTCTGCATTCCGTTTCGCTGTTGCGAAGGGATTCGTGTTTCTATCCCTCTCGTTTTTTAACCACACTAAGAAATCTTTGCAGTTTGAACCGAGCCCATTGTTTCCATAGGCTTTTACGAGCCGGAACACCCTCGCCGGAGAATTAGCTGCTCCATCCGGGGCGCCATCTTCGTATTCATCGTATCTGAGGATTTCCGAAAGCACATCCGGATTTTCCCGGAAAAACTCCCACCAAAGAGCATTATAAAATTCCTTTGCGCGTTCTCTTGGTGCAGGGGTTCCGTCAATCACGAATCCGCAAAGCCGCCCCTGTTCATCCAAAACTCTCGATTGCGCATAGATATTTGCGATAGTGTCAGTTTTATTGTAAAACTGAACCCTTGCGGTTGCCTCGGTTATGACATTTCCGCTTTCATTGTTACAGTTTAAGTTCTTCATATCCATTTATCTCCTTCTCCTTTATATATTCCTTGATTTCTTGATAAATCTGAGGGTATTTAAGCATAAGCCGGACATTCTCATTGTCTCCACTCTGCCTTGTCCCAAGGAAATCACCTGTTCCCCTTATTTTTAAGTCTTCTTCGGCGATCTCGAATCCGTTTGTGGTTTTGCACATAACCGCCAGTCGTTCATTTTCTTTCTCCAGTGATTTAAGCACACAGTAGCTTTGCAGATTTCCTCTGCCGACTCGTCCCCGAAGCTGATGCAATCCGGCAAGTCCGAACCTCTCCGCGTTCATAATAGCAATTACGGTCGCGTTTGGAACATTCACGCCGACTTCAATAATCGTTGTCGCGATCAGGATTTGAACCTCATTTTTCGAAAAGGCATTTATGATCTCTGATTTTTCAGCATCCTTCATTTTTCCTGTAATAACCGCAGCTTTAATATTCGGATTATGTGTAGAAAAATATGCCTCCGTGCTTTTATAGACATCTTCCACAGATACAGGAGCATCTTCTTCGGAATCATCATTAGAATCTATCATCGGGCATACGATATACGCCTGATGTCCGTTTTCTGCTTCCGCCTGAATCAGTCGGAAGATCGCGTCATCACTATTTACCACCCCTGTTTTAACTGGAAGTCTCCCCGCAGGCATCGTGGATATGGTATAGATATCCATTGCGTCACCATACAGAGTCAAGGCGAGACTTCGCGGGATCGGTGTCGCCGACATTGATATACTATGGACGCCTTCTTTCGCCTTGGCTCTCAAGTTATCCCTCTGGATAACTCCAAACTTATGCTCTTCGTCAACGATTGTAAGCCCAAGGTTATTAAACTCCACATCGTCAGAGATAACTGCATGAGTACCAACAACAAAGATGTATTCGCCGTTTTTAATTCCCTTTAAAACCTCTCTTTTTTCCTTTGCTTTCAGATCGCCCCCAAGGTACGCTGTTTTATATCCAAACTTTTCCGCATAAGAGGAAAGTTCCGCATAATGCTGTTTCGCTAAAACCCCGGTCGGTGCCATCAAAGCCGACTGATAACCATTATCCGCCATAGAAAACATAAGCAAAAACGCACATACTGTTTTTCCGGAGCCGACATCACCCTGAATAAGAGCGTTCACCCGATGTCCGCCCTGTGCTTTTTTCACAATCTCTAAAATGATTTTTCTCTGATCTTCGGTAAGCGAATAAGGAAGCGCTGTAATAAGCTCATTCGTGGTTTTTAATATCTTCGGGATAAAGGAAGAATTTTTTTCCACGCTTTCTGCGTCTGTTACCATCTTTTTTGCAATTTGGTATAAACGCGTGTATGCCACTTTTTTGTTCGCTGCCTTGATATCTGCTACCCCGGTCGGATAATGGTATCTGTGCAGCATTTCATCCTCGGAGATTAAATCAAAGTGCGTTCTAAAATCTTCTGATAAAATATCTTCTGTATAAGTTTCATTCATTACACGATCTAAAATCTCTTGGTAGTATGCCGCGCTCATTCCGACAATCTTAGGGTAAATCGGGTAAATCCGCATGGCGTTTTCTACGTCGGTCGTGAAAATCTCAGGGTTTACATATTGATTTCCCCATTCATCCTTTTTGAAGGTTCCCCCTACGGCAATGTCCATATCGTAAAGATTTCTTACTTCATCATATTTATACGGCTGTCTAAACCACTTGATCGAAACCCGCTCCATTGTGGTTTTTTCTCTCGCTACAACCTCGACATACATAGGTTTGTTTCTAATTTCGGTCACTGTGCAAACCATAATGCATTTTTCTCCGCTCAAAACCGTTTGCGGATTAAACGACCTTCTAAAATCATAATATCTTCTCGGCAGCATATACTTAATGTCGTCGGTTGTTTTCAGTCCCTTGTTTTTTAATTGTTTTTCCTTCTTTTCGGGAAGATTCAATTCCTCGATTAACATTAAAAACCCTCCAAAAATATTTTCATCTGCGTATTCTTTTTGTTTGTTTTTTCATGTTTTTATTTTAATATCTTTTTTAGCTTATGTCAACGAATATAGAAAGTTTTTTCGGAAATGAGAGTTTTTGTGATTTTTGCCAACTCAAAGGGGGATAAAAAAAACAGCCTCTTTTATTAAAAGAGACTGTTGCTCGTATCTAACCGCTATTTGTTTTTTGTCTTTTTTAGTTCTATCTGATTTAGATTATATTTGTCAATCGTAGAAAGTTCTCCGTCGAAAATATTATTTACCATAATTTCTATGGTTTTTGTTGGAATAAGCCTGTTGTCATAACAAACATATCTCTTTTCTTTCATTTTCAAAAGCACTCTTCGCCCGTTTAATACCTCTCTTTTCTTCTTCTTACTATTCTGGGATATTTTCTCCAAATACATTTCTATTCCACATGAAAGAGGGATATTAAGCACCGGGAAAACCTTATTCATAAAAGCAACGTCAAAATCATCGGACTGATTGCGGTTTGAAATATATCCCTTAGAAATTCCTGAAATTTTACTTATTTCCAGAAATGAATATCCAAGCTCTTTTTTATATACAGAAAAAACGTCCGACATGGTTTTCATGTCCTCTTTCGCCTTAAACATCATAAGTTTTTTATATGGGCGATCTTTTGTAAGGTTTTTTAGGTACTGCATAATCTCCCCGCGATACTGCTCCTTGTCATTATGCAAAAACAGTATGATGCACGTCAAAAGATTTCGCGTCAAACACACATCCTGTTTGATTGACACCTTTTCATACGCTAATACTTCTTTGATTATCTCTTTTGGCGCAAAAAACTTTCCCTCCATGTACTGAGGAACGAATTTATCGTTTTTAATAATGTCTTCGATGACATCCCCATCAACGACCAAGTGTGCGTCAAGAGCCATTTTCCCGATCTCTTTTGCGTCTATTCTGAACAATTTACACAGTCTGAGCAAACTTTTTCCCATTATTACATCTGACGATTCCTCAATCTTTAGGTATCTAGTTTCTGTAATTCCCAGCAATTCAGCCGCCTGTGATACCGTATAACCAAGATCTTCTCTCGTTTCCGCAATTCTTCTTGCTAAGAGTTTTCGTTTTTGAGCGATTCCCTTTCTTCCTCGGTATCCATCCAAAAATTCGTCCTCTGTCATCCCTAATGTCTTGGAAAACGTCTGAATCAAGTAATAGGTTACTTCATATCGTCCGGATAAAACGCTACTAATGTAAGGGGCTGTTACTCCGGATTTTTTGCTTAAGTCCAGTAGAGTCATACCACTTTCTTGCAGCACCTCACGGATATAAAACCGAAAATTTTCTCTTATGTCTTCTTCAGGATATAGTTCGTTCCAATAATCAAACTTGACAACCGGATCTTTTTGTGCAATATCTAAGAGGTCTTGTATCGGAGCGCAATAGTATGTCATAAGGTTCATTACTTCGGCATATCTTGGCATCCTTTTATATGCAAGCACGTTAGACATTTGGCTGTTAACGCACCCGGCTATTTTTGCAAGGAGTTCGTCCGACTCGTTCTCGTCTCGCAGACCCTTAATATAATCCACAAGAATTTTAGACACTTCTTTTTTCTTCATTCCCGTTTGCACTTTTCTCCGTATCCTTTCTTAATTAAATTATAATCTCTTTAGATTTTATAAATTCCGTCTGAGAATGTCAATCTTTTTAATGCCTAGCGTATTCTGTTTTGTCTGATTTTTCGCTTATTTTCTTGTAATTCGTATTCTGAGTTGATATAATTACAATTAGTTATTTAAGAAGGAGAACTTTTTTATGATTATAACAAAAGAACACCAAATATTATCCGCGTTATATAATCTACGGTGTCTTAATTTTAATCAGATTTATGCGCTGTGTTTTAATGGATGCTCCGAGAGAAGCTGTACTAATCAGTTGTCTAAAATGGTGTCGGCCAAGCTGATTTCCAAGTCCGGTTATCACCGGGACACTGCTTACTACATGCTTTGCAAAAAGGGAATTGATTATCTTCGCGAAAAGGGAGTCGTGCCGCTTGACTGCAATAAACAAGGCATTATTTATGCCGACTCCATATTATCAGCAGGCAAGGTTGCATTAAAACCGCAGATCGCCGCCCACCAGCTTGCCCTTAATCAGTTTGTAATGGATTTTATGAATTGCTATCCGGATATTGTTTTTGACTACTACGACGAAAAATACATATCCAAGATATTTTCCCAAATCCGACCGGATGGAATTATTAAAACTTCTCATTGTCTTTATTTTTTGGAAATGGATATGAATACAGAGAGAGAGGCAAGGCTGCTTCAAAAGTGGGAAAGCTATCATGCTTTTTTATCTTCTTCGGAATACTATGAAAACAAACTTCCTATTAAGGTATTGTTTATTCTTGGGAACATATCGGATAAATCCGGAAGGAAATATGCGCTCCGTGAATATATAGACCGAAATTTACGCGGGGAAATATCGGATGAATTTAACCTATTTGTCGGAATTCCGGAGGATTTACTGAAGATATTTTCCTCCGAAGAATCTCCTCTCCCAAAGATATTTAGAAAAAAGGGGTTCTCTGTCAAAGAAAAGGGGCGCTTATCAGACGATCTTCCGGAATTTGATTACGTGATAACTCACGATGCGCTTTCTTTTGCAGTAATCGACTATACCGATGAAAGTATGCTTGATTATAAGAATATCGTGTTTTACCCAAAATACTCTGCTTTATATAATGAAAATCTTCGGTATCTGGTTGTTGCAAAATCCGAAGCGGAAGCCTATCGCCTGCAACAGCAGACACTCAATTCCTCTGGGATATACTTCTCGACGGTAAAGAGGTTGAATGATTACACGTTCCCTTCGGCGTTGTTCCAGTTCGGTGACAAAACACTATATCACTTCGGAGATGCAGAGTTCCTTATCAAAAAACAGGAAGCATATATCCAGACGCTTTTTCAGTGACTTAGCAATAAAAACAGGCGGTGTTAATGGTACACACCGCCTGTTTTTATTACTCCCCCGGTTCTTCAGAGGAATTTCGGAGGATATCTTCGCCAGTGGCGATGATATCCTCCATTTTGAGCCATTCCGGAACCTTGGCACGGGTTTCCGTAAGCTCTCCAAAACTCGGCTCGTAGCCGTAGTTCTTTCGAGAGGTCACGTACACCTGCACCATTCCAGCGAAGCCCTCGTCGATTGCATCGTACTTGTCGATGTTCAGACTAAGGGTTTCTAAGACGCTCGTAAGCGATACGAGATCTTCTGCTCCGATCGCTCCGAGGGGAGCGACTTCTCTCCGGATCCGGAGAGCCCGGTCTTTTAATTTCGACCGGATCTTTCCAAACCCTTCGAGGCTGTCCGTGTCCTTGTATTTCTCCGAAGAGATATTTACAAGGTAGGACAAAAGCGCGTTCCAGATATCGTCCACGATGGAGCAGACGATATCCTGCGCCTTGCGCGCCGTCTCCGCCTCCTTGCAGCCCCGAAGGAAGTCCCGGAGGTCTTCCCTGGAGATTTCTGTACCTGCTTCACCAAACTTTGTCCGGAGGCAAATTTCGATGCAGGCGAGGTATCCAGAACGTCCCCGGCGTCTGATAAAATCAAGCTGTCGGGAGACTTCCGGTTCCGAAGCCGGAAAGAGCTTCCTTGTGATACCAAGAACCTCTTTCTCGAACTCCGGCAACCGGAGGTCAAAGTTCTCGGAGATTTCTTCCTTTATCTTCTCCAGCTCCTCCTGCTGGGCTTTGATAAACGGAAGAAACTCCCCCTCGAAGGTTCCAAACTCCATGAGATCAGAACCTCCGATTGAAAAGTCTCGGTGTCGCTTATGAATTTTTGTCATAAGCGCATCGAGCTTTCTCTTCGCCTCCGGGAACATTTCCAGACGCGTCGAATTACTCGACCGTCTTAAAAACTCCCGATCCTCCGGAGACAAATCCCCGGAGGAAACCCCCGAGAGTTTACCAACCGTCACCGAGCAAGTCGATGTGCGAAAGGTAACCCCTACGGGTTTGATGTTTGAGGCGTTTTCATACGCCTCTACCATTTCCTCCTCGGAAATGTCCGGGTTTACCCCGGTTTTGAATTTGTTTTTAATTTCCGCAAGGCGCTCTGCCTTGCGGAAATTAGTAATCTTCTGAGTGCTACTTTCGTGCGCCATATTTTCCTCCTTTTCTCCCGTCGTATGCGGGTACGCGAGGGGACAATTTCCCCTCTATCACAATTTTGGTTACAAGGATAGTAAGACGGAAAGCAAAGAAAAAAGCATGAAAAAGCGTACTTGGCGCACAAATAATTTTCAAAATATCTTATATATAAGGGATAATAAAAACCCCGGAGCATAAAACTCCGGGGAAAACATGGAGGGTTTACTGAAATAAGTTGAACGCGATCTCGTGTAGCTGTTGATCTTCTTCTTTGTATTTAAGAAATTTACCCATATCGGATAACTGGTAATACTGAATCCGGTTGAATGTTGTGATAAGACTCGAAACAAGCCCTGTCCGGGAAATCATCCCTGCAAGCCTTACCGCCGCTTGGTCATTATCCGTGATAAACACAAGGGTAGGTAGTCTCTTTGAGGCCCCAAATATCCGAAGATAGGACTTAGTGTTTATAAAATAATCTTCCCACCGAAGGATTTTTTCCTGCACATCGTCCGGATTATCTTCTATCCGGATCGCATCAAAGACCATGTATTCCTTATCCTGTTCTATCGTTCTCGTCATTCCGATGTGTCCCAGCGCAGGCAGTTTCTTCTCCCGCATGGAGTATTCTGGGTGAAGCCAGAGATTTGTGATTTTGACCTTATTGGATGTTAAGACATCAAGGTAAAATTCATTAAAAATCTCTTGATTTTCAATGTTTTTAATATGTGTAATGTTATCGCCCGGTTCCCACTCGATTATCTTTCGAGGGGAAAATTCCCGCAGCAGATATTCTCCGGCAACCTTCAGACAGATATATCTCTTTGCATCGTCCGGTTTTCTGATGATCCCATCTTTGGGATTAAGCATCGTCTCGAAAAAGCTGTTCAAGACCCCTGCTCCCACAAGCAGCGCAATCCGGTTTTCGATATCCTCATATCCTTTGTATCTTCCGTATCTTATAAGCTGTTCTTCCGTACAAAAGCGCACCGTATATACAAAGTCGATTAAATCAATATCCGCTTCATCAAACGAACCTTCCTGTTTTAACTCCATAATAGGAGTTTTTGGCGCTCTTGCGAAGTTGTCGCTATTGAAAGATGCATAGTAATACGCCTTTTTGTTTCTTTCCCCGATAGCCGAATTCATTTTAATATACTGGTTATCTTTCTGCTGTTGTATCCTGCCTTTAACTACCATTATCCTCACTCCTTCCTGCCGTATAATGCTCCAGAGGTATTCTTTGATACGATTTTTCCAATGAGTCTGTATTTCCCTCTGTCCTCTATTACCTTCGTTACCACGATTGCAACATTGTATCCGTTTTTAATGCTGTTGTTGTAAGCATTTGTAGGATATTTGCACTCGACGTAGGTAGCGTTGTCTATCAATACTCTTACCTTCGCGTTCGGAAGATTTACGTCGGTTATCTTGCCCCAAAACGTATCTCCGGCTTTAATTTGCGTGATGTCATACTTTGGCATTCCGGTTCTTTTTTTCTCCGGAAGAAGAAGAATAGTCCCCTTTTTGTTTGTCCTCTTGTATTTTACCTTGATTTTAGAAAATCTCGGATGTATCTTCCATACCTCTGTACCATCGTCCGAAAAGTCGTAATTCTTCAGCATTCCGCTTACGATTCCGTCAATCGTAACATATGCGCCCCAAGGCGTTATATAGGAGATAACTCCTGTCATAACCTCCCCCGCATACAAGCGGTCAAGGATTGGCTGCTGCAAGATTTCTCTCGCCTCCTTCATGCTTCCGAAAACTCCCTCTTCGTTGATGTCAACGATCGTGAATTTTACTTTTTGTCCGACCATTGATTTTGGTCCCATCTTCGCCGGGAACGGCGGAACTTCAGACTGTAAGATTGTAATAATCGCGTCATTATTATGATTTACCTTGAACACGAAGTTGTTTTCTGTTTCCGAAACCTTATACATTTCGCAGGCGACAACCAAGCCCTCAAGAATCTGTTTCGCCTTTTTGGCTAACTCATAATCCGTCTTCAATAGTGTATTCCCCTCCTTTAATACTCTTTTCCGCCCGCACTCCGGGCGTATTTTGCCTATTTACGTTTTTCATTTTATATTATAAAAGGCTCTTTCGCAAGCGATTTGCAAAAAAAGTTAAAAATCTTTGAAAATAAGCGGTTTTTGTCTCTATGTTGTTTGACATAAGACTATCTATATATTATAATAATTTTATGATTCAAAAGATTGAAATTTGCAAAATTTTAGGGAGGATTTATGAGCAAAGCGGTGTCTATTCCCGAATACTGGGTTGAATTAGATAAACGCCTTATGGGGATATCGGGGGAAGAATTTGGAATAGTTGAAAACAAACTTCTCTTAACCTATCTGTCGCGTATCAACGCCAGAGATCAAAGCACCCGCGAGGTGGTTTTCCGGAAAAAAGACTTCGAGCGGGCGATCGGTCTTAAAGATCATATCAAAAAGGACGCGATGCTTCGTTATACGAAAAATATGATGCGTCCCGTGGAGGTTTCTATCAGCCCTGCAGAAAAAGAGATTGATCCGACTCTGGTACGCAGACTCATCACCCTGTTTGATCGCTCTGATCTAAGAGAGGATAAGGATGGATATAAGATTGTTATGAGGGCATCTGAAAGTGCGATGGAGTATTTCTTCGACGTAGAAAAACTCGGATACCTGAAATACAAGCTGATGAATGTTGTTCGACTGAAAAACATGTATTCCATCCGGCTTTTTCATCATTGCTTCAACAACCTTAATCTCGGGAAGTGGGAGGTTTCGATTGAAAAGCTGCGTCAGGTATTGTGTGTTGGGAACGCTTATCCGACCTTCAAAGAGTTCCGCAGGAATGTTCTTGATCCTGCGGTTGCGGATGTGTCTCTTTCGTCGGACATAACCGTGTCCTTTGAGGCGGTAAAAAAAGGAAACCGGATCGTCAAAGTGATTTTTTCCGCAGAGAGAAAATAACCTCCCGAAATTAGGGGGTGGGAAATCACTACACCTTGGTCGATTTTTTCTAGGTTTTATACGGGGTTACGAATGTTTTTGTTTTTTGTTTTTTGACATTTATTTTTCCTAAATCGAGCGCTTTCCCTACCCGCCCTACCCCAAGAGGGGAGGGTGGGAAACCACTACACCTTGGGGTGGGAAATCGCTACACCTTGGGGTGGGAAATCACTACACCTTGGGGTGGGAAATCACTACACCCTTACCCCTCGTGAAGCCGCATAAAACCTAGCGATTCTCGAACCCGTTAAACAAGTATATATAAAACAAGATATATTAAACAGGGGCACCGTCAAAGGAAGAAAAATAACCCAGCGGTTAAATTTATATTTTTAATATACTTTAGTATATTTATATACTAGGGCTGTCGAATTTTTTTCGGTCTGCCCTGAAAGGAGAAACATGGAGCATTTTTTTGATCTTAAATTCCGGGTGGAACACATAACCTATCAGGCTCCCGATTCTGATTATGCAATCGTGCGGGCGAGGGTTTTAGAAATTTCTCCGGAAGAAAATTATAATTCAAAGGTTCTTGTCGTAAAAGGCAATTTTGACAAAGTGGAGTATCGTGACGTATTCAGATGTTATGCAACGTGGGTGGACGATCCAAAGTTTGGCAGGCAGGTTGACGCAAAAATGATAACCATGACTGCCTCTTCTGACCTTGACGGAATCCGCAGGTATTTAACCCGCTTTATTCCGGGAGTTGGTCCCAAGATTGCAAAAACCGTCGTGGATGCTTACGGCGTTGATACTCTTGCGAAAATAAGAGAAACCCCGGAAAATTTATCTCGTCTCAAGGGGGTATCAAAGAAAAAGGCCGAGCAGATACATAAAACCCTTGTCGATAACGACAAGATCGAGAAGCTGTCGGTGTTTTTATACAAAAACGGAGTTACTTCTTTCATCGACATCGTGAATATCTATGAAGCGATGGGCGGAGACGCTGAAGCAAAAGTCCGTGCTAACCCATATTCCATTTGTGATTACCTTGGGTACTCGAAGTTCCTGCTTGCTGATTCTGTCGCAAAGAGCCTTGGAACCCCCGAGAATGGATATATGCGTATATCCAAGGTTATCCAGTATTACTTATTCTCCCATTGTTACAGCACCGGAGATATGTTTGTGACAAAAGATTTTATGTTTTCGCAGATTCGTAATTTTACCCGAAGAAGCAGGATTTCTTTTTCGGTGGATGATAATTTGCTCAATCAGTATTTCTCAGATATGAGAAATGACGGAAGTATTGTGACCGATGTTTCCTGTGGAGATTGCGCGGTTTACTTGAAAAATCTTTATGTCATCGAAAGCAAAACTGAGGGTTATGTTAAAAAACTTATCAGCCCTAGGGAGTCATTTCCTTCCGATTATCGCAAGTTTTCGTGTGAATACGAAAAGCAAACAGGCGTATGCCTCGACGACATCCAGTTGTGTGCAGTGAAAAACGCGTATGAAAACAGGCTATCTATCTTAACCGGAGGCCCGGGAACCGGAAAAACGCTTACTATAAATGCTGTCATTAAGTTTTTAGAAGCGAAGGAATCAAGGATTCGTATTGTCTTATGCGCTCCTACCGGGCGCGCCGCAAAAAGAATGTCCGAGCTGTCCGGAAGGAACGCTTACACCATCCATCGGTTTTTAGGACTTACCGGAGAGGATGCAAAGACTATCGACGCAGAGATCGAAATTGATGCTGATTACGTCATATGTGACGAGTCATCCATGATTGATGCTCCTCTCTTCCTCCAGCTTGTATCCGCGGTTGCGCGATCCGGGGCATCTTTACTCTTAGTTGGGGACGCAAACCAGCTACCTCCTGTTGGGGTTGGTCTTCCGTTTAAGGATTTACTTAATTCCGAAAAAGTCCCTGCTACCATACTTACGCGATTATACAGACAGGCAAGTGAAAGTCAGATCAATACCAACGCCGTGAAGATTTTATCAGGAGTAACATTTTTCGGTGAACCGAACGGACTTATGTTTGACCGGACGAAGCAGGATTTCTTTCTCTTCGATACTCCCGACGTAGATATGATTAAATTGCTGATCGGAAATGCAATCGAGCAGCTATCCGACGTAGGGGTGGCAAAGAAGGATATCGTGGTGTTATCTCCAACAAGAAAAGGCGAACTCGGAGTTGTGGAATTAAATTACATGATTCAAGAACGCTTTAATCCTCACAATCCGTACAAAGCCGAGTATAAAAGCGGGCAATATGTGTTCCGTGTAGGCGATCGCGTTATGCAGGAAATGAATAATTACGATCTCGGAGTGTTTAATGGAGATGTCGGCTCCGTTGTTGCAATAGATCCTGAAGAAAAGGAAATCATTGTTTCTTATGATGATTTTGAGGTTGTTAATGGCCGCGTGGTTCCTACTCCTCGCGAGGTTGTATATTCAAAAGCAAGCATCCACGAGTTATCCCTTGCTTATGCTACAACGGTTCATAAGGCGCAGGGGTCCGAGTGTCCGGTCGTAATTATGCCGTTGTCTCAGATGTTTTTTAATCTTACGCGGAATATTATTTATACCGCTATAACGCGGGCAAAAAGCAGATTCGTTTTTATCGGAGATTCAAATGCTCTGGTAAGAGGAATCCAAAAGAATGATAATGCACAACGGGCAACCATGCTCGCCGCAAAAATATAAGAAAGAGAGGAAAAATAATATGGGTAATCAGTTTTACAATCAGGAGGAAATTCCTTGCAAGATCGGAGATATAATCTGCGATTTTGTAAGACCAGAAGGCGAGGAGGCTGGAGCAGATCCCGGCATATATGTGGTTGCGGGTATCTCTATTGGTAATTTGAGGGTGGTTGATGGTCGTGTCACAGAATACCATAACGACATTGATAAGTTCGAGAAATGTCTAACCGAAGATATATGGATTCACACGTATTCGATAAATGGTTTGTCTTTCGATGTCTTTCCCGAACAGAATATAAACAGGTCTGCTCTTATACAGAACGGTAAAAATTTAAGGAAAATAGCTTGTGGGTATTTCAACCCGGGGTTTGACTGCGAGCCGGATGAGGGCGATAATTTGTTTATAAAATCAAGAAAAGATATTACTGGCGAACTCAATTCTATTTTGTTGCGTCAATATAATCATGGTGTTCCAATACAGAAATTGGCAGAAACAATATACGAAATCACATACGAGGTTCAGTATAGCGACGGCACAACAAAAACCATAAAGGATATGATTACAAAGACCGTTTATGACGAGGCAGTTAGGACAGGTTTGTTCGTCGAAAGCCTGAGTGGCAAAAAGTAATTTGAGGAAAGAAGGTTGACGAAAATGTCAAAAGCTTTGTTAGTTGCTGAGAAGCCCTCTGTAATGAAAGACATTCAGAGGGCTTACAATAAAATCAAAAGCACATTCCCATACGATATTGATTTTGGCTGCTGTGCCGGACATCTGCTTGGACTATGCGATGCCTCAGAATATAAGTCCGAATGGGGTAAACCTTGGAAAAAAGAGGTGCTACCAATTATTCCGGAATCATGGAAAACAAAGGTAACAAACCCGAAGTTTTACAATGCTCTTAAAGAGCAATGGGAAAACAATCGCTATGATGTTGTTATAAATGCGGGGGATGCCGGACGTGAGGGGCAGCTTATTCAGCATCTTGTGTACTCTTCGTTGGGTGTTAACGTCCCGATCTTACGTTTGTGGGCGGATGATACCACAGAGAAGACTATTATCAAGGCATTAAACAATCTAAAGCCGGACACGGAATATCAAGGGCTCACAGAGGCTTCCTATCTCCGGCTTTATTTCGACTGGCTTGCAGGAATCAATTTTTCCCGCGCTACCACTCTTTCTACCGAGCGGAATATGCGTGTAGGACGGGTTATGTCTTCTACTCTCGCCTTGGTTGTTATCCGGGAAAAAGAGATTAAAAATTTTGTTCCGACGGATTTTTGGGAGCTTGAGGGAAGTTTTGATGCAGGCGGTAAAAAATACAAGGGGGTATTATTAAATCCGAATGCGGACGACAGTTTTCCAACAAAGTACGCCTATTTGTCCCCGGATAAGCTCAAGGATATAGAGGCTATTCTTAGCACAATTCCGTATGGAGAAATTACAGAAATCGAGGAAGAAGATAAAATTACGCGGGCTCCTGCCCTGCTTAATCTCTCGGAGCTTCAGAAGGAATGTGCGAAAAGATATAACTTTACTCCGGCTAAAACGCTCTCGGTTGCACAAAGCCTCTACGAGAAGCACTTCCTGTCATATCCACGAACCGAAAGCAGGTGCTTAACAACCGAGCAGGCGAAAACAATCCCCGGGTTGTTGGAAAAACTGAAGGTGTTTACCCCGATAGAGAAGTATATTGAACAGGCGGTTGCTTCCGGAAACGTGCAAAAAGCTCTGCGCTCTAAAAAATATGTCGATAACAGCAAGGTAAAAGATCACCCGGCTTTAACTCCTACTGAACAGATACCTAAAACCGAGGACTTAACCCCGGACGAAAAGTTGGTGTATCTGCTCGTAATTTGCCGTTTCCTTGCAATTTTCCTTGACGAGTGTATAAATACGCATACCACGGTAATTACAAGCCTTAAAACGGAAAATTCGGAATTTCGGTTCAAAAGTACAGGTGTTGTTGAAAAACAGCGCGGATGGAAAACGGTTATGGATATAGTCGCGGTCAAGAAACAGACTCCTCCGGATGCGCTTCCTCCGCTTACGCAGGGAGAACGCGTCCAAGGAAGTTACGACATTCTTGAAAAGCAAACCACGCCTCCGTCAAGATACAACAATGCTACTATCCTTGATGCGATGGAAACCGCAGGCAAGCAGCTTACCGACACTGAACTTGAAAAGGTTCTTATGGACTGCGCCGGGTTAGGAACTCCGGCTACCAGAGCGGAAATCATCGAGAAACTCGTTAAATACGAATACCTGTCGCGCAAAGGGAACGTGATATACCCGACCGATCAGGGAATCGAGTATGTGGACATCCTCTCCGGACACAATATTATTTCTCCGGAGCTTACCGCGATCTGGGAAAAGAAATTAAAAGAGGTTGAAAACGGAACTCTTTCTTCCGGAGATTTTTATTCCGCTATGGTAAAATACATCACCGCAGAAACAAGCAGCCTGCTAAATCTTACTCCTTTAGGAAGATACCATAAGACAATCGGGAAATGTCCGAAGTGCAATCGGGATTTTTACGAGTATGAAGGGTTTTACGCCTGCTCCGGATATTTTGATAAAAACGAGGAAGGACAGCGGGTATGCGACTTCGGGCTGCCTAAAGCATTCGGAGAAAAGAATCTTACAGAAACCGAAGCAAAGGCTCTTATCAGCGGCAAAGCGACCAAACCAAAGGAATATAAATGGAAAAATGGGACGACCTCTTTTACTGGGCTTGTACTGGATAAATCCACGTTTAAGATATCCTTCGCCGAGAAGGAATCCATCGGAAAATGCCCAAAATGCGGCGGAACTATATTCGCCGGGAAAAACGGGTATTACTGCGGAAACTGGAACAAAAAAGATGAAGCAGGAAATCCAGTATGTAATTTTTCCGTTTATGGTACGATCGGGAAAACGAAGGTAAAAGCAAGTGATATGTCCCAAATTCTAGCCTCCGGGCAAACCAAAAACAACGTGGTTGTTACATGGCCATCCGGAAAGCAGTTTTCCGGAAAACTAAAAATTGAGGAATATGAACCGGGAAAATATCGGTTTGCTGTAAAACCATTTGAAAAAAAGTACCTGTGCAAGTGTCCGTTTTGCAAGGACGGAAAGGTTTACGAAGACATGTTTTACTACGCCTGCGATCATACTCCATCCCAAGGCGGGGACTGCAAACTTTCGATTCCTAAGAAGTTTTCGAATCACACATTTAGTCAGAAGGAAGCTGTGACACTGATTGTCGACGGAAAACTTCCACGGGTGTCTTTAGTTAATAAGGACGGAAAACCAGTTATTCACGGTATCCATCTTGAAAAAGACAGCAAATACGGGATTATTATAAGGCGTGATCCGTGGAAAAAGAAATGACAATACGATATAATAAATCAAAAACGAAGGGAGATAAAAAAACATGAAACTGAAAATCTACAACGAAGGTGGAAAAGTTCGGGTAACAAAGGCGGACCTCGACGGAAGCGAGACAACCCTGTTTTCGGGGTTATCAGACGGAGGAAGCGCGGTCATTGATGTTTCGTCTGCCGTTTCTTTTGAACTTGAAGACGCGATGGGACCGGTATCAGCTTTATACGCCTCCGTTCCAAAGACTCCGGAAGAGTTGGAAGCGTTGTGCCGTTTCCCAAAGAAACCAAAAGAATAATTTTCCTTTAGAAAAACAACCCCCATAGACAGCTTAATATCTGTCTGTGGGGTTTGTTTTTGTCCGGGCTAAACTGTTCGGACGATTGAATATTTCTCTCCTTCAAAAGAAATATTCGTCCGTTCGCCATATCCTATTGTCTGACTTACGGTTGCCGCCTTATAGACGGACTTTTCGAGGTTGCAAATACCTCGGGCATAAATCGCCTCCGGTGTTGCCGCCTCTGTGACCCCGTTTAATACGGCGATCACATGCAGAAGATTTTCTAATCTCTCTGCAGCTCCATTCTGGGACTTCTCCGACAGGTCGGAGATTTTGTCGTGAATATAATTCACGTTGTTAATCCCAGAAAGGCCGCCGTTTAAGGAGAGGCGTTTTACGTCCTTCTCCTCAACGGCGCCTGTTACCTCATCCGCCTTCAGCATAGTGAAGGACGACAGATGGTAACAGACGAACGCCGCCATTACCACTTCCTTATCCAGAAGAGGGTAATAGCTTGTCCCCTGCTCTCCAGCGAGAGCTACCTTCGGCAGACCATTATCGTCTGCCACAAGGCCGAGGAGATTATAAGTGTGGTGCAGCCACCCCATCTTCTCCTCATGTACTTCGCAAGAAAAAGGCTGATACCCTCTCTTGCTCTGTACTACCTCGGAGCTTAATACCTTTTTGCAAACGGTTTTAAGCTCCTCGGATTCGATGTGGTTGACAATATAGTCGATCGTACCAACCATATCCTGATAGGAATATGGCGGAACGTCGATGTAATTATCGACCGCGCCCTCTCTTTCTACGAGGGTAATCCCGCCCTTGCACACGAGCTGAGGCTTGCCCTCGTAAACGTCAATATTTCCCGAAAGACAGCCAACGAAGGCTTTCCCCGCTGGCAGCCCATACTTCTTTGTAAGGTCTGCCAGAGTTGTATCCCAGACCTTAAAGGACACCTTATCTCTCCTATCGGAGAGTACGCCCTTCACATAGGGCTTTCCATTGGAGGTCATTGCCTCCTCCATCGAGGAAACCAATGCCTCCACCTGTACATTTTTCTTTGCCTCCTGTCCCGAAAGGCGGGAAATTCTAATTGTCTCCATAATCTTATCCTCCTTATATTTTTTTCTGTTTGGGAGAAAACTCTTCCCCCTAGATTTATGGTTACATAATTAGTAAAACGAAAAATCCCGGAACAAACGAGATTATTCCGGGATTTTTTATATAGGTTTTTGCCTATATTATAGGTGTTTAGTTTTATTATAGGCATTTACCTATATTTATTTTGCTTTATTTACGGCGTTGTAAATCGCGGTATCTCCATAAATAAGCAGGGTGTCAATATTATCCTTCAGGGTGTTATATTCCTCCTGCCTTCCGGCGTTTGCATACGTCTGGTTATTAACAAGCAGCAGGTGATTAAGCTCGTTTGCCTGAGAGATATATTCTTGCATCTGTGTCTGTAACACCTCTGCCGTAATAAGCCCGGAATCAAACATGTTGACAATCTGGGTTTCGTTGGATAACGCCGCTCCCGTATTACTGTTAAGATACAAGGTAAGCTCATCCAAATTCGCAAATCTTGTTGAGGTCTTTACATCCCCTAGGGCATTTTCCGTCTGTTTTTTTGCTTCGCAGTAAAACAGGGTGCTTTGCTCTGTTGCTCCCTGAGAAGTCATAATCTGTGATGTCTGAGGGATAATAGAGGATGTCTTTTCCTTCCTTCCGGCAAGGGTAATAATCAGAGGAATCCCGATCATACACATGAGCATCGCTGCAAAAGCAAATATCTTCTTTCCCGTTCTTGGTTTTGGCGGGATATATTCTACCTGTGGCTGTTCCTGCGGCTGCGGATCAATAACCTCGATGTCTTCTTCGCCATAAACCTCTTTATCGTTCATATTGCTAAAGAACTGGTCTGCATCAAAGTCCATGTTGTAAGACCGTTTTGTTTGTTCTTCCCTTGCCTGCTCCTCCTTGACCGTGTTTTTAGAGGATGTATTTTCAGAGGTTTTATCTGGCTTTGGAGGCTCTGTAGCTTTTGTGTCTTCCGGCGTTGTTTTTTCCTCCTTTGGTTTGCCAGAGGATTCTTTTTTTGTGGTATTTTTTTTGCTCTTTTGTTCTTCCGAAACAACCTTCTTTGGTTTTTCTTGTGTCTTTGGTTTTGAAGCAGCTTCTTTTTTAGGTGTCTTATTTTCTGGCTTTTTCTTCGGCGGTTCCTCTTTTTTCTCTGGTTTTGTTTCATAAGAGGCAATTTTTGATTCTTCAAAAATTGCGTCTGTCTGTGTACTTTTGATTGTATTTTTAGTCTCCGGAATATTTTCTTTTGGTGCTTCGATTTCCGGTTCCTCAAAGTCCGGCAAATCAAACTCAGGTGATTCAAACGCTCCGGAGAAATCAATAAACTCTTCCATGATTATCTCCTCCTCATAAAATGGTTGTATATATAGTTAAACGTGAACCGCACAAAAAAATAGTCCGATGAACGAACTATTTTTATATAGGCAAAAACCTATAATATAGGAAAATATTTATATTATAGGTTTTTGCCTATGATTTTGCTTTAATATCTCCAAAATATTCATTTCCCTTAGAGTCTAAAATCCGTATTCCATCGGGTGTCACCTGTGTAATATCCCCCACTACCAAACTTGTCCCGAAGGACGAGGAAACAGATGTTCCCCTCTGGATTGTCTGACCATCGTAAAAATTCGAGGATGGTATAACCGGGATCGGGATATCTTGGTATATAGAGTTCTTAGTCTGAATCGTGACGAATAAATATCCTTGATTATAAATAACCCTTTGGATTGATACAACCGAGGTTTGCGCCCTCTCTTGTGTTTCGAGTCTTAGTTCCACTCGCTTATCCTTAATTATCGGCAGTTGGATGGATGAGGCTTTCTTTATCTGTGTCTGCATATGCGTATTCTCCTTTCTTTGTCTGTCTTTCGTTTATTTCTTTCGTTTGTTTAATTTTAATGACAAAAATATCCCCCGGAATTATACCGGGGATATTTTTTTTAATTTCCGTTGAGTATAAACAACCGCATGTAATTTGATTTTGTCATTCCGTGCTTTGCACTATTTTCTTCGAGAAGCTGCGCTTCCTGTTTTGTAACATAAACGGAAATACAAGTGTACTCCTCGCTTTGCCCTCTCTGTTTTCTCGCTGGGATAGCTACTCCCTCCGTGTTAATATCAAAAATTTCCGTACTTCGCAGCCCTTCTTCGTTCTGAATTTTCGGAACTGGTTTCGGTCGTGGTTTCGCCGGATCAGTTCTTTTTGGCTTTGATTGCTCTGGTTTGTTTTCTTCTTTTTTCGGTTTTTGTATCTGGAGATCATCGTATTCTTTCACGATTTCTTTTCCTTGTCGTTCCATATCAAACAACCTGTCTAATGATCTTTTTCCTGCCATAATCCTTGCCTCCTTATACTCCAAACAGTTCTTGTGAAAGAGCCTTAATGTTTTTGGCTCCCGACGAGGATGGATCATACGTGGTAATTCCTTCGTGAGAGATATATACTTCGCCGATTGCCGAATTATTCCGTATTTCTGTTTGCGCAACCGGAATTTTTTTGCTTCTGCAGATTGCCGTAATCTCTTTCTTTGCCATCCTTGCGAGATTAGAGTTTTTAACAAATTTATTAAACACGACCGCCAACACATTTAGATCCTGATTCTGACTTTGCTTTACGGTTTCGCATGTTTCCAAAATTGTTTTCGTCGCATCTACCGACTTTGCGTCTGGTAAAACAGGAAGAACCGCGCCATCCGACGCCACAAGCGCCAGCCAATGCAGTATAGACGGCGCTGGGCTTGTGTCAATAAACACATAATCATAATCAGCAGACACTTTCTTAAGAGCATCCCACAGCGCCTTCGGTCCCATCTTTTTTTCCGAAATTACCCGGTCAATTTCTTCTACCGACGCGGTTCGTTCATTCGCCGGAATAATAGATAATCTCGGAGATAGCTTAATAATTGTTTCCTTAATATCCACGTCCCTGTTCAGAATATCCACCAATCCTGCCATGTTTTCCTTCTGTTCTTTCGTAAAACCCGCCATTCTCGTAACGTTAGTGTTTTGTGGATCGGCGTCTACAACAAGAACCTTCTTCCCCTCGTTTGCCAAGTGCCACCCAAGATTAAAACACAAGGTCGTCTTACCGACACCGCCTGCCTCTGTTATATAAGTTACTATCATTGTTTATTTTTCCTTTCTTTTTTTGTTTCTATCTGCAACAATTTTACCACAGAAAGTTTGTTCCGTAAAGAGATATTATAGGCTTTTCACTATATTATAGGTAAAAACCTATGTTTTATATCATAGGCTTATGTCTATTTTTTTAAAATTTATCGTTTATAAGCATTTACCTATGTTTTATTTTATAGGTTTCTACCTATATCTTGATTTTGTATTATAGGCTTATGCCTATATTTTTCGCAAGTTTATTATTTATAAGTATTTACCTATGTTTTATTTTATAGGTTTTTACCTATATCTTGATTTTGTATTATAGGCTTATGCCTATATTTTATTTTGCGGATTTATACCTATATTTTTTTCACAAGTTTATCATTTATAAGTATTTACCTATGTTTTATTTTATAGGTTTCTACCTATATCTTGATTTTGTATTATA